>Ga0316209_1000024_pt1 | contig 386099 bp, 371 predicted proteins | sample 6monopyrite_MG_FD_204945 | JGI IMG/M metagenome (GOLD analysis project Ga0316209, IMG submission 204945) | Microbial mat bacterial communities from mineral coupon in-situ incubated in ocean water Damariscotta River, Maine, United States -... | ecosystem: Environmental > Aquatic > Marine >... | reverse complement strand
CAGTAAGCGGCACCGATATCTATGTGGGTGGTGACTTTACGACTATCGGTGGTCAGACGAGGAATAATATTGCGCTGATTGATAGTGGCGGTGTGGCCACTGGCTGGAATCCAGATGCCAATGGGATCGTGCGGGCGCTGGCAGTAAGCGGCACCGATATCTATGTGGGTGGTGACTTTACGACTATCGGTGGTCAGACGAGGAATAATATTGCGCTGATTGATAGTGGCGGTGTGGCCACTGGCTGGAATCCAGATGCCAATGGGATTGTGCGGGCGCTGGCAGTAAGCGGCACCGATATCTATGTGGGTGGTGACTTTACGACTATCGGTGGTCAGACGAGGAATAATATTGCGTTAATTAATGGTTCGGCGGTAGCCACTGCGTGGGATCCAAATGCAAATGGACCCGTGGCAGAAATTTTTTTGGATAGCGGAAATAATACTGTATATGTCGGCGGTGACTTTACCTTGATTGGTAGCTTATGGCGAAATCGTGTTGCATCGTTTGTGGTGAATGTGAGTGAAGCCACAGCGTGGAACCCAGGCGCCGGTAATACCGTGCATACAATCTCTCGACGTCTTGGCGTTGGCGCAGGTGATGTCTTTATTGGCGGTGCATTCGCATCTGTCGGTGGTGCGACAAGAGAACGCCTTGCGGCGATAGATTCAAGCACTGGAAAATTAAGTGCTAATTTTTATGCCGGTGCCGATGCGACAGTCAGGGATGTATTGGTGAGTAACGATGGAACGACGATTTTTGTGGCGGGTGATTTTACCTCGGTGGGTGGGCAGTCTCGAAATCACCTTGCGGCACTAAACACGACAAGCGGTAGCGCCTGGACCTGGAACCCTGATGTGGATGGCAGTACACTGGGCACAACGATTCACGATATTGAACTGTCACCGGGCGAAGAGATACTTTACGTGGCCGGATTATTTGAAACAGTTGGTGGCGCCTCGCGAAATAATATTGGTGCGATTAATGTGATCGGCGGTGGTGCTTCCGAGTGGGACCCATCGGTTGATGGTGCGGTGTATTCGCTTGCATTGAGAGGCAGTGAAATATTCATCGGCGGTGAGTTTCAGAACGTCAACACTAATAGTCAGAATGTGGTGAGATCACATCTCGCAGGATTGAGTACAACGTTAATGGTAGATAATGCGTTGCAGTGGGCGCCTGCGGTAGATGCACCCGTACGCGCCATGGCGCTGGCGGGAACAACGCTCTATGTTGGTGGCGATTTTCGTAATATTAATGACAGTGGTTTTACTAAAACGCGCAATTATCTTGCTGCCATCGATACCTCGGCCAACGCCTTTAATGTGTTGAACTGGGCGCCAGGCGCTAATGATAGCGTGTATGCACTTGCGTTAACGGATGATGCTATTTTTGTTGGCGGCGATTTTACGACAATTAATAGTCTGCCACGTGAGCGACTAGCGGCGCTTGATTTTGTTGATGGTGTGCCACTGCCGTGGTGGGATCTACGTGGCGATGCAACGGTACGACATTTAGGCATAGGTAGTGCGGATGACCGGATGGTGATTACTGGTGACTTAAGGAAAATCACAACCACTGCTTCTTCTGTACCATTATTAAGGCAGGGATTGACGGTAGTTGATGTTGGATTTCCTCGTGTTGTCACAAATCCACCTGCGGGTGCATTTAGTACCACTCAGAATGTTAAATTCAGTTGTATTGATTTGCCAAGAGATTGCAGTACACAAACCGTTTATTACACCGTTAATAGTAATGTGGTGCCCACTGTCGCTGGTCCACCAGCGCCTCAGGATATTGATATATCGGTTAACACATCATTGCAGTTTATTACGGTTGACGAAGCTGGCAATCAGTCGGAACTACAGTCGATGCTCTATGTGATTGATACACTGCCACCGACAACAACCGCCTCGCCGACAGGTTCACTACCGGACGGTGAGGTACTCAATGGTGATGAGGAGAACGTGATTACATTAGATTGCGTTGATGTGGGCGGTGCCGGTTGTGCGGAAATCTATTATACGATTGATGGCACCACACCGACGGATGCTTCGCTGGTTTATACTGCGCCGATTGCACTTAGCCAAAATACAACGTTGAAATATTTTGCATTTGATCAGGCGCGAAATAGTGAATCTAATGGTGGTTTGGGTATAAAAGAAGAACAGTATTGGCTCGACCTGGCGGCCCCAATTGTTGTTGCCGACCCTCCAACGCAGATTTTTTACGAAGACAACCTTTCACTGACCTTGCTATGTAGTGATGACCCTGAAGTAACAACTGCATCTATTGGTGATATTCCTGATGCGAGTAACCCACCATTGCCAAGTGATCCGCCTGTTACAGGTGAGCAGAGCATTGATGAGAACGATCGTTTTGTGACCGGCTGCAAAGGTGTTTACTACACCTTAGATAATTCTACCCCAACACAGGCATCAACGCTGTATACCGGTTCTATTCAGATATCTGCGAGCACCGTCGTAAAGTTTATCGCAGTGGATCATGCGGGTAATGAAGGCCGTGTGCAACGTGCGAGTTACATTAAAAATTATAGTGAGAACGTCGGTGCGTTCGGACCATTGGCTGGCGGCTTGTTACTGTTACCACTGTTAGCCTGGCGTTTTGGCAGACGCCATTGTTTGGCTACGCAAGGCTACCGTGATAGAGGATTAGTTTAATGTTGGTATCGGCTTCTCATATAAAATATGTTTTGTCACCACTGTGTGTCTGCCTGGTGATGCTGTTGAGTCTCGATGCAAAAGCCGCCGCCGTTCCCATTAGCGAGATGTGGCAAACCAATGGCACTGTTCATGCGATAGAGATGGCGAAGGGCGAAGGGGCCGATACCGTCTTTATCGGTGGTGACTTTACCTATGTTGGCCCTGAGTCTGGTAACGCCTCAGTGATTAGTCCGCCTGGCTTGTCTAACCCAAGTCTCGCAGCATTTGATCTTGATTTTACAGGCGGCGGCGCTGAAGTTCATGTGGCGGTGGCGAATGCTAATGGTGGTTGGTACGTGGGTGGCGATTTTACTGATGTGACGGGTAGCGATGGTGTCGAGTCACTTCCTCAAAAAAGTTATCTTGTTGAGATTGCCGCTGATGGCACCGTGGTGAACGCCTGGACTCCCGTTGTTAATGGTGCTGTCAGGACGCTGCTCTTTGATGCGGTAAATAATCGGCTATACGTTGGTGGTGATTTTACGACGATTGATGGCGGAACAAGGAATCACCTGGCTGCGTTTGATACGACAACTGGCAGCTTAATATCATGGAATCCAAATGCGGATGCGGCGGTGCATACTATGGCAATTGATTCTTTCAACAACCATTTGTATGTTGGCGGTGATTTTACTGAAATAGATGATGTTACTGCGCCGGCTACTAGAAACCGCATTGCCCGCTTAAATATTAATCACCTGCCAGCGCCTGCGCCAGAGCCAGTGGCGGGTGATTATGACACTGGTTGGAACCCTGATGTAGATGGACTGGTTAGAGCGCTGGTGTTTGATGCGGCGAATAGCAGGCTCTACGCTGGTGGTGACTTTTCTGTAGTGAATGTTACTTACAATGTGACCAATACACTGCCGGCAGAAATGCGTACTCGCCTTGCGGCGTTTGATACCTCGGGGGTAACTGATAATAATGTGTTGCCATGGAGTCCCGTGGTAGATGATGTTGTCCGCACCCTAGGCCTGTTAGGTAGTTTGCTCTACATTGGCGGTGATTTTGATACGCTTAATGGCGCTAATCGTGGGCTTGCGGTTAGCGATGTGACTAACTTTCCGACTGTCAGTATGGTGGACTGGGGTGGTGCCGACAGACTTCCTTTTACTGGTGCGAATGGGGCTAGTGTTAGCGTTAGGCAGATCACGGTCTTTGGTGGTCTTGTCTATGTCACCTCGAATGCTCAGTTTCAAGCAGACGCCCGAGCAGTATCGCGGATGGAGGCCCTGGATCCAGGCTCAGGGGAGCTTATCTGGTCGATCGATGCAAGTGGCGGGACAATGAATACGGTGATGCCATCAGAGGGCGCATTTTTTATCGCTGGAACGTTTGACTCCGGTGGCGGACGCATTCGCAGTAATATCGCCGAACTTAATCTCGGCGCGGGATCAAACAGAGGGATCGCGACAGAGTGGGATCTATTTGTTGATGGCGCCGTGTATAGCATCGCACCTAGAAATGATGGTAATTCGCTTTATATTGGTGGTGAGTTTTCAAGGGTCGGAGGAACAACCATTGATGGTTCTAGAAATAATGTTGCCCTTGTGAGCGCAACATCAAGCAATAATGCGGCGGTATGGGCACCGTCGGTAACAGGTGGTGTGGGTGCCAAGGTTAGAACGGTTGCGTTATCGCCTGATGAAGCGACCCTCTATATCGGTGGGCTGTTTTCTCAAGTGGGTGTGGGTCCAGCGTTTAGTCGTAGTAATATTGCATCGCTTAAAACTGATGTGATAGGTGCAGATGGCGTTGGTGTGCTGAACGACTGGAACCCTGGTTCAAATGGTGAGGTGCATGCTCTGTTGCCGAGCAGTGATAACGAGCTTGTTTTTGCGGCGGGTAATTTTTCGATTATAGGTGGTGATTTAAATTCAAAGGTTGCTGCGTTAAGAGTTTCAAATGCTACGCCGTTGTCTATTGATGGTTTGTGGGCGGTATCTAATATAGGTGTTGCACTTGATGTAGTGAGAAGTTTGGCTTTAAGTCGTGATAATAAAACACTCTATTTAGGCGGTGATTTTACATCGATTATAGATGAAGGTCCCGGTTCCCCTCATACGAGAAACCACGTTGCTGCGCTTGATGTTGATCCGGCGACTGATAAGTGGCGTGTCACTCCTGTTGATCCCAATGTTACTGGCGGCACAGGGGTCTATTCAGTTGAGCTTTCTAGCGATGATCAAATGTTATGGTTGGCGGGTGATTTTACGAATGTGACAGCCTCGGCAGTAGTGCGAAATAATGTGGCACGCTATAACTTGTCTGAATCAATATTGACTGAATGGGATGCTAATGCCGATGGGGTGGTGAGAGCGATAGCGCGAAATGCCGATGATTCGTTGCTTATTATCGGGGGTGATTTTATCAACGTTGGTGCTAGCACGCCGCCTCGGGAGAATCTGGCGCTGTTTGATACCACGCGCCCCACCGTGACAAATCATGTTGCGGGTGGTTTTTATAATACGCCATCATTGGATGTGATTCTTTCGTGTACTCACAATAGCTCAGCCGGGCCGTGTCAGATCTATTATACATTGGATGGCGTTGATCCAACGCAAGCGCTGACGCCATACACTTACGTTCAGCCACCTCCAGGGCCACCAGAACCACCACCACCACCCAGAGTCACCTTTGTGGAAGAAGATACTGAGGTGAGGTTTTTTGCAAAAGATGCGCACGGCAGCGTGAGTGAAATTAATTCGGCGAACTATGGTATCGATGCTGATTTCCCAACCACCAGAGTGCAGGCAAATGTGGATTTGAAGGACGTGTTGGGGGCTGGTGGGATTCCTGATGGTTTTGCTGAGGTGTCTGACACCGGGGTCGAAATTGCACTGGTGTGTGAAGACAGTGTTGGTGGCTCTGTTAGCGGTTCTAACTGCGATAAAACTTACTACACCACTGACGGTACAGCACCGCATAATCTGGATGGCACGCCGAGTGGTACCGCGCGGCAATATACAGTGCCAATCACGGCAAAGCAGTTATTGCCATTGGAGTCTTCCACATTGGAAGACTTAACGGGAGATGAGCGGGATATTTTTGAAGAGATGACCTTAGCCGACATCGTGACTTCTACTGAGAATGCGGCGTTTCGGGTGGATTTAGATTCACTCAGGCTGTCGGATTTTCCCGATATAGCGGTGGCACGCAATAGTATCACCTTGGACCTGGTTATAGATCATGTTGATTTAGCGGAGATTCGGATTGATTCGATTCCCGGGAATATATTGGGGAATGTGGTTGCCGCAGCAAACATTCCAGATGGGGCGGTAACGTTTGCAGATATTGACGAGGCAAACCTTAGTCTGGATCAGATCACCCTGGGCTCCATCTCAAGGACTGCTTATTCATTGGAGGAGATACCGGCTTCGCTCACGCCACCACCGACCTATATTACGGCATCACAAGTGCCGTTGATCCTGAGGAACCTCGACAGGTCTGAGGACCGCACTATTTTAGAAGCGGTGCGGCTCGATCGAATCACACTCGAGGATATCCCCTCTGAATTTATTCCGAGGTCGCGACTATATGGCTTTGTTAATTTACAGTTCTTTTCGATCGACCGGGCAGGTAACAGTGAGGCTGTCGCCCCATCACCCGCGACAGGTGTGAAGAACGTGGTCTACTACGTTGATATTGGTGCGCCTGAGACAACGGCTTTTCCGAATACCGAGGGTAATGTTTTTACTTCTGAAATTCACGTGGTGTTGACGTGTAATGATTTCGACGATGTTGTGTCTGGTTTTAGTAAACCTATTGTTGGTGTTCCAGACCCGGCGACGGGCTCCGGCTGCCGCGAGGGTGGTATTTATTATACCTTTGGTGGGGCGACACCAGACCCTGATGAAGTGGGTGGCAATGGCTCAACTGAAGTCTATACCGGGCCGATTCCTATTTCATCGGCATCGGTGCTGCGCTTTATGTCCGTCGATGAGCTGGGGAATGAAGAGGTGGCGGGTTTCGAGGTTTACGCCTTCACCTTTAGCAGCGTTGGGCAGAGCGGGGTGGGCGCGAGTGGTCTGATGGTGTGGCTGATTGCGCTATTAGGATTGTGGTTGCGCAGGTATCAAATGCGGCCGACGTTACATTAACGCCGCCCGCAATTTTACAGTTTCTGTTAGTGACGAAAGTGGCGCATGCCGGTGAAGACCATGGCCATGCCGTGCTCATTGGCAGCATCGATTACTTCCTGATCTCGCATTGAACCACCGGGCTGAATCACTGCGGTGATGCCAGCCTCGGCCGCCGCATCAATGCCGTCACGGAACGGGAAGAAGGCATCACTTGCCATGACCGACCCTGTTACCTGCAGGTCTGCATCGGCTGCCTTGATGGCGGCAATGCGAGCACTGTAGATACGGCTCATCTGGCCAGCGCCAACACCGACTGTGGTGAGGTCTTTGCTATAGACAATCGCATTCGACTTCACAAACTTCGCGACCTTCCAGCTAAACAGCAGATCTCTCATTACCTCATCAGACGGGGCGATCTTCGTGACAATCTTAAGGTCGTCGCTTGTCACCATTGCGGCATCAGAGGTTTGCAGTAGCATGCCGCCATTGACGCGGCGGTAATCGAGCGAAACAACGCGTTCTAATGGCCACTCGCCACAGGCAAGCAGGCGCACGTTCTCTTTCTCTGCGATAGTGGCCAGTGCCCCTTCGGTGACCGATGGTGCGATGATCACTTCAACAAACTGGCGGTCGATAATGGCGCGAGCGGTTTCAGTATCGAGTGGGCGATTAAAGGCGATGATGCCACCAAAGGCTGAGGTCGGGTCTGTTTTATAGGCGCGATCATAGGCCTTGATGAGCGAGTCTGCGACCGCAACACCACAAGGGTTGGCATGTTTGACGATCACGCAGGCAGGTCTTTCAAACTGTTTCACACATTCCAGTGCGGCATCGGTATCGGCGATGTTATTAAAAGAGAGCGCTTTACCCTGCAGCTGAGCGGCAGTGGCAACGCAGGCCTCCTGTGCGCGTGCTTCAATATAGAACGCGGCCTTCTGATGCGGGTTTTCACCGTAACGCATATCCTGCGACTTAATGAACTGTGCGTTGAAGCTGTGTGGGAAGGTCGCGCGATTTTCATTTGAAACACCGCCGTCGGTGATGCTACCAAGATAGTTAGCAATGGTGCTGTCGTAAGCGGCGGTGTGTTCAAAGGCTTTGACGGCGAGAGAAAAACGGCTTGCGTGGCTGAGGGTGTTGTCGTTTTCAGCCATCTCTTCGAGTACTTCAGCGTAGTCGTTAACGTCAACCACAATCGCCACATCTTTATGGTTTTTCGCTGCGGCACGCACCATGGTCGGGCCGCCGATGTCGATGTTTTCAATTGCCAGTGCCAGATCGCAGTCTGGTTTGGCGATGGTCTGCTCAAAGGGGTAGAGGTTGACGATGACCAGGTCGATCGCTGCGATGTTGTGTTCTGCCATTGCATCGCCATCGATCTCGCGGCGACCTAAAATGCCACCGTGGATTTTTGGATGCAGGGTCTTAAGGCGGCCGTCCATCATCTCGGGAAAGCCAGTGTGGTTGGAGACTTCAATCACCTCGACACCGTTCTCGGCCAGTAGCTTTGCGGTGCCACCAGTCGATAGTATCTCTACCTTCATCGACTGTAGGCCCTGGGCAAATTCCAGAATATTGGTTTTATCCGAGACACTGATGAGTGCGCGTTTAATAGTCATGGGTAGTTGTGATCTTTAAGTTAAGTGAAACGGGGTTGAATCGATATCGGGTCATTTGGGTCGGTCCGATATCGATTCAGTTCGATTAATTATTGAGGTCGTATGCTTCAAGCTTCTTGCGCAGTGTGCTGCGGTTGATGCCGAGGATTTCTGAGGCCCTGCTCTGGTTGCCGCGGGTGTAATCTAAAACGGCTTTGAGCAGAGGTTGCTCCACTTCATTGAGCACCATGCGGTAGAGGTCGGCGGGCTGGTGCCCGTCAAGGTCATGAAAGTAGCGTTCCAGTGCGGTATCGATGCAAGCGCTGATGGGTTGTTTGCGACGTTCCTGTTTGTCTATTATCATTATGCGGCGACTTCTTTTAGGTTAGATTGGGTCGGTTTCTGGTGAGTTGCTTCTTCTAATTGTTCAAAAAAATGACGGGTCAGTGCCAGCTGTTGCTCGATGCTATCGACGCGATTGACTAGCTGGCGGAATGCGCCGCCACCAATCTGGCCCTTGCTGTACCAGGAGATATGTTTGCGTGCCATGCGTACCCCAATGTATTCGCCATAAAACTCATACAGGCGTTCAAGGTGGTCGAGCATAATGGTGCTGATTTCGTTGACGCTGGGTTCGGCAAGGTGTTCGCCAGTCTCAAGATAATGGTTGATTGCGTTGAAGATCCACGGCCGCCCCTGTGCGGCGCGGCCGATCATAATCGCATCGACACCGGTCTGTTCGAGCACGTATCTGGCTTTTTCCGGGGTGTTGATATCGCCGTTGGCGATCACCGGAATGTTGATCGCTTCTTTGATCTGGCTAATGGTTTCGTATTCGGCTTCGCCGCGATAAGCGCAGGCGCGGGTGCGGCCGTGTACCGCAAGTGCCTGGACGCCAGCCTGTTCTGCGATGCGCGCGATGGTCACGCCGTTGCGGTTTTCAAGATCCCAGCCGGTGCGAATTTTCAGTGTCACCGGAATATCAACGGCGTTGACCACTGCGTCCAGAATGCGAGCAACAAGGTTTTCGTCTTGCAGCAGCGCGGAGCCAGACATCACATTACAGACTTTTTTTGCCGGGCAGCCCATGTTGATATCGACGATTTGCGCACCGTTGTCGGCGTTGTGTTTGGCCGCTTCGGCCATCATTGCGGGGTCTGAGCCTGCGATCTGTACAGAGCGCGGTTCGGTCTCGCCTTCGTGATTAGCGCGGCGCAGTGTCTTCTTGCTGCCGTATAGCAGTGAATTGGATGAGATCATCTCAGACACAGCCATACCCGCACCTAGCCGCTTGCAGAGCTGGCGAAATGGTCGGTCTGTGACTCCTGCCATCGGTGCGAGCATCAGGTTATTAGTTAGTTTGTAGGGTCCGATTTGCATGTTTTTTAGCGCGATATGATTGATTTCCGTCTCCTCGATCTGAGTCGATTGGAGGGAAATGCAGAGGGCAACATGATACCTGCTCCGGGGGTAAGGATAAAGCAGAAGTTGTTGCTTTTTTAAGCGATTATTTTAGATCAAATTCGAAGTTTACGGCCTGTTTGTCGGGGTCGATCAACTCCAGTTTAGCGCTTAATGGCTTGCCAGCTGGGAATCCACTATTGATATCAATCGCTTGCGAGAGATATTCATGTGGCTGGAAGGCGCGGGTGGCGAGCAGGGTGTGGTTGATGTCAAAGAAGCTCAGCTGTAGACGTGGGTAAGGCTGGGTAAAGCTGGCATTGTTTTGCAAGGTGAGATTGATCAACAGCGCGTGAGATGTTGTTGGGTGGCTGCGAACATCGCGATTAACGATGCTGATTTTATCTGGCGCACGTTGCAGGGAGAGCTGGCAGCCGCTGGCTGCGCAAAATTGTTCCAGCCATGGCCGCAGCACTGGGTAGCCCTGCGCCAGTTTGTCGCTTAAAAAATAGCTCGCCTGGGAGACGAGCAGGGTGCATAAAAGAATGCCCAGTACGCTCCATTTTAGCGTTGCGGATTTGCCTGGTGAGGGGATGGCCTGTTCTGTTTGTGTATCGGAGAGCTGGTAACTTTCGGCGACGTTGTCATTACTCAGGCGGTCGATGGATGAGATCTCCAGAATTTCGGCCGGTTCGCTGTTGCTCAGCGGGTGTTTGGATAATGTATAGAGCGCATTAAAGGTGTCGTTACATTTTCCGCACTGCACTGTGCCGCCAGCGGCTGTGAGATCCTGATCACTGATGCTGAAGTTGGTATGGCAATGTGGGCACTGGGTAAACATCTATTATTATCGCTTCTCTATATTGCTTCTGGTGTTGTCTTTAACTTTTATTGCGGCTGGTATTGCGGCTGGTATTGCGGGAGGCAACGAGTCGTACCCAGCCTTCTTTTTCAGCGATGGGTTGAAATTCAAACCACTGGTCATAAGCGCTGACCACCTGTGTTGCTTGCTCACTCAAAATACCTGATAAGACGATGATGCCGTTATGTTTTACCAGTGTCGAGAAATAGTCGGCCAGCTCCATGATTGGATTAGCGAGGATGTTGGCGAGCAGGCAGTCAACAGCGGTGAGTGCGGTGGCCTCGTTGGGCAGCGCCGTGGTGATTTTTGAAGCGACATTATTCTGGGCGGCATTGCTATTGGTGGCGAGTAGCGCCTGCGGATCGATGTCGATCGCCTCAATCGAGGTCGCGCCACTCATTGCCGCACCAATTGCGAGAATGCCGGAGCCGCAGCCGAAGTCGATCACGGTTTTGTGGTCGAGATCGTTTTGATCGATCCATTCCAGGCACAGTGCGGTGGTGGGGTGTGTGCCGGTGCCAAAGGCAAGGCCGGGGTCGAGCATGATGTTAAGTGCATCGGGTTCAGGCGGCGTGGTTTCGGTGGGGCAGATCCAGAGGCGCTCACCAAAGCGCATCGGTTTGAACTCATCCATCCAGAGGCGTTCCCACTGCTGTTCTTTTAAATCAGTGATGCGATATGGCGGCAAGTTGGAAAATGGTTCGCGCTGCTGGATCAATGCGAGCACAGCATCAAAATCGGTGCCCGCGTCGAACAGGCCAACGACACAGGTGCTTGCCCACAGATCGCTGGCATCCGCCGCTGGCTCGTAGATGGGGGTGTCGGTGTTGTCTTTGTATGTGACGGAGGCGGCACCTGCATCGCATAGAAGCTCTGAAAGGGTATCTACTTGTGAGGGAGATACCTCGAATGTCAGTTCCTGCCACGCCATAGTTGAATCGTCACGCTTATGATTTGTTGATGGGCTTTTATTGTACGCGTATGAGAGGGATGATGGCGAACCTGATTTTATTGGCGTATCTTGCAGGGAGATGATGTGCAGTTTGAATTGCTCGAATAGGGCAGGCATTCAGTAATGCGAATGGGGGGTGTGTGATGAATGAATTGTTAACGCTGTTTATGGCGATCTGTTTTCTGGTAACCGGCTGGCACTTTGTGAAACGACCTGAGGTGGTTCAGGAATGGGTATTGCAGTTACATCAGAAAAATCATCTGGTGGCCGAGATGAACCCGCTGCGAAACTGGGTTGATAAAAAGAGTTTTGTGATCGCTGTTCGGGTGTTAGGTGTGCTCTGCTGTCTGAATTTTTTAATGCTTTTTATAGCGCTATTTTCCGTTGGTGAGTAATGCTTTAGTGCCGAATTTTAATCAAATAAAAATTAAAAAACCATTTTTTACATATAGTTAACAAGTGATGTTTAGCTAAAACAAAAATTGTAAACGCCGATAACCATAATAAGAGTTGTTATTTTTGGGGCGTTCTTGGCCCTGGTAACGCAGGAGGCGTTTACAATGAAAAAGACAATGAACACACTCGCTGGATTAGCGCTGATGTTATTGGCAGGTAGCTCACAGGCTTTTGAAAACCATGTCGTTGGTATGTCAGAAAGCAGTTGTTATGGGCAGGCTATGGTTGGAATGGATTCAGTGATTAACTCTCGTTTAGGCGTACCTGCTGAACATGCACTACACCTAAGCTTGAATTCATCACTCCATGTTGCGATGGGCGATGAGTATTCAACCAGTATGCTGAATACCATTCTCGCAGCCTACCTTTGGGATGATACGCCACATAGTTATGCCATCAAGGTTTTCTATGCCTGTGCAGTACGTAGCAGCATGCCATTGCAAAGTGCGAGTAACTGAGCGAGTAAGAAGACAGCGTTAAAAGTCCAGGCAGCGAAGGGCTACCTGAACTTGATTGAATCGATCAGAGAGCTATGATCTCTGCATGGTTTTTTTGAGTAAAATTTCTCCCCATTCGTGGCTCATTAAGCCAGTCAAAATCATCCCTGTACCAAGCCACACTTCAATGCCAACACGCTCATTATTTAATGCGTGGCCAAGCAGCAGTGCTAACACAGGTGTGATTAATGTGAGTAGCGTGGCACGACTGGCTTCCATATTTTTCAGTAAATAGAAAAACAAAATAAAACCAACCACAGAACCAATCACACCCAAATAAATAGTGGCGCCAAGGGCACGTGTTGGGATGTCTGCTGGTAGTTGTCCATCAAATATCAACCAGGTTAGCGCATAAAGTGGCGTTGAGATAATTAATGCGCCCGTAGTCACCGCAACAGGTGATAGCCCCGCATTGATGCGTTTAAGCCACACCGTACTGATTGCTGCCAGGCTGATGGAAAGCAGCACCGCACAGGTGCCTAGTATCGCTTTTTCGCCGAGCGAAAAATCAGCGCTAAACACAATGCCAAGCCCTACCACAGCCAGTAACAGACCGATGACTCTTGTCGTTGTGAATTTACTTTCACCGAGCCAGATTATTGCCAGGATAGCCGTCACAATTGGTGTCAAGCCAAATAGCACGGAGACTACGCCAGAAGGGACAAACTGAGCTCCCCAGTAGACACAAAGCATTGAGGCGTAGATGCTGACAGCTGCAGCAAGATAGGCCTCGCGGGCTTTCTTATGCCATGGTAGTGCGATGCTCATCACTTTGATAATTAGCAGGCACAGCACTACCCCCAGCACCATTCTGCTGAAGACGCTAAAAAGGAAGCCTTGACCTTCACTGCTCCATTGAATAGCGAGTGGCGTGGTTGACCAGATAAGAACGACGGCCGCAAAGGCGGCAGGGACCTGCATGATTTTTTCTCCAGATTTCATTACGTTAAAAAACAAAAAAGGCCACGGAATTTTCATTCGGTGGCCTTTTTAATAAAACAGATTGATGTGGTTTTCTTGTTACATCGGACTCTCTATTTTCAGGCGCACGTCACCAATCGCCACCAGCCATTTAGGCAGGTGGACGCGGATCGCTCGCATGGATTTGTTGAGAGTTCTGTTCATGGCGCGCAGTCTGCCTGTGAAGCGGGTGGAAGTCAACCGGAGCGCAGTGGCTTTAGCCTGCATTGTTGCTGGCGCTACGGGTAAGTTGGGCGGCGTCCTGAATCAGCGATGCATGGCCGTTACGAAATGCGTTTGCAAGCGCCTCTGGTGTTCGGTCTGGCGCTTTTCTGCCATCACGATCGATAAACAGATAGACGCCAGTAACGGGGTTTACCCAGGTAAAGCGAGCTTTGAGAATGGCAGCGTCAGGATAGTGAAACTCGACCCAGCTGCCTTTGGGTAGTGCGTTGGCCATCTGACGATATTGATCTTCGCCACTTTGATCGATAGTGGGCTGTTTCGGCATCGCTTCCTCCTTGGGCTCTGATGCTGGCTCTGGCTGAGGCGCTAGTTTGGTGAGTTGTTCGATACCCACAAGCGCTGCATTGGTAAATAAAGCGGCCGAGTGGCTGTCGGGTTGTAGTTGAATTTCAGCCTTGAGAGCAGCCAGGAACTGTTTTTTGAAATGGCCTTTTGATTTGGCCCGGTTGCTATAGACCTCTTGTAGTGAGGTAAAATAGAGGCGACGCAATTCGTGATCATCCGCCTGATCTGCCATTTGATAAAGCGTTTCACCAAGTTCGTCCATGATGGAAAGCAGGTGCTCAGAAAAGCGCTCTGCTGCATCAAGACACTGCGTTTGAAACGCCCTGCTGGATGTTGGGTCTTGAGTGCCGTCAGGTTTTTTGAGGGCGGCGGATGAATCTTTATCTGTGGTCATAGTTCTAGCCTTGAAAATAAAAAAATTCCTGCTGTTAAGGTTATTTATAGCAGAGCTATTTATTTTTTATTGTGACTCTATGCTCAATAATTTTGTCGAGTGAGCGATATCATAAAGTGTATGTGTTTTGTGACTGTGGGTGTGTAAGCGCCTAAATTCTGGAGAATTCAGTGAGCGAGATTAATATTCTTAAAGATCAAGAGGATGAGGAGGTCGCCAAGGTCTCGTCACGCTGGCTTGGTGAGGTTTCTGGCCTGGTTTCTCCGCCTGATGTTTATGTGAAAGTGTTCGATTTAATGGAATCACCAACGGCGACGGCGGACGATATGGGGCTGATTATTAGTCAGGACCCGAGTCTGACGGCGCGTCTGCTGAAGATCGTCAATAGCCCTTTTTACAATTTTAGTTCACGCATCGATACCGTTTCGCGTGCGGTGGCGGTGATCGGGCTACGTGAGCTTTATAGTCTGGTGGTGGCCGTATCGGCGGTAAAATCTTTTTCTGCAATTCCTAATGATGTGGTCAATATGGATACTTTCTGGCGGCACAGTATCTATTGCGGCATCATTTCGCGGCTGCTTGCGAAGCGTTGTAATGTGTTGCATACCGAACGTTTATTTATTGCGGGGTTGTTGCATGACATTGGTAGCCTGGTGATTTACAACCGAGTCCCCGATGTTGCGAAAAGAATGCTGGATACTGCGAATGGTGATGAAGAGATGCTGTTTGCAATTGAGTCCGAAGAGTTGGGATTTACCCACGCGGATCTTGGTGGTGAGTTGCTAAAGCAGTGGTCCCTGCCTGAGAGTTTGCAGGAGGCGGTCGCGTTCCATCATCAACCGGGACGAGCGAAAGGGGCCAAGATGGAAGCGGCGATTGTGCATATTGCAAATGTACTGGCAAATCAATCAGAGTTAGGTGCCTTCTGTGAAGTAAAGGTGCCTGAAACTGAGATCGATGGTGCCGCGTGGATTGCGACCGGTCTGAAAAAAGAAGAATTTAATCAGGAAGAAACCATCGGCGAAGCCGGTATTCAGTTTGTCGAGACGGCCAGCCTCTTCTGGTAGTGCCTCTCACTTTTCAAACGGATGGTTATCCGATGTTCTGCATCAGGATAGTCTTCCAATCTAACGCTTTTCTCATGCTAGACTAAGCGGCAAACAATGGCGCTGATCCTGTTTGTTTGAATGGGTTGGGCGTTGTCTATTTGCAAGATGGCTTATATTTAGTAGTGAGGATTGTTGTGAAAGTATCCAGGTCGATAGTAGTGCCACTTTTAATGGCAACATCTGTGGTGATCGTTTCACCGGTAAATGCCGGTGTGGTGGTTGAAAGTGTTAATAAACATCAGATGCACAGCAAGGTAAGTATTGAAGAGACGCGTGCCAGAATCGATAGCGGTTCGGCTGATGAGTATCTATTGATGGATCTGGCAAGCGGTAAGACTTACACCGTTAACGACCTCGAAGGGGTGGTGATCGATCATGAATCGGCGGTGGTGACCAGTGAGCATATTACCAGTGCAATTAAAGATCGCATGATGCCGAAGGTTGAGCTGCTAAAGCAGGGTGATGGGCCGCAGGTCAATGGTTTTGCCACTGTCCATTATCGCGTGATGATTAATGACACTATTCACTGCTCTGATGAATACCTCGCACCCACCGCAACTGAAAATGAAATTGTTAAAAACTTTGTGGCTGCGATGGCGCGTGGATCGGACGGAGTGGATGCGATCATCATGGCATCACTGTTTGGCGAAGAGCAGATGTGTGAGGCGGCGGCAGATATTGTTGACGATGAGTATGCCGCGAAAGGTTTACCGATGCGTTCGGTCGATAGAGAGGGGTTGGTGACACATGAAATTACACACATCAATCAACATGCGATGTTGCGTAATGAAGATATGACGATCCCGGTGGGTTATGAGTTGCTGGACCGTGCGGAGATGCGTAAACGTCTTGCTGATCGCGTTAAGCCAATTCAGGATCAGATTGATGCAATGCCTGATATTGACATGGGGCAAGTGATGGAACAACAGCGCGATATGCAGCAGCGTATGCGCGATACATCGAAAGAATTGAAAGGCGGTTTGAAAACAGGTTTTGAATAATTCAGAATTTTTTCTAAAGTTCGTTATCACTACGGTTTTTATGATTGGGTTTATGTAAGGGGAGTAAACATGAAGCTGGAATCACTGGCGCTACACCACGGCTATGAGTCTGAAGCAACCACAAAGTCTGCGGCAGTGCCTATTTATCAAACCACGAGTTACACCTTTGATAATACACAGCATGGTGCTGACCTGTTCGATTTGAAAGTTGCCGGTAATATCTATACCCGCATTATGAACCCTACCACCTCGGTGCTGGAGCAACGCCTGGCTGAAATGGAAGGTGGTATTGGCGGGCTGGCTTTGGCATCGGGTATGTCGGCAATCACCTATGCGATTCAAACCATTGCGGAGGCGGGCGATAATATTGTTTCTATCTCCCAGCTTTACGGTGGTACCTATAATCTTTTTAAACACACCTTTCCGCGTCAGGGCATCGATGTACGGATGGCTTCGCATGATGATTTTGATGGTATCGAGAAACTGATCGATGACAAAACGCGTGCGGTCTTCTGTGAAACAATTGGCAACCCTGCTGGTAATGTTGTCGATATTAAAAGACTGGCGGAGATCGCTCATAAGCATGGTGTGCCGGTGATTGTCGACAACACTGTCGCGACCCCTTACCTCTGCCGTCCATTCGACTTTGGCGCAGACATCGTGGTGCACTCATTAACCAAATATATTGGCGGCCACGGGACTTCTATCGGTGGTATTATTATCGATTCAGGTAAGTTTGACTGGGTGAAAAACAAGGCACGCTTTCCAATGTTAAATGAGCCAGACCCCTCTTATCACGGTGTGGTTTATACCGAAGCGTTAGGCGAGGCTGCTTATATTGGGCGTGCGCGTGTGGTGCCGCTGCGTAACACCGGCGCTGCAATCTCACCGATGAACGCCTTTCTAATACTGCAGGGGCTTGAGACATTGGGGATTCGTATGGAGCGTCACTGTGAAAATTCCGAAGCGGTTGCCGCATGGATGCAAAACCATCCAAAGATTGAGTGGGTCAATTATGCGGCGTTGGAAGGAAGCCCTTATAAAGCGACCGCAGACAAGATTACCAAAGGCAAAGCGTCTGGCATCTTGAGCTTTGGCATTAAGGGTGGCAAAGAGGCGGGCGCTCGTTTTATTGATGCATTGCAGATGATTTTACGACTGGTCAATATCGGTGATGCAAAGTCACTGGCCTGTCATCCTGCGTCCACGACACATCGTCAGCTTGGTCCGGATGAATTAAAAGCGGCCGGTGTGAGTGAAGAGCTGGTGCGGATATCGGTGGGCATTGAACACCAGGATGACATCATTGCCGATATCAGTCAGGCGCTGGATAAGGCGTGATGCTTTAAAGTAAAACGGCTTCGGTTTGCATCATTGCTTGCCGGAGCCGTTTGTTAAGCGGAATTAGTTTTTTATTGTGTTTACCTGAGCGGCAGCCTTGCGAGCACGTTGTCGCGCATCATCGGTACTGCTGCTATAGGCCAGCGCAACGCCCATGCGGCGTTGTTTAAACGCTTCGGGTTTGCCAAACAATCGCAGGTCGGTCTGTGAATCCTGTAGTGCGGTATCGACCCCTTCAAACGCAATTCCCTGTTCATCCATTGCGCCGTAGATGACGGCACTAGCCGCGGCGGTGACATTCATCTCTATCGAAACCGGTAAGCCAAGAATGGCGCGTGCATGAAGTTCGAACTCATTTTGATATTGGCTTGTCATCGTCACCATGCCGGTGTCGTGCGGGCGCGGGCTCACTTCACTAAACCATACCTGATCGCCTTTAATAAATAACTCCACGCCGAAGATGCCGCGCCCTCCGAGGTTAGCTGTTACCGCAGCGGCGACTTCCTGCGCCCGTTTTAATGCCGCGGTGCTCATCGCCTGCGGTTGCCAGCTTTCAACGTAATCGCCATTCACCTGTTGATGACCGATCGGTGCACAGAAGTGGGTTTCGATCTCGCCGCTGCTATTACGTGCGCGAACTGTGAGCAGCGTAATCTCAAAATCAAACTCAATCATCTCTTCAACGATCACGCGCCCGCCTTTTATGCGCCCGCCACTCATCGCATAGTTCCAGGCTGTCTCCACATCTTCTGGTTCATTGATGGTCGACTGCCCCTTGCCCGATGACGACATCACCGGCTTAACGATGCAGGGGTATCCGACACCACCATCGATTGCTATACGCAGTTCATTTAAGCTTTCGGCAAAGGCGTAACGTGATGTGGGCAGCGCGAGTTCCTCGGCGGCGAGTTTGCGAATACCCTCGCGGTTCATCGTGAGTTGTGTCGCGCGCGCGGTGGGGATCACTTCGGCAAGGTTATCGGCTTCGATCTCTGCCAGCATGTCGGTCGCGATTGCTTCAATCTCGGGCACGATAATATCGGGTTGCTCCTGCTCCACCAGCGCGCGCAATGCCGCAGGGTCTGCCATGTTAATCACATGGGCGCGGTGCGCTACCTGATGGCCGGGTGCATTCGCATAGCGATCAACCGCAATCGTCTCAACCCCGAGCCGTTGCAGCGCAATGATCACCTCTTTGCCAAGTTCACCGCTGCCGAGCAGCATCACACGGGTAGCAGAAGGGGATAGGGGAGTGCCGATTTTCATTGTGCTAGTCTCTTTGTATGGTGTGTTTGTGAGTTGCTGAATGATGTCATTGTAAGAGGGGGCGCGCAATAACCGGATACCTCACTATTAATGAGCGCACTGAGCCGTTACAATGCGCGCAACTTATGAAAGATCGCGTGGAGGTCGAAATGATTATTTTCTCAACATCGCATGGTGATATCACCATCGAAATGTACCCTGATGAAGCACCGATTACGGTTGCAAATTTCCTGCAATATGTTGATGACGGCTATTTCGACGGCACCATCTTCCATCGCGTGATTCCCGGCTTTATGTTGCAGGGCGGTGGTTTTACTGCAGACATGCAGCAGAAAGCGACCCGCGAAGAGATCAAAAACGAAGCGGATAACGGCCTGAAGAACACCCGCGGCACACTCTCAATGGCGCGTACGGCAGTGGTTGATAGTGCGACCTCTCAGTTTTTCCTGAACCTGGTGGATAACGATTTCCTTGATAACGGTAGCCGTGACTTTGGTTATGCTGTTTTCGCTAAGGTGGTTGATGGAATGGACGTGGCAGATAAGATTGCTCAGGTGAAAACAGGTAACAGCGGCGGCCATCAGAATGTACCAGTTGAGCCGGTGATGATTAACTCGGCGCGCCGTGTGGATGCGGCAGCTGAAAAGGGCAATGATGAGGGTTGTTAGCCATTAGCTGTTTTGAGTGAGTAGCAGAAGGCGCCCTTGAGGCGCTTTTTTTGTGGGGTAATTATGTTTTACTTAGGATATCGTACGAGGTTTGTATGTGTGCGGCATGAGATTGATTAAATGTCTTAAGTTAACTTCGGTTTAGACGATAGTTTAAATACAGATAGCCCATAATAGTGTTTAGTGATATGAAACTAGAAGAAATTTCAACTGATAACATCCGTAACTCCGTATTGCTGCCTTTTGTGAGTGAAACGATCAATACCCTGAAAACTATGGCGGAATTAAAAGGGACAAGTGACTTGTTAACGTATCACGAGCCGCTGGATGTGTTTGCCTTTAAAGATTTTGCAGTCTCTATTAATGCCACGTTTACGAATGGCGTGACGAATAATGTGGTAATGAATTTTGATGCACCAACGGCGATTGTTATTGGTAACAAAGTTCGTTCGGTGATGTTTGGTACCGATGAGGCAGATACATCGCTGAATGATGCAAACAAAGAGGCGCTGGCTGAGTTTTTAAATACTGTGGTTGGCTTGGCAACTCGCGAAATCAATGAGACCAGCCATAAGATATCTTTTGGTGTCCCGCTTTATTTATATAATAAAGAGGACAGTGAGTTCTTATTGGAAGGTGTTAAGAATATTATGACAGTACCGGTGGATCTGGAATCTGCTGGTCGATTTTATTTAAGTTTTCTTGTGCGATAAAAGGGATGAGGGAAGTCGTATGTTGGATAAAGAAAAAACTATTTTAATTGTCGATGATACGATGATGATGCGTGAAGGGCTGCGACGTGTATTGGCCTCAATGGGATACGAAAATACGGTGCAGGCAGAGCATGGTAAGCAGGCGTTAACGATTATTGCGAGTGGTGAACATGACATCGGTGCTGTATTTTTAGATATTGTGATGCCGGTGATGGACGGCAAAGAGGCATTGCGAAAAATCCGTGAAACAAATAAAGCGTTACCCGTGGTGATGGTGACTTCTAAAGCGGATAAGGATTCGATTGTGGAATGTAGCAAGCTTGGTATGAGCAGCTATGTTTTAAAACCGATCAATGCGGCGGAAGGACCGGGAATTCTTTCTGATATTTTTAGCCGGTTATAGACTGTTTTTTTTTCGTTATTAGAGAATCATAATTTTAGAAAGACGCCGTTAGGGCGTCTTGTTTGTGGATGAGAATTGAGTGTCGGAACCGAAGTCTGGCAACTTTGATGCCATTCGAAAGAGACTAATCCCAAACCAGCGGCGGTTCATCCATCAGCGCGGCCTGCTCGCGTAGCGCAAGAATATGATCATCCCAGTAACGACCTGTGTTGAACCACGGGAATGCCTGTGGAAAGGCTGGATCGTTCCAACGGCGTGCGATCCATGCGGCGTAGTGCATCATTCTTAATGTGCGTAGTGCCTCAAGCAGGTGCAGCTCTCTAGGGTCGAACTCGCGGAATTCGATGTAGCCGTTTAAAAAGTCGGCAAGCCGCGCGGTCATGTAGGGCCTGTCACCGGAGAGGAACATCCAGATATCCTGTATTGCGGGCCCCATGCGTGCGTCATCAAAATCGACGATGTGCGGGCCGTTATCGCGCCATAAAACATTGCCGGGATGCATGTCACCGTGCAGACGAATCGTTTCTACTTTACCTGCGGCAGCGTAACAACTGCGCACACGCACAATCAGGTCTTCGGTGAGTGAGCGATAGGCATCTATGAGCCCTGCTGGCACAAAGTCATGTTCTAAAAGATAGCGACATGATTCAACGCCGAAGGTTTCGATGTTAAGTGTCGGACGATGTTTGAACGGTTGCGTTGCCCCCATGTTGTGAATGCGTGCGATGAAGCGCCCCATCTGCTCAAGGTGATCCGGATCATCGAGTTCCGGTGCGCGCCCACCGCGGCGAGGTGACAGCGTGAAACGATAGCCCTTATGTGTGTGCAGTGTGTCGCCGTCTTTATCAACGAGTGGTGCGACCACAGGTATTTCTAAATCACTCAATGCCTGAGTGAATTGATGCTCTTCGATGATCGCTTCATTGCTCCAGCGCGCGGGACGATAGAACTTGGCGATGAGTGGTTCAGCATCTTCAATGCCGACCTGGTAGACGCGATTTTCGTAACTGTTCAGCGCCAGGAACTGACCGTTGCACAGGTAGCCGAGGCTCTCAACCGCATCAAGGATCGCATCGGGGCCAAGTGCGGCATAGGAGTCGAGTGCTGGTTTGTCTTCGGTCACGATGTGATTATTCGCCTTCCAGTGTTTCCCAGCGTTGATAACATACGCTGAGTTCGGCTTCGATTGCTGCCAGTCGATCATTTACCTTAGAAACAGCATCACCCTGTTGTTGATAAAAATCAGGATCGCCCAGTTTTGCCATTAGCTCAGACTGTTCGTTCTCTAACTTCTCGATGGTTTTTGGCAGCGCATCGAGTTCGCGTTGGTCTTTATAGCTAAGCTTTTTCTTTTGCTCGGCATTAGCTACGCTGCTAGTTTGTGGTTTGTTTTTTTTTGCGACGGTGGTAGGTTTTGCATCTGATTTCTGGCGCAACCAGTCATCGTAGCCGCCGACGTATTCATTGATCACGCCATCGCCTTCAAACACCAATGTACTGGTGATGACGTTGTTGATAAAGGCGCGATCATGGCTGACGAGTAACAGCGTGCCTTTGTAGTTCAGCAGCAATTCTTCAAGGAGTTCGAGTGTCTCCACGTCAAGGTCATTAGTCGGCTCATCCATGATGAGTAGATTGGCTGGTTTGGTAAAGAGTCGCGCCAGCAATAGACGATTACGTTCACCACCCGATAGCGCCTTCACTGGGGTGCGGGCTCGTTCGGGTGAAAAGAGAAAGTCCTGCAGGTAGCTGATGATGTGACGTTCAACGCCGTTGATCGTGACCTTGTCACTGCCCTGTGCGAGATTGTCGATCACACTCTTTGATTCATCGAGGACTGACCGATGTTGATCAAAATAGGCAACCTCAATCTTGGTGCCGAGTTTAATCGTGCCGGACTTCGGTTCTTCTTCGCCCAGTAGCGCTTTTAATAACGTGGTTTTGCCTGCGCCATTCGGGCCGAGGATGCCGATTTTATCGCCACGTAAAATGACAGTCGAAAAGTCACGGATGATGGTTTTATCACCATAGGCCTGGCTGATGTGATCTGCTTCGACCACTAGCTTGCCAGAGTTTGCACCGCTCTGGAGTTCCATTCGTACAGAACCCATTTTATTACGACGATCACTATGTTCGCGGCGCATTGATTCAAGTGCGCGCACGCGCCCTTCGTTACGGGTGCGACGTGCCTTGATACCCTGGCGAATCCATACTTCTTCCTGCGCCAGTTTTTTATCGAACAAGGCGTGCTCGGTTGCTTCGGCGTCCAGTGCTTCCTGTTTGCGAAGCAGGTAGGTTTCGTAATTGCCGGGCCAGCTAGTGAGGCTACCGCGGTCGAGTTCGATGATGCGTGTCGCGAGTTTTTTTAATAGCGCGCGATCATGGGTGACAAATAGCAGCGTGCCGTCGAAGTCGAGCAGGAAATCTTCGAGCCAGCGGATTGCTTCGATGTCGAGGTGATTGGTCGGCTCATCAAGCATCAATAGATCAGGTTTGTTGACCAGTGCGCGTGCAAGTAATACGCGGCGTTTGAGTCCGCCTGATAGTGCGCTGAACTCCATCTCAGGATCGAGCTGCATGCGTGTTAGTGTCGCGGTGACCTTTTGTTCCACTTCCCAGCCGCCACACGCCTCAAGTTTGTGTTGGACCTGCTCGAAGCGCTTCATTATCTTGTCGCTGCAGTCGTGCGCCAGCTCAAGGCTGATGTGGTGGAACTCAGCCAGCAGTTTGCCCTGTTCGCCGAGTCCTTCGGCAACAACATCAAAGATGGTGCCGGTGAGGTCGCGCGGCACTTCCTGTGTCAGGCGGGTGATGCTGATGCCCTGCTTATAAACGATCTCGCCTTCGTCGGCCTTGATCTCGCCTGCGATCAGTTTCATCAAGGTCGATTTGCCGGTGCCGTTACGGCCAACCAGGCAGAGGCGCTCGCCACGTTCGATCTTGAGGTCGATATGTTCGAGCAGTGCCGGGCCGCCAAAGCCGACGTTAACGGCGCGTAGGGTAATAAGTGCCATGATTCTGGGTGTTCCGTATTCGGTGCTGAAATATTAAAGTGGCGCGATTATCGCACATTGCGTGGGATATGCCGTGAGAAAGATCGCCCCACATTCATTGCTTGAATGTGGCGCGACGAGGTATTGCTGGATTAGCTGTTGGCTTCTGCCAGTTTTTTCTCCAGATAGTGGATGTTGGTGCCACCTTCCTGGAAGTTAGAGTCATTCATGATATCGCGGTGAAGCTGAGTGTTGGTGGTGATCCCTTCGATCACCAGCTCGCCCAGTGCGGTGCGCATGCGATTGATGGCTGAGGTACGTGAATTACCGTGGGTGATTATTTTGCCAATCATCGAATCATAGTAAGGTGGCACGGTGTAGCCATTGTAGAGATGTGTATCGACGCGTACACCAGGGCCGCCGGGTTGGTGAAACTGAGTGATTTTACCTGGAGAGGGGGTGAAATTTTTAGGGTCTTCAGCGTTGATACGGCACTCGATCGCGTGCCCTCTGAGTTTGATGTCGCTCTGTTTGTAGGTCAGCGCTTCGCCTGAAGCGATACGCAGCTGCTCTTTGACCAGATCAACGCCGGTGACCATTTCAGTCACGGGATGTTCTACCTGCAGGCGTGTATTCATTTCGATGAAGTAGAATTTGCCATTCTCGTAGAGGAACTCGAAGGTGCCTGCACCGAGGTAGCCGATCTCGCGGCAAGCATTGGCGCAGACTTCACCAATCTGGTTGCGCAGCTCTTCGGTAATGCCGGGTGCCGGTGCCTCCTCTACTACCTTTTGATGGCGACGCTGCATTGAGCAGTCGCGCTCACCGAGATGAATCGCATTGCCGTGTGAATCAGAGAGAATCTGAATCTCGATGTGACGTGGATTTTCCAGGTACTTTTCCATGTAGAGTGTGTCGTTGCCAAAGGCGCTGCCCGCTTCGGCGCGTGTGAGTGAGATGGCGTTGTTAAGCGCCGCATCGCTGTGTACAACACGCATACCGCGCCCGCCGCCGCCGCCCGCCGCTTTGATGATGACCGGGTAGCCGATCTCGCGAGCGAGTTGGAGATTGGTGTCCGAATCATCGCCGAGTGGGCCATCGGAGCCGGGTACGCAGGGTACGCCGCTTTTTTTCATGGCGGTGATGGCGGCAATCTTGTCGCCCATGGTACGAATGGTCTCTGGGCGCGGGCCGATAAAAACAAAGCCGCTTTGCTCAACACGCTCGGCAAAATCGGCATTTTCAGAGAGGAAACCGTAACCGGGGTGGATCGCTACGGCGTCGGTGACTTCAGCCGCACTGATGATGGCGGGCACATTGAGATAGCTTTCTGCTGATGAAGGCGGCCCGATACAGACCGATTCATCTGCCAGGCGCACATGTTTCAGGTCGCGGTCGGCTGATGAATGTGCCGCAACGGTTTTGATACCGAGCTCACGGCAGGCGCGCAGAATGCGTAGTCCTATTTCGCCTCGATTGGCGATGACGATCTTTTCAAACATGTCAGCGGTCCCGAATTATTCAACGATGAAAAGGGTTTCGCCATATTCAACTGGCTGGCCATTTTCTACGAGAATATCGACGATCACACCGGCTTTGTCGGCTTCAATCTGATTCAGCATCTTCATTGCTTCGATGATACAGAGGGTATCGCCAACATTGACGCGCTGACCCACTTCAGCAAACGGTTTTGAACCCGGTGCGGCTGAACGGTAGAAGGTGCCGACCATTGGTGACGTAATGGGATTACCACTGACGACTGCCGCTTCGACCGCCTTAGGTGCGGCATCAGTGGTCGCGACGGGTGCAGCGGCCTGTGGTGGTGCGGCAACCATTGTTGGTTGTGCAGTCACGATCTGGCTGGTACGGCTGATGCGTACCGACTCTTTGTCTTCGTGTATTTCGATCTCAGCGAGGTCTGACTCTTCAAGCAGCTCGATCAGTTTTTTAATTTTTCGTATGTCCATTGGGTGCTCTTTAAAATTTATTGTTATAAATGATGTTTAGTCTGTTGCAAGCTGTTTAATCGCAGCCTGTAGTGCAAGCTCGTAGCCAATCGGCCCAAGCCCGCAAATAACGCCCACGGCAATGTCAGAAAAGAAAGAGTGATGCCTGAATGCTTCTCGTGCGTGGACGTTGGAAAGATGAATCTCAATAAACGGGATGTTGGTGGCGCTGAATGCATCCCGAATCGCGACGCTGGTATGGGTGAAGGCGGCGGGATTGATGATGATAAAGGCGACGCCATCCTTCTTTGCAGCGTGTATCTGGTCGACCAGCTCATGTTCAGCATTGCTTTGAAAGCTGGTGAGTGTATGCCCTGTGGCCTGTGCGGCATTGTCGAGGCGCTGATTGATGGTTGCCAGCGTATCGCTGCCGTAGTGGCCGGGTTCCCGCTCACCGAGCAAATTCAGGTTGGGGCCGTTTAAAATGAGTAGCTTAGCCATCAGCGTGGTTATTGTCCGGTTAAATCCTGTTAAATTCCGTTAAATTGCCATCAACGGGCGGTTATTGAGCAAAACTAGCCTGTTGTGGGCTAATTTAGCACCCTTTGGTGGATTTTGTCTAGATTCGTGGAGATTGCAACAGAATCGCAGAAGATCGCTGGAATTTGTCCCGGAATGACCCCGGGTGATGCCTTTACGGCATGAATGGGCGAAGTGTCAGTACGGCGGCGAGTATCACCAGTGGAAAGATCAGGTTAAGGCGAAAACCGGCCTTGATCATCTCGCTCATTGAGATCCGTTCGGTACCAAAGATGATCGCATTGGGCGGTGTGGCGACCGGCAGCATAAAGGCGCAGGAGGCGGCGAGGGTGGCGGTGAGCAGCATCTGGGTGATGTCATGATCGCTGGAGATGGCAACCGCTGCGAGTACCGGTAGCATCACCTGAGTGGTGGCGGTGTTACTAGTGACTTCGGTCAGGAAGACAATCACCAGTGCGATGCCTAGCAGCATCAGTGGCAGTGGAACGGTGCTAAGAAATTGCAGTTGATCGCCTACCCAGAATGAGAGGCCGGAATTTTTCATCCCCATTGCCAGCGCAAAGCCACCGCCGAGTAGCAGGATGATGTCCCATGGCAGACGGCCAATGGTGCTTTTATCCATGATCGGTTTGCCGTTGCGAATGGGTACAAGAAAGAGGATTAACGCAGCAACGATCGCCACGGTGCCGTCATCAACGCCGGGATAGGGCAGCAGTGAGGCCCAGCCGGGGATGTCGATCCCTTCGCCCTGTATCCCTTTGCGGGTCATCCATGCGACCGCTGTTAAGCTGAGTACCCAGGCGACAAAACGTTCGTCACGGCGCATCGTGCCGAGGCTATGCAGTTCGTCGGAGATCCCTTCAACAGCAGCGTTTGACCAGCTGAGGCTGCGCACACGCCGCCCTAGATAAAACACCACGATGGTGATGCCGACGATCACCACCGGCACACCGACCATCATCCACTCTAGAAAGCTGGGGACGTCATCGGGCGCTGCGGCGCGCATGTTTTCGAGAAAGACCAGGTTCGGCACCGTGCCGACCGGGGTGCCCATACCGCCGATGTTGGCAGAATAGGCGATGGTTAACAGTAAGGTGCTGGCCATTACTACCATCGTTTTGCCATCGAATACCTTATCGAGACGGGTGAGCACGGCGATGGCAATTGTTGCCATTAACATGGTGGTGGCGGTGTTGGAGATCCACATGGAGAGAAAGGCGGTGGAGAGGGCGAAGCCGACTAATATCTGAAACGGACTACCATGCAGGTGAGACAGGATCACCAGTGCGATGCGTTGGTGCAGGCCGGTGCGCTCCATCGCCTGTGCGATCAAAAAACCACCGATGAAGAGAAACATGATGCTGCCCATGTAGCGCGGTGCGGTCTCTGTGGCGGTGGCGATGCCCATCAGTGGAAAGGTGATCAGTGGTAGTAGCGCGGTGACCGCGAGCGGCACACATTCACTGAGCCACCAGATCGCCATCCACACCACCACGCCAAGCATGGATGCGGCATGTGGGTGGCCGGGAATGTCGGCAAACGCGGCGATCGAAAGCCCAAGCGTAGGGCCAAGTAGCAGCGCGATCTGTCTAACGCGTTTTATCATGATGAGCGACTAGGTCAGTCGATGCTTAATCTGTTCCGGCAATCCCTTCGGGTGCCTTCCAGGCGTTCACCTTTTTGAAGAGAAATTTGAGATGAGGGCCATCAAATTTTTCTCTGGTGTAGTACCAGAACTCAGTGGAGCCACGACGGATCTTGAGCGGTTCGCCGAGCAGATCGCGCACATCCTGATAATCCATACCCACCTTAATGTGTAGCCAGTTGGTTGTATCCTGCCAGTCACCGGGGTTAGTGGGCGCGGGTAGTGAGTTGTCGGTTTTGATAATGGTGGTGCGGGTCACCGTTGTCGGTTTTTTCTCGATGCTATCGATGCGTTGTTCCAGCTCGCTGAGGCGTTCGGTGAGCGCATCAATCTGCAGCTGCAGTTGTTTGTCGGAGGCGATAGCCGGCGCGGCGATCACTGAACAGGCCACCAATGCGGCGCTCATAAGCGGTAATATTTTCATGCGCCCAGCATAGTGAAATCATGTTGGGGGGTCAATCTGATGGTTGGTGGTGTTTAATCGATCTGTTGCGAGGTTTTGATCACATGCGCCGCTTGCGCCGGTAGAAAGTATTGATAGTACGGTGCTGAGTGCAGCGGATTATCTGGCTGGTACTGGATTCCATAAAGGGCAAAGTACGCCTCGGCTAACTCTGCTGGCATCTCGAGACGAGAGACGATCTCCAGCAGCTTGGCATTTTCGATCATCTTTCCCAGTTGCGGGTCGTAGGCGCTGATCTGCTGTTTGAGTTCGTCAGGGATCTCGCTATTTTTTTCCGGCTGAGTGAAGACCTGCATCAACAAGCCGTTGGTGTAGTGGCCGGTGGGCGTCATGATCTCTACCCCGGCCTCTTCGAGCGCAGTCATCACTGTGTTAAGCGGCACTGCGACGCGCTTGCCGTCTTGCAATGTGGTGGCGCGAATGGCGAGGTGATGGGCGGTGTAGCCGTAGACATGGTTCCAGTGCTGGATAATCTGCGCGGGGGCGTGAGCGTCTGATTGATCAACAAAGATGCGCAGTGTCTGGCCATTCTCAAGCATTTTATAGACGGGGAATGCGTTCCAGCCGTCGGGGAACTGGTAGTAATCTTCGCCGCTAAACTGGGTGGCGGTGTAGCCATGTTCATTTTTGAGCAGGCTGGCGATACGTTCGCCATCTAAATTTGCCTGATTGCCACAGCGGATCGCGAGGTGATCAAAAGTCACATCCCAACCATATTTGGGTGCAATTTCCAGCAGGGTTAAATCGGCCTTGCTGTAAAAGAAAGATTCAATGCTTTTTACGGCACAGTAAATATCTAAATGTTTTACCCAGTCGGCAATCAGTTTCGCCTGCTGATGATTCAGAGTGGCGTTCGCTTTGGCCAGTATTGTGTTGATAAAGTCATCCGCATAATCGGAGACATGGCTGGCGGCATCGGGCAGATCCATTTCAAAACGCAGGTTGTGTTTTGCGCTCTGATATGCCGCTAATAGATGTGAGACGTCGCTGATATCGTTAAAAAGTGTATAAGCCGAAACGGGCTGTGGCTTTGTTGCAAATGGAGTGAGATCTAACGTAAAGAGTTCGGCTTCACCGCCGATGGCCTGAATGGTCTGTTGTCTGCTGGTATTACGCTGAAACGTAGTGTTTTCGTCAATCAGTAACTTGGCAACACGAGCAGCAAAGGCGTTTAAATGGCTAGTGTTCATGACAGACTCCAGTAAGGATATTGGATGATGACCTGTTTTGAATGGCTTGAACAGGCTGGATGTGAAGGCCTGGTGAAATGAGGGTGACGATGGGATCATCAAGGCCAGCGTCTATCCTATGAATATCGGCAAAAAGGGGCGAAGTATGACTATGCGAAAGGTGTTATTGCTGGGCGCAGGAAAGATCGGTTCGCTGATTGCCACGATGTTGTCGGACTCGGGTGGCTACGATGTACATGTCGGCAGTCTGGAGACCGATGAAGCGAAAAACCTGGTGAAAGAGCTTGGTTTGACTCATGTGACGGTATTTCCACTTGATGCCCAGGATGAAAAGGCACTGAATAAGGTCATTTCTGGTCAAAATGGTGCTGGAAAATTTGATGCTGTTATTTCTGGGTTACCCTATTATTGCAATACACTGGTGGCAGATTTAGCGGCGAAGTATGAGGTGAATTATTTTGATCTCACTGAGGATGTCGGTGTCACGCGCCACGTGCAAAATGTTAGCAAAGGTGCGGCGAGTGTCTTTATGCCGCAGTGCGGACTTGCACCCGGTTTTATCAGTATCGTCGCCAATGATCTGATGAAGAAGTTTGAGGTGGTCGACATGGTTAAAATGCGTGTCGGTGCACTGCCAGTCAACCCCAATAATGCGCTTAAATATTCGCTGACATGGTCAACCGATGGTTTGATCAATGAGTATGGTAATACTTGCTATGGGATTGAAAATGGTGAGTTTGTCGCACTGCAACCGCTTGAGGGTTACGAGACGATCACCCTTGATGGTGTGTTGTATGAGGCCTTTAATACTTCAGGTGGCCTGGGCACGTTGTGTGAAACCTATGATGGGATGATTCACACCATGAATTATAAAACGATGCGTTATCCCGGTCACTGTAAAGAGATCAAGTTGTTGATGAACGAGTTGCGCTTGAATGAAGATCGTGCCACGTTGAAGCGCATTCTTGAACGTGCGGTTCCCAAGACATTACAGGATGTGGTGTTGATTTATGTTGCGGTTGCTGGAAGGCGCAAAGGGCAATTTCTGGAAGAGAATTATGTGAAGAAGGTCTACCCGCAGGAGATTGCGGGCAAGCTGTGGTCATCGATTCAGGTGACAACGGCATCGGGTATCTGTAGTGCGATGGATATCGTGCTGGAAAACAGTGAGCGTTTCAGTGGTTTTGTCACGCAGGAGTCGGTCACGTTGGCTGAAGTGACGAGTAACCGTTTTGGTAAATATTATGCATGACGTGTTACCTGTTTATTTTAGAAATCTCTAAATCAGAGGCCTCTTAGGTAATGCAATTGTCATTACGAGCATAGCGCGATGGACTAGAATTCCAAGTCCTTTAGGGAAGTAATCTCGCCTTTCGAGAATCATTGAGCCTGGAGGTTGCTTCGTCGCTCAACTCCTCGCAATGACACCTAATCAGTTTCCTTAAAGTCTGCATTTATAAAGGAGCAACACAATGGATTTGCTAAAGGCACTCAAGCTTAAAAAAAATAATGCCGCGACCTATTCCAATGGTGCGTGGTTAACCACGCGTGACGCGGGGGTGATCGAATCATTTAACCCTGCGAGCGGTGAGTTGATCGCAAAGGCCTATGGTTCCAGTGAAAAAGATTATGAGCAGGTGATGCTGGCGAGTGTTGCGGCGCAGCGTGCATGGGCGCGCGTGCCCGCGCCGCAGCGCGGCGAGGTAATTCGGCAGATTGGTAACGCGCTACGTGACAACAAAGATGCACTCGGCTCACTGGTCGCGATGGAGATGGGCAAGATAAAACAGGAGGGCGACGGTGAGGTACAGGAGATGATCGACATTGCCGACCTTGCGGTGGGCCAGTCGCGCATGCTGTATGGCAACACGATGCACTCCGAGCGCCCCGAACATCGCATGTATGAACAGTGGCACCCAATAGGTGTGGTGGGTGTGATCAGTGCATTTAATTTTCCGGTGGCGGTGTGGGCGTGGAACGCCTTTATTGCGGCGATCTGTGGCAATACCGTGGTGTGGAAGCCTTCCGCTAAAACGCCGCTTTGTGCGATTGCCGTGCAGCATATCTGTAATGGCGTGCTGGAGAAGATGGGTTACCCCGCGATCTTTTCACTATTTCTGCCGGTCGATCATGAATTGGCGCAGCGCTTTGTGGCTGATCGGCGTGTCGCGCTGATGTCATTTACAGGCTCGAGCCGTGTTGGCCATGAAGTGGCGGAGCGGGTCTCAGGACGGCTGGGTCGTTACCTGCTGGAGTGCAGTGGCAACAATGCCATCATCGTTGATCAATCGGCTGACCTTGAGCTTGCGGTTCCCGCGATTGTCTTTGGTGCGGTCGGTACCGCGGGGCAGCGTTGCACGTCCACGCGGCGTCTGATTGTGCATCATAAGATTTATAAAAAACTGATCCCGGCGTTGGTCAGTGCTTACGCTCAGGTGCGGGTTGGGAATCCGTTGCGTAAAAATACATTGATGGGGCCGTTGATCGATGCCAGCGCAGTGCAGGGTTTTAAGGCGGCGGTCGAGCAGGCTGAGCAGCAGGGCGGCCAATTGCTCTTTGGCGGAAATGTACGGCGAGGGAAAGGCAGTTTTGTCGAGCCGACATTGATCGAAGTGAAGCGCCAGGGCGCGGTGGTTAAAGACGAGACTTTTGCACCGATTCTTTACGTGATGAAATATCGCACACTGGATGAAGCGATCGCACTGCAAAACGATGTGCCGCAGGGATTGTCGTCCGCGATCTTCACCAATACGCTGCAAAATGCGGAACAGTTTTTGTCGGCGCGTGGCAGCGACTGCGGCATTGCCAACGTCAATATTGGTACCTCGGGTGCTGAGATCGGCGGCGCCTTCGGTGGCGAAAAAGAGACCGGTGGCGGCCGAGAGGCGGGTTCCGATTGCTGGAAGGCCTACATGCGACGTCAGACCAATACTATTAACTGGGGTTCTGAGTTGCCGCTTGCTCAGGGGATAAAATTTGATCTAATTTGAGGTGCTAATCGCAGGAACCTGAACGGCACTTAAATACCCACGTAAGTTAGTCAATAATAACCATACAAAAAGTAGTTGATATAGCTTTCATCATCATCTACACTCTTTCACGCACTACAGACATCCCTGAGCACCTCCTCCTCTCTCTCTGGGTTGAGGTTTTCGATTCAGAGTGGTGTGAAAGGGATGGCGCTTCACCGGCACTCCCGGCTGCAACGAGATTCAAGTGGATAATGGATTGTCGTTACTTGAACTTCCCCCCTCCGCAGCCGGGGCCTGCCGAATTTTTAAATCAAACACTAATAATCATCTTTGGTCTAATTGATAGTTAAAATTTTTTCGTGTGCTGCGGCCACTCAGGCGAAAAAAAACGCCACCCAGCTATGGGTGACGTTTTAAATGCTGACTTAAATTGGCCTGTTGACCATTGAACGATTAAGCAGAGCGTTTCTTTTCCATCAAGTCATGAACCACTGGGTTGAGGATGATTTCCATCGCCAGTCCCATTTTGCCGCCAGGCAGTACGATGGTGTTTGGACGAGACATCCATGAATCTTTCAACATTGTAAGATAGTACGGCAGATCATGTTTTTCTGGGTGTCTGAAACGAATCACAATCAGGCTTTCGTCAGGTGTTGGGATATCACGTGAGATGAAAGGGTTTGATGTATCGACCACTGGTACGCGCTGGAAGTTAATGTCAGTGCGTGAGAACTGCGGGGTGATAGTGTTCACGTAGTCAGGCATGCGACGCAGGATGGTGTCGGTCACTGCTTCTGCAGAGTAACCACGCTGAGCGGTATCGCGGTGAATTTTCTGGATCCACTCCAGGTTGACGATCGGTACTACGCCAACCAGGAGGTCAACGTACTTGGCAAGGTCAATCTCTTCTGTGACAACGCCGCCGTGCAGCCCTTCGTAAAAAAGGATGTCGCTACCTCCAGGTACCGCTTCCCATGGAGTGAAGGTGCCTGGGTCTTGCTTGTAAGGGGCCGCTTCTACTTCGTCATGCAGGTATTTGCGCATTTGACCGGAACCAGTCTCGCCGTAAGTTTTGAACAGTAGCTCAAGCTTATCGAGGATGTTGGCTTCTGGGCCAAAATGGCTCAGATCTTTACCGTCTTTGGCTGCTTCCGCAACTTTGGCTTTCATTTCGATGCGATCATAGCGATGGAACGCGTCACCTTCGATCACGGCAGCGTTGATGCCTTCACGATGGAACATATGCTGGAATGCATTTTTTACGGTAGTGGTGCCAGCACCTGATGAGCCGGTCACAACAACGACTGGATGTTTAGCAGACATGTTAATTCTCCCTTAAAGGTTGTAAAGTCTTTATAAATCTAAGGCTTAAAGCTACGGGTGCGTAATTAATTATGGTCTTTGCAGGGCACCCGCAATCGAAATCTCTTATTTAGCGCGCCCACTTTCGACTCGATTTGAGCCGTTCCGGAGGCATCAATTGCCGTCACAAAACGCGGGTAAGCCGTGTATTGAATCAAACGTGAGTGGATGTGGCAAGTTTTGGCAGCTATTTTATGGTGTGGGGGCTGCGATTGAGCCATTGATCGTGCGGTCTCAAGCGCTTGTTTTGATACAAAATGAATGAGATGATCGAGCCTTAAATATCACTTGATTAATTCTGTTGGGGGTTTCTCCAGAAATGAAAGCGGGAAGGGGTGTCGCAGCTTTATTGCTGGTTGTCGCGTTTGCGCTGGCGGGGTGCGCCGGTTCGCCTGTTCAGTTGTCATTCGGCGGCTCAACCATGGGAACGTATGTTGAATCGGAGCACTCCCTGATTCAGCAGGGATCAGGTAATTACGCGGCGGTCTATTTCCTTCGCCCGCAAACTGAGCGCTATATGGGCGCAACAGATAATCGCCTGACCATTGAGCTGGATAAAGAGCAGCTGCTGAAGCTGGTTAAATCCGAATATACCCTTGTTCACTTAAAGCCGGGTGCGGTGGATGTGACGATCAAATCGCTGACCATTGCCGGGCCATTTCGTGAGTTTAAAAAGATGAAGCGTACCAGGCGCTTTGAATTTGAGGCGGGATTGACCTACTACATCTCAGTTGAGCCGGTGGATGGTGAATTCCGCGGCGCCTACTTTCTACCGCATATGGTTGATCAGGCGGCAGCAAAAGAGAAAACCCGCGATATGCGCGCAATCGGGCTAGCCAGGAAGAGTCCGCTTCATCAACCGGGTGACAATCCGCTGCTCCCTTTTTGGCCCTTTATTTAATTTTAATCACCTATGAAAGTGATGCCTTGTTATCTGGGTGGCGTTAGATGCATCTGGTGATTCTCCTTCTGCTGGTTTTGGCGCTGGTGTTCGGCCCGCAGCTGTGGGCACGTTCGGTGCTCAAGCGGTATAGCACACCACAGGCACACTATCCGGGAAGCGGTGCGGAGTTTGCTCAGCATTTATTGAGAAACGCTGGTTTGACGGCGGTCAAGGTTGAGCGCACTACCTTTGGCGATCACTATGATCCTACGGATCGCTGTGTGCGCTTGAGTGATGATAACTTCGATGGCAAGTCACTCACCGCCGTCGCGGTCGCAGCGCACGAGGTGGGTCACGCGATACAGCACGGCAATAATGACCCTAAGCTGATGATGCGCGCCAGGCTGGTCAAGATTGCACAGGTCACCGAGAAAATGGGTTCGTTAGCAATGTTTGCAGTGCCGGTTTTAATGGGCCTGACGCGCGCACCGTCGGTGGGGGCGCTGATGTTTTTTATTGGTCTGTTGAGTCTGGGGGTCTCTGCGTTGGTCCACCTGGTCACATTGCCGGTGGAGTGGGATGCCAGTTTTGGTAAGGGTAAGGCGATGGCGATGATTAAAGACGGGGACTACCTGTCACAGGGAGACGAGCGCGGCGCGAGGAAGATTTTACGCGCCTGCGCCTTGACCTATTTTGCCGCCTCATTATCAAGCTTGTTGAATATCTGGCGCTGGGTTCGATTTCTGCGACGCTGATTTCACTCCATATTTATAAGTCTTAGGAAGACAAAAGGTGATTTCTGATTTATATTTCCATTCATTCGAATAATAAAATCGATTCACGATAAGGTTGGCGGAGATGGGGAGCAATCCTGCTGGGGAGCAGCGCGTGACGGTATGGGGGGCGTTGCTGGCATGAGGCATCGTCCGTACCGTACGTTACTGCTGTGGTTTATCTGGGCGCTGGCTGCCGCCGGGGTCTACTTTGGCTTTTATCAGGACGCCGGTCTATGGGATTTCCTCGCGCACGATAAAACACGCATCACCTGGATCATCCTCGCTTTCTTTGTCTTTGGGCTTGCCGCCAGTCTGGCGCTGAGTATTGCGTTGACCAAAGAGTCGTTAGCGGCACGTCAAATCGAAGCGGATGTGAGGGGGAAGGGCTTGATTGGCTTTGAGAGCACGTCAGAAGCCCGCGCGGTTGAGCGTTATTTTCAATCCCTGAAACTGGCAATGGATAGCAACAGCAAGCCCGATGCCGAAGCGCTACTCAATGTTGAGCTGGCTGTCTTTCAGCGTATGAGCCGCTCGATTGAAGTGGCGGGCAACCTACTGATTACACTGGGCTTGATTGGTACCGTGATGGGGCTAACGCTCACGTTGACGGGGTTGACGGCATCACTGGATGCGTTGGGACATGATCAGGAACAGTTGTTAGAAGGACTGCGCAAGGCGATGGGCGGTATGGGTACCGCGTTTTACACGACACTGCTTGGCGCGATTCTGGGTGGTGTGTTGTTGCGAGTCTTTGCGCAGATTACTGAGCAGGGTGTCGATGGGTTGTTCGATCGCACTATGCGTATCTGCCTGGTTTACTGCTCGGCCGATTTTAAACCATCATTGGAACGTGATGTCCGTTTTCTGGATGCGGAGATGGCATCGCTGGGTGAGCGGGTTAAGTTCCTGCAATCGGCCTTTAGTGCCTCGCGTAAATCGATGGAGGATTTCCGCGAAGAGGTGGTCAATCTACGTGGCCTTTCTCAGGAAGAGCGCACCTCGCTGCTTGAAACGATTGAGATGAATCGACAGGCCTATATGTTGATGCGTCAGGAGACGCGCCTGATGCAAAACCTCAACCGTAGCTTTTGGCAGCGTTGTAAAGATGTGTTGCGCTTCAAGCCGCGTCGTACTCGCCCGCCAGAAGATTAACCAGGCGCGAACTTTGCCGTGAAAGATAGACGTAAGTTTACCTACACCAACGTTCATGAGAGTTTTTCGGACGTCGCACTGCTGATGCTCGCCACCTTTATTTTTCTATTGGTGACAATTTTGATTACCTCCAAGGTGGCCGAAGAGGATCAACTGCCCAAGTTAAAAGAGCAGGTGGCAAAGTTAGAACAGCAACTTGAACTCTCGGGTGCCGACAAAGATCGTCTTATCGGTGAGTTAGATGAAATGGCAATCATGGACTCTGAAAGCCAGATGGATAAAATCCTGGAGCCTGCCGGATTAGCGGAAGGAGAAGGGCGTAAAGACTTTGAGATCTTTATCGAAGGGCTGAAAAAAATCCCCGGTAAAGAGATTCATCTGGTGATCGATGCGACCGGCTCGATGCACGGCGCATCACATTTCCTGATTCCGGTGTTGCGTGTGATTGTGACCCGCTCCGGTAAAAACCTTGATGCGGTCACCTGGTTTTCAGACGGCATCGCGAAGACCTACACCGGCTCAATGGGCGAGATGTTTGACATGCTGATGCAGGGCGCACCGTTTGTCGGTAACAATGAGACCATCGGTGACGCCTTTCGTCGCGCCGCCAAAAATACCCGCGCACCGGGAGCCTATCTATTGATTGGCGATGAGCCGTCGGATGACCAGATCTACTATTCTAGAATTAAAAGCCCGGTGTTTACCCTGCCGCTGGGGCGCGCTAACCCGCCGACGCTGGCGGAGTATAAAACCTTGGCTGAAAAGACAGGTGGGATGATGTTGCAGATGCGGTTTGAGTAGCGATATTTAGTGTGAGCAGAAGACGTTAATCCGGGGCGGAAGACGGAGAGCTTGGGCCTCCACATTGCACTGATACAATTAGAAGCTCATAGCTCAAAGGTGTAATACGGTAGTTGCTTTGTTACCTCAACTCACTCAACAACTCCCGCGCCATCGACTCCGCCTGCCCCAGATACCCGCCCCCAAAAAGATTAAGATGGTTCAAAATATGGTAGAGGTTATAGAGCGCCTTGCGAGTTTGATAACCGCTGTCGAGTGGCCATGCTTCCTGGTAGGCGCTATAAAAATTTTTCGGAAATCCGCCAAAGAGTTCTGTCATCGCGATGTCTGCTTCGCGATCACCGTGATAACAGGCGGGGTCGAAGATCACCGGGCTGCCGTTGTTGTCATAGGTGTAGTTGCCGGACCAGAGATCACCGTGCAGTAGTGACGGTTTTGGTGAGTAGCCGTCGAACAGGCCACCGAAACATGCCATCAATTGCTCGCCATCGGATTGCAGCTTGCCGCCGTAACCGTTGCTTGCCGCAAGCCGGTATTGAAAGCCAAGCCGTTGCTCGCGCCAGAAGTCGATCCAGTTATCGCAAAAGTCGTTGTGCTGTGGAGTGGAGCCGATGGTGTTGTCGCGATGCCAGCCAAACGGTGATACTCGGTGCTGGTGCATTGCGGCCAACTCGCGGCCAAGTTGTTCCGGGTTACTGCGTGAGCCGCCGTTTTCAATCAGACTCATTACCAGCCAGGCCTGTCCATCGGCAGTGCCGACGCAAAGTGGTTGCGGTGCCTTTATTGTGCCGGTATCGATGATCGCCTGTAGTCCGTCACATTCGGCTTCGAACATCGCTAATCCATTCGCGGCATTGAGCTTGATGAAGTAGCTGGCGTTATCGCCATCGAGTCGATAGGCCTGATTGATGCAGCCGCCACTAATACGAGTGTGTTGGCGGACTTTGAAGGGCTGGCCAGTCGCCTCTGTGATCTGTTTTTCGATAATATTCCACATCAGATCAATATACGCTCAGTCGAGCCTGAGTGGTATAGTGGGCAATCGGGGTGGCTTGTATCATTACTGTTTTAGTGGGATTGGCGGGAGTTTTGTTTCGCAGATGCCCGCGTTATGATGCAGTGCAATGGGGCGGTTTTTTCAGGCGTGATCAAAAGCGGAGCGTAACGTGGACAAGATTCTTCTACGATTTATTGATATCTGTCGCCTAAGGGCTGGCCCGCAGGATTTGCCGACCTCAAAGGTATTGATGTCGATGGTACTGCTTGCATATGGTCTGCTGGTGGTGATGCTGACGGCGGATGATAAAGGACTGGATGTAGGGTTTCAGGTGGCGATCGTTGCGACGCTTACGTTAGCTGGTCTTGCTTATATTGTATTATGGGTGCGTGATTTTACTGAGCGCTATGTTCAGTTATTAACCGCGATGGCGGGATGCGGTGTTTTGCTAGAGTTAGTCCGCTGGCCACTGGTATTAGTGCAGCAGTATGGTGTGGATGGCGGCGGTAGCTTCTTTGTTGTTATCGCGGCGATACTGTTATGGGGCTTGCTGGTCTGGGAGGTGGCAATCATTGCTAACATCTTTAAACATGGGCTTGATACCTCTATGTGGATGGGTGGCATCATTTCGTGTTTTTATGTGTTTCTTTCATTCCGCGTGATGCGCACACTGTTTTTTGCACCGGAAGTGACGACAGCGGTGCCTGTTACCTGATTCATTCGATGTTAATTGTGTAAGGCTTAATCAAGATGCATATCCATATTTTAGGAATCTGCGGCACCTTTATGGGTGGCATCGCGCTATTGGCGCGGCAGCTCGGTTATGAGGTGAGTGGCTCAGATGCCAATGTCTATCCGCCGATGAGCACCCAGTTGGAATCGGAAGGGATCGCGCTGACGGATGGCTATGATCCCGCCGCACTCGATCCTGCGCCGGACCTGGTGGTGATCGGCAATGCGATGTCTCGCGGTAATCCAATGGTTGAATATGTGCTGGATCGTAACCTGCCTTACATCTCTGGCCCGGCCTTTCTTGCGCAGTATATTTTACGTGACCGCTGGGTGTTGGGGGTTGCGGGTACGCATGGTAAAACAACGACCGCCAGTATGGTGGCGTGGATTCTTGAATATGCCAAATTGAAACCGGGTTTTTTGATTGGTGGTATCCCTAAAAATTTTGGTATTTCGGCGCGGTTGGGTGACGCGCCCTTTTTTGTGGTTGAGGCCGATGAATATGATTCCGCTTTTTTCGATAAGCGCTCCAAGTTTATCCACTACCAGTCACGCACCTTGATCTTGAACAATCTTGAGTTTGACCACGCCGATATCTTTGATGACCTTGATGCAATTAAACGCCAGTTTCACCATCTGGTACGCACGGTGCCGCAGAACGGCCTGATTGTCGCGCCGGGTGATGATGGCAACATCAAAGATGTGCTGGCGCAAGGTTGCTGGACACCCGTTGAGGAATTCTCGGCATCGAGCGGTTGGCAAGCCCAAAATCTTTCAGAAGATGGCAGTTGTTTTGATGTCTGTTTTAAAGGTGAGAAAAAGGGCCGAGTCGAATGGGAACTGATGGGGCAACACAATATCAATAACGCTCTGGCGGCGATTGCCGCGGCGCGCCATGCTGGCGTGATGGTGCATCATGCGATTGATGCGCTGGCTGAGTTTCAAAATGTGAAGCGACGGATGGAGAAACGTGGTGAGGTGAGTGGTGTGCATATCTATGATGATTTTGCCCATCACCCGACCGCGATCACAATGACGCTTGAAGGCTTGCGTCGGCAGGTCGGCAGTGAGCGCATTGTTGCGATACTGGAACCGCGTTCCAATACGATGCAGATGGGGGTGCATAAAGAGACACTTGCGGCAGCCTTTGCTCAGGCTGATGAGGTGATGCTTTTACAACCCGATAATAGTGAATGCTCAATGCAGGAGATAGCCGTAGGCATCGGTGATCATGCGCGAGTGTTTGATGATGTTGAGGCGATCGTCGAGCAAGCGACGAAGGCAGCGACACCGGAGCTGCATTTATTGGTGATGAGTAATGGTGCCTTTGGCGGTATTCATCAAAAATTGATTGATGCACTTGAGCGCAAGGTCGGAGAGGCGCAATGAGTCGCGATTCCATTACATTGGCAATGACGGGCGCCTCGGGTGCGCAGTATGGCCTGCGCCTGTTGCAGTGCCTGCTGGAGGCCGGTGAGCAGGTCTATCTGATGGTTTCATCACCGGCACAGGTGGTGTTGGCGATGGAGACGGCGCTAAAAGTACCGGGCAGCCCGAAAGAGATGCAGGCTTTTTTTAGTGCGCTGTATAACGCCAGACCCGATCAGTTAAAGGTTTACGGTAAAGAGCAGTGGTCTTCTCCTGTCGCGAGTGGTTCGGGCGCATCACGTGCAATGGTGGTCTGCCCCTGTACCAGCGCGATGCTGTCAGCGGTGGCCACGGGTGCAAGTCGTTCATTGATGGAACGCGCAGCGGATGTGGCGATCAAAGAACAGCGCAAGTTGATTCTGGTGCATCGCGAAACACCCGTCTCTGCGATTCATCTGGAGAACATGCTAACGCTGGCGCGGCTGGGTGTGACGATACTGCCGGCAAACCCTGGTTTTTATCAGGAGCCAAAAACGATTGATGATCTGGTGGACTTTGTGGTGGCGCGGATTCTCGATCATCTGGCGATCGAGCACACTTTGTTACCGCGCTGGGGTGATGATTAGGCTTATTTGATGATTGGATTTATTTAAAGCGCCAGCTCCATTGCAGAGCTGGCGTTAACGATCGAATTATTTAACTTTCGACAGATACTCATTCATGCGGTCAGCACCCATCGCCATACCAGCGGTGAGTTTTTCTGCAGCCACTTTGGCTTCTGCCAGATTCGTGGCTTCGCCAACCTGAATCACGCCGACCATGCCGAGAAATTTGTGCAGATCACATTCGTAAAGGTAGACACCTTCTTTATCGACGGTCACAGTGATGTCGTGGCTGACTTCGCCTTTCCAGTTTTTTGCGCCTTCAGGAATATGGCGTGAGATGTTGTTGTGGCCAATATCGGTAGAGACAAACTTGATGGTGTCGCCTTTGTTGACTTTCACAAAGGCAGGTTCAAACACCATGATGTTGCCATCTTCGCCGGTATCAAGCATTTTGATAACGTGTTCTGTGGCATTGGCAGAAACAGTTAACATCAATGCACTGGAAAGTGCGAGGCCTGAAATGATTTTACGCATGAAACTTCTCCGAGGGGGATTAAAAACAGATGACTAATATTATCGCTTATTACCTGTTGGCGGCAATGTAGTCGATGGCGAATGTGAGTTAAACAGGATGATTTAGAGTAGATCGATCAGTTTTCCGCTGGTCTGGCGTAGCCGCAGGCTCAATAATTGGGAGAATTTCCACAGGATTTTGACCCCGAGGCGCGGGTGATCTTCGGTGATTTTGGCGAAATTCTCTTTGGTGATCAGGATCAGCCTGGAATTGGCTGAGGCCTTGACGGTCGCTGAATAGGGCAGGCCATCAATGACCGACATCTCGCCGATGGTTTTGCCAGGGCGTACATCAACCAGTTTTTTACTTTTTTCATCGTCAGAATCTTTAAGCACACTGAGCTTCCCTTCCACCAGCAGGCAGAGGTAGCTAGACTGATCGCCTTCTTTAAAAACAATAGTGCCGACTGGCGCAAGGTAGGCCTGACAATAGTCGGCCAATGTGCGTAGCTCCTGCCGTTCAAAGTCAGTGAACATATTATTGTTTTCAAGCATCGCGACCACTTCACCTTTGAAGTTTCCGCCAAAGCCAATTTGTTCGAGTTTGGGTGCTGAGCCAGTTGCCATGTGATCACCTTGTTGTCGGAGTCATTAAAGTTTTAGCCGTCGTACCTGTTGCTGTAGATATTTGATCTGTTGCTGAGTATGACGTGGGCGATATTTAAGTGCAATATAGAGATCGTTGATTTCCAGGACTTGAGGTTCAAGGTCGGGGCGGTGTTTGATGATGCGTTGCGCGAAATCAACCGGCCCTTCATGCGGCAGGCGTTGAATACCGATAGTCGATAGCTTGCGACAGAAGCGTTGATAGGCCGATGAAATCACGTCTTGTTTTTGTCTGTTGTGATACTTCAAAAACAACAGTAAGGCGATTAGCGCCGTGATGATTGCAATGACCATGGCGACTGCCATCTGTTTAACCGATTCAATGCCGATGCGTGACAGCAGTCGAGACTGCTTTAGAGAATCATACCCGATCACCCATTGGTTCCAGCTATTGTTCATACTGTCCCAGCCGTAACGAAGTTTTAGCCAGTGACTGGCGAGGAAATTATTGTTGAATTGAAATGTTGACTGGCGGTCAAACAGCTCAGAGAAGGCGCTTTCTGCCCCATCTTCAATGCGCTCTGGTGCAACGGAGGCGGTGGGATCGATTCGAACCCAGCCTCTGTTTTCAAGCCATACTTCTGTCCATGCATGTGCATCACGCTGACGCACAATCAGGTAGTTACCAATCGGATTGAAGTCGCCGCCCTGATAGCCGGTGATGATACGCGTGGGAATACCAGCGGCGCGCATTAATGTGGTGAAGCTAGCCGCATAGTGTTCACAGAATCCCTGTTGTGTTTCAAACAAAAACTCATCGACAGGATCACTACCTAATAGCGGTGGTTTTAATGTATAGGTGAAGGGTTGTTGGTTAAAGTACTGCAGCGCGTGGCTAACAATCGCCTGTGGTGATTGCAGTTGTTGTCGCCATTGTTGGCCGAGTGAAACCGCACGGCTGTTTCGATTAACGGGCAGTTGCAGTGCGCGCGCCCTTTCATCAGCGGTTAGTGGCCCGGTTTGATATTCGCTGTAAGAGCTCATCTTGTAGCGCGTGAGATCTTTGACTTCTGTTTCAGTGATCAACTGAAAGTCACGGTTGATGACAGCCTGTGACGGTACGGTCGCTGGTAGGTCTAATCCATAAAGCCATTTCTGATTATGCGGCTCCAGTGTCACGGTATAGCTGATTGGCTCGCCTATTGGCTGATAGCTGAGATTACGATTAGTGGGTTTACCCTTGTCTGTGTTCCAGTTCTTACCATCTGTTTTCCACAGTACCGGCCCGCGCCAATAACTTAGATCATTGTCGATAACCTCATCTTCGAAGGCGACTCGAAAGGCAATTTCATTTGACTGACTTAGATTGCTAATGCTGCCCATCGACATCTCATCACTGATGCCCGTTGTGCCGCTATTTTTATCCTGAGGTAGTGACCACAGTGGCCCTGGAATACGTGGGAAAAGAAAAAATAGAATCAACATCACAGGAAGTGCCTGTGTGAAAATTTTGGCGGTAAGCTTCAGGTTGAGTCTAATAAACTTGTTCTGTTGTGGCAGGTTGAGATCGATTAAGGTCGCGGTGAGGATAAAGGCGACCACGAACATATAGGCGGCCATTGGAAATGTCTGATTATAGAGTACCAGTGTGATGGCAAGAAAGTAGCCCAGTAGTATTGCTATTACATAATCACGCACCGCGTCCATCTCCAGTAACTTCAGTGCGAGCATGCAGGCGAGTAATGATGTGCCTGCATCGCGGCCAAACAAGGTACCAAAATGTAGATAGATGGTAATCAATGTGGCGCAGAGCAGCAACGCACGAATAAAACGATGAGGAAGCGTTGCGCTTGGGTGTCGTTCAATCGCTAGTCGCCAGAGGCCAAAAAACAGGCAGATCGCTGAGATGGTAATGGGCAGGCGTAACATATGTGGTGCAAAGGCAAGCAGTAGTGATACGAGCAACCATATGGTGGTGCTACGTGAAATGACGATATGGGCAAGGTGCTTTTTCATCGAGTTGAGCTATATAGGTTCGAACAGCGCTAACAATTCCAGGCAGCGATGTTGATGGTCATTTCCCTGGCCGGGCGCGATGGTGGTGTTTGGCAGGCGCAGGCCGTAATTGATACCGCTGTGCTCTGCATCAATGATCCAGCGGCATAGCTGGCTGAGGCGTGGTTCAATATCGAGTGTGGGTAGTGAGTCCCAGTCAAACCATTGGTCATTCGATTCATTATCACCAAAACGTTTGGTGAGCAGTTCATCGCTGTGAGCAGCGGCCTTCCAGTTAACATGTCGTGGCGAGTCGCTCGGTTGGTAGTCGCGGTAGCCGATGAAATCATCGCCGCCATTGTGTGCGTTACCTTGTCCAGTACCATCACCCTGGCTAATAGGAAAATCTATTTGTGTTGCTGGCGCTGGATAGACCAGGCAGGATTTAGGGAGTGTGACGTGGCACCATGCGCGTAATAGTCCGAGTGGAAAGACCGTGTCGATGGTGATCTGCTCCATCGTTTGCCAGCCGCGTTGAGTGGTGGGGCTGGTGAGTTGTATCTTGGCGATCTCGCTATCGTTAATATTAATGATGTCGGGTGCTTTATTTTTGAAGCGTACGCAGATGTTATAACGTGGGCGCTTGTCTGGGTTTTCAAGTTGCAGGTGGAAGGTGGCGACGGCGCCGCAAAAAACGGCGTTTGCTTTGCCGGTCGATACTTTAAGTTGCATTAGATTGCGATAAGTGTGAATGATTGATACCAGGCCAATGCTTGAGAGCAGGAAGGTTAAAATAAAACCGAGGCTGTTGTTGTAATTGGTTGAGCCAACCAGTAACAAGATTAATAACATCGCAAAGAGAACACCGTAATAGGTCGGTAGAATATAGATGCGCCGTCGAGTTAAAACAATCGAGTCACTGCGGTCATTGCCGCTGCGGCGCTCGAGATTAAAGAGACGCGAAGCAATATGTTCAACCAGTGGGGGCAGGTATTTCATCTGGTATGGACTGGATGTTATTGGATTGAGCGCTTTAGTCGAGCGCTACTGAGAGCAGGTGTGACGTGATCTCTGCCGAAGATAGCCCAGGGAACTCTGAGGCTGGTTGCAGACGATGATTGGTCGTTGCGGGTAAGATCGCCTGGATATCTTCGGGTAATAGATGGTCTCGGTTATCGAGTAGTGCCCATGCTTGCGCGCAGCGCAGGATTGCAATACCGGCTCGTGGTGACAGGCCGTTTTGATAATAAGGGCTGTGGCGGCTGAAGTTCAGAATCTTCTGCAGGTAGTCAATCAGTGCATCAGAGGCGTGTACCTGCGGCACCGCCTGTTGGATGTTGAGTAGCTGGTCGGGTGTCATGGTGGCATTTAGCACTTTCAGAATCTCGCGTCTATCCTCTCCTTTGAGCAGTTCTTTTTCATGCTGCTGGTCGGGATAGCCGATCTCAAGGCGCATCAAAAAACGATCGAGTTGAGACTCGGGTAGTGGAAAGGTACCAATCTGGCTGCTGGGATTCTGGGTAGCGATCACAAAAAAGGGTGATGGCAGTGGGTGCGTTTCACCTTCGGTGGTGACCTGGTGTTCCTCCATTGCCTCTAGTAATGCGCTCTGTGCCTTGGGGGTGGCACGGTTGACCTCGTCAGCAAGGACCAGTTGCGAAAAGACCGGGCCGGGGTGGAATTTAAAGCGGGCACTATTTTTATCGTAGACTGATACCCCAAGGATGTCGGCAGGTAGCATGTCGCTGGTGAACTGGATGCGTTGAAAATCAAGGTCGAGTACCCGCGCCAGCAGATGAGACAGCGTGGTTTTACCGACGCCGGGTTGGTCTTCAATGAGTAGATGGCCGCGCGCGATTAAGCAGGTTAAGGCGAGGCGTAATGTCTGGTCTTTGCCGAGGATCACCTGGTTCATTGCCGCTAAAGTCTGTTTTAGGCGGGCGTTGTTTTCGGCGCTATTCTCGATAGTGGGTAATATGCTAGAGGCGGTTTGGCTCATCGTTTTTCCATTGAAATTGCTGGCTTAGCTGGAGCTAATAAGAGCGGTTTTTGCCGCTATCTGTGTAAAAGATTAGCGGCAGAAAAAAGGGATGATTTAATCGTATTACTCAGTAAAACTGAATAAGTGTCTGGAGCGGTGGACTGCTAGCGCGTGCTTAACTGGCGTGTAGTTTTACCGCGTCTGGTAGCTGAATTTCTACCGCTAGCGGCAGGTGATCTGAGATTGATTCATTAATGACTTCAATGCTGCGAATCTTGACAGACTGGGTGGTCAGAATATGGTCGATATTGCGAGCAGGACGCCAGCTTGGATAGGTGTTGTTGGTGGTGTTGGGACGAGTGAGGTTGGTGTCACACAGTAGCATTAACATCTCATCACTGCTGGGTTGGCAGTTCAAATCACCCATTACGACGACATGCTCAAATTGATTAACGAGACCGCTGATAAAGTTGAACTGGTAAGTGCGGGCATTTTTACTAAGCCCGAGGTGCGCCATCAAGATGATTAATGGATTTTCAGGGGAACCGTAACGTGCTTCCATCACACCACGGCCGGGTAGCAGGCCGGGCAGTTTATGGGTGGTGACCTGGTAGGGTTTATATTTACTTAGCAGGCCGTTGCTGTGCTGAGCGAATTTACCCAGGTTGCGATTGGTCTGTTTATGCCAGTGTGGAAAATCTGCCTTTTTAGCGAGATATTCGACCTGATTGATGAAAAAACTACGCATGCTACCACCATCGGCCTCTTGCAGGGCGACGAGGTCAAATTGACTGATGACATCGGCAATGCGGTCGAGGTTATCAAAAGATCGCGCGTGGGGTAGCAGGTGTTTCCAGCACTGGGTCACGTAGTGGTGCATGTGGGTTGACGCCATGCCGACCTGAATATTAAAGCTGAGTAGTTTGATGCAGTGGTCGTCCACGTTTGGTGTGGATGTCACATGAGGGTGCTTAAGCGAGAGGGTTGCAGTCATTTCAGTATCAAATTGGCTATTAAGTCTATTTCATTTATCGGTGGTGGAGAGCAACGTGCCGCCCCATTAACTATTTAATGGTAGCGGCACATTGCAAATTCAATAGAGCACAAAATTAATAAGGAAATGGTGGCTGAGGAATTCCCCGTTTTGAGCGCTTTAAAGTACGACAGCAAAAACGGCTAAGAGTTGTCTTCAAGCGCAATTAAATGATTAATGGCCTTGATGACGCCTGGGAAGCCCTGCTTGCCCATGCCGGTATCAATGCGGTATTTACCATTGACGACAACGGAGGGTGTGCCCTGAATGCCATATTTGCGGGCAAACTGGTGGGCGCGACGAACCTTGCTGTTAACACTGAAGGAGTTAAAGGTTTTACGAAAGTCATCGTTGCTGATGCCATGTTCTGCAAAGAATTCCATCAGGCTTTTTTCGCTGTTCAGGCGGCGCTTTTCGTTGTGGATCGCCTCGAAGAAAGGCATGTGGATCTCTTCTAGCTTGCCGAGTGCCTGCGCGGTAAAGAAGGCGCGTGCATGTATCCCCCAGTGTTCATCCAGAATGACAGGGATACGGATGAACTCAACGTTATCCGGTTGGCTTTTCAGCCAGCGATCAAGGTGCACCTGAAAACGGTGGCAGTGAGGGCAGCCGTACCAGAACATCTCAATCACTTCGATTTTGCCGCCGCTTTTCATCGGCGGTTGCGCCGGTTGAACCAGTTGGTAATTGACGCCCTCTGTCACGCTACCGGCCGCATGTGCCGTGGGCGTAAAGGCAATAAATAGAAGTGGAATTAGGCTTGCTAGCACGCTTTTCATCGGTGGCACCTCAATCAATATCGGGAATTTGTATTTGAAATTGTATGGTTTTTTCAGTGAGATTGGTTCTCAATGGCAATAAGACTATTCAAGTTTCGATTTATACGCAATAACTACGGTGATTTTATCGGTCTTTAATGATGAATGGGTTATCATGCGTCACACTATTCAAAGAGAACTTATATTTTTGCAGGAGATCGTTGATGACAACAAAACCTTTTGATTTGGCTCAATTCCTCAATCAGCAGCATCTGTGTGAATCGTTAACGATCAAAGAGATCCAGACCTTGCTCGATTACACCGAGCTAGTGGTCTATAAAAAGGGCGACGTCATTACCGATATTGGTGAAGTGGGCGACGCGATCTATTTTGTGGTGTCGGGTGAAACGGCGCTGGTTTATGAAGAACGTGGCAATGAGATGGAAATTGGCCGCATGTCTGAAGGTGAGCTGGTCGGTGAGATGTCCTTTTTCGATCGTCAGCCACGCCTGTTGCGGATGCGTGTCGCGACTGATAACACCCAGCTGATGAAATTGTCACGCGTGATGTATGACCGTCTGCGTATTGAGCACCCTTATCTGGCGGTGGTCTTTCTTGAGCATGCGATCATCAGTCTGGATCATCTGGTGCGCCGTGTGAGTAGTGATGAGATGAGTCTTAGCCGTTACGTCTACGGGCGTGGTGGCAAGCGCTAAGGCCCTGTGCCGAGCTGTTTCTTTTGCATGAATGAGTTAAACAATGTCTGACCAAAACCACCCCTATCGCCAGGCCACCTTCATGTTAAGTGTGGCGTCACTTTCTCAGTTGCCGGATGATGAGGGTGCTGAGGTGGCGATTGTGGGGCGCTCTAATGCCGGCAAATCGAGCGCGATTAATACTATTTCGGGCATTAATGCGTTGGCGCGTACCAGTAAAACCCCAGGGCGGACTCAACAGATCAATTTTTTTGAGATCGCTGAGGGCTGTCGTCTGGCTGATTTGCCGGGTTATGGCTATGCCAAGGTGCCGCTGAGCACCAAGCAGAAATGGATGAAGTTGATCGAGGATTACTTCCAGACGCGCCAGTCGTTAAAAGGACTGATTATCGTGATGGACTGCCGCCGCCCGCTGCAGGAACTCGATTGTCAGCTGCTGGCATGGTGTTGTGAGGCGAAGATGCCGGTGCATTTGCTGCTGACCAAGGCGGATAAGTTAAGCCGAGGTGCCGCCGGTAACATGTTGCAGGAGGTGCGTCGAGACGTCGCAAAGGACTTTAATGCGGATGGTGAACAGCAGATTTCGATGCAGCTTTTTTCATCATTGAAAAAGAGCGGTATTGATGAAGCGCATGCCTGTCTGAATGGTTGGCTGAAGCTTAGCTAGAAAATTGGGGATAAAAAGTCCCCGGTTATTTTAGAGAGAGGGAGGGAATAACCGGGGGATAAACTCGTACACAGCTTGGGGTGGCTGAGCAAGAGGACCACTCAGGGAGGCTGAGTGGTTGTGTCCAAGAACACAGTTACAACCTAAGACGGCCAATGTTTGAAAAAGTTCAGCTTTTTTTCATTATTTTTAAAAAAATCTTAAGAATCTATCGAAGTGTCAAAATTAAGTCGTTTTTCTTCGGAAAAATAACTGAATTAATGTGCCTCATCCCAGTTTTTTCCATTTCCGATATCGACGACTAGCGGCACAGCCAGTTTGGCTGCGCTGCTCATACAACTGCGAATGCCTTCCCTTGCGCTGGTTAATTGATCCTCAGCTACTTCAAAAACCAGTTCATCGTGTACCTGCATCACCATCGTCACATCGGTGGGGTCGGCCTTGAGCCAGGCAGCAGTCTTCAGCATCGCCAGTTTGATGATGTCGGCGGCGCTGCCCTGCATCGGCGCGTTGATTGCGGCACGTTCGGCATACTGGCGGCGCTGTGCGTTGCGTGCGTTGATTTCAGGTAGATAGAGGCGGCGGCCGAAAAGGGTCTCGACATAGCCATCGGCCTTGGCCGTTTCACGCATGCGATCCATGTAGGCGAGTACACCGGGGTAACGCTCGAAATAGAGGTCAATATATTCCTGCGCATCTTTGCGTCCAACTCCGAGCTGTTTGGCGAGCCCAAAGGCGGACATGCCGTAGATCAGGCCGAAGTTGATCGCCTTGGCGCGGCGGCGCTGCTCCGGGGTGACGCTGATCGGCATCGTATTGAATATCTCGGCGGCGGTGGCGCTGTGGATATCTTCACCGCGTTGAAAGGCGCCAAGCAAGCCGCTGTCATTTGAAAGGTGCGCCATGATGCGCAGCTCAATTTGGGAATAATCGGCCGCGACGATGATTTTACCTGCGGGTGCGATAAAGGCCTGACGAATGCGCCGACCTTCTGGGCTGCGGATCGGGATATTTTGCAGATTGGGGTTGCTGGATGACAATCGCCCAGTGGCGGTGATCGCCTGATGGTAAGAGGTGTGAACGCGCCCTGTTTTGGGATGGATCTGCTTTGGTAGCTTATCGGTGTAGGTCGATTTTAGTTTGCTCATACCGCGATGCTCGAGAATTAATTTTGGCAGTGGGTAGTCGAGCGCCAGCTCCTGTAACACCTCTTCGGCGGTCGATGGCTGTCCTTTTGGGGTCTTCTTAATCACCGGCAGCTGCTGTTTTTCAAATAGAATCTCCTGAATCTGCTTCGGTGAGCTAAGATTAAACGCCTGTTCGGCGGCAACAAAGGCTTCTTGTTCGATCTGCTGCATGCGTTCACTCAGCTCGCCACTCTGCATGTTAAGCATCTCGGCATCGACCAAAACGCCGTGGTATTCCATCTGCGCCAGAATCGGCAGCAACGGTAGTTCGATCTCATTGAATAGCTTGCGTAGCGCTTTGTCAGCGTTAACTTTTGGCCATAGTGTCTGATGCAGTTGCAGTGTGATGTCGGCATCTTCGGCGGCGTAGGGCGCGGCCACTTCAACTGGCACCTGATTAAAGGTGATCTGTTTCGCTCCTTTTCCGGCGACATCTTCGTAATGAATGGTCTCTACGCCAAGGTAGTTTTTCGCCAATGAATCCATGTCGTGACGTGAGGCGATGCTGTTGAATACATATGATTCGAGCATCGTGTCGAAGGCGATGCCACGCAGTTGAATGCCGTAATTGAGGAGCACATTGGCGTCGTACTTGAGATTTTGACCGACCTTTTTACGGTTGTTATCTTCGAGCAGTGGTTGTAGCTGCTCAAGCACTGTGGCGCGATCGAGTTGTGTTGGCGCATCTTCGTAGTCATGGGCGAGCGGCACATAAGCAGCGGTACCCGCTTCAATGGCAAAAGAGACGCCGACGATCTCTGCTTCAATGTAGTCGAGGCTGGTGGTTTCAGTATCAAATGCAAACAGCTCGGCATTGTTGAGCCGCTCAAGCCATTTATCAAGCGAGGCCTGATCCAGAATCGTGTCGTAATGGCGCTCAACGGTGGCGGGTGTTTCTGCTTCGTCCGTTGGCGGGTGATCTGACGCAGCACCGTTTTCTAGTTCATCTAACCAGCGTTTAAACCCCAGTTGCTGGAATAGCTCGCGCAGCGCCTCATTATCTGCCGGTTGTGGCTGCAATGTTTCAGGCGTTTCGGTCAACGGTACGTCGAGCTTAATCGTGGTGAGCTGGCGTGAGAGTGGCAATTGCGCCATGTTGGCGCGAAATTTCTCGCCAATTTTGCCCTTGATGGTGTCGGCCTGATTGATGATCTCATCGAGCGAGCCGTATTGCTTAAACCATTTAACCGCCGTCTTGGGGCCGACGCCGGGGATGCCGGGGATGTTATCTGAGGTGTCACCAATCAGCGCGAGATAATCGATGATCTGTTCTGGCGGCAGGCCGAATTTCTCGATTACACCGGCGCGGTCGAGTGTCTTGTTATTCATGGTGTTGATCAGCGAAATGTGGTCATTCACCAGTTGTGCCATATCTTTATCGCCGGTTGAGATCACGCTGCGAATGCCGCTGGCGGCCGCCTGCTGTGCTAATGTGCCGATTACATCATCGGCTTCAACACCGGCTTCGACGATGCAAGGCAAGCCCATCGCGCGCACAATGGCGTGCAGCGGTTCGATCTGTGTGCGCAGCTCGTCCGGCATTGGTGGGCGGTTGGCCTTGTATTCGTCAAACATCTCATCGCGAAAGGTTTTGCCCTTGGCATCAAACACGACGGCGATATAATCCGGTCGGTATTCATCGATCAGCGTGCGTAGCATATTGATCACACCGTAGACCGCGCCAGTTGCCTGGCCACTTGCATTGGTCAATGGCGGCATCGCATGAAAGGCGCGATAGAGATACGAGGAGCCGTCGATCAGAACCAGTAATTTGTCAGTACTTTTTTTAGTCATCGATTAGGTATATAAAATTTGGGGTGAATAATAGTTAATGGGCTGGGATGATCTGCTAATATGAGTGGTGTGACCACCATTATAATGATCTAGAGTCAAAAAGCGTTATGGACGAACGAACAAGAGCGGATCATCCCACGTTTGGGCCGGCCGACGAGGCCAGTCTCAACCGTGAGTCGTGGAAGGTGTTCCAGATCATGGCCGAGTTTGTGGAAGGCTATGAGCGCCTGGACAAGATAAAACCGTCGGTGAGTATTTTTGGTTCGGCGCGCACGCCAGTGGATCATCCGTATTATCAGTTGGCCGAAGAGATTGCGCTGGCGCTCTCTGATTCCGGCTTTAGTGTGGTGAGTGGCGGTGGCCCCGGTATTATGGAGGCGGCCAACAAAGGGGCATTTCGAGGCAAGTCGCCCAGTATCGGTTTGAATATTATGTTGCCGCGTGAGCAGGTTGAAAATGAATATCAGGATATTTCACTCCATTTTCGCCATTTCTTTTCGCGCAAGGTGATGTTTGTTAAATACGCCTCGGCCTATGTGGTGTTGCCGGGTGGTTTTGGCACACTGGATGAGCTGGCGGAGATTCTGACCCTGGTGCAGACTCAGCGGACCCAGAAGATCCCGATTATTCTGGTGAACCGACAATTCTGGTCAGGGCTGCTGAGCTGGTTTGAGCAGACGCTGGTGGCGGAAGGGACGATCAGTGCCGAAGATTTTAAACTGTTTGAGGTGTTGGATAGTCCACAGGAAGTGGTCGATGCGATATTTCAGCATTATGAGCAACGCGGATTTGAACCATCCGCCGAAGAGCGTGAGAGATTACTGGAGTTATGAAAAAACTGTTTCAACTATTGTTATGTTTGACGTTGGCTGTTGGCAGCGCCCCGTTGGTGCTGGCGGCGGAGCCGGATGACGAGCCTGAGATCACGATTACGCGCAGTCAGAGTGAGATCATCGAAGAGTATCGCGCCAATGGCCGACTCTACATGATCAAGATTACGCCGAAGAAAGGGTTTTCATATTTTCTGGTGGATACCGATGGCGACGGCAGTCTTGATAGCCGCCAAAACGAGCTAGATGAAGGCTTGCTAATCCCGCGTTGGACGCTTTTTAGCTGGTAGCCAGGTTGATTATGTTTCACTGAAACGTTCCATGATTCATGGTTTGTCATAAAAACTTCATCTAACTACTTGTCGTGATTGATAATTGAGAGTTTTCCACAAAATCTGTGGATAACTCTGTGGAAAGTTTGGGGTAAAAGGCTCGAAATCGTTATAACTCAAGGCCTCTAGTTAAATTGTGTAGTTTTTGATCGATATCTATATTTATTATAAAACAATGGCTTAGTAGTTTTTTGTAGCTTTTCCATGGTGGGTGCAATGTTTTAGTGGGTAAGATGATCAAGATTGTGCATAAGAATTTGTGTTTTAGGAAAAAGCAAGTCAAAGATCAGCTTTATTTGCCCTGAATGTGGATATCTTTAAGGTTTTTGCGACAAAATAGTTTTGTGTGTGATGTTTTTGTTAAAGATATGTGAGGTTCTGTGAGGTTTTGTAATACTAGATAGGGTTAATATCTGTTTAAGGGCGTTGAGAATGGGTTTGTTGATTAAGAGATCGCGATGAGATTGTCTGTTGACTGGAAAGGTTTGCCGGGTGTTGTGATGGCGAAGGGTGCCAATGCAACGCAGTGGGTGACGGCTGTCAATGTGACGTTGGTCGTATTGCTGGCCTACCAGGCGGCGCTGTTGAGCTGGCGTTTGGTGCCCGCAGCTGAGCGTGAAGCGCTTCCTGCGCTGCAGATGGCGAGTTCACAGCAGCCGGTGGTTGTGAGTGGTGGCTGGAATATTGCGCGCTGGAGTCTGTTTGGTAAAGAGAATCAGAATGCACCGGCGCCAGTAATCGTTCAGAAAAACATCCCCAAAACGACGCTTAAACTGACGCTTCGCGGTGTTTTTGTTTCTGATGGCGATGGTGGTGCCATCATCGCAGAGGCGAACGGTAACGAGCGTTATTATTCAGTTAACTCTAATATACCGGGTGGCGTTGTGCTGAAAGAGGTGCATCCAACGAAAGTGGTGCTGCAGCGCAATAATAAACTTGAAATACTGGAGTTGCCGAAAGAGGGTGTGAAGGTGGCTGGCTCATCATCAAGGACGCGTAACACCTCTTCACGTTCACGCGGTGGCTCTGCTGCGCCAATGAACCTAAAGCAGTATCGAAAGGACCTGTTAAAGGAACCACAGCGATTAACGGATGCGATCAAGATGAACTCTAAAAGTGAGCGAGGCAAGTTTATCGGTTACGAGGTTAAGCCGGGGCGTGATCGTGCGCTATTTGACCGCGTTGGATTGATGTCTGGGGATATTGTGACTTCTGTAAATGGGATTCAGCTTGATACTCCGGCAAAAGGACTCAATGTGCTGCGAAGCTTGCAGACGGCTAACAGTGTCAGGCTTGATATAAAAAGAAATGGGCGTTCACAGTCATTAGACGTTAGTATTGATTAGGATAAGTTAAGTCGCTTCAACTGGATAGGCGTCAGTTTTTAATAAATAGTGCCGTTAGTCTGGGTATGACATTGTATCGAAACAATAAAGAGCGATAATGCTCTAAATATTTTAGGGATAGCGAGAAGAAGTTTGCAGTTTATGACGTGTTTTCATCAGGGGAATGTCTCTCGGAACAGAGTGCTTTGCGCGATGTTGTTGGTTGCATCTGCTTGTTTCTCAAGCATTTCCATCGCTAAAGATATTACCCTGAATCTGAAGGATGCCGATATCAGTGCTGTCATCAGCACCGTATCTGAGGCAACCGGTAAAAACTTTATTGTTGACCCGCGGGTAAAAGGAAAGGTGACGATTGTCTCGTCCCATCCGATGGAGAGCGAAGAGCTTTACAGCGTCTTTTTGTCGATACTTGAAGTGCATGGTTTTTCCGCAGTACCGAGCGGCAATGTGATTAAGATTTTGCCGGACGCGAGTGCCAAGCAGAAGGCGATGCCACTGGCTGACGACGAGTCGCCCGGTTCAGGTGATGAGATTGTGACGCGCGTGATTGCGCTGCAAAATGTATCTTCCTCTCAGCTGGTGCCGATTTTGCGACCGTTGGTGCCGCAGCAGGGCCATCTGGCTGCCTATGTGCCTGCCAATATCCTGATTATCTCGGATCGTGCGGCCAACATCGCCCGTTTGATAAATATCATCGGGCGCATTGATACCCCGAGTAATGACGAAATTGAAATCATCCAGCTGGAGCACGCCTCTGCGGCGGAAGTGGTACGGATCATGACTTCGCTTGAGCAGCAGGGAAAAGGAAAAAAAGGGGGGGCGGCATCGCCAGATGGCGCGCCGATTCTGCTTGCGGATGAGCGTACCAATAGTATTTTAGTGGGCGGTGGTAAGTCTGGGCGCCTGAGAATCAGGGCGATCATTTCGCATCTTGATACGCCGTTAGACAAGGGCGGCAACACGCGCGTGGTGTACCTGAAATATGCGCAGGCTGAGGATATGGTTAAGGTGTTGACCGGCGTGAGTAAGAGTGTCGAGACACAGAAAGGAAAAGGCGCATCTGCAGGGAATCAGGCGAAAATTGATATTCAGGCGGATGAGGCGACCAATGCGCTGGTGATTACCGCGCCGCCAGATCTTTTCCGCTCGCTGGAGTCGGTGATCAAACAGCTTGATATCCGTCGTGCCCAGGTGTTGATTGAAACCGTGATTGCCGAAGTCTCTGAAGACCTGAGTGCAGAGCTAGGTGTGCAGTGGATTTTTGATGGCACGCCAGGCCGTGAAGGGCCGGTTGGACTGGTTAATTTTGGTGCAGGCTCTGGTAGCAGTATCGCTGAAATTGGCGCGGCGGCGGCGGCAGGCGTCGCGCCAGCCGCCACTAATGGTGTGCTGGTGGGGTTGGGTAAATTCAATTCGAGTACACTTAACTTTGCCGCCGTGTTGAAGACGCTTAAAGGTGATGGCACCACCAATATTCTTTCGACTCCAACGTTGGTGACGATGGATAATGAAGAGGCGGAGATTGTGATCGGGCAGACGGTACCGTTTGTAACCGGCTCTTTTTCTTCGACCGGTAGCTCTTCTTCACCAACCAATCCATTTCAGACGATTCAGCGTGAAAACGTCGGTATTACGTTGAAAGTGAAGCCGCAGATCAATGAAGGTGATGCCGTGCAACTGGAGATTGAGCAGACTGTTGATAGTCTAAGTTCCAGTGCGACCAGCGCAGTTGATCTGATTACTAACACCCGCTCAATTAAAACCAATGTGATTGTGAATGATGGGCAGATGATTGTCCTTGGTGGTTTGATCAATGATGACGTGCGTGAGTCGGTGCAAAAGGTGCCGGTGTTGGGTGATATCCCACTGTTGGGCTGGCTCTTTAGTCATAAGAGTTCTAGCAAGTTAAAACAAAATCTGATGATTTTTTTGCACCCTACTATTATTCGTGACGCGGCATTGTCAGCGCGCCTGACGAATAGCAAATACAGCTATCAGCGCGCCAGGCAGATGGAGGTGCGGGAGAAGGGCTTGTTGATGCTACCCAATGAGGCGTCACCGGTAATGCCAACAATGCAGGAGGCGCTGGCTTTGCCGCCGGCATTTGAGTTTACTGAAATGCCAGATAGTGATGTTGCGCCGAGTTTAGATGCAAAATTGTCGGATAGTGACAGTGCCGTCAACGAATGACCTTAATGAATCGAGCGCTGCAGAGGTGGCGTCGATAGCAGCAGTGGACGTGGCGGCGACAGAGCATGATGTCGAAATCGCTACTGTGCTACGCCCGCCTTTCTCCTTTGCAAAACGCCACGGCGTGATGGTGCGCGAGATTAGCCACGACCACTCGCTGCTGGTCTGTCGTGATAATGTGACCGCGCAGGCACTGGCTGAAACACGCCGTTTTCTCGGTGTGCCACTGAAGATTGAAGAGCTGATTGAAGCGGAGGATTTCGATACCCTGATTCAAAAGGCCTATGCCAGTGATGGCTCTAACTCGATGCAGTCGATGGGTGATCTTGGCGACGAGCTGGATCTCTCCAGCATTGCACAGGCGATGCCCGAGCCAGAAGATCTACTGGAGACTCAGGACGATGCACCAATCATCCGCCTGATTAATGCGCTGTTGACCGAGGCGATTAAAGAGAACGCCTCGGATATCCACATCGAACCCTATGAAAGCCGCATGGTGGTACGCTTTCGTGTTGACGGTGTGCTGCGGGAGGTGCTGGAGCCCGCGCGCGTGATCGCGCCGCTGCTGGTGTCACGTGTCAAGGTGATGGCCAAACTCGATATCGCCGAAAAACGACTGCCACAGGATGGCCGTATTTCACTGCGTGTCGCCGGGCGTTCAGTTGATGTGCGTGTCTCGACATTGCCTTCTGGCCACGGCGAACGCGTGGTGTTGCGACTGCTCGATAAACAGGCGGGCAGCCTTGATCTCGATCAGATCGGCATGGAGCCGGGTGAGCTTGAGATCATGAACACCATCATCCGTAAGCCGCACGGCATTATCCTGGTGACCGGCCCGACCGGTTCCGGCAAGACCACCACGCTCTATGCGGTGCTGACACGGCTCAATAATAAAGACCGCAACATTATGACGGTCGAAGACCCGATCGAATATTACCTCGATGGCGTGAGTCAGACACAGGTGCAGCCGAAGGTGGATATGTCATTTGCACGCGGCCTGCGCGCGATTCTACGACAGGATCCCGATGTGGTGATGGTGGGTGAGATTCGTGATCTGGAGACCGCAGAGATTGCGGTGCAGGCGAGTTTGACCGGGCATCTGGTGCTATCGACCCTGCATACCAATACCGCGATCGGTTCGGTGACGCGACTGCGTGATATGGGCGTTGAGCCTTTTCTCGTCTCATCTAGTCTGATCGGCGTCCTGGCGCAGCGGCTGGTGCGGAAGCTGTGCCCTCATTGCAAACGCCCCTATCAGGCGGGTAAAAAAGATTGTGAGCGACTGAGTGTGTCAGAACAGACAGCGCCCACTATTTATGCGCCGGAGGGCTGCAAAAAATGTAACTTCAACGGTTACAAAGGACGGATGGGAATCTTTGAATTGATCGATGTCGATGAGACCATTCGCACCATGATTCATGATGGCACCGCGGAGCATCAGCTCGAACAGCATGCACGCTCCAGAACCAACAGCATCTTTCAGGACGGGGTGCGCCGTGTGCTCTCCGGTGAGACCTCGCTTGAAGAGGTGCTGCGCGTCACCTATGAAGAGTAAGCGGTGGAGGTGCTAATCCATGGGCGCGTTTGAATATAGAGCGCTTGATGACGGTGGCCGTGAGCGCAAAGGGGTGCTTGAAGGCGACACCGCACGTCAGATACGCCAACAACTGCGCGACCAGGGCATGGCGCCGCTTGATGTGGTCGAAGTGGCGCAGCGCGAAAAGCGTAGCGGTGGGCGGGCCAGATCATTTCAACGCGGAATTAATGCCACCGATCTGGCGCTGATTACACGTCAGCTTTCAACGCTGGTGCAATCGGGCCTGCCGATTGAAGAGGCTCTGCGCGCGGTATCTCAACAGTGTGAAAAGCCTCGCCTGACCGGCATGTTGGTGGGGGTGCGTTCCAGGGTGATGGAGGGCCACACGCTGGCGACTGCGCTGGGTGATTTCCCACATATCTTTACCGATCTCTACCGCGCGACAGTGGCTGCCGGTGAACAGTCCGGCCATCTCGATGTGGTGCTGGATCGGCTTGCGGACTACACCGAAGGACGCCAGGCGATGCGCCAGAAGATGATGCTGGCGCTAATCTATCCGGTATTGGTTGTCGTGGTTTCGATTGCAGTTGTGACGCTGCTACTGGCCTATGTGGTGCCGGAAGTGGTTAAGGTATTTGATGACATGGGGCAGGAGTTGCCAACGCTAACGGTGATCATGATCGCCGCGAGTGACTTTATTCGTGAATCGGGTCTGATTTTGTTTGCTGCGATGGCAGTATCATTTGTCGCGATTAAGGCGGTGTTGCGCAAGCCGGGGCCGAAGCGCTGGTATCATCATGTGCAACTGAAGACGCCGTTGATCTCTAAATTGGTTCGCGGCCTTAACGCCGCGCGTTTTGCGCGAACGCTGAGTATTTTGAGCCAGAGTGGGGTGCCGGTGCTGGAGGCCTTGCGCATTGCGGGGCAGGTGGTCTCTAATATTCCGATGCGCAGTGCGGTGGAGGCGGCGGCGAAACATGTCAGTGAAGGTGCTAGTATGCACAAGGCGCTGGAACAGAGTGGTTATTTCCCGCCGATGACGATCCACCTGATTGCAAGCGGTGAAAGCAGCGGTAAACTGGATGAGATGCTGGAACGTGCAGCGAATAGTCAGGAGCAGGAACTCGATACGGTGATGCAGACGATATTGGGGCTGTTTGGCCCGTTTATGATTCTGATGATGGGCGGCATTGTGTTGCTGATTATTCTCGCGATCCTGTTACCGATCTTTAATATGAACCAGCTCATTGCTTGACGAGCGCGTTGCGCCGTATTCAATTAAATAAAGCAAAATACAGTAAAGCAAAGTTAAACAGGAATAGATAGATGAAAAGATCAATGGTCAACAGACGCAGAATGTCACGCGGTTTTACCCTGATTGAAGTGCTGGTGGTGGTGATTATCCTCGGCATTCTCGCCTCGATTGTGGTGCCTAATATTATGGACAAGCCGGGGCAGGCGAAGATCACCAAGGCCAAGTCTGACGTGCGTGCAATTGAGAGCGCACTGAATATGTACAAGCTTGAAAATCATGACTACCCCGGTACCGATGAAGGGCTGGAAGCACTGGTAGGCACAGAGTTACCGCGTCTGCCAAAAGACCCATGGGATAACGAATATTTCTACCTTTACCCTGGGGAAAATGGCGCGTTTGATATCTATTCACTGGGACGTGATGGTGTGCAGGGCGGTGAAGGTGAAGATGCCGATGTGGGTAACTGGAACATCGACGGCGAGTAAGCCTTAGCGCCCGTTTATGATGAAGCTTCCCGCTGCCAGCTGTAGCCGCCGATGTTCTGCGGGGTTTACGTTGATTGAGCTGATGGTGGTGGCGTTGATCATCGGCATCACGCTGACCTTTGTGGTCGTTTCATTTGACCGTGATGTGGATGATGAAGTGCAGATCGAGGCGCAACGCCTCGGTTCATTAGTAACATTGGCTGCGCAGGAGTCGGTGCTGCACTCCAGAGAACATGCGCTGGAGTTTGGCCATGACAGTTATCAATTCCTTGTTTTGAATGACGGTGGTCAGTGGCAAGCACCTGAAGATGACGACATGCTGCGCGAGCGCAAGATGCCCAAGGGTATCTACCTGGAGCTCTATCTTGAGGGGCATGAATTTTTATTTGAGGAGGAAGTTGAAGCCTCTTCCGAGGGTGAAGAGGAGGCTGAAGCTACGCAGTCGATTGGCCCGCGGGTCTATCTGCTATCGAGTGGTGAGATGAGTCCCTTTGAAGCAGAGCTACGTCACGAAGATGGTGAGGCACGTTTTGTGGTGAAGGCAGGTATTACCGGCAAAGTTGAGATCGAGCAGGAATAATGAAGTCGCGCTTTTATCAATTGCAATTCAAACGCGCTCGCGGCTTTACGCTATTAGAGGTGATGGTGGCGCTGGCGGTGATCGCAATTGGCCTGGGTGCGGTGATTACTGAGACGAGTCGCAACGTGAGTAATGCGGCGTTGTTGCAGGATAAAACGTTGGCACATTGGGTCGCGACCAACAAGGTGGTCGAGATGCAGGTGGCCAATGAGTGGCCAAATGTCGGCGAGCAGACGGGCGATGTTGAGATGGCCGGGCGTGACTGGTACTGGACAGTAAAGGTCGAGGCGATGGCCTTTGAGCGCTTACGCCAGCTGGGTGTTGAAGTGCGCAGCGATATCGATAGCGAAAGGCCTCTGGCATCGGTGATTGCCGTTATTGGTGCGCCGCCATGAGCCGCCTTCGTGGCGCAGGTTTTACCTTGATCGAACTGCTGGTTGCGATGGCGATCTTTGCGGTTGTCGCGGTAATGGCCTATAGCGGGCTCGACATTGTAATGCAGGCGCGTAAGCAGGGCGATGCCCATGCCGCCAGGCTGGCCGCATTGCAGACCTCGTTTGCGATCCTTGAGCGTGATATTGAACAGGCGGTGAATCGTTCGATTCGTGATGACTTTGGTGATAGCCAGCCAGCGATGCATGGCGACGATGATGCGTTGGAATTCACCCGTACTGGGCGGCGTAATCCGGGCGGCTTTAGTCGCAGCCACCTGCATCGTATCGCCTATAGTCTTGAGGATGAACAATTGATGCGTGAAAGTTGGTTGGTGCTGGATCGTGCACAGGATAGTGCTTCGGCCAGCGGGCCACTGTTTGAAGGGCTTGAGAGCATCAAGTTTAGTTACCTTGACCGTCAGGGTGCATGGCAAAGTGAGTGGCCAGTACGCAATCTCACGCAGCAAAATGCCCCTTCGCCGGGGCTACCAAAGGCGATTGAGCTGATTATCGAGAGTGAGCAGTGGGGTGAGATACGGCGTCTTTTTCGTGTGGCGGGGGGGGCGCCATGATGCGAGGCTCAAATCAGTCAGGCGCGGCCTTGATTACCGCGATCTTAATCACCGCGATTGCCACCATTGCAGCGGTGTCGATGGCATCACGTCAACACCTTGATATTCGCCGCACCACCAATGTGATCGAGTCATCGCAGGCATACTTGATTGCATTGGGCGGAGAGGAGTTCGGAAAACAGGCGTTGATTGAAGATGGTCAGGATAATCAGGTCGATCACCTTGGTGAGGGGTGGGCGGAGCCGCAGGGGCCATTTCCAGTCGCAGGTGGCAGTGTTGTCGGGCAGGTTGAAGATCAGCAGGGGCGCTTTAATCTCAATAACCTGGTGATAGATCCGCCACCAAATCCACAGGGAGGCCAGCAGGCAGCCCAGACGGTGAGCGCGCTGGATATGGATCGCCTGCAGCGTCTGTTGCAACAGCTTGGTCTCGATGAAGAGCTACGCTTTGCGATTCTGGACTGGATTGATGATGACGCCACCCCCAGTATTCCCGGCGGCGCAGAAGACCTTGTCTACCTAAGGCGTGATCTACCTTACCGTACCCCCAATGCGAAGATGGTAAGTGTGAGTGAACTATTATTGATTAACGGCATTACACGGGAGGACTACGATACGCTATCACCGCATGTTACGGTGCTGCCGGAATATACTGATATTAATGTGAATACCGCCAGTCGCGAAATATTAGCAGCACTATCGAATGACTTGAAGGCAGGAGATATTGATCAATTGATTGATGAGCGTACGCCCGATGGTTTTCAGACTGTGGGTGCTTTTATGGCTAGTGGGGCAGTTACAGGTAAAATCAGTAGTACTGATGGCCTCAGTGTTGAGACAAATTACTTTATAATTAACGCTGAGTCTGAATTTGGGCGAGGCCGGACAAGCCTGTATAGTTTGGTCGTGAGAGATAGTCAAGCAAACGTGGAAGTGGTAATGCGCGCACAGGGTGTTAATTAATGCAGCCAAAATTATATGTACGGCTGAGCAGCGATAGCTGTATCGATGCTCGTGTCGATGGTGGTGTCGACACCCATATCGATAAAGGCAGCGATCTGCGCACGCTGCATATCGCGGAAGATGGTACGCAGACATCATCACAAACAGCGCTGAATGAACTGGCTGCGCTGGCGAGTGGTTGCCGTATTATTATTATTGTACCAGCGACCGAGGTGTCGTTAATGTCGGCCGCTGTGCCGAGTCGTAACCGTCAGCGCATTCTAAGCGCAGTGCCTTACATCCTTGAAGACCAACTGGCGAGTGATGTTGAACAGCTCCATTTTGTGATCGGTGCGCCCGATGCAAATGGCGAGGTGACAGCCGCCGTGGTCGAACATCAGAAGATGAGGCAGTGGCTTGAGTTGCTGCGCAGCAATGGTGTTGAGCCGCATATGATCGTCGCTGATCTCTGTTGCCTGCCTGTTTCGGAGATACCGCAGTGGACGTTGTTGTTAGAGGGAGACATCGCGTTGTTGAGCACTGGTTACAACCAGGGCTTTGCGGTAGACAGAGAAAACCTGGTCATGATGCTGCGCAATGCGCTACAGGCGCGTGAACAGTCGGCGGATGCGCCAGAGCAGTTAAGGCTATTAAGCAATGGTGCGGGCGATGATCTGGCGTTGCTTGAACAGCTAAGTGAATTTGACCTGATGGTGAGCCGTGAAGATGAGGCGGTCGATGCGCTGGCGCTGTTTGCTCAGGGCTTAGATGAAAAACAGGCGATGAATTTATTGCAGGGCCAATATAGCCGCCGCGACCAGATGGGCAAACTATTGCGACCATGGCGTGCTGCGGCTGCGATGCTGGCGGCACTGCTACTCTTTTCGGGTGGCATGACCGTGGCCAACTATTTTGAATTGAGTGGTGAACAGGCAGCGCTGAAAAAACACATTGAAGAGACTTATCTTGCTGCCTGTCCCGGCGCGAAGCGCATCGTGAATCCCAGGGCGCAAATGACGCAGTGCCTTAAAAAACTACGAGGTGGCGGTGGCACAAGTGATGATGGCCTGTTAGTGATGTTGTCATCGATGGGTGATGCACTAAAGGCTGCGGGTGGGCTGCAACTTCAGCGCATGAGTTATCGTAATGGGCAACTCGATATGGCGTTGGCGATTTCTGATATTCAGGCCTTGGACAAGTTAAAAGAGCGCATCATTAAAGATGCAGGCTTGCAGGTGGAGATCCTTTCCGCGACTTCGCGAGACAACCGCGTCGAAGCGCGTCTGCAACTAAAAGGTAAAGGTGCATGAAGGCCTGGTTTGCAGCGCTGAGTCCGCGCGAACGTATTATTGTGATGGGCGGTGGTGGGCTATTAATCGTCGCCCTGTTGATCGGTAGCTGGCTTTCCTTTGTGAACGATGTTGAACGTCTGCGTGAAGTGGTCAGTGAGCAGCGTGTGATGAGTCAGTGGATGGAGACAGCGGCACAGGAGGCCGCAGTATTGCGCAAAGGTGGTGGCCAGAAACGCACCACGAGTAGCGGTGGCTCGTTGCTCTCTTTGGTTGATCAAACAGCAAAACGTGGTGGGCTCGGTGGTGCGGTGACACGGGTCGAACCGGATGGCAGCGATAAGGTGCGGATTCGTCTTGAACGGGTTAATTTTGACAAAATGATGCGCTGGCTGGAATCGCTGCAAACAAAACATGGGGTCTCGATTGATAGCATCACCGTTGATCAGCATCAGGATAGTGGCATGGCCAATGTGCGCCTTTCATTAAAAGGTGCAGGATGAATAAAAAGAAGGTTGTGCTTTATAGCGCCCTGGCGCTGGTCAGTTATCTCGTCTTTGTGGCGGCGCAAACCCCGGCTGACCGCCTGTATGGCCTGGTTAAAGATAAGTTGCCTGTAAAACTCTATCAGGTCGACGGTTCTGCCTGGCAGGGGCGTGCGACACTGGCCACTGTTGGACCACGTGCAGAGCGGCTTGAATCCTTGGAATGGGAGCTGCAGCCCGCCGCGTTATTGCTTGGGCGCGCACAGGCCGTGGTGAATTTTAAGTACGACGAGCGTAATGTGGTTGCCACGTTGGGACGAAGCATTAGCGGTTACTTTCTAAATGATGTTAACGCGAGCCTTAGTGCATCGACCGTCGAAAAATTTTCCCAGCAACTCGCCTTTGGACTTAAAGGCATCTTTAAAATTGAGTTAGAGAACCTTGCATTGGAAGCAGGGCAGTTGAATGATGTCGAAGGAAAGCTTTTCTGGCGCGATGCAGGGATGGAGTTAAATAACACCTCGTTTGGAAATTTTGAAATGGCGTTGACCACGGTTGATGGCGTAGTCAACGGTGTAGTGCGAGACCTCGATGGGCCGATGAAAGTTAACGGCACGTTAGTGTTACAACCAACAGGTGAATATGTTTTTGCCGGCACCATAGAGTTACGAGACCAGCAGCGCAACGACCTGCGGCAAGGGCTGCGATTTATCGGCACGCCAAATCCAAAAGGGATCTATACCATTAAGCATCAGGGCCAGTTACCGATGGGTAGCCTGGCCGCGATTTCAGGTTAAAGCGTTTCATGACAATAGCGAATAAAAATTGGCCGGGCCGATTGGCCTGGCTGGCCCGGTTGGCCAGCAGCATCGAGTGTTTTAGTGAGTGGAGTGGTCGCACCGTTTCCTGGTTAACACTGGCACTGGTGTTACTGGTGAGCTATGACGTAACAATGCGCTACCTTTTTCAGGATGGCTCAGTCGCACTGCAGGAGCTGGAGTGGCATCTCTTTGCGCTGATTTTCCTGTTGGGTGCGGCCTATACCTTAAAGCATGATGAGCATGTGCGGGTTGATTTGATCTACCACGCGCGCTGGATGAGTGAGCGTCGACGTGCCTGGGTGGACCTGTTCGGCACGCTCTTTTTTCTGTTGCCATTTTGTATCCTGATTATCTATAGCGCGTGGCCGTTTGTGGAAAACTCATATGAGTTGAATGAGCACTCACCTGATCCCGGTGGCTTGCCTTACCGCTATCTCATCAAGATGATGATCCCGCTCTGCTTTGTGTTGCTAGCGCTGCAGGGTGTGGCGATTATTATTCGCAGTGCTCAGAAAATTATTGCAGTCAAAGCGCAGGCTGAGTCTGGCACTAATAAAGTTTTACCGGGGCAGGACGCCTGATGGAGATGGAAGTCTGGGCCTTGATTATGTTCGGCGTGGTGATTGCTGCGCTGATGATCGGTTTTCCTGTCGCCTTTACCCTCGGTGCAGTATCGATGTTGTTTGGCGGCATTTTTCTCGGCTTCGAATTTTTTGAGCTGCTACCGATGCGTATCTGGGGGGTGATGACTAATTTCACATTGCTCGCCGTACCGCTGTTTGTCTTTATGGGCATTATGCTGGAGAAATCCGGCATTGCCGAAGAGTTGCTGGAGACAATGGGAATGTTATTTGGCCGCGTGCGTGGCGGCCTTGCGGTCTCGATTGTGATCGTTGGTGCATTGCTCGCCGCGACCACTGGCGTGGTGGGCGCAACGGTGGTGACGATGGGGGTGATTGCACTGCCCGCATTATTAAAACATGGCTATCGCACCGAACTCGCCACCGGTACGATTGCCGCTTCCGGTACGTTAGGGCAGATCATCCCGCCGAGTATTGTGCTGATTCTGCTGGCTGATGTGGTGGGTGTACCGGTTGGTCAGCTCTTTGCCGGCGCGGTGGTGCCAGGCTTTTTATTGATCAGCCTGTTCATCGTTTTTATCATGGTGATTGCATGGCTCAAGCCACATCACGCCCCGGCAATCGATGTTAAAAAACTACAGGCTGAACGTGGTGATAGCAGCCTGTGGGTCGCAGTGATTACCAGTTTATTGCCGCCGTTGTTATTAGTCGTGGCGGTACTCGGTTCGATTTTTTTTGGGATTGCATCGCCCACTGAATCGGCAGCGGTTGGTGCATTGGGTGCAATGTTATTGGCGATTCTGCGTCGTCGCCTGACGATGCCTAATTTGCAAAGCACCATGCGTCAAACCACGCGTATGACCAGTATGGTGTTTTTGATTTTGATCGGTGCCACCACCTTTGGGCTGGTGTTTCGCGGCATGGGTGGTGACATGATGGTCGAAGACCTGATGATGGAGCTGCCAGGTGGTGCCTGGGGCTTCCTGCTGGTGAGTATGTTGATTGTCTTTATACTGGGTTTCTTTTTAGACTTTATCGAGATCTGTTTTGTGGTGGTGCCGATTATCGCGCCGATTGCGATCATGATGGATATCGATCCCGTGTGGTTTGCAATCCTGATCGCGATGAACCTGCAGACCTCTTTTCTCACACCGCCATTTGGCTTCTCGCTCTTTTATCTCAAGGCGGTAGCGCCGCCGTCGGTGAAAATTACACAGATCTATCGGGGTGTGATTCCGTTTATCATCATTCAACTATCGGTGCTGGGCTTGTTGATTGCCTTTCCCGATGTTGTAACATGGTTGCCGCAGCTTATGGATGAGATGCAGGGATTTGGTTGATGGCGGAATCTACACCTACTCTTTTTTCAACCCTTGTCTGCCCCAAATGTGGTTATCAGGAACAGCTTGAGATGCCGACCGATGCCTGCCAATATTACCACCCATGTAACGGTTGTGGTGTATTGTTGAAACCATTGGCCGGAGATTGTTGCGTATTCTGTTCATATGGGGATATCCCATGTCCCCCTGTTCAGCAAGATAAGAGGTGTTGCGATGACTGAAGAAGAGAAGAAAGAAAAACCAGTAACAGCGGCAGACCGCCTTGTCTTCACCGGTCTCAAAGGGGCGCTGATCGCGACCGTCTTCCTGTTTACTCCGCTGCTCACCATGTTGCTCAATGCGATTGGCATGGCTTCAATGGCACCGTTAATGAACGCTTTTATGTTTCCACTTCTGTTTCTCTGTTTTGGTGCGATGGGGTATGGCATGTGGCAAAAGAAGATGCAGGAAAAGGCAAAGTCAGAAGACGAGTAGCTGCTTCAGGCTTTTTATTTCACTATTAACGCCTAAAGTGTGACGTACCGCATGAAAGGGGTGTTTTAAACCACTATAATTTATGCCTCATTAATCGCAGGTGCTGCAAGCTTATTTAAGTGGCTAGTGAGATTAATTTAAACCGATTTATTTTCAGGTGTTAGGATTGGATGAACTGTGTACTGCCTAGTCGCCTGCATATTCTGTTGAGAGAAAATACTTTATGAAAAAATTGTTAGTGGCATTCCTGTTGATGGGTTTCAGCGTGCATGCCCATGCTGAAGAACCTAAAAAATCGACAACCTTTGATGCCGATAAGCTCTACTTCGGCGGCGGTCTGTCAGATAATGATATTGGTCCTAGTGCGACTGGTATTCAGTTCTTTGTTGGCTACCCGCTTACCATAAAGCTTGGCAGTGGTACTTTTGCATTAGAGGGCGGCTACATGAATAGTGGTAGTTTTGAGCGTTCGGTGAATGTGCCTCCTTTTGGTAGCGTGGTCTCAAGCTCGGCTGCAACCGGCTTCTGGGGAACTGTTGCCGGTAGTTGGGTGGTGGCAGATAGAACCAGTTTTATTGGGCGTCTTGGCTTGGATGTTGGTGATGATGACGGCCTGATGTACGGTGCAGGCCTTGGTTTTGATGTGACTGAGCGAGTTGCAATTCGTGGTGAATATGTGATCCGCGACAATATTGATTCACTGCAGTTTAACTTTGTACTGCGATAGTTAATTAGCCCTCTGACACACAGGCATCGCCCAGGCGATGCCTGTGTGTGTTACTTGTTTGTTCCTCCATCGCCTCTTGGCCTTTAGCGATTCCTTATTTTATAAATTCATATATCGGTTGCCAGTACTCGTCAGGGTAGGCATCTTGTAAATTGTTGTGGCCGGCACCATCGATTTTGATGAATTCCTTTTTTACATTTGCACGGTCGTATATTGCCTTACCCATTGCAAATGGCACCACGTAATCGTCTGTGCCATGAATCACGAGCAGAGGTGATTTAAGTTTTTCTATCTTTGTCAGGTTATCAAAAGACTTTCCTGCGAATGCTGAGATCATACCTAATCCACTTGCCGTTGCCTGCTCTTTACCGTTAGATAGTGGTGTGACAAGAATAATGCCGTGTAATTTTTTACCTTGAGCGAGATCAACCGCAACAGTAGAACCGATTGAGCGCCCAAGAATGATGATGTTCTCGGCTGTGAACCCCAGCTGTTCAACTGCGTGTTGGTAAACCGCGCTGCCATCCAGATAGATGCCCGCTTCGGATGGGCTGCCGTCACTTTTTCCATAACCTCTGTAACTGATGCCGATAACGTTAACACCAAAACTTTGAAGTTGTTGTAAATCCGACAGGCGATGGTAAATGTTGCCCGCATTGCCGTGAAAGTAGATAAGCAGTTTTTCTGAGCCAGCAGAGGGAAGGTAAAGAGAGGTGATCTTAATCTGGTCTTCAGTAGTTACTGTTATTTCCTGTATGTTGGCAGGTAGTTTTTCTGTTGCTATTACGTTGGTTGTATCTGGATAGAAGGCAAAATGATTTACGATGGGTTTGCATCCAGATATTGTGAATGCGAGCAAACATAAAACCGCCAGTCGCTTTAGTGGTTTGATCACTTTGCTACCAGTCTCGTTGGAATGTTGAGCTTTAATTTAATCAAACAGCTGTTTTATACAGCCATCCGTTTTCACTATTCGATTAGTGGAGGCAGGGTATTTTTTTAGCAACTCACCTGGCCGGGTTGGGCGGGCCGATAAGTTTCCACCACAGTTAGGGCATCGATTGGCTAGTTGTCCTTCCGCACAATCTTTGCAATATGTGCATTCAAATGAGCAGATAACCGCTTCCGTTGAATCGGGTGGCAGGTCTTTATTACAGCGTTCGCAGTTAGGTCGTAGCTCAAGCACTTGAGATCTCCTCTGATTAGAAAATAATTCCCGTGTCGAATGAAACAAAGTATCCATTCATGACTGTCTCACCGGGATACCCGGCACCAAAATAAAGTCCGCTGAAAGTTATCTTGAATCTATCTGCAAAGATTACATCTGTAAATAGCCGAACACTCATCGCAAGGCCTTTGTCGTCGGTATCGCTTGCTGGGCGATTAAGAAGCAGCCTCTTCTTTGGTTGTCTTATCTTCATGTGTACCGTTGATATACGATAATGACATGATTGATGGGTCAGTGCCGTTTACGTTAACCGATAGGCGAAAACCATTTCCTCTGCCATCGTTAAAATCATGATTAAACAAGTTCCCACTGTTGTCTTCACCTCTATCTAGGTCAGGGTGTACATTGTAAAAGCTAATTCCTGAATAGGAGATTGAATAATTTTCGAGTGATATTTCGTCAGATGCTATCGCACCTTTCGTGATTGAGAGTGCGATAACAAGCAGCAGAATTTTGAATGGGATGTTCATTGATTTTCCTGTGATCAAAGTGCTCTGGCTACTTTCTAATTGTGTGGTTGATTGCGTTTAAAAGGGTCGTAGCATTTAATAAGTTTTCTTCTAGATTTCCTTGGTGAGTTATAAGTTGATTATTCCTTATGCAAAGCATAGTTCCATGGCTATTATTGGTATGTTCGATAGGGTGTTTTTCAGAGTTAGGTGCACAAAGCATGTGCTTATAACCCCCATCCCCAAAACTCCAAAAATTCTCCAAACTCCCACATATCCGAAGCCTGTCGGTTCCACGGTTTCAAGCTGGTATAAAACACAGCGCCGGTTTCATCTTTATCACCATACGCTTTATCTTCACCCACGTACCAGTCGAAAGCCCACCAGCTAATCAATAGTCGTTCAAATGGTTTGTGTGATCCTTTCACGTAGCCTTTGCGCTTGCCTTCGGTTTCAAAGAAAGGTGTGGTGGTGCCGTTGGGGAGTGGCAGCTTCATCAGATCTGCGACAGGTGCGATGTTGAGCATTCTGGTTTGATATCGTTCGCTGAGCTGCGTTTGTGTCTGTATCTGAATGTCCATCACACGATGGGTCTCTTCTTTTAGGTAGATAGCGATGCGTTGCTGGGCGTCGAATTCGTCTGGAAAATTCAGGATGCCCGGCAGTGTCATGCCGTAGTTTGATTGTGATTTGAGATCCCAGCCGTCTGGGTAAGCCGCGGCAGGCAGGTAGCTGGTCGGCACAACTGCAAAGAAGCAGCCGCAGGTGTGAACGGTGGTGACGAGCAGCGGCCTGTTCCTTGCATCTAGTGTAACAACTGTCAACAAACCGTTGTTATTGCCAGCGGTGATGTGAAAGGGGAAAAGTCTAAAGGGTGTTTTCTCGAAATGTACGCGATAAATCAGGTTGGTGTAGTGCCCGTTGTTGGTGGAAAACGGTTGTCGATCGACATAGACAAACGATTGGCTGGCATCGACAGCGATAACTTCGTTGCCACTGTCATCAAGTTGGGCATGAGGTTTGCCAATGCGATTAAAAGATTGATCTGTTTGCGCTGAAATAAAAATCGGCGCAAAACGAGAGAAATCTGATGCGTGGTCGTTAACTACATAAGCAGTGGAAAACGAGCTGTTGTTTTGAAATGAGTCGTTGTGAGGGCGAGACGTGGCGCAAGCAGAGAGCAAAGCGAGCACGACAATCAATGCACAGTGCATTGCCTTCAATTTTTTCAATCTGTTATTGAAGCATATTAAATTCACATTGATACGCCATGTTGGGTATAGGGATTATCTGGTTAACGTTACCAGATACACGAGGGACGTGGAATTATGAGCGCATCATTTTTGCTGGAACAGATCGGTATGCCTAAAGATCCGTTATCTGAAAACAAAATCCTACGGCATCGTTTAGATGAGTTTATTGCTGAAGCGCGCAAGAATGAGCGTAAGATGCGCCGTTTTCAGTCGCTGGAATTAAAACTGATCGGCCTTAGCTCAGTGAAAGACCTGATTGAGGCGGTGCTGACGCCCGATTACACCACATTCCGCTGGGATGAGGTGACGCTGTTGTTGCTTGATCCCGAATACGAGATTCAACGGGCGCTGGAAGAAGAGGGCGTCGAGCTGGACTCGATACCGCATCTGATGTTCGCTTCTTCGAGTGATGACCTGAATGCCTATTATCAGATGTCACTTTTCCCCACGTTGGGGTCATATCGTGCGCGCCAGCATGCGCCCCTTTTTCCTGCGCGCCGCCGTAACCCTGGCAGTGTTGCGCTATTGCCGCTGGTGCGTCAGGGAAAATTAATTGGCAGCCTTAATGTCGGTAGTTACTGTGCCGAGCGATTTGAGCGTGGTGTCCGCACAGACTTTTTTGAACATCTTTCAGCGATCGTGTCGATCTGCCTTGAAAATGCGGTCAATATTGAGCGCCTCAAGCGTCAGGGACTGACTGACACGCTAACGGCGATCAATAACCGCCGGTTTTTTGACCAGCGTCTGAAAGAAGAGGTGGGGCTGGCGAAGCGGAATAAGCGCCTGCTTTCCTGCATGTTGCTGGATGTCGATTTCTTTAAAAACGTGAATGATACCTACGGCCATCAGGTGGGCGACCTGGTGCTGCGTGACGTCGCGGCGCTGATTCGTGCGCAGATGCGGGGCAGCGATGTGTTATCACGTTACGGCGGGGAAGAGTTCTCCGCGCTGTTGTCACAGGCGAGTGAAGAAGAGGTGTTGGAAGTAGCAGAGCGTATTCGTGAAAGTATCGAACAGCATGTCTTTAGTGTCGACGGCCATGCGGATTTTACTGTGACGATCTCGATTGGGGTGACGACATTTAATCCCGCCACCAATGAAGAGGCGGTAATGCGGATGGAAGGTGAGTATCTGGTCGGCCAGGCGGACAAGGCGCTTTATGAGGCCAAGGCGAATGGGCGTAACCGGGTCGTGAGTGCGGGTGAAATTGAGGTGTAGAGTGGTGTTGGCTGCTTAATATTATTGTGTCGCCGTCACCCCGATTTTGATCGGAGTGACGAGCGATGCCAATTTAGATGGCGCTTATTTCTTAACGTGCAGTCCGCACTCTTTATTCTCTGGATCTTCCCACCACCAGCGCCCGGCACGGATGTCTTCGCCCATTGCGATGGCGCGGGTACACGGCGCGCAGCCGATGCTGGCGTAGTGCTGGTCGTGCAGTTTGTTGTATGGCACATCGAAATGGCGAATGTAGGCCCATACCTCTTTGTTGCTCCAGCTGCTGAGCGGGTTGAATTTCTGCAGGCCGTTGCCTTCGTCATATTCTGATTCTGGCAGCTCACCACGGGTTGGCGACTGCTCGGCACGCATGCCGGTGACCCACGCCTTTTTCCCTTTCAGCGCGCGCTGCAGTGGCAGCACTTTGCGCACGCGACAACATGCTTTGCGCAGTTCGACCGAATCGTAGAAGGCATCGGGGCCATTTTTACGCGCGTAGGCTTCAACGTCCGAACTCTCTGGCGCGAAGATGGCGAACTCACGTTCGTAGTGTTTCATCGCTTGCTGAATCACCGCATGGGTCTCCTGCGGCAGGCGGCCAGTGTCGAGGCTGAAGATTTCGATCTCGGGTGCGAACTTGCAGATCAGGTCGGTGGCGACCATATCTTCGGCGCCGAAGCTATTGGCGAAGGTGGCGGGTGAGTAGTCGCTGGCGATCTCGATTAGCAGTGTTTTGGCCTGCTCGATTTTCGCCTCAAGGGCTGGGTCTAATGCTGACTCCGTGCTCATGGTTTCTATTCTCCTAAAAATAAATTGGGCTGACTATATTTATAGTCAGCCCAAATGATAGCGCTATCTGATTGTTTAATAAGAGGGTATTAGCCTGCTTTTTTAACTCGGATACGGGTTTTGTCACCCTGCGCTTCAGTTTCCAGAATCTCATGGCCTTCGCTTGCGAGGCTGGTAGAGACCTGCTCTGATGGCTCACCTGAGGTAAACAGGAAATCGATTACTTCGCCGGTCGAGAATTTACGCAGCTCATTGCGTGCTTTGATGTAATGCAATGGGCAACCGAAGGTGCTGAGATCGATCGCTTCCGCGGTCGCTTTTTCAGCGGCTGCGGCTGGGATCGCCGCGACCGATGCGCTCAGGTCAAGCTGCTGATCGATGGTCTGGCAGGCGTTGGCCGCCTCCAGTGTCCAGTGGTCCATCGCCTGTGTCAGCTCGGCAAAGCTAGCGTCGTCGAACTCATTTTGCAGCGTTGCAATCAGCTCGCCAAATTCAGCCACCTGCTGGCCAAGGTTAGCCTGTGCTGGCAGTGCGGTTTGAAGCAGCGCGCCGATCTCCTGTAGATCGTCGAGTGGTTTTTCACCGGCAATGAATAGCAGTGATTGACCCACGCGACGCCCAATTTCAGCGGCGCATTCCAGTGCTTCATCATATTTACGTTGTAGCAGGAAGGCGTTGCGGTAGGTGCGCTCGGTAGCCGCTTCAGAGAAGTTGGCCGCAACGGTCTCCTGCGCCGCGCCGGAACATTCACCGCCACCGAGCTGCAGTACCTTGAAGTCTGCCGCATCACCGTGGTCATTGAGCACATCAGGCACATCTTCTTCGTTGACGGTGGCGATGTCGACCAGCAGCTCTTTGAAATAGGCAGTGTCTTTACTCTGCGCCCAGTCAAAGAATGACTGTTCGTTGGCACTGTCAGTCGTGTAGGTGGCTTTCACTTTTTCGATCGCAGATTCGATGCGGGCAGAGGGCACGGTGGGGCCTTTGATCGCGATTGCACCATCATGACGGCCATCACCACCGAGATACATCTGGTAGTGCGGGATCAGTTTGCCGTGCTTACGTTTACCTTCGCCGTAGATGCCGATATCGCCAGTCTCTGGTTGCGCGCAACCGTTGTGGCAGCCGCTGACGCGGATGCGCAGGTCGCTCTCGCCGCCGCTCAGTTTAGGGCCGAGGATGGTGGATGAGGTGATGCCGAGACGACAGGTGGAGGTGCCGGGGCAGGCGACGACGTCGTCACCCGTTACCGGTTCTTTGAGGCCGAGGGCGGCGATGGCGCTGCGTACGGTGTCGATTTTGGCATCGGGCACACCGACCAGCATCAGGTTTTGATCCTGTGTGGTGCGGATGTCGTCGACCCCCTCTGTGCGCATCAGTGAGGCAAGGCCGCGCAGTTGCGCCACAGTCACGTCGCCAATCGGAATCGCAATCGGGAAGATGTTGAGGCCAGCCTGTTTCTGCGCCAGTACTGCGCGCGGCGAGCCGGGGTTGTTGTGGCCGTTGCCCGCCTGAGGTTCGACCCACTCAGCCGCTGGCAGAGTTTTGTCGGCCAGTGCGGTGATGGTACGTACCAGCTCTTCCTGATATTTCTCGATAAAACCGTCTGCGCCGAATTTGTCGACCAGAAATTTGATGCGTGATTTGGCGCGCATCTTACGATTGGAGTAGCGGTTATGCAGCGAGATGATCGCCTCCATCGACGCCAGTAGTTGTGGCTCTTCGATAAACTCTTCAACGGTGATCGCCTGACGCGGTTTATGGCCGAGGCCGCCACCAGCGAGGATTTTGAAACCCGGTACGCCATCCTTTTTAGTGGCGACCACACCGAGGTCATGGATCATCCCCTGGGCGCAGTCAGACTCACAGCCAGAGAAGCTCATCTTGAACTTACGTGGCAGATGCTGTGTCAGTGGGTAACGCAGAAAATGTTGCGTGACGTTATCCAGTATCGGCGTGATGTCAGTATGTTCATGCGGGCAGACGCCAGCGAGTGGGCAGCCGGAGATGTTACGCACGGTGTTATTGCATGCTTCGCGCGAGGTCATATTTGATTTGGCGAGCAGGCGGATCGCATCTGGCGTCTTCTCAAGCGGGATGTAGTGGACCTGAATCGACTGGCGCGTGGTGACGTGTGCGGTGCCGTGTTGTGAGAACTGCTCAACGACATCGGCAACGTGTTCTGCCTGCTCGGCATTAAAGTGGCCGCCCGGCACCTTGATGCGAACCATGTTGACGCCTTCCTGGCGCTGGCCGTAGATGCCCTGCTGTAGGCGCATGGACTGGAAGCGATCGGCATCGATGCGTTCATCAAGGTACGCCTGTAGCGTCTCTTCGTAGCGATCGATCTCTTCGTCATTGGTTAATGGTTGCGTTATAACCGTCATCACTTCTTCTCCTGCCCTAATTGCGGGCGATATTGTTTTTCAGTTCTTGCAGAGCCTTACATGATTGCTCTTTTGCCTTGCCAGGGAACAAAACCCCTGCTCGTGCAAAGTCTCTATTTGTGTCTTTTATGAAAACACAGCAAATTTAAGTCCGATCAGCAACAGCATGGTTGCTAGAATCGGGCGCATCACTTTTTCCGGAATAACGGTGCTCATATGGCTACCGACAAAAATACCGGGTAGTGAGCCGGCCAATAAATAGGCTAGCAGCGTGTAATCAACGGTGCCCATCTGCATATGTCCCATTCCCGCAACGGCAGTGAGGGGGACTGCATGAGCCAGATCAGTACCGACAACGCGCATGGTCGGCAGTGATGGATACAAAAATAGTAGTATCGCCGCCCCAAATGCACCTGCTCCGATGGAGGTGATGGGGACGAGTATGCCAAGCAGTACGCCGGCCAGTATGGTAACGGGTGTACGCAATTGTTTCCAGTTTGGCAGCAGTTTTTTAATCCCTTCGCCACTGTGTTGAATGGTGTTTTTGAGGTAGAGGGCGAGTGCGGTCAGGATCAGTGCGACCCCCAGCGAGGTGTTGACCAGCGCATCGATATGGAAATCGGGTGAGTTGGTGCGCACCATGTCCAGTACATAAACGGTGAGCACGGCGGTGGGCAGGCTGCCCAGTGCCATCCAGCCAACGATATTCCAGCAGATGGTGCCACGGCGGTTATGCGAGATGATGCCGCCTGTCTTGGTGATGGCGGCAAATAGCAGATCGGTGCCGACGGCGACGATCGGTTGCACGTTGAAGGCAAAGATCATCAGTGGGGTCATCAGCGAGCCGCCACCGACGCCGGTGAGACCGACGAGCACGCCAACGGCGAATCCCGAGATGATATAGATGATTTCCACGTTGTTTTGTCCGCTACCTGTGGTGTAACCAGGTGAATTTTATGATGTCTTTATGTTGTGCTGTGCGTGCAGGGAGCGTGATTCTAGCATAATTCAATATTAGCAATAATAATAAATAGTGCTATCTATAGAATTTTTAGTTATATAGGATTGTCGGCGATCAAGGAGAGGGCATGAATTTTCAGCAATTACGATATATCCGCGAGGTTGAGCGCTGTGGGCTCAATATTTCGAGTGCCGCTGAGGCGCTGCATACCGCACAGCCGGGGGTGAGTCACCAGATTCGCCAGCTGGAAGAGGAGTTGAATGTGCAGATTTTTGAGCGTAACGGCAAGCGGCTCGTCGGCGTGACCCAGCCGGGGCGCGCGGTCCTGGCGATGGCTGAGCGGGTGTTGCGTGAGCTGGAGCATATTAAGCAGGTCGGTTTTGAGTTTACCCACGAGGCGAGTGGCAGCCTGTCGATTGCAACTACTCATACCCAGGCCTGCTATGCGCTGCCGCCGGTGATCAAGCGGTTTACGGAGCTCTACCCCAATGTGCGGCTGCATCTACATCAGGGCAGTCCAACTCAAATCGCACAGCTGGCGGCATCCGGCGTGGCTGATATTGCGATCGCCACAGAGGGGATCGATCTCGACGAAGACCTGGCGATGATGCCCTGTTATCAGTGGAATCGCAGTGTCATCGCCCCATTGGGTCATCCTGTTCTTGAGTGTGATCCATTGACGCTGGAGGCGATCGCCAGCCATCCGATTGTCACGTATGACTTTGCCTATGCTGGGCGCAGTAAGATTAACCGCGCCTTTGAGGATGCAGGACTGCGCCCCAACATGGTTTTGACCGCGCTCGATGCCGATGTGATTAAGACCTATGTAAAATTGGGCCTGGGGATCGGGTTGCTGGCAACGATGGCCTATGATCCCGAGCGTGACGCTGCCCTTGGCATGATCGACGCCGCGCATCTGTTTGAAGCGAGCACCACGCGGATCGGGATTCGGCGCGGCAGTTATCTGCGTGGTTTTCACTACGCCTTTATTGAGATGTTTGCACCACATCTGGATCGCAAGGCGGTCGATGCGGCGATGTAGCGATTGTTACTATGCCTGTGAGTACAAAAAGCTTTGGCATCTCTGATTAAGTGGTGAACTTCTGCCTGGTGAGATGTTTATAATAAAGCTCGCCTGAGGGCTGTCCGCCAGGATTAATCACTCCAAATCGTTAATGAGCTTTTCGAGCCGAGGTATCCCAACGTAGTCGTGTTGCATCGTTTGCAGCCGTAGCAGGGCTGCACGGGCATGTTGTTCATTGCCGTTTAGTGCGTAGGCCCCGCCGAGCAAATAGACCAGGTGAGCGTCTTTTGAAAGCTGTTTTTCAGCCGCCTCAAGGTAGGGTAAGGCATCATCGAATCGACGAGAGAGCAGCATGATCTGCCCCGCCCACTTGTTGCCGGTCCCGCTGCTTTTTAAGCTTAGCGACTGTTTAATAAGTGCCAATGCACGCTCGAAATGCTGCTGTTTCATTTGGCTTCTGGCCGCAAGAAGGTAGTGGCTGGCATCGTAGGGGGCGGCCTTGATCAGTGCCTGATATTCACGAAATGCCAGTTCGTGCTCTCCCCGTGTTTTATAATATTTAGCCATTTCAAGGTGTGCCTGAAAAAAACTCAATTCCTTTTTTTCTAGCCGGTAGGCAACTTCCTCGGCATAAGTGGCGGGCTGGAAATTAGCAAAACCGCTTCCTGGTGATGATGGCGCGGTGAATGGCCAGTGGTCCATTAACTTCACGGTGCGCAACATGCCGATCGCGCGGTCGAGGTCGGTCACCGGCCAGCTTGCCGCATAGTCGGTTGCCGGTTTTATCCTTTCTGTTGGCCACTCTTTAACGATAAAACCATGCTGTTGCATGTTGTCGAAGAAGGCATTGGCAATTAATGCATAACCCTCGACAGTGGGGTGAAGATGCTCCAGCATTAAATCGGCACCAATCAGGCCGTTCGGCGATGCCTTTTCAAAATATGACTGCATCGGCACCACTGGCACCTTAAACGCTGCGGCGGTCTTGCGAATGATTTGATTAAATGCTTCAGGGGCGCGGAAGCGCAGCGCATCCAGATCTTTGGCGCGGTAATAGGCCTCACGTGCAAGCGCGTACTGATCTTTCGCCTCCAGCTGGCGTGCTTGCTGAAAAACAGTATCGGCAGATGGGTAGTCGTCCGTTGCGACCGAAACAAATGGCGCGTGATCGCGTGCGTTACTGACGAGTTCACTCATCATAACGGGGATGCCCGCGGTCTGCGCACGTTCGAGAATCTCGCTCAGGTTCTGCTGATAGTGCTGTTTGGCACGGTGGTACGTTGCACTGTCATAGGGTATTTGATCGCCAATCATCTTTCCCATCAGGGTGGTATGCTCGTTGTGCTGCGCTGTTTTCGATCCCAGTGTGGCGATGCTGTGCTGGAGATTGCTGGTGATATCGCGAAGCCACTGCACCGTCTTAAGGCGTAGCAGCGCCAGGTAAGCCTTGATGATCCAGCGCACCTGCCCCAGTGATTCGGTTGAAGCGGCACCCAGCGCACCATAGAATTCATTGTGCCCGGCGTAGATCAGAATGGCATCGGGTTCCTGTTCAAGTACCTCATCGATAAAATCAAGCAGGCTGTGTGTGTTTAATGCAGCGATGCCGGTGTTGATTACTTCAATCTGTTTTTCGGGAAAGGCATCTGTGAGGCGTTGATTGAGCAGGCGTGACGATAAGACATTATTAGGATAGGGCCAGCCGGCAACCGTTGATCCGCCCAGCATGAAGATACGGTAGCCGTTGGCAGGTTTTTTTCTCAGGAAGTGCGTGTTTACTGGGCGCGGTAACTGTTCGACTTTCGTAAAGTAACGTTTGGCGACATCCCGGTTAACTTGCAGATATTCGGCGTCTGCGAAATTGTCTGGTGCCGGGGTAAATAACTTCAGGTTATCGCCATATTCAAAAAACCGCAGGCCACCTTCCAGCGCGCTAAAGAATAGCAGCGGCACCGCCAGCATCACGATGAGGAAGAGGTGCTCTCTTTTCTTGCTGAAGGTTTTGCTGATCACCGTCGCGGATAAAGTGGTGATGGTTCTACGCTATGCAAGATTATTGTAGCGGATTTCAGGTTTACCAGCCCCAGCCACCAGAACTACTCGATCCGCCTGCGCTGTTGCCACCCTCGCAGTAGTCGGCGCCACCTGAGCCCCAGCCAAAGCTACCGCCGCCCTGGCTAAGGCTGCTATTCAGATTCTGTTGCGGGTCACAAAATGCTGCCCAGTTGATTCCACTGAGGTTGAAGCCATCACCATCGGCATAGCTGTAACTCCCACTACTGTAGCTGAAGCGGCCAGCATGGATGGTTGAGTTCTGAGCGTCGGTTGCCAGGTCAAAATCTCCAGGGCTGAATTCTTCCTCTAATAATGGATTGGTGAATTCAATCGTGATGGTCATCTGAGCTGGCGTTTCATCATCCTGATAACTGATTTCGCTCATATCAATGACGGTATTGATCTGCATTTCATCGTTGAATACGGTGGAGGTGATCACCGGTTTTGCCTGCAATGTATCCTTGAGGAAGTCATTGACACTTTCGCTGTCCCGGACCCGCTGCCGCATGATCACCCTTGTCGGATTACCGCTGCCTGTGCCACGACCAAACGGATCGTTCATGCTGGTACTACTGTAGGCACTTCCTAGAATATAGACATCCTGAGCGAAGTCGTCATCTGGTGAGCCGATGAGCTGGTGAACATAGCTACCTACGTTTTCCTGCAGAAAGACGGTGCGATCATCTGAATTGCCAACGCTGCCACCACCGCCCCAGCCGCCACCGCCACCACCCCAGCCAAAGCTACCGTCACTATTGGTGTCCGGCAAGAAATCCAGGGTTAAATCAGGTTCTGACGAGCCACCGCCACCACCCCAGCCGCCACCGCCACCGCCCCAGCCACCACCACCGCCGCCAAAGCTAAACACTGTGCCAGCTGCAAGGGCAAACGTAAAAGCGCTACATGCCACAATAGACAAGCGAATTTTTTTTCTATTACGTATATTAAGTTTTAGCACTACAGTATTCTCGCCGCATTATCGTGCCCAGCATGGCTACAATTAATCCGTCCGATTGGATACAAGAAACCAAATTAATCCTAAATGTTCTAGTACAACAGCCGATACATTCAGTTAAAGAAACTCCAAAAATGCACAATATCATAGACAATGCCCTTTGTCTTTAGCATATTTTTGCTGTTCACTGGCAATGCTTATGAAGGAAATTATAAGTCTATGTATTTAATATGATTATTGCCCGTTCAGAAAGTTGGATATTACACTAAGGTGTAGTCGACAAGTATATTATTTTACCTATATTAAGGCTTGATTTCCAGACTAAAGCTACCAATCAAAGATCAGCCCTGAGTACCTGCCAGAACCGGTTTACATTTATGAAGTCTTATTGCATTTCTAAAAATACCCCACCTAAATTGAGGGGGTTTACTTTCTTTTCACTGCTGTTAATGCATTTTTTTGCCGTAATACAGTCCGCTCAGGCACAGGTGTGGCAATTTACTGACGTAACGACCCAGGCAGGGCAGGTTTCAATTATCAACACGGAATAACAGCTCCTCCGCTCCGTAGTATCGACAATGAGCGGTATATTGTCGATAGTGGTGTCGCGGCCGGGGATTATGATAATGATGGCTGGGTTGATCTCTATAGACAACAACCCAGCGCCGCTAAGTGAGCGTTTTACAATGATAGAAGAAGACCCCGCCGACCAGGATTACACCGATGGCAAAAGCGACACCGCCGCCGTTGCGCTTAATCGCCCGAGCGATGGAACAATTAACTATATCTTTCGTTTCTGCGATCAGCCAAATTGCATAGGGTCAGCGAATGCCACCGGTGAGCCTGTGCTGAAAAATCAATTGACGATTAATTAGGGTCTGTTGGTGCTATTTATCTCAATTAAATCAGTTGGTAATATTTTTTATCACGATCAATGGATTATTTAATTGTTGTTTAGTGGACTAAATGTAGCAAAAAACAAAAGTGAATATGGGGTTGTTTTTTAAGTCATAAGAAATGCATCTTCTTAAGTTTTTTGACGTGACTGCCGATATGTTATCTATGAAACCACTATATCGATTTCTTCAAAACCAACACTGGATCAAGACCGCTACGCAAAACGGCACCGTGGTTGCGCTGCTATTGTTGTTCTCTTCAGGTACCTCGATAGGGCAAGAATTTACCCTCGACTGGCAGGATGACGAAGCAGCGAAGGCGGGAATCTCGCGCGTCAATTCTGGTGGTTTTGGTGAGATTTCACATTATTCCTGCGACATGTCCTACATATCGGATAGAGACTGCGGAGCTGGCGATAGGGATCTTGGCACCTCACATAGAGACGGTAGCGGTTTTTTTCAGGAAGAACTTTTTGATAGTAGTGACGGGCAGCGTTATTTTCATGTCATCGTCGGTGATTATACGACCGATGAGATGGTGTTGGAGTACTTCATCAAGGCAAATTCTGGTAATGATATCTGGGCAAGTGGCTGGTCTGGTAGCGGTAACATAGCTGCCTCACACTCTCTTGGGCAGGCCGGCAACGGTACCGCCGCGATTGACCAGCCATACAGCGCAGACTCTACCCTTACTGGTACCGGTTCAGGCAACCCGGAAAGCATTATCATGCGTCAACTGGTGACGGATAGCGCCAACCCTGATTTTAGTATGGATTTCGTTAAGGACCGATTTCTTTACAAGCCTAAATTAATCCACACCAATGGCGGGACAGACGGCTTTATTGCCTCGACCGTGATCGACATGAGTAATAAGCTCTATTCGGACATGACACCGATCGATGAGAGCGCGGATTTCGATAATGTGATGGTTCTCACAGACCCCCTTAAAAACGGCACTGAGGGTGATTACAACGTTGATACCATGGGCGATATTCGTGAGTTCAGGGCAGGTGGCTACACCTACACGCCTGGCAGTGGTACGGGTGGCGCTGGTGGCACCTATAGCTATATCGACCCGACTGAAGACGCAAACCCTGCCTATGATCCGCTCAACGCAGATTGGGTATCATTCTGTGATACCAGCCAGAATGTTGACTGGAGTGGTTCTGGCGCCTGTACCAATGGGGATGGCACGGGTGGTGGCGGTGGCTGGGGCGGCGGTGGCGGCTGGGGTGGCTGGTAAATAAAGCTTGCCCATATCGGGCTCTGTTTCAACCACGGTGTGAGTTAACAACGTTAGCGTTCTATCGTCGAGGCCTGACTCTGGTCATTTTTAAGCAAACGAAATCCCCCGATGTAGAGTTCATCCATCGCCGTCTTTTGAAAGCAGCGATACGCATCCTCCGGTGTGCAGGCAATCGGTTCCCCGCGCACATTGAACGAGGTATTGACCACAAGACCATAGCCGGTCAGTCGTTTGAAATGTTGGATCAGCCGATAGTAGCGCGGGTTAGTCTCGGCATGTACCGTTTGAATCCGTGCCGAGTGATCCACATGGGTAACGGCAGGGATATCTGACCTTGCGACGTTTACTTGCTCCAGCCCCGCTATCGCACTCTCTTCCGTGGTGGGCTGACGCCAGCGCGAGCGGCGCACCGGCGCGACTAGCAGCATATAGGGGCTGTCGCCTGCGAGTTCAAAATAGTCCGCCGTATCTTCAGCCAGTACCGATGGCGCAAAGGGGCGGAAAGATTCGCGAAATTTGATCTTGAGATTCATGACTGACTGAGTCTGTGCTGAACGCGGGTCACCAAGAATGCTGCGTGCGCCCAGCGCACGCGGGCCAAACTCCATCCGTCCCTGAAACCAGCCAATCACCTTGCCGTCCGCCAGCGCCTGTGCCGCGTGCTCAATTAATGTCGCTTCATCGAGCGGCTGGTAACACACGCCGAGCGCGTCGAGCCGCTGCATGATCTCCGCGTCGTCGAATGATGGGCCAAGCAAAGCCCCCTGCATCCCATCTGCCACGTGGGTCACTGTGCGGGGCTTTTGATGATGCAGATGATAACCGGCAAGGGCGGCACCGAGCGCGCCGCCTGCGTCGCCCGCAGCGGGCTGAATCCATAGATTATCGAACAGCGCTGCCTGCAACAGTTTGCCGTTGGCGACACTGTTGAGCGCAACACCGCCCGCCATGCAGAGGTTTTCGATATCGTATTCGTGACGCAGCGCAGCGGTCAGTTTTAATATCACCTCTTCAGTGACGACCTGAATCGAGCGCGCCAGATCCATATCCATCTGTGTGATCTCAGATTCAGGCGCACGTGGCCCACGCCCAAAGAGTCGCTCGAAGCGACGGTTGGTCATCGTTAGTCCGGTGCAGTAGTTGAAGTAGCGCATATCGAGACGAAACGATCCGTCGTCACGGATATCGATCAAATGTTCACGGATTAAATCCACATAAACAGGCTTGCCATAGGGGGCAAGCCCCATCAGTTTGTACTCGCCCGCATTGACCTTGAAGCCGGTGAAATAGGTAAAGGCCGAATAGAGTAGCCCCAGCGAGTGCGGGAAATGGATCTCCTTGAGCGGCTGGATGGCATTGCCCTCGCCGAGCATCACCGAGGTTGTCGACCACTCGCCAACACCGTCCATCACCAGGATCAGCGCCTTCTCGAACGGCGAGGGATAAAACGCTGAGGCGGCGTGCGACAGGTGATGTTCCGAGAACAACAGCTTTTCCGCGACAAACTGCGGTGCCAGCGTTTGCAGTTCCTGGATAAGCTGGCGTTTTTGAAACAGCTTCTCTTTGAGCCATAGCGGCATGGCGGTCACAAAAGAGCGAAAACCCATTGGCGCGAAGGCGTGGTAGGTTTCCAGCAGGCGCTCGAATTTCAGGAAGGGCTTGTCGTAAAAGACGACATTATCGATCTCATCGAGTGTCAGCCCCGCCTCTGCAAGGCAATATTGAATCGCCTGCCGCGGAAAACCTGCATAGTGTTTTTCGCGACAGAAGCGCTCTTCCTGCGCGGCGGCGACGATCCTGCCGTCGTTGATCAGTGCGGCGGCGCTGTCGTGATAATAGGCAGAGATGCCCAGTATCCACATCTCAGAAAACCGTGTAGATGAAAGGCGCGAGGGCACTGCCCTGTACAAAGACGATCAGCCCGCCGAGTAGCAGGAGCATTAAAATGACCGGCAGCAACCAGAATTTTTTGCGGGCCTTCATGAAGCCCCACAGTTCACTGAGAAATTCCATCAGTACTGGTTCCGGAATGATTGCGGGGTGATGGTGTCATTACGCGTCACCCAATAGTCGCCACTGGTGCCGTGTCGTAGTTTTAATGCATCGCGATGCAGCAGGCGGAACAGCAGTGCCATCGGCGTGATCAGCAGGAAAAAGATCAGTGCCAGCAGCAGCCAGGTGTTGAGTATTCCCAGCAGATGGCCGAGTGGCAGCCAGACCTTGAGTATCGGGCTAAACACGCGTGGTATGCATGCGGCCGCTAAGCTAACAACAGTGGTGATGAACAGCAGGCCCCAGCGCGGTGCCTCGCTGCTAATCAGTGGCCACAGGGCGATGATGGCTAAGATGATGGACAGCGCGATAGCAAACTGCCTTTCCTGTCTGTAATTATGTGTCATAACTATTTTATTGGTGAGTGCATGTCTTATGATATGTCGGTACGGTGAGCGCTATCTTAAATGGCACTGCACTCGTTGCAGTTTAGCATGCCATAAACATTTGACGCGGCGAACCGCTACAATATTCGAGCGAGTCGGGAAACTGACCGCTCTCATCAACGTTTCTAAATCTAAGGAACCTCTGATTAATTCTGGGCGGAATGATATGAGATTCAAAATGGTCCAATGCAAGGCGGAAATCGCAGATAATAGCGGGCTATTATCAAGGTTTCCAACGCCGCAGTGGCCCATTTTGGACTCAAAGCATCCGTTCATGAATAAATCAGAGGTTCCCTAATGCAGCACCGCCGGGGAGTCATGTCGCAGGCCATCAGTAAAACCAGATTGCATGTTTTCCGCATCTTGATGCTCTGCTTTCCGCTGCTTTTTTTTGCGCTGCTGGAGAGTGGGCTGCGCTACTTTGATTATGGCGAGGAGCTGGCGCTTTTTGTGCCGGTTGCTGCAGGGCATGCCGATGCCGCCTATCTGCAGGTTAACCCAGCGGTGGCTAAGCGCTATTTCTCACGGGTTGGACGAACACCACGTCCGGCGCATGAGCTGTTTCTGAAAGAGAAACCTGCGAACAGCTATCGCATCTTTGTGATGGGTGGTTCAACGGCGGCCGGCTGGCCCTATCCGAACAATGCGATGTTTTCTCGCATCCTGAAACAACGTCTGTCGGATGTATTCCCCAGTCGTCATCTCGAGGTCATCAATACCGGGATTGCTGCAGTCAACAGTTTTACCCTGCTGGATTTTATCGACGAGATCGTTGCCCAGCAGCCCGACGCGATCCTGATCTACGCGGGGCATAACGAGTTCTACGGTGCGCTGGGAGCAGCGTCAACCGAGTCACTGGGGCAGTCGCGCTGGCTGGTTAACACCTATCTGTCGCTATTGCATTTCAAGACGGTGCAGGGCTTGCGTGATCTTTTTATCACGCTGGGACAATGGCTAAGTGTGGAGACCATCGACTTCAGCGGCTACCCGACATTGATGGGGCGGATGATCGGCGAGCAGCGCGTGCCCTACAACGATGCCGTTTATCGTAGAGCTCGAGTGCATTATCGGGAGAATATGCATGATATTTTGCAGCGTGCCCAGGAGGTGGGTGTACCGGTGGTGGTCAGCGAGCTGGTAAGCAATGTGCGTGACCAGGCGCCGTTCATTTCGGTTGAGACAGAGGGCTACCCGCAGGCAGATGTGATGTATGAACATGCGCGTGAACTCGAAGGTGAAGGGAAATATGACCTCGCGCGGACAGCGTACTACCGCGCGAAGGATCTCGATGCGCTGCGCTTTCGTGCGACAGAGGAGTTCAATGAAATTATTCATCAGGTGGCGGCCACCTTTGAGGTGCCGGTTGTCCCGATGAAACGCTATTTCGAGCAGGCCTCACCGCATGGCCTTATCGGGAATAATCTAATGCTTGAGCATCTGCATCCAAAGGTCGAAGGTTACCATCTATTGGCCGAGGCCTTTTTTGACAGTCTGCGCGAGCATCGTTTTATCAGCGACCACTGGGATGAGTCGCGCATCCGACCGGCCGCGTTCTACGCAGCCCGTTGGCCGGTCAGTGAGCTTGATCGTGCGATCGGGCGCCTGCGTGTGATTCATCTGATGGACAACTGGCCGTTCTCGCCACTGGATGCGCCGGGCAATGCCTTTGAACGTTATCAGCCCAGCAATGAAGCCGAGACCCTTGCCTACAAGGTTGCGCAGCGTCAGATGAGCTTTAAGCAGGCGCATGTCGAACTTGCCATGCATTACAGCGCGAATGAGAAGCGTGGACTGGCATTGCGTGAATATCGGGCCCTGATCAACGCCGCACCCTATGACGCGGCGCAGTACCTGATCGCGGCCAAGGGGATGCTTGATACTCGCGAGTTCGATGCCGCTTTAACAATGCTTCATCGTTCGCTGAAATTGAAGAACAGCGCGATCGCCAACAAGTGGATCGGCCAGGTGTTGATGCAACAGAACAGGTCACAGGAGGCGCTCGCCTACCTTGAGGCTGCGACAGGGGGGCGTCCCAACGATCCACATCTACACTTTATGATCGGTGCGGCCTATGTCTTTGGAAATCAGCAGCAAAAGGCGCGTGAAAAGCTATCCCAGCTGTCCGCGCTTAGCCCGAATTCCCCAGGGATTGCTGAGTTGCAGAGGATGATTGAGGCACGCTGGCCACAGCAGGATGAAGGTTAGATTCAAATCCCCTGCATTAAAAACCCGCTGGCATTTTGTCTGCAATAAGCGTTTAGCCACTGAAAAGTGGTGTGCGATGGTTACTCTTCGTTGGTTGGGTTCCCTTCTTCATCGGCGGGTGCCGCATAGCCACACTCCTTTTGCGGGCAGACCAGCTCGGTGCCTTTGCGCTTGGTGGTCTTAAGCGACAGGATTGGCCAGCCACAGTCAGGGCAGGGCCGAGCTACTGGCTTGTTCCAGATCGCGTAGCTGCAATCGGGGTAACCACTGCAGGAGAAGAAGATCTTGCCGTAGCGTGACTTACGCTGCAGGATCGTGCCCTTTTTACATTCGGGGCATTCCACTTCGGTGTCAGCCGGTTGTTCGATCGGTTCGATATGTTTACATTTTGGATAGTTGCTGCAGCCGATAAACTTGCCGTAGCGACCGTGACGGATGATCAGGTCTGACTCACAGCTTGGGCAGCTACGCCCTTCGACCTTTTCAGGTTCGGTGTTTTCGCCATCTTCGCCGAGGTTACGGGTGTAGTCGCATTCCGGGAAGGCGGTGCAACCGACAAAACGGCCGCGGCGTCCGAGACGAATCGATAGCGGTTTGCCACACTTGGGGCACTCTTCATCCATCGCTTCCTGTGTCACATCTTTACGCTGAACACTTTCTTCTTTGTCGACCACCAGTGCCTTGAAGGGCGTCCAGAACTCCTTCATCAGTGGAATCCACTCTTTTTCGCCACGCGAGATCGCATCGAGTTCATCTTCGAGGTTCGCGGTGAAATTGTAATCGACGTATTGGGTAAAGTGCTCAGTGAGGAATTTATTCACCACGCGGCCCACGTCGGTTGGCTTAAAGCGCTTTTTTTCGAGCTCGACATAGTCGCGCGCCTGTAGCGTCGAGATGATACTGGCGTAGGTCGATGGCCGACCAATGCCGTGTTCTTCCAGTGTCTTCACCAGGCTCGCTTCTGTGTAGCGCGGTGGTGGCTCGGTGAAGTGCTGCTCTGGGCGTAGTTCGAGTAGCTCGACCTCGTCGCCTTCTTTTAATGGCGGTAGCAGTTTCTCATCGTCACCTTCTTTCTCTTTGCTGTCATCAAGCCCTTCCTGATAGACCGCCATGAAACCGGGTTTGACGATGGTCGAGCCGGTGGCGCGGAAGGTGTTGCCTTTGCCTGCGTTGAGGTCGATGCCGACCATATTAATGGTGGCGTGAACCATCTGGCAGGCGACGGTACGTTTCCAGATCAGGCTGTAGAGCTTGTATTGATCGGCGCTTAATTTATCTTTGATCGAATCCGGGTCAAGCGAGACCACGGTGGGGCGGATCGCCTCATGCGCTTCCTGCGCATTTTTGGATTTAGTTTTGTAAGTTTTCGGCTCATCCGGCAGGTTTTCTTTGCCGTAGCGTTCCGTAATCAGTTCGCGCAGCTGCTCAACCGCTTCGGCGGCGAGATTGACCGAGTCGGTACGCATGTAGCTGATCAGACCAATCGCTTCGTCTCCGATGTCGATACCTTCATAAAGCTGCTGTGCGGTGCGCATGGTGCGCTGCGCTGTAAAACCAATCTTTCGTGACGCTTCCTGTTGCAGCGTCGAGGTGGTGAATGGTGCTGCCGGATTACGACGACGCTGTTTCTTTTCTACTTTTTCGACGGTCAGTTTGCCAGCGGCGGCCTTGTTGATCGCCTTTTCTGCTTTGGTGGCCGTTTTTTCGTCGGTGATGCTGAACTGCTCCAGCTTTTCACCTTTATAGTGGGTCAGTTTGGCGCTGAAGAGATCCTTTTTATTCGCTTTAAGATCGGACTCCATGGACCAGTATTCACGTTTCTCAAAACGTTCGATCTCATCTTCACGTTCCGCGATCATGCGCAGCGCAGGGCTTTGTACGCGGCCAGCGGAGAGTCCGCGGCGGATTTTTTTCCACAGTAGCGGTGACAGGTTGAATCCGACTAAATAGTCGAGCGCGCGCCGTGCCTGCTGTGCATTGACCATGTCAATCGACAGCTCGCGTGGATTGGCCACCGCGTCGTTAACTGCCTTTTTGGTGATTTCATTGAAGGCGATGCGATAGACCTTGATATCTTTGAAGGCCTTTTTCTTTTTTAGAATCTCCAGCAGATGCCACGAGATCGCTTCACCTTCCCTATCCGGATCAGTCGCGAGATAGAGGTTGTCGGCTTTTTTTAGGGCCTTGACGATGGCGTCGGTATGTTTGGCATTCCTTTCGATGAGCTGGTATTTCATCGCAAAGTCATTTTCAGGATCGACCGCCCCCTCTTTGGGCAGCAGGTCGCGCACATGGCCGTATGAAGCCAGGATTTCGAAATCTTTGCCCAAATACTTTTTAAGCGTCTTTGACTTGGCCGGTGATTCGACGATGACAAGGTTTTTGCTCATTCAGGTGCCGTACGTTATTAGGTTGATTAATCGGTGAAAAATCTGGCGAGTCGCGCCGGATGCTGATGTAGCCCGGTTAGCGGCATATCTCGCTGTGTGATTAAACCAGACTTTAGTGGAGGGTGGTTTCCATGCCATCGAAGACGATATCCTCGACCCAGGTATAGGCCGCTTCCTGCCCAGGCTGGTTGAAGAGCACCATTAACACAACCCATTTCATATCGTCGATGTCGATGGTACTGGTTTCGAGTGCCAGTGCGCGTTCGATGATTAATTCGCGGGCGATTGGTGTCAAAACATTGGTCTGCTCTAAAAACAGCAGAAATCCACGGCTTTCGGTTTCGAGCCGCTCAAGCTCAGAAGGGCTGTAAACCCTCATCATGCCTGGGGTTGACTGGATCTCTTTTTGACCAAGGGCGCCTGCTTCTCGCTGATCCGAGAGGTCTTCAAGCCAGCGGAAGGCCTTGCCTATCTCACCTTGAGAAAAACCAGCCTCTTCCAGGCGGATTTTTAATGAATCGTGGTCCGGGCTGACTTCTGACTCTTCATTAATATAGTGTTCGAAGAGGTACATCAGCACGTCCAGCATGTTTTCTTTCATCAAATAAGGCCTTTAGTTCCCGGTGTTGGTTCCACTGCGAATGTAGTGGCCGCCGGGTGTCGTTTTTACGTAATTATGCAATTCAAGTAGTAGAAGGATGGCGGAAAGTTCCTCCGCAGTCAATTCGGTGCGTTCTACTAAGGTATCGATTGCGCAGGGGTCAAAGCCGAGGTGAGATAAAACCTTTTGTTCGTTAGGGTCTAGTGGTTTGGAAAAGAGCGGCAGTGTAGAGGGCTGTTCTGGGGTGGGTATGAGGCTGCTGAGTGCGCCGAGCTCTTCGAGGATATCTTGAGTACTTTCAACGAGTTTTGCGCCATCTCGCAGTAAAGAGTGGCATCCTCGCGCGAGTGGATTATGGATTGAACCGGGGATGGCAAAGACCTCGCGCCCTTGCTCAAGTGCGCTGCGAGCGGTGATTAACGAGCCGCTGCGCAGGGCGGCTTCTGTCACCAGTACGCCGAGGCTCATGCCGCTGATAATTCGATTGCGGCGTGGAAAGTTCTCAGCGAGCGGTGGGGTGCCGACTGGGAATTCGGTCACAAGCGCGCCATTTTGGCGAATCTTGTCTGCGAGTTGACGATTGCTTTTGGGATAGCGGTGGTCCGGGCCGGTGCCCATTACCGCGATTGTGGCGCCGTTGCCCGCTAGCGCGCCTTGGTGGGCAGCGGTATCGACACCTAGCGCAAGACCGCTGGTGATGACGTGCCCATGACGTGCGAGCTCTCGTGCAAAGGCGAAGGTGTTTTCTGTGCCGTCAGGGCTGGGATTACGGCTGCCGACGATCGCAATCTGTTGTCGAGAGAGGGTCGCGATATCGCCTTGAACAAAGAGTAGCGGCGGTGGGTCGCTTATCTCCCTTAATAGTGCCGGGTAGATCGCATCGTCGCAGGTGATGATCTGGTTGTCGGGCTGCTGTTGCCAGTGGAGCAGTTTTTCGACTTGCGGCCAGTCTGGGGTTGATAGGCGCGTGGCGATAGTTGGCGGAATGATCTTATTATCGATCAGTTGTTGGGTGGGGATGTTGAATATTTCGAGCGGCGAGCCAACTTTGCTCAGCAGCGCTTGAAAGCGGCGTGTGCCGATGCCGGGGGTGAGAAGCAGTGCTAGCCAATAGGCCAGCTCATCTTCTGAAACAGAAATTCCTTTTTCTGGTTTCATCGTTTGAGATCGGTGAGCGCGTGAACGGTGCTATGTTCGAGCTGTTCTCCTCGTTTATGGTGGTTTAACCCTGCCGCGGCGGGTTATGGGTTTCTCACCATATCATAGAGGCGAATGTCTCGCGACGCCTCCATTACCAGGGCGTAGCTGAAGCGATTTAGCGTGCGTACTACCATCAAAACCCCTGCACGTTCATCGGGTAGCTGAACGGACTTGTGTGTCATTGGGTCACGCACCTGGGCGCCTCGTTGAAAGACTGAGAGAATATTGCCTGCTTTGAGCCCATCCACGGTGCCGATATTGATCACGGCAACCTGAAACTGCGAGACGCGTGTGATGCCGGAAGGGACAGAGATGATCTGTCCGCTGACTTGCTGGTTGGGTGATTTGGGGTAAAAGTTCTGACTGACCGCTTGTTGGCGGCTGGGTACGATGCGGTCACCGACCAGCACTTCTTTCGTTGAGTGAGTGATGCGCAATGTTGCAGGGTCTCCAAATGCCTCTACTTTTGCGCTGGCAAGTTTGACGGCTTCATAGCCAAGGATGTCCTTTTTGCGCTTTGGGTTGTTGTAGTAGGGCTTGCCGGGGCGAATGATATCGAATTCGGAGTAGGTGTTGGGGATGCCTCTCACATAGATCTTGTGGTCGGCGCCACTCACGAGTCGCCCTTCCTCGCTGGCGGTGATATAGGCGGCGCGTTCAAGCTCTTCTGGTGTCATGATCGTCGGATGATCAAGAAATTGACGTATGGCGTCATACGGAATCATGGGGATTGCATGATCGAGTTTGGAGGCGCGTGGAAACGGTGAGAGGATGACGGTATCTGAGTCGGCAGCCGTTCTTCCAGATATGCCGCGATCAACCTTTAGCACGGGCTTTCCATCGACATACGAAAGAAAGATGATGTCACCGGGGTAAATCAGGTGAGGGTTTTCAAGTTCAGGATTGACCTCCCAGATGTCTGGCCATAACCACGGGTCTTGCAGGAACTTTGCTGATATGTCCCATAACGTGTCACCTTTGACGACGGTGTGCCTGTCGGGATGTCCTTCCTTGAGATTGACGCTGTCCGCGAGCGTCGCTGACGATGGCATTAGCAGCGATAGCGCTAACAGGCTGGGTAAAATATATCCTTTAAACATGAACGCCCCTTTCATCATAAATACAGATCACTATGGCAACACCCTGTTTTCGACCGAGTCTAGCGGAAACCTTAATACACGCCAATATATAGCGTGAATGGGGTAAAGTTCGGTATCATCACACCTTTCGATCGATTCAAAATTAATGTTATTTCATAGGTTAACGGACAGTTCATGGCACTTCTTCACATTTTACGTTACCCCGACCCACGTTTACGGCTGATTTCTACTCCAGTTGAGGTCGTGGACGACGAAATTCGTCAGCTGCTGGATGATATGCTGGAGACAATGTACGCTGCACCCGGCATTGGACTGGCCGCGCCGCAGGTCGATGTGACGAAGCGGGTGATCACCGTTGATGTCTCTCCCAAAGGAAATACCCCTGTTTGCCTGATTAATCCAGAGATTATTGAGCTCAATGGCGTGGAAATGATGGAAGAGGGCTGCCTTTCTGTGCCCGGTTTCCATGAAAATGTTGAGCGTGCTGACCATATTAAGGTGCGTGCGCTCGATCGTGATGGGCAGTCATTTGAGATGGAGGCGGAGGGCTTGCTCTCGGTCTGTATCCAGCATGAGACGGACCACCTCGACGGTAAGTTATTTGTTGATTACCTCAGTGAGATCAAGCGTAAGCGTATTCAGAAAAAAATGGAAAAGCAGCGACGCTTTTCGATGTAACCAGGCAAGTTGATCAGCCAGTACGGTTGATGGAGAGAGAAGTTGAAGCCACTGAAAATTATTTTTGCCGGTACCCCTGAGTTTGCGGCGGTTGCTCTGCGTGCATTGCTGGCGTCCGAACATGAGGTTTGCGCGGTCTATACGCAACCCGATCGTCCGGCTGGGCGTGGCCGTAAACTGACCGCCGGGCCAGTAAAGCAGGCGGCGCTGGATAATGATGTGCCGGTTTATCAGCCGCTGACGCTGCGTGATGCCGATGTACAGGCAGAACTGGCGGCGCATGAGGCAGATGTGATGGTGGTGGTGGCTTATGGCCTGATCCTGCCCTCAGAGGTGTTGGAGGCACCGCGCTACGGCTGCATTAATATCCACGCCTCTCTGTTGCCGCGTTGGCGCGGTGCAGCACCGATTCAGCGCGCCATTATCGCGGGTGACACCGAGAGCGGTGTGACGATTATTCAGATGGATGAAGGGCTCGATACCGGTGCGATGCTGGAAAAACGCAGCTGCAAAATTTCGACAGAGGAGAGTGGTGGTCAGCTGCACGATCGGCTTGCCGCACTCGGCGCTGAGGCAGTGCTAAGCACATTGGCAAAGATAAGCGATGGTACCGTCAGTGGAGAGGCGCAGGATGATGCGCTCTCCTGTTATGCCAGTAAGATCGATAAAAAAGAGGCGCTGGTCGACTGGAGTCGTTCCGCCGTTGAGATTCGTCGTCTGGTGAGCGCATTCAATCCCTGGCCGGTTGCCTACACCTTGTTGCCGGACGGCCAGCGTCTGCGTCTCTGGCAGGCGGTTGCGATTCCGAGTGAAAGTGATTCGTCGCCGGGAACCGTGGTTGCAGCCAATAAAACGGGCATTGATATTGCGACGGGTGATGGAACATTACGTCTGTTGCAGGTGCAGTTGCCGGGTGGGCGACAGGTCAGTAGTAGTGATTTTCTGAATGCCTATGCGCTGAAGATCAGCGCTCAGTTAGGCGAGTAAACGCAGTCGATGAAAAAACAGATGAAGGCGCGCGTAGTAGCCGTCAAGGTGTTGCTGCGGGTGATGGTTGATGGTCGCTCATTGAGTGTATCGCTGCCAGAGCAGCTGCCCAAACTGTCCGATCCGAGTGAGCGGCCGTTGACGCAGGAACTCTGTTATGGCGTGATGCGTTATGGGGTACGCCTGGAGGCGATCGCAAAACAGCTGTTAAATAAACCACTCAAGCGTAAAGACCGTGATGTTGAATGCCTGATTCTATTAGGCCTTTATCAGCTGATCTACATGCGTATCCCGCCGCATGCAGTGGTCGCCGAGACGGTTGAGGCGGTCAATGCGATGGGTAAATCGTGGGCCAGGGGGCTGGTCAATGCGGTGCTGCGGAATTTTCAGCGTGGCGAACAAAAGCTATTGGCGAAGGCGGACAGCACCCCAGCGGGGCAATACGCCCATCCGCAGTGGTTACTCACGATGATTCAGGCGAGCTGGCCTGATGAGTGGCAAACGATTGTTGAAGGTAATAATCAGTATCCACCGATGGTGCTGCGGGTCAATCCACTGCACGGGACACGAGAAGCGTATTGTCAGCGCCTGCAGGATGAAGGCATGGCAGCGACTGCAATGGAGCATGTGCCATCGGCCATCATGCTGGAGCAGTCGGTGGATGTGGAGCGTCTGCCGGGCTTCAGTGAAGGACATCTCTCAGTACAGGATGGTGCTGCGCAGTTGGCGGCATGGTTGCTGGATCTGCAACCGGGGCAGCGTGTACTGGATGCCTGTTCGGCGCCCGGCGGTAAATGTTGCCACATCCTTGAGCTAGCGCCGCGAGTGAAGGAGGTGGTGGCGATTGATATCGATGAGCAACGTCTGCAGAGTGTGCGTGAAAATCTGACGCGACTAAAACTACAGGCAAATGTTATTTGTGGCGATGCCAGCCGTCCCGACGAGTGGTGGGATGGCAAGCCGTTTGAGCGTATTTTGCTGGATGCACCCTGTTCCGCATCGGGTGTGATACGTCGTCATCCTGATATCAAACAGCTACGTCGAGAAGAAGATATTGCCGCGCTGGTGGCTCTGCAAGGTGAAATTCTTGAGGCGATGTGGTCGCTGTTGGCACCGGGTGGTCTTTTACTCTATGCAACCTGTTCTATTTTTCCGCAGGAAAACCATCTTCAGATTGAAAGATTTCTGCAAACCCATCATGATGCAACGGCACAGTCGGTGTCGGCTTCGTGGGGCCGCGCCATGCCAGTGGGGAGGCAGATCCTGCCTGGTGATGATGGCATGGATGGTTTTTACTATGCGCCACTGCTGAAAAACATTGGATAGAGAATGCATTTAAACACCACAGTGAGCGAACCGGGGGTGGTGAGTCGGGTATTGCGCCTGGTGATACCCGGGCTTGCTGGTGTGCTGTTGTCACTGTTTTCAAATGTTGCCTCGGCCGAGGCGCGTTTCGATATCACTGAGGTAAAGGTCAAGCTGGTGGATAAGGTCTACTACCTTAACGCGCGCATTAATTTTGAATTAAGTGATAAGGTGATGGAGGTGATGCATAAAGGGGTGCCCATTGTGGTGGTACTCGATATTGAATTCCAGCGGAGTCGGAAACTGCTCTGGGATGATGACATTGCGCAATTGGTGCAGCGCTATCAACTCGATTATCACGCCCTGACGCGACAATACCTGGTGACGAATCTTAATAGCGGCTCTCAACATAGCTTTCCAACGTTGGAAGTGGCGCTGGCGCTGTTGGGCACGGTGGTTGATTTGCCGGTGCTGGATAAGCAGTTGTTAGAAGAAGATGGGCAGTATATTGGCTCGATGCGGGCATCGGTGGATGTGGCAGAGCTGCCAACACCGCTACGTCTGCGCGCATATTTTTCTGCCGACTGGCATTTAAGCAGTGAGTGGTATTCGTGGATATTGCCAAACTGAGGCGCTTCGGTTCTGGCGCACTTCCGGTAGCGCTGTTATCGATTTTGTTGCTGTCGTCACTTTTCCTGATGAGTGCCGCAACACAGAACTCAGAGCAGTTTGGCCGCCTTTATATGGCGTTATTAGTGGTCAATCTGCTTGGATTGATTTCACTGCTGGTGCTGATCACCTCTAACCTGTTGCGCTTACGACGCCAGTATCGTAATCGCGCGACGGGATCACGACTCACCGTGCGCCTGATGTTGATGTTTGTTTTATTGTCATTAGCACCGGTTTCTCTGGTCTACTATTTTTCACTCGGTTTTATTCAGCGTGGTATCGACAGCTGGTTTGATGTGCGTGTTGAGCGCACGCTTGATGATGCGCTGGCATTGAGTCGTGCCTCGTTGGAGACGCGTTCGCGAGAACTGATGAAACGCACTGAGCAAATGAGCAGCAAGCTGCAACTGTCGGATGAAGCGGGACTGCCGCAGTTACTTGACGAGTTGCGTATGAGTGATAGTGCGTCGGAGTTAACCTTGTTTATGGGCGGTGGTCATGTGGTCGCCTCAAGCAGTATCAACCCGGCAGATATTGTGCCTGATTTACCAGACGAGTCGGTGATTCGTCAGGTACGGCAGAGCGGTAGTGCGTATGTCACGCTGGATCCGATGAGTGATCGTGGACTTTATGTGCGCGTGGTGACACAGGTGCCAGCGACCACGCCGTTATTGGATACTCGGTTTTTACAGGCCCTTTACCCGATTTCAGATCGAGTCAGTGTGTTGGCAAACAGTGTTGAGTCTGCTTATACACAGTATCAACAGCTGTTGTTGTTGCGTGACCCCTTAAAAAATAGTTTTATTTTGATGTTATCGCTGGTGTTGTTACTCGGTGTGTTGATGGCGGTATGGCTTGCCTTTTTCTCGGCACGCCGACTGGTGACACCGATTCGTGTGCTGGCGATTGGAACGCGTGCGGTGGCAGCCGGTGACTATACGAAGCGCCTACCGATGCACTCGGGCGATGAACTTGGTTTTTTAGTGGAATCATTTAATGACATGACGCTTAAGATTGCCCATGCGCAGGAGGATGTGCGTAATAGTCAGCTGCAGGCAGAGCAGGAGCGTGCCTATTTATGGGCGGTGCTGGCGCGTCTCTCATCAGGCGTCTTAACGCTTGATGTGAATCGAACCGTCTACACAGTGAATGTGGCGGCTGGTCATATTCTTGGGGTAGAGTCGAAAGCGTGTATCGGTTATGAATTGAATGAGATTGTTGAGCGTTACGAATACCTGAAAAATTTTGCGAATGCGATTACCCCCCATTTAGCAGAGTTAAGCAGTGATAAAAAGGGCAAGGGTGACTGGCGAGAAGAGGTGATCTTTTATGGCGCAACCGGACGTCAGGTATTGACGTGCGGTGGCGCGGCATTGCCGGGTGAAGGTGGTTATGTGATCGTTTTTGATGATGTGACCAATCTGGTGCAGGCGCAGCGCGATGCGGCGTGGGGTGAAGTGGCGCGACGTCTGGCGCATGAGATTAAAAACCCACTGACCCCGATTCAACTGTCAGCCGAGCGTTTACGCCATAAATATTTAAAGACGATGAACGCGGAAGATGCAGAGGTGCTGGATAAATCGACTCATACGATCGTGCAGCAGGTTGAAGTGATGAAGGAGATGGTGCAGGCCTTTTCTGAATATGCACGTACGCCGAAATTAGAGCTGCGCCCATTGGCACTTAATTATTTAATCGATGAGGTGTTAGATCTCTATCGAAATAACCGCTTTGGTGTGACAATCGTGACCGACCTGCAAGATGATCTGCCGTTGGTTTCGGTTGACTCTGGTCGCATGCGACAGCTGTTACACAACCTGATTAAGAATGCACTGGAAGCGATGGTGGATGGTGAGATGAAAATTGAGTTGGTGACGCGTGTCTTTAGTGAGCGTGGCGTGTCGATGGTTGAACTGCTGGTGCTGGATAGTGGCCCTGGTATTCCAGCGGCGATACTGGAAAACATTTTTGAACCGTACGTGACGGCCAAGCCCAAGGGCAGTGGCCTGGGGCTGGCGATAGTGAAGAAGATTGTTGAAGAGCATAGTGGCGTGATCTGGGCTGAAAATAGTGAACATGGAGCCTGTATGACAATTCGTCTGCCAGTGGCGCAAAGTAGTCTTGATGATGTAACAGATGTAAGCGAGGCGGAAAACGAAATGGGTGAGGCTGTGCAAGATGACGTAACGCCATTTAAACAACACGATGGTGATAAAGCATGAGCGCACCCTATATTTTAGTGGTTGATGATGAACGTGATATTCGCGAGCTGGTTAAGGATATCCTTGAAGATGAAGGCTATGAAGTCAACCTTGCGGCGAATGGTGAAGAGGCGCGCAAGATGCGTCGAATGCGCCGTCCGAATCTGATTTTACTCGATGTCTGGATGCCTGATGTTGACGGTATTACGCTGCTGCGTGAGTGGTCGGAAGAGGGTGGTGTCGATATCCCGGTGATTATGATCTCGGGCCACGGCACGGTTGAAACGGCGGTCGAAGCAACGCGCCTTGGTGCCTATGACTTTGTTGAAAAACCGCTGTCGTTAGCGAAGTTACTGCTGGTGGTCGGGCGTGCGTTGGAGGCCGATCGCCTGCAGCGTGAGAATGTTGGTCTGCGACGTAAAGTACAGCCGCTGGGTAAGCCAGTAGGTGAGAGTAAAATTATTCACGAGTTATGTGAGCGTACACAGCGTATCGCAAAACATAATGCCTGGGTGTTGATTAGTGGTGAGGCGGGCAGTGGCAAAGAGCTTTTTGCGCGCTATCTACATGCGAGTAGTTCGCGTGCAAAAGAACCGTTTATTGATGTGAGCGTCGCGTCGATGGCGAACACCAATTCGGCGGCGGAACTATTTGGCAGTGAAGAGGGTGGTGCGATTCGTTATGGCTGTATCGAGCAGGCGAATGGCGGTACGCTGTTTTTAAGCGAAATCGGTGACATGGAGCCGGGGGTGCAGGCGAAGCTTTTTAGTACGCTGGAAAATAAATCATTTTTACGGGTTGGCGGTGTTGAACCGGTGGCGTTTGATGTGCGAATTATCGCGGCAACTCATCGAGATCTCAAGCAGGCGGTGGCTGAAGGCCGGTTTAGGGAAGATCTCTATTATCATCTCAACGTGGTGCCGCTCGATATTCCGCCGCTGCGTGAGCATGCCGATGATGTGGCGGCGTTACTTGATTTTTATGCGGAGCAGTTTGCGCAGAGTGAGCACCTGGTCAAGCGTCGTTTTAGTGATGTGGCAATATCACGTTTAATGAATTATGCATGGCAGGGAAATGTGCGTGAGTTAAAAAACCTGGTGCAGCGTTTGATGATTTTTGGTGGTAGCAGCGAAGTTGGTGTTGCTGAGGTGGAGGCGACTCTGGGGCTCACGCTTGAAAAGGGTGAAATCCAGCACCCGATTGAATTTGACCTGCCGCTGCGCGGTGCGCGCCAGCAGTTTGAAAAGGCTTATTTCGAATATCAACTGAAGGCAATGAAAGGTAATTTGGGGCAGGTGGCGCGCAAGGCTGGCATTGAGCGGACGCACCTTTACCGGAAATTTCGTGCGCTGGGTATTGATAAAAAGAAAGAGACGAGCGATAAGTAGCGATGAGAGGTAGCGTTCTTTTCTGTTATCCTATGTGCAAAATAGACCTTTATTTATATTATGTTCGTCCACCAATGGCGATTCTGGATTTAATGTCATGAAAATTATAGTGCTTGGTGCTGGACAGGTTGGCGCATCCGTTGCGGAGAATCTGGCTAGAGAAGCGAATGACATCACAGTCGTCGATGTGGATGTCAAAGCGCTACAGGATCTACAGGACAGGTTTGATTTACGCACTGTCGTTGGTCACGCCTCTCATCCTGATGTGCTACGACGCGCAGGCGCAGAAGATGCCGATATGGTACTGGCAGTTACTAATAGCGATGAGACCAATATGGTCGCCTGTCAGGTCGCCTATACCCTGTTTCATACGCCAACCAAGATTGCACGTGTACGTGCGCGTGAATATGTCGCTTATTCGCAACTCTTCACGCAGGAGGCGTTGCCGATCGATATGCTGATCAGCCCGGAGCAGGTGGTGATTGATCATGTGCGTCGATTGATTGAGTATCCGGGCGCACTGCAGGTGCTCGATTTTGCTGACGGGCTGGTACGGCTGGTCGCAGTTAAGGCTTATTACGGTGGCCCATTAGTGGGACACGAGTTACGTGAACTAAAAGAACACATGCCTGGGATTAAATCACGTGTGGCAGCGATTTTTCGTCGCGGCACGCCGATCATTCCGCAGGGTGACACCGTTATTGAAGTCGACGACGAAGTCTTTTTCATTGCAGCGAAAGATGACATTCGCGCGGTGATGAGTGAACTGCGAAAGCTTGATAAACCGATCAAGCGCATTATTCTTGTTGGCGGCGGTAATATTGGCAAAGGGCTGGCGGCAGCGCTGGAAGATCGTTATCAGGTGAAGCTGATTGATCACAACACCGAACGCACCAGGCGAATTTCTGAAGAGCTTGATAAAACATTAGTACTGCTTGGTGATGCTGCTGATGAAGAGCTGTTGCTGGAAGAGAACATCGAAAGCACCGATATTTTCTGTGCGATGACCAATGATGATGAAGCCAATATTCTCTCTGCGATGTTAGCGAAACGGTTGGGTGCAAAAAAAGTGATGACATTGATCAATCGTGCCGCTTATGTTGACCTGGTTGAGAGCGGCGAGATCGATATCGCGGTGTCGCCACATCAGGCGACAATTGGTGGACTACTGGCTCATGTTAGGCGCGGTGATGTGGTCGTCGTCCATTCCTTACGTCGTGGTGCGGCGGAGGCGATTGAGGCGATTGCACATGGCGATAAAAACTCATCCAAGGTGGTGGGGCGTTCGGTTGAGGAGATTAAGTTGCCTCGCGGTACCAGCATTGGGATTATTGTGCGCGGCGAAGAGGTGCTGGTGGCGCATCACGATACGGTGATTGAAGCAGAGGATCATGTGATTCTGTTTCTGATCGATAAAAAGCGCATCACCGAAGTTGAACGTCTGTTTCAGGTGGGCGTGACATTTCTCTAATGTTGGGCCGGCTTGCACTGATAAACTAAATGTTAGTCATTAACGCTATTTTTCTGTTCGCGGATACTCATGCAATTTAAAGTTATTCAACGCATCATCGGGATACTGCTGGCACTGTTCAGTTTAACCATGTTGCCGCCTGCAATATTAGCCTGGATATATGACGAGGCATCGCTGAACGCCTTTCTTTATGCGTTTGCGCTGGTGATGATGACCGGTCTGATTTTCTGGTTGCCGGTCCATGCACATCGTAAGGAGCTACGCCTGCGGGATGGCTTTATCGTGGTGGTGATGTTCTGGGTCGTGCTGGGGATGTCAGGATCACTCCCCTTTATATTAAGTTCAAAACTATCGTTTGTGGATGCGGTTTTTGAATCGCTCTCGGGCTTAACCACAACTGGGGCAACGGTGATCTTTGGCCTTGATCAGATGCCGTTGTCGGTGCTCTATTATCGTCAGCAGTTGCAATGGTTGGGCGGGATGGGGATTATTGTACTGGCGGTGGCGATCCTGCCAATGCTTGGGATTGGTGGTATGCAGCTCTATCGTGCGGAAACACCGGGCCCGATGAAAGATAACAAACTGACACCGCGTATTACAGAGACAGCCAAGGCACTCTGGTTCATCTATCTGGGATTGACGGTTGCTTGCGCACTAGCGTACTGGCTGGCGGGAATGACGCCGTTTGATGCGATTGCTCATAGTTTTTCGACGGTTGCGATTGGTGGCTTTTCAACGCATGATGCAAGCATTGGGTATTTTAATAGCACATTGATTGAGTCTGTTGCGATTGTTTTTATGTTGCTTGCGGGGGTCAACTTCGCACTTCATTTTCTGGCATGGCGAGGCTTGAGTCTGCGGCCTTATTTGAGTGACCCTGAGTTCAGGTTTTATTTTTCGATCCTGTTTATCGTGTCAATAATCACGTGTACCTTTCTGTATACCAGTGGCACTTTTGATACCGCAGGTGGTGCGTTACATCACGGTATCTTTCAGGCTGTTTCAATCGGTACGACGGCTGGCTTCACCACGGCGGAGTATCATACCTGGCCGCTGTTTTTGCCGGTATTGTTACTACTGGCGAGCTTTATTGGTGGCTGCGCCGGGTCAACGGGTGGCGGCTTAAAGGTGATTCGAGTGCTGCTGCTTTTGAAGCAGGGTGGTCGTGAAATTAAACGTCTGATTCATCCAAACGCACAGTTTGCGGTTAAGGTGGGTAACAAGCCGTTGTCGAGTCGGGTGATCGATGCGGTATGGGGATTCTTTTCGCTTTACGTGGTCTGCTTCTGTGTGATGTCGGTGATCCTCGCCGCCACAGGGCTTGATTTTGTTACCTCATTTTCAGCGGTAGCGGCCTGTATGAATAACCTTGGTCCGGGGCTGGGTGACGTCGGGCTCAATTATGCCGGTATTAATGACACGGCTAAATGGGTGTTATGTTTTGCGATGTTGTTAGGTCGACTTGAGATTTTTACCTTGTTGGTTTTATTAACTCCAGCGTTTTGGCGTAAATGATGTTAGCCGATTTGATAGTGAGGATGTGATGGACGTGAGCGATACACAAAAGAAATGGGATGCGATTTATCAAAAGTCTGAAGAGGGCGAGTATACGGCCGTACGCGTTTTGCAGGAGAATCAGCATCTATTGCCAGAAGGCGGCCGCGCACTGGAACTTGCCTGTGGCATGGCGGCCAATGCCGCATTTCTTGCGCGCCAGGGCTTGAGCACAACGGCGTGGGATATCTCGGCGGTGGTGATTGAGCGTCTACAGGGATCTCCGGCAATGCAGGATTTGCCAATTACCTTTGAGGCGCGTGATATTGTGCAGCAGCCACCAGAGGAGGCGTCGTTCGATGTGATTGTGGTGAGCTATTTTCTTGATCGTTCACTTATTCCCCATATTAAGCGGGCACTCAAACCTTCTGGATTGATCTTTTATCAAACATTTACACAGACTTATGTGAATGAAGGCGGACCGCGCAGCCGAGATTTTCGTCTGGCAGACAATGAGTTGTTACAGCTGTTTGGTGATTATCAGGTGTTGGTTTATCGCGAAGAGGGCCGGGTGGGTGATCTCCAGCAAGGTTACCGTAATGAGGCGTTGATTGTTGCGCAGAAGCCCTGAGTGTTAGGCGTGTAAACAATGTCAGCATTTCCTTGCTGGTACGTATCCGATATCAGCAAGGTCATGACAGCAAATCCCTCTTTATCACTATAGTACGGTAGCGTTAGCTGCTGTACTGTCCGCTTTGGCGGCCCTGCCACTTGTTTCTTTCGCTGCTTTTCGACATCTACTGGATAGATGTCCATTGCGGTTATTGTGTTATTTTTATCCCCTGTATTAATAAACAATAATATTCCTTGGATTTTATATTTTGCTCAAATAGCAGGGGGATAAAGGCTGGTGCTCGCTTGCAATAGGATGGGTTGTGACAGGTTGTTTGAATGGCGAGGGTTTAGATGTGGCCAGTCTGAACGCTACAGTAATCGTGTGCAGTTTTAAGGCTTTGGGTGAATGGTGAAAAGTTGAGGGTTGAACAAAGAGCCAGGTGAAACGGCGAGTCTACATCCTGGGCGGAAGAGGCTGCGCATAATTTTAATAGCTAAGTTCAGCAAGTCATCAAAACTGAATTTATTTGCAGCAATTTATTTATTGCGGGTTGTATATATGGCGATAAATTTTTCAACCTATGATATTTATATAATAAACAGATAACTTATGGAGGTGGGGGATGAGTTTGCTCTTTCCAGAGATAGCGCCATTTGTGCAGCATTCGATCAAAGTTGAGTCGCCACACGTGATTCATGTTGAGGAGTGTGGCAATCCTTCAGGAATACCCGTTTTGTTTGTGCATGGTGGGCCGGGTGCTGGTTGTGAAGAGTATCATCGGCGGTTTTTTGATCCAGCGCTATACAGAATAATCTTGTTTGATCAGCGAGGTTGCGGCCGTTCGACGCCACATGCTTCGCTTGAAAACAATACTACGCAGGCGTTGGTAGCCGATATCGAAGTGATTCGCGAGCAGTTGGCTGTTGAGCGGTGGGTGTTGTTTGGCGGTTCATGGGGATCGACCTTGAGTCTGGTCTATGCGCAGAGATACCCGGAGCGAGTGGCGGGGTTAATCTTACGAGGGATCTTTTTATGCCGTCCGCGTGAAATCCAGTGGTTTTATCAAAGTGGTGCAAGTCGCCTTTTTCCCGATTACTGGCAATCGTTTATCGAGGTGGTTGCCGAAGAGGAGCGTGATGATATGGTGGCGGCTTATCATCGACTGTTAAACGGTGATGATGAACTGGTGCGTATGTCGGCCGCCAAGGCGTGGTCAATGTGGGAGGGGCGAACCGCTACCTTATTGCCTCAGGCGAGTGTGATTAATCATCTGGCAGATCCGTTTACAGCGCTCAGTATGGCGCGCATCGAAAACCATTATTTTATTAATGATTCATTTCTTGAGCCAGATCAGATTCTACGTGATGCCGGTCGCCTGAAGGGTATCGATGGTGTGATTGTGCAGGGACGATATGATGCCGTCTGTCCGATGGAGAGTGCGTGGGCATTGCACCAGGCGTGGCCTGAGGCTGAGTTTAAAGTGATCGATGATGCTGGCCATTCCGCTGCAGAAGAGGGTACAACGCGGGCGTTAGTGCAGGCGACGGCGGCGATGGGGCGCCGCCTGCTATGATAGGATTGATTCAACGTGTTAACCATGCCAGTGTGGTTGTCGATGATGAAGCGATTGCAAAAATCGGCTATGGTATTTTAGCTTTTGTTGCAGTCGAAAAACATGATACTGAAAATGAAGTCGATAAACTGTTGAATCGCATGTTGGGCTATCGCGTGTTAACCGATAAAACGGGCAAGATGAACTGGGGATTAAAAGATACCCGTTGTGAATTGTTGTTAGTGCCTCAGTTTACCCTGGCGGCGATGCATACTCAGAAAAGAGGATTGCGCCCAAGCTTTGATAAAGCGGCACTACCTGAGCACGGCGAACAGTTGTTTGATTATATGTATGAACGGGCGGTAGAGGCGCATGGCCATGTACAGAAGGGACGTTTTGGTGCTGATATGCAAGTCTCTTTGACAAACGATGGGCCAGCGACTTTTGTACTGCAGGTGATGCCGGGTGAGCTTGATGGCCGGAGTGTCAAGCCGAAGAAATTTTCTAAAGGACGATTGCGACTATAACAATGGCAGTTTATGCGATAGGTGATGTGCAGGGGTGCTTCGATGAGTTGCTTGCACTGCTTGATAAAATTGAATTTGATCGGACCCGAGACTATTTATGGTTTGCAGGGGACCTGGTCAATCGTGGCCCAAAGTCACTAGAGGTATTGCGTTTTGTAAAGGGACTTGGTGAGCGAGCGGTCACTGTACTGGGAAATCATGATCTTCACCTGCTTGGCGTCGTACAGGGTCGACGTAAATCGCATGCCAAAGATCAGATGGAAGCGATACTCAGTGCGCCTGATCGTGATGAACTGTGCCACTGGCTGCGCCAACAGCCGTTAATGCATCGAGATGATCAGTTGGGTTATGTGATGTTACATGCTGGGTTACCCCCGCAGTGGTCGCTTAATGATGCGTTCACCTATGCGGCAGAAGTTGAGCAGGCCCTGCGTGGAGATGATAGTGCTGAGTTTATTAATCATATTTATGGCAGCGAACCGGCGCAGTGGTCTGATCGTCTGAGTGGCTGGGATCGGCTGCGTTTTATTACTAACTGTTTTACCCGTCTGCGCTTTTGTGATGAACAGGGGCGACTCGAACTTAACGAAAAAGGTGCGCCCGGCAGTCAGCCGGCCGGTTATCAGCCGTGGTTTGATCTGCGCGAACATCAGTGTGATCCGCAACAGATATTGTTTGGTCACTGGTCGAGGTTAGGCATGCGCCAGCCTCGCAATGTGCACGCGCTCGACACAGGTTGTGTCTGGGGTGGCACCCTCTCTGCACTGCGTATTGATGTTGAACCACAGTGGACTAATGTCGCCTGTGGTGTGATATGTGATCCGAATGGCTAATTAATCTGCTAGCCTGTCTGTAATGGCCGATAGATTAGTATTGCAAATGGTGATGGAGGTGTCGGGTGATGAACAACCGTATTGATACATCTCGTAAAATTAAAGCGCCAACCGGCACAACTCTTAATGCCAAAAGCTGGCTGACCGAAGCGCCGCTGCGGATGTTGATGAACAACCTTGATGCTGAGGTCGCCGAGCACCCGGAACAGTTGATTGTCTATGGTGGCATTGGCCGAGCAGCGCGCGACTGGGCCTGTTATGACAAGATCGTCGAAACGCTCAAACGTTTAGAAAGTGATGAAACTCTGTTGGTGCAGAGTGGCAAGCCGGTTGGTGTGTTCAAAACACATGAAGATGCACCGCGGGTGCTGATTGCCAATTCCAATCTGGTACCACACTGGGCGACATGGGAGAATTTTAACGAACTCGATAAACAGGGCTTGATGATGTACGGCCAGATGACGGCTGGTTCATGGATCTACATTGGTTCGCAGGGAATCGTGCAGGGCACCTATGAAACCTTTGGTGCCGTTGCCGAAAAACATTTTGATGGTGATGCAAAAGGTAAGTGGATTCTAACTGGCGGGCTTGGTGGCATGGGCGGTGCGCAACCACTTGCGGCAACCATGGCTGGTTTTTCAATGTTGGCGGTTGAGGTGGATGAGAGTCGCATTGACTTTCGACTCAAGAGTGGTTATCTCGATAAAAGGGCGGCATCACTCGATGAAGCATTGGTCATGATTAACGATGCCTGTACCAGCGGTGAGGCGGTGAGCGTCGGCTTGCTGGCAAACGCCGCCGATATTTTTCCTGAGCTGGTCGCGCGTCATGTCACGCCTGATGTGGTGACCGATCAGACCAGCGCACATGATCCCTTGAACGGTTATCTGCCCAAAGGATGGTCGCTACAACAGGCAATCGAGATGCGCGCTAAAGATGAGGTCGCCGTGGTCAAGGCAGCAAAGCGGTCGATGGCATTGCAGGTAACGGCGATGTTGCAATTGCAACAGCGGGGCGCTGCGACACTCGACTACGGCAACAATATCCGTCAGATGGCCTTTGAAGAAGGGGTGGAGAACGCCTTCGATTTTCCTGGTTTTGTCCCTGCTTATATTCGCCCGCTTTTTTGTGAAGGGATCGGCCCGTTCCGTTGGGCTGCGCTCTCTGGTGATCCCGAAGATATTTATAAAACAGATGCAAAGGTCAAAGAACTGGTTCCTGATAATCCACAACTGCATCGCTGGCTTAACATGGCGCGAGAGCGGATTCAGTTTCAGGGCTTACCCGCACGCATCTGCTGGATCGGTTTGAAAGATCGTGCGCGCATCGGATTGGCATTTAATCAGATGGTAGCGAGTGGCGAGTTAAAGGCACCGCTGGTGATTGGACGCGATCATCTGGATTCCGGGTCGGTCGCATCGCCCAATCGTGAAACTGAGGCGATGATGGATGGCTCCGATGCCGTTTCAGACTGGCCGTTATTGAATGCGCTACTGAGTACCGCGAGTGGTGCAACGTGGGTTAGCCTTCATCACGGCGGCGGTGTTGGTATGGGGTTTAGTCAGCATGCTGGGCTGGTGGTAGTGTGTGATGGCTCCGATGCCGCAGCAAAACGAATCGGGCGAGTGTTGTGGAATGATCCTGCGACAGGCGTGATGCGACATGCCGACGCAGGGTATGAGATTGCGAAGCAGTGCGCGAAGGACAGTGGTTTAGATTTGCCAATGGCAGGTGATGATTAAAGTAGGGTGGGCACATGTGCCCAGCCAGTGATTAATGGGTGGGATTAAATGGACGTGTTTGAAATCAAACCAGGACAACTAAGCCTTGATGACCTGCGCCGAATCAATAACGAGGCGATGACGATCACACTTGATAAAAAGAGTGAGGTGGCAATCAAACGCGCGGCGGCGGTGGTTGAGGATGTGATTAAACAGGGGCGTACGGTGTACGGCATTAACACCGGTTTTGGTTTGTTGGCGAATACTAAAATTAAAACGGATGAGCTGGAAACATTGCAGCGCAGTATCGTGTTATCTCACGCCGCAGGTGTGGGTGCGTATATGTCGGATGCAACGGTGCGTTTGATTATGGTGTTAAAGGTGAGTTCGCTGGCGCGTGGTTTTTCTGGTATTCGACTGGAGGTGATCAATGTATTGATCACGTTACTCAATAATGAAATCTATCCCTGTATCCCCATTAAAGGCTCGGTGGGTGCATCGGGTGATTTGGCTCCGCTGGCACATATGAGTGCAGTGTTATTGGGTGAGGGTTATGCGCATTATCGCGGTGAGTTGATCACTGCACATGAAGCGTTGGCGAAGGTGGGTTTGCAACCAGTAGTGCTAGCACCAAAAGAGGGGCTGGCACTGTTGAACGGTACGCAGGCCTCAACAGCATTGGCACTGGAAGGTCTTTTTTATGCGGATAACCTGTTGGCATCGGCAACGGTGATTGGCGCGTTATCGGTTGAGGCGGCCAAGGGTTCGCGTGCGCCGTTTGATGAACGGTTGCATCGTGCGCAGGGGCACCAGGCGGTGATCGATATCGGTAGTGCCTATCGGAGTCTATTGGATCATTCGCAGATTGAAGAGAGCCACCGTGATTGCAATCGCGTGCAAGACCCTTACTCACTGCGCTGCCAACCGCAGGTAATGGGTGCCTGTCTGCAACAGATTCGAAATTCGGCGCAGTCAATTCTCATCGAGGCCAATGGTGTCTCCGATAACCCGCTGGTGTTTGCCGATCAAAATGAAATTTTATCGGGCGGTAATTTTCACGCGGAGATGATCGCGATGGCAGCGGATAATCTTGCGTTAGCCATTTCAGAAATTGGTGCGTTGTCCGAACGGCGCATGGCGTTATTGATCGATTCCAAACTCAGCGGCCTGCCACCGTTTCTAGTTGATAACGGCGGCATTAACTCGGGCTTTATGATGGCGCAGGTCACCGCCGCCGCACTTGCCAGTGAAAACAAAACCCTCGCCCATCCTGCCAGTGTCGATAGCCTGCCGACTTCCGCTAATCAAGAAGACCATGTTTCGATGGCAACCTTTGCTGCGCGCAGACTTAGTGATATGAATGAAAACACCACTTACATCCTCGCGATTGAATGGCTGGCAGCCAGTCAGGGCTTAGATTTTCTTGCGCCGTTAAAAAGTTCTGCAACGCTTGAACAGGCAAAGGCAGTGCTGCGAGATAAAGTGCCATTTTATGATAAGGATCGTTATTTTGCACCGGATATCGAAAAGGCAGCAGGGTTGATTGAGGGTGGTGTGTTGAAAGGGTTTGTAAGTCCATTGCTGTAATCAATGTAGCCCGGGTGATAACCCGGGAGGTGCGAAGCCTCAGTTAATTATTTGAGCAGGATAAATGAAAATTATTACGTGGAACTGCAATGGCGCCTTCCGAAATAAGCACCATGCCATTGAGGATGAGGGTGCAGATATCTGGGTGATCCAGGAGTGCGAGGATCCAGCAAGATCAACTAAGGCATTTAAAGCGTTGGTCGGCGAGGATTATTTATGGGTTGGTGCTAACAAAAATAAAGGTATCGGGGTTTTTTCTAGGAAAGGATTGAAGTTAAAAAGGATGGATTTAGACGATGAGGGTCTTCAGTTATTTTTACCTTGTGTTGTTAATGAGTCGATTAATTTGATTGCTGTTTGGACAAAGCATGCAGGCTCGCCAAATTTTCGGTATATAGGGCAGTTCTGGAAATATCTTCAGATACATAAGGATGTTATTCGGAAAATGAAGCCAATAATCTGTGGTGACTTTAATAGTAATTCAATTTGGGATGAATGGGATCGTTGGTGGAATCATTCTGATGTGGTTCGTGAGTTAAAAGATGAGGGAATGGAAAGCCTGTACCACTTTTCGACTGGAGAAAAGCAAGGTGAGGAGTTGTCTCCCACACTGTATATGCACAGGAAATTTGAGAGGCCTTACCATATTGATTATGCCTTCCTCCCGGTGGGGTTCCTGAATAGCAGTGGTGTAAGGGTGGGTTTATATGAGGAGTGGATAGAATACAGTGATCATATGCCTGTTATTATGGAGGTTGATGTGTAGGGTGGATTAGCGAGGCGCTAAATGTGTGGGGGCAGAGTCCGCTGACTCTGTCCTCAGTCTTCTTCTGGTTTCGAGTAATATGCGGTAAAAATGTTTGCGTGCGAAATATGAATGTTATGTTTATAAAAGTGCTATTTGCGGTGGTGGTCTTGCTATCACTTTCTTCATGCAAGGATGACTTTGTGTTTGATGTTGTGTCTATGGAATTTATAGATGAAAAAATAACATTAGAAAGTAATGGAAGTAGTATTTCGGTTGTGGGGTTTGTTAAGGCAACGTTAAGAACAGATATAGATGTGGTCACTTATTCGGAAATACACAGCTTTAATTTGTGGTACGAGGTTAAGGGCTGTGAATCTGGTAAAGAGTTAAGTATATGGCCTGATATTTACAAGAAATTTCCGAAGTCAAATGCTCAATACGAGTATGAAGTAGTGTTTAGCTATAAGAAATATGGAGAATCGGGCCAGAATTATAATTTGTCAGAATTTCCTGAGGATCTTTGTTTTAGAATGGGAAGTGCGGGAATGAACCCTTTTACAGGTCATGTCACTAATGTTCTTGAGGTTGATCTGCCTGGTGCATTAGTCGACATGCTAAAGCAATATGATGAAAGATCTAATGAGGCAGAGATTCAAGTAATTAAAGATGTCAGATTCGATTGATATATTCACGATCGGAGTTAGATAGTAAGTCTTTATCGAGTCATGGAGAACTAGCGTGGGTGCGGGGTCAGCCCGTAGGGTGCAATAAAAAAAGTGCATTGCACCTTCCGTGAAAAAAACCTAAATGAATTGCTGCGCAATGCCCGGTGGGTTACGGCGCAAAAAGACGCGCCTAACGCCACCCTACATTGATTTGGGTTGTGGTTTAAATCGAAGGCGCAGTCGTTCGCTATCTTTCGGTAAAAACTAATCAGTGTATCTGCCGTTTGTCGATGCCGTAACGTTTTATCCGCGATGTCAGTGTTGTTGGTTTTACGCCGAGTAGTTCGGCGGCTCCGCCGGGGCCGAATACTTTTCCTTTTGAGACGCGTAGTGCTGCGATGATGTTGTCGCGTTCCTGTTGTTGACGATCCTGCTCGGTGAGAAATTCTTTTGCGGGTGTCTGAAGTTGAGTGGTGGTAGTGGTTTCAATCGCTGGGTATGATTCGTCAGGAAGGTCGATGCGTAGGCGATCGTCTTGAGAGAGTATCACGGCGCGTTCGATTACATTGATCATCTCTCGGATGTTGCCGGGCCAACTGTAGCGTTGTAGGCGTTGCAGTTCTGCCAGTGAAAGTTTAAGTTGGGGCTTGTTAAATTTTTTCATGGCGCGGGTAAGAAAATGTGTTGCTAGTTGTGGTACATCTTCGATTCGTTCGCGCAGTGGTGCTGATACGATTGGAAAGACGTTGAGGCGAAAGTATAGGTCTTCACGAAACTGCTGTCGGTTCACCTCTTCTTTTAGGTTGCGATTGGTGGCTGCGATGACGCGCACATCGACACGACGGGTTTTATTTTCACCTACCCGTTCGAACTGTTGCTCCTGCAATACACGCAGTAGCTTGCTCTGTAATTCAAGCGGGATCTCGCCCACTTCATCAAGAAAAAGTGTGCCGCCATCGGCAAGTTCGAAACGGCCGGAGCGATCACTGATTGCACCCGTAAAGGCACCCTTTGCGTGACCAAAAAATTCACTCTCAAAAAGTTCTCGCGGAATCGATGCGCAGTTAACACGAATCAGTGGTCGTGAGTGGCGTTCGCTGCTCTCATGAATCGCGCGCGCGATTAGCTCCTTACCGGTGCCTGACTCGCCGGTTACCAGCACATTGGCATCGGTTGGCGCGACCAGTTCTATCTGGCTGATGATGTTCATGATGGCGGCGCTCTTACCGACGATCTCTCTGTGGTTATGTTCGGCGCGAATCTCTTCCTGCAGGTAGGCATTTTCCATCTCAAGTCGCTTGCGCAGTGTCTCGACTTCACTGAGCGCATTGCGCAGGTTTGCTTCCACCAGCTTACGATCACTGATGTCACGGAAAATCACCACCGCCCCGACCAGTCGCCCCTGATCTCGAATTGGTGTGCTGGTGTATTCGACCGGGATCGCTTCGCCACTTTTGTGCCAGAAGACTTCGTCATCAATGACATGTACTTCGCCATCGGCAAATGCGGCATAGATTGGGCAGTCACGACTTGGGTAGTGGCAGCCATTGGCGCGGCTGTGGTGGATCGCTTGATGGATGTTTTTTCCGATCAGGTCGTTGGCGCTCCAGCCGAGCATGCGCTCGGCGGCAGGATTGACGAAAGTGGTTTCGCCATTGGCATTTACGCCATAGATCCCTTCGCCTGCCGCTTTTAACAGCAGCTGGTTTTCTCGTTCGATCTCCTGAAAAACAGACTCAATCGTTTTCCACTCGGCGAAGCCGTGACGGTGAAAACTATCGGCAGTATTCGCTTCGCGTAGTCGGCGCAGCTGCAACTTGTCCTGAAACGTCAGGATAAGTTGCAGCGTTTTATTCTGCTTAAGCAGGGCTGCTGAGAGCTCTAGTTCAAGCGGATGGCCATCGTTCCGCTTACAGATAAAGTCACAGCTCCAGCCGTTGCCCTTTTCGATAACCGCCTGGGTGAAGACGATGAATTCTGGCATCTGCTCATTGAATAGTTCGCTAACGCGCATGGCCAATAGTTGCGCGGTGGGGCGTTCGAGTAGTGAACTGGCTTTGCGGTTTGCACTTATTATCCGGTCGTTGACTGGGTCAATAATCAGTATTGCCTCTCTGGCGTGCTGGAACACCGCGTTCATATTTACGTCTATCGCATTCATCGTTACTTATCTCATCTGTCTCTTTTTGCATGAAGTCATGCATGGTGATTACTTATCAATTTTTGTACCAGACTATGAATCGTCGTAGTAATTTCTACGTAAGGTCGTAGAGATACGAATTTTCGTAGTGCTTTCAATAGTTATGTAAATCTCATAACCCCTTGTAATTAATGCTGTATCTGTAGGAGTTTGGAGGTGGCACGCCATCTGCAATAGCGTTGTTAAGAAATTGAGAGAGCGGCGCTGACGAGGGTGACGTTCATAACGAGACTAACGCTGCGCACCAGGCAGGTGCGTGAAGCAGAAATATGAACCAATCAGAATCAGAGGAAAAAGAGCGATGACCTATAAAAGCCTCAACGATCCCTTTAATCCGGATCTTACAATTAATCATGAAAAAGGGTGTGGCTGTAGCACCTGTAGTGGCAAGCTTGATGCTGTGGTGAAAGATGAAGCGGCGCCGGTACCGGTACCGATACCGGCAACGGTAATGAATGCAGCGCCTGAAACGTCCGAAGAGATTATGGATCGCGCGATTGAGAGCGCGCTGGTGCGCGGTATGTTTGGTCACAACGAGATCAGCCGTCGTTCATTTCTGGGGCTGATTGGTGGTGGTACGGCTGCTGCGATACTGGGTTCGCTATTGCCAATGGATGCGGTGAAGGCGGCGGTCAAAGAGAGCATGGGGCCGTTGGAAAAGACCAAGCTCAACATCGGTTTTGTACCGATCACCTGTGCCACGCCGATCATCATGGCGCACCCGATGGGTTTCTATCAGAAGTATGGTCTTGATGTCGATGTGATCAAGACGGCTGGTTGGGCAGTGGCGCGCGATAAGTCGCTGGCTAATGAATATGATGCGTCCCACATGCTGACACCGATGCCGCTGGCGATGTCGTTGGGTGCCGGTTCAGTCGCGAAACCTTATGTGATGCCGACCGTTGAAAATATTAATGGCCAGGCGATCGTGTTGCATGTTGATCACAAGGACAAGCGTGATCCGAAGCAGTGGAAGGGGTTTAAGTTTGGGGTGCCGTTTGAGTACTCAATGCATAACTTCCTGCTGCGCTACTACGTTGCTGAGCACGGCCTCGATCCGGATAAAGATATTCAGATTCGTGTTGTACCGCCACCTGAAATGGTGGCCAACCTGCGTGCGGGTAATCTTGACGGCTATCTCTCTCCCGATCCATTTAACCAGCGTGCTGTATGGGAGAAGGTCGGCTTTATTCACATGTTGACCAAAGATATCTGGGATGGACACCCCTGCTGTGCATTCGCCTGTAGTAAAGAATTTACTGAGCAGAATCCAAATACCTACGGCGCATTATTGAAGGCGATCGTTGATGCGACCGAGTATTCGGCGAAGGCGGAGAATCGTAAGGAGATCGCAATGGCGATTGCGCCGAAGAACTATCTCAATCAGCCGGAGCCAGTGATTCGTCAGGTGTTAACCGGGCGCTATGCCGACGGTCTGGGCGGGATTCAGGATGATCCTGCGCGTATCGATTTTGATCCGTTCCCATGGCACTCAATGGCGGTGTGGATTCTGACGCAGATGAAGCGCTGGGGTTATATCAAGGGTGAGGTCGATTACAAAGCCATCGCTGAGCAGGTTTATCTGGCTGCTGATGCCGCCAAGGTGATGAAAGAGCTTGGCTACGAGCCGCCGAACAAGACCTATGAGAACTACACCATCATGGGCAAGACCTTTGATTACAACAAGCCGGAAGAGTACATCAAGAGCTTTGATATCAGGAGAAGGTAATGTTAGCGACGCTAAATGCGAGGGCGACGCTACTATCGCTGGTCTTTCTCACGGTGGCGCTTGGCGCCTGGGAGATGGCGTGTCAGCCACCGGAGAAGAGCGAAGCGTTGTCGGAGTATGAATTGCTGATGGGCGGTGCCGAGCAGGAGGCGCGTGTGCCGCCGCCATCGGCGGTGATCGCGCTGGCGTATAAGGAGCTGAGTGATCCTTTTTATGATGCGGGGCCGAATGATAAGGGCATTGGAATACAGCTCGCATATTCGATCTATCGAGTGTTGGTCGGTTTTTTTCTGGCCGCGGCAGTGGCGATTCCGATCGGCTTTGTAATCGGCATGTCGCCATTGATGTACAAGGCGATGAACCCTTATATACAGCTGTTAAGACCGATCTCGCCATTGGCCTGGATGCCGCTGGCGCTGTTTATTATTCAGGACTCTGAGGCGTCGGCGATTTTTGTAATCTTCATCTGTTCGATCTGGCCGATGCTGATCAATACTGCATTTGGTGTTGCCAATGTTCGTAAGGACTGGGTCAATGTGGCGCTCACTCATGAACTGAGTCAGGTCAGAACGGCCTTAACCGTGATCCTTCCCGCTGCGGCGCCAACGATTCTCACAGGGATGCGAATTTCAATCGGTATCGCGTGGCTGGTGATCGTCGCGGCTGAAATGTTGGTGGGCGGAACCGGAATCGGTTACTACGTCTGGAATGAGTGGAACAACCTCGATCTTGCCAGCGTCATCTTTTCAATTTTTATGATCGGTGTAGTCGGCATGGCGCTTGATCTGGCGCTCTCCGCTACCACCCGTTTTGTACAGTATAAAGAGTAAAAAAATTATGGTGCATCCATTTGTAGAGGTTCAGGGCTTAACCAAACGCTACCCAAAGGCGGATAACGGTGAAGACCTGACCGTGTTTGAAAATGCAAATTTCACTATCGATAAAGGGGAGTTTGTCTGTGTGATTGGCCACTCGGGATGTGGCAAGTCAACCATTCTCAATATCCTCGCCGGGCTCGATGAGGCAACGGATGGCATCGTGATTATGAATGGCAAAGAGGTGGTCGGCCCAGGTCTTGAGCGTGGCGTCGTGTTTCAGAACTACAGCCTGATGCCGTGGCTGAGCGCGCTGAAGAACATCACCTTTGCAGTGCGTGCCCGTTGGCCCCACTGGCCCAAAGAGCAGATTGTTGAGCACAGTCGCAAGTTTCTTAAACTGGTTGGGCTTGATGGTGTTGAAGATCGTAAACCATCAGAACTATCTGGCGGAATGCGGCAGCGTGTCAGTATCGCACGCTCATTTGCGACTCAACCGCAGATGCTTTTGCTTGATGAGCCGTTTGGCGCGCTCGATGCGTTAACGCGCGGGGTGATCCAGGAAGAGCTACTGAAAATCTGGAGTGAGACCCGTCAGACCGTCTTTATGATCACCCATGATGTCGATGAGGCGATCCTGCTTTCCGACCGTATTCTATTGATGACCAATGGCCCTTACGCGCGCATTGCTGAATCGGTGAAGGTCTCTATTCCACGCCCGCGTAATCGTAACAGTGTGATTCACCATCCGGGTTACTACAGAATTCGCAACCACCTGGTGGAGTTTCTGGTGACGCGCTCGAAAGCGCTTTCAGGAAAGATTGCCGATGAGGACGATGGTGAAACTGTTGTTGTCGATCCGGCAGCAACAACGGCAGAAGTGCTTTCAGTCTCACAACCGCCGCTGTCATCGAACGACAGTCAGCAGGAGAAGATAGCGCGATGACGAAACCACCACTTCCACCATTCACGCTGGAGAGTGCCCGGATCAAAGTTCAGGCGGCAGAAGATGCATGGAATAGTCGTGACCCTGAGCGAGTATCGCTCGCCTATAGCGAAGACTCTGAGTGGCGAAACCGCTCAGAGTTTTTTATGGGGCGTGATGCGATTAGGGAGTTTTTGCAGCGTAAATGGAGCCGTGAACTCGACTATCGTTTGAAGAAGGCGTTGTGGGCGTTTATGGATAATCGCATTGCGGTGCGTTTTGAGTATGAGTGGCATGACGACGCTGGCCAGTGGTACCGCGCTTACGGTAATGAAAACTGGGAGTTTGCCAGTAACGGGCTGATGCAGAAGCGTTACGCCAGTATTAACGACCTGCCAATCACGGAATCTGAGCGGCGGCTATTATGGGCACGAGATGGTGCTATTTGATGGCACAAAGAATTAACGAATTTTTATCAACCAATCACTGGAGAGCGTGCTGTGACTAAAATAGAAATGACTGAAATGATACTGTCCGCCAAAAAGGCAAGTGGAAAGAGCTGGGAAGAGATTGCGGCAGGGATCGGTATGTCGGCTGTCTGGACTACATCTGCCTGTCTCGGCATGAATAGTATGACACCTGAACATGCGAAGGCGTTATGCGAAACACTCGACCTGCCTGAAGAGGTGGGCGAAACACTACAGGAGTTTCCGCATAAACACTGGGATAAGGCGATCCCGACTGATCCATTGATCTATCGCTTTTATGAGATGATCAACGTTTATGGCGATACGATGAAAGAGTTGATCCATGAAAAGCTGGGTGACGGTATTATGAGTGCGATCGACTTTACGATGGATATTCAGAAAGAAGAAAACCCGGCAGGTGACCGTGTGGTGATCGTGCTGAACGGAAAATTTCTACCTTATAAATCCTGGTAGCATTACTGCCTCTTTTCTCCTTAGTGGTCGCACCGTAACATGGTGCGGCCGCTGTTCTTTAAATCTGCAAAGCAGCGTTGTTGGTGGTTTTGTGTGGTGATAGCTGCCTGGAAAAGAGTATCGCGAGACTGCTTGGCGCTAGTGACTCTCAGGTGTTAATCCGAGCAGGCATTAGTTGTTGTGGCGCAGGCGTGTGCCGTGCAGTAACGACATTGTAATCTCATCGGCGCTAAAGTTTTCGGGCAAGTAAGCACCGGAAATTTTAGCGCCATGAATGCTGGCACCGTTCAAATTTGTATATGTAAAATCGATGCCGCGTAGATCGGCCTGTCTGAAATAGCAGCCGCTGAAATCGATGTTATCGGCGTTGATGCCGCGTAGGTCGATGCTGCGGAAATCACTGTTGGTGAGATCGCCGTTGATGCCTGCGGCGCGTTGTGAATTGAACTCCTTAATGTGACCTTCACGCAGCAGGCGGTAGAGCGGTTCATCATTTTTTATTTCAGGTTGCTGCGTCATGAGGTTTAACCTTTTGTGAGGTGCGTGTTGATTGCATACCTTAATGTGCTGGATTGGCAATTGGCTTGGAAATAATGTTAAAGCGATAGTGGGCGTAGGCCCAGGTGGTGTCGATGAGGTGGGTCAGTTCAACGTTGAACTGCTCGTTTTCAATATGGACTTCCAGTTTATCGCCTAACTGGAATTGGTTGATTGGTGTGAGCAGGGTTGTGGGGTGAGTGAATGGGTCGGTATACGGCGTGAGTAGTGCTGGGTGCAGTTCACGCTGGTTATCTTTTTCATCAAGCGCACGGCACATTACCGCGGTGCCATCTTCTGCGAGGCACTGAATGCCGAGGTCATACCCTTTGTCGAGATTGTTTCGGCTCCACTTTACGGTGCCGATGTTCCAGCCATCACTGAGTGTATCGATGGTGGGGCGATAAGTGATGAGTGCGCCGGTGGGGAGGTATTGAGTAGCGTCATTGTAGCGCAGAGCGATGCCGCCAAGGCTGCTGTCTTTCTGTCGTGCTGAAAAGGTGTTGACGGCCGCCGGTGAATCGATCTTGATTTCAATTGGATTGCGTGGGTTGGTAATGTTGTTGGTGTTGTTTTCACGGCTGATGTGATGGTGGCAGGTGCTCAGACCGTTGGCGATCGTGATCTCTGCATCTGTTTTGGTGCGCTTTGTGAGGCGCTCTGGCCGTATGATCAATGCCTGTGCGAGGCGTTGGTCGAGGGCGCGTTGATATTTTTCGGTGGGTAATATCTCTGCGATATCGAGCAGCCGTAGCGAGGGTAGCTCAAGGTCGAGTCGATTGAGGCTGTGATGAGTGGGTGGCCGGTCACTTTCCAGGTCGATATAAAAACGGCCCTGTAGTTTTTCGGGTGAATCGCTGCGGATGATCTTGCATTGCTGTGCCCAGCTGCGCAGTGATTGATAGGCACGGGTCATTTCGTGCGGCATCAGATGGAAAGGGTTGGCCAGTGAAAACAGCAGTGTACGTTTATATGCGCGCTCAATAGAGAGCGCTTTTCCCTGTTTGGCCTCTGCGTTAAAGCCAAAGCTGAAGGGAGTGGCTGGAATATTGTAGGTTTCAGCGATGTAATAAAGACGGTGGATCTCGGCCCAGACATTGGCGGCTGGCGCGGTATAGACCAGATAGCTGTGCAGCAGACGCTGCGACAGATGTTCGATCGCCTGATACAGCGCGCAGCAGAGGTGATGGGTATCGCTACCCGCTGGCACTCGGCGTTCGTTGTGGCGAGTCTGTTCGCTGCCATGTGTTCTGAGCGGCGATGGAAAGGGTGATTCGTTGATGATGATTAGATAACCGTTGACTGCTTCATTCAGCATGGCCTGAATATTGTCGAAATGGTCGCGTTTATTGGCGGTAAAGGGGCGACGTGAATGCTCATAGTATTGCGCGATGCGTTTTATCAGGGTGTTGATGAGAGGGCTAAATAGCGCGAGCGCACGTGCGCGCTGGTTGATGGTCATTTCGGCGCTGTTGAGCGCGCGTAGTGCGTCAGTGGTGAGTTGAATGGTGGCGCGCTGGTCGGCAAGCGGCAGGGCGCGAATCCAGCGACGTATCACATCAGGGGAGGTATCGGCGCTGTTTGATTGCTGATTGGCACTGCCGCCGTTGCTGGTGGCTTGTGCGGAGATGTGATTACTCATGGCGAGTGTCTGCGATCCTTGCTGCTAATGAATGGTAGTGCGCGCTGAACAACGACTTTCCTGCGCTAATCTTAAGAATGTAATGTGAATTATATAGAGAATAGAACAGATTGGGGTTCCCAATCAATGTATCGAACGAGTACAGTACGATTCAGATGATGAATAACAATAAAGAGAGTGAAACCATGCGCGCTGATACTTTGGCCGGTAACGTAAGTGGCTCGATAAAACCTACTGTTAAAGGGCTTATTGCGACGGCAGTATTGCTGTCGGCGCTACTGGCGGCGAATGTCTTTGCTAAGGGTGGCCCGCCGGCGGCACCGGTGGTGGTGGGTGAGGTCAGTGAGCGTATGATGGCACCGAGGGTGATGATGGCGGGCAGCATTGTCAGTCGCCTTGATGCAGCGGTGTCCGCAGAGATGGATGGACGCCTGTTGTGGTTGGCGGAAGTGGGGGATATGGTTGCGAAAGGTGAAAAACTGGCGCAGATCGATGATACCTCGCGACAGTTGGAAGTGGAGGAGGCCCGCGCCGGACTCGCGCAGGTCACAGCACGTTTAACCTTCTTTGAAAAAGAGTTGAAGCGTCTCAGCAGTCTTGCACAGCAGAATAATGCCGCACGTACCCAGTTAGAACAGACAGAATCGGATCGTGATGTGGCGCGCGCCGATATGGCGGCCGCGAAGGTGCGGGTTAAGCTGGCACAGGATCGAGTGGCGCGTAGTGTGTTGCTCGCACCGTTTAATGGCACGGTCGCGCAGCGTTTGATGCAGCCCGGTGAGTGGGCCGACAGCGGGGCTGAGGTGTTACGACTGGTGGACACAGCACAGTTGGAAGTGCGCACGATGGTGCCGCTGCCATCATTGGGGTTTCTTACCAGGGGGACGGTATTGAATGTTCAGTTGGGTGATGTAAAACATTCGGCAGGGGTGCGTTCACTGGTGCCCGTGGGTGATCGTGAGTCTCGCCTGATGGACCTGCGACTCGATATCGACAATAGCCCATGGCCTGCGGGGCAAAGTGTGCGTATCGAAGTACCGACGGCACGTGCAATGACGGCGCTGACGGTGCACCGTGATGCGGTCGTCATGCGTCGTAGCGGCGCCTATCTCTATCGTGTGACGGCAGACAATATGGCTGAACGGATTGATGTCACCCTCGGGATTGCCGAGGGCAATTATATTCAGGTCTTTGGTGGCCTGGCGGCGGGTGATCGCGTGGTGACTGTCGGCAATGAACGCATGCGTCCGGGCCAGCGGGTCAAGGTCAGTGGCGATGAGCCTGATAGTGACACGCAGTCGAATAGCGGTGAAGGTGGTAGTGACGCACCGTGGAAAAAGTGGCAAAAGGGAACTAAACAGGGCGGAGCAGCAGAGTGAACTTAACGCGTCTTTCACTCAGCAACCCGGTCGCGGTTGCGGTCGCATTCCTGCTGGTGGTGATGTTTGGGCTGATCAGTCTTGAGCGATTGCCGATCCAGTTAACCCCGGAGGTGCAGGAGCCGGAGATCAGCATCACCACCGCCTGGCGTGCCGCGGCCCCGGAAGAGGTCGAGGCTGAAATTATCGAACCTCAGGAGGATGCGCTGCGCGGCCTGCCCGGCGCCACGCGGATTTTATCGGAGGCCAGTCGCGGCAGCGGCAAGATTACGCTGACTTTTGTGGTGGGTACCGACATGCAGCGCGCGTTGCTGGAGGTGTTAAACCGACTCAACCGCGTCGCCAAATATCCGGCCGATGCGAACGAGCCTGTGATCAGCTCCGTCGGCGGGGATAGCCGTCCGATTGCGTGGTTCATCATCAAGACGACTGAGGGTAATGATCGCCCCATCGCCTCCTATCAGGATTATATCGAAGAGGTGGTACAGAGCCGTTTTGAACGTGTGCCCGGGGTGGCAATGTCTGAGGTGCGCGGGGGGCGCGAGAATGAGCTGCGCATTACGTTTGACCCTTATAAAGCCGCCAGCCTCGGGATTGAACTGCCGGATGTGGTGACGCTCGTCGGGGCTGAGGACGTCTCGGCCGGCTTTGCCGATGTGGGTAAGCGCCGTTACACGGTGCGTTACACCGGTGCCTATGGGGCAGAAGACCTCGGCGCGATGGTGTTGAAGTGGCGTGAAGGCAGTCCGGTCTACCTGCGTGATGTGGCAAAGGTGGCGGTCGAGATGGTAGACCGCAACAGCTTTGTGATTCAGAACGGTTTCCCTGCGATGGCCGTCAACGCCCATCGTGAAACGGGCGTGAATGTCCTGCAGGTGATGGATGGTCTGCGCGAGGCGGTGGCCGAGTTGCGTGAAGGGCCGCTGCAACGTGCCGGTCTGTCGCTGGAACAGGTCTACGATGAGACGATCTACATCGACCGTTCGATTGCGATGGTGACCAGCAATCTGGCCTTCGGCATTCTGCTGGCGGTCGGCGTGTTGTGGTGGTTTTTCCGCAAATTCCGCGCGACGATGATGGTGGCGCTGGCGATCCCGGCCTGTGTGCTGGGGAGCTTTATCGTACTCGATGCGGTGGGGCGTTCGTTGAATGTGATCTCACTGGCAGGGCTCGCCTTTGCGGTGGGCATGGTGCTCGACGCGGCGATTGTGGTGCTGGAAAATATCGTGCGGCTGCGCGAAAAAGGGGTCTCTGGGGAAGAGGCGTCTGCCATCGGCACGAGTCAGGTATGGGGCGCGCTGCTGGCATCGACCGCCACCACCGTGGCCATCTTTCTCCCCGTGGTATTTCTCGCCGATGAGGCGGGGCAGCTGTTTGCCGATCTGGCGCTGACGATTGCCGTGGCGGTGTGCTTTTCATTGATCGTCGCGGTGACGGTGCTGCCTACCACCGCAATGAGCTGGTTGCGCGAAGCGGAGATGAAAGATCCGCATGACCACTGGTGGCGTGCGATGACCGCCGGCGTGATGCGGATCACCGGGCCGCGGGCGCGCCTGTTCTGGATTGTTGGGCTGTTGACCATTCCGATGGCGATGGTCTATCTGATGTTCCCCAAGACTGACTACCTGCCGGAAGGCAACCGTAATCTGGTATTCAGTTTCATCAATCCACCGCCGGGCGCGAACGTTGATTTCATGGAATATGAGATGGGCCAGAAAGTGGCCGATGCGATGGCCCCCCATTTGACGGGTGAAAAGCAGCCGCATGTTGATAACTACTTTTTTGTGACCTTTCCGCGTGGCATGTTTATGGGCGCACGCACCGTCGTGCCGGAAGAGACGGGGCAGCTGGTGCCTCTGATTAACGGGGTGATTGCCAGCTTTCCCGATACCATCGGTTTTGCCTTTAAGGCCTCTCTGTTTGGTGGACTGGGGGGTGGGCGCTCGATCGATATCGATATTCAGGGGCGTGACCTGGAGGCGCTACTACAGGCGGGTGGAGCAGGCTTTATGGCGGTGCGCGAGGCCTTTGGTACCATGCCGCGGCCCTATCCGGGACTGGATCTGGCCGAACCCGAATTGCGCCTGGTGCCCGATGAGCGCCGTATCGCCGAGGTCGGGTGGAATCGTGGCGATATGGGAGGGATCGCCCGCGCACTTGGCGATGGCCTTTATGTCGCGGACTATTTTGATGGTGAAAAACGGCTGGATGTGATTCTGCGCAGTGAGGCGTGGACCACGCCAGAAGCGCTCGAATCGATTCCGTTGATGACGCCTGATGGCGGTATTCAATCATTGGGCGAACTGGTGGATGTGGTGCGTACCGCTGGCCCCGATCAGTTACGGCGGATTGATCGTCGTCGCACAGTGACGTTGCAGGTACGCCTGCCGGAAGGGATGTCAGTCGAAGAGGGCATGGAACTGATCAAGACTAAAGTGACCCCAGTGATTGAGGCGGTGTTGCCCGAAGATGGCTTCATTCGTTACGCCGGTTCGGCGGATAAATTGAAGACCACACTCGCCAATATGCTCGGTTCTTTTCTGCTGGCGATCGCGATTCTCTATCTACTGATTAGTGCGCTGTTTCGCTCGTTTAAGGATAGCCTGCTGGTGCTGTTGACGATTCCATTGGCGACCGTGGGCGGCGTTGCGACACTCTATCTGATGAACTTGTTTGGTATCGCGCAGGCGATGGATCTGCTGACGATGATCGGCTTTGTGATTCTACTGGGGCTGGTCGTCAACAATGCGATCCTGCTGGTGCACCAGACCCGTAGCGCAGAGCGCGAAGGGTTGGCGCGTCGTGACGCGGTGGAGCAGGCAGTTCAGTTGAGATTGCGGCCGATTTTGATGAGCACCCTGACCAGCATCTTCGGTATGCTGCCGCTGCTGGTGATGCCGGGGGCGGGCACAGAGTTGTATCGTGGTCTGGCTGCGGTGATCGTCGGCGGCATGGTGTTAAGCACGATTTTCACTCTGATTTTGCTACCGAGTCTGCTGCGTCTTGGGGAGAAAAAGTCGTTTGCTAAAGTCCAGTCGAGCTAGCCATAGCATCTAATTTAGTTGGCGTAAAAAATATTAATTTTCAGTAGTTTATCTGGGGATATGATGGATTTTTCATAAAGTGTGATGAAGGTCTCGGGGCTTCGTTGATCGTGATCATAAATTCTCAAACTGCAGGTTGTGGTTTCAGTGCTGTCGCCGATAGCACAAATAAGAGTGATTACCCTGGTAACACTATATGAAACTGGAATTTGCGTTTGTTTGAGATGAAGGATGTGTTGCGATGACTGCTGAAAAAACTGCTGAACCATTATTAAATATCAAGGCCCGTATCGCGAAACTTGATCGCCTGCCAGCTATGCCCGCGATGGCGCAGGAGGTGATTCAGCTGGGCGCTAATCCAGAGGCTTCGATTGATGATCTGGTGAAAATCGTTGAGATGGATCCCAGTTTGGCTGCGCAGATTATGCGTTATGCGAGTTCTCCATTTTTCAGTTATCGTGGAAAGGTCGATTCAGTTCAGACGGCTGTGTCTCGTGTGTTGGGTTTCAGCATGGTGATGAACCTTGCGTTAGGTGTGACCACTGCGAGGCCGTTTAAGTTGCCCAAAAATGTTCCGTTGAATATGGATGCCTTCTGGCGCCATGCGGTTTTTAGTGCAGCGCTGACTCAGGCCTTGAGCAGTGAACTGGCTGATGATATACGCCCACCTGCGGGGCTCGCCTATCTTGCGGGTCTACTGCATAACTTTGGTCATGTATTGGTCGGGCACCTGTTTCGTAAGGAATTTTTGATCCTTAATAAATTTATTATTGCCGAGCCTGAAAAGGATCTGGTTGACATTGAAAAGCAGGTCTTTGGTTATGAACATGGCCAGATTGGCGCGTGGTTAATGGATGTGTGGAAACTGCCTAAGGAGCTGATTGTCGCAACTCGTGAACATAATAATCTGGCCTATCAGGGCGAGCATGCAGTTTATTCCCAACTGGTGGCGTTATCGGATAGATTGTTGAAGGAATACAATATTGGTGATGCGCCCAATAGCAGTATCCCTCAGTCACTATTGCAGTCGTTAGAACTTGGTGACTACCAGGCGCGTATGATAGTGAATCGTGTGATGGATGGCTGTGACGGATTGGACACGATGGCGCGTCAATTGGCATCGTAGTCAGTTAATCATTTTCTATTTTGATTAAGGCCCCCTACCTCGTAGGGGGCTTTTGTTTATCTGAGATGCGAGCCTTCACCATCATCTGAGGCTTCGATGCTGAGGCCGCCTGACTGGCTTGGCGCATCATCCTTGCTGCCAAGCTCTTTCTCTTCGAGGCTGATACGTAAGCGCAGGTTGTTTTGTGAGTCGGCGTTACGCAATGCTTCGTCAAGTGAGATGCGCCCCTCTTTATAGAGTTTGTAGAGTGCGGTGTCGAAGGTTTGCATGCCGACGTTTTCAGATTTCTTCATCACTTCTTTGATCTGATTAATTTCACCTTTCAGGATGAGGTCATTGATCATCGGAGTGCCAAGTAGAATTTCGATGGCTGCTGCGCGCTTGCCTTCAAGTGTTGGGACCAGGCGCTGCGAAACGATGCCGCGTACATTGAGCGACAGATCCATCAATAATTGATTGCGGCGCTCTTCCGGGAAAAAGTTTATGATGCGGTCAAACGCCTGGTTGGCGTTATTGGCATGCAGGGTTGATATGGCAAGATGGCCGGTTTCTGCAAAGGCGATGGCGTGTTCCATCGTTTCACGATCTCGAATCTCACCGATCAGAATAACATCCGGTGCCTGGCGTAATGTGTTCTTGAGCGCCTCTTCGTAGGTCAGTGTATCAACGCCGACCTCGCGTTGATTGATGATCGATTTTTTATGGCTATGCAGGAATTCAATCGGGTCTTCGATGGTAATAATGTGGCCCGCGCTATTGGTATTACGATAATCGATGAGTGCGGCTAACGAGGTTGATTTACCGGAACCTGTTGCACCGACAAAGAGAATTAACCCGCGTTTTTGCATTACCAGCTTACTTAGAATAGGCGGCAGGCCTAAGTCGCTTGCCTGTGGGATTTCTGTTTTGATATTTCGGATCACGATACTGATCTGGTTGCGCTGCTGGAACAGGTTGATACGAAAACGCCCAATGCCTGATTCAGAGATGGCGAGATTCATCTCCAGCGTCTTTTCAAATTCTGCCTGTTGATCGGGATTCATCAGCTGGTAGGCGATCTCTTTTGCGCGTAATGGATTGATGTTTACTTTTTCCAGTGGCGTTAGCATCCCCTGAATCTTGGCGCTGACAGGCGCGCCGACAGAGATGTAGATATCAGAGGCGTCTTTTGCAACCATCAGTTTGAGGTAGTCATTCAGTTCCATTCTTGTTCCCAGGTAATAGATGTGTTTGTTATGTGATTACGCAAAAATTTATCGACCAAATGTGCTGCTAACTTGAGTTCGAAGCGCGCTTGATTGCGACGCTTATTTTGTCTGAGTGGTTTGTTTTGCAATAGATTATGTGGTGTATGATGGGGTGTATAGTGATGCTTTAGCTGCATCTTCAATCCTTTGTTAAGACGGTCGAATTATGGTTACTCCTGACACAACTGATCTGAGTTTGCGCCTGGAAGCGCTTTTTCCTGAAAATTTTCCTGTTCATTTGCAGGGCCGGGTGAGGCACCATTGGGAGTGTTACCTGGATAGCACGGAAGAGGCGGGGCTGGAACCACTGCTCAACGACGATTTTCTTAAGGTGTTATGTCAGGTCTGGGCCTACAGTGAGTTTGTTGCGGCTAGTTGTGTCAGCCATCCTGAGTTGTTCGATGAGCTGGTGCATAGTGGTGACCTGCTGGTTGATTATCGTGCCGATGAATATCCGCGTAAACTGGCGATTTCACTGGCCAAAGTCAAAACGGATGCAGAGTTAGGGCGCTTATTACGCCGTTTCAGGCGTTATGAAATGGTGCGGATTGCATGGCGTGACCTTGCTGGCTGGGCACCGTTGGCGGAGACCTTGCGCGATCTTTCGGCGTTGGCAGATAGCTGTCTGGATGGTGCGCTAACAACCTTGCACAAGTGGCTGTCAAAAGAGTTTGGCGTGCCGCTGGGCGAGCTGTCACAGCAGCCGCAATCACTGGTGGTGTTGGGGATGGGCAAACTGGGTGCCGGTGAGCTGAATTTCTCATCGGACGTTGACCTGATTTTTGCCTTTCCCGAAGCGGGTGAAACGCGTAAGCCGGGGCGTAAACGTGGCCTTATCAGTAATGAAGAGTACTTCACCAAGCTTGGTCGTCGGCTGATTGGCGTGATCGATGAGACCACTGAAGAGGGTTTTGTCTTTCGGGTCGACATGCGTCTACGCCCTTATGGCGATAGTGGCCCGTTGGTGATGAGCTTTGATGCGTTTGAAGAGTATTACCAGTCGCAGGGACGTGAGTGGGAGCGCTATGCGATGATCAAAGTGCGGCCGGTGGCGGGCGATCTTGAGCAGGGTGAGCAGGTTTTGGCGATGTTGCGCCCGTTTGTCTATCGTCGTTATCTCGATTTTGGTGCCTTTGCTGAACTGCGCGAAATGAAGCTGATGATTCGGCAGCAACTGGAGCGCAAAGGTTCGAAGGACAACGTTAAGCTGGGGCTTGGTGGCATTCGTGAAGTGGAGTTTATTGGTCAGGCGTTTCAGCTGATTCGCGGTGGGCGTGAGCCGGAACTGCAGCAGCGGCCGATCCTGACCATTTTGCGCCAGCTGGCGGTGAGTGATTACCTGCCCGATTATGTGGTGGATGGGCTGATCGATGCCTACTGTTTCCTGCGCGATGTTGAAAATCGTCTACAGGAATTTGAGGATAAACAGACTCATCTATTGCCATCTGATGATGAGGCGCGGCAGCGCCTGGCACTGTCGATGAATTTTCCTGACTGGAAACGTTTTTCAGCAGCACTGACCAAAAAACGCCATCTGGTGGAGACGCATTTTGAGCAGGTCTTTGCCGCACCGCAGGCAGAGGCGGCACCGAGTCATGATGATGAGACGCTTGCTGCGGTTTGGTTTGAGCGTATTGATGCTGAACAGGCGGTGGCGATTCTGAGTGAGCATGGTTATGAAGATGGCGTTGAGGCCTTACGGCGCATTGCGCAGTTCAGAAAAAGCCATGCCTGTCGTATGTCTGGTCCGGAGGGGCAGGCGCGCCTGGATCAGTTGATGCCTCTGATGTTGGGCTCGGTGGCGGAGGTCGCCAATCCTGATGAGGCACTGGTGCGGGTGTTAAACTTGATTGAAGTGGTTGCACGGCGTACGGCTTATCTGGCGTTGCTGGTGGAAAACCCGGTGGCGCTGTCGCAATTGGTACGCCTGTTTGCGGCCAGCCCGTGGATTGCTGAGTTGTTGAGTCAGCATCCGATTTTGATGGATGAATTGCTTGACCCACGAACCCTCTATGCGCCGCCATCAAGAGAGGAGATGCAGCAACAGTTGAGTGCGGAACTGGCGATAGTGCCTGATGGTGACCTTGAGCGCCAGATGGATGTGATGCGAGACTTTAAACAGGCCAATGTATTGCGTGTTGCCGCCGCAGACCTGATGGATGCGTTGCCGTTGATGGTGGTGAGTGATCATCTCTCCTGGTTGGCCGAGGCGCTGTTGAACGAGGCGCTGACACTGACGACAGAGCACCTGCGGGCGAACAATCGTAAAAAAGGCAAGGCGTCTCTGCACAAGGGGGTGCCGAGCGGTTTTATTGTGGTGGCTTACGGCAAAATGGGTGGTATCGAGCTGGGGTACGGTTCTGACCTCGACCTGGTCTTTATTCATGCAACCCCGAAGGGTGATAACAATGGCATCTTTTATTCGCGTCTTGGGCAGCGTTTGATTCATATGTTGAACACATTGACGCCAGCCGGGATGTTGTACGAGGTCGACATGCGGCTGCGTCCCAATGGGGCTTCGGGGTTGTTGGTGAGTGATATTGCTGCGTTTGAGGGGTATCAGAGAGAGGAGGCATGGACCTGGGAGCATCAGGCGTTGACGCGTGCGCGGGTGGTGGCGGGTGACCCAAAACTGGCAGCTCAATTTGAGGCGGTGCGGCATGAGGTGCTCGCTCAAGCACGTGATGAAGCGGTATTGCGCCAGGAAGTGCGTGAGATGCGTGAAAAGATGCGTCAGGAGCTGGATCGTAGTGGCGCGGATCGATTTGATATCAAGCAGGGCGCGGGCGGCATCGCCGATATCGAATTTATGGTGCAGTTTGGTGTGTTGCGCTGGGCGCATAAACACGCTGAATTGCTCGAGTTCACCGATAATATCCGCCTACTGGAACGATTTGGGCGCTGTAGGCTGATGTCTAAGAAAGATGTTTTACTGTTGAGTGATGCCTATCGCGCCTATCGTTGCGCCATTCATCGTTTTGCATTGCAGGAGAAAAAAGCGCTGGTCGATGCGACTGAATTTTGTGATTTTCGAGATGGCGTAACCGCGCTGTGGCAGCAGTGGATGGAAAAGTAGTCGTGATACGCCGGTTAATCGCAATAAAACAGTGAATAAAGTGGTTTCAGGCGGTGAAAAGCCGCGGCGATTTGGCTACAATTGCCGTCTTTGATTTTATTCAGTGATGGGCAGTTGTTTATGAGCATGGCAAATATGGATGATCGTGATGGGGTAATCTGGCTCGACGGGGAGATGGTCCCGTGGCGCGAGGCCAAAGTGCATGTGTTAACCCACACGCTTCATTATGGTCTGGGGGTCTTTGAGGGGGTGCGTGCTTATAAAACTGATAAAGGCCCAGCGATCTTTAAGCTTAAGGAGCATACCGATCGACTGTTTCGTTCGGCGCATATTCTGAAAATGCCGATGCCGTTTGATAAAGAGACCATCAACGCTGCGACCTGTGCGGCAGTACGTGATAATAACCTTGAGTCTGGCTATATTCGCCCGATGTGTTTTTATGGTTCGGAAGGGATGGGGCTGCGCGCCGATAATCTGAAAACGCATGCGATGGTGGCCGCCTGGTCATGGGGTTCATATATGGGCGAAGATAATATGAAGAACGGCATTAAAGTCCGTACCTCTTCGTATAATCGTCACCACATTAACGTTACGATGTGTAAAGCGAAATCAAATGGCGCCTATATCAACTCAATTCTCGCGCTTAATGAGGCGTTGGAGTGCGGTTGCGACGAGGCAATGCTGCTCGATACCGAAGGCTATGTCGCTGAAGGCAGTGGCGAAAACATCTTTCTGGTTCGCGATGGTGTGCTCTATACTCCGACTTTAACGGCAGCGCTTGATGGCATCACCCGCGCAACGATTATGCAAATCGCGAATGAGCAGGGAATCGAAGTGCGTGAAAAGCAGATCACGCGTGATGAGGTCTATGTTGCTGATGAAGCCTTTTTTACCGGTACCGCAGCGGAAGTGACGCCGATTCGCATTGTCGATGGGCGTGATATTGGCAGTGGCACCCGCGGGCCGATCACTGAAAAACTACAGTCACTCTATTTTGATTATGTGCATGGTCGTCGTGATGACCATTCTGAATGGCTAACGCTGGTTTAAAAATTGGGAGATAAGCAGTGAGTAATGCAGTTGAAGGCACTATCGAAGCCAATGCGCAAAATCGTTATGAAGTGACAGAGGCGGATTTGCCGCTGCACTGCCCAATGGATGGCATGAGTCTGTGGAATTCACATCCACGTGTTTTTTTACAGATTGAAGATAAAGGTGAAGCCGTCTGCCCCTATTGCGGGGCAGAGTACGTATTAAAGAAGTAGGTTATTTCTGCAGGTAGTCGGAGTAAGATTTTTCTTCGACCAGCTCAGACCCTAGTTTTTCGTTGAGCACGCGTTTCAGCGCGGCGCGTTTGTCATTGGTCACATAGACCGAGCGCGCAAGCTCAATGAAGCGTTGATCAAATTCACCGGCGAACTCTTTATCGCGAATATCATCTTCGATTTTCCACAGTGCTTCGTTGACCGATTTCAGTTCTGCCATCTCGGCGCTGATATCGATCTCTTTGGGTAGCGTTTCTGCGCAGATGCCCTGCAGGATCTTCAGTTCGTGGTTGATATTGACCAGTTTGGCTTCATCTTTGATCTGGGCTGCTTTGATTTCGAGGATGGTAATTTTGTCGAGGCATTCGCCGGCTGAGACTGATACGCGGATATCCATGTGTTTCCTGAGTTCGGTTAGCTAAAAGGGTGATTATATACCGCCGTGTGCTGCTGTACAGGCTGGTTATCGCAGATACGCCTGCAATCTGTGCGGTGGGTTGGTATCATATGTCGATATTTATAGATGAAAAGAGAGCAATTGCGTAACGCGTATGAAAGTGAATATTCCTTCTTTTGATGCCACCCGAGTGCTGGTGGTGGGTGACCTGATGCTTGACCGTTATTGGTACGGCGATACTTCACGTATTTCGCCAGAGGCCCCTGTGCCCGTGGTACGGGTGGGGAATGCAGAGGAACGCCCCGGCGGCGCGGGTAACGTGGCCCTGAATATTGCAACACTGGGCGGCAGTCCGATAGTGATCGGCCTCACCGGTACCGATGAAGTGGCCAGCGCACTACAGGCGCGCCTTGAATCCGCTGGCGTGAAATGCGCATTTGAAGAGGATGCTGCCTACACCACTGTGACCAAACTGCGCATCATGAGTCGTCATCAGCAGTTGATCCGCCTCGATTTTGAAGAGTCTTTTAGCGGGCATGATTATGCCGCGATGCAGCAGCGTTATGAGACTCACCTATCTGAGATCGATGTGGTGGTTTTATCCGATTACGGCAAGGGTACATTGAGTGAAGTGGGTGGTTTGATTCGCGCAGCGCGCGCTGCTGGTAAGGCGGTGCTGGTTGACCCAAAGGGATCTGATTTTAGTAAATATCGCGGTGCAACATTGATAACGCCCAATCTTTCTGAGTTTGAGGCGGTGGTGGGCACATGCCCGAATGATGAAGCGCTTGTTTCAAAAGGTGAGGCGCTACGTGCCGAACTTGAGCTGGATGCCTTGTTGATCACGCGGGGTGAAAAAGGGATGACACTGCTGTGTGAGGGTAAGCCAGCCTTGCATCTGCCGACACGTGCGCAGGAGGTTTATGATGTGACTGGCGCGGGCGATACTGTTATTTCAGTGTTGGCTGCCGCGGTTGCTGCGGGGCAATCACTAGCGGATGCTACTACATTGGCTAACCTTGGTGCCGGTGTTGTTGTTGGCAAGCTAGGCACCGCGAGTGTCACGGTTGCGGAATTGCAGCTGGCGATGCGTGCGCAGAATGAGGTTGAGCGAGGTGTGGTCGATGAGCACCGTCTTGAGGCCTTTGTCAGAGATGCGCAGTCGCACGGCGAAACGGTGGTGATGACCAATGGCTGTTTTGATATTTTGCACGCAGGCCATGTCTCTTATCTGACCGAGGCGCGTAAGCTGGGCGATCGCCTGATTGTCGCGGTGAATGATGATGCCTCAGTCAAACGACTGAAAGGCCCGGAACGGCCAGTGAACAGCCTCGCTCAACGCATGGCGGTACTGGCCGGACTTGAGAGTGTTGACTGGGTGGTGCCTTTTTCTGAAGAGACGCCAGAGCGCTTGATCTGTCACGTGATCCCTAACGTGCTGGTGAAAGGTGGTGACTATCGCCCGGAAGAGATCGCGGGTGGTCAATGTGTGGTTGATAATGGCGGCAAGGTTGAGGTACTCGGTTTTATTGAAGGCTGCTCGACCAGCAATGTAATTGATGCGATTCGACATGGTGTCGAGTCATCGCAAGCAGAATAAGTTTTGAGGATGGCATAAATGATTATTGTGACCGGTGGCGCAGGCTTTATTGGCAGCAATATTGTAAAGGCGCTGAACGAACGCGGCCGTGAAGATATTTTAGTGGTGGATGATCTGAAGGAAGGGGCTAAATTTCGTAACATCGCTGACTGCGAAATTGCTGACTACTGGGATAAAGATGATTTTCTTGCGTTCATCGAAAGCGGTAAGAATTTTCCTGTTGTCGTTGATGCGATCTTTCACGAAGGGGCCTGTTCATCGACCACCGAGTGGGATGGCAAATACATGATGCACAATAACTTTGAATATTCGAAGTCACTGCTGCATTACTGTCTGGAACATAAGGTCCCATATCTGTATGCCTCATCTGCATCAGTTTATGGTGCTGGCCCTAACTTTAAAGAAGAACGTCAGTTTGAAGAGCCGTTGAATGTCTATGGCTACTCAAAATTTCTGTTTGACCAATACGTGCGCCGCATCTTGCCGAACGCAGAGAGTCAGGTGGTTGGCTTTCGTTACTTCAATGTCTATGGGCCACGTGAGCAGCACAAAGGTAGTATGTCGAGTGTCGCCTACCATCTGAATAAGCAGTTGCTAGCGGGTGATGAGGTGGTGCGACTGTTTGAAGGTTGCGATGGTTACGGCGACGGTGAGCAGCGCCGGGACTTTGTTTATGTGAGTGATGTGGTCGATGTGAATCTGTGGTGTTTCGAAAATCCAGCCTGCTCTGGAATTTTCAATCTGGGCACCGGGCGTAGCCAGAGCTTTAACGATGTCGCCAATGCGGTGATCAGTTATCACAACAAAGGCAAGCTTGAGTATATTCCATTCCCTGATCACCTTAAGGGCAGTTACCAGAGTTTTACTGAGGCTGATATCGGTGCGTTGCGCACAGCAGGATATAACGCTGAATTTAAAACGGTTGAAGAAGGTGTGCACGCTTATCTGGCGTGGTTGAATCGTTGATCATTTACTGTACCTGACCGATAGATTAACGATGACATCACCTGGACCCCAGCGCATTCTTGTGGTTGGCCCTTCCTGGGTTGGCGATATGGTGATGGCGCAAAGTCTGTTTATGACATTGCAGCAGCGTTATCCGGGGGTATTAATTGATGTGGTTGCGCCGAAGTGGTCGGGTGACCTGCTGGGGCGTATGCCTGAGGTGAACGATTATATTGAGATGCCGCTGGGGCAGGGGCAGTTTGAATTAGGCGTGCGTTATCGATTGGGTAAGTCGTTGCGAGCACGTGATTATGATCAGGCGATTATCATCCCGCGTTCATGGAAATCGGCAGTTGTCGCCGCGGCGGCAAAGATACCGCAACGTATTGGTTATCGTGGTGAAATGCGATACGGCCTATTGACCGATATACGACCGCTTGATAAATCGATTCTGACGCAGACAGTGCAGCGTTATGTCTCACTGGGTTTGCCTGATGATGAGGTGCTTCCGCCGGCGACTATTCCATCGCCACGCTTGAATGTAGATCAAATTAATCAGGCTGCGCTAATGGAACAATTTTCACTCAACTGCGATACGCCCGTTGTTGGTTTTATGCCGGGTGCCGAGTACGGTCCCGCAAAGTGCTGGCCGATTGAATATTATGGTGAGTTGGCTAACCGTTTGATTGCTGAAGGCTATCAGGTATGGCTGTTTGGTTCACCTAAGGATCAGATGAGTTGCGCGGCGATCGCTGAAATTTCACCAGAGGCAAGCGACCTTTCAGGAAAAACCAGGCTGGTGGATGTGGTTGACTTGATTGCACTGTGCAAGCTGGTGGTCTGCAATGATTCTGGATTAATGCATATCGCAGCGGCAACAGGGCGGCATGTGGTGGCGCTTTACGGTTCGTCGACGCCTGAATATACTCCGCCGCTGACATTATCTGCCGATATCTGTTACGAAGCACTGGAATGTAGTCCCTGTTTTGAGCGTAATTGTCATCGAAGTGCTCCTGATCAAAATCTACAGTGTTTGCGTGATATTACCGTTGATAGTGTTTTTGACTGCTGCCGGAGAGTTGAGTGATAGAGGGTGTGAAAAAGACTTTAGCGATTAGCAGCTTTTCATTGTGGAGAGAGCGTTTAGTCTATTCGCTACTGTTTTTGTTCCCACTGTTTGGTGTCAGTTTGAACCATTGGTTTAGTTCGATATATGTCCTAGTTTTTATTGTTTCACTCACCTGTTTTATGGAAAAGAAAGGTCCTGCGCTTGGTCGAGAAGAGCGAATCCTGCTCTATCTGATTGCGGGCTATTTTATGACGTTTATTTTGTCCGCTGTGGCTAATGAGTGGGCGGAGCTGCAGACTCGTTATCTGGGCGTTGAAATTCGTTACCTGGCTGCGATCCCCATATATTTGATGATACGGAATTATACTGATGCCCCCCGTTGGTTATTGGCTGGCGTAATGATTGCTGCGCTGATAGCGGGTACACAGGCTTATTGTGATGTGTCTATGCTTAATAAGGCGCGAGCATGGGGCGTCTATAGCCCAAATTTGCTCGGTTCATATGCGGCCATTCTGGCAGTATGGTTGTTGATTGAGTTGAGATTCCAGTTAAAAGAAAAGTGGTGGCTGATACCGTTGTGTATATCGGCATTACTTGCTGTCGCGCTTTCTGGTTCACGAGGTGCATACCTCGGATTGCTGATGATGGGGTTTGTTATTATTGTGATGACAATGTCTAATTGGCGACGATATACGGCTCTCGCTGTTATGGTTGTTGCTTTGGCTCTCACTTACATGATGGTTGATGAGGTGAAAGATCGCGTCGATATTGCTGTCGTTGAGGTGGGTGACTACCTTTCAAAAACAGAATCTGTTGATTATGAGCGTTCGTTAGATGGTACCGCGGTGAGGTTTGAAATGTGGCGCTTTGTCGGCCGAGTGTTTGTTGATAAGCCTATTTTTGGCATTGGTCGTGGTAACTATGTGTCGGTAGCAAATGAGCATATACAAGCGGGAACAGTTCATCCAGATGTGGGTGAGCATGCGCATCCTCATAATGCCTATGCGGAGGCGCTGATTTCAAGAGGTGCGGTTGGCCTGAGCGCCTTTCTATTGATGCTGTTCTACCCGCTTTACTATTTTTTTAGCACGCGTAGTCAGGCCCAATACACCGCGCTACTAGGCGTTGCGTATATCGTTGGCTTTATGGTTTTTTCGTTGACTGACGCTTCGACCTTTATTAAAGGTAATTTTTCTTCGGTATTTTTACTGTTTTTAGTAGTGATCTTCTCATGGCATGTAAGGGAAGTACGAGCGGCCAAAGGGCATAGTGGCGATCGATAGCAATTATTAAATTTGGCTATTTACGTCGATGCCAATTTCCTGTTCAAATGATTTTAACATCGCATTGGCGTCATCCTTGTGCACCAGCATGTATTCTGGCCGGTAACGACTATTAATTGCATCACTCTCTTTTATTTCATTTAACGCACCATTTTGACTCGCGCCATAAACAACATAGCCGTAGTCATCGAGTAATTTAAACAATGCGTTAAGACGAGATAGGCGCTCCTGATAGCCAGGTGTTCCATCATCGACTGGGTTCCAGATTTCGCAGTAGAAGGTGGGTTTGAATTGGTTGATGGTCTCACGAAGTCCTTCTAGTACCTCAAGCTCTGCTCCTTCCACATCGATTTTAATGGTGGATACACCATCGGGTAGCTCGAGCAGTTTTAAAAACTGGTCGCCAATCACAGTGACTACTTCAGTAGAGTAAGACAGGTCATCTTCATTTTTGAATTCCTCAATGATAGAGGCGCCAGCATCATCTGCTTTACTGGCGTAGAGGATGCGTACTTCATCTTTATTCGATACTGCAAAGGGGAAGCAGCTCGCTTTTTTAAAATGATTAAGGCGAATGACCTCTGACACATAATATTTGCATAAGGGGTTTGGCTCAAATCCAATGTATTGGCGTTCGCTATCAAGTGCGCGGAGTTTTACCAGATAAATTCCTGCATTGGCGCCGATGTCGACCACAGCCCCTGGTTTTAATGCGAGCTGTTGTTTTAGGCAACGTGACATCCACGGATCATCGGGCACGATTAATTTTCGGCCAACACCTTTGAGCATGGGTACAACAAGGTTTAATCCATAATAATTAGTTTTGACAGTTTCCAGGCCAATATTGGAAAGCGTGCGCGCAATTTCACGCTTCAGTTTGTTTAATGGTTTTAACATCGGTATCAGCCTTATTGCTGTTGTTTAGCTATCTTAATTAAAGTGGGCAACAGTGGCGACTATAAGCGCTTTTCCCACAGTGCTGCATATTTAACGAAAGTGGAGTGGGCGGACAACAGTGACAATAAAAAGCCCTGTCGGCCATCGAGGAAACCAGCTCTGAGAATATACATCCGAACAAAACAACCCAGAGCGTGTAGTATTCCCTGAAAGAGCGATGCTGACTTGCCACGCGCCATCTTTTGCGTCGCCCATTCATCCGCATACTTTGCAGACTTCACTAAGTAATGCTCAATATTATTGTAGGTGTAGTGCAGCATGTCACCCTTTAGCTTTACACACCGCATCTCTTTTGGGTAACTCAACTTTTCATGTACACGCACATCATTGTACGTAGCCTTTTCGCGAGGATAGAGGCGAGTCACATAATCTGGATACCAGCCGCAGTGATGAATAAAACTACCAAAACAGTATGAGAGTCGGGGCAGCGCATAAACATTGTTTCTATCATCTGTTTTGATTGCCTGTTGAATGCTTGCAACAAGCTTAGGCGTAAAGCGTTCGTCGGCATCAAGCATCAGTATCCAGTCACCGCTCGCCATTGATTGCGCACGCTGGCGTTGTATTCCATATCCTTGCCAGTCGGCGTCAACGAAGACTTTATCGGTATAGCGCTTGGCTATTTCAATGGTTGCATCACTGCTACCGCTATCGAGGATGACAATTTCATCAGCCCAGCTCAGTGGTTCAAGGCACTCTGCGATGGTATCGGCTTCATTCTTAACGATCAATACAATAGATAGGCGTGGCGCTGGTAAGGTATCCATGATGAGGTCTATGTGCCGCGTCGCATGTAGTTAGTCAGAGGCAATGATGCTGCCTGCATCGTGTTTGAAGTTATCTGTTTTAACCCGTTGGCGTTGTTCAAAGTACGCTTTGTATTCAGTGTCATACTGGGTGCGTGAATCAATCACGCTGTCGAAATTGCCCATAAAACCGAGCATCAATTCCATCGCCTCACGCACGGCATGGTTAGATCCGCAGTTGGCGGTGATGTAATCGCAGCGGTCATTTTTGATCGCATACTGGTGTAGCAGTGCCCCCGCTTTACGATTGACCATCAAGCGCAGGCCGCATTGCGCTGACATGCCGAGATCATTCACATCATCAAAGACAAAGGCAACGTTTTCAGGTTCGATAGCTTGTGTCGCGCAGAGGTGTTGCAATGCGGTGCGTTTATCTGGAATGCCGAGATAGACGTGATGAAAATGTTCACGTGTCGCAAAGTGGCGGGCGGTCAGGTTTTGTTCTCCGCTGATAATCGCCGCGACAGGTAATGCGCTGTTTTGACGCCACAGGCCATAGCGCAACATGTTGGTGCCCATTGAGTCGGCTTCGCTAAAGATGCTGGGCAGTCCTTCCCCTTTGAAACCGTCATTGAAGACGCCATCCCAGTCGAAGACAATCGCTTTGATGTTTTTTAGCTTTGCTGCGATGGCAGCGGGTGGGGTAACAAAGGTGCCGCCGAGATCGGTAAAGATCTCGGCGAGCCCTTGAATATCAGGTGTCTCTGTTTGCAATGGAGTAACGGGTATTAACCCAGTAGGCCCATTTTTACCAGATCCTGAATGTCGAGAATGCCGACAGGGGTGTTGTTTTCAACGACGATGATGTTATCCACTTCGCGCTCGTTGAAAATGTTAACGGCTTCAACCAGCAGGCTTTCAGCATTGACAGTGATCGGTGATGCGGTGAAGTCCAGATCAGAGAGTTTTTTGTCTAGCAGCGCACTGCCTGAATCCTGTAGCATGCGGCGGATGTCACCATCGGTGAAGATGCCTGCGATGTTACCGGAGCCATCAACCAGTGTGACTGAACCGAGCTTTGATTCGGTCATCTTGATCATCGCCTGAGAAACCGTTTCTGATAGTTCACAAGTTGGGTTGGTATCGCCCAGCACATCTTTAACCTTCAGCGTCATCAGGCGGGTGTGCTCAAAGAACTGGCTTGAACCAACGGCGGTTAGCTCGTTGTCACAAAGACGCTTGATTACGCTCCATGGCGCAGTGCAGACATGAACGCCTGCTAGCATCGCCTGGCGTACATGCTCAGGGTAACGAACTGAAGAAAACATAATCTTAGTGTCGTAGTTGTATTTAGAGACGATGCCTGCGGCCTGTTCGTAAAGGGTGATTGCATCGTGCCCCTGGTCCTGCAAACGACCCGCCAGTGGGCAGACGTAAGCGGCACCAGCTGCCATCGCCATATAGGCCTGGTTCAGTGTGTAGATCAGATGAACGTTAACCTTGTGACCTTCTTTCGCCAGGGTGTTACATGCCTGCAGACCGATGGTTGAAACAGGAATCTTAAAGACAGGTTTGCTCTTTAGAGGTAGTTCTAACAGACGATGCGCTTCTGCGATGATCTCATCGTGAGTCTCACCCAGTGCTTCCACCTGAATTTCTGGCACCATGCCAGAAAGTTTCACGATCGCGCCGTCGATGTCTGTAATACCGTGGCGATGCATGAACGTCGGAGTGGTAGTCAGCCCTTTCAGAAAGCCAAGTTGAAACGCTTCTTCAATCTCTTTCAGGTCAACCGAGTCAAGATATAGATCCATGTTAAGGGGTCCTCAATGATTTAAAATTTTATAAACTAAATTACGGGTGCTGTGCTTAATCCTGGTACTGCCTGGCGACGGCATGAATCTCAAGCAGCGGCTTCAGGAATTCCTCCATATCATCCAAATAGTACTGGCTGGCGGCATCGCAATGCGCTTCAGGTGGATTTGGGTGGGCTTCAACAAAGATACCGTCAACACCAGCCGCAACACCGGCACGTGAAAGCGTCGGCAGGAATTCACGGGTGCTGCCCTTTGGATCTTTGCTTGGAATGCCGTATTTACGAATGCTGTGGGTGATGTCAAAGATCACTGGGTAGCCGATCTGACGCAATAGATAAAAACTGCGAGGATCAACAATTAGATCATTGTAACCAAAGGTATAGCCTCGTTCGGTCAGCAGGATTTTTTCAGAACCTGAATCGACGCACTTCTGTGCAGGCTTCGCCATGTTTTCTGGTGCCAGGAACTGACCGTGTTTGATGTTGACTACTTTGCCGCTCTTCGCTGCTTCAGTCACCAGCGTGGTCTGCATGCAGAGGTAGGCTGGGATCTGGATGATGTCGACCACATCTGCGGCCATAGCGATCTGATCCGGGTAGTGCACGTCGGTCAGTAGCGGCAGGTCGAACTCTTTTTTAACGCGCTCAAGGATTCTTAGCCCCTTTTCTGGGCCAGGTCCCATTGGAAACTCAAGTGAGCTGCGGTTGTCCTTGGTAAAGGATGATTTGAAGATCAGCGGAATCTTGAGCTTTTCACAGAGAATTTTTAGTTTTTCTGCGGTCTGCATCATCAGGGACTCATCTTCGATTACACAGGGGCCAGAGATCATGAAAAGATCATCGCCGCCGCAATCGACGTTACCAACTTGTACGTGTTTTTTTTGGGTCATCGCTCAGTTCTACAATAAATAAAAAAATGATGTTAGTGACATCTGCAATGACGGTGACATCATACCGTCGATGTGCTCAATCAGCGCTAAATCCAGATCGCGCCAATTTTAACGCTTTTCTGCCCGAATGTGTGAGTAATTGCGCTTATTCAGTGGCAACTGGCCTTAAAAATTGATGGTTTATCTCAGCGGCGGCGCTTTCTATGTCGACACTCGACATGTCTTCGGCTTCAGCCTGCTCTGAAGCTGAAAAAGCGAGGCGTCGTTCGCCGCTATTGCTGGTCTGCCAACGCAGTGCGGTGGCGGAGCGGCGGCGGGTGTAAAAGGCCGCCGTTTGGCAGTTAAGTGCCCCGGCAATATGCAATGGGCCGGTTGAACCACTGATAAAGAGGTCAGCAAAGGCGATGTGTCTGGCAAAGGCGGGCAGGCCATCACGTGAAATATAGACGGTATGCGCAACGTCGCTATCGCAACTTAGTTTTGAGGCGACCTGTGCCGCGCCTGCTTCTTCGCCCGGCCCGGCGCTGAGTACAATGGTGTGGCCACAGTGCGAGCGAAGCTGTTTTGCGAGTTTTGCATACTGTTCGGTATTTAGGTTGTTGGCGGAGCCACCGCTGCCAGCATGGATGAAGATAAGCTGATGAGTGGCGTCAATGTTGTGTTCCGCGCAGAACGTACTGCGAAGTGTCGCAATTTCATCGTCATCAAAGCGCAGATGTGGCGCGGTGGGTAGCGTGGCACTATGGATGCCGAAGTCAGCTAGCAACTGAAACCCAAGATCCAGATTGTAGATATATTCCGGCTTTTCCGAACGTGAGCGACGCTGTGTCAGGCGGTGATTGTATAGAAACTGGGCAATGCCACTGGCCGGTGCAATCCGATAGGGGATTTTTGCGCGCCAGCCGATCAGCCCAATACGGGGCGTGGAGTAGAGTGTTAGCAGGGCATCGTAATTTTGCTGCTTGATCTCATTGAACAGTTCACGTTGCTGCGCGAAAGAGGCGTCGTCGCCGGGATCGATAATCACGCCATCGACTGCGGGGAATGTCAGCGCAATCGATTCGGTATATTTGGGCACCAGCACGTGGATTTCGCAGTCGGGTAGCCCTGCGCGCAGCAGATTAAGGCACGGCAGCGCCAGCATAAAATCGCCGAGCTTGTCGTTGCGTATAACCAGTAGTTTGCGTGGCGGTTGTTTTGTCATCGGGCTAGCACCTTGTCGAGTAGCGCACAGACCTCATCGCTGGTAATTAGATCCATCGTCCCCTCGTCGCGCACACGGGTACCCCACGGTAGTTCATCGACGTGTTTATGGTGCTTCTTTTCGATCGCCTCCGGGTATCGATTCGCGACAAATTCAGCGCTTAGGTAGGGGCGCGCACGATCGGGGTTGGTGGTGGCGTAAAGGCCAATCACCGGGGTGTTAACGGCTGTCGCCATATGTGCCGGGCCGGAGTCGGGGGCGACCACCACGGTGGCGCGATCAAGCAGCGCCAGCAGTTGTTTGAGATTCGTTTTACCCACCAGATTAAGTGGTTTGTGCTGGCAACGTTGTGTGATCTGGTCGCCATGTTGCTGTTCAATGGCAGCTGGGCCACCGCTGATGATTACCTGCATGTTGTGTTTTTCAGCGGCATAATCGGCAACGGCGGCGTAGCCGGTCACGTTCCAGTTACGGTAGCTCATGCTGGAGCAGGGGCTGATGACGAGCAGCTTACGGCCATCATCGCCGATCTGTTGTTCGCAAAATTGCTGAACCTCATTTGAAAGTGGGATGTCCCAGGCGAGCGTTCTCTCTTTGATGCCGATCGCCTCGGCAAAACAGAAAAAACTATCGACCACATGTTGTTGTGCTTTGTGTGCAATCTTGTGGTTGGTGAAGAGCCATTGCAGATCCTTGGCGCGCTCGCGGTCAAATCCGAGGCGTATGTTGGTCGGTACTAGCAGGCTGATGAGGCTGGCGCGCAGTGACATCTGCATATGCAGCAGTGCATCGAAGCGACGCCCTTTCATCTGCTGCCTGAACTCACGGTACGCAGCAACACCGCGTGACTTGTCAAAGATGATAAACTCCACGCCGGGGATGTCGCCAATCAGGCTCGCTTCAAGGCGACCGATAATCCAGGTGATGCGTGTCTCGGGCCAATGGGCCTGAATGGTGCGCACCACCGGTAACGCATGACAGACATCGCCCACGGCAGAGAGACGTAGCAGACAAATATGAGTAGGTGCCGAAGTGAATGGCAGCGACATGCAATGAAACCCTTAGAAACCAAAATCGATAAGCAGCACATCCTATACGATGTTGAGCGTATCGCAAACATTGCGGCGTTTAGTTTTGACCCCGATGTGCTGCATACCCACGGACAATTGAGCGGCACCGCACAGGGGCGCGGCAACACCTTCTTTTTTCAATGTGAAGGGCTTGAGCTGGTATTGCGCCATTTTCGACGCGGCGGAAAGGTGGCCGCAGTGGGCAAAGATCGCTATTTCTGGACGGGTCTGCAACGTACCCGTGCATGGCGTGAATGGTATCTATTGGCAAAACTACACGCGATGGGCTTGCCGGTACCGCTGCCGGTGGCGGCGCGCGTGATTCGACAGGGCTTGTATTACCGTGCGGACCTGGTGACGCAGTGTATCCCTAATACTGTTTCACTGGCGCAACGTCTGCGACAGGGGCCGCTGGATGAGATGGTGTGGTCGAAGATCGCCTATTGCATCTATCGCTTTCACACGCTGGGCGTTTATCACTCGGATCTGAATGCGCATAACATCCTGCTCGATGTACAGGATGAGATCTATCTGATCGATTTTGATAAAGGGGAGATGCGTAAACCTGCGGCAGCCTGGCAACAGAAAAATCTGGCGCGGTTGTTACGTTCGCTCAATAAACTTAAGCGACTTGAAGGTGATGGTTTTGCCTTTTCTGATGATGACTGGTCGCTATTGGTGCGGATTTATAACGCGGCGTGATTAATGTGGGCTTTTTCGTTTCCACGCTGGAGCATGGGAATAAAAGCATGTTGTGTTGCTTCGCAACGCCTGGTGGGTTACGCCTTCCAGGCTAACCCACCCTACATTTATCTGTTGGATGAAGGTTGTTAATTTCACAGTGACCTTCGATCTCATCGAGATAGTCCGGCAGGATATGCCCACACTCGGCGATTAGTTTCTCGCCATTTTCCCCTAGCTGTTGAGCCTGTTCTGGATCAGCCAGTAAAGCAGTGATGCTCTCCTGTAGCATCTCGTCGCCGTCGACTTGAAAACCAGCTTCAGCATCGAGAAACAGCTTTGCTTCGTCACTAAAAGTTTCCATATGTCGGCCAAATAGAACACCTTTGCCGAGCTGTGCGACTTCCAGAATATTGTGTCCGCCTATCGGCACGAGGCTGCCGCCCATAAAGACAAAATCACTGGCAGCGATAAATGAGGGCAGTTCGCCAAGTGTGTCAGCAAGGTAGATATCGGTGGTTTCATCGATAGCATCATTGTTGCTGCGTACTGCGACGTTGCAATTCAGCTCTGCTAATTGTTGTTGAATGGGGGTGCTGCGTTTGGGGTGGCGCGGCACAATCACCAGCAGTCGTTGATTGCGCTGTTTGATCGACAGCCACAGGCGTGCAATGCGCAGCTCTTCATCATCGTGAGTGGAGGCGGCGAGTACAAAGGGACGGCCGAGTGATATCGGTTCGACGGCTGCATCTGTCGGCGTGATTAGCTTGATATTACCGATGGTTTTGACTTTATCAGCCGCAGCGCCGAGAGAGATGTAGCGCTCACGATCAGCATCTGAGCGGGCGAGGATCGCGGTGACATTTGCCAATACATAGGGGCAGAGGGCGCGCAGCCAATCGGGTGCATCAACCGTCTTTTCTGATAGGCGACCGTTGATGATCAGCAGTGGTGCGCCGCTGGTTACACAGTGGCGGTAGACGTGAGGCCATAGCTCGGTCTCCATGATCAGTGCACAGCAGGGCTGAAGTTTGTTGATGAAGCGTCGGCTTGCCCAGTTGAAATCAATCGGCAGATAACAGTGCGTTGCGCCAGTCGGCAGTTGCTTTTGAGCGACCTCGCCACCAGTGGGCGTGCTGGTGGTAAGTGTGATCTGTTTGTCTGGATAACGCTTGAGCAGTGCGTGGATCAACGGCATCACCGCATTAACCTCACCCACAGATGCTGCGTGAATCCAGATGCTCCCTTTGTGAAAGGTACGAATAAAGCTGAGTCTTTCACGCAGAAAACGCATGTCGCGTTGCTGCCACGCCTGCCATGCGGTGAAGAGGATGGCCGGGAGCGAAAACAGCGTTAGTAGTAGGTGGTAGCGCCACATAGCTTATTCACAATTCGCGGGGGCTTTATTCATACGGACTGATTCTATCGGGCTGTGATTTAAAGCGTCGATGAATCCACAGGTATTGATTGGGGTGGCGTCGTACCTGTTCTTCAATGGCGGCGTTGATGGTGGCGGCATCGGTGACATCATCGCCGCATGGGAAGTCTTTAATCGGGGGTCGAAACTTGACGCGATAGCCCTGAGTGCCGGGCAGACGTTCAAAATCGATTGGAATAATGGCGCAGCCAGTGGCGCGGGCAATACGCGCAGTTGAGGTTAACGTGGCGGTAGGCATTCCCATAAAGGGTGCAAACACGGTGCTTTCATAACCGAGGTCCTGATCTGGCGCATACCAGCAGGCCTGATTTTTTTTGAGTGCCTTGAGCATGCCGCGCATATTGGTGTGATTGATCAGGCCGGCAAAATGTTTACGGCGGTAATGGTTCAGCACCGAGTCGAACAGGGGGTTGTGCGCCCGTTTGGCGACCGCGTTAAATGGCACTTCGGCGGCCATCAAGCGGCCACACATCAGCAATGATGTGTAGTGTGCGCCGAGTAGCAATACCCCGTTGCCCTGTGCGAAGGCCGCGGTGACATGCTCAACCCCTTCGATATGTGACAGTTGACGTAGGCGGTGCTCGCGCCCCCACCATGAAAAGCCCGCATCGATGATGCCACCGCCAACGGAATGAAAGGTCTCTCTGACCAGTTTGGCCTGTTCCATTATTGATAGTTCAGGAAAACAGAGTGCGATATTGACCTCTGCCACGTGGCGTTTGCTTTTAAGTAGATGGAACGCCAGCGTACCAATCTGCCTGCCTAGCCATAACTGGATTGAATAGGGTAGTTGTGCGGCAAACCACATCGCGCCGAGGCCGAGCCAGGTAGGCCAGAAGCGTGGGGCAAGGAAACGTTTAAGCTGGAAATCGGCGAATTGACTGGTCATCGTGTTGGCATCTGTTTAGCAGCGCTGATTTTAACATGGTCAGCGTGAGCGGGTGCCGCGATTTTGTTACTCGGTATCGATAGCGGTCGGAGCATCGGCCAGTGATGGTTCGATCGCTTGCACTGCTGGTGCGGCCCTGGCCTGGAGCCAGCTATTGATTAACTCAAGATCGGCCGTGGTTAAAATCCCCGCCGCCTGTTTCAGGCGCAGGGTATGCAGGATGTAGTCGTAACGTGAGCGCGCGTGGTCGCGTTGTGCACGGAACAGTTCACGTCGTGTGTCGAGCACATCCACGGTGGTGCGGGTACCGACTTCAAGTCCTGCCTCGGTGGCATCGAGCGCGCTTTGTGCCGAAACAACCGCCTGCCCCAGCGCCTTCACGCGGTTGATCTCGGCTAGCACGCTCAGGTAGGCATCGCGTGCCTGACGTAGCGTTGCTCGGCGTTGTTGTTCATAACCTTCGCGCGATTGATCGGCGAGGCGTTTTGCCTGGCGGGTGCGCGAGCTGGTCGCCCCGCCCTGAAACAGCGGCAAGTTGAGGCGTAGTTCGATGCTCTGGTTTTCCGATTCGTTACTGCCAAAGTTGCCACCATCGGAATCTGTATAGGTATGGCTGGCGTTCAGTTCCAGTGTTGGCAGGTGCCCCGCACGTTGGCGTTTGATCTCTTCGCGCGCGTTGTTAAAGACAAATTCGGCGGCGATTAGCTGGAAGTTTTGATTGAGCGCAGTATCGCCCCATTTGCCGATGTCGGCAGGTTCCGGCGTGATCAGCGGAGTCTCTGCTGATAATGTGGCCAGTGTTTTGTGGTAGCGGCCAGTGATCTCGGCGAGCGCCTCATATTGGCTAGCGAGCAGGTTTTCGGCAAGGATCTCCTGTGCTGTCACCAGGTCGTAGGCGGCCTGCGCTTCGTGAACATCGGTGATGGCAATCAGGCCAACTTCAAAGCGTTGGCGTGTCTGTTCTAGCTGGCGATCAATCGCCCGCTTTTCGGCGCGCGCAAACTCAAGGCTGTCGAGTGCCGCCAGTGCATCGAAGTAGCGTTCTGAAATGCGCACCATCAAGGCCTGTTGCGCGGCCGAGAGGTTGGCCCTCGCTTCGCCGATGGCGGCATCACTCTGGCGCAGTTGAATGAAGTAGTCGTAATTGAGCAGTGGCTGGTTGAGTGACAGCGTATAGCCGCTGCTATCGAAATCGCGCGTGCCCACAGGAAAAGAGCTGGCGCTGATGGTCTTCAGCTTGTTTCTGGCGCGATCGGCGGTTAGATTGATCGATGGAAACAGCTGCGCACGGCTCTGTGATTTTGTTTCCAGCGTCGCGCGGTACGCTGCATCAACGCCGCGGTATTGCGGATCGTGTTCAATCGCTAGCTGGTAGATGTCGAGCAGGGTGGTGCTGGCAGCGGCGCTGGTGCTGATAAAAGACGTGCTGCTGATCAGGATCAAACCGGCTAGATGTGTGGCTAATATTCTCTGCATAGCGAGTATCTTAGTCGATTTGATCTCTGTTGTGTGTTGTTTTTGCGTGACTATGGCAGCCTAAAAGACAAAAGCAGAAGGCTTGCTGGCGTTGATCAGTGCAGGCAATTCGGTTTCGAACAATTGCTCGCTGATCAGGTCGCCATCGTCGGTGCGGCGCAGTAGCGTTGCGTGCATCACTGGCGCTTCGCCGATGATGGCAAAGATACGGCCGCCGCGATTTAGCAATCCGGCGTAACTTTCTGGCAGGTTTGGCAGTGAGCCGGTGATCACAATCGCATCGAACGCTTGATCGCTTTTCCAGCCCTGCGAGGCATCACCACATTCGAGAGTGATATTCTTTATATTATGTTCGGCGAGCCGTTTGCCCGCTTCGCTGATGAAGTCAGGGTAGATATCCACCGAGGTGACGTGGCCGCTGGCCGCGGCCAGCATCGAGGTGACATAGCCACTGCCGGTACCGATCTCCAGTACGTTGTCGCCTTTGTTAAGCTCCAGCGCCTGTAACATGCGGGCTTCGACGATCGGGTGCATCATCACCTGGTCATGTGCCAGTGGAATGCCGATATCGGCATAGGCGAGCTCGCGATGGCTTTCAGGTACAAACTGCTCGCGAGGAATATTTTCAAGCAGTTCAAGGGTTTCTGGATCGAGTACGTCCCATGGACGTATCTGCTGCTCGATCATGTTGAAACGTGCTTTCTCTTCAAATGCCGTGTTCATCGCCCGCTATCCTCGAAGTCATCAATCTGGTTTTAGTTATTCTGGTTTTAGCAATCCAGCCGCTCGACTTTAAATCTTAAAGGGGAGCGGAACCGCAAAGATTATTCGTTTTGGCGGGCGATGGCAAGTCGCGGTGGTTGATAGTGATATTGCTTAATGACTGTTGTCGAGGTGTAACAGTATGTTTTATATGGGAATATGGTGTTCTGATCTGGTTTGGTAGCTTGCATCTGCCGCAGGTATCGTTTAAATTTGCGGGTTCCCGCTATCGCTCAGCAGGCCGCTTTTATGCTTTACGGCCTAACCAGATGAGTGACCGGCGCTCCGTTGTATATTAAGGAAAGATTTTATGAGTGCGATCCCCGAAGAGTTTTTGAGTCAAACCGCCCATCTGGAGCAGGACACGGTTTCGCCGTTTCCTAATTCAAAAAAGATCTATGTTGAGGGGAGTCGCGCGGATATTCGGGTGCCGATGCGTGAGATTTCAGTCGGGGATACCACGATTAATGGCGGCATTGAGCCAAATGCGGCGATTCGTGTTTATGACACCTCGGGGCCTTACACTGATCCGGCGGTTTCGATTGACCCGCGCAAAGGGATGCCGGATGTGCGTGCAGCGTGGATCGAGGAGCGCGATGATACCGAGCTATTGACTGATCTGAGTTCTGAATACGGCCGCCAGCGCGCCGCCGATGCCTCGTTGGATCACCTGCGTTTTGATCATATTCGCACGCCACGTAGGGCTAAAAAAGGCCAAAATGTGTCGCAGATGCATTACGCGCGTAAAGGGATCATTACTCCAGAGATGGAATATGTGGCGATCCGCGAAAACATGAAGCTGGAAGAGGCGCGCCTCAACGGTGATATCGATGTGGCGATATTGAACCAGCAGCACCCAGGGCAATCGTTTGGCGCTAGCGTGCCGGATGTGATCACACCTGAATTTGTTCGCTCTGAGATCGCGCGTGGTCGCGCCATTATCCCTTCTAATATTAATCATCCAGAGCTGGAGCCGATGATCATCGGGCGTAACTTTCTGGTAAAGATTAACGGTAACCTCGGCAACTCGGCGGTCACCTCTGACATCGAAGCCGAGGTCGACAAAATGGTGTGGGGCATCCGTTGGGGGTCCGATACGATTATGGATCTCTCTACCGGTAAAAATATCCATGAGACACGCGAGTGGATCATTCGCAATAGCCCCGTGCCGATCGGTACCGTGCCGATCTATCAGGCGCTGGAAAAGGTCAATGGCAAAGCCGAAGATCTGACGTGGGAGATCTTCCGCGATACGTTGATTGAGCAGGCCGAGCAAGGAGTTGATTACTTCACGATTCACGCTGGGGTTTTATTGCGCCATGTACCGCTAACGGCAAAACGCCTCACCGGTATCGTTTCACGTGGTGGCTCAATTATGGCGAAGTGGTGTCTGGCGCACCATCAGGAAAACTTTCTCTATACCCACTTCGAAGATATCTGTGAAATCATGAAAGCGTACGATGTCTGCTTTTCATTGGGAGATGGTCTACGCCCTGGTTCGATTGCTGATGCCAATGACGAAGCGCAGTTTGGTGAATTAGAGGCGCTCGGTGAGTTGACCAAGATCGCGTGGAAGCACGATGTGCAAACCTTCATTGAAGGGCCGGGTCATGTGCCGATGCATCTGATTAAAGAGAACATGGAAAAGCAGCTTGAGTGTTGTGATGAAGCGCCGTTCTATACCCTGGGGCCACTGACGACTGATATTGCACCGGGCTACGATCACATCACCTCCGGCATCGGTGCCGCGATGATCGGCTGGTACGGTTGTGCGATGCTCTGTTATGTCACACCGAAAGAGCATCTCGGTCTGCCAAATCGTGACGATGTGAAAGAGGGGATCATCACTTATAAGATTGCAGCACACGCAGCAGATCTTGCCAAAGGCCACCCCGGCGCACAGGTGCGTGATAACGCACTGTCCAAAGCGCGTTTCGAATTCCGCTGGGAAGATCAATTTAACCTCGGCCTCGACCCAGACCGCGCACGTGAATACCACGACGAAACCATGCCAAAAGATTCCGGTAAGGTTGCTCACTTCTGTTCCATGTGTGGGCCAAACTTCTGCTCAATGAAAATCACGCAGGATGTGCGTGACTACGCCGCGAAACAGGGCGTATCAGAGCAAGAGGCGTTACAGAAAGGAATGGAAGAAAAGGCTGTGCAGTTTGTTAAGGACGGGGCGGAGATTTATAAGAAGGCTTGATCTTTCTTTGAATGCTCGTTTGGGAAAGCCGCCTTTGGGCGGTTTTTTTATGTCGTGTTTTCCTGTGGTTGATGTGAGTGGTTGTGCGCGCCAGTTGAAAGTGTTTTTAGCGCGTAAACTGCATCTGATACGATACTTAGCTATTTTCCATTGACTGCTGTTGAGAGTGGCTGGGTTGTTGAGGTGAGGTGTTGTATCGCGGAGGAATCAATCGATTGTGTTAAGGCCAGTTGGTTGAAGTAATACTGTTGAATGGCCGTTATAGTGAATGGTTAAAGCTGTTGATGTGATAAGGAGTTTCGTGATGGCCTTTCTTGATGACGATGATTTGAAACGAATGCCTTTTAAATATTTGGGGCGGAATGTACTTATCAGTGATAAAGCATCGATATATAACCCGGAAGAGATTGAGATAGGCGATCACTCACGGGTCGATGATTTTTGTGTGATCTCTGGTAAGGTCTCAATTGGACGCAATGTCCACGTGGCTGTTTTTTGTAACGTGGCGGGAGGAGATAAAGGGGTTACGCTGGCGGATTTTTCTGGATTAGCCTATGGGTGTCACGTTTTTTCTCAGTGTGATGACTATAGTGGCGGAACGCTTACTAATCCAACAGTTCCTGATCAATATAAGAATGTCACAAAAAAAGCAGTTGTGATTGGGCGTCACTCCATTGTGGGTACTATGTCTATCATTTTTCCTGGTGTTGTGTTGGCAGAGGGAACATCGGTTGGTTGCTCCTCGGTGGTGACAAATTCTACTAAAGAATGGTCAATATATGTTGGTAATCCACCCAGGAGAATTGCTGCGCGTAAGCGAGACTTGTTAGCACTAGAGCAGCTTTATCTGGAAGATGAGCGTACGGCGAGTGATAAGCGTTAGCCGGGTGTGCGTGTGAATGATCTAGTGATGACGTATCAGGTTGGTGACAGCGCTTCACTGAGTAAAGCTATTTCTGAAGAAGATGTGATGGTTTTTGCTAAATTGGTGGGGGATGATAACCCTGTTCATTTAGATGATGAGTATGCGCGCAATACCCGTTTTAAGGGGCGCATTGTACATGGGGCATTAGTCTCTGGATTGATATCGGCGGCGCTGGGAACCAAACTGCCGGGCCCTGGGGCAATTTATTTAAGTCAGCGAGTTGAGTTCTTACACCCCGTTCGTCCTGGGGATACGGTGACTGCCATTATCGAAGTCACGGATGTGCGTGTAGATAAGCCGGTGATTACCTTAAAAACCTATTGTGTGAATCAGGCCGATAAAATCGTTGTTGATGGTGAGGCGGTTGTGTTGCTTGATAGTGATTGATCTTTTTCTATTAGCGCGGTTTTTTTGCAACCAGGATCAGGCTGGCACCGAAACGCATCTGTTGTTTATTGCGCAGCTGTTTTAGCTCAGGTTTTAATATTGCGTTGATCAACCTGTGAGTGAGCGAACTACTTTTAGTATGAGCTTTGAGGCTGGCTTCGGTTGCTTCTTTTGTTAGGCCCAGCTTGTATGGCAGGGCTCTTAACAAATAGATTGGTAGAGGCAATGCTCGAAAGAAACATGAAAAATACTCAATCTCAAAACCTGCTGCCTTGACCACCTCTTTAGCGCTTGTTGTTGTGTAGCGCCTGTAATGGCCCGCCAGCTTGTCTTCGTTTGACCATAGTGCCTGATATAACGGAACGGTGAGATAAAGATTGCCACCTGGTTTTAGCAGAGAGTACATTGCACTCAGGAACTCTGCGTCATTCTCGATGTGCTCTATTACATCGAAGAGCCCAATGGCAGGTAGTGATTCGTAATTGAATCCGGCTGTTTCACTAGTCGCACAAATGATGTTTTTTATACCACGTTGTTTCGCATGCATCGCACCTGACTTGCTGGGTTCAACTAATGCAACATTAAACCCCTTGTTTGCAATATGAAGCGATACAAAGCCATTTCCTCCGCCAATGTCGAATATGGTTCCATTCTCTGCCGGTGGAAATGCGCTTATTACCGTGGTAATACAGTGATTACGATGCTGGAACCAGAAGGAATTATCCTCAATGGAAAAGCAGGCTTTGCTACCACCAGCTGGATAAGAGACGTTCTCAGATTCAGCACTATACCAAATGCCATTGGAGGATAGCGTGAGCCTTGTGCTTATTGATGCGATATCGATCATGTTTTCTTTTAACTGGTTATTTTTTGTGTTCTGCGTGAGCTTCCCCATGCGCATGTTATAAAAATAAGTATCGAAATAATTGAGATGACTGTGCCAAATAGTAGATTTGGGGTTTTATAGGTCAACTCAATCTCATGCTTTCCTTTACCTAGTGCTATACCTGAAAAACCAATATTAGCCTGTACAAGGTTTTTAATTTTTCCATTTACTTTGATATGCCAGCCTGCATCAAAAGGGATTGAGAAAAATAGAAATCGCGGTGCGTCTAGTTTAATTTCCCCACTGATATGATCGTTGTCAAAGTGTTTAATAGTCATGGTTGCTGTACGACGCTGGTTGATATCGGCAACGAATGAGTTAATGTCATAGCTAGAAGGGATCTCTTCTACTGGGTATGGTGGTAGTTGAGGCTGCGCTTGTTGATCTGTGCTGGTGACTATTGCTGCGCGCATCAGGGCAACGTACTTCTTTCCTTTGGGTAGTTTAAGAAATTCATCTTCAGTCATCACGTTTTCATATGTGAAGCCAAGCGGCAGGTGCAGTGTGTTGATTGCGATAAATACATCGCCAATTTTTTCTATACCCTGGATACCGTAGTTCATTAGGACTCTAAGGTGTTCGGGATCTTTTGTGATGAAGTATTTGACTGATGCAATACTTAATAGCAAGGGTGTATCTTTAAGGCCTTTTGCCCAGCGAGTAGAATTCTCATTTGTACCATCAATGATTTCCATTGCATCAAGGAATCGAATGTAGTTTAACTGGTTGAATGAGTGGTATGACGTTGTTCCAAAGTAACCGTGAACCTTTGAGTCGTTCATGCTTGAATGTATTGCAGGGCCTGAGCTATAAGACTTTTCGATGCGGTAGAAGCCAGCGTCTTTCTGTTTTATTTTTGCAATCGCCTCGACGCTGCTATCGTTGTATCCAGCCTTCCCATGGTATTCCTCTGCTGTGAGTGTGGGGCGGTTGTTTATCGTTTGCCATGAAAAACTGGTTAACTCAATGCAGACTAGCGATATCAGTCCTATTAGTGCCATTCCTTTTAACTTTGGTTTGCTTAGCAAGATGATAGAAAAAGCATAGAGTAAAAGTAAAATGCAGATCATTAATGCCATTTTTTCATTAATGATGTTCTCTGCAAGTTGAGCGTCATATAGATATGGTGCTGTTATTAAAGAGAATAATATGATCAGGGTTGCAATTAGCAGGCGATTGTTAATGGTTCCTGATTTTATAATAATGTTGAATGCATGTAGCGAGAAGAAGAGCAGAACAAATGCCACGAATGCAGAAAACAATCGATAATAATCACCAGAAAATGCCCAGAATAGATGGCGGAAAAAAGGGAAAATAATGGGCAGTAAAAAAACAAGCAAAAACAGAAGGTAGCTTATTCGCTGGGGACGATTCAGATGGATGAATGCCTGCGGTGTTAATAGTAATGCCAGTAATCCACAGTAGAGCATTGGTGCTTCCAGGTAGTTGTACCAGCCGGCGAATTGGCTTCCGGTTCCGAGTAGGTCGCTTGAAAAGAGCCGGGCAATTGCCGTGATGTTATGTTTCATGCCAGCTATCTGAAAAGGTGATTGGGATAGTAGTTGGCCGAAGAGTGAGGCATCTCCTGTCAGGCGTGGGCTGCTGATCATTTCCTGTATGTTTGCAATGAGAAATATTGCGCTGATACAGGCACCTAATGTACCGAAAATGATGATCCAGCCAATCGTCTTTACGAGTTCTAGTGGTTTCCACTGGTGGTAGTGATAGTGGCGGAAGATGGTATAAGGCAGAATAAACATGGCATAGAGGTAGAGGTTGAAGGATATGTTTGCTGCAATTAATGCAATTCCGATAACTAAGTAATGCCAGATTCTATCCTTGATATAACGCTCTAGTGCATATAGAAGAAGCGCGAAATAGACGGCGTCAACAGAAAAGACATACCAGGTGCCGCCCAAAACCATAAAGCCAGAAAATGCGTACAACAGCCCGCCGAGAACTGCAGTTAAAGGTAAAAGTCCAAGTGTTCTCAGAAAGAGAAAAAAGAGCTGTGCGGCAAGAAAAACTTTAAGTACTTCCACGTAAGCAATGCCGTAGGCCAGGTTTTCTGAGCCTATCAGTATCAAAATTAATTCGAATGGATTGCCGACACTATGAGGAAAAATGTTTTGTCCCATGCCCTGGCTAAAAGACCAGCCTGGCCACCCTTCACCGCGTAGATAGTCGGCGAGGTGAATATACTTTGGATAGTAAACATTGAGTGTGTCACTACCAATGTCTTTATATAGAAATAGTTTTGAGAAGGTCAGGAAGTCCCAGTAAACAATGCCTGATATCAAAGCGGTTAATGTTAATAACAGCAGTATGCCTTGTCGATGCGATAGCTTTAATAAAAAGTTATTCATCCAGGTTTCCAGTCGGGTTCTCAGTCAGGTTGATATGTTGGCGGTGAATGGTTTTATTAGCCGGTTGACAATATTTTTTTGTAAATTGCGACACGGAAAATCAATGACCTTTGGTTTATGTGCTAAAAAAGGTTTTAATTTCACTGGTTATCCGGAGTATCGTCTTGTCATCTAGTTCGTAGTAAAAGGGCAGTCTTATCAGACTGGCACTGACTCTCTCTGTTACAGGGAGCATGCCTGCTCGATAGCCAAGTGATTGCCCTATGGGTGATGTGTGTAAGGGCACGTAGTGGAAGACGGCATGTATGCCCCGGTCTTTAAGGTGCTGTAGTAGTGATTTCTGAACGCCTTCATTTTTCACTAAAATGTAAAACATATGGTAGTTGGTTGTGCATTCATCGGGAACGTATGGAAGGCGCAGTATACCTCGTTCAGTAAGTGGCGTTAATAGCTCAAGGTATTGAGTGTAGATATGGCGTCGTCGAGCCGTGATCCTATCTATGTTTTCTAGTTGCGCATAGAGAAATGCGGCAAGGATGTCTGATGGTAAATATGATGAGCCAACATCAACCCAGGTATATTTGTCTATTTCACCTCGGAAAAATTGACTGCGGTTTGTCCCTTTCTCTCGAATGATCTCTGCTTTTTCGATGAGCGTCTTATCATTAATAATCAGGGCCCCACCTTCGCCACAGATAAAGTTTTTTGTTTCGTGAAAACTAAATGTGCCAAGGCTCCCCATCGTTCCCAGGAAACGGCTTTTATATTGTGCATTAACTCCCTGGGCCGCATCTTCGATGATGTGCAGCTGATTTTTTTTTGCAATACGCTCAATTTCATCCATATTGCAACTAATGCCAGCATAGTGAACGGGTACGATTGCTTTGCTTGCGGGAGTGAGTAACGGCTCGATTAATCTTTCATCCATGTTGAGCGTATCTTCTCGGATATCGACAAAACGTAACTTTGCACCGCGCATCAAGAAAGCATTAGCGGTTGAAACAAAGGTGTATGATGGCAGGATCACTTCGCTTTCATTGTCGATGTCACAAAGAAAAGCTGATATTTCCAGTGCGCTGGTACATGAATTGGTTAGCAAAATTTTACTAGCAGAAAAACGCTGTTCCATGAGCGATTGACAGCGCATGGTGAACTCCCCATCACCTGATGTGTGGCCCTTTGAAATGCACTCAGCGATATAGTCCAGCTCTTTTCCTGTTAGGAAAGGCTTGTTGAATGGAGTGGGACTAATTGAGTCCGATCTCTGATTCTTAGTTGGCATTATTTAACCCGCAGGGTCTTCTTTTAAACACCCATAGTCTGAGGAGTATAAAGGTAAGGCTCGCAATGATTATAATCATAATGCCCTGAATAGCTTGATGGGGTAGTGCTAGTACATCTACAAAAAAATAGAGCGAAAAAAAGTTCAGAATATAGCCCAGGATATACACAGAAAGGTAGCGGGAAAAACTTTTTCTATCAATGTGGGTGCTATTGAATGTCCAGCGATGATTTAGAAAATATGTGAGGCTGACACTTGCTATATAAAGAAGTGACATGGCTACTTTGGGTTCCATGCCGTAAAAAGTTAGTAGTAAGTAGAGTGCGAATAGCGCGGCATTTGAACCGATGCCAATGATGCCGTACTTGATTATCTGTTTTCGTAACATTTTACAGGGCGGCGGGCATTATCAGGCGAATGTTGAATAAAAAGTTTGTATGATCGCTATTTTCATTTTTGTAATGTCACTGAGGTTCTACAGTAAGGTGTCTCGTACATGGTAGGTGGGGCGATCAATGGTTCTAAAGTGAATTCGTGCAATATACTCTCCGATAATGCCTAGAGAGAATAGCTGGGCACCCGAGAAAATGGCGATGATAGAAGCTAGAAATGCAAAGCCGGGTGCGGTGTTGTTGTATAACAGGTAGCTGACTAGCACCCAGCCCAGCACCCCTATTCCGAATAGCATGAATAGGAAACCCAGGATGCTGGCAATACGCAGAGGAAGTGTTGTGAAGCCTGTCATCAGGTTGATGGCATGGGTGATTAGGCTTGAAACCGAGTAGTTGGAAGTGCCCGCTTTACGAGGTACATGCTTCACCGGGATGGTGCCAAAATTAGTGGTTCCCCAGGTTAGCAGCACATCAATTGAGACATAGGGGCCTCGGTATTCTGAGAATGAGTCTCGCACACTAGCGCGGAATGCTCGGAATGCGCTGGCATTGCGAGCGGTCTCAATGCCCATCACTCGCTGCAGTGCGAGTTTGGTGAGTTGCGAGGCCATGTTGCGTAAAAAACCATGTTGTCCATCTATAGGTGGCGCATAGACGGCATCAAAGCCATGCTCTATTTTTTCTAGTAGTTGAGGAACTGCTTCTGGAGGATGTTGAAGGTCATCATCCATGGTGACGATGATGTTATACCTGGCAGCTCGAATACCGCATAGCAATGCATTATGTTGCCCAAAATTCCGGCTGAGGCGAATGCCTTTGATATGTCGATTCTCGTTGGTTAGGCTGCTGATGATTTGCCAGGATGCATCTGGGCTATTGTCATCGACGTAAATGATTTCGAAATCAGTCTTGAGATCATTGCAAACCTGAATGAGGCGATCGCTGAGCTCATTGAGATTTGGTGAGCCATTGTAAACGGGAATGACTACAGAGATGCTTTCCACCTGAACTCGCTCCTGAGCGTTGATTAATGGTGATTTAGAGGCTGCCTCACTTATATGTTTGTTTTAACGGCAGAACCTGCATATTTTGTAATAAAATTACTCGCATAGTTTTTTGCCTGGGGGGTTCTTCTATTTTGGTAGCTATTGAAAGCTGGCGGCTGTGCTGGTTAATTGACTTTTTCCAGTAGAAGATTGCCAGTCTCGTCTTTTATGCCCTGCCATTTATCCATTATGAAGGTGGTTGTGATAGTCTCTGTGATCAGGGCTGGGCCGCTGATGCGCTCTTTTTCAAGTAATGAGTCGCGTTCAATTGAGCTGATTGTCGATATCTCATTGTTTAGATAAACATCGGCAGTGGTTCTCCGTGAACGGCGCTCACTACTTTTTGCTAGTGTCACCTCAGGCAGGGGCCCGCGAAGGCCCGTGCGAACGTTAATGAGTTCAACATCACAATCGAGTCGATGACCGTAGCGTGATTCATGCGTTTGATGGAAGTTGCTGATGGCATCATTAATCGTATTGTTTGAAGTTTTCCATGGAATATTCAGCGTACTGGACTGTCCCTGATAGCAGAGGTCAAGCGATGGGTGGGTGGTGATCTCTTCCTGTCTTAACCCTTCCTGCTGCAGTGCTTCAATCCCTTGCTGTTTTAGATGGTTAAGCTGTTCTTCAATCTGCGCTTTATTGAGTGAATGTAGTGGCTTATTCAGTGAGCGCGATAGCTGGCGTGCGCGTGGTGCGGTGAGCATGCCGAGTGCGGAGAGTACGCCGCCGTGAATTGGCACCAGTGCGCGTGTCATGCCGAGTTTTTCGGCGAGCGCGCAGACATGAAGACCGCCTGCGCCGCCAAAGGAGATCAGTGTGAAGTCGCGCGGGTCATGTCCCTGCTGCACTGAGATGACGCGTAGCGCTTGCGCCATATGTTCGTTGGCGATTTCGATAATGCCTTGTGCGGTGGCTTCAATCGATAGGCCGAGCGGGGTGGCGATGGTTTCAATGGCATGGCGAGCGGCGGTTACGTCGAGCTGCATTTTGCCGCCGAGAAAGGCATCAGCCTGAAGTCGCCCCAATACCAGATTTGCATCGGTGACTGTAGGTGCTGTGCCGCCTTTACCGTAACAGGCGGGACCGGGGCGTGCGCCAGCAGATTCGGGGCCGACCTGTAGCAGGCCACCGGCATCAAGGTGGGCGATCGAACCGCCGCCCGCGCCGATGGTGTGCATATCGACCATCGGCACCGCGACCGGGTAGCGGCCGATCTTGCCATTGTTGGTGAGGGTGAGTTCTTCGTCGGGGCGACTATCGAGCATCGCTACATCGGTGGAGGTGCCGCCCATGTCGAAGCTAAGCAGTTTTTGTTGGCCACTGGCCGCGGCAGTGTAGCGCGCACCCGCCAGGCCGCCCGCTGGGCCGGAGAGCAGCATGTTGACCGCTTCACTGCCTGCGAGTGATATATCAATGGTGCCGCCAGCGCTCTGCATCACAGCGATGTTGGCGTTGGGTAGCCCATCACAGAGTCGTTGCAGGTAGGCCTTGACCAGCGGGCCGATCCAGGCGTTAAGCCAGGTGGTGATGCCGCGTTCGTATTCGCGATACTCAGGCAGGATCTTTGACGAACGTGAGATAAAGATACTATCGGGGATGATCGCTTCAATCGCCTTTTCAAAGCGCTCATCAATAAAAGAGAAGAGTAGATTGATTGCGACCGCTTCCGGTTTCAGTCGTTCGATCTCTCTCTTTAGCAAGGCGAGTTGCTCATCGCTTAACTCTTCTACGACGCTACCATCCGCGCCCAGTCGGCCGCCGGTCTCAAGGCAGAGTGCGCGCGGCACCGGGGGTGTGATCGCTTGCGGATGCCATTCGTAGAGCTGTTCTCGGGTCTGTCGTCCGATGGTCAGCATGTCGCTCAGGCCGTGGTTGGTGATGAATACTGTGCGTACCCCTTTGCCTTCGAGCGCAGCATTGGTGGCGACGGTTGAGCCGTGGACAATATTGAGTGGCTCATCCAATAGACCGAGTTCAGTGACGCCCTGAATGATCGCCGCTTCCGGTGCGTGCGGGGTTGATAGCACCTTGTGAATCTTGAGCTGTTCACCATCGAACAACACAAAGTCGGTAAAGGTGCCGCCGGTATCGACGCCGAGTAGTTTGGTAGTTAGTATCATAATGGGATTAGTTTAAACGATGCGCTATTCTATTTTGTATTGTTGTTGGTATAAACGTATTATCAAGTGATGAGTATGGATAGTCTAATCACCGTTGAAAACCTCTATCGTTATTATGGTGAATTATGTGCGGTGCACGATCTCTGTTTTGAGGTCCGGCGCGGTGAGGTGCTGGGTTTTCTTGGCCCTAATGGTGCGGGTAAATCAACCACGATGAGAATGATTGGCGGCAACCTTGCGCCCAGTGCGGGTCGGGTGTTGATCAATGGCATCGATATTCTTGATCAACCGATGTTGGCGAAGGCGGAGTTGGGTTACTTGCCAGAAACACCGCCACTCTATCGTGACCTGACGGTTGATGAATATCTTGTCTACTGTGCGCGTATCAACCGTATTCCACGCGCGCAACAACGCGCCGCAATCGATTCTGCCAAAGAGCGTTGCGGCCTGACCGAAGTGGGGCGACGTCTGATTGCCAATCTATCCAAGGGATATCAGCAGCGGGTTGGTATCGCACAGGCGATTATCCATGCGCCATTGGTGGTGTTGCTGGATGAGCCAACGGTGGGGCTCGATCCAATTCAAATTCGTGAAATTCGTAGCCTGATTCGAGACGTGGCGAATGAACATAGCGTCGTGCTGTCGACTCATATCCTGCCGGAGGTGCAGTCGGTGTGCGACCGGGTGCAGATTATTAATCGCGGACGACTAGTGTTGAATGAGTCGATTGAACAGATGCGAGAAAAGCTACAGGCGACAACGTTACTGATAGCGCTGCGTGTGCCGCCATCGATTGGCGAGCTGGAATCGATCGAAGGTGTGCAGCATGCCGAGGTGGTTGACGATGGGCGTGTGCGTATTCGTTTCGATGCGAGTGATGACCCCTCAGATATGATTGTTGAGCTGGCGGTCGCAAACGGCTGGGGCCTGCATGAACTGACGCCAGAACGGATGACGCTGGAGCAGGTGTTTGTTGATATCACCAGTAGTGATGCGCATGCGCAAGGCGAGTCCGGTAATGAAGTTGGCGGCGAAGGTGAGGCGGCATGATCTTCACGATTGCAGGGCGTGAACTGCGCGGGCTGTTTCTGTCGCCGTTGGCGTGGTCGATTTTAGCGGTGGTGCAGTTGATTCTGGCCTATATGTTTCTGGCGCAGGTCGATTTTTTTGTGCAGCTGCAGCCGCGCCTACCGACAATACCGGGCGCGCCGGGTATTGCTGAGATAGTGGCGGTGCCGCTGCTAAGTAATGCCGCGATGATTCTGTTATTGGTGGTGCCGCTGATTACGATGCGATTGATCAGTGATGAGCGTCGCAATCAAACCTTGCCGTTGCTCTTTGCAGCGCCGATTTCGATGAGTGCCATTGTACTGGGCAAATTCGTCGGGGTGATGACCTTTCTGCTGCTGATGTTGTTGATGATCTTGCTGATGCCGTTGGCGCTGTTGCTGGGTAGTTCGCTCGACTTTGGCGTGCTGGCAGCGGCGACCCTGGGTCTGTTTCTATTACTGGCAAGCTTTGCGGCGCTGGGCTTGTTTATGTCATCACTAACCGCGCAGCCTACGATTGCAGCGGTAAGCACCTTTGGGGTGTTGTTGCTGTTATGGATTGTGGACTGGGCGGGCAGCAATGCAGATGCTGGGCAGGGCAGTAACGCACTGGCATACCTGTCAATCCTGCGCCACTACGAGGCCTTATTGAAAGGGGTTTTCAATAGTGCAGATGTGATCTATTACCTGCTCTTTATTACGGTTTTTCTGGTGCTTTCGGTTCGTCGGCTTGATGCAGAGCGGACGCAGAACTAATGAAGGTGAGCGTTAAATCTCGTCGTTTGATGTTGTTGCAGAACCTGCTATTTGTGGTGCTGTTCCTTGGTGCCGTTGGCCTGACGGGGTGGTTGAGTACGCAGTATGACTATCATGCGGACTGGACCGAGAACGGGCGCAATACCCTGTCGGAAGCCAGCGTTGCATTGCTGGAGGAGATCTCACAACCGGTGGTGATCACCGTCTTTGTGCGCGAGACGCCGATGTTGCGTAAACATATCAGTGAGCTGGTGGCGCGTTATCAGCGTTACAAAACGGATATTGAACTGAAGTTTGTTAACCCGGATGCCGCACCACAGCAGGTGCGTGAGATGAGCATCACTGCTGAAGGCGAGATGATGATTGAGTCTGCGGGGCAGCAGGCGCGCACTAAGCAAATTTCGGAAGAGGGCATTAGCAATGCATTGCAAAAGGTACTGCGGGGTGGTGAGCGCAAGATCGCTTTTTTGCAGGGGCATGGGGAGCGTGATTTTCTCGGCACCGCAAGCTATGACATCTCCACCTGGGCGCAACAACTGCTGGCGAAAGGTACGCAGCTTTACGCGTTGAACCTTGCCAGTACTCCTGTTGTGCCCGATAACACTTCACTGTTGGTGATCGCGGGGCCGCGTGCCGATCTGCTGCCCGGTGAGCTGGTAGCGATTCAGGGCTATCTTGATCGTGGTGGCAATCTGTTATGGCTGGCGGACCCCGGCGAGCTGTTTGGCCTCTCGGGTATCGGTAAGCAGATGGGGCTTGAGTTTCAACCGGGAACGATCATTGACCCCAATGTCTCGCAGGTTGGGATGCAGCTGTTTGGCACGGATGATCCGCGTATGGTGTTGGTGGCGAGTTACGGCGCACATCCGGCGGTGACGGGGTTTGATTTTAATACCCTGTTCCCGATGGCGCGCGGCATTGAGGCACACGAGGAAGGTGAATGGCAGCCGGCAACGTTGTTGATGACGCTGTCGAATGTCTGGGCTGAGAATGGTGAGATCGCCGGTAGCATCGGCTTTGATGATGGCGATATCGCCGGGCCATTGAATATCGGTGTGGCGTTGAGTCGTGAAGGCGATGATGCGCAGCAACGCGTGGTGGTGATTGGCGATGGTGACTTTTTATCAAACGGCTATCTGGGTGTGGGCGGCAATCTACAGTTGGCAATGAACATCGCTAACTGGCTGGTGCACGATGACACCTTGTTATCGATACCGGCAAAGAGCTCGACTGATATTACGCTTGAGATGGATGAGTTTGAGCTGGCAATGGTCGGAATGGTTTTTCTGGTCGTGTTGCCGTTACTGCTGTTTGGCAGTGGTTTTTTTATCTGGTGGCGACGTCGTCGTCGATGAAGGCCTGAATGCGCGCTCGCTGGTTATTGAATCTGCTGTTGTTATTGGTTGTCGCGGGGCTGGCTGCGTTGGCCTATTTCCGTCCCGGGCTTGATGGGCCGCTGCCACCACCGACGCTTTCGCAGGCGCTGCCAGAGCAGGCGCAGCGAGTTCAAATCGAACGTTTGGGGCGAGAGACTATTTCAATGGTGCGTGATGCTGCTGCCGGTGGGTGGCAAATAACGACACCGATCAATTTAGCGGCTAATTCATTTCGCATCGAACCACTGCTACAGGTGCGTCGCATGGTGAGTCGTTCAAGTTTTGCGGCGGTAGAGGTAGATTTAAACCAGTACGATTTGTCATCGCCGCAGGTGTGGTTGTCGATCGATGATGAGCGTTACGCCTTTGGTGGTGTTGAGCCATTAAACGGTTATCGTTATGTGATGATCGATCACACCGTGCACCTGTTGTCTGATCGAACCTTAAAATACCTGTTGATGTCGCCGTATGATTTTGTCGCGCTTGAGTTGCTGCCGGCAAAACGTGAGTTGCTGACGATACGTTTTGATAATCGAGTCATCAATGATGAGCTTGCGCTGGCAGCGTGGGGGGAGGCGCATGCGCGGCGTGTCTCGCGTTATGCCGAGTCTGGGTCTGGGTCTGAGGTCGAGTCACTGTCATTGGTCCTGGCTGATGGGTCGACGTTGCAGCTCGATATCCTGATGCGTGAGCCAGAGTTTGTGCTTGGCGTGCATGAGCGTGGGGTGCGTTACCATTTCACTGAAGAAGAGGGTGAGCGCTTACTCGCGACGCTGGAGGGTGGTGATGCCTGAGTTGCCGGAGGTTGAGACGACGCGGGCAGGTATCGAGCCTCACCTGCAGGGACAGCGAGTGAAGGAGGTGAAGGTCTATCAGCGAAAGTTACGTCAGCCAGTGAGCGCTGGACTGGCATCGGCCCTGAAGGGCGACACGATTCAATCAGTCGAGCGTCGTGGCAAGTACCTGCTGCTGAAGAGTGCGAGTGGTACGGCAATCATTCATCTTGGTATGTCCGGCAGCCTGCGTTTGGTGGCAAAAGAAGTGCCGCTGGAAAAACATGATCACGTTGAGTTTTTACTGGCGAGTGGTCAGGCGCTGCGTTTTCGTGACCCGCGCCGTTTTGGGGTGGTGTTATGGACCGCTAAAGATCCGCTACAGCATCCACTGATCGTAAAGCTTGGAGTGGAGCCGCTTGAAACCGAATTTGATGTCGATTATCTCTACAGGATTGTGCAGCAGCGCAGTGTTGCGATTAAGCAGCTCATTATGAATGGCCAGGTGGTCGTTGGCGTTGGTAATATCTACGCGAGCGAGGCGCTGTTTCGTGCGCGGATTCACCCCAGGCGGGCGGCGAAACGTATCTCACGAGCGCGTTGCGAACGATTGGTGGCTGCGATCAAGTCGGTGCTAGCTGAAGCGATTAAGCAGGGCGGTACGACGTTGCGGGACTTTTATAATGGCGCGGGTGAGCCGGGCTACTTCAAGCAGTCTCTGCAGGTCTATGGGCGCGGCGGCGAGCCGTGTGTGGTATGTGGTGCCGAGATTCGCCAGATAGTGCAGGGGCAGCGCTCCACTTATTACTGTGGGCGCTGCCAGCGTTAAACCGGTTAGCTGTCGGCTTTTGCCGTCTCACTGTTTCCGTTGGTGGAGTGCGCTGGCGGCAGCGTTTCAACTGAGGCACCTTTGATGCGGATCACCACGCCAGCTTCCTGTAGCGAAAGTGTTTCTGCGATGCCGCTGAGCTCCGAGATGTTTTTACTTAAGCCAAGATTCGCTTCAAGCGTGTGGTCAAAAATCAGATGCGTGATCCCTTTAATGCTGGTCAGGAATTCCGCGCTATCATCCGCTGCATAGGGTAGTGGAAATACATCGCGACGACACGCCAGCATGGTGCGCGCCGGCCACTGACTTGCTGCTTGAAATGGGGCGTCTGGGTCTGCTGCTTCAACAGCGAGTTGCTGAATGATGTCGTCCGTTGGTGACAACAGCTCGCTTTGTAAAACCTGGCGATACTGCTTATCTGCCAGCATAAAGGTGCTGCTAACAATCATCAAAACGACAATAACAATGCCGCGCTGCCCCATCAGGCTCTTGCTGTTGAACGACTGATTAAAGGCAACGAGCAGCGCCAGGCCGCGGTATAGCAATAATGCAATCGCGACCACTGCCCATTCTGGTGTGGCGGCGACGAGTCCAACAATGACGGCAAACAGTAGTGAGCTGCCCATCAGGTCGTTAAGCAAGAATGTGCGGTCTTTGATGATGACGATGATTAAGAGCAGCGCCACAATAAAGCCGCCAATCCAGCCTGCCGGCTCACCAAAGCCAACTGCGCCATTCTGCAGAGCATTGGAGAGAGTGACGAGCGGGTTGCTAAACCAGACGATGTCTTTTTGCCAGCCGTTCTGAAAAGTCATGATCAGCGGGATGGCGATCGCGAGGCCAACCATTATCTGTCGGCGTTGTTGTTTGTTAAGCGGGTCTCTGATCCAGAGCCAGGCCAGTGCTAACGCGTAGCCAAGTCCTGCCGGGTGTAGACTGACGGCGGTGATGACAACGAGTAGTTGAACGAAGAACCAGCCACCGAGTGGGCGTGGTTTGGCGCGATAGGTGTTGCTCACCCATAGACCTAAGCCGAATGTGAGTAGTAGCATTGGTCCAGTACCGACTGAGCTGATTTGCGTGATGGTCAGTGGGCAGATCAGTAGCAGTGCAGTGGCCATCAGTGCTGATTCGTGATTTTCTCTGCGTGCCCAGTAGTAGAGGAAGAGCGCACCAAAAAATGCCAGCATTGCGGTAAATATTTTGGTGGCGAGCATACTGCCTGACCAGTAGATGGCGACAGGTAGCAACAAAATTGCACGCATGTCAGGTGTGCCAAAGGTGGCGACCGGGTTGGCGATGCGGTCGACAATCGACCATAGAAACAACAGGGCTTTGGCTGCACCTTCATTTAAGCCGTATGGTGTCAGGTTAACGAGGTTAAACCCCCAGAAGAGAGCGGCAATCCAGACAGCGAGTATAATCAGCCTTAGGTATTTTTCAGGGATGGCGACGCGCATGTTCTCTCCGGAGTCAGTAATTCTCTATCTGGCGGTATTACTTTAGATATTTTAGGTTTAGCCCTTGTCGATACGAGCTTGTAAAACCCCGTGCTTATGTAAATAAAACAAGGATGTTTATAGTTTTGAGCGGAGGACTTATCGCTTAAGTTCGACTTGCTAGACGCTGAAAATAGAACACGCCCCGGTGGGGCGTGTCGTCTAACTACTTTGTATTGATTCTAAATTTTCTTTATCAAAGAATCAATTATCCAAAGATTTAGTTAGCACCTAATAAAGGTATAATAATGAATAAAACTAGTACAACCGCGATGGTTACCATTGGAAATGCGCCCATGATCAATCCCCTCCCAAATAACATTCTAAATTTTGGTTTGACCTGGTTTTTTGGCCAGACCTTCTTTTACTTAAAAACGTAAGACAGAGAGAGTATCTACATTACATGGACGATGTCAATAACTCTACACATCGTACTTTTTGAGTGAAATGTTCGATTGTCAGTGGCTGATGCTTAGTTTATATTGCGGGTGGGGATGGGGGTATAGGTTCGTAGCGGCTTTAAATGTGTCTTGCGGAATTTGAGTGATGATTCTCTACAATATCATTGGTCAAAAAGTTTCAGGGCGTAGCAGGTTCGGGCATAGAGGGTTTTATTGTCCGCTCAGGAATTTAAAGGGAATTAGTGCTTGAACTAGATTGATCGGTCATGTTATATATCACCATCCTTGGGTATTACCAACCAAAATGCTGGCTAGCATGGGGCGGTCTACTCTAAGATTTTTGGGGAGGTATAATGCGCGAATCATCAAGAATTCGTCGTAATTAGAACTATTTTTGAGGCTTTGTTAGGAGGGATTGATAATGTTAGAGACACCAGCGATTGCAACACTGTACCTGCTTTGGTTTATCTTGGCTTTTGGCTTGGCAGCAGTAATGCTGAAAATGAATTCGTAAAAAAATAGCATTAAGTTTAGCCGGATGACTTTGATGGAGAGGGCCAGTTCGAACCTCAATAGTAGGTACGACCGATTCCAAGATCATCTGGGAAAAATGTATAAAAATTGGGAGGGGTCTTGAAATGCGTAGGTACTTAATATTGATGTCAGCCATGGCTTTTGTTGCAGGCACGCTTGCACCAACAGCGGCCATGTCAGCTGCTCAGTACTCAAAAGGTGACGGTGACGTCAGTAGTGGTAAAGCCATTTTTGAACAAGGCAAGGGCGATGTTCCTGCTTGTAACTCATGTCACGGTGCAGACGGTAACGGCGATGACAATATGGGCACACCACGCCTGACTGGGCAGGGTTTCACATTCTTACTGAAACAGTTGGAAGATTTTGCAACTGATAAGCGTATGGATGAGACCATGTTTGTGATGAATACAAATGCTAAAGGGTTGAGCTCACAGGATCGTAGAGATGTGGCAACATATCTCTCACAGAAGCGTAATAACTTTTCAGGTTCTGATCTGAAAGAGCTTACCGCTAATGGTATTGCCACTGGTAAAACTAACTTCGGTAAATCTTTGGTTGAAATCGGTAGCCCAGAGCTTTCTGCATGCAAATCATGTCATGGATTTGCTGGTCGCGGTGCGCCACCTATTTATCCTGTGATTTTGAACCAGCGCTACACCTACCTGGTAAGTCAGCTGAAAAAATTCCGTGATGGAAGTCGTGCAAATGATCCAATGGGTCAGATGCGTGCAATTGCAAGAAAAATGTCTGATGATGACATCAATAATGCAGCTGCATACCTGACTACTGCTCAGAGCAGCACACCAGGCAACATTCACACTCCTTACACATTCCACTAAAAAGGTTTGTAGTGACGAAGTAGTAAAAGTTGAAAGAAAGGGCGGGCAATTTGCCCGCCCTTTTTTTATCTGTAGAATTTTACATATATGACTGCTGAATGGCGTCATTACACTAATTGGTTAACTTTCTAGCATGGCAAAAAAACAACCTTTAAAGTCTGGTGAGAAGATATTACTGGGGATATTTGGTGCATTCTTTTGTCTGGCTGCGATTGGCTATGTGGTGCTGGAGAGCGTGCGTTTGACATCGGATAAGCCGATGTTTACCCAGACGACATTTTTTAATTTCTCCGAAGAGGGCAAGCTTGGGCATGGTTATTACATGAAAGCTAACTGTAATGCCTGTCACCGTGCTGTAAGAAGCGGTACCAGCATGGGGTTATCGCTGGATGGCATTGGTTCAAAAAGGAGTGTTGATTGGTTGGAGGCGTTTTTACTAGATCCTGAAAAAGTTTATGACGGGGCGACGATCGATCACGGAATGGACAAAGAAGCAGGCAGAATTATTGCTCGCCTTTCTGAAGATAAAATAAGGCCTATTGCTGTATTTCTTTCCGAACTAAAGGCGGTTGCAGGGTCATCTGTTTCGAAGACCCCGCCGCCTGAGCGCTCTGAATTTATTGATGGTATGGTGGGTTCCTGGGCCCCAGAAGGGTGGAAGGAAAAATACGAGGATGTGCGTGACCGAGTGAAGCGTGAAGAGGTGGAAGGTGAAGCTGAAGCTGCTGGAGAGGTAACTACTGATGCGCACTAGACCCTGGACGCATGAACGAGAACAGGATTACCGCAGATATACACTATGGTTTATTTATGCTTGTGTAATTTATAGCATCATCGGTTTTTCATGGGGTGTTGTGGTGGGTATGTTTCCTGATTTAAGGGAATTCATTAATCATCGCCCACATGGCAATTTGATTATGTTAGGTCATGGACATCTTAACTTGCTGGGTTGGGTTGAGATGGCGATATTTGGGGCGATTTACTACATCATCCCTCGTCTGGTGAGGCGGCCTATTTATAGTTTTAAATTAGTAAGAATACATTTCTGGGTGCATAATTTTGGTTTATTGGGAATGGTTGTTTCATTCGTGGCGGCTGGTGTGATGGGAGGCGTGGCGAGTATGACGATGTCACCGGCTGAAACCAGTGCAATTGTTCGCCCGATAATGATTACGGTGGGGATGTTTGGACTCCTCGTACTATCCGCAAATATTATTTGGGGATACAATATTTTCCGAACATGCATGGGCTGGGAGAAGGATTATGTTAGAGATAGCGCGAAAATTTAGTCGTATTATACTGGTTGCGGGAATCTCAGCTGTGGTATCCGGCTGTTTATCAATTAGTGAAACGACGCTCAGAGTCGGTGAGCAAGCCCCAAGCCTGAAAACTAAGACGCTTGCTGATGTCGATGGCGACTTTAGCCGCATTACCACTTATCGCTACCCTGATGAGCGCATGTACAAATATTCAATCGATGATGCGTTGACTCAAGGCAAGCCTGTGATTGTGGAATTTGCAACCCCAGGTCACTGTACTGTGTGTGATAAGCAGCTGCAGGTACTTAAGGGTATATTGAACAAATATGAATCTGAAATAATTATTGTTCATATGGATCAATATCAGAATCCTGAGGCATTTATTGAGTACAAGGTTACGGGTGATCCATGGACGTTTGTGATTGATAAAGATCAAAACGTTACCTTTAAGCGTGCGGGCCGCTTGCTTTATGGCGAAATTGATATCGCGCTAAAATCGTTATTAGATGTCAAAAGCTAAATTAGCAGGAGTTTTCTAGTGGCAAAAAAGCAGTACCAGGTCACGCTCGTACAAGATAAGACTGGAATGTATTGGGATTTGGCGCTTTATGTGCCGACTGTTATATTTTTGGTCTCGATTGCACTTAAGATGTGGTACACCGCCGATAAAAACTGGTCATATCTACTGATGTTTATGGCGACATTCTTTCTGATGGCGGGTTCTAACCGAATACTTAAATCACGAATGATGCTGACAGGTTCATCACCGATCAGTATTGATGCAGATAAGCAGCGAATCTTATGTGGCTTACGCAACGGTGCGCAGGTGGAGCTTGTGAAGGCTGTTCGTTACTTCCCTGATTTTGCTGGTAAAAGTTTTGCGATTACCGGTTTAGATCTGAATGGTAAAAAATGTCAGTATGTTTTTCATCGCGGTCAGTTTGCTGATTTAGATGAGTACAAAGAACTGCGTGAATTTCTTCGAATCTACGGTTAGAGATGTGATTCATCACCGTTATGGCAGAAAACACTGACTAAATTATTCTCCTCTTGTGCGACGTCTTACGATGTCCCAGCCTAGAAATGCCATGATGGTGGCTGACACCCCTAGTACGATCATCGTGATCATATTTTCAGTCTCTTCATCGACAAGTCCACCGACAAACATGTGAACAGTGTATGCCATAAGGAGTAGCGAGCTGATCGCGACAATTAAATAAATGATGGCTTCTTTCATTTCGAATCCTGATTTGAACTGGCGTATCGGGTTAAAAAACTACACACGTTTGGCCTTAATAATATATGAAATAAGCGCTTTGATCACTACCGATAATATTGATTTTGTAAGCGCGAATTAACACAAAAAAATTATAGCGCTAACAATGCCTTATGAGCGTTTTTTTGTAGCTAATGGAATGACTGCTGAGTATGCGATTTATGGGTAAATAATAGTGTCAATTGCATCTGAATATTTGTCACAAAGACCTTGACGATATTAACTGACATGTGTCAGTATCTTCGACCAAGTTCCCTGTCTCCCTGGCATGCATTTATAGTCATGGGACAGAAGTGTTAATTACCTACTTCGCTGAAAATTGCCGTTGTAGGAAAATACTCTTTGAGAATTTTTAAGAGTAATGCGCATTTTAGAGGGGAAGGTGTGCGTATAGACAATCGATATTGATCAATTGTGCGTACGATAATAAAGATCGACATGGGAGGGTGGAGATGAAAAATAAACTGTCACTGGGAAATACCTTTTGGGTTCTGCTAATTGCAGGGTTTACAACGGGCATGGGCAATGGAAGTGTATTTGGTGCTGCTGTGATGTGCGCTGTAGGTCGTGGGCCATATGAAAGCTGGGGCGGATGGGGTATGGAAGCATATAATCCAAACACGTTCTCTGGTTTTGTTGATTGCGTAATGCTCGTTTTTGGTCTTGCATTTGCCATTATTACTGGTTTAGCAATGGCTAAACACGGTGCATTGGAAGCTCGCGGTCAATCATCCGGTACCTGGTAGAGTCTGATTTCTAGATTTAAGTAATGACATTCTAAAGTTAAGTGGAAAGGGGGGGTAAAATGGCAACATTCGCAGGTGCGTGTGGGATAATTCTGGCATTTTCAAGTATGTGGCTTTCGTGGTATCTACTAAATAAAACATCAGAGTGATAAAAGCATTGAATAATTCAGCCAACAAGGCTGTATTGAAAACATTGCTATTTGATAGAGGAGAGGGTTAATGCTAATTAAATATTTATTTGCGAAAAACGAAGACATACCGGCGGGTTCATCGTCTGTATTCTTTGGTTTTTCTGCAATTTTTTGGTTTGTAATAGGGACGGGGCTAGGTTCCTTTAACGCCGCTAAGTTGGCATTTCCAGACTGGGTTACTGGTTCGGAAATGTTTGCTTTCGGTCATATGCGTCAGGTTCATGTACTTGCCGTAATTCTAGGCTGGATTTCAATGGCGTTCGCTATGACCATGATGTACATGACACCAGCTCTGGGTAACACCAAGCTGTGGTCTGAGAAACTGGGTCTGTGGAATGCCTTCATCTGGAACGTAGGTCTCTCTGTAGGTCTATTTCTGTTATGGATGGGGATTACTTCTGGTCGTGAGTACTCAGATATTATCTGGCCTGTTGATATTGCTATAATGCTTGGTGTCTTGCTTCCATTAGGTATCAATGTCTGGATGACTATTGCTCATCGTAGAACTCAGGGTATCTATATTACTAACTGGTTCTTTGGCGCGTGTGTTTTTATGATCATGGTTGTATTCGCAGTTGGTCAGTCTCCAGAGCTTTTTAATCTGACTGGTTTGACTGAAGCGTACATGACCTTCTGGTTTGCACATAACGTACTTGGTTTATGGATTACACCAGTTGCCGCGGCGATTGCTTACTACACCATTCCAAAACTGACGGGTAACCCGCTCTATTCTCATAGAATTGGTCATCTGCATTTCTGGTCTATCATCGCGTTCTACTCAACGCCTGCATCACATCATCTGATGTCTGCGCCTCTGCCAGAATGGCTGAAATCATTTGCATCAGTTGAAGGTGTATTGATTCTGATCCCAGCAGTGGCTTTCGTAGCTAACATCCTGCTGACCATGAAAGGTAAGTGGAGCATGTTTGTTGAAAACATCGAGACAAAATTCTCGATCACTGGTGTTCTACTCGCTATTCCATTGAACATGCAAGGTGGTTTCCAGCAGACTCGCGCAATTAACTGGTATGTACATGGTACAGGCTGGATTGTTGCTCATGCTCATCTGGCACTGCTTGGTATGTCTACATTCCTGGAAATTGCAGCTGTTTACTTTGGTCTACAGCAGATCCTGAGAAGAAAACTTTACTCTCTGGCGCTTGCAAACTTCCATTACTGGTTTGTACTGATCGGTTTCTGTATCTACTGGATCTCTATGACTATTGCTGGTCTGATTCAGGGTGCAGGCAAGATCTACGAAGTTCCATACATCGACGTCGTGGTTGCAGAGCATCCATACATGATCGCACGTTGGGTCGGCGGTACAATGGTATTTACCGGTAACCTAGTATGGCTCTACAACATGTACATGACCGCTCGCGAAGGAACCGTGGTTCCAGCTGGTCGCTATGCCCACGAGATGGCTTACGAACGCTAGAAAATAGCTAGTAATCTTTACTCGTGTCCCCTGCCTCAGTAGATCATTGCTGAGGCAGGGGGATAAAAAAGACAAATGGGAGGGTATATAACGTGGCATTTCAACAACATAAATTAGGAGCAGCGGCAATCGGGGGCATGCTTGGCCTTTCGATGTGTATTACGCTAATGTTTCCAAGTTTTGACTTTCGCTCAGCGGAGTCAACATGGGTAGGTTTGGATAAATCACTATCTAACGGCCGTGTCATTGGCTTTAGTTATGAAGATCCAACCGTAACCGGTGCAAACAAGCCGATTACCGTAATATTGGACAAAGATCCAAAGACCGGTGAGAAGATTGATCCACCAATGCGTGCATACGTATATGAGCCGGGCGTACCATTTGCTCCAGCTGTACGTCATCCAGCTAACACTGGACCAACTGTAAGTCAGTTGAGTCTCAATGTTGGTAAGATGGGCGAAGCAACTGAAGCGCAAGGTGCTGTTTTTGGTATTAATCGTGGCGAAGTGAATGGTAAGGACTGGGATTACATCGAGAACTTAACCGCACTTAAAGGTTGGACCCCGGCTGATGCACTGCGTGCAGCAACGGACGAAAACACACGCTACGTCGGCAAAGGTAAGACTGTATATATCACAGAGGGTTGCTGGTGGTGTCATACGCTTCTACCTGAGCAAACACAGGATTGGCAGATCTTTGGTGCCCCTCCTATGTTAGGCGATTTTAACGGTGAAATGCCTACTGCTTTTGGTTCTGATCGTAAAGCTCCAGATATTCTTCATGTGGCTTCACGTAATTCATCAAGAGAATGGATGGATATGCATTTCTTCAATCCACGTCTTGTTCAGCCGAACTCGATCATGCCGCGTTTCGATTACCTTTGGGGTGAAACAGATGCTCATGGTAATAAGATTGATTTCGATAAATGGCGTACAGAGTATAAAGAATACCGCGCTGGAACCAGGATCTATCCACCTGAAATTCCAGAATATGCAGGTAATTCTGAAGCACGCGCACTCGTCGATTGGATCTTAACGAGTCTCAAGTAACAATTGGGGAGAAATTATAAATGGCTATTAAATTTGACCAACCGTTCTACTCTCTCTCTGATGAGGCTGAGCAGAACAGAATTATTGAACTTTGGGAGGCCGAGAAACACGGTGGACTATGGGAAGCGAACAATCGCCTTCCATTTCCATTGACATTTCTTATTGCTTTGATTGTTTTAACTGCGTTTTTGGTGACAATGCCTATTTGGGGACAGCGTCCGATCGCATCTGATTATCTGGAGCATGTTGCATTAATGGACTCTCCAGAAATCCAGGCGATCGAAGACCCTGCAGCTAAAATGGAAAGGATCCATGACATTGCATATCAGAGAGCTGACTCGCGTGTGAAAGGTGCTCTTGAGCGTCATCCTATTACATGGGACGATCTTTTGAATCTTGCTCCACACATCAAAGAAGCTATGGCTTCTGGTAAGCACCCAATGGATTACTATTCTGTATTAGGTGATCGTATTGTTTTAGCGAACTTTGAAGGTAATCCTACTGCAGACGGTTCACCTGAAAGAAAGCAACCTTGGTGGGATAAGGGTTACACGATTGATGTTTTCTATGTGATCTATTTCATGGTCTTTATTTTCTTTGTTTGTAAGCGCCTTCCACATTTCAGTCGTAAGCCTGATATGTCAAATGCCAAGTAATCATTAGGAGAATTGTAATGTTAGATATTGATCATGGACCTACAGTCTTCGCAGGTATTATTGCTTTAGTATTCATCTTGCCAGCGCTCTACGGCATATTTTTCGTAGATAGCTACTGGAAAGAGCATAGAGATAATGCTTCTGAAGGTGGGGATGACGTATTCAACTAAAGTTCGCTTTTAGTTGAAAGAAAAGCCGCTCGTAAGAGCGGTTTTTTTTTGAGCGACAGTCAAATGTCTATGCGATATAATCTACAGTTCATTAGTATGGTACTGTTCAGTAACTAAGATGTGTGTATAAAATGCTTTTTGATTTGATAAGTAGTAATTCATTCCTGGGTAAGCTTTGGCTATTTATTAACGAAGCGATGTTTGCCGTTCAGGAAGTAACAGACAATAGATTGCTTGGAATTGACATGAGCATCGAGGGTTTGCGCTCTCAGTCATTCAGTGTTGGCATCTTTGTGTTTTTAGTTGTATCGCTTATTTTCTTTTCGATGATTATTTATTTTTATCTACCGAGAGGAAAAGATAATAAAAATAAGCTGAAGACAGGCGAGAAGGTAATGTTTGGCGCGATAATTTCAGGTATTTTTATCGCAATTGGAATGGGCTGGTTACAGCTTATTGAAGGGTTCTTATTGTAGGGGTGGGATGTGAAAGAATATATTCAATCATTGCCAGATGGCTGGACAATTTACTTATGGATGGTGGCCGCGGCCGCAATACTAATCGGTGCTGCTTTTTTGCTTCGCTGGGGCTTTAAAAATAATCAGTTTGATGAGGATATTAAATACGTTGTCTTTGATGATGACGATGTCGATAAAATGTCAGATGAAGAATTTAAAAAATATAAAGAAGTGCAGAAAAAGCAAGAGAAACTGCGTGAAGATGTATTGAGAAAGCGCGCGGAACAGAAGCAAGAAAAGAAGCAAGAAAAGAATAATGAAAAAGGGTGAGAAGGTAATTTTTGGCCTGATTGGATTAATTGCAGTCGTTTCTGTCGTCTACCAGGGATGGCAGACGGCTAATGTTACAGAAGAAGATCCCGGTATCCCATACTACTCAACCGCTTCAACTGAGCTTAGCAGCAAAGCAGGCAAGCTCTTGAGAGAGCATTCATGTAAAGATTGTCACAAACTTTTCTTTCTAAATAATCTGACACAAAATGTGCCCTCACCATCACTTGATGGGATTGGCTCACTGCGAAGTGAAGAGTGGTTTTACGACTACTTTTCTGCAGAAAACCCGCAGGATATTATCCCTTCAAGGCTAAAGGCGCGATTCCAGATGCCTTCATTTGCTCATCTACCAGAGGACGAACGTAAGTTGCTGGCCGCTTACATGGCAAGCCTTAAGGTGGAAGACTGGTACCTTGAAGAGACACGTAAAGCGGCCTATGAGAAACGTACCGGTGAAGAGTATCAACCTGAGTAGATAATTATGTCGTTTGAGTCCATATTTAGAGTGACACCCAAAGATATCGCGTGGGGAACGTTTGCTGTTCTCATCGGTGCCGCAGTGGTCTTTGCTGGTGACCGAATTATGGGGGTGAGTCTAGAGGTCTTTTACGGCGTTCAAACCTTTAACCCACTGTGGATCATCACCCTGTTTTTTGTCCCATTCGTGGCGGGCATGGTGGTATCTCTTATATTTGGTCTTGGCGGGAAAATATTAGCTTACTTCTCTCCCATTATCGTAAGGGTGTATGAGTACAACGTTATTTACGATGACCGGTTTAATCTACCGGATGGTGTCACCCTGTTACCGCTTGGTTACTGGATACTTGTCGTCATCCTGGCAGTCGAGGCCGCTGCGATTGGTGGTGTGATTGGTGAGATCGTGAACAAGAAAGTTTATGGCCGTTCGGCAAAGTCAAAATTCCACAAGCGTTTTCAAAAAAAACAGGATGAATCATCAGAAAAAGTGTAATTTTTTTTTGATGATGACATAAGATACGTTGCGATTATGAATATGATAAAAAACCAAACTCCATTGAGTGATGAACAGCGCATGGTGCGTAAGCGCTATATTGGCGCCACATTTGTGACCTGTATTGTGCTCTCACTGGTTGGCGGAACGATTCATGTATTAGAGCTGGGCTCTAATCGAATGCATGATATGCGCGATAAGGCGGGAATCGACTTAGCTGTCGAGCATGAACATATTCGTGCGGCTGGTGAAGAGTTATTTAGGCAGGTTGATTTCGAGTTTGGCGATGAGCAACAGGCTAGCTATACCATTGCAGAAGCAGAGGCGCTGTTAACACCCGAGCAGTGGCAAGATGTTAATCAAATGGTCACTATACCTGCGGGTGATTTCCTCATGGGGACGGATCGGAAACAGTCGAATGTTTATAACCGACCACAAAACACGGTTTATACCGATGAGTACAAGATTGATAAATATGCAGTGACCAACGCGCAGTACGCGCGCTTCGTTGCGGCAACAGGTCATCGTCCTCCGCTTGACTGGAAGGATGGAAAAATCGGGGAAGGCAAGGAGCTGCACCCAGTCACGATGGTCTCATGGCAAAATGCAGCTGATTATGCTGCCTGGGCCGGCAAGCGCCTGCCTACCGAAGCTGAGTGGGAAAAGGCGGCTCGTGGCACTGATGGACAACGTTGGCCCTGGGGGAATACCATGGATGCTGAACGTCTTAATACTTATTATAGTGTTGGCAGCACCACGCCTTACAATGCTTACCCCAATGGCGTGAGTCCTTACGGTGTGTTTGACATGTCGGGTAATGTCAGCGAGTGGACAGCGGATGACTTTTCTGCGTACGCTGGAAGTGTAGCGCCTGCAGATTTATTTACAGTGAAAAAAGCTAAAGAGCCACGCAAGGGGCCGGCCAAGGCGATGAAAATGGCTGAGTTTGAAGAGACTGAAGAGCGTTACAAAGTGTTGCGCGGCGGTTCGTGGAAGGGGGATCCATTCTCGACAGCTACATACCATCGAAATTATGCCTGGCCGAACTTTGCATCTGACTTTTTCGGTTTTCGGACTGCCCAAACACCGTAATTTATAGGTTTTAATATGAAACGTATTCTATCTACCCTTCTTGTTTCTGGTCTTGCGACGGCATCGACTGCCTGTTTGGCTGCGGATAGCTATCGCTGGCTGCACGTGACGATTGACACGCCATGGATGATTTTTATTTTCTTGCTACCAATGGTGCTTATTCCTGCAGTATTGATGGCGATTCTTTACTGGAAGTTTGCTGGCACGACACCTGAATCCCGTAAAAAAGAAGAGGCTGCCAAGCTGGCGGCAAGCAAACCTCGCGGCAACAACAGTGAGTCGACTGACTAATGAAATTATTCTCTCGCGTTTCAATGTTGTTTGTTTTATTAACGTCAGTATTGCTGACCAGTGTTAACACCTCTGTCTTTGCTGCAGATGAGCCTGGTGCAGATAGCGCCCACTCTGTACTCGCCCCTTTTATCGAAAAAGAAGTGGTGCTGGGGGAAGCGGTTGCGATTGATGATGAGCAAAAACATAAGATCCTGTTTTACATGGGCGTTCTATTGCTGATTTTGATTGTTGCCACCGCAATTATCGGGCTACAGATGGCGCTATTTGGAAAGCAGTTATTTGTACAGCATATGATCTGCGCTGGTTTTACAGTATTCCTCGCATTTGCACATGCGGTAACTGCAATCGTCTGGTTTTTCCCCTTTAAACTATAAATCTCGCTGCGCGATCACGGCGCGGTTGATGTTCTCCTCTGCTCGTTGATACCCTTGGTGATTCACTCTAATCCTTTATCGCCAGGGGGATTGCAGTGGTCATTGTGTAAAGCATAAGTGGGGCGGATTTTGTTGTATTCCATTCAAAAAAGAAGCGCATGGTGGGCCTGGTCGCTCGCCATTGTCTATGCCATGTCGGGTATGGCCGCACTCTCTTATGAGGTGTTGTGGGCGCGTATGTTGTCGCTCCAGTTTGGTGTCAGCATCTTTGGCATTGTAGTCACCATCTCCGCGTTCATGGCCGGCCTCGGTGGTGGTAGCTTGCTTGGCGCGCGCTTTGTTCAACGCTTACGAAACCCACTGTTAGTTTTAGCATTACTGGAAGTCGCAGTGGCACTGTTTGCCTGGTTTACACCGCAGTTTTTTCAAACACTTGACCTATGGATTGGTGCTAGCACCGCTGGTGGCGGCTTGTTGCAGTGGTACGGCCTGCAAGGCCTGGTTGTTTTTCTGGTGTTGTTTATTCCTGCATTCGCATTAGGCCTCGGTTTTCCGATGGTGCTCGCAATGATTTCAGGTAGCTCGGTTTCGTTAAGTAAGGCCTATGCATTTAATACGCTCGGTGGCGCGCTTGGAGCACTGCTGCCGCTTGGTTTATTGCCGCTGTTTGGCTGGACGGTTTCGATTCGCCTCGTAGCCATCCTCGGCTTTGTGGTTGCATTATTGGTATTCCTGCTTTCACGTGGCACCAGGGCAACGCCTTGCGATGAAACTAATCGTGTGGATACCTCGTGGCTGGCGAATCGATATCTCATTGCATACGCGGGGATTGGCGCTGCCGCGTTAATTCTTCAAGTGGCGTGGACACGTCTGTTCGGCATGATACTGCTACGAACGGAATATGTGCTGGCGGTGATGCTGGCAATTTTTTTAGTGGGGATCGCACTGGGTAGTGCATTGGTGCGACGACGTTCATCCTCAAAATGGCTTTCGGTACTCCCTGTGATCGCCGCATCTTTTGCGATCTTAAGCCTGTGGGGGCTGCCATATCTTGCCGAGTGGGCCGAGAATGCACACTATGAGTCACTGTTTGACGCGCTGTGGTGGCAGTCGATGATGTTGGCGCTGTTAACGTTGCCGGTGACCCTGGCACTGGGCGCATGGCTGCCGTTACTGGCTGCGTATCATCAGGCGGATGGCACATCGCAAAATAGATCGGTAGGCGCACAGCTATATGGCGCAAATTCGGTGGGGGCGGCGCTGGGCGCGATTGCGACAGGTTTTATTCTTTTACCGTTTATTGGTGCGCCGGGTACGATTGTGCTGGCCGCGGTAATGCTGTTTGTTTGCGGTATGGTCTGGGTTCAATCAAATAAGTTCTGGTTGGCCGGCTTGCTGGTGATAGCACTGGCGGTACCGGTGATTAATCTGCCCGCCGTGAATGTATTACTCCCTCGATCGCAGGCCGATACGGAAGACCTTTATCTGCACGAGGATGCGGTTTCGATTACGCATGTAATCGAGCGTCAGGATGGTCAGCGTTTATTGTTGGGCGACCTGCAGCGGATGGACGCGTCATCGGATCCCACTGCAGTGGTGGCTCAAATGAATCAGGCACGCCTGCCTCTAATGCTACATTCAGCGCCTCAATCGGTTTTGTTTCTTGGCATTGGTACCGGTATTTCAGCTGCGGGCTCGCTCGCCTACCCTGATTTAGTGCGCACAGGCGTAGAGTTATCTCAGGGGGCGATTGATGCCGCTTCTGAGCTGTTTGTGCCGGTTAATGGTGGGGTGATGCAGCAGATGACGATCGTGCGTGATGATGCGCGACGTTTCCTGCGAGCAGATGATGGCTATTATGATGTGATTATTGGTGACCTCTTTCACCCTGACCTTGTTGGGCGTAGTGCGCTCTTGTCGGTGCAGCAATTTGAGCGTGCCAGCCAGCGTTTGAATGATGGCGGTTTGTTTGTGCAGTGGCTCGCATTGAATCAATTTGATGCGCGCTCAATGAGCATTGTGCTGCGTAGCTTCGAGCAGGTTTTTCCGCAGGCAATGCTGTTTATGGACGGTTTTCGAGTTGGCCTGGTGGGCCCTAAGGATGAGTTTGACGGTGCACCTGCATTGTTGGCCAATCTACAGCGATTAACGACTGAGCAGCAGTTGGCAGCAACGGGCGGGGAGGGGGCCTGGACCTGGCTCGGTCGTTTTTGGGGGGCGATCAATGAAGGGGATGGCGTGGTGCAGGATGAGTGGGCACCTCAACTGGAATACGCACTGCCGCGGCTACGTTTTAGCGATGGTGGAGCATTACCGCAGTTGTTGGCTTCGCTGTTGAATAAACGCCCATCACTAGATGAGGCGTTGGCGCTTCTAAAGGTAGATAGTATGCAAAAAGCAGAATTCGAGCGCAGCTATGTGGCAACTGGGCTTGCCGTGCAGAGTTGGCTAGCATCGATTCAGGGTGATGCGAGAGAAGCGCAGCGCTTGATGCGCTTTGCCTATGAGGCTAATCCTCAGGATCGCTGGATCGGCTTCGATCTCGCAGATGCGATGTGGGTGACTTTTTCGGAGATGATGGCGCAGGGCAGAGATGAGCGGCAGTCGCTACTGGCTATTTTGCAGGTGCGCCCCGATCACGAGTTGGCATTAAAGGGGATGTGGCAGCTGGAACTGCGAGAGGGCAATCTGGCGCAGGCGGCAGTCTATCGTGAGCAAATGAAGGCGATCAGCCCACTGGGGGGTGATATTTAGCGCTTGCTTGTTATGTTGAATTTTGGACGAAAAAAAACCCGGTTATACCGGGTTTTTTCTTATCTGTTGTCGGGGGAGGCTTATTGGCCTTCACCGCGACGCTTGATAACATCTTTGAATGCGGTATCAGAAACTAGATACGCACCAACGATTAGAAATGAAAATACTGCAAGTGGAATCAAAATGTTTGCACCAATCTGTTCAATCATAGCCCCTCTCCTCTAAATATATCTTGTTATTGTCTGGCCTGATGTCCCCGCATTGGGCTAGACCGAAGGCCGACTATATCCAATCCCCCCAAAAAACTCAACCGCTTATAGACATCAAAAGCGGAAAAGTTGCTATTTTTGTTGCGGAATTGATGGTGTACTGGTGAGAGTGGGGTCTCAGGCTCTATGGGGCTTTGATTACGCCTGAAACAGGCCGCATTCATGTGGTAAGCTTGGCGGTTAAGAGGAAGGTATTATTTATGAGTGCCAACGAAGCTTTGAGCAAGATCCCGGTGGTTTCCACGGGACCAACGTCATCAACCCCACAGCAGGGGCTTTACTGGAAGAACCGGCTGGTTCGGTATGGCTTTATTGCGCTGATGATTCTGATACCCGTGCTGGGGATCTTCCGTATCGATGTCTCTTCTGGTTTTGTCATTCTGGGGCGACAGGTCTGGTTCGCTGATTTCTTTCTGGTGTTTGGTTTCTGGCTGACGGCTGCTTGCATGCTGGTCATTATGTATTCGATGTTGGGAACCGTCTTTTGTGGCTGGGCATGCCCGCAGAATACCTTTTCTAACTGGGCCAATAGTGTGACTGAAAAGCACCTGGGTAAGCGTGCTGTGGTTGACTGGAATAATGAGATGTCTGCGCGTATTGCCAGGGCTAAAAACAAATGGGGTAACTGGATACTGCTGAGTATTAAGTTGCTGCTTGTGTCTATGTTGTTGGCATTGATTCCGATGCTCTATTTTAATTCGCCAGGGGCTATTTGGTCCTTTGTGACATTTCAGCAGGACGATCGACTGGCTGGCTCTTTGCACTGGATTTATACCGTATTTGTTTTTATCGCGCTGGTGAATCTGGCGGTGATCCGTCACTATATGTGCCGCTATATGTGTATCTATCGCATGTGGCAGTATCTATTTAAAACACGCGACACCCTTCATGTTGAATATGATGAAACACGCGCGAGTGAATGTGAAAAGTGTAATTTGTGCGTCACATCCTGCATGGTTAGTATCGATCCTCGTCAAACCAAAACTTTTGACAGTTGTACCAACTGTGGTGAATGCATCACGGCATGTAATAAGTTGCATGAGAAAAAAGGTGGTGTGGGCCTGTTACGATTAAAGTTTGGTAAGCGCAAAAACCTGACGACTGCTGATACTGCCAAAATGACCACTGGCAAGCAGCGTGCACTCTTGATTTCGCCAATTTTTCTACTCGGTCTGAGCCTGTTTGCCTGGGGTCTATGGTCGTACCAGCCCTATCAGTTGACCGTCTATCGGGCTGAGATATTGCATGGCGGGCAGGTCTCTAATTATCGTGTGAATATTGCGAATAAGATCTATGATGAGAAGTCATTGATGATTGAAGTTGAAGGTTTGCCTGCATCGATGTATTCATTAGAAGCGACAGACGTTACATTTGAGACGGCTGGTCGTAAAGATGTGAATTTGAAGCTTAATAATAGCCTGGCAAAGGGGCTAACGACATTTATTGTGCGGGTGACAGCCGATGATGGCTGGACTGCGCATTACCGGATACAGCATTTAGTAGATCGGGGGTAACTGATGAGTAATGATTCCAAAGACAAAAAAACACTTGAGCCGATGAAAGAGGCGGAGTGGGGCAAGATTGATAACGACCAGATGGGCTATGCCAGTGAAGAGGAGCGCTATGCCAAGCGTGGTCTCGAAGACTGGGAGATGGTTGAGAAGATGGAGACGTCGGAACATCGAATCCCGTACTGGTTTTTTGCACTCTTTGGTGTGTTGTTACTGGTGGCGATTGGTTTGACCTTTCCATTCTGGGGAGTACGCCCAGGCTACGAGCGTTCATGGTTTGACTGGGGAATTCCAATTGGCGTTGCGTGGTGTGTGATCATGGCCGGTATCATCTACTATATGGTCGATTATCGTCATCGAGATAGCGATGCCAAGGCTGAGAATGAGCGCAAAGAGGCTGAGTTAGATAGCCTGTTACGTAATGATAAAAAAGACCTGTAGTTTAAAATTAAAACAGAGAACAAAATGATGTTTGCCAGTATTCAAACGAGTGTCCAAAAGAGAATCATGAAAGTGGGTGGGCTACTGTTGGTATTACCACTACTGTTAACAGGTTGTGCTGGCGGTGAAAATTCATATGAGTTGCCCACTAAAAGCTGGAAAGAAAAGGATATCAACGTGACCGTGCAGACGCGTCCACCAAAGCTTAAGGCAGGCATGATCGAATTTATGGTGCTGGTGACGAAAGGACGTAAACCTGAAAATGAACTGGTCGTCTCACTGCGAATGGAAGGTTCTCAGAAGTGGCAGCAGGCAATACAGGATGGCTTTCTTGGCGTTTATCGTCGTGTTGTGAGGGTGAATGACCCGGCGAAAGATGTGCTGGCGGTGAGGCTTCGAGTTAAAAAATCAGATGATGAAAAAATAATTTATTTCCCGCTTGCTCAGCAGCAGTCAAAAGCGATGGCTGAGGAATAGGCGTGCCAGGCGGAATTTATTTCCGCTTAAGACCGGGTGCATCTACCCAGTGACGCAGTAGCATGATTCTGTCACTGCCCTCTTTTTTCTGGCAGCTAGGGCAGTTTAGGTGGCTTATATAAAGCTCTTTAGGGCGTTTGCCTGATTCAATCAGACCAATCGACATTTCGCGCACCGGTATCTGTACGGTGCTCATATTTCCTTTGTGAATTTGTACGCGTACATTAAAAGGGCTGGGTAGATAGCTGATGCGTCGTGATGCCGAGCGGTTATGTGTTAGCAGGCGAATGCGTTTTCCGCGGAACATGCCGGATTGCGTTAATGATAGCCCTGGCCATTTTTCTTCCAGCTCGAGGTTTTCAATGTCAGCCTGCTGGCGCTTTGCGTAAAGCTCGTAGGCGATCGGCATGTGTAAAAAGCACGAGGTCGGCATGGTGTGGATGCACTGCCCACCCAGGTCGATGTCCTGATTGTGCCACTCAGGGTATTCACTGGGACAGCCGCATTCACGAATCATGACTTTTTGTAGGCCATTCTAATGGTGGCAAAGACGTTGAAAAAGAACACCCAGAAGCCCACGCCCATTACGGTAGCGATGGTGGCGATCACCGGTTTGTAGAGCTGGTGCATTGCATCCATGCCTTCAAGGTCGCCAGCGAGTAGCAGATTGCCTTCAAGCGTGCCGAACGTCATGAGTGTGGTGTAAAAACCAAGTAGTCCTACTGCTGTCCACCAGAAGGTGTGAAAGACCAGACGACGCGACCACAGTGCCACGCCTGCAATCTTCGGCAGCATGTAATAGGTGGCTGCCATACAGAGGGTCACGACACCGCCAATCAGATTCATATGGGCATGCGCAAGCGGATCAATCATATGCCCTGGGCCGCCGTATGGGCTGCCGATAGAATCGAGCCATTCACGTACCGGTGGCTGAATCTGCCACACACCATGAATAGTACCGACCATTAAACAAAATGTAGAAAAGAACAGAAACTTGATCAGGTCACGGTCTTCTGGATATGCAATTGGCTGTGTTGTCATCTAATATAAGTCTTTGATTATTGAGATATTATGTGGTGTTCGCGAGGTTATTCAGGCGCTGTGCTTGGTGTTTTTTTGAGCGTTAAGTCTATCGAATTCATTGATACCACGCAATCGATGTAATGGTTTAGCATGTATAGGCTTCAGCGCGTTCTATTTAGTTGTTGATGCCAGGCCATTACCTCGCGGGTCACTCGCGGCTTCTACCTTGTTTTGGACGCGGTCCCACAGGATCGCCTGCATGTTGCCATATTGGCGGCTGCGCGCCTTGAGTTTGTGGCCCATTGCCTCCAGTGCCGTGATGGTCTCTTTATCAAAGGTGTCGGGTTCAAAGCTCAGCTGGTCAGGCCGGTATTGGTGATGAAAGCGCGGTGCACTGACCCAATCCTGAGGCGGCTTATTGGCGGCGAATTCCAGCGCGCCCAGCAGCACCATGGTAATAATCCGGCTACCACCGGGGGTGCCGAGGATCGCGATGCGATTTTCATCTTCCAGAAAAGTGGGCGACATGCTGGACAGTGGGCGTTTGCCCGGCGCGATCTCATTGGCGCGATAACCAACTAGCCCGTAAACATTGGGGGTGCCCGGTTTGGAGGAGAAGTCATCCATTTCATCGTTCAGCAGCACGCCGGTACCCGGCGGCACAAATGCCGCGCCAAAGGGGTAGTTGATCGATAGTGTTGCGGCAACTCGGTTGCCCTCGCGGTCGAGAATTGAAAAATGGGTGGTGTCTGTCCCCTGTCGATTATCGGCGATACCGGGTAGTTGGCTGCTGGGAGTCGCCTGACTGGGGTGAATGGTGCTGGCAAGCCCGGCGGCGTAAAAAGTGTGGCTGAGGCGTTCGACGGGTACCGAGACGAAGTCTGTATCCCCCAGATATTCTGCACGATCGCGGTAGGCGCGGCGCATTGCCTCGGTAATCAGGTGTATGCGAGTCGCGTTATCCAGTTTATCGAGCGAGTAGTTTTCAAGGATCTGAAACATCGTCGCCAGCGCAATGCCGCCAGATGAGGGTGGCGCAGCTGAGGTGATCTCAATATTTCGATATCGCGACTTTATTGGGGTTCGCTCTTCTATTTTATATTGCGTTAAATCATCCAGCGTCCAGATACCTCCCGCAGCGCGTGTCCCTTCAATGAGCCTTTTCGCGACTGGCCCGCTGTAAAAGCCTGCTGCACCATTATCGGCAATCGCCTGTAGCGTATCGGCGAGGTCGGGCTGTTTAACCATGTAGCCAACATCGGGGGCTTCATTGTTGTGTAGAAAGATCGCGGCAGCAGCAGGTGATTGTTGCATCGCTTTGAGGCGAAAACCAACCAGGCGTTGGTAGCGTTCATCGACGGCAAAGCCGTTGCGCGCAAGCGAAATCGCCGGTGCCAGGTTTTGGCTAAGCGGCAGCACACCATATTGAGTTGCGAGGTGCTCAAGCGCTGCTGGCACACCGGGAATGCCAGCGGCGAGTGGGCCGTTGATCGATAGTCTGGGAATGATCTCGCCATTTCTATCCAGATACATATCACGATGGGCTGACAGCGGTGCACGCTCGCGGCCATCCACCATAGTCTGAAAACCGTCGGATTCACGATGCAACAGCCAGAAGCCACCGCCGCCGAGGCCAGAGCCTGCGGGTTCAACCACGGCCAGTGCAGCAGTAACAGCAACGGCTGCATCAAAGGCGTTACCGCCCTGGTTGATAATACTGATGCCCGCTTCGGTTGCGAGTGGATGCGCTGAGGCGATTGCGGCAGCCGATGGCCTGGTGGTTTCAGTGGCCGCTACGCTCAGCGACGAAAAGATCAATAGTGCTGCGGTGAACAGTAGGCTTCGATAATGCATAGGATGTGTACCGCTCTTGAGGATTAGTTAGTTTTTGCGTGGGTGAGACAAGGCCCTATTCGACTTCGCCAGCCTGAATGCGTTCGTATCTTGCCTGTAACACCTCTTTTGAGTCGACGTGGTCAGGATCCATCGGAATGCAGTCGATTGGGCACACTTCAACACACTGTGGACTATCGAAATGGCCAACGCATTCGGTACACAGCTCGGGGTCAATCTCATAGATCTCATCACCCTGAGAGATAGCCGCGTTGGGGCATTCCGGTTCACACACATCACAGTTGATGCATTCATCTGTAATCATTAAAGCCATAAAGGTATTCCTGCATTAAACATACTGTTTTACTGCGTTAATTCTAGCGCATTTTGTGGCAAAGCGCAGTCTCGATCTCGGGGTGCACAAACTCAGAAACATCGCCACCGAGCGATGAGATTTCACGCACTAAACTTGAAGACAGGTAGGAGTATTTCTCGGCCGGCATTAAAAATAGCGTTTCGACATCAGCGGCGAGTTTTCGGTTCATCCCCGCGAGCTGGAATTCATATTCAAAGTCGGAGACGGCGCGCAGTCCACGCACAATCACGCTGGCCTGTTTTTCATGCGCAAAATCGACCAACAGCTGGTTAAAGCCGCAGACCTCGATATTGCTGATGCCGCCGAGTGCGATGCGGGCCAGCTCGATGCGTTCATCAGCGCTAAAACGTGGCGCCTTGCCGGGATTGGTCGCAACTGCCACTATCACGTGATCGAACAGTTGCGCTGCGCGCTGTACCAGATCGCTGTGGCCGTTGGTCAGTGGATCAAATGTACCGGGATAGATCGCTATCTTGCCCATGATGATTTTTCCGTGAGATTTGTCGATTGCTCAAGCTTAACAGACTGGATTTTAACAGTCTGTTATCACAAGCCCGATGGTTTGATTTAGTGGCCGCGGATGGCCAGCGCGTAACAGACGTTGCCGCTCTGCTTTTCACGGTGCCATTGCCAGCCTGCGGGCAGCGCTGGCGCTGGCGATCCTTTCGCACGCTCCATGTAAATATGTGCGCGCGGCGCGAGCCAGCCGTTTGACTCCAGCTGTGCGCAGTAGCATTCCAGTGCATCCGTTTCAAATGGCGGATCGAGAAACACAATATCGAACGGTTGCGCGGCGCGTTGCAGATAGTTGTCTGCGTTGCACTGCTCGATCTGTGCACTGTCAGTTTTTAGTAGATCCGCATTGCTGCGTAACTGTTTGGTGACGGCACTGCTCTGGTCGGTCATCACCACTTCGCTGGCGCCGCGTGACAGCGCCTCAAAGCCAAGTGCGCCGCTGCCGCTGAAAAGGTCGAGACAGCGCGCGCCACTAATCTGAGTCTGTAACCAGTTGAAAAGGGTTTCACGAATGCGGTCGGGCGTCGGCCGCACACCGGGCTCGGTGACGAAGTCGATTTTACGACCGCGCCACGAACCGCCGATGATGCGCAGCTGTCCTGCTTTACTATTATTGGCCACTGCGCTTACTCAAAGCCGGTCGCTGCTTTCACTTCAGGTGGCGCGGCACCGACCGTGACGGTAACCATTTTGTCGGGATGAACGCGGCGCTTAAAGGCGTCTTTGATCTGCTCAATCGTGACCGCATTGACGTGCTCGTTATGGTTATCGAGGTAATCAAGTGGCAGATTATAGAAACCGATGTTGCCGAGATAGCCGAGGATTTTGCTGTTGCTGGCGATGCGTAGTGGAAAGCCACCAGTGATATTGCGCTTGGCCGCTTCAAGTTCCTCAGCGGTGACGCCGTTGTCGATGAAGTTTTGCAGCGTCGTAAACATCACCTTGATGGCATCACTGGCCTGATCATTACGGGTCTGTAGTCCCATCAAAAATGGCCCGGCCTCTCGCATGGGGGAGAAAAAACTATAGGCGCTGTAGGCAAGGCCACGCTGTTCACGAATCTCGTCACTGATGCGGGAGGTGAGGCCGCTGCCGCCAAGGATGTGATTGCCAACATAAAGCGCAAAGTAATCGGGATCGTTGCGTGTCATCGCCGGATGGCCAATCGATATGTGGGTCTGTGTTGAGGGGTGTTCGATATTGATCACCATCTCTTTTTCGATGGCTGCCGGTGGTGCAACGGGCGCTGCCGCTTTACCCGCGGTAAGCCCTTTGGTGAGCTGAATGGCGATGGCCTCGGCCTGGGCGCGGTCGAGGTCACCCACGATCGCAACGACTGCATTATTAGCGACATAGTATTGCTTGAAGTATTGAACCATATCATCACGCGTTAATGCTGTAACGCTCTCTTCGAAACCGAGTGACGGAGCGCTGTAGGGATGGTCGCCATAAAGTGCTTTAAAAAAGGCTTTACCGATGATTGACTGTGGTGACTGAAGTTGTGACTGAATCGCAATCAGGGTCTGCTTTTTGTTGCGCTCAAAGCTTTCGAGCGGAAAGGTCGGGTCACTTAGGGTGAGTGCAAACAGCTCAAGTGCGGGCGTTAACTGTGCAGGGTTGGTGAGGCTGCGCAGTTTCATGATGGCCATGTCGCGATAAGAGCCGGTACCAAATTCAGCACCCAGCGCATCAAACTGTTCTGCAATCTGGTCAGCATTCAGTTCACCCGCACCTTCATCAAGTAGAGAATTGGTGAGGTGGGAAACGCCTTTTTTATCGTTATCACGCGCGCTGCCAGCATCGAAGGTGAATTGAATGTCGACCATCGGTAGGCCGGGCGCGGCGACAAAATAGATACGCGCGCCATTGTCAGTGGTCCAGTGTTGAATCGTCGGTGTGGCATGGGCTGGTATTGCAATCAGCATGCAGAGGCATGTGAATAGTCCTAATAGTGAGTGTTTATATGTTTGCATGGTCGTCATCAATCCCTTTGCCTTGCTATCAATATTAATGCCCATGGTCACCACCTGCGCTCATACGACGTTTGATCGTTTCGTTATCCAGTGGTTGCGGAATCAGTGTGGCGATGGTGAGATTGTCATCGATCAGGTATTTTTTGGCTACTTGCTGAATCTGCTCCGGGGTGATGGCGCGAATGCGTTCGACATAATCGTCGAGCATTTTCCACGACAGGCCAACGGTTTCAAGCACACCGATCTGCATCGCCTGATAATAGACCGAGTCGCGTTGATAGACATCAGAGGCGACTACCTGCGCTTTGACGCGATCCAGTTCATCCTCATTGGCTAGCTCGTGGTGCAGGCGCTGCACCTGTTCACGAATCGCAAGTTCAAGTGTTTCGACTGTTTGCCCCTGCGCAGGTGTGCCGCTGAAACTGAGTAGATCGTCGTGAAGGCCTGCCATGCCGTAGCTGGTGCCGATGCTGGCAGCGATCTGTTTTTCACGTACCAGGAGTTTTTCGAATCGTGCGCCCTTGCCGCCATCGAGTACCGAGGCGAGCACTTCAAGCGCATAAGGTTCCCAGGAATTTTCAGGGGTCAGGGTGGGGACTTTGTAACCCATCATCAAATAAGGCAGCTCGGCGGGCGCTTTGACGAGTACCCGTTTTTCACCTTTTTGAGGTGCTTCAATTCGGGGTTTGATGGTGGCCACTTCGCCGCGCTTATGCACGCCGTAATATTTTTTTGCCATCTGATAGACCTCGTCGGGATTCACATCGCCAACCACTACCAGCGTGGCATTGTTGGGTGCGTACCACATCTCGTACCACTTCCTGAGATCGTCATTGTTCATGTTTTCGAGGTCATTCATCCAGCCGATCACAGGGTTGCTGTAAGGGTTGTTGGTAAATGCCGTTGAAGCGAACTGTTCGTAGGTGAGTGATTGTGGATTATCTTCGGTACGCAGGCGGCGCTCTTCCATCACGACGCGCACTTCTTTGGCAAACTCTTCATCGAGTAGTTTTAGATTGCGCATGCGGTCAGCTTCCATCTCGAAGCTCACCTCAAGACGGCTCTTTTCCAGTTGCTGAAAATAGGCGGTGTAGTCGCGCCCGGTGAAGGCATTTTCACTGCCGCCATTTTCACTGATGATGCGTGAAAATTCGCCTGGCGCATGTTTATCGGTGCCCTTGAACATCATGTGCTCCAGTACGTGGGAGACGCCGGTGATGCCGTTGTGCTCGTAGCTACTGCCGACCTTGTACCACACCTGAGAGATCACCACGGGTGCGCGGTGATCCTCTTTAATAATCACCTTGAGTCCGTTGTCCAGCATATATTCATGCGTGGCTGGTTCGTCACTCGCCCAGACGGCGACAGACATAAGGCTGGCGCAGAGTGCCACCAAAGACTTTTTCAGCATATTAGGTTCCTTGTGTTGGTGAATGCCCATACAGTGCCTACTATTAATGATAGGATTAGCATAACGAAACTGTCGGCCTTTGTAATGTGTTCAGTAGGCTAAAATTCAACCCTGTAATAATTGTAAGATTTTGATTTATGTTTGGATTCGGAAAAAGTAAACAAAAAGATAAAGAAGAGACGAAGTCGCCAGGGATGTTTGGGCGACTACGTGATCGTCTGACGCGCACCCGCAGCAGCCTCGTCGGTGGCCTTGGTAATCTGATGCTGGGCCGTAAAGAGATCGATGATGAGGTGCTCGAAGAGCTGGAGATGATGTTGCTCACCGCCGATGTTGGCGTCGACGCCACTCAGCAGATCATTGGTGACCTCACCGAGCGTGTTTCGCGTAAACAGCTCGGTGATAGCGGTGCGCTTTATGCCGCGCTGCGTGAAGATATGTTGAAGATCCTTGCGCCCGCCAGTCAGCCACTGGTATGTGACACAGAAAAGCAGCCTTATGTGATCTTGATGGTTGGTATCAACGGCGTGGGTAAGACCACCACCATCGGTAAGCTGGCGAAGAAATTTCAGGCCGAGGGTAAATCGGTGATGCTGGCGGCGGGTGATACCTTTCGTGCCGCTGCGGTTGAGCAGCTGCAGGTGTGGGGCGAGCGTAATAATATTGCGGTGGTGGCGCAGCCGCGCGCCTCTGATCCTGCCTCGGTGATCTTTGATGCGATGGACTCCGCGCGCTCCAAAGGGATGGATGTTTTGATCGTCGATACTGCCGGTCGCCTGCATACCCAAACTAACTTGATGGAAGAGCTGAAGAAAATCCGCCGCGTATTGGCGCGTCATGATGAAACCGCGCCACATGAAACGATGTTGGTGGTCGATGCCGGTACCGGCCAGAATGCAATCACTCAGGCGGAGCAGTTTAATAAAGCCGTTGGTCTGACCGGCCTCACGCTGACCAAGCTTGACGGCACCGCCAAGGGTGGCGTGTTGTTTGCGATTGCCAGTAAACTCAATGTGCCGATCCGTTTTATCGGCGTCGGTGAGGGCATCGAAGACCTGCGTACCTTTGATGCCGAGGAGTTTGTCGATGCACTGTTTGGCGAAGAGGTTGCTGAAAACGGTGAGCTGAAATAAGTTAATGAGCGGAGTGGGATGTAAGGCTTCATGATCCATTTTGAGAATGTCGGTAAGCGTTACGCAGAAGGCGGCGAGGCGCTGAGTGGGATTAACCTGCAGCTGGATGCGGGTGAGATGGCCTTTCTTACCGGTCACTCCGGTGCGGGCAAGAGCACGATGCTGAAACTGATCGGACTGATCGAGCGCGCCAGCTACGGCCAGGTGATCATCAACGGTAAAAACTTTTCCAAACTGGGTCGACGCCATATCCCCTATGTGCGCCGCGACATCGGCATCATCTTTCAAAATCACAAACTGCTTAATGACCGTACTGTGTTTGATAATGTCGCATTGCCGCTAGTCATTTCAGGCCAGCCGCATCGCGATATTCAGCGCCGGGTACACGCCTCGCTCGATAAGGTCGGCCTGCTGGATAAAGAGCGCATGTTGCCGTTGTCGCTTTCGGGCGGCGAGCAGCAGCGAGTTGGCATTGCGCGTGCGGTAGTTAATAAGCCGCCACTGTTAGTCGCCGATGAGCCGACCGGTAATCTTGATCCTGGGCTCTCAGCTGAAATCATGACTCTCTTTGCCGAGTTCAATCAGGTCGGAGTGACGGTGTTGATTGCCAGTCATGATATCGACCTGATTGCCCGCATGGATAAGCGGGTACTCGTGCTGGATAAGGGGCGTTTGATCAAGGGCGCAGGCGAGCAGGGTGAGGTGTTGCAGTAATGGCGCGCCAGGCCACGCGTCGTTCGCCGCGTCCATCTGCAACGCGTATCACGCCGCGCGATGCCGCGCCTAAAAGCGGCGCGAGTACCAGCAAGATTCGCCGCCTACGCGGCAAAGGATGGGTTCGCGGTTATTTTAAAAGCCATTTTCAGGCGCTCTTTCTAAGCCTTGGCCGCGTCAGTCGTAATCCACTTTCCAGCATGATGACCGTTGCGGTAATCGGCATTGCGCTTGCGTTGCCCGCCGGGTTGCATGTCGCGTTAAAAAATGTGCAGGGTGTGAGTGCTGGCTGGGACGATGCGGTGCAGATATCGCTCTTTTTAAAGCAGGGGATTGAAGTTGAAGAGGCCGTGCGCATCGCCGACCAGATTGCTGCGATGGCGTCGATTGAAGCGGTGGTGCATGTCACCCCGCAGCAGGCGCTGGGCGAGTTTCGCCAATACTCGGGTGCTAGCGACGTGCTTGATGTGCTGGATGAAAACCCGCTGCCGAATGTGTTGCTGGTGCGACCAACTAAAGCGGCCAGTGAACCACTGATGGTAGAGCCGCTACTGCATGAGCTGCGTCAGCTGCCATCGGTGGAGATGGCACAGCTCGATATGGAATGGCTCAAGCGGCTCTATGCGATTATGGCGATTGGTGAGCGTGGCGTACTGGTGCTGGCGGTGTTGCTGTCGCTGGCGGTGCTGTTGATTGTCGGCAATACCATTCGCCTCGCGATTCAGAATCGCCGTGACGAAATTGAGGTGCAGAAGCTGATTGGCGCGACCGATGCTTTTATCCAGCGCCCTTTTTTATATAGTGGCATGTGGCAGGGGCTGTTGGGCGCGCTGATGGCGTGGTTGCTGGTTAGCCTCTCATTATGGCTGCTGCACGGGCCGGTACAGCAGCTTTCGATGCTCTATAACAGCAGTTTCTCACTCGGCTCGCTGGAGCCGCTGGCGGTCTTGGTGGTGCTGGTGGCGGGTGGCTCGCTCGGTCTGCTCGGTGCGTGGCTCGCGGTTGGCCGTCATCTGCGTGATATTGAGCCGACTTAATTCTGTAACTTATTGATTTTAAATGTGGATAGAACTTTTCCACCGTTTATCGGAACTTCTCGGAAAATTAGCACTCATACTATGGGAGTGCTAAGATATATTAAGTGTTATCTTAATTGAGAGGGTATTAAGTGATGACTAAAGGTTACGAATTAGAGCTGGCTACCATCAGCGGCCATTCTCTTTCTGCAGGCAGCATCGAAAGCTACCAGCAGGGGATTAGTGACATCCCAGTAATGTGCGCCGACGAAGAGCTGCAACTGGCACGTCGTTATCGCGATCATGAAGATCTTGATGCCGCGCGTGAGCTGGTCATGTCGCATCTGCGTTTTGTGGCACATATTGCACGTAGCTATAGCGGTTACGGCCTGCCACAGGCTGACCTGATTCAGGAAGGCAATGTGGGTTTGATGAAAGCGGTAAAACGTTTTGATCCCGAAATGAACGTACGTCTGGTGTCGTTCGCTGTTTACTGGATTCGCGCCGAGATTCATGAGTATGTGCTACGCAACTGGCGCATTGTGAAAGTCGCTACCACCAAGGCGCAGCGTAAACTCTTTTTCAAACTGCGCAGCAGCAAAAAACGTCTTGGCTGGTTTAATCAGGCAGAGGTGAATGCCGTCGCAAACGATCTTGGAGTGAAACCTCAGGAAGTGATGGAGATGGAATCGCGCCTGAGTGCGCATGATGCCTCGTTTGATCTTTCATCCGATAGCGATGACGATAGTGACCACCACTTCGCCCCTGCCTCTTATTTGCAGGACAGCAGCATGGACCCAACCACACAGCTCGAGGAGAGTGACTGGGAAGCGCACACCAATGCACGCCTGCACAATGCGATGTCTGGTCTTGATGAGCGCAGTCGTGACATTCTTGCGCAACGTTGGTTAGCCGATGAAAAGAAAACACTGCATGAGTTGGCTGATGAATATGGTGTGTCAGCAGAGCGTATTCGTCAGCTGGAAAGTAATGCGCTTAAAAAGTTAAAGGGTGCGATGCAGGCTTGATAGCAGGCTTGTTGTTATAGCGGAACATTAGCATCCAGCTGTCGAAAGGCAGACTGGGTGTTTTTTTATGGCTAGCGAGTTAGCTGTAAAAAATAATATGAAGAGAAGGTGGATTATGCCAATTCAACAACTGAATAGATTACTGAAGCACTGGCCTACAGACGTCGAAAATATTAATGCAGATAAGTTTGTTGAAATGGTGGAGAAAATTTCATCATTAGAGTATCTGAAAGCAGTTATTCAGCTCCAAATAAACATTCAATATGGCTCCGTACAAATAACAGGGGATGTTAACGAAGTAAGGTCACATATAAGAGCAATTGAAGAGGAGGATGAAGATCCTCATGCTTTTACGGCATCTTGGACATTAAACACTAATCCTAGGGCTTCCTTAACTATACAGCTTAATTTTACTAATCATTTAGTTCAGTTAAATGGTCAGAATCTTGATAAAAATACATCTAATGAAATAAAACAAAAAGTACTAGAGTATCTTCCTGAGTTTAATGCTATCGGTCCGCAGCAACCTGATAAGACCCCGTCAATGGAGATTGATGTAGAGAAACCAGAGTATTTACCAGGTGTTTTTCGTCCGGTAGAAATGCCTGAGTTATCTGATAATGATGTGTTTGTGATAATGAGTTTTGATAAGGGGCAAAGAGATGCATTTTTTGTGTCGATTGAACCTACTTTGAAATCTATGGGGTTTAACCCAGTGAGAGTTGATCAGATTCAGCATAATATGACTGTAACTCCAGAAATAATGCGTCAAATTGAGAGGTCGGTTTTTATTGTTGCAGACTTAACCGGTGAAAGGCCAAATGTTTATTATGAAGTCGGTTATGCTCATAGAGCAGACAAAGAAGTGATTTTATTATCTAAAAAAGAAACGGCGGTACACTTCGATGTTGCTGCAATCAATAGAATAGAATATGAAGACTATACTGAGCTCTCTGACTCATTAAGAAAAAGGGTGCATGGTGTATGTGATAGGCTTGGGATTAAAGTCAGCAGTTAACAAGCGCATACGCTCAGGCAGCAAAAAACACCTCTTGTTTTTCACTCTGTGATGCAAGGCTTAGTGCATGATGCACTAAGCGCCAACAAAAAAGTCAACATCTAGCTTCTGTGAGGCAGGCTCAATCTCATTTATGTCCATATGCGGCAATGTCCCCAACAACGGTGCACGAATCCGATTCTTCAAAGCCAAAATGTTCTCATCAGTCATCAACATATCAGGATCAATAATGTTGGCGACCCAGCCCGCTAGCTGATTACCACTTTGCTGAATCGCATCAACCGTTAACAACGCGTGATTGATGCAGCCAAGTCGAATGCCGACAACTAAAATAACATCTAGCCCGAATGCCTTTGGAATATCTGCCATGCTTTCGCTTTCATTGAGCGGCACTAGCCAGCCGCCCGCACCTTCCACGATAAAATAATCGGCACGATCTTTAATCTGTTCAAAGTGCTTGGTGAGTTGTGCGATGGTGACGGATTCTCCCGCTTCTTCGATCGCAATGTGTGGCGCTATCGGTGGCGGAAGCGCGACTGGGTTTACCAGTTGATAGCTGAGTTCGATGTTGGTGTGTTGCATCAGTTGTAGTGCGTCATCATTTTGCCAGCCATCAGGTGTTTTTTCACAACCGGCGGCGATCGGTTTCATTGCGCCGATACGTTCGCCTTTGTCGGCGAGGGCCTGTAACAGGGCGCACGAGACAAAAGTTTTGCCGATGCCGGTATCGGTGCCAGCAATGAAGAACCCTTTTTTCATTTTTTAATGCCCAGTCTGCGTCGCATGCGGCTTAACGGAATTGAAACGCTGCCATCTTCAAGCATATCGCCCATGTCGTCCACGTCGCGTGGTATTGGTGCCCATGCATGACCATAGATTACTTCATAGGTGGCGGGCAGTAGTCCGTCATCCATGCGGAACTGTTCGTATCGTTTGATCACTTTTTGCAGGCGCTTTTTTCCGGTTAAGCCATGCGGTCGACCGGCGGTCACATTGTGTGCGCCGACCGCTTTTAAGTCGCGCATCAGGGTGGTGGCTTCCTGGTAGGTTAGGGTGAAGTTTTCAACGTCCATTACCGGATCACTCAGGCCAATACGTTTTAGTGCATCGCCGATGTCATGCATGTCGAAAAAGGCGTTAACGTGATTGTACTCATCGACCCCGTTCCAACTGCTGCGTAACTCTTTGAGCGTGTCGGGGCCGAAGGTGGTGAACATCAACAGGCCGCCGGGTTTGATAACGCGATGAAACTCTTTGAAGGCCTGTTCAAGATTCATGCACCATTGAATCGTGACGTTCGAAACAATCATGTCAACGCTTTGATCGCTGAATGGCAGTTGTTCGGCGTCGGCGCAGACAAAACCGGCGGGCTGTGTAATCGACTGTTTGCGTGCATAGTTCAGCATCGCGGGTGCCAGATCGAGTGAGTAGATGCAGCTGTCGGGGTAACGTTCTGTTACGGTACTGCTGAATCGTCCGGTGCCTGAGCCGATGTCGATAATGATCTCGGGTTCGATCTTGATGAACTCGAGTCGATCCATTACGCGCTGACCGATTTCATGTTGCAACACTGCAGCTTCATCATAACTACGCGCCGCGTGATCAAATGCCGCCTGCACTTTTTGTTTATCAAGCGCGTAGGGTTGAATCTCTTTTTTGTGGTTGTTACTCATGAATAAACTGCTCGATCAGGTTGGTGAAATACTCGTTGTGTGAGAGAAAGGGTGCGTGGCCAGCACCGTCGATGATTTCAAGTGTTGCGTTGGGTAGTAGTGGTAACATCTGTTTGGCGGTCTGTGGTCGCGAGAGCGTATCGCGTTTGCCAAAGATCATGAGTGTTGGCTGCTTTAGTTGTGGCAACTGGCCGCGCAGATCAACGTCCTGCAAAATTTTCAGGCCACCCTGTAGTGCTGCCGCTTGAGGTGCTGCGTTTGAATTCATTAACGCTTTAAGTTTGCGTAGCATGATGCGACTCTCATCACTACCCATGATTTGTAATGCAATAAAACGTTGCAATGTTCCCTGCAAATCTTTATTGAGTGATGCTGAAAAGTTTTGAAAGATCTCGGGCGAGACGGCGTGGCGCCAGTCATCATCGCTGACAAAGCGGGCAACGGAACCGACCAATATTAATTTTTTTATTTTAGTGGGATGTCGCAACGCAATTTGCATCGCAACCATGCCGCCGAGTGACCAGCCGACAACGTTGCCTTGTTCGGGCAGCGTGGCTGCAACAGTGTCTGCGAGTGTTTCGATGGTGTAGTCCTGCGGTATTGGGCTTTGGCCATGCCCTGGCAGGTCGATACAATTAACCGATGCGTTGTTGGCAAGTGCGCGCGCGGTCTCTTCCCAGATCGCGCCGTTAAACCCCCAGCCGTGTAGCAGTGTTATCTGTTCGCTGCCTGCACCGCGGGTGACGGAATGAATGTTAGCGGGCATTATGTTTTATCACTTTATCAAGCGCGGCTAGCAGTTGATCAATATGCTTCTCAGTATGGTTGGCAGAAAAGGTGATGCGCAGTCTTGCGGTGCCATCGGGAACGGTTGGTGGACGAATCGCACTGATTAAAATTCCTAGCTGTTGTAGCGCCTCGCTAATACGTAATGCTTTATCTGAGTCACCAATAATCAATGGTTGAATCGGTGTGTTTGATGGCATGATGTTAAAGCCCAGCTGTGCAGCGCCATCTTTAAAGAGCTTGATCAATGTTTGTAAATGTTCTCTGCGCCATGCCTCAATTTCGATCAGCTTAAGGCTGGTCAATGTTGCATGCGCGATAGCAGGCGGCAGTGCAGTGGTGTAGATGTAAGTGCGCGCCTGTTGAATCAGCGTTTCGATCAGTTCTTCACTGCCCGCAACAAAAGCACCTGAGGTACCAAATGCCTTGCCCAATGTGCCGACCAGTATCGGCACGTCATTTTCTGAAAGATTGTGATGTCCTACAGTGCCGCGCCCATTTTTTCCAATCACACCGATGCCGTGGGCATCGTCGACCATTAACGTCGAGTTGTGTTTTGATACGAGGGTCGCCAGCTGTGGCAATGGTGCGATGTCACCATCCATACTAAAGACACCATCAGTAATAATTAGCGGATAGCCGTTACTATTTTTATCGAGCCGTGTTGCGAGTGCATCAACATCGTTGTGTGGATAGCGTCGCATGGTTGCACCGCTAAGGCGTGCGGCATCAATCAGTGAAGCGTGGTTAAGTCGGTCTTCGTGAATGGTATCGTGCTTTGTCGTAAGCGCGCTTATCACGCCGAGGTTAGCCATATAGCCGCTGGAAAAAAGCAGCGCACGTGGACGCTGGGTGAATTCAGCCAGCGCTTCTTCGAGTGCGTGATGTGCATGACTGTGACCACTCACAAGATGTGACGCGCCGCTGCCAACACCATAACGTTCGGCACCCGCCTGCATCGCTTTGATCAATGCTGGGTGGTTGGCAAGGCCGAGGTAGTCGTTGCTGCAAAACGATAGCTGTGGTTTGCCATCGCTGATTAGCTCAACATCTTGCGCACCATCAATCACTCTGCGGGTGCGGTAGAGGTGTTGCTGTTGCCGTGCTGCAAGTCCTGTCGCTAAGCGCGCCGTTAGGTCGGTGTCCATCTATGAAAGATAGGTGGCGACTTTAAACGCTGCTGGCAACACGTCGGCTCTGGGTATCTTCGCGCGTGGTGAGGTGCAGGTCCTGAATCATCTTGATGTCCTGTTCAACTTTGCGCCCGGTGGTGGTGAGGTAGTCACCAATCATTACGCCGGATGCGCCCGCCATAAAGATCATTGATTGCATGTCACCGAGGAAGTGGCGACCACCGGCGATGCGGATTTCTGCCTGCGGTAGCATGTAGCGGAAGACGGCGATGCTTTTTAAAATTTCCTGCGGCACCATGGTGGTGTTCTCCGCGAATGGCGTGCCGTCCTGCGGGTTAAGGAAATTCAGCGGTACCGATTTAACATCAAGTTTGCGCAGTGTGTCGGCGAGTTCAACACGCTGATCCAGCGATTCACCCATGCCGAGGATACCGCCCGCACAGACGCGCAGGCCCGCATCAGCTGCGTGACGGATGGTGTCGATATTTTCCTGGTAGGTGTGAGTGGTACAGACCTTATCAAAAAAGCTTTCAGCGCATTCGAGGTTGTGGTGGTAGTTTTCCATTCCCTGTTCTTTGAGCATATCGGCGGTGTCGCGATCGAGTGCGCCGAGGCTGGCGCAGCGACCGATTTCACTGTGCTCTTTCAGTTCGCTGAAGTATTCTTTTAACTGATTACGCTCTTTGTCTGAACGGACACCCCACCCTTTTGACACCACGCCAAAATCACTTGCGCCCCATTCGCGTGCCTGTTTTGCCTGCGAGACTAATTCTTCTGGTTTGATGTAATCGTAAACGGGGGCTTTGGTCGCTTTGTGGTGGCCGCTCTGAGAACAGAAAGAGCAGTTTTCGGAGCAGTTACCGGAGCGCACATTGGAGATGGCGCACACTTCAATTTTATTTCCACGGAAGTTGCGGCGGATGCGATCAGCGCCAGCCATCAGCCAGGTGAGATAATCGTCATCGAGGTTGATCATCCAGCGTCCTTCATCAAAGCTCATTTCGCCACCTTTGAGGAGGCGCTGGGTGATTTCGTCGATACGGCTGTAGTTGTCGCTCATGGATGGCTCCGAAATTGAGGGGGATTGTACTATTTAACAAAGGGTGTAAATATTGAGGGGTCGCGCGGTTTCTGTCAACTTCCAGGGAGTGGGAGCTGTGAACAAGTGTCTAAAAAGTATACAGGAGTATCTGCTGCCCAGAGTCTGCGTCACCTGTGGGCAGGGGGTGGCCGGGTGTTCGACGGGCGAGCTTGACCTCTGTTTGGGGTGTCTCACGGCGATGCCCTATCTGGGCAACGCTTGTCGACAGTGTGCCTTGCCGTTGGTGGAACCAGGGGTTTGTGGTGGTTGCCTGAAAACGCCGCCGCCATTCGAGCAGACCTTTAGTCTGTTTCGTTATGCTCATCCGATTGATTATCTGATTCAGCAGCTTAAGTTTAATCGCCGACTGGTGAATGCCCGTTTGCTGGGGGCGCTGATGGCTGAGTTGCTGCAACAGAAAGGGCAGCGCCTGCCTGACATCATCGTACCGGTGCCGTTGCATCGGCGACGCTTGCAGTCACGCAGCTATAATCAGGCAGTCGAGCTGGCGCGGCCAGTGAGTCAGCAATTGAGGGTGGCGATGGATGTTAGTTGTTGCCGGCGGTTGCGAGAGACTGCAGTGCAGTCTGATCTGCCGGCAAAAGCGCGTCGTGCAAACATTAAAGGAGCCTTTGACGTTAGCGGTGCACTGAATGGTAAACATGTGGCGATTATCGATGATGTGATGACAACCGGCAATACGGTGGCAGAGCTGGCGCAGCTGATGAGGGATAAGGGTGTGCGAATTGTCGATGTGTGGGTCTGTGCGCGTGTTCCCTAGTTGGGGTGGCTGTGGTAGATTGGCGCCAATTGGTTATTTTTCAGGCTCACGTGAGTCGCGTGTTTAAGGAGTGGATGGATGTTTAAACGGTGTGTTTTGCCTCTGGTTTCGATGATGGTGATGATGACTGCGGCCTCTGCAGTTAAGGCTGATGCGTTGGATCTTAATTTAAATAACGATAGTGTTCAGCTGCTTTATGTTTCGCCATTTACGAGCAATGAGGGGATTGGTGGCGCGAACCTGGAAGTCGGTGTTATCTACACTGAGGCAGACGATTATCTCGGAATTCTCGGATTCGATATTAAGGGTGAAGCGGGCAGTGGTTCGCCAGGTCTGGTGGCGGGCGTTGGTGTTCGCGGCTATGCCATTGGCCTGGATGCCTACGATATTAGTGCGCTGGCAATTGGCGGGCTGGTGCAATATTCACCTCCTGCGCTCAATCGTTTAAGTGTCGTTGCTCAGGTTTTTTATGCGCCAGAGATTTTGACCTTTATGGACGGCAAACATATGCAGTCAGTTGAATTCAGAATCGAGTATAAAATCCTGACTCAAGCTACAGTCTACGTGGGCTATCGTGATATCGAAGCTGATCTGGACCTGGATGCTGGGGGCAGCGTAGATATCGACAATGGTGGGCACCTTGGCCTACGTTTTACATTCTAGCCTCGCTTGATATTAGTTACATTGATTATTCACATTGAGCGTTACACGACTGCATATTGTCGCGGCGGCTATTGTCCGCGATGGTAAGGTGTTGTTGGCGCGTCGCCACGCTGATGCCCATCAGGGCGGCTTATGGGAATTCCCCGGCGGTAAGGTAGAGCGCGGTGAAGATGCGCGCGCCGCACTTGCGCGCGAGCTTGATGAAGAGCTGGGTATCACGCTTGAGTCCGCAAGGCCGCTGATTGCGGTGCCGCATGACTATTCAGACAAGTCGATCCTGTTGGATGTATGGCTTGTTGATGGGTTTTCAGGTGAGCCTCATGGCCGTGAAGGGCAACCGCTCACCTGGGTGCTTGCCGATGATTTACAGCAGCACGATTTTCCCAAAGCGAATTTACCGGTGATTACGGCCGTGCAACTTCCCGCGTATTATCTAATTACGCCTGATCCTGCAAAAGAGGGGCGGCAGTTTTTCAGTCGGCTGGAGGCCTCGTTGCAAGCTGGTGTGCGCCTGGTGCAGCTGCGAGCAAAGACTTTGACTGCAGATGACTACCGCGCGTTGGCGCTTGAGGTGAAGGCGATGTGTGATCAATTTGGGGCGGCGCTGTTGCTTAATGGAACTGCAGAGATGGTGCTTGAGGTGGGTGCGGATGGATTGCATCTCTCAGGCAGTGCATTATCATCATTGAATAGTCGCCCGTTAGACCATGATTACAAACTTTCTGCATCATGCCATGATGCAGTGGAGTTAAAGCGCGCTTGCGATCTTGGTGTCGATTTTGCCGTGCTGTCGCCAGTGATGCCGACGAATACGCATCCGGGCGCTGCAACGCTGGGCTGGCAACAGTTTGAACAATTGTTAAAGGCGGTGCCGATGCCGGTCTATGGGCTGGGCGGGATGGCGCTTGCTGATTTAACAACAGCGCAACGTGCTGGTGCGCAGGGGATATCGGCGATTGGTGCTTTATGGGGTCTGAAAAGCTTTTAAATCTGGCGCTGTTTTAAGCGCTAGCGATCGTTGATATCGCTCTCTTCATCGGGGTTAATCTGTTGTGTGCCTGGAATGCGATGTTCTTCGTCGCTCCATTTACCAAAATCGATCATCTGACAGCGTTCACTACAGAAGGGGCGCCAGCGTGCGCTTGACCATTCAATTTGTTTCTTACAGGTGGGGCAGTTGACATTCATCGAACGAAACCTAGATTGCGCAGGTGGTGAGAATAAAGCTGATATCTTGCGAAGACTGCGTGGGTCGATCCTGAAAATTAGTGCTCATAAAACGTACCGTGAAGCGGTGTTTACCGCCGCTGATTTCGGCGAAACAAGGTATATTTTCTGGCATTGTGACGCGAATCAGTTGAAACGGCGCGCTGGTTTCAAGGGTGCGTTGAAAAAATCCCGATTCGGCGACTTCATTGGTGGATATGGCACTGTCACGAATCAGTTTTAATATCAGGCTGATGGCGGCGCGAATATCATCGAAGTTAGAAATCCACTGTTTCAGATCTTCGAGGCGTTTTTCTACGGGGCGCTCTAACCAGTAGTGATAGCTTGGTAGGTCAAAATCACAGGTGCCGCCGGAAATACTGCTGCGCTGTTTAATGCTACTGAGAAATTCATTTTGGCGAAGCTGATGCCCAATCTGGCCTTGAGAGCAGTGAAGCAGGTCGACCAGGCGGTCAATCTCATCTAACAGTGATGACAGCATTTTATGGTCGATGCCGGGTGTCTGTTCAAGTCGAGCGAGTCCTGCGCTAATCCGCTCTAGCTCCATGATCACTTCAGTTTTCAAGTCGGCACGACTGAATATGTTGAGTATGTCTAGCAGCGAGGCGAGTGTCGACCGGCTGTCCCACGCGGCATCGCTAGGCAGGGTATGGTCGATCTGTTGAAAGAGAAAATCGAGTCTTAAAAAGAGGCGAATTCTCTCATTCAATGGCTGTTCGTATGTGGTCTGCCTCATTTTTTCCGATTAAGCTAACGAGTAGTTTTGCTTTGTTTTACAGATTATTGAATATAAAGGACTTTCCATGTTCGTCTAAGGCCTCTATCGGCCCCATTGTCCATCACCTTAAGTCGAATGGCAAATTAGCTTATTCATCGCTATTGGTGATGGTCAGATATTTTTGGTGGAGTGTTACAACTTGTTGTTTTAGCTCATCTAATGTTGAGTTGTTGTGGATGACATCGTTTGCCACCGCAAGCCGAGCATCGCGAGAAGCCTGTGATGCGACGATCGCTGCGATTTCATTTTCTGCCTGGTTGTCTCTTTGTGAAACGCGGTTGAGCTGTGCCGCTTCGGTGGCGTCGACTACCAAAATGCGATCTGCAAATTCCATTTGACCACTTTCGACCAGTAATGGGATGACGACAATGCAGTAAGGGGATGTGAGGGCGGCAATCTGATGCATCATCTCTTTTCGAATAAGTGGATGAAGAATCGATTCGAGCAGTCTTTTTTTATCTGGGCTTTGGAAGATCGTTTGGCGAAGTTGAGCGCGGTTGAGTGTGCCGTCAGGATTGAGAATGGTTTCGCCAAACTGCCTGACAATCTTGCTTAATGCAGACTCGCCGGGTGCGACGAGTTGACGGGCGATAATATCGGTATCAACAATCGGGGTACCCAAAGCTTCGAATAACTGACTAACAGTGGTTTTTCCGCTGCCAATACCTCCGGTGAGTGCGACAACTAACATGAATAAGAGATGGCCTTGGTTGAAATAAAGGCTCTATTTAGGGCGAGATATTCATCGTTGTCAAATACGTTTGTATGATCTGATCGCCCCATAATAAAGTGATCCAGCCTGCGGCAGCGAGGTAGGGGCCAAAAGGGATCGGGATGTTTTTGTCTCGGCCACGCACCACAATCAAGGTGATGCCGACAACCGCACCCACGACAGAAGAAAGCAGGATGATGGGGAGTACGGACTGCCATCCCAGCCATGCACCTAGCATCGCCAGTAATTTGAAATCACCATACCCCATGCCCTCTTTGCCGGTGGTTAATTTGAATAGCATGTAGACCGACCAAAGGCTGAGGTAGCCAACTAAGCCGCCAATGATGGCCGACTCCGGATCGGTAAAAATACCAGCGAGACTGATCCCGAGGCCTAGCCAGAGGAGAGGAAGGGTGATGCTATCGGGCAGTAGTTGATGGTCGAAATCAATGACGGTGAGCGCGACGAGCGCCCACGTGAGTAGCAGTGCCGCTGCTGCCTCCCAGGTTGGGCCGAAATGCCATGCGACGATGATCGAGAGCAGAGCGGTCGTTGCTTCGATAATGGGATAGCGCGCTGGGATTTTGATGCCGCAATCACTGCAGCGTCCTTTTAAAAAGAGATAACTGAGTATAGGGATATTCTCAATCGCCTTGATTTTATGGTTGCATTTTGGGCAATGAGAATTGGGGGTGACTAAATTGAAAGGCTCGCTTGCTTGCTCGTTATCTGAGGTGATTTCAAGTAAATCGTTACATTGAGCGTGCCACTCTTTTTCCATCATGACGGGCAGGCGAAGAATGACGACGTTCAGGAAACTGCCGATCAGCAGGCCAAGAACACCTATTATGGATATAAAAACAACTGGGCTTTCGTTGAATAATAGCAGCATGATATTTTTTAATTAGAAATTAGTAGACGTTTTGTTTAAACAACTTCGCCCATTTTGAAAATTGGGAGATACATCGCTACGACCAGGCCGCCTACGATAACACCCAGGAACGCCATAATCAGAGGTTCTAATAGGCTGGTAAGACCATCAACTGCATCGTCGACTTGTTCTTCGTAGAAATCTGCAACTTTGGCTAACATGCTATCAATGGAACCAGCTTCTTCACCAATTGCTACCATTTGAACCACCATGTTGGGAAACAGTTCTGATTGTTTCATGACGACATTCAGCTGGTTGCCGGTTGAGATATCATCGCGCATTCGCAGAATACCCTTGCTGTAAACAGAGTTACCTGCTGCACCTGCTACTGTGTTCATTGCTTCAACAAGCGGTACGCCAGCGGCGAACATGGTTGAAAGGGTCCTGGCAAAACGTGCAATGGTTGCCTTTGTGATAATTGGTCCGATGATTGGTGCTTTAAGAATAGTTTTGTCTAGCAGTTCGTTGAATTTTTTTGAGCGTTGTTTTGTCTGTTTCAGTACCTGGAAAATAGCGAAAATGAAAATTAATGCTGCCCACCACCAATCCTGGGCCAGTTTAGAGAGCTCGACTACTAACATAGTCAGGGCTGGTAGGTCCGCGCCAAAATTATTGAACATGTCTTCGAATTGCGGCACTACAAAGATTAAAAGAATCGCTGTAATAATAAAGGCAACCACAATTACCGCAAGTGGATAGAAAAGCGCCTTCTTGATTTTACCTTTCATCGATTCAGTTTTTTCTTTGTAAGTGGCGATTTTTTCAAGTAGCGTTTCAAGAATACCAGCATGCTCTCCAGCGGTAACAAGGTTAACGTAGAGGGAATCAAATTGTAGTGGGTGCTTTGAAAGGGCGTCAGCAAAAGTATTACCACCCTCAACATCAGATTTAATTGCCATAATGAGTGTTTGCATGGCTGGGTTGTCATGCCCCTTACCTATGATATCGAAAGATTGTACTAAGGGTACGCCTGAAGCCATCATTGTGGACATCTGTCTGCTAAAGAGGGCGATATCCTGGGGAGTAATCTTTCCTTTTTTTGCGCCACCAAAGAGTGATTTAGGTTTTTTCTTGACCTTTTTGGGGATAATGCCCTGCCGGCGCAGCTCTGATTTTACGAGCGCAGGGCTAGCGCCCTCCATCTCACCTTTAACTTTGGTCCCTTTTTTGTCGACACCTTCCCATAGAAAAGTGTCTTTACTTGCAGTTTTAGTAGCCATCTTAATTTCCTGGGGTTAATCAGCCGTGACGATGCGATTGAGTTCTTCGAGGCTGAGAATGCCTTGCCTTATCTTTATCAATCCTGAAGCATGGAGGTCATTGACGCCTTCTGATTTAGAGAGGTCTGCAAGCTGTAATGCGTTACCACCTTCCATGATGAGTTTTCCCATTGCCTCTGAAATTGGCATTACCTGGTAGATACCGACTCGCCCTTTGTAGCCGCCATTGCATTGGTCGCAGCCTACGGGGCCATAAATAGTCAGGTCGTCCAGCTCTTCTTCCTTAAAGCCCTCTTTTAACAGAGCCTCTTTGGGAATATCAAGTGGTTGTTTGCAGTGGCTGCATAAACGGCGCCCTAATCTTTGTGCGATGATCAAGCTCACGGCTGATGCGATGTTAAAGGGGGCGATGCCCATGTTGATCAGGCGGGTCAGGGTTTGTGGGGCATCATTGGTATGAAGGGTGGATATCACAAAGTGACCTGTTTGTGCCGCTTTAATGGCAATTTCACCTGTTTCAATATCTCGAATCTCACCGACCATGATGATGTCTGGATCCTGGCGCAGAAATGATTTCAGTGCCGATGGAAAGGTGAGGCCTGCCTTGGGGTTTACATTGACCTGATTGATGCCCTCCAGGCTAATTTCAGCTGGATCCTCAGCGGTTGAAATATTACGGTCTTCGTTGTTGAGAATGTTTAGGGCGGTATAGAGTGATACTGTTTTACCACTACCAGTTGGTCCGGTAACCAGCACCATGCCGTAAGGTTTATGGATTGCATCCATGAATAATTTTTTCTGATCTTCTTCGTAACCCAGTGCATCGATGCCTAGCTGGGCACTACTTGGGTCAAGAATACGCATTACGATCTTTTCGCCAAATAAGGTCGGGCAGGTGCTGACACGAAAATCGATCGCGCGGGTTTTTGAAAGCTTCATTTTCATGCGCCCATCCTGCGGAATACGGCGTTCAGAAATATCTAGCTGGGACAGAACCTTGATACGCGCAGAAATTTTTCTTACCAGTGAAATCGGTGGGCTGGCAACTTCCTGCAGTATGCCATCAACACGAAAGCGCACGCGATAGACTTTTTCATAGGGTTCAAAATGGAGATCGGAAGCGCCTTTGTTAATGGCGTCTAGTAGTATTTTGTTGACGAAGCGCACAACTGGGGTGTCATCCACCTCTGATTCGTCGCCATCTTCTCCAGTACCTTCTTCGTCACCACCTGAAATATCGATGTCATCGAGGTCTGTATCATCAAGGTCACCCATGCTGGTATCTTGCGCATTTAATACCGCTTCAATGATTTTGGCGAGCTTGTCCTCTTCAACGAGAATGGCTTCAGCATTCGCGCCTACGTTGAATTTAAATTCATCAAGTGCCTCTTGATTGGTTGGATCTGATACCGCGACGAATAGACGGTTGCCACGTTTAAATAGTGGTAGTGCGTTATGTTTCAGGATCATCTTGTGATCGACTAAGCTGGTCGCCGCAGATTCAAGGTCCATGCTGTTTATATCAAATATGGGTGTGCCAAATTCCTGCGCGGCAGCATGAGCAATAGAACTGCTATCTAGTAAATCATTTTCAACCAGATATCGAACGAGAGGGGTCTTCTTTTTTATAGCCTTTTCATTGGCTTCGATCGCCTTTTCCTCTTCTAACAGGCCGTCTAATACCAGTTTTCTGGCGAGGCCGCTGAGGTTTGCGCTGGTTGTTGGTGTGCTCATAACTAACAGAGTTTTATAGAATATTTCATCGTATGAGAATTATCGGCTATGGGTGCTAATTGTTTAGTAGTCGCGAATAGGTGTTTAGTTTTAGTGGTTAATCTGGTTTGGCAATGAGTGATTGAAGGGATGTTGGGTAGATGTTTTTAAGGATAGTGTTCTGATGAACAGATCTTGCCCTGCTGCCAAAATCGAGGGATAAATTTAGAGGCGCTCAGGTTTTGAATTTCCATAGCCTCAGCCTCTTTTGGGGGTGGATTCTGATTGATGCCGATAACAAGAAAGCTAATGCTGATTATCACGATGCAGGGGAAAAGAGTGCTAGTGATATTTGATTTTTTTCTTTGATGACGGGATGAGAGGTGTATGCCTATCATCCAGCCGATTGTAAGGGTCATCATTATTTGGCTGACAGGCATCACGATAACGCCGCTAAATAAAGAGTGGGTTGTTCCTGCGATTAATGATGCAAAAAGTGCAATGCGTATGTTGAGGAGAGGGGCTTCTTCAGCCGGTAGCGCTTGATTGTTTCTTTTTATCCAGAAATATAGCCCGTATAGAAAAATAAAAAGCGTAATGACGGCGGCGGGCAGTCCCCACTCTGCCGCTATTTGAAGGACTGAATTATGTGGATGGGCCGCGATGAGATTTTGTGGATCGCAAGCGTAATGCATTGGGCCAATCCCCAGAATTGGGTTTTGTTGAATAAAATACCAGGCGCGCTCCCATAAGTAGAATCTTGCGTTAACGCTAGAGGAGCGCGTTATCGATGTGTCGCTGATTTCGACCCCCAGCACAAATGGAATGATATAGAAAAGTAAGGTGTAGAGGGCAATCCCTATTGTAGCTGCAATAACCTGTAACCTGATCCACGTGAAGGCATCTTTTTTATAGATGGCTAATGAAGCAATCATCGCGACAGCCATCGCTAGCATTGTGCCGCGTGACCCAGAAATCAACAATAATAGCCACCAACAGGCGCTGACTAAAAGTATACCTGCAAAGTAGCCCTTGTTTTTTTGTGCGTAGAGAATTAAGGGGAGTACGATCAGTGGTAATGTCCAACTCTGCAGCTGATTAAAAAATCGGATATTTGAAAAGCCTAAAAACAGATGGTGAGGGTGCCAGTTATTGTTTGAGGTGATGGCCGCTGTGTATGCGGTGACTACTGACGTGGTCTGTATCAATGCCAGGGCTACAATGCTGAACAGTATGATTTTTTGGCACTCATTGGGTGTGGTCATGTATGCGGCAGCAATTGATAAACATGCGATGAATAGTAGCGTGAATTGCCCCGTCTCTATTACGGATAGGAGTGGGGTGCCTGCATTGATACTTGATAGTATTCCAATGAGAAAGAGCAAAAATAATAGGATTTTTACAGTGCCAGGGAGTTGGTTTACCACTGTATGAATATTGTTTCTGAACAGAGTTGCTGCGCAGATTGCCAGAAAAATTAGCAGTACGACCTGGATAAACCGCTTCTCGTTGTAAGGTCCTAAATTGGCAATAAGATCAATGTTGCTGGTTGTCAGGATAATGTACAAACAGCTTAGGCTAACGGTTAAAATCCCTGATAATCGTTGTATTGGTATTTTATTTAAATTTGGCATCTGTGTTGGCGGGAGGTAATAAAAAAGCCTACTCTATAATAATAGAGTAGGCTTTTAGATCTGGCTAATGTTAATTGACTGTCGCTATTAACTTGCGGTTGAGCCTTTTACCAACTTGAGACAGTCAGCGTTGACACCGACTGTTTTAATAGGGTTCCAGACCATTTGTCCTGCAGCACCATTGAAAGTTGGTGTCATTTGAAAGGTGCATGCGCCCAGTTCACCGCCGGCACTTGCAATTTGAATGGCGCCAGTTGTTGCAACAAGTGTTACGGTAGAACCGTATTTGCTGGTTGGTACTGCGGTAATACCGTATTGCTCTAACTCCCCGCCTACTCCAACGGTATCACAGACAGCTAGGTCCCCACCGTTATTGCTTGCGCACTCACCGATCGCCAGTTTTAACCCGGAGATGTTTGACATCTCGTCACCCCATTTTGCACGTGTGATGTAATCCTGATAGGCAGGAATGGCAATCGCCGCCAAAATACCAATGATGGCTACTACGATCATTAATTCGATTAATGTAAAGCCTTTTTGCTTTTTAACATCAATTAAAGTGATGCCTTTTTGATTGATTATCATGTTAGTTCTCCTGAGTGTGATAATAATTAGCTCTTCTGGCGTTGCTCTTAACTCTCCATGCACAGGAGATATGCTTGCCTCGCACATTGGTATCTGCATGCACCGTGCCAAACTTTAGTTTTTTGTGTAATGCGGTTTGATTCTGCCATTTGGGCTATGAAACTGTGAAGATGGTCACAAAAAACGGTGCTTTTATTGGATGTTACTGAGGCTTGATTAAGGCGGAGATGGTCAACTAGTTGTGCATTTTGCGCAGAATCTGTTCTTAATACGCAGTTGATGGTGAGTGGAGTCATTGTGAGGGGGCTGCGAATTTACAGGCCGAGTTTTTTCATGCGGTAGCGCAGTGCGCCAAATGAGATGCCGAGCAGTTTGGCCGCAGCTGTTTTGTTATATCTTGTTTGTTCAAGGGCCTTTACGATGGTTTCTTTTTCGATGTCGCCTAGCAGTGGGTCAAGGGATTGATTGTCTGTTGTTCGCGGTGCGCTGGATGACGCAGATTCCGGTGCGGAACGGTGTGTCAACTGTAGGTCTTCTGCTCTGATGTTGTTGTTTTCGCACAGGGTCATGGCGCGTTCCAGGATATTTTCCAGTTCTCTGACGTTGCCCGGGAAGTGGTATTGTTGCAGTGACGATAGCGCGCTAGCCTCAATGGAAGGTGTGCTAATGTTGCCGTTAAGCGCTAGTTTACTAAGTATATGCTCGATGAGCGGCGGAATATCTTCACTACGTGCGCGTAGCGCTGGAATGTGGAGTTCGATTACATTAATGCGATAAAACAGATCCTGTCGAAACTTGCCTTCTTTGACTAATTGCGCGAGGTCTTTATGGGTGGCGCTAAGAATGCGTACATCAATCCTGGTTTCCTGGTGTGCACCAACGGGGCGAACGGCTTTCTCCTGGATTGCTCGTAGCAGCTTGACCTGCATATGCAGCGGCAGGTCTGCTACCTCATCAAGAAAAAGCGTGCCACCGTCTGCGGCTTGAAAAAGGCCCTCTTTATTGGTTGTGGCGCCTGTGAAGCTACCTTTTATATGGCCGAAAAATTCGCTTTCCACTAATGCCTCTGGAATTGCACCGCAGTTGACAGGGATGAAGTGTTTGTCTGCCCTTGCCCCCTGTTCATGTATCAGGCGGGCAGCCAGTTCTTTGCCAGTGCCAGATTCACCACTGATATGGACGGGGGCCTGGCTGCGCGCTAATTTCTTAATGGTGGCGCGAGTGTTTTGTATTTCAGCAGAATGACCTAATAGGGTGAGTTCCGCTTCTTGTTGGTTGTTTTGATGTTTTGGACTGAGTTTTAGTGCGGTGGTGACCAATGTGCGTAACATGCCTAAATCCACTGGTTTTGATACAAAATCGAAGGCCCCTGCTTTAAGTGCGAGTACGGCTGATTCCATATTGCCATGAGCAGTAATGACTGCAGAGGGGATTTCAGGGTGGCGTTTCTGTATGAATTGTACGAGGTCGATGCCGTTACCGTCGGGTAACTTCATATCCGTGAGGCACAGGTCAATGTCGGGGTGCGCTAATAGCACTGCCTTGGCGGCGGCGACAGAACCTGCGGTGTGGCAGTCGATTCCCATTCTCAATAAGGTGAGTTCCAGTAATTCACAGATATCGGGTTCATCATCTACTACAAGGGCGGTGGCTTGATTCATATTAAATTACCTGTCGTCTTCTTGGGTCGGCAAAGGTGATGCGGAAGCAGCTACCGCTACCAGGGCTAGAAATAAAATTCAGGTGAGCCTGATTAGATTCGCATAGTTCTCGGGATATATATAGCCCCAGGCCTGAGCCGTTAGCAGCAGTAGTGAAAAATGGTTCGAAGATCTGCTCTGCAAGCGTAGTATCAACACCTTTTCCATTGTCAATCACTTCGAGATAAGGTGTATTGGACTCTTCAACAACGCCGCACTGTAGCCATAGTTGGGGCAGGTTATTTTGGTCACCATGGCGCAGTCCATTTTGGCAAAGGTTTATCACAATTTGTTGTAGTTGACTGCCATCAAAGCGAACGATGTTGATGTCGTCGACTGGTGTGTGGTGTATTTGAGAGCGCTGTATATCTTCGTTCAGGCAAAAGTCATCTACAAACGATGCTAGCCATTGATTGAGCTCGATCTCTTCTGGGTTGGATCGATCTCGACGGTTAAGTTGCATGACGTTTTCGATAATCGTATTAACCCGCTGGGAGTGGTCTTGAATGATCTCAGTGAGTCGAGCTTCACTTTTATCAAGGAGTGATGATTCAGCGAGTAGTTGGCTTGCATGGCTAATGGCGCCAAGTGGATTGCGAATTTCGTGAGCGATACTGGCGGTCAGGCGGCCGAGAGAGGCTAATTTCAGTTGTTGTGCCTGTTGAGCAACGGCGGCCATGTTTTCAAGAAAGATAAGCGTTCCGGAATCATGATTTTTGCCCAGGTGAGCAAATCGAGGCATGATATTGGGGCTGGTTTCTGATGATTTAAATGGTTGCGGTTCATCGTCGGGATGAGCCCACCAATGTTCTATTTGTTGTACCAGGGGGGCAGAAAGATCGTTGATTGTTTCCTGGTTGTTTGATAATTTTTCACCCAGAAGGTTACGTGCCGAGGCATTAATGAGATGGACTTTCTGGTGGTGATCAATGACTAAAATGCCAGTCTGCATGCGTTGTATGATGTATTCGGTTAGTTGCGCCATGCTAGCCAGGTCTACGCCGCGTTTTTCGGCGAGGGCTTCGCTGTCGCGTAGTCTTTTTGCTAGTGCCTGAGTCAGGATGGCGGTCGCGAAAAAGCTGGTACCGAGCAGACCTGCCTGGGTGTAATTGGTGTCCCAGAGGGGTTCGCTCCAGGAGGTATAGATTTGCTGTGAAAGTAAGGCGAGTGTTGCGATTGAAGCGAATAGAATGGCCGCTCGCCCAACAATAAGAAGGCTTCCAGCAGCAACTGCGATGACGAGAAATATTCCCATGCCACTTCCAATCCCGCCACTTGCATGCATTAGCAGTGTAATAATTGCGATATCGACCAGCACATGAGAATAAACCTGAGATTCAAAGAGTGGTGCTTGCCTTCTGATCGATATCACATTTAAAAGGCCAATAATCAGATAGATAATGCTGGTGGCGTAGAAGAGATTAAAGTTACTGGAGCCTAGAGGGTGTGGAATTGACTCGGAATAGCAAAGGATTGATGCCAGACCTGCGAGCGTGATTCGATATAAGTTTAACAGGCGTAGTGGGGACCACATCTGTATATTCGCTGTGTGCCTGGTTTGGCTGTTGTTCAGCATGATAGTTTGTTGTATTTCTATTTTAGAATGAACTGTTTAAGCTATCGTCATGTGACCTGCTTTTGTTAAATTTCTATTTCCCAATGATATTTTTATGGCCAATACTATGATTTATCTTGTCTCCCAATCGCCGCGTCGGCGCGAATTACTATTGCAGATTGGCATTGAGCATGAGGTGATCTCGGCTGATATTGATGAAACACCGCATATTGGCGAGGCGGCGGAGTTGTATGTGACTCGTATGGCGCTGGAGAAGGCGCGCGCGGGGCGGGCACGTTTGCCTGTGATCGACAGACCGCTGTTGGGCGCGGATACCTCGGTGGTGGTGGATGATGTGATTTTAGGCAAGCCGCGCGATGAGGTCGATGCGTGCGAGATGCTGTGCATGCTTGCTGGGCGAACGCACCGGGTGATCAGTGCGGTGGCGCTAGTTGATGATGAGACGGAAGCGAGCCGCCTGAGCGTCAGTCACGTTACGTTTCGACCCGTTAGTGATGACGAGGCGCGAGCCTATTGGCGCAGTGGTGAACCTGCGGATAAGGCGGGAGGCTATGGGATTCAGGGCTTAGGCGCACTCTTTATCGAGCGGCTTGAAGGCAGTTATTCCGGTGTCATGGGCTTGCCGTTGTTTGAAACGGCGGCTTTGATGCGAGATTTTGGGCTTCAATTGCCAGTTTTTAGCGCCAAAGCTCATGAATAGTATGTCTATTCCCTTTCTGCTTATGTTTCTTACGCTTAATAAGGGGTAGACTCTATCGGTTATATATATAGTTCGCGGCCTTGGTGGAAAGATGACCCATGAGTGATGAAATACTGGTAAATGTGACGCCACAGGAGACGCGTGTGGCGGTAGTTGAAAATGGCCTGCTGCAGGAGGTCTACATTGAGCGAAGCGCTAAACGTGGTCTGGTGGGGAATATTTACCAGGGCAAAGTGAGTCGGGTGCTGCCGGGAATGCAGGCGGCGTTTATCGATATTGGACTCGATCGCACTGCCTTTTTACATGTCTCTGATATTCAGTTGCCCGAACGGCTTGCGCTCGATGATGATAGCGGGGTGAAGCCTGATGTGCCGATTGAGTCACTGCTACGTGATGGGCAGAAGGTGATGGTGCAGGTGTTCAAGGACCCGCTTGGCAGTAAGGGTGCGCGCCTGACGATGCAGATTAGCATTCCCTCGCGCTATCTAGTGTTTATGCCCGCGATGGATCACATTGGTATCTCACAAAAAATAGAGGATGAAGACGAGCGCCTGCGGCTGCGCACGATACTTGAATCCGGGGTGGGTGAGGATGGTGGTGGCTATATCGCGCGTACCGCGGCCGAAGGGGCAGATGAGACCGAGATTCTTGAGGACATGGTTTTTTTACGTAAACTCTGGGCCTCGGTAAAACGGCCAGAGCAGTCTGCTAAGCCCAGTAATACAACGGTGCTTTATGAGGATCTGCCGTTGGTGTTGAGGATGTTGCGTGATTTCCCGGCGGCGCAGATTGACAAAGTTCGGATCGATTCACGCGAGGCCTATCAGCGGGCGCATGATTTTGTGACGCAGTTGATTCCTGAACTAGCACCGCGGACGGAGCACTATCCGGGTGAGCGGCCGATATTTGATCTCTACTCTGTTGAGGATGAGATTCAGAAGGCACTGGAGCGCACGGTGCAGCTGAAGTCTGGCGGCCATCTTTGCATTGATCAGACCGAGGCGATGACCACGGTCGATGTGAATACCGGTGCCTTTGTGGGGCATCGTAATCTTGAAGAGACCATTTTTAAAACGAACCTTGAAGCGGCGCAGGCGATTGCGCGCCAGCTAAAACTGCGAAATCTTGGCGGTATCATCATCATTGATTTTATTGATATGACGGAAGAGGAACATAAAAAACAGGTGTTACGGGCGCTTGAACGAGGTCTGGAAAGCGATCGAGCGAAAAGCTTTATCTGTGAGGTTTCGCCGCTTGGGCTGGTGGAGATGACGCGTAAGCGCACCCGTGAGAGTCTTGGCAATATCCTGTGTGAACCCTGCTCTGTCTGTAGTGGAACCGCGTCGGTGAAGACGCGCGAAACGGTTTGTTACGAAATTTTTCGTGAGTTGATGCGTGAGGCGCGTCAATTTGATGCGACCAAGTTTATGGTGCTGGCCTCTCAGGAGGTGGTGGATGTGTTGTTGGATGAGGAGTCGACCAGTGTGGCTGAGCTAGAGGAGTTTATTGGCAAGCCGATTCATCTGCAGGTTGAGACGCTGTATACCCAGGAACAGTTTGATGTGGTGTTGATGTAACTCCCTGGCTTGACGGCATGTACGGTTACCGAGCAAATACCTTGTGATTCGCCGCACATTAATGAGTTGCTGGATGATAGCGGCCATTACCATTATGGTGATGGCGTTACTGGTGACCAGCGCGCGCTGGCTTTTGCCGCATATGAATACCTTTCACCTGCAGATCGAAGAGGCCATCAGTCAGGCGGTTGGTGTGACGGTGGAGGTACGCTCGCTTGATGCCTCATGGCATGGCGCTGGCCCGCAGTTAAAGATGCACGGTGTGCGTGTATTGAGCGGTGAGATTGAATTACTCAATTTCGAGGATGGCCGTATTGGGCTCAATCTTTTGCAAAGTCTGCGTCATCGCTCGTGGCAGTTGGGTGATCTGGTTGTCTCCGGTGTTGAGCTGGAAATTGTGCGTGATAAAGCGGGTAAAATTAGCGTGGCTGGCTTTACGGCCCCATCTCGTCAAGTGTTCGAAGATGAGCAGGCAGAGCAAAATGCCGCTAATGAACAGGCTTTATCGAGCTGGTTGTTTTCTCAGCCGCGGATGATGGTTGAATCAAGTGAAGTGAACTGGCGCGACATGATGCTGGACGGGCGTGAGCTGCACTTTACTGATGTCGGCTTTGAATTTCGCAATCAGGGTGACCGCCATCAGTTAAATGGCAAGGCAGCGCTGCCTGTCCATCTTGGACGAACACTCTCTTTTTCGCTGGATATTAACGGTGCGCTGGATGAGGATGGTGATCTGGATGGTGTTGAAGGTAGCTGGGATGTGCGTGGCTACGTGGAAGGTGGCGAACTTCAAATAGCACAGTGGCTGGAAGGGTATGCGCCTGGCGAGATTCGTGTCGATGATGGCCAGGTTGAATCACGTGTGTGGTTTGAATGGCGAGATGCGGCTTTGCAGCGTGTAGAAGGAGAGGCCTCTTTAAGGCAGTTATTGTTGACGCCAATTAACGCGGTCGCTGACGGCGACACGCGTGCACCAGTGCAAATCGATCTGGTGAGCGGACGGTATGCATGGCAGCGCAATGCTGGCGGCTGGTCGTTAGGGATAGATCGCTTCATGCTTGGGCTGGACAATAATATGTGGCCGCCGAGCGAGCTGAGTGTTGCCGTATCAGGCGATGTTAGCGGTGAGCAGGTGGTTGAGGCCAGGCTCGGTTATGCGAGTATCGAAGAGTTAACATCACTACTGTTAGTGAGTGGTGCCGTGGATGAATCGCTACGATCACAATTACGCTCGTTTGCTCCGAGTGGGGTGCTAAGAGATGGCTATCTTCACTATCGGCGTGGCGTTGCGGATGATGTGCGGCGTTACGTAATGGCGAGTCAGTTTGAAAATGTTGGGATTGAGGCGCAGGGAAAATTACCTGGGGCGACAGGTCTTGATGGTGCGATCACGCTCGACAATAGCGGTGGTGTGCTCGCACTGGATAGTCAGGATGGGATTGTATCGATTCCTAAGCTGTTCCGTGGCCCGCTTGATGTTGAGCTGTTGCAGGGAGGGCTTTTTTGGCAGCTGGATGAGCAGGGGTGGCAAGTTGAGGGCCGGTCATTACAGCTGCAAAATAGCGATGCGACACTGTTGCTTGATTTAGCGTTAAAGAAAGGTGAGACGGCACCGGAGATTGCATTGCTGGCCGAGTTTGAAGCCGCGAGTGTTGCCAATACCTCGCATTATCTACCGGTGGGTATTATGTCTGATCCGCTGATCGACTGGCTGGATCAGGCGATTGTGGGGGGAACTGCGTCTGCTGGGCAGATGGTTTTTTACGGCCCGCTTGACCATCACTTTCCTTATAATAAAAGTGATGGTCTGTTCGATATTCGTTTTAATCTCACTGATGGCATTCTTGATTACGCGCCGGGGTGGCCTCGTTTTGAAGAGATGGAGGCTGAGGTGATTTTTACGGGTAGTCGAATGGAGATCAATGCGGTCGCGGCCAAAAGCCTCAATGCCGATGTGACTCAGGTGACGGCGCGTATTGATGATTTCCGCGGGCATCCTGCGTTACTAGCGATTGATGGTAAGGCACAGGGTCGTTCTTATGACGCACTGGATTTTGTGAAACGCAGCCCTTTGCACAAGCTTTTTGGTGACTTTGTTGAAGAGGTCGAAGTGACTGCTGGGCGCAGTAAGGTGGATTTGTCCCTTAAATTACCGCTGGCAGATCAGCCTGCAAAAGTGGATGGGGTGGTGCAGTTTGAGGATGCAGATATCTACCTCTCTGGGCGAGCGGTAGATATTTTGGCGGTTAATGGTGCGTTACAGTTCTCTGAAAAGGGCATCAAGATAGAGCGGGCGAAAGCGCGCCTGTTAGGAATGGATAGTCAGGTGAGTGCTGAAACGATGCCGTTGTCAAAAGGTGGTGATACGGTTTTTATGGCGCAGGGGAGCGCGTCTGCTGCTGATGTGCAGCGTCTGGTTGATGTTTCCCTGTTGCAGCATCTGGAAGGAGAGAGCCAGTGGCAGGCAATATTAACCATTCCGGCGAAGGATGTGGCGACCGCAGGTGTGGCGCTGGAGGTGACCTCAGATCTGAAAGGAATGGTCTCAAATTTGCCTTATCCGTTGGCAAAAAACAGTGAGCAATCCGGCTCGTTTAAAATCGAGACGGTCTTTCCGCGTTCGTTGGGGGTGCCGTTGGGCCTTCAATATGATCACCAGCTTAATGCTGTGTTTGACCTTGATGAGCGCATGACCTTGCGGCGTGGTGCTGTTGCTTTTGGCGGGGTGGTACCGTTGATGCCAGAAAAGGCATTGATTAGTCTGGAGGGCAAGCTTGAGCATCTTTCGCTGGATGAGTGGCTCTCTTTTGTGAATGCCGCAGAAGCGAGCGCCACGAATGTTAGTGAGTCAAATGCTGCAGCGGCGGTTGAGATTGAAGAGCTGAATCTGGAAATCGCAGCGTTGTCAGCATTTGGGTATGACTTCCGCTACGCATCTATCGATTTGGCGCGAGCGTTGGGAAGTTGGCAGGGCGATGTTAGTAGTCACCTGATGGGGGGGCGGGTGCAGATACCGCTCGACTTTACACGCAACACGCTGGAGATGGAGCTCGATTATCTGATTTTGCCGGGTCTGGTCGAAGCTGAAACGCTTGCTGATGCGGGCGGTGCCGAGGAACAAATCGATCCACGAGAATTGCCTGCGATGGATATTAACAGTCGCTTTTTTAGTTATGCAGACGAGTCATATGGTCAATTACAGTTACTGACAACGCGCAGCCAGCATGGCTTGCATGTGGCGCGGCTTAATCTAAATCCATCGTGGATGGCGTTGTCTACGAGTGGTGAATGGACGGTGGTTGATAACAGGCAATATTCGTCGTTTGATATCAGTGCTGATAGTGTGGACTTTGGCGAAATGCTATCCAGGCTTGATATTGCAGATAGTGTTCGTGATGGTGAAAGTAATGTGAGTATTGTGGCGCATTGGCCTGGTGCGCCGATGGCCTTCGCGCTGGAGCACCTCAGTGGTAGTATGCAGCTTAAAGTTGAGGATGGCCGTCTGTTGGATATTGAGCCGGGTGCGGGGCGTCTGTTTGGTTTGATTAGTGTGCAGGCATTGAAACGTCGATTGACGCTGGATTTTAGCGATATGTTTAAAAAGGGATTTAGTTTTAATCACATGGAGGGCCGTTTTGAGATTGATGAGGGTAATGCGACGACCTCCGATTTTAGTATTGTTGGTCCATCGGCCTCGATTGCGATGGTTGGTCGAGTCGGGTTGGCTGCAAAAGATTACGATCAGTATGTGATTGTTGAGCCTCACGTGGCATCATCGCTGCCAGTGGTGGGCGCGTTGGTGAGTAGTTTGGGTGCCGGCGTCGTGATATGGGCGGCACAAAAACTGCTAAACCTCGGTGAGCCTGCGCAGGTAGAATATCGAGTCACTGGGCCATGGGATGCGCCGATGGTATTGCGCAGAGACGAAATGGTGTCCGCGGGTACTGAAGAGCAATGAAGTGATTTCCTCTGAAGTTAAAAAAGGAAGTGTGTTGTGTGCGTTAAGAATAAAAACAGAGATGGCGATTTTGATCGTGAAGGTAAATTGATTCAATTGTTGGACATTATGTGGTTGTTTGAAGGGGAACTGTTATGAGTCGTGTTGCGGCGATACAAATGGCGTCGGGGCCGAATGTTGGGGCCAATCTGATTGAAGTAAAGCGCTTGATTACGCAGGCCGTTGAAAGCGGTGCAGAATTGATTGTACTGCCGGAAAATTTTGCCATTATGGGATTGACCGAAGCGGACAAGGTTGGCCTGCGTGAAAAAGAGGGGGCTGGCCCGATACAGGCATTTCTCTCGCAGCAGGCGAAAAATAATGGGGTGTGGATTGTCGGTGGTACGATTCCACTGGAATCCGCAGATGAAAATAAGGTGCGTGCTGCCTGTCTGTTGTTTGATGCACAAGGTAAGCAGGTGGCGCGTTACGACAAGATCCATCTCTTTGATGTCATGCTGGAAGAGAACAAAGAGAGCTATATCGAATCTGAGACGATTGAAGCTGGCGAGCATTGTACCGTTGTGGACACGCCCTTTGGACGTCTCGGCATCGCGATCTGTTATGACCTGCGTTTCCCTGAGCTTTTTCGCATGCTGCTCGATCAGGGAGTGGATATTATTGCGGTGCCATCAGCCTTTACTGCAATTACTGGCCGTGCCCACTGGGAGACGCTGGTGCGTGCGCGTGCGATCGAGAATTTGAGTTATGTGATTGCTGCCGCTCAAGGTGGTTATCATGTGAATGGCCGCGAGACCTACGGCAATAGTATGATTGTTGATCCGTGGGGGGTGGTGCTGGATCGACTGCCCAATGGCTCGGGGGTGGTGACTGCCGAGATCGACCCGGTACGGCTGGCACTGACGCGCCAGAATTTTCCATCAATCGCGCATCGCAAACTTTTTTGCGAGGTAAAGTCATGAGTTACCAACAGGGAACAGAGAACGGATGAATATGACTATGGATACGTCGATCGACAGTGTGGCGCAGCAGTTGCTCGCGCCGAGTGGTCTGGACATGAGCAACCTGGAGCAGGTGCTGGGCAGTATCATGACGCATGATGTCGATTACGCCGATCTCTATTTTCAGGCGAGCCGTTTTGAGTCCTGGACGCTCGAGGATGGCATCGTCACTGATGGCGTGCATAGTGTTGAGCGAGGTGTGGGTGCGCGCGCAGTGAGCGGTGAAAAGAGTGGTTTTGCCTACTCCGATGAGATCGCGCTGCCATCACTGCAGGCTGCGGCGACCGCGGCACGCGCGATTGCGCGCCAGGGTCAGGATAAAAGCGTTAAGGCATGGTCACGTAGCGCGGGGCATAGCCTTTATCTACCGACCGATCCATTGGGTAGCCTGGGCGACAAAGCAAAAATTGAACTGCTGGAGATGCTGGATCGTGAGGCGCGTAAACTTGATCCACGTGTTAAAGAGGTCATCGCATCACTGGCGGGTGGTTATGATTCTATTTTGCTCGCTGCGACAGATGGCACCCATGCAGCCGATGTACGCCCGTTGGTGCGTCTGAATGTGAGTGTGATTGTGGAGCAGGATGGGCGTCGTGAGCAAGGTAGCGCGGGCGGTGGTTGTCGTCAGGATTACCAGTATTTTATTGATGAAGAGCGTGGCCTGGGTTATGCCAAAGAGGCGGTGCGCCAGGCATTGGTTAATCTGGAGGCGCAGAGTGCGCCGGCCGGGACGATGCAGGTGGTGCTGGGTGCCGGTTGGCCGGGCATCTTATTGCATGAAGCGATTGGCCATGGCCTTGAAGGTGATTTTAACCGCAAAGGGACCTCTGCATTTTCGGGGCGGGTGGGTGAGCGAGTCGCATCTGATCTCTGTACTGTGGTCGATGATGGCACGCTGGCGCATCGTCGTGGTTCGTTGAACGTAGATGATGAGGGCGTGCCGTCAGAAAATACCGTATTGATCGAAAAGGGTGTGCTCAAAGGCTATATGCAAGATAAGCTGAATGCGCGTCTGATGGGGGTTGCCTCGACCGGTAATGGTCGTCGTGAATCTTATGCGCATCTACCGATGCCGCGCATGACCAATACCTATATGTTGCCAGGGCAGCATGCGTCGGAAGAGATTATCGCATCGGTTAAAAATGGCCTCTATGCGGTGAATTTTGGCGGTGGCCAGGTGGACATTACCTCTGGCAAGTTTGTCTTTTCTGCCAGTGAGGCCTACATGATTGAAGACGGTAAAATTACCTATCCTGTTAAAGGCGCAACCCTGATCGGCAACGGTCCTGATGTGTTGCAGCGCGTGACGATGGTGGGTGATGATCTTTCGCTAGACCCCGGTGTCGGCACTTGCGGCAAAGAGGGGCAGAGTGTGCCGGTGGGTGTGGGTCAGCCAACACTGCTGATCGATGGCCTGACTGTGGGAGGGACAGACGTATGAGTCGCGATATCCTAAAAGCACAGGCGTCACTGGAAGCGGTTGCCGATCAGGTGCTGCAGTTCGCGAAGGCACAGGGAGCGAGCGCTGCTGAGGCGGCACTGAGCGAAGAGTCGGGCTTGTCGGTGAATGTGCGTCTTGGTGATGTTGAGACGATTGAGTTTAATAAAGATAAAGGCCTCGGCATCACGGTCTATTTTGGGCAGCGTAAAGGCACCGCGAGTACCGCTGACTTTTCAAGCGGCGGGCTTGAGGACGCGGTGCGTGCGGCGTGCAGTATTGCGACGTTTACCGCTGAAGATCCTTATGCAGGGCTGGCTGATGCGGAGCGAATGGCGACTGAGATTCCCGACCTTGATCTCTATTACCCATGGGACATTTCGCCAGAAACGGCGATTGAGTTGGCGACTGAATGTGAAGATGCCGCACGGGGTTACGATGAGCGCATCTCAAATTCTGAGGGGGCAAGTCTCTCCAGCCATGAAGGCACTCGCGTTTACGCCAATAGTCACGGTTTTATGGGAAGTTACTCGACGACGCGTCACAGTATGAGCTGTAGCGTGATTGTTGAAGATGACAACGGCATGCAGCGCGATTACTGGTATTCAGTGGCGCGCGATCGTCATGACCTTGAAGCGGCGACTGCGGTGGGTGAAAAGACAGCGGCGAGAACGTTGCAGCGCCTTGGTGGACGACGCATTGATACCTGTAAGGTACCGGTATTGTTTTCTGCTGATGTGGCGGGGAGTCTGGTGTCGCATATGATCTCGGGCATTCGCGGTGGTTCGCTTTATCGTAAATCCTCTTTTTTGCTGGATAAACTGGGCGAACAGATCTTCCCTGAGTTTGTTCACATTCACGAACGACCCCATATGAAAAAGGTGCTGGGTAGTGCACCGTACGATAGCGAAGGTGTCGCCACCTATGCGCGCGATCTGGTGCGCGATGGCGTATTGCAGGGCTATGTGCTGGATAGCTACTCAGCACGTAAGCTTAAAATGGAAAGCACCGGTAACTCGGGTGGGGTTCATAATGTACTGATTGAACCGGGCGAGCTGGATCAACAGGCGCTGCTGCGTGAAATGGGTACCGGCCTGCTAGTGACGGAGTTGCTGGGGATGGGAGTAAACATCGTGACTGGTGATTACTCGCGTGGTGCCGCAGGCTTCTGGGTTGAAAACGGCGTGATCGCCTATCCTGTTGATGAGATTACCATCGCCGGCAACCTGGCTGATATGTTTATGCAGTTACAGGCGGTTGGTAACGATATTGATCATCGCGGTAATATTAAGTGTGGATCATTATTGATCGATGCGATGACTATTGCTGGAACTTAAACAACGCACATAACCAAATTGACGACTACTCCATGGCGGATATAAAAGATAATCTGGTCGAAGCGCGTGGGCTAACCTTTCAGTTTGGTTCGCGCACCATCTTTGATGGCATCGATCTTGACCTGCGGCGTGGCAAGGTGACCGCGATCATGGGACCGAGTGGCACCGGTAAAACGACCTTGCTGCGTTTGATCGGTGGGCAAATTCGTCCCACGGCGGGCACTATTCATGTGGATGGACAGGAAGTGCCAGGCCTCTCACGGAGTAATCTATTTGAATTGCGTAAGCGCATGGGAATGCTTTTTCAGAGCGGTGCGTTGCTAACCGATCTTTCGGTCTTCGATAATGTTGCCTTCCCGTTGCGCGAACATTCCGGTCTGCCGGAGACAATGGTGCGTGATCTGGTATTGATGAAACTGGAGGCTGTAGGGTTACGCGGTGCACAACGACTAATGCCTAGTGAGCTGTCGGGCGGGATGGCGCGACGCGTGGCGTTGGCACGCGCGATTGCGCTTGACCCGATGATGATTATGTACGACGAACCCTTTACCGGACAGGATCCCATCTCTATGGGTGTACTGGTTAAATTGATTCGAGATTTGAATGAGGTGTTGGGGTTGACCAGTATTATTGTGTCGCACGATGTTGCCGAGGCCTCAGCGATTGCGGACTATATCTATGTGCTCTCGCAGGGGATAGTGGTGGGGCAGGGAACGCCGGCCGAGCTACGCGATTCCGATTCGGAGTGGGTGCGCCAGTTTATGCAGGGGACACCTGACGGGCCGGTGCCGTTTCATTATCCGGCCGGAGACTACGCCGCAGAGCTGTTGTCGCGCGAGGATGGGCGATGAATAGTTTTCAGCAGCTGGGCCACAATGCACTGATGCTGTTTCAGCGCCTGGGGCGCGCGCATCTGTTTCTGTGGGCGGTGCTCTGTGGTGCGCCCAGTCTGGTGCTGCGCTTACGTCTGTTGGTTCTGCAGGTCTTTTCAGTGGGCGTGTTATCACTGGTGATCATTGTGGTGGCGGGTCTTTTTGTTGGTATGGTGCTGGGGCTGCAGGGTTATTACACTCTGGTTGATTTTGGTGCCGAAGATTCACTCGGTGTGATGGTGGCGCTTTCATTGGTGCGCGAACTGGGCCCGGTGGTGGCGGCATTGTTGTTTGCCGGACGAGCGGGATCGGCACTGACTGCTGAGATCGGCCTGATGAAGGCGACGGAACAGCTCTCTGGTATGGAGATGATGGCGGTTGATCCCTTAAAAAGAGTGATTGCACCGCGATTTTTTGCGGGGGTGTTGTCGATGCCCTTGTTGGCCGCGATCTTTAGTGCGGTTGGTGTGATGGGCGGCTATCTTGCCGGTGTTGGTCTGCTGGGTGTTGACGAAGGTGCTTTCTGGTCGCAGATGCAGGACCGTGTCGATTTTCATGAAGACATTATGAACGGCGTGATCAAGAGTATTGTGTTTGGCGTGGTGGTGACATGGATTGCAGTCTTTGAAGGTTATGATGCAGTGCCGACCTCTGAAGGGGTGAGTCGTGCGACCACGCGTACCGTGGTTTATGCCTCGCTCGCAGTGTTGGGGCTTGATTTTGTTTTGACCGCCTTGATGTTTGGTGAAGTATAAACAAGGCTTAGGATTAAGGACGTTGAGATGAAAAATACACGACTAGTAGAGACATTGGTGGGGATCTTTGTGGCGGCAGGCATTGCAGCGCTTTTCATGTTGGCGATGAAGGTGAGTAATCTCAACGCCTTTTCTAATGTTGAAGGCTACAAGGTGAGCGCGCAGTTTGAAAATATCGGTGGCCTTAAAGTGTTGTCATCGGTCAGTGTCGGTGGGGTACGGATCGGCCGAGTGACGTCCATTGATTTTGATCAGGATGATTACGAGGCAGTGGTCACGATGGCGATTGATCCTCAATACAACCGTTTGCCGACGGATACCTCGGCGAGTATTTTCACCTCTGGTCTACTGGGTGAGCAGTACGTCGGCTTTGAGCCTGGTGGTGAAGAAAAGTTTTTGAAAGAGGGCGATACAATTAAGTTGACCCAATCGGCGATTGTGCTGGAACAGGTGATTGGTCAGTTTATGTTTAGCAAGGCGTCGGAGGGGGCGGGCGAATAATGCGCTTACAAGCACTGTTTAAACGCACCTTATGTGCAGCTGCCCTGCTGGGCACTGCAACGGGTAGTTCGCTGGCTACTGAGCAGGAGCAGGGTATTACGCTGTCGTTAGATGATGCGATTGAACGCGCGCTGGTAACTGATCCGCGTATCGAAGAGCGTTTGCATCTGGTGAATGAAGCGCGTGCATTATTGCAGCGTGCAGAGGGCAGTGATGACCTGATCTTTGATGTTAACGCTTTTGTCGGTTTGACCACGCAGGTTGAGGGTGGTTTTTTTGAGTCGGGAACCACCACGCCACGCTCTGATAAATATGAGTTCAACGGCCTGACGTCATGGACCTCGGTGCAGTTCAGTATTATTAAACCACTTTATACCTTTGGTAAAATTGAGCATTTTTCAGATGCGGCGAAAGGCAATATTGCCGTAAAGAAAGAGGATGTACGGATACAGCGTGCGGATACGACGATGGAGGTGAGCCGCGCCTATTACGGTTACCTGACGGCGCGTGATACTCGTTATCTGTTTGAAGATGTTGAAGGGCGCCTGCAAAAGGCGTTGGACCTGATTGAACGCTGGATTGAAGAGGAGCGGGGCGATGTGCGGCAGGCTGATCTCTATGCGTTACAGAGTGGCATGGCGATAGTGAGGCGATACCACGCCAAGGCTGAATCAGTGGAGGCGATTGCATTGGCGGGTCTGAAAATGCTAACGGGCCTTGCGCGCGATGCTGAGCTGGAACTGGCTGATTCGCGTATTCGCCCGGTAGATCTGCCGCTGGAAGCATTGGACGAATTGCAACAGATGGCGCTGGAGCGGCGGCCAGAAATGAATCAGCTGGAAGCGGGATTGCAGGCGCGGCGCTCGTTGGTCGCAGCGCATCGCGCGGGCAAGTTACCCAATGTTTATGCTGGGATTGCGGGGATGGCCGCTTATGCACCGAAGCGAGAAAAATTAGAAAATCCGTATGTCTATGATCCGTTTAATGACTACGGTGCGACGCCATTAGTGGGTGTGAAATGGAGCTGGGCCAGTGGTGTTCAGGCGGCGGAAGTGGCGGGGGCGAATGCGGCGTTGGCGGCGTTGGCGGAGCGTGCTTCATTTGCGCAGCAGGGGATCCCTTTTCAGGTTGCTGAACAGTTCCATCATGTGCAGGGAAACCATAAGGCGGTCGCTGAACTTATGGAGGGCAGCCGTGCGGCACGGCGCTGGATGATGAGTCGATATGTCGATTTTGAGGCGGGGCTGGAAGAGGCAGAGGCCGTGCTGGCTGCTTTTCAGGGTTATGTGCTGATTTACAGTGATTATCTGATGGCAGTGAATGACTACAATATGCATGTGGCGCGTCTGCGTCATGTGACGGGGGATTATTTATGAAACGCTTATTGGCCATTGTCTGTCTATACTGCTTTACACTGTTGCCTGTCGGCGCTGCTGGGGCGAATGCACCTGCACAGCAGCTAGTGATGGATACCACAACGAAGTTGTTGTCATTGATTGAATCTGAGCGGGAAAAAATTACCGCGCGTCCAGTCTATATTTATGAGTTGGTCGAGAGCACCATTTTTCCTCATTTTGATTTTGATCGTATGGGGCGACTGGTGCTGGGAAAACATTGGCGTAAGGCGAGCGATGAACAGCGCGAACAGTTCATCAAAGAGTTTAGTTTTTTGTTGGTGCGGACTTATGCGACGGCGATGATGGATTACACCGGGCAGGAGGTGATCTACCTGCCTTTTCGTGAAGGGAAAGAGAAAGACGATGTGGTGGTGAAAACGGAGATCGATCAAAAGGGCGGTTTTCCCATTCCGATCGATTATTATCTTCATCTAAAAGACGGTGCGTGGAAGGTCTATGACGTCAAAATCGATGCAGTGAGCCTGGTGCTGAACTATCGCACGACCTTTTCTGGCGAGATTCGCCAGCTGAATGGGCTTGATGGCTTGATTGCGCAGTTGCAAAAGCGCAATCAGGATGCGCGTGATGGCCAGTAATAATACTGACGCACAGCTTGAAGCACAGTCTGATGGGCTGTTTCTATTGTCGGGCGAACTCAGTTTTTCGAGTGTGCCCGGCATGCTGAGTGAAAGTCAGCGGTTGCTGGCAGGGCATTCCGATAGTGCCTCGGCTATTACGATCGATTTACAGGGGGTTGGTCGCAGTGATAGCGCGGGTATTGCCCTGTTGGTGGAATGGGCGCGTAATGCCCATAGTAAAAATATCGCAATCACATTTGTTAACATGCCTGCGCAAATGCTGGCGCTGGCTCGTTTGAGTGGTCTCGAAGCGGTTTTAGGCTTGTCACAAAAGGGCGAATAAGCGGTTTTCTGGCTCAAAATGGCGTGAATAGCGCTAATCATCTCGTTTTGCGGCAATTTCTGGTACCATAGCGCGATATTTTTACCGCAACTAGAATAGCGTTGGCTGATGTTCAGTGCGCCGCTTTTCGATAGAGAATTTTTGATGCAAATTGATGAAATAAAAAAGATGATTGAGGCAGGAATGCCTGACAGTCAGGTGAGTGTGACAGGTGACGGTTCTCATTTTGAGGCAGTCGTGATTAGCGATGTCTTTGAGGGTAAAGGGATGTTGCAGCAGCACCGCATGGTTTACGATACATTGGGCGATAACATTGAAAACGCGGCGATTCACGCCCTTTCAATGAAGACCTTTACCCCAGCTCAGTGGGAAGCGGCGCAGAAGCGCAGGGTGCTTTAATCGCGGCTAAAGCGGGGGGTCTTCGCCCGCTTCATTTCGACAATGGTTGATAAAGACTAAACATGGATAAATTGATAATTTCCGGTGGAACGCAGCTCAATGGTGCGGTTCGTATGTCCGGGGCAAAAAATGCTGCGCTGCCAATTCTGGTCTCGACATTGCTCGCAGATGAGCCAGTGACGGTATGTAATGTGCCGCACCTGCACGACATTACCACTACCATGGAGCTATTAGGCCGCATGGGGGTGATTCTAAGTCTGGGCGATAATATGGAAGTGGAGGCAGATGCCTCTGGCATCACTAACTACCATGCGCCGTATGAACTGGTGAAAACAATGCGCGCATCGATTCTGGTGCTGGGCCCACTGCTGGCTCGCTTTGGCGAAGCAGATGTTTCGCTACCAGGTGGCTGTGCGATCGGTACTCGTCCGGTTGATCTGCACATTCAGGCACTGGAGGCGATGGGTGCCGACATTAAGGTGGAAGGTGGTTATATTCGTGCGCGCGCCGGACGCCTGAAGGGTGCGAGAATCTTTATGGATATTGTGACGGTGACCGGTACCGAGAATATTATGATGGCGGCAACGCTGGCGGAGGGCACTACCGTGATTGAAAATGCGGCGCGTGAACCTGAAGTGGTTGATCTGGCCAACTGTCTTAACCAGATGGGTGCCAAAGTGAGTGGCGCGGGAACTGACATGATTACGATCGAAGGGGTCGAGCGCCTCGGTGGCACCCGTTATTCAGTGTTGCCAGATCGTATCGAAACCGGTACCTATTTAGTGGGTGCTGCGGTCACCAGCGGCAAGGTTCGGGTACGTGATACTCGCCCTGATTTTCTTGATGCGGTGTTGGCCAAATTGCAGGAAGCGGGTGCAAAAATCACCACCGGTGAGGACTGGATTGAACTCGATATGGAAGGCAGACGCCCTAAAGCAGTGAATATTAAGACTGCCCCTTATCCCGCATTTCCAACCGATATGCAGGCGCAGTTCACGGTGCTGAACTCAGTTGCTGAAGGCACCGGCACGATTACTGAAACCGTCTTTGAAAACCGTTTTATGCATGTGCCTGAACTGCAGCGTATGGGCGCAGACCTGAGACTGGAAGGAAACACCGTTGTTTGTGTCGGCGTGGATAAGCTAGCGGGTGCACCGGTGATGGCAACTGATCTGCGCGCCTCAGCCAGTCTGGTGCTGGCAGGGCTGGTGGCGGAAGGGGATACCTTGGTTGATCGCATCTACCACATCGATCGTGGTTACGACTGCATCGAAGAGAAACTTCAGTCACTGGGCGCCAAGATTCGACGTGTGCCGGACTAATATTCGGATTAATATCTGGATTAATATTTAGCAATAGCGAATGAATAACATGAGTACAACCATTACCATCGCCCTCTCTAAGGGGCGCATCTTTAAAGAGACCCTGCCGTTACTTGAGCACGCTGGGATTATCCCGCTGGATGATCCAACCACCAGTCGCAAATTGATTCTGGATACCAATCTTGATGATGTGAAGCTGGTGGTGATTCGCGCCTCTGACGTGCCGACCTTTGTCGAATATGGCGCGGCGGATATGGGGGTGACAGGCAAGGATGTGTTGGTTGAACATGGTGGCGAAGGGCTTTATGAACCGCTTGATCTGAAGATCGCCAGGTGCAAGATGATGGTCGCCGGACCGAAAGATGGCGTGGTTGACGAGAGCCGTATGCGCATTGCCACCAAATATGTCGAGACCGCTAAGCGCTACTTTGCCGCGCAGGGGCAGCAGGTCGAGATCATCAAGCTTTATGGTGCGATGGAGCTGGCTCCAATCGTCGGTCTGGCGGATCGCATTGTCGATGTGGTCGATACCGGCAATACATTGAAAGCCAATGGGCTGGTGGCGATGGATCATATCGCCGATGTGAGTTCACGCCTGATCGTGAATAAGGCCTCGATGAAGATGAAGCATGAGCGAGTGAAGCGCTACATCGACTTGATTGCTGAGGCCGTCGCGCAAAAGAATTAATGTTTGTGAAAATTTTTCAGATGATGAAGAGAGCTGATGGCTCAGCTGACTTGTATCGAAATTTGATGGGAGTTGCTCGTGGTTAAAATTGTACGCCTGGATGCGGCTGCATCCGATTTCAGAAAACAGCTTGATGACCGGCTGGCGTGGGACAGCGCGTCGGATGAAAGCGTTAACCAGACCGTGCGTGACATTCTTGCTGATGTGCGCAAGCACGGTGATGCCGCGGTGGTGGAATACACCAACCGTTTTGATCGCCTCACGGCTGAAAATATGGATGCGCTGGAGATTCCGCTATCGCGTCTGAAAGAGGCGCGTGCAAAGGTTGACCCTGCGCAGTGCAAAGCGCTGGAGTTTTCTGCGGAACGACTTTACGCCTACCACGAGCATCAAAAGGTGGCGTCGTGGTCTTATACCGAAGCAGACGGTACGTTGCTGGGGCAGCAGGTCACGCCACTCGATCGCGTTGGGCTGTATGTGCCGGGTGGCAAAGCGGTCTATCCATCGTCGGTGTTGATGAATGCGATTCCAGCCAGGGTGGCGGGTGTTAAAGAGCTGATTATGGTGGTGCCGACACCGGATAATATTGTGAATGATATGGTGCTGGCGGCGGCTGACATTGCGGGTGTTGATCGTGTCTTCACCGTGGGTGGCGCGCAGGCGGTGGCGGCACTCGCTTATGGTACGGAGTCGATTCCGCAGGTCGATAAAATAGTCGGACCAGGCAACATCTATGTGGCGACCGCCAAAGGGATGGTGTTTGGTGCGGTTGGTATTGATATGATCGCCGGGCCTTCTGAGATTCTGGTGATCAGTGATGGCGAAACCAATCCGGACTGGATTGCGATGGACCTCTTTTCACAGGCTGAACATGATGAAGATGCGCAGTCGATTCTGGTCTCACCAGATGCGGCGCATTTAGATGCGGTGCAGGCAAGTATCGAAAAACTGCTGCCGACGATGGAGCGTGCAGAAATTATTCGTCAGTCACTGGCAGGTCGTGCGGCCTTTATTAAGGTGACTGATCTGGATCAGGCGGCCGAGGTTTCAAATATTGTGGCACCGGAACATCTCGAGCTGTCGGTTGAAGATCCGGTTGCGCTGACGAAAAAGATTACTCACGCCGGCGCGATCTTTATGGGGCGTTATACCGCAGAGGCGCTGGGTGATTACTGTGCCGGCCCGAACCACGTACTGCCAACATCTCGCACCGCGCGTTTTTCATCGCCGCTGGGGGTTTATGATTTCCAGAAACGCTCAAGCCTGATTATGTGTTCGGCGGACGGGGCATCGACGTTGGGTAAAAGCGCTTCGGTGTTGGCGCGAGGCGAGGGACTGACGGCGCATGCGCGCTCTGCTGAATACCGTATTAAAGACGACTGAACCACCCATTAACCCTGCATACGGCGTGAATAGTTCATGTCGCTGTCGCTTTTCTCACTAGACAGATAAGAGTATGCTTAGCATTAAGTTGCGATGACGCAGCTAGTAAGGAGAAGATAAATGACTGCGCGTAAAGCCACAGTCAGTCGCAACACAACTGAGACTCAGATTACGATTTCCATTAATCTTGATGGAACCGGTGTTGCCAATTTTGAGACCGGTGTGCCGTTTCTTGACCACATGCTGGATCAGGTAGCGCGTCACGGTCTGATCGATATCGATGTGAAAGCCAATGGCGATCTGCACATCGATGATCACCACACTGTTGAAGATGTCGGCATTACCCTGGGCCAGGCGCTAACGCAGGCGCTCGGCAATAAGCAGGGTATCCGTCGTTATGGTCACGCCTATGTGCCGCTCGATGAGGCGCTCTCTCGTGTGGTGATTGACCTCTCGGGACGGCCTGGGATTGAATACAACGTTGATTACCCACGTGCACGCATCGGTAATTTTGATGTTGATCTGTTGCTGGAGTTCTTTAATGGCTTTGTTAACCACGGTCAGGTGACACTGCACATTGATAGCCTGCGCGGCAAAAATGCACATCACGTTGCGGAGACAATCTTTAAGGCATTCGGGCGTGCATTGCGCGTTGCTGTTGAGCCAGATGCTCGCATGGCCGGCATTCTCCCTTCAACCAAAGGACATCTGTGATCCCGATTCGGTGTGAACGATTCGTTTGATAGATTTCATCAGTAGAGATTGGGATAAGCGGTATGGCAACAGTAGCAGTCATTGATTATGGAATGGGTAATATCCGTTCCGTCTCAAAGGCGTTAGAGCATGTGAGTGGCGACACGCGAGTGATCGTGACGCATGAGGCGGATGAGGTGTTGCGCGCTGATCGAGTGGTGCTGCCGGGCGTTGGCGCATTGCAGGATTGTGTGAGTGAGCTAAAGCGCCTTGGCCTGGACGAGGTGATCAGAGAGAGTATTCGTAATAAACCTTTTTTAGGAATCTGTCTTGGTATGCAGGCGTTACTCGATAGCAGCGCAGAAAATGGCGGCACCGAGGCGCTGGGTATTATTCCTGGTGAGGCGCGCCACTTCGCCGACCAGCTTAAAACAATACCCGGAACTGAAGAGTTGAAGGTGCCACACATGGGCTGGAACCAGGTGCATCAGGCAAAGTCACATCCGATGTGGCAGGGGATTAAACAAGATAGCCGTTTCTATTTTGTGCATAGCTACTATGTTACCGCTAAGAATGAATCGGTGGTGAGTGCGACTACGTCGTACGGCTTTGACTTTACCTCGGTCATTGATCAGGAAAATATTTTTGCAGTACAGTTTCATCCAGAAAAGAGTCAACACGCAGGGCTTGCGCTGTTGTCTAATTTTCTTAGTTGGAATGGAAGCAGTATATGATAACGACAATAGCTAACTTGTTTGAGGAACAATCATGTTAATGATACCTGCCATTGATCTTAAGGACGGAAAATGTGTACGCCTACGTCAGGGTCGCATGGACGACGATACAGTATTTTCTGATGACCCGGTTGCGGTTGCGGGACGTTGGGCAGCGGCTGGCGCGCGACGTCTGCATCTGGTTGATCTTAACGGTGCGATTGAAGGCAAACCGCAAAATGCGAGTGTGATTCATGATATTGCTGAGGCCTATCCTGATCTGCCGATTCAGGTCGGTGGCGGTATTCGTGATGAAGATACTATTCAGACCTATCTGGAAGCGGGCGTGAGTTATGTGATTTTAGGCACCAGCGCAGTTAAAGCACCTCACTTTGTCGGTGATGCATGCAGTGCATTTCCAGGGCATATCATTGTTGGGCTGGATGCCAAAGATGGCAAAGTGGCGACCCACGGTTGGTCAAAACTATCGCATCACGATGTGATTGATATGGCGCAGCATTTTGAGCGTGATGGCGTTGAGGCGATTATCTATACCGACATCAGCCGCGATGGCATGATGGGTGGTGTCAATGTTGAGTCGACGGTTGCGCTGGCACAGGCGATCACCATTCCTGTGATCGCCTCCGGCGGCATTAGCTCACTGGATGACATTCGTGCGCTGGGTGAAGTGTCGGAAGAAGGTATCTCGGGTGCGGTGATCGGTCGCGCACTATATGAAGATGCATTTGATTTTGCCGAATGCCAGAAGCTGGCTGATACCTTCGCCAAATAAATGCCCATATGAGCCTTGCTAAACGTATTATTCCCTGCCTTGACGTTGATGATGGGCGTGTGGTCAAAGGTGTTCAGTTTGTCGATATCCTAGATGCCGGTGACCCGGTTGAGGTCGCGCGTCGTTATGATGAGCAAGGTGCCGATGAACTCGTTTTTCTCGATATCACCGCTAGTTCTGATGACCGTGAAACGATGGTGCATGTGGTCGAAGAGGTGGCAAGCCAGGTTTTTATTCCGCTCACCGTGGGTGGCGGTATCCGTGAACTAAGTGATATTCGACGCATGCTGAATGCGGGTGCGGATAAGGTGGGCATCAACACCACTGCGGTTAATAACCCGGAATTTGTACGTCAGGCGGCGGAGCGTTTTGGTTCGCAATGCATTGTGGTGGCGATCGATGCCAAGCAGGTGGGTGATGGTAAGTGGGAGATCTTTACTCACGGAGGCCGCAAGCCAACCGGGCTCGACGCGGTGGCGTGGGCAAAAAAAATGGCTGACTTCGGCGCAGGAGAGATCTTGCTAACGAGTATGGATCGTGATGGTACGCGTGATGGTTACGACCTTGCGCTGACACGCGCGATCAGTGAGGCGGTGTCGGTACCGGTGATCGCCTCCGGCGGTGTCGGCACGTTGGAGCATCTGGCCGATGGTGTGATCGAAGGTAAAGCGGATGCAGTACTCGCCGCGAGCATCTTTCACTTCGGCCACCACACCGTGCAGGAAGCAAAGGATGCGATGAGTGCGCGCGGTATTGAGATGAGAGCGCTTGATGTCTGACTGGCTCGACGAAGTTAAATGGACCAGCGATGGACTGGTTCCGGCCATCGCGCAAGATGCTACGGATAATAGCGTCTTGATGGTGGCGTGGATGAACCGGGAAGCGCTGGGATTGACCGTGGATAGTGGTCATGCCGTTTACTGGTCACGTTCACGCAAAAAATTATGGCACAAAGGCGAAGAGTCGGGTCATCAGCAGATCATCAAAGAGATTCGACTCGACTGCGATAACGATGTCATTCTACTAAAGGTTGAGCAACTCGGCGGCATTGCCTGCCACACCGGTCGTCATGACTGTTTCTTTAAAATATACCGTGATGGTGAGTGGGTTGAGGTTGAGCCTATTTTAAGGAATCCTGAAGATATCTACCGCTAAGACGCCTCCCTGTTTTGGCGTTGTTCATCCTTTCGGTTGATGTCCATCGACTGAATTCAAAACCCTACGTTCCGATATAGCGCTTGATTATTTATGCGCCAGTCTAATGCCTGGTGTTGACCATTGTAGATAGTGTTATTTGAGAGTGGCTCACGCTAAAGTTTTATTTTTTTTGAACGATACGCTTTACGGTAAGTATTTTTTAGTGCGCCAGCGCTAATGAAGCGTGGTGACTGAAGTTAGTCGTAGCCAATAGCAATAACAGGTATCGAGCCGAGTTGCACTGGTGTCAGTTTTACCGTTGCCAATGCGCACCTCTCTATTGATTGAATTCCCCTGCACTGTCTTATTCCTTACTTTTCAGCGCCCTCGAAAGTATTCGAGTTGAATAAACATCAAAGAAAACGCTGTAGTGGCAGATAACTCAAAGCATAGGAATTGGTTACTACAATGAGGGGTCTTAGTCATTAGTGGCCGTTTGTCGGTTAAATAAAACCGCTTATCTGCTTCCACGTGACCCGTCGCAACATGAATGGTATTACTAAAACCATGAAAAAAACACACGCAGGATTTACTTTGATTGAGCTGATGGTCACATTGGCCATCGCAGCCATTCTTTTGTCAGTGGCGGTTCCCAGTTTTCAGGCGATGATTGCCAACAATCGCATTACCAGTCAGCTCAATGAGCTGGTAACCGCAGTCAATTACGGGCGCAGTGAGGCAGCTAAATCCAATACTACGGTTATCCTGTGTGGCAGCGCTAATCCAACAGTAGCAACACCTGCTTGTGGCGGCACAGCAACAGGGTGGCTGTTGTTCGCTAGTGGTGATGCAAATAATACCTACGATGCCGCTACCGACACACTTATTCGCGTCGGTACTTTTATCCATGCCAGCATTCAAGTTAGTGTTAATGCGGCGTTGGCTGATGGATTAGTCATTAATGCCAACGGATCCACTAATGAGGGTGGTGTCACAGCCATTGCTGCTGTGTGCGATGATCGTGATAATGATGGCACCTTTGATGTTGCCTTTGGAAGAGAACTTCGAGTGGCACCCTCCGGGCATATTCAAGCGGTATCGTCACCGATCGCAACGTGCAGTCCATAAGTCATGAACAAAAACTTCAGGTTAAAAATGTCCAATTATTACGTTGAAGATCGTTGTAATAGTCCTACTGTGCGTCTTCTAAAGGTTCGTAACAGTAGAGTGATTTTTAATCAGGGAATATCCGAAAAGGGATTTACCATGATCGAGGTCGCTATTGCACTGTTAGTGCTGATGATTGGACTGCTGGGTATTGCCAGCATGCAAACTTACGGAGTACAAGCCTCTATGAAATCTCATCAGCAAGCCATCGCTATGGTACAGGCACAAGATATTGCCGATCGTATTCGCACAAATATTTCTGGTCTGCGTTCAGCACAATATACCAATGCCATTCCTGCTGTCGCACCTGCCCCAACTTGTATCGCACTGGCGGCCACATGCACCTCCACTCAACTGGCCGCGACCGATCTCTTTAATTGGCAAACAGAAAATGCCTCCTCACTACCCTTGGGCCAGGGCAGCATTGCCTGTACTGATATCGATGCCACCACGGCTGCCACGCTTGAAGCTGGTTCAAGTTGCGTAATCACTCTGCGCTGGGACGGCAATCGCAACGGCGCTGTGGGTTTGGGTTGCAGTGGTTCTGCAGCGGATCTTGACTGTTTGCGCATGAGAGTCATGCTGTGATTATCTCTAAGCAGCATGGCGCCCTGTTGCCGCAGCAAACTGGGATACAAAAACAAGCGGGCCTGTCGCTCGTAGAAGTGATGGTTGCGATGGGTATTGGGTTAGTTTTAATGACCGGGTTTATTCAGTTTTTCATCTCTAATAAACAATCTCATGAAGTGCTGGGTGGCCTCAACGGCATGCAGGAAAATGGGCGTTATGCGGTGCGAGTAATCACTGATAGCTTGCATGCCGCTGATCACTGGGGAGGAGTCGCAGGTGCTGAAGTGACTGGTGCACCGGCAGTTACAGGCATAGGTGCTATTTGTAATGCTGCATGGATACTCAATACCGCAGTGGGCATTCAAGGGTTTGACGGTGGCGCAGGAACGCCATTGCCTGGCTGTACGGCAAGTGGCTATCAAATAAACACTGATGTTTTTGTTGTGCGTCATGCGGGTGGTACTTATTTTCCGGGTGCCATTGCTAATGGAAGTGGTACTGATATTTGGCTAAATACCAGTGTTGGCATGAGTGCTAGCCTCAGCACTGGGGCAGCCGTTAATGTGCTAGATGTTAATGGGTTATATCATTATCCTTATAATATTAGTGTCTACTACATTCGCCCTTGTAGTGTCATGGCTGGCGCTGCCTGTGCAGCTGGTGATGATGGTGGTAACCCTATCCCCACTCTGGTGCGACTCTCACTGCAGGGGAACCAGCTTGTCGAGCAAACCCTGGTCAGTGGTGTTGAGCAGATGCAAATCGAGTATGGCGTTGATACTGATGCTGACACCAACGCTAATTTTTATGCCAGCGCTGCGGTGATTACTGCGGCTCAATGGGCGCAAGTTGTCAGTGCCCGTTTCAGTCTGGTTATCCGCTCGGATCAACGAGGCAAACTTGTTGATGCTAACAATTACACGCTGGCTGGTGGTTTTGTTCACACCCCGGCGGCAAACGAGCAGAGGTTTGCACGAAAGGTGTTCACTCGACTGGTTCAAATTCGTAACCGGAGCCGTTCCTGATGTTAAAGTATCAATGCCCATCACATAATTCACCGCTCATGGTGGCCCTCGGTAAGCAGTGCATGAGACCACAACGTGGCGCAATACTCGTCACCAGTCTGGTTTTTCTGATCGTATTAACATTGATTGCATTGGTTGCCAGCCAGTCGACCGTACTGGAAACACGCATGAGCACCAATACTATTATCAAAAGCCGTGCCACTGAATCTTCTGAAACATTGCGTACTGGGACTAATGATCTACTCGAAACCCACTTCTATAATCGCGGCTGGCCGGCAGGCGCTGGTGGCGCTCTCGATAATGCCCTTTTTTCAATCCCTGCTGGTATAACGGTTAGTAATGTTGACAACTGGGGCATGGGTAATGGAGCCGGTGAGCTTCTATACAATAATGGCACCTGGGTACAGGACATGCTCTTAAGCATCGACGGGAATGTCGATGGTGATTTTGACGATGATGTCGATCAGAGTGCCACGCTTTTCGTTTATAAAACAGTCACCGTCAATTCCCCAGGGTCTGCCACCGCCATGGTATCGGGTTATGAAGGGGTGGGTAAGTCATCTGCCGGTGGTGGGGCGTTGATGTTTTTTGATCTCCGCAGCATTGGCGCTTCGGCTGGCAATGCCTCCACGGTTACAGGCAGTAATTATCGTTATGTTATTCGCAAATAATTCAAGTCATCAGTCATTGCACCTATAAAACCTTGATGAGCAACAGGTCTGCACAGGAGTATCACCCCATGAATCACTTTATCGCCCAACTCAAAGGCCTTAGTTTGCTACTGTGCCTGAGCAGTACCTGTTTCTTTTCCGCCACTGTGCAAGCAGCGCTTGCTACTGAGACAATGCTGGACTTTGCCAACTCGCCAATTGTGAGTGCCGACTCAGCAACACCGATGGTCATGATCGCAGCCTCCAACGACCACCAGCTCTATTTTAAAGCTTACAGTGACTATTCTGACCTCGACCATGACGGCACGATAGAGACAACCTATAAACATAGTTTTGATTATTACGGCTATTTTGACAGCTATAAATGTTATAACCACGTCAGCGGAGAATTTGTTCCTCAAGCCACCACCACCGATAAATATTGCGATGCCGTTGCGGGTGACTGGAGTGGTAATTATTTAAACTGGGCGACGATGGCTCGCATTGATACCGTGCGGAGAATTTTATTTGGCGGTAAGCGCAGTGTGGATACGGCTACTGACACACAACTGGTGCGTACTTACATCCCCAATGATGCCCATAGTTTTGCCAAATACTACAACGGCGCCGACATCCCTAAGCTGACACCGTTTACGCCCCTAACAGCAGACCCTGACCCACGGAATAACGGTCTAACCATTTGTAATACCACGGTTAATAATACTAATGCGGTATCAGAGGACGTTACCGATCCTCCTTTGATGCGTGTGGCTTTGGGGAATTATTCGTTGTGGGCCTCTAACGAGCGCTGGCAATGTCGCTGGTCCGGAGAGAAAGGTGCATCAAATGCTAATATTCCCGCAAGTTCAGGCATTGATGCTTTTGCCTCAAGTCCAAGTGATGCCTCACCAGGAAATGCTGACTATATTGTGAAAATTAAAGTTTGTGTGGCAGGTTTGCTTGAAGCAAATTGTAAGCGTTACCCTGATGGCAATTTTAAGCCGACTGGGCTATTGCAGGTTTACGGAGACAAGGACGATATTTTATTTGGCATGATGGCGGGCAGCTACAGCAAAAACAAATCTGGTGGCACGCTGGTTAAAGACATTGGTTCGATCTCTGATGAGATCGATGTGCTTGGTAACGGCCGTTTTATCGACGCTCACACCAGTGGCAGAGCGGCCAATCAATCCGACGGCATCATCAATGCGTGGAGCCTCTACCGCATTATCAAATATAGACACCAAAATGGTACCTATGGAACTTCTGGTACAAATGTGAACAATTGCCGATGGGGTATCAATACCTTTAATGATGGTCAATGTCAAAACTGGGGTAATCCTTTCAGCGAAATTTACTGGAATGCAATTCGATACATGGCCGGCGAAGCCAAATCAGGCACCTTTAATGCCAATGACTCCAGTTTGCTGAGCGGGCTCCAGACACCTAATAGCTGGTCCTGCCCACTCGATGACACGAATGCATGTAGTTCTCTGAACGTCATCGCGTTTAATGCCAGCACGATCTCTTATGGTGGTGATCATCTTGATGCTGCCTCCGATGGCGTAGCAAATATCTGGGCCTCTACCACCTCCATTGACCTCACTGATGTAGTGGGTGCCGGTGAAGGTATTCACGGCAATAGTTTTTTTGTGGGTGAAAACGGCGTTGACAATAATGGCCTGTGCACGCCAAAAACGATTACCAGCTTAGGCGCAGTTAAGGGCTTATGCCCTGAATCACCCCGTCTCGAAGGAACTTATCGCATTGCAGGTATTGCCCATAAGGCCCATACAGCGGACATCCGTAGCTCCGGCCCTCGAGAACTGGATGGTGACCAGTTGGTTGATACCTACGCCGTTACTCTGGCGCCCGGTGTGCCAGAAATTACCGTGCCGATTCCCGGTGGGAGTCGCGAGGTAAAAATTCTTCCTGCTTGCCGTAACGCCGACATAGGCGGTAACTGTGCCATTGTCGATTTTAAAATCGTAGAACCCTATACCTTATCGGGGGGCGTGGCCCGTGGAAAATTTTATGTTAACTGGGAAGACAGTGAGCAGGGCGGCGATTATGATCAGGACATGTGGGGGGTGATTTCGTATGAAGCGACATCAACGACCATTGAGATTACAACCGATGTACTGGCTGAATCGACAGGTTTTGCTATGGGATTTGGTTATACCCTTAGTGGCACCTCGGCTGACGGTTTCCACGTGCATTCCGGCATCGAAAATTTTGTTCGTAGCGAGTTTGGCGTCACCGATTGCAGCGCGGGTTGCAATGTGGGCGATGTCGCCACGTCACACACCTACATTGTGGGCGGCTCTAGCGCCAGCCTGCTGAAAGATCCGCTGTATTACGCCGCCAAGTGGGGCGCGTTTATCGATGAAAACGGCAATAACATCCCGGACCTCATTACCGAATGGGACCGTAAAGATAGCGCGGGCCTGTTAAACCCTGATGGCATTCCTGATACCTATTTTTATGCCACCAATCCGCAAGAACTCGAGACGTCGTTAATTAACGTATTCAATGCCATTCTTGCTAAAACGGCCTCCGGGACAGCTGCTTCTGTCGTCGCCAGCAGCCGTGAAGGCCAGGGGACATTGGTGCAGGCGCTGTATGCGACTGAACGTACCTACAACAATAAATCGGTCAGCTGGGTGGGTTCACTGCACTCCCTGTGGGTTGACCGTTTGGGCCATATCCGCGAAGACGATGGTGATGGAATATTGGAAGATTACACCATAGACAAGGTGGTGGAGGTCTATTATGACCCAGTTTCACGGCAGACACGGCTCTGTAGGCACGGCAGCAGTGAGGCAGACACATTCGAGCCGATTATTCTCACCGCTGGCGCGGATTGCGAGGGCACCAGCCTGCCACTGGAAGATCTTCAAACGCTCTGGAATGCGCGTGAAGCGTTATCGGCGATCAGCGATGCCAATATTGTAAACCAGCGTTCGTATGCCACTAGCGCCGCAAATGGCCGTCATATCCTCACCTTTCTAGATGCAGACAGGGACAACGTGGTGGATAGTGGCGAATTTGTTGCTTTCACGCCCGCCGGTATCGATACAACAAATAACCACGGCTATCTTAATGCGTTAACGACGGCCGAGGCAGATGCCATTCTTGCCTATATTCGCGGTGTTGAATCGCCCACCACGCGTAACCGCACTATTGATTTTAATGGTGATGGCACTGAGGAAACCTTGCGTCTGGGCGATATCATTCATTCGACTCCCACCCTGGTTAGTGCGCCCGGAGAGGCTTTTGATCAGCTCTATAATGATGTGAGTTATGCTACCTTCCGTGAGCAATATCGTGATCGTCGTCAGATGTTATATGTGGGTGCCAATGATGGTTTGCTACACGCCTTCAATGCCGGTTTTTTTGACCCCGTCAATATTAGATATAGAACAACGTTGACCACTGAAGTTGCCCATCCTCTGGGGTCAGAGATTTGGGCCTACGCACCCAGTAATCTTTTGCCTCATCTAAAATGGCTCGCTGATCCAGACTACACCCATGTGTATTACATGGATGCAAAACCGCGAGCCTTTGATGCCAAAATATTCGCCGACGATGCCACGCATCCCGGTGGCTGGGGGACGGTGCTGGTGGCGGGCATGCGTTTTGGTGGTGGTAGCATGACCGTTGATACTGCTCAAGATGGTCTTGGCGGGGGGAATGCTGCAGATGATTTCACGACCCGTTCAGCTTATGTTGTGTTAGATATTACCAATCCAGAAGCCGCTCCTGTGCTGATAGCAGAGATCACCCATCCTGAATTAGGTTTCACGACGTCATACCCTACGGCACTGGCTGTACGCGCAAATGATAATAGTGTTAATAAGTGGTTTCTGGCATTCGGCACTGGCCCCACCGATGCAAGCAGTGCCACCAGCACGCAGGACGGTCGCCTGTTAGTCTATGATTTGAATACCAAGGATTGGCACGATGACTATGATTTTACAGGCACAAACAATATCGTGGCAGCCAATAGCTTTGTCAGTGACCCGATTGCGGCAGACTGGAACCTGGATTATAAAGCGGATACGCTATATGTCGGTAGTGTTGGCGGTACTCCCGCAGCGCCTACCGGAGATCTGTATCGCTTGAACATTGCTGGTGATCCTGATCCTGCTAACTGGACATTTGAAGAACGATTGTCCATTGCTCAGCCGATTGTGATGCGGCCTACTCTGTCGGTAGATAAACAAGGTAACCAGTGGGTTTATGTTGGAACAGGGCGCTTTTATGTTACCGACGATAAAACCAGCACCGCGCAACAGACCCTTTACGGTTTTCGCGACAACCCAGTGGTTGGCAATACGTCCGTGCTGCCGGCAACTACACGAATGGTAGATGTAAGCGATGCGGTGGTGTCAACCGATGGTTCTACGTCACCGCCCTATGCCGTCCAGAATGTCGCTGGTGTGACTAACTACGATGATTTGGAGGCCTTGTTTGACGCAACTGGCACTGACTGGAAAGATGGCTGGAAGCTGGACCTGCCTTTAGTGGCTGGTAGTTCAGCTGCTCGTATGATCACCGAAGGTGCGCTACTGGGAGAGATATTATTAATCACTGACTTCACGCCTAGTGCCAGTCTTTGTGGCGGTGATGGAAGAAGCAGTCTTTACGGGCTTAATTTTAAAACTGGAACAGCACTGGCTATGTCACCTGTTTTGGGTGAGGCCAGCGGAAATATATCCATTCGCAGTGTTGATCTTGGTGATGGATTGGCTTCAGCGCCCAGTCTGCACATTAGCAATAACCCCAATAATCCTAGTGGTGGTGAGGAAACCGTTATCATCCAAAATTCTCGTGGTGATATTATTAGTGAGGCTGCCAGATTAAACAGTCCCGTGAAAAGTGGTGAAACCTCCTGGCGTGAAGAATATCAATAATAGGCCGTTGTATTTACCTAAGAACATGATGAAAACGAGGTATATATTTTGTGAAAAAACAACTATCAATACACCGCTTGCAAGGATTCACATTGATCGAACTTATGATTACTGTGGTCATCATAGGCATTATCGCCGCTATCGCATTGCCGAATTATAGCAACCAAGTGACAAAATCACGCCGTGCAGATGCCTATGCCTGCTTGCTTGACGCGGCGCAGCGCCAGGAGGCTTTTTACTACCAAAATAATAGCTATACCGTGACACTCACTGATCTCGGTTATGCCTTAGGCACCGTAAACTGCGGTGATGATGCAAACTACACCCTTACTTCAGCGGCAGGCGCTAGTGGTATTGGCAGTAGTTATTTACTCACAGCCACCCGCGCTAATGCGCAGACTGGCGATAGCCTGTGCGGTGATTTGACTCTCTCTAGCACTGGCGTAAAAGGAGAGAGTGGTACGTTAAATGCGGAGGCCTGCTGGTGATGGCGCTGGTTAACGCGTTGGCTGGGTGTAGTAGCATTAGACTTGGTCAGACAGTTACCCGTTTTTAATCAGTGCCTGTCAGTTTAGATTTGGGCTAGATTCTTCTCCGCCTAAATTGATTTATCATCAAGCAACGTGTCCATTGGCATTCGCCCATGAATGATCATTTAAAAAATATCGTGCTCAACGTGACAGAAAGTCGTTCGATTATCGATAAAGAAATCATTCAGACGTTATGGAGTGGTTACGGTGAAATCGTTCGCCTTAAACTGGCGGATGGCAAGGTCGATTCTGTGGTGGTTAAGTCAATTGTCTTTCCCGATGAGCAGCAACATCCGCGTGGTTGGAACAGTGAGCGCTCGCATATGAGAAAGGTTCGTTCATATGATGTTGAGATGCACTGGTACCGGGAGTGGAGTGAGCACTGTGGCGATAAGTGCCGAGTCGCCCGCTGTTATGCTACTTATTCGAATGAGCAGGAGCATGCGCTGATACTCGAAGATCTCGATTCGGTCGGGTATTCGTTACGTAAGTCAGAACTCAATCGGCAGGAGGTGGGTTTATGTCTGGCCTGGCTGGCTAATTTTCATGCCACCTTTATGAGTGAGACGCCTGAAGGGTTATGGCCAATCGGTAGTTATTGGCATCTTGAAACGCGCCCTGATGAGTGGGCCGCAATGGAAGAGGGTGAGTTGAAGCAGGCTGCCTCGGAAATCGATTCATTATTGAATAGTACGCGATATAAAACGCTGATTCATGGTGATGCCAAAGTGGCCAACTTCTGTTTTGCAAAAGATGGTGATGTTGCCGCAGTAGATTTTCAATATGTTGGCGGTGGGTGTGGAATGAAAGATGTTGCCTATTTACTCGGCAGCTGTTTGAGTGATAAAGCATGCGAACGATGGCAGGATGAGTTGCTTGATGAGTATTTTTTACTACTAAGACAAGCGCTGAGTACCGGCAATAAAAACGTCAACCTGGATGCACTGGAGCGAGAGTGGCGCAGGCTTTTCCCGCTTGCATGGGTCGATTTCTACCGTTTTCTACTAGGGTGGATGCCTGGTCACTGGAAAGTGAATGAGTATAGCCGACGTATGGCAAAGCAAGTATTAGATCGTTTGCCTGCTTAATGAAGATTAGCTCTAAGGTTTAAATGATAGTTGATTAACTATCAGCCCTTTTTCTTGTCTTTTTCGAGTGTGCTAACAATAATTTTTAACTACTCGAAGATTACTGATCTGCTTATATATGAGGCAATTATTTCGACAGGATTTCAGTGGGCGCTAAAACATCCAGTATCACTTTGTACATCGTTTGAATATCGATGGGCTTGGGGGTAAGCGTATTCATTTTTTCTGATACGCATTGTTCAATGTCCGTTTGAATGGCTTTTTTAATGGGAGAGTGAGTTTCTTTCTGCTGGAAGCTGTACGGCATGGCGGCGTGTTACTGATTCGATTGAGATGCTTGAGTGGTGATTAATCTGCAGGGACGCTTCGTGTTGACGAGTTGCGTGTATTAAAGCGAAGCAGGATTGACTGTTGAATGCTGCCTAACCTGCATCTATTAGGGGTGAGTGTATCGGGGGTTAATAAGAGCGACTTACTGAGAATTCGGCTAGTGTGTACATCGCATCACGGTAGGGGGAGGCGGGTAATCGGTTAATTGCCTCGGCTGCTTTTTCTGCTTCTGTTTGTGCGGCCGCAGTTGTATAGACGAGTGCGCCAGTGGAGTGAATCGTTTCAATGACTGCGTCGATGTTCTCAATATCGCTATTTTCAATGGCATTCTTAATGATGCCGGCTTCGGCTCGGGTACCGTGACGCATGGCATAGATGAGTGGCAGGGTTGGTTTGCCTTCTGCGAGGTCATCGCCGACATTTTTACCCATTTCTTCCGAGGTAGCGCTGTAATCTAACACGTCATCGATTAGTTGAAATGCGGTGCCGAGATACATGCCGTAGTCGGCCATCGCTTTTTCGGTCTTTGCGTTGCTGCCGCTGATGATTGCGCCCAGCTGGCATGCCGCTTCGAACAGTTTGGCAGTCTTGAAGTGGATCACTTCGAGGTAGCGTGCTTCTGTCGTGCTGGCATCGCCGCAGTTGAGCAGTTGGAGTACTTCGCCTTCTGCGATCACGTTGGTGGCTTTTGACATGATTTCCATCACGCGCATGTCGCCAACATTCACCATCATTTGAAAGGCGCGTGAGTACAGAAAATCGCCAACCAGTACGCTGGCTTCGTTACCCCAAACCGCGTTGGCGGTCTCTTTGCCGCGACGCATTTCTGAGGCGTCGACGACATCATCATGTAGCAGGGTGGCGGTATGAATAAATTCGATGATTGCGGCGAGATCGATATGATTGGTGCCGTTGTAGTTTAATGCGCGCGCGCTGAGTAGCACCAGCAGAGGGCGAAGGCGCTTGCCACCGCTGTTCACAATGTAACGCCCCATTTGGTTAATCAGCGCGACTTCGGAGCTAAGGCGCGTGTGAATGAGCTGGTTTACCGCCTCCATATCGTCGCAGGTGAGTGCGCGAATGGCGTCGATATCATTGATTTCGCAAGATTTTTCGAGTGGTAAATTCACAGTCATGTCGTTCTTTATTAATGTAGCCCAGCATTCGATTCTAGAATTCTAGGCAGGCTGTGGCAAGTTTCTTTAATATAACGTGTTTACGAGGCTTTAATATTTGTTTTCTGATTTGACCTGAGGCATTGATGTCGGTAAAATCGCCCGGCTTTGGTAAACGAATGTTTTCTGGTTTACAAATTAAGTTTTTTCACGGATTTTTTGGAGTGAAGCATGTACGCGGTAATTAAGACCGGTGGTAAGCAGTATCGAGTGACCGAGGGCGAGACACTCAAAGTAGAAAAAATCGTCGCTGAAGAAGGCGGCTCGATTGATTTTGATGAAGTTTTACTTGTTACCGATGGTGACAATGTAAAAATTGGCGCGCCTTTTTTGGCTGGCGGCAAGGTCAGTGCAACAGTAAAATCTCACGGACGTGGTGAGAAGATCAAAATCGTTAAATTTCGTCGCCGTAAGCATTCTCGTAAGCAGATGGGTCATCGTCAGTCTTATACTGAAGTGCAGATCACTGGCATCGCGGCAGACTAATAAGGGGTTATTGAGAAATGGCACATAAGAAAGCAGGCGGTAGTACCCGCAATGGTCGCGATTCTGAGTCTAAGCGACTTGGTGTTAAACGTTTTGGTGGTGAAAGTGTAATTGCTGGTAACATCATCGTGCGTCAACGCGGTACACATTTTCACGCTGGCGTGAACATGGGGTTGGGTCGTGATCACACTTTGTTTGCTAAGGCGGACGGTAAAGTGTTGTTTGAAAAGAAAGGCCCGAAACAGCGTACATACGTCAGCATCGTTGCTGCTTAAGCAGTTACCACGCGGATGTATGAGAAGGCCCCGTCCAGTTGACGGGGTTTTTTTTTATAACAGCAGGGGAAAGGGTAAAGAGGAAAGGGTAAAGATATAAAAGCAAAAGGGCTTTGCGCGCAAATACCCTTGTGTCTTTTCTCTTTACCCTTTGCCCTGATTTATTATGAAATTCGTCGACGAAGCCACCATCAATATTCAAGCCGGTAACGGTGGCAACGGCTGCGTCGGTTTCCGCCGTGAAAAATATATCCCCTTTGGTGGGCCTGATGGTGGCGATGGCGGTGATGGCGGCAGTGTTTTTCTGGTGGGTGATGTCAATCTGAATACGCTGGTCGATTTTCGCCATAAGCGTAACTATCGCGCCGAAAATGGGCAGCGGGGGCAGGGCTCCAACTGTACCGGCAGAGGTGGCGATGATTGCCTGATCCGTGTGCCGCTCGGTACTATTGTCAGAGACGAAGAGACTGATGAGGTGATTGGTGAGGTGCTGAACCATGGGCAGCGCTTGCTGGTTGCGCAGGGCGGTTTCCACGGCATTGGCAATACTCGTTTCAAGAGCAGTACTAATCAGGCACCACGTCAGGCGACGCCGGGTTCGCTGGGTGAAATGCGCAAGCTCAATATGGAATTGAAGGTGTTAGCAGATGTAGGTCTGCTGGGGATGCCAAACGCGGGTAAATCGACTTTTATTCGTGCTGCTTCTGCTGCGCGACCAAAGGTTGCTGATTACCCATTTACTACGCTTCACCCTAATCTTGGTGTTGTCTGCGTCTCTGATCACCGCAGTTTCGTTATTGCTGATGTCCCTGGTGTGATCGAGGGTGCGGCAGGTGGTGCAGGTCTGGGTGTGCAGTTTCTGAAGCATCTCTCTCGCACGCGCCTGCTACTGCATATGGTTGATGTTGCACCATATGATCCCACGATTGATCCGGTCGAAGAGGTTAAGGTGATCACGCGGGAACTAAGTCAGTTCAGCGATGAGCTGGGCAAGCAGCCGCGTTGGTTAGTGCTCAATAAACTTGACCTGGTGCCAGAAGATCTGCAGGCAGAGTTGTGTGCCGATGTAGTCGAGCGGCTCGGCTGGCAAGGACCGGTGTATCAGGTCTCTGCACGCGAGGTGAGTGGTGTTAGACCGCTGCTGGATGACATAATGGAGTATCTGGAAGAGGTGGCGCGTCATGAGGAAGAGGCAAAGGTTGTGGTTGCCTCGGAAGGTGGCAAGGCTGATGTTGAGCAGGATTCGCGGGAAGATTAAGTTAGTTTAGGTAGATGGCAAGAGAGCAGGTCACAAAGGCGCGGCGTTGGGTTGTTAAGGTGGGCAGTTCGCTGTTGACTAACGATGGCGCTGGTCTGGATTATGAGTTGATGGCGCTGTGGGTTGAGCAGATTCAGCGTCTGCGCGCGCGCGATATTGAGGTGGTATTGGTCTCCTCTGGTGCGGTATCGGAGGGGATGAAGCGCCTCGGATGGAGTGAGCGACCACATGCCTTGCATGAGCAGCAGGCCGCTGCTGCTGTGGGGCAGATGGGGCTCGTGCAGGCGTATGAGTCCTGTTTTCAGAAGCACGGCCTGCACACCGCGCAAATCCTTTTGACTCATGATGACCTGGCGGATCGTCAGCGCTATCTTAATGCGCGTAGCACGCTACGCACACTGTTAAAACTTGGCGTTGTCCCGATTGTTAACGAAAATGATACTGTTGCGGTTGAGGAGATTCGCTTCGGCGATAACGACACCCTGGCTGGATTGGTGACTAATCTGATCGAAGCGGAGCTGTTGGTGATGCTGACCGATCAGGTGGGGATGTATGATAGCGACCCGCGTAATAACCCGGATGCTAAGTTTATCCATGAAGCGCAGGCGGGTGACCCTGAATTAGAAGGGATGGCGTCTGGTGGCGGTAGTGGGCGTCTTGGGCGTGGTGGCATGCTGACAAAGGTGCGCGCGGCTGAGCGTGCGGCACGATCTGGTGCGTTATCGATTATCGCTTCGGGGCGTGAATCTGATGTGTTGGCAAAAATCGCTGATGGCGAGCAGCTGGGTACCATGGTGGTGCCGACCGCAGAGCCGTTGGTGGCACGCAAGCAGTGGCTAGCCAGTCAGCTTAATCTCAGTGGTAAGCTGGTGCTGGATGATGGCGCCGTCGACGTGCTGAAGCGTTCGGGCGGCAGTTTGCTGGCGGTGGGTGTTTCGCTGGTTGAAGGTAGTTTTCATCGCGGCGATGTGGTTGCCTGTGTCGATCGGCAGGGCAAAGAGATTGCGCGTGGGCTGATCAACTACAGTGCGCAGGAGTCGCGTAAAATTCAGGGACAGCCGAGCGAGCAGATCGAGGCATTGCTAGGTTACGTTGATGAGGCGGAGTTGATTCATCGTGATAACCTGGTGCTGACGGGGAAATAGCGTTTTAAATACGGGCGGTTTCTAAATAGCAGGCAATAAAAAAGCCGCTTTCTTTCGGAAGCGGCTTTTTTGTAGTCTGGGAAGACTAAGATTACATTGCGCGGATGTGTTTATTCATGCGGCTTTTTTGGCGTGCGGCCTTGTTCATGTCGATGATGCCTTTGCGAGCCATGACGTCAAGGATAGGCTGGGCTGCTTTGAATGCCTCTTCTGCCTGTGCTTTTTCGCCTGCAGCAATCGCGCTAACTACTTTTTTAGTTGCGGTGCGCATTTCTGAGCGCATGCTGGTGTTTTGAATGCGACTCTTTTCGGCTTGCTTTGCGCGCTTTTTGGCTTGTGCTGAATTGGCCAAGGTTGTTGCTCCTGATTTATTAGGGTTATTTGCAGCGGGGTTACTTCCGCTCGCATCACTATATTCGTAAAGGTCGCATACTATGCGGATTTCTGCGGGCTTTGTCAATCCTTGTGGCGAACTTTGCCGCTAATAAATGAGCGCTGGAAGAATTGCCAATGTAGGGGTAAGATCTGGATTTTACAGGACATTTAGTGGGAATAGCGAGCTTGGATGCGGTAAGTGAGTAAAAAATTATTGAAATCGACGGCCACAGTGGGTGGTATGACGTTGATTTCGCGCGTGCTCGGCCTGGTGCGGGATATTGTTTTTGCGCGTCTGTTTGGTGCTGGCATGGGGGCGGACGCCTTTTTTGTCGCCTTTAAAATCCCTAACTTCTTTCGTCGATTATTTGCTGAAGGGGCCTTTTCGCAGGCCTTTGTGCCGGTGTTGTCGGAATACAAGACGCAGCGCGAGCATGAAGAGGTGCGTGGCCTGATCGATAGCACCGCCATTTGGCTGGCGAGTGTGCTTTTTCTAGTCACGTTGATCTGTATTGTGGCCGCACCACTGCTGGTGATGGCCTTTGCGCCGGGTTTTATCGATGATCAGCCCAAATATGAGCTGACTACCGAGCTGCTGCGCATCACCTTTCCTTATCTACTGTTTATCTCACTGACCGCTCTGGCGGGTGGCATTCTTAATACCTATGGGAAGTTTGCGGTGCCCGCCTTTACGCCGGTGCTGCTGAATCTCTGTTTGATTGGTGCTGCCGTGTTTGTTGCGCCGTTACTTGATGAACCGGTCATTGCGCTGGCCTGGGGTGTCTTTTTCGCGGGATTAGCGCAGCTTGGTTTTCAGCTGCCGTTTCTGTGGCGGATGAAGATGCTGCCGCGGCCGCGCTTTGACCGTGCCCATGAGGGAGTAAAACGGATATTTAAGCTGATCATCCCGGCGATATTTGGCTCCTCTGTCGCACAGGTGAATTTGTTGTTCGATACCCTGATTGCATCCTTTCTGGTGACTGGTAGCGTCAGCTGGCTCTACTATTCGGACCGCCTGGTTGAGTTTCCGCTGGGTGTGTTTGGGATTGCGGTGGCAACGGTGATCCTGCCGACGCTTTCACGGCGCTACTCTGAAGCATCGCCTGAGGCATTTAGCCGCACCCTCGACTGGGCGCTGCGACTGGTGTTGATCGTTGGCATGCCTGCCACAGTTGGGCTGTTTCTGTTGGCCGGGCCGATGCTTTCGACGCTGTTTCAGTACGGTGCATTTACGGCCTCAGATGTGACGATGGCGGCGATGAGTCTGATGGCCTATTCGCTGGGATTGCTGGGGTTTATCTTTGTGAAGGTGCTGGCACCGGGTTACTACGCGCGCCAGGATACGAAAACGCCGGTGAAAATTGGCATTATTGCGATGGTCACTAATATGGTCTTGAACGTACTGTTTGTGGTGCCAATGGTGATGTTTGATATTGCCGGTGCGCATACCGGGCTTGCGCTGGCGACATCGGTGGCGGCCTTCTTAAATGCCTGGTTGCTCTATCGAGGTCTGCGTCGTGACGGTGTCTATCAGTTACAGCAGGGCTGGGGGTGGGTGCTGTTGCGAGTCTTGCTTGGCAGCGCTTTAATGGCGCTGCTGCTGTGGTTTGGCGTAGATGATATTAGCGCGTGGGGGTTGTGGCCGTGGTGGCAGCGGGCGTTGCAGTTGCTGCTGTGGGTGGTGGCCGGTGGCGCGCTCTATTTTATAGTGTTGTGGGCGATGGGGGTGCGGCCGCACCACCTGAAGATGACGGATAAGTAGCGAACGTGCTGTGATTCGGCGTGCACCCGAAGGACATTTCACCCCTTGGGTAAAGTGATACCGTGCTTTATAATCGCTGCTTTTATTTCGTTTTGGGTTGCTGTTGGCATGGAATTGATTCGAGGACTGTATAATCTGCGCTCACAGCACCGCGGCTGTGTGGCGACGATTGGCAACTTCGATGGTATCCATCTGGGTCACCAGGCGGTGCTGGGGCAATTGTCTGAGCAGGCGGATGAGCTGGGGTTGCCGTTAGTGGTGATCACCTTTGAGCCATATCCACAGGAATTCTTTTCGGCTGCGGGTGAATCACCGCCGCGTCTGACCCGTTTCCGTGAGAAACTACAGGCCTTGCGTCGCTACGGTGTTGATCGCGTGTTGTCCCTCCGTTTCGACAAGGTGCTGTCGCAGATGTCGGCAGAGGCGTTCATTGAGCAGTTGTTGATTAGTGGGCTTGATGTGCGATATCTCGTGGTTGGCGATGATTTCCGTTTTGGTCACCGTCGTCAGGGTGATATTGCGATGCTACGTGCCGCGGGTGATCAGCATGGCTTTCAGGTGGTTGAGATGCACACCTTTGACGTTGATGGTGAGCGGGTTAGTAGTACCCGTGTGCGTGAGGCCTTGGGTGCGGGTGAATTGAATCGTGCGGCGCAATTATTAGGGCGCTCATACCGCATGTCAGGACGAGTGGTACAGGGTGACCAGCGTGGTCGTACCATTGGCTTTCCGACGGCAAACATTCACCTGCATCGGCGCGTGACACCACTGCGCGGCGTGTATGCGGTGGAGATGTTTGGTTTGACTGGCGATGTCGAGTCACCGATAAAAGGTGTTGCCAATATCGGGCATCGCCCAACCGTGAATGGCAGCCGTTGCCAGTTGGAAGTGCACCTGTTTGATTTTGATCGTGAGATCTACGGTGAGTATGTACAGGTGGAGTTCATCAAGCGACTGCGAGATGAAAAACGTTTTGATTCGTTTGCTGAACTCAAAACACAGATTGAGCTGGACGCAGCACAGGCGCGCGCACTGTTTGAAACAAATAGTGGTAGCGGCGATGATGAGGCAGCTTAGTGCTGCCTTACTGAAAATTAGAAAACCTTAAATTCTGGAAATCTAGCGTAAACAAAATGGCTGATTATAAAAGCACTCTGAACCTTCCGAAGACCGCCTTTTCAATGAAGGCGAATCTCGCAAATCGCGAACCAAACTTTTTGAAAGAGTGGTACGCGATGGATCTCTACGGCAAGCTGCGCGAAGCGCGTAAAGGCAAAGAGAAATTTATTTTGCATGATGGTCCTCCTTATGCGAACGGCGATATTCATATTGGCCACGCGGTTAACAAGGTGTTGAAAGATATTATTGTGAAGTCTAAAAGTCTGGAGGGCTTTGATTCCCCTTATGTGCCGGGCTGGGATTGTCACGGTTTACCGATTGAGTTGATGGTAGAAAAGAAAATCGGAAAGGCGGGACATAAAGTTGATGCGCCAACCTTTCGCAAAGCATGTCGTGACTATGCTGCAAAACAGGTCGACAAACAGCGCGAAGATTTTAAACGCCTCGGTGTCTTTGCCGAGTGGGATAAGCCATATTTAACGATGGACTTCAAAACCGAAGCGGACATCATTCGTTCAATGGGGCGCATTGTTGAAGCGGGTCATCTGCATAAAGGCTTTAAGCCGGTTCACTGGTGCAGTGACTGTGGTTCTGCATTGGCAGAGGCTGAGGTTGAATATGAAGAGCGTGTCTCGCCAGCGATCGATGTGCGTTTTGAAGTGCTTGATGATGAAGTGTTATTGCAACGTAGTGAGCATGTTGATGGCGCAGTCGGTGAAGGTAAGATTTCAATCGTTATCTGGACGACCACGCCGTGGACATTGCCAGCGAATCAGGCCGTCTCGGTAAACCCTGGTTTCGATTATGTGTTGGTACAGTGCGCCGGCGAACATGGTCCGGAAAGATTGATTGTCGCAGAAGTGTTGCTAAAAGAGGTCATGGGGCGTAGTGGCATTGAAGACTATCGCGTCATCGCAACCTGCATTGGTGAACGCCTTGAAGGGTTGAAGTTACAGCATCCATTTTATGAACGTGAAGTGCCAGTGATTCTTGGTGATCATGTCACCAGTGAAGCGGGCACCGGTGCGGTACATACGGCACCGGGGCATGGTCAGGAAGATTACGTCGTCGGTATGCGTTATCACTTGCCGATCGATAATCCGGTGGATAGTAATGGTGTCTTTTTACCTAACACGCCGCTGTTTGCAGGGCTGCATGTCTTTAAGGCAAACGACCAGGTGATCGAGGTGCTAAAGGCAAAAGGTGCTCTGTTGCATGAGGCGGCGTTGCGCCATAGTTATCCGCATTGCTGGCGTCATAAGACTCCGATTATTTTTCGTGCGACGCCGCAGTGGTTTATTAGCATGGATCAGAAAGGGCTGCGCAGCGATGCGATGAAGGCGATTAAAAAAGTTGAGTGGTTACCGGAATGGGGGCAGGCGCGGATCGAAGGGATGATCGAGAAACGCCCTGACTGGTGTGTCTCGCGTCAGCGTACCTGGGGTGTGCCAATCACATTGTTTATACATAAAGAGAGTGGTGAGTTGCATCCGGCAACGACCGAGTTGGTTGAGAAGGTTGCTATGCGTGTCGAAGAGAGCGGCATTGATGGCTGGTTCGGAATGGATGCGGCTGAATTGTTGGGTGATGATGCGGATCAATATGAGAAGGTTAGCGATACGCTCGATGTCTGGTTTGATTCTGGCGTGACACACTACAGCGTATTACAGCAGCGCGATGAGCTGGCTTACCCTGCCGATCTTTATCTGGAAGGGTCGGATCAACATCGCGGCTGGTTTCAGTCATCACTGTTGTCATCGGTTGCGATGACGGGTACTGCACCGTATAAGTCTGTGTTAACCCATGGCTTTACTGTCGATGCGAAGGGTCGCAAGATGTCCAAGTCATTAGGCAATGTGATCGCACCGCAAAAAATTATGAATTCACTGGGCGCCGACATTTTGCGTCTGTGGGTGGCGGCGACAGATTATCGTACGGAGATGAATGTCTCGGATGAAATCCTGAAGCGCATGGCCGACGCCTATCGTCGTATGCGCAACACCGCTCGTTTTTTACTGGCGAACCTGAATGGCTTTGAGCCAGCGTCCGACAAGCTTGAACTCGGCGATATGTTGGCGCTTGATCAATGGGCTGTGGCACGCGCACAGCAGTTACAGGAAGAGGTGCGTGATGCCTATGGGCGTTATGAATTTCATCTGGTGTATCAAAAGATTCATAACTTCTGCGCCGTGGATCTGGGCGGTTTCTACCTGGATATCATTAAAGATCGTCAGTACACCACGCAGGCCAATAGTGTTGCGCGTCGTTCGGCACAGACCGCGATGTATCACATTGTTGAAGCATTAGCCCGTTGGTTGGCCCCCGTGCTGAGTTTTACGGCAGAGGATATCTGGAAACATATTCCGGGTGAGCGTAGTGAATCTGTCTTCCTTGAAACCTTGTATGAATTTCCGAATGCGAGTGACCAGCAGTTTAGTCAGGATGAATGGGCTTTGATCATTGCGGTGCGTGAATCAGTCTCAAAAGAGCTGGAGGGACTGCGCTCAAGCGGTGATATTGGTTCGGCGCTGGATGCCGAGGTTGATCTTTATTGTGATGAAGCGTTACTGAAGCTGCTGTCTAAACTCGATGATGAACTGCGTTTTGTTTTGATCACTTCATATGCGCGGGCGCATGCGCTGAGTGAGAAAACGGATGGTGCTATCGATGTCACACAAAAAGATCAGCCTTCATTGTGGGTGGTGGTTAAGGCCTCTGAACATGCTAAATGTGACCGCTGTTGGCATCGTCGCGAAGATGTCGGCTCACATAGTGAGCACCCTGAATTGTGTGGGCGCTGTGTTGATAATGTCGATGGTGATGGTGAATCACGTCAGTTTGCTTAAGGGTCGGTGAGACTATGTTGAAGTGGTTATGGCTTTCTGCGGTAGTGATCGTGCTCGATCAAGTGACCAAGTATATGGTCACTGATTCTTTGCATCTATATCAGTCGATTCCAATTTTGCCTTCATTAAATCTGGTGCTAGCACATAACACGGGGGCTGCATTTAGTTTTTTGAGTGATGCGGGTGGTTGGCAGCGCTGGTTTTTTGTAGTGCTGGCGATTGCGGTGAGTGCCGTTATTTTTATCTGGATGATGCGTCTTAAACAGCATGAGTTGCGCCTCGCCGTGGCGCTATCACTGGTGCTGGGTGGGGCAATTGGTAATGTGTGGGATCGTATTGCGCACGGTTATGTAGTCGATTTTATCGATGTCTATTATGGTGGCTGGCATTGGCCCGCTTTTAATGTGGCAGATTCTGCGATCTGTGTTGGTGCTGCGCTGCTGATTATTGATGCGTTATTTAATAAAGAAGTTCAACCTCAAACAGAAAAGAAATAGCGATGAATAATATTAAGGCAGGACAGGTGTTGCTGGCTAACCCGCGTGGTTTTTGCGCCGGAGTTGAACGCGCGATTGAAATTGTTGAGCGAGTGCTGGAGCAATTTGGACGGCCCATCTATGTGCGGCATGAGGTTGTGCATAATAAGTTTGTGGTAGATGGACTGCGTGATAAAGGCGCGATCTTTATCGAAGAGATTTCAGAAGTGCCGGATAATGCAACGTTGATCTTCAGTGCGCATGGTGTTTCAAAAGCCGTCAGAGAAGCGGCAGGAAAACGTGGCCTGCGTGTTTTTGATGCGACCTGTCCTTTAGTTACCAAGGTGCACCTCGAAGTCGTTCGATATGAGCGTGATGGTGAGGAATGCATTTTAATTGGTCATGCCGGACACCCTGAAGTTGAGGGGACACTGGGACAGTATAAAAATCCTGATGGTGGTATGTACCTGGTGGAGACGCCAGAAGATGTTGAGACCTTGGTGGTTAAAAATCCAGATAAGCTTGCCTTTGTTACTCAGACAACACTCTCTATGGATGACACTACCGTGGTGATCGAAGCGCTGCAAAAACGCTTTCCCAATATTAAAGGGCCGAAGCGAGATGATATCTGTTATGCCACCCAAAATCGTCAGGATGCGGTAAAGGTCTTAGCTGAGAAGTGTGATGTGATATTGGTGGTTGGTTCGCGTAATAGTTCCAATTCTAATCGTCTGCGTGAGATGGCAGAAAAACATGGTACGGCGGCTTATCTAATTGATAGCGCATCTGAGATTGATGCTGCCTGGCTGGATGGTAAAGAGGCGGTTGGTGTAACGGCTGGCGCATCGGTGCCTGAGGTGCTGGTCGATGAGGTGATTGTTTATCTCAAAAAGGCAGGCATTGCGCGTGTTGAAAATATTAAAGGTCGCGAGGAGAATATTGTTTTTTCTCTGCCTCGCGACCTGCAAAAAGGATCCGCAGTATAAGCGCCGTATCTTGTGTTACCAGCAGTTGGCGACTGTGCCCGTGCCTGAAACCCCCTGTACACCGACATTGGTGAGTGTGAAGTTGGCGCAGACTGGATCAGTCTGAGTTGCTTGTGGTGTGGCGGTCAAGGTGAAGGTGGTGGCCGTACGCGCTACGGTGACAGCGTAATGTCCTTCCGGTGAGGCTGCAGCGAATCCACAGTTAGCATTGTTATAGGTGTTGTATTGGGTGAAGCAGGATTCTAAACTTTGTGCGGCGGTTAATAATGCTGTTTTTCCATCCGCGCGCTTGGTTTTGGTGACGTGACTCATATATGAAGGTGTGGCAATCGCGGCTAAAATTCCGATGATGACCACGACAATCATCAGTTCTATCAGGGTAAAACCACTTTCATGTTTTATGTTCACTTTAATTTCTCTGGATGAAGCATTGCCTGGATCGATAGCATTTATTGCAGTGAGGGTGAATAGTCATTGGGTAATACCCACAGTTCAGTGATGAGTTCAGCACCATTGCCTGATGGTTTAGCAGTATAGCCGACCTTCATTTTCTTTTTTAATCCACGGACACTGCTGTGTTTAGTCACTAGCGAGTGCACCTTGATATTCATTGAGAGGGTAAACAGCTCATCGCTAATGACAGCTTCGGCTGTTTTGATGTCGATGCGGTCAATGGTGCCAATATTATCAAAGCTCGTCGGGTAGTATGAGGGCAGCTCAGCTGCCCAGGCTGCCCCGTTGATGCCTAATGACAATAGCAGTGTTGCGAGTAATAGTTTAATGCGCTTCATTTCAATTCTCCAGATTATTGGGTGAGTTCCTGCCAGGAGAGGCGTCCACCGCCGCCAACACTAATCCTGAGGGCGTCGATGTTACCTTCATCGTTTGGGGTGTACATCAGATCGCCGAGGAAGGTTGAGGCGGCAGGAATGCCATCCAGTTTGAAGCCGGATGGGTTTTTGCCATTGACCTGATCATTGGCGTCGATGACACCATCGTTGTTGATATCAAAGATCGGCTCGCTAGGTTCCCCGCCATTCTCCTGTTTAACCGCCATTCCCCAGCCACTCCCTTCGGGCGCGCAGAGTTCTAAGCCGGGAATCAGCGTGTTAAAGAAGACATACTTACCCCGTATCTTGGGGTTGACCACCATCCGTTCGCCAGTGGTGGGGAGGTCGATTAACCAACCATGCTTGGTACTATAGCTGATGGCCGTGTCGGTGACGACACGGTTTTCGCTGGTGGTCTCGGCCGTGAACGTTTGTGGTAACAGGTGACTACGGTTGCGCGAATGTGAGCGATCATCCCAGACGCCATAGAAGGTTTGTGAACTGGTGCTGGTTTTGTCGCCATTGACGAGGTACTGTCCGGTGCCGAAAAAGACCATCAAGTCAGGAGAGGGGTTGCCCGAAACATCCCGCAATTGATTGGCCACGATTGGCTTGGAGGTGATCGGTTGTGGTGTGCCGCCGGAATCGGTTGCAGTAAACAGGGGCTTGACGGTGTCACCCTGTTTATAGGCGACTTTCCAGGTATTAGCAGCACCGCTCAGGTCGAATGCCCATAGATTTCCTTCAAGATCACCGGCGTAGGCGCGATCTACTTTGCCATTGCCATTAACGTCGACAAGCTGTGGCGTTGAGAGTCCATTTGGAGTGCCGACAGTACCGACGCCGGTGGTGATTTTTTTATAGTCAGCAGCGAGCCATTCGCCGTCGAAGCCTTGGTCCAGATAAAGAATGAAGAGTTTGGCTTCGCCATCGCCACTACCATTGTAGCCGTTGCCGAACACGACGCCCCATTCACCATTTTCCATCATGGCGATGGTCGGTTTGCTCATGGTGTAACCTAGGTCGGGGTCATCGGCGCTGGTGAATTCCCACAACACAGTTTTAGCCGCATTCGTATTTGAATCTGCATTGGCAAGTACGGCGGGTTCGGTAATGTCGAGTGCAAACAGGCCGCGGCCACCGGCTCTGAGTCCACCGACGACCACTGTTCGCCACGCGGCGACCGAGTTACGAGTGTAAAAGACATCTGCAACGGTCGGGCTAAGATCGACATAATAGCGATGGGTGTAGCCAGGATCGGTCAGGTAATGCAGCCCGGCCCCTGTCGCATTGAAGAAGAGCATATTCGGGATATAGGCGAACACTTCTTCGCCGGTATCTTCATGGAAGGCGTGCAACATGCCATCGTTTGCGCCAATGTAGATCAGGCCTGTGCGATTGGTATTCGCTGTTTTAAAGGTGGAATAGGGATTGGTGACGTTACCAAAATCGTTATCGGTAGCGTAATCAGGATAGTTCATCTGTGGTTTACCGACAAAGACTGGATTGGAATGGACAATGTCTCCCAGTACGTTGGTGCGATCACGGAACAGTAGTCCGTTGGATTCGTTGCTGCGGTCGCCGCGCAGGTAATCGAGCCGTGCCTGACCATTCGTATCCACGGCAGAAGGGCCCATGTTGAGGTCGGCCTGTTGGGTGGTCGAGAGGTCAGTTAAGGTTTTAAAGGCAATCCCGGTAGAATCGGCAGGGGTGGCCGCGACTTTGTAGGTGATAATCTCTCTGCTGGCATGGGCCTTGTTGTTCAGTTGATCGCCTGCATTCCAGTAAGGGCTGCTGGCAATGGTTCCATCTGCATTCAGCCGTGTTGCGATCAGCTCACCTTTCCAGTCTTCGGTGGGATTAAAGAGTGCCTGATAAACGACGGAATCCGTATCCAGCGAGGTGGTGTTGAATGCGACCGCCGCAGAGGAGCTGGGCCCCTTGGAAGCACTTGCAACGGCACTCTCGATAGCCGAAATCAGCGCTTCTGGGTTTTGTGCGCTGAAAAAGGCGCCGCGACCATTGAAGGCGGCATGCCATAAATCGTCGATCTTTGATGCGTTGCTGGCGATCGAAGTGGGCCAGCTGAAGGCGGCATCAGCCGGGTCAGTATCGGTGGCGTCTGTCGGTGTCTTGGTGCCGTCGGGATCGAGGTCGCCAGTAACACCAAAAGCGACGGTGAAGGTGGTCATATGCTGATGTGTTGCGGTATCAATACCAGCGGCTGGCACTTCATCGGGCAGCCCACTCAGGTCACGTTCATAATAGTGCATCGCGACATCGGCAAGTGTGTTCGACAGTGCGTCGGCATAGTCACCACCATCAAAGTCGTCTGTACCATCGGTATCAGTATTCCCGACACCAGGGGATGAGCCGTTGTAGAAACCATCAGTCATCAGAATGGTGAAGTTTTTCTGGCACTGACCATCATCGCCGGCGGGTAGAATGGGGCAGTCTGCGCCACTGACGCCATAGAAGTTGTTGGCGACGCACTCATAGTAGCGTCCGACGTTGCGTAGATTTTCACGCAGTGGTGTACCACCACTCGAATTTGTTTGAAATAGCTTGTCGTACAGCGCCTTTTTATTGCCGACGCTGGGGTCGATATTCATCGAAGCGACTTTAATGTTGACGTTGCTGTTATTGTTGATTGTGCCGTAGCCGAGGCGGATACCGCTCATCCCTTCGGCGGCCTTACTAAAGGCGTATTTGGCGACGAACTCACGGCTGCGGTGGTAGGTGAACCAGTTAGCAAAGTTCTGCTGCGTGGCCGCATCCTGATCCTTGATCAGAAACTCGGTCTCTTCGCCGTTATCGAAATTGCCATCACCATCGGTATCTCTCCAGGTGTAATAACGGAAACCATCCGCGACGGTGTCGCTGTCACGATCGCTGGTGCGACGGGTCGTGCCTCCCTCCCAGTCAGAGTTGTGCTGGGTGAGGTCGATTGTTTCGGTGGGATTATAGGGGTTGTTGGGCGCGCTGGTGATGCTGGCATTTGTATAGGTGACACCACTGCTGTTGACCCCGACCCACGGTAGATAGGTCCTGGTGGGATCGAAATAGAGCGGATTGAAGTCGCTATTGCGAAAGCGCCACGCTTCGTCATCGGCGGTATTGCAATCGGTACTATTATCAGTGTAGGTATTAGTACCAAATTCGACCCCATAGATATAGCCATCGCTGTTGTAGCTGGTGGCAAAGGTGCAGTCGGCGGTGCCATCATCATCGTCACGGTGCTTGACGCTCCCTGCCGTGCCTGGGTCGGTGCCATCGGGTTGGGTCGCAGTGAAACGCCCACCATTGGCGAGATCACGGGACATAATTTCCCAATCCATGCTGCCCGAATCATCGGAGAGAATAACAATATTAGGTTCTACCGCCGGGCCCACATAGAGCGGCGCCTGATTCAGTGTGCCGGGTGCCGCCAGCAGTGAACTGGAAAGTAGTAGTGTTACGCTGCCAAAGATGGGTAATGAAAAGTACTTGTTCATGGTGCTACTCCAGCCCGAGGCATGTGCTTGCTAGAACCCGCGTGCGTAGTTGGACTGTAATAGGATGACGGCGTTATCTGTACCGCCGGTGCCGCGTGCGGTAATGCGAAAGGCGGTCAATGTGCTGGTACCGGATGACTCTCCATAGCCGCCGACATTGATGTCTTCCGTTTCTGAGCCCATTGAACCACCCAGTTCGATGATGTATTTGGGCTGCGTCGCGACGCTGCTGAAAGTGTCGCTATAAGTGACTGCGGTGGTCCAGGTCGCCGCAGTATAGTAGTCTGGATTACTATTTTCGGCATATAATCCGTTGGTGTTTCCATCGAAGGCGGCGGGTGATACCAGGGTATTCTCAATGTAGCTTTCTGCATCTTTAATGGCGATTTCTGCTGCCTGAAAGGCAAGCATCAGGTCGCGGCTATTCCCCGCCATCTTCTCCTGCATGGTGGTGGTACGCATCGAGGTGACGCCAATCAAGGTCATGATGACCAGCATCATCAGGCTAACCACCAGCACCGCGCCCCGCTGTGTTTTATGCAATGTGATGTTTTGTTTTTTCATGTGTTATTTCCTCATCTACGGTAGATGGGCTATACCCGATTACGGATGGCCACGGTAGTGGTGTAGTTACGCCGAATACGTCGGTCACCATTGGCAGTGACAGAGGCGAGGCCATCTTCAATCGTCCTCAGTGTGAGCGTGATGCGTACACTGACGACGTTGTTCATGTTGAGTCCAGCGGCGTCTGCGGCGACGTAACGGTTTGCGGTCTGGTCGTTATCCGTATCTTCGCCGTAGAGAATTTGCATGTTTTCAACGCCTTCGACCAGCTCTACATCGACATCATTGACACTTCGAAACAGTGCCGGCTCACCACTTGCGCCTGCCTTGATGGAGTAGATGATTTTGCGTACTGCATAGATCATGGCGGAGCCATTGGCGTAGGACATCTGTGGTTTGCTCGAATTGCCTGGTGTGCCGACACCCGTATTGCTGACCACGTTGTTGGTGAGCGGGTCGACAGCAGGGCCGCTGACCTGAAAGATATCGGCCGTTTGACAATCGCTTGCCAGAACAATATCGAATCGGTCGAATGCACCGTTGACGCCTGTGGTCGTAAACGATGCTGCATTGACATTATGTGCGGTCACACCGATGCCACTTCCAAAAGCCCCCTGGAGTGTAATCGTGTCAGAATTGTTCAAGCCAGTATCATTGGTGCCAGCAATGCCTCCGTCTGCTGGGTTAGGTGTGCCGCCACCCGCATTCACGCGATTGTTGACGGTAGTTGCCGATCCAGCACAGCCCCAGAAATCGGCCATGCGAACCTCCTGAGCCATGATGTGAGTCGCAAATCGCCCATTTTCCTGCACCCGAGAGGTCGACTCCTGCACGCGGTAGTGCTGATTGTTGCTGACAAAAATCTGGAGCACGCCAGCCATCAGGATCAGGCTGATGGTGATCGCCACCATGATTTCTATCAGTGTCAGCCCCTGTTGAGATTGTTTGAGTTGAGGATAATTCATGGCTGGATTTCCAGTTGTACGCATTTAAGATCGTCGGCATCGGCGGGGTCACAGCCGGTACCGGTGGCGCCGTTACGCGCTTCATCCCACATCACAGAAATGACAAAGTCTGTGCCATCGCCAGTCACGGTGCCTCTGCCGGCCGGGAGTTGCTGGCTCAGCAGCGTGTTCCATTGAAAAGTGTCGTAGGTGGCCATTTGTGCAGGAGTACAGCCTGCGGTGATGCAGGCGGGGTCGGTCGCGATGCCGCTAATATTGTTGTAACTACCCGCCCTGGCGCCCGCAATGTTGGAGCGCATGCGGTCGCCCATGTCATAAGCATATTGAGTCGCCTGGCTTCGCAGGAAGGCGTTGTGGTTACTGGCCATACTGCGGGCTTGAAGTGCAGTCAGACCCAGTAGGCCAATGGATAGAATGACTAAGGTAACGAGCACCTCTATCATGGTAAAACCACTGTTTTTTTGTTTCCCTGTCATATCAAGTGCCATCATTTCAGCATTGTTAACATGCGGTGACCGCGTCCGTGCATCATCTACCGCAGCGATTTTGGCAGTGCCCAAAGGAGCTGGTGCGACATTTTGTCCCCTGCTGTTAAACCGCGACAGCCAGAGATTACCAATGTGTCGTGCTGGATGCCACCCTTGTTGAGTGGTGAAAAATCGGCGCTGATAAGAGCTGATTACTTTTGTGATTGACCTTTTGACGTGGTGTAGCTGGAATCACTGACATGCCAGGTAGTGATAATCCTGCATGTGTTTGTTGCAGGCGTGAGTCATAACAATAGTGTTGTGCTACGGCGCGTGAAAGCAGATAAACTGATATATTTACCCGCCAGGCGAGTTGCGCCCTGTACCGTTTTTTTATCGCTGTGTTGAAGGAGGCAGGGTCTGTTTTGATATCGATTGACACGTTAGGAATAGTGGTGGAGTTTTCTGAATGAAGGATTGTGTGGTGGTAGGTGGTGGTCTGATTGGCATGTTGAGCGCACACGAGTTGGCGTTGGCTGGAGTGCAGGTGACCATTGTGGAGCGCGGGCAGACCGGGCAGGAATCTTCGTGGGCCGGCGGCGGTATTCTTTCGCCGCTTTATCCCTGGCGTTATCCGGATGCGGTGAATGATCTGGCGCGATGGGGGCAGGCGCGCTATCAAAGATTGGCCGACGCGCTATATGAGCAGAGCGATATTGATCCAGAATGGCAGCAGAGCGGTTTGTTGATGCTGGATGTCGCCGATCAGGCGGAGGCGCTGGCCTGGGCTGAGCGGCGTGCCGTCAGGCTGGAAGTGTTGGTTGATGAAGCAATCGCGCATTGTGATGCTGCATTACCGGCTTTTCAGGGCAGTGCCCTATGGATGCCCGAGGTCGCCCAAATCCGTAACCCACGCTTATTAAGCGCGTTGCGTAAGGTGCTTGAGCAGCGCGGAGTGGTGTTTGAAGAACAGACTGAAGTGCTGGGCTTCCAGCAGGAAGGGGGGCGTGTGGTTGCGGTCGAAACCTCGCAGGGTGTGCGACATGCCGGAAAGGTGGTGATTGCCAGTGGCGCATGGAGTCGAGCGCTGCTGGATGATCTCGGTGCTGGCATCGAGATTGAGCCGGTGCGTGGCCAGATGTTGCTATATAAAGGCGAGCCGGGTTTGCTGAAGACGATTGTGATGGCCGATGGACATTATGTGATTCCGCGCCGAGATGGCCATGTGCTGGTAGGTAGCACGGTTGAGTATGTGGGATTTGATAAATCGACGACCACTGCGGCGGCAGATGCGTTACGCCAGATTGCCGAGACGCTAGTGCCTGCGTTGGCCGAGGTGGCGGTTGTACGGCATTGGGCTGGTTTAAGACCGGGCAGCTTAGAGGGGGTGCCTTATATTGGCGAACACCCGGAAATAACGGGCCTCTATGTGAATACCGGGCACTTTCGTAATGGCGTCGTGCTGGGCTATGCGTCAGCTAAGTTGCTGGGGGATATTGTGCTGGGGCGCCAGTCTGATTTTGAAGTGTCACGCTATGCTATTGAAAGATAAGTAATAATATTGCTTCAGGCAAAGAAAAAAGTTGTTTAGCCAGGCCCCTTCTTTTATACTCCCCCGCTTGTCTTAATTATTCCTTTATTAGGACAGGCCGGGGTAGCTCAGTTGGTAGAGCAACTGATTCGTAATCAGTAGGTCGGGTGTTCGATTCACCTCTCCGGCACCAATTAAATCAATAAGTTATTATTTTTCCTTATGTGGGATATTTTTTCATGTAGGCGAAATGTAGGCGAAGAGGTTTTTAGTGAAATTTTTTGATCTCTAGAGTTTAGAGCCTCGTAATCTCTTGGTGGTAGGTTCGTGGGAGGCCCTAGTCCTACCGGGCCCATCATACGGATCAATAAGTTTGCCCACCCACGGTTCTCCGTGGAAGCATATTGGAGGCGCTCAAATCCAAACTAAGACCAATCAATTGACCCTTTCAGCAAAATCAGAGTACCAAGGCGCTAAATTAAGCGTAAGTTAGCGGTATTTACCCAACAGTTTTAGCTATTTAGGCCGATCCAAGAATAAGAAATCATTATCCTATAATCTAAAAGCATGTAGAATAAAGACTGAGAAGTGGCTTACGATAGGTCCCACATTACCCAGAGAAATAAAAATACTGGGAATGATATGCTACAAAAATTCGCAACAATTAAATTACTACTAATGGAGATTAGATAAATGAACCCTGAAACAAGCAAGTTCTCTGCATGGCACGAGAAGGAGCGCGGGAAAGGTTTGCTAGACATCAAGTTCTTCACTAACAACTTAAGCAACACCACAACTGAAATTTTTTCTCGTGACGCAAATATGATTACTTCCTCGGAATACAACGAGACGACTGAATTCAATGATAATGTTGAGCGAAACCCAGCATCTCAAGTACTACCAATGTTATTAAAACTATAAGTAGTATTACAAAGAAGTTCAATTAACATTTAAATTTCAACAAAAGGGGGCTTAATTGCCCCCTTTTAATTTGCCGGCATAAAGATATGAGCGATGACGCACAAACTTTGCAAGTACGAGATTTAATAACAACAACAAATGAAATTTTGTCGACCCACGAAGTCAACAACGAAGACATCCCTATAAACTTAGAAGAGATCATTAGACTAATAGAACGCAAAACCAACGCCAAGATTCTCTTTCGTGAAGGAAGCTGGTCAAGCGAAGCAATTAGAGGGCGGCTATTAAGGTATGAGCACAAGGCGGTAATTGAGTACGCATCAGAACTTAACCCCTGCTGGCGACGGTTCGTAACATGCAAAGAGTGCTGCCACCTTTTGCTTGATAGCGAAACCATGTACACAAAAGACCCCGTTGCTTTAATAAACCAATTAATTGGGGGGCAATTCAGTTCTAATCTGGAACCAGAAGCAGAATTATCTGAATACATGGCAGTCATCGGGGCAATAGAACTTCTCTTTCCTTGGAAATATCGCAAGCAATTATATGAGAAATATATTAACCAGGAAATTTCGCTCTACAAAATAGCATCAACTTTTAGGATTCCAGGTCACTATGTAGAAATCGCATTTGGAGAAAAATTTATAAAATTAACAGATCCCATCCACACTGAATTCGCCCAGAAAAAATAATACCTAAGCATCATGTATTCTGTATTAAATGTAGACTCTAGAGATGCAGACCTCTTAGAGGTGGTCGGCAAAAAGAGTAAATTCTGGTTCGAACATGAGAGTATGGGGAGATGTATATTTAAGTACTCGAGGCCGAATACAGGTGAGCACTGGGCAGAAAAAGTAGTCGATGAATTATGTGTCCTCCTAAAAATACCCCATGCCAAATATGAGATCGCCAAATGCAATAATCAACTTGGTTCATTAACCCCAATATTTGTCCCCCACAACGGGCGGCTAGTTCATGGAAACGAGCTATTATCAAAAAGAGTCCCAGGCTATCCCGGAAACAATTTTTATCAAGTCCGCCAACACACACTTAAAATCGTCCTCGCAATCATGAAAAGTAAAGATGTTCACGCCCCGTTACATGAGGACAAAGAAGGTGAAATAAATACTGCTCTTGGGTATTTTATCGGGTACTTAATGTTAGATACTCTGGTAGCCAATCAGGATCGCCACCACCAAAACTGGGGGTTAATACTAACAGATGACATCAGAGTTCACCTTTCTCCTACATTTGATCATGCCGCAGGGCTTGGCATGAACGAAGTCGATACTAAAAGACAAGATAGGCTAACAACCCGTGACCATGGTAGAAGCATGGAAACCTATGTTGGTCGGGCTAGATCTGCCCTCTATTTAACTGATAGCAGTAAGAAGCCCATGCATACAATACAAGCCTTCATTGAAGCCGCGAAATCAGATTATATTTCAGGTGAAATATGGCTATCAAGAATTCACGACCTAAATATGAATGCAGTGAGAGATATATTCGAAAGAATTCCCAGTTACCTGATATCAGAAACGGCCATTAAATTTTCAATGAAAATTATCGAACTCAACAAAGAAAGATTATTGAAATTAAGAGGTACTTTGTCGTGAAAACTCTATATGTTGCATGGCAAGATCCTAAAAACCTAACTTGGTTTCCTGTTGGCGCACTTAAGCATTACACCAAAGAAAATAAATATACATTCTCATATGTAAGAGGAGCCCTTGAATCAAAGAGTTTTTCGACTTTTGGAAGAATGACAGATCTATATACAACATATGAATCTGAAGAACTTTTTCCTTTGTTCAAGAACAGGCTTCTTCATGACAAACGCCCAGAGTACCAAGAGTACATTGAGTGGCTAAATATCACTGATGATGAAAATACTCCATTTATGCAGCTAAGTCGTTCTGGTGGAATAAGAGGGACAGATTCTATAGAGCTTTTCCCAAAACCAGAAAAAACAATCGACAATAAATTCAATATTATATTCTTCAATCACGGTTTAAGGCATTTTTCGGAGCAAGCCATAAAAAGGGTAGACCACATTGCCCCTGGTGAAAAACTATATCTTATGAAAGACATGCAAAATAGATTTGATTCTAACGCCATGGCGATTCGTGCCGAAAACCCACCCATTCTTTTAGGGTATTGCCCTAGATACTTAGCCAAAGATTTAAATGACTTATTCATACATATAAAACAAGATGAAATCGACCTTGTTGCCAAAAGAGTCAACTCAAATGCCCCGACGCAACTCAGACTTCTACTAGAACTAACTTCGCCATGGCCTGATGGCTTTAATCCATGCTCAGGTAGGCTTTATGAGCCACTGACTCGTAAATCTTAATATTCACGTCAAATAAGACAATATTCGAATAATTGGGGGCAGTGTAAAAATACAAATGGCAGCTCTTGGCCCAGAGTGTGTGAAAACTCAAAATATCAGAAGAACCATGAATGCCATAACCATTCATTTTGGGAGATCTCTTCTTACGCGGCTTCTCACAAAGCCAATTTTTTGTGAAAAGAAAAACATTTGAGTTTTCACACAGTCTGGGCCGAAATGTGACTTGTCTGAAGTCGATCCAAAGCGGAGCTTTATGATGGCAAGGTTGCGAAGTAGTGTTTCAATTCAAGTGCTTTCTGCTTCGCACCGTTGTGGCAGATGATATGAAGGTTTATTAATGGTGTCAGAGTTTATATTTTTGTCTGCATACTGTTGGGTCGCTAAGGGTGATAAATGATAGAACCGACTCCGGATTACTCGCGCTTGGTAGAGAAGATTCGTGCCGAGCTTAGGAATCTCCATTACTCATATCAAACAGAACGAACGTACATTAATTGGATACGGAGATTTCTAGCTTTCCATAATATTCAGGCTGACGGAGGAGCGACGACACAAGAAATATCAGCATTTTTATTACATCTCACAACGGAAGAAAAACTTTCTGTTAGCACACAGAACCAAGCTCTCAATGCCATAAAATTCTTGTACAAACATATTCTGAAAATCGATATAGGCGAACTCAAAAGCATAAAGATAGCTAGAAATCCCGAAAGAAACATAAGGACTCTAAGCGCTGACCAAGTCGATTTGATAATAAGTGTTTTAAATGGTGTGTCTAAGCTCATGGCTATACTGGTATATGGTGCCGGTGTTCGTGTAAGCGAGGTATTACGCCTGAGAATCAATTGTATAGACTTCGATCGTCGACGAATCACGATACGTGATAATAAAGGCTGCAAGTATCGGTTTGTGCCTCTCCCTTCGAGGGCTAATGATGCATTGCGAGCGCAGATTGAATTCGTGAAGAAAGTACACGAGGAGGACTTGAAAGACGGCTTCGGTTCAGTCTATTTTCCTCGGAGTCTTGAACGCAAATACCCTGATATGGATACAACCTTCGATTGGCAGTACTTATTTCCATCGTCGTCACTAGTAATGGATCCGAGAAAAGGTATTGTACGACGCCATCACATCTCCGAGCATGCGTTTTATCACCCTGTTCGTCAGGCCGCAAGTAAAACGGCAATTACGACCAATATTCGCTCCAGTACGTTGCGACATTCCTTTGCAACCCACATGTTATCCGCTGGTTCTGATATTTACACCCTCAAAGAAATATTAGGACATAACAATAGCAAGACCACTCAGTTCTACAGGCACGCTCTCAGCTCATCCAGCTCTGCCAACTTCCAGAGTGACTGGCTTCCAACCCCAAAGCATTGTGAGCGATTGGCTTGGCTGAACAGATTGTTGCGTTCTGGTCTTGAGATTGAAGAGATAGAGGCACGAAGATGGTCTCGTGGTGATGGCAACTACAGCATTTACTGTCTAGCAGAAAATGGAAAACGAGTTCGATACATTGGCATAACAAACCAAGCTCCTATCGTCCGACTACGGCAACATATTGCTGATAGTGGGAGGGGGAACAACCTATATAAGGAGAACTGGATACGTTTGTGTATCAAGCGCGATATTCCTATTACAATCCATGTGGTCCGTTCAGGACTTACTGCGGAGAGAGCAGGAATGATGGAGTTCGAGTTAATCCGGTTCTTTAAAAAAACCTTTTCATTGGTGAACACGCATGCAGGAGGATTTACTGGTTACGCTGGCTTATCGGAAGAAAGTAAAGAGAAACACAGGATAAACACTCAAAAGGGGCTTATGGTGTCTGATCAGAAAGCGCAGGAGGAAGAGGATCAATAATGAGCAGTTACACAATTTAATTTACAGCCTCATGGTTTCACCTCAATGACCGCTGTTGGCGAGGCCCGCCAATCTAATCTCTTACCTTTTTTCCGCGCAGAATCGGCAGAATACCCAGAATTAACCAAGTCTAGGCAATCTGTCTATTCTGCCGATTCTGTGCACAGTTAGCAGGGTTTACTTCATAGGAAGGGCTTGGCTTTTGCCCCGGCCCGCTGCGCTCTTGCTCCGGAAGTCGTCGGATATAATGCCGCTCTTCAAGCAATGCCAGAACTGGCCACAAAGCATCCATTGTTTCAAACCGTTTATTTTTAACGGCCTTGAATGCGTTTCGGGCCGTGAATTGTTCAATGTTGTTTTTAACTATCCAGTTAAGAAAGCTCGACGCATCCGCGCTCGTCGTCCTCCCCATCTGCCCAAATACAGCCAGCGCATGTGATTCATAGTAATCGCCAAGCGTGATCGCACTAGCGAGCGTGTCGGCACTCATCGCTACGCCTGCCGGGTTTTCCGGATGCTTACAGGCATGCAGAACAGCAGCAAGCCGGATAATAGCGCCACACAGCTTTCCGCCCCAGTCGCTGATGTGTTCAAGTTTTTGTCCCGGCCCAAGTGCCGCTTCGTTTCGATGGCGATATTCACTGAGTAGGGCTTGCGCCTGATGATCAAGTTGGATCAACTCACCCGACAGCAGGGTTTCGCCTGTCTCCTTAAGAGAGTGCTTATACAGTCGCCTGATCAGGTTTGAGTAACCATGCTTGATCGGGGGCAGGATTGCCGGGGTATCAATCAACCGAGTACCGAGCGGCGCATGTGGGTAACTGAAGAGAAAACGGGCTGGCAGACCGCGTTTACGAAACGCCGGGTTCTGTACCATCTCAAGCAGGACTTCCGGTTGTACCGTCAGCCCGATTGTCAGCGCTGCATTATCGACTTTGTCACCCGTACGGGTCATGCGGTCAGTCCGGATATGGTCGCCAGCGTGGGCCTTTAAAAACACATCGATATCCGGCCCACTGCCCGACTTGTTGTACTGTCCGTCCATAATGTTAAAAATCCCGCCTTCGGCACTGAGCAGGGCTAGGCGGCCGCCATTGTCTGCCAGCAGAGAGACCAGCTTCTCCTGAGTGACGTTGTCAGCAACAAGGCGTGGCAGGTGCAGAGGTTCGGGAATCTTTTCCTGTAGTTTATGAACCTCGTCCATGGCTTGTGCCTGTTCATTGGGTTCTGCGTCCATCGCCCATTTTTCGGCCTGTTTCAGACGGGCGTTCATAATCTTGATCTCACTGGCGCGTTTTCTCACCAGCGGGGCCAGATTCTGGTACGCCCGTTTTTCCATCTCTTCAATGGGATCGGTGACCGCCTTGAAGGTTGCCGATTTTCTATGTGCCGGTGGCAGCGCTGTCACTGAATAGAGATTGCAGGGTTCGACCCAGTCCGGTAGCACCTGGACACAAAAGCGCTTGGAAAGTGGTGCGCTGATTGCCGTCATGATCAGATTGGCCGGGAGATCGACTGGCACCTGAAGCGATTCAGCCACTGCAACCACATAATCCCGTATTACCTGAGGCAGTGCGTTCACAGGGTAGGGTGGACGCTCCAGCCTGTCCAGCGGTATCGGTTTGGGCCAGATCTCATTCATGCCCCGTTTCCTGTGTCACTGGTTGAGTGGCGTACTTGTTGATCAAGATAAGTATCTAGATCGGACTGACGATAGCGCACCGCACGACTGCCGACTTTGATAAAGGGGATGCGTGCCCCGGCCCAACGGTCACGTTCTAGAAAGGCCTTGCTGACACCTAGATAATCAGCGGCCTGTGCTGTATGAAGTAGTTTGTTATTCATGTTGTATCCTCGTTGCTTGTTGAATGATGAGGAATAGTTTTACGACAGTTTGAAATAGGATGAAAGTAGGGGCTAGCACCGGGCTGGCCCTTTTCTGAAGCGGCAAAAATGAGCTAAAAACAGCTAAAAAATAGTGCCGGAAAAGGGCTGGAACTTTTCAGAACTGTATTTGATTTATATAGGTTTTTTTTGAGCGATGGGGCTAGCCCTTTTCAGAAAAGTGCCAGCCCTAGTTCCAGCACTTTTCAGAAAAAATCTATTTTTTGGTGGTGTGCTTGATGTGGCTTCAGCTTGTCGAACGTTATGAAATACAGTTTGATCAGGATGATTTCTATCCTTTCCCAGTCTGTTTCGATTGCTGATATTGGGTTATGTCCACCACTGTTTTACTCGGAACCGCCCCAGTTTTTTCCAGCAGGAAGTTAGTGACCTGCTGCATGGGTGCCCGGAGCCGTTCAGTATCGCTGACAATATACCCAGCGGTAACATCTCCACTAATCTTGTGGTTGGCCAGTCGCTTGATTGTATAGGGGGCGATATCGATACTCTCGGCGGCCGTGATGAAGGTGCGCCGCAGGTCGTGCAGTGTGAAGGGGACGCCTGACACTTCCACCACTTTGCTGACCTGCCGTTTGGGTTCCACCAAGTGGCTGACACCCTCTTTGCCCGGAAAGACATATTCATTAACCGCATTCTCCAGCCGCAACCGCAGCAGCTCGTGAATATAGTCCGTCAGCGGCAGGACGTGCGGTTCGTGGTTTTTGGGATCGGGCAGGGTCAGGGTGTAGTCCTGAAGGTCGATCTGAGACCATTTCAGGGTCAGTGCTTCGCTTTTGCGCAGTCCGGTAAAGAGCAGTAACAGCAGCAGGTCGGCCACCGTCTCGAACCCTTCCGGCTGAAATGGTGCCTTGAGCTTCATTACCGCCTGATACCAAGCCGGGAGCTGGTACGACTTGATGACCGTGCGGCGGCGCTGAGGGCGGTACCACGCGCGGGTCTGGGTCAGCACCAACACCGGGTTGTCGGGCAGGATCGAGTGGCCGGTGCCGTCCTCAAAGGCCGCGCTGGAGAAATTGAGCAGAGAGCGCAGAAAACGCATCGCCCCGTTGGCGTAGGCCTCCCCACGGTTTTCCCCCATCTCCTGATGGGTCTGGCGGATCATGGTGCGGGTGATCGAGATAATGGGGCGGCTCTGCCACTTCTTGAACGCCACATCCATGAAGCGCTCGTAATCGTAGAGGGTCTGAGGTTTGAGTTTCTTGCCGCGTGTCTTCTTGAATTCGTGGAAGGCCTGTTTGAGGGTGGTGCTCTGTACCAGTTTGCGCTGTTTTTCGGCAGCGGGGTCTTCACCAAAGGCGATCTTGCCCATGGTGCGCTGTGCCAAAGTGCGCGCCTGTTCGACAGTGAGTTCGCCATAACGGCCCAAGGTCATGCGCCGATTGCGGCCGTTGATGCGCTTCTCAACAAAAAAGGATTTGGTGCCCTTGTTGGTGATGCGTACCCCGAAACCCTTTAGTTGACTGTCGCGAATAAAGGCGGGTTGCCCTTCTGGAATCGGCGCTTTATCGACCACCGATTTGGTGATTTTGACCGACTGACTTTTTTCATTTGTAGGCATAATGTAGGCACTCCATCTCAAACAGTGACGGAGAGCTTAAAGCCGGTTCAAAGAAAATGTCAACTAAGATGTTGGTTTATAAAAGAATTTCAAACAGTCTAAAACCCTGTAAAAAGCGCTAGAATCGGTTCGTAATCAGTAGGTCGGGTGTTCGATTCACCTCTCCGGCACCATTTTTATTTAATCTCTGTTTGTCTCTTCCTTCTCTTTGAATGCCTGGATCACTTCGTCGAGTGCTTCCTGTGCGAGTTCTCTGGTTTTATATGGGCCGTAGGATTCTCCGCCTCTGACGCGGAAATACCAGCCACTTTTTTTGCCTTTGCCATTTTTATTGACGAGTGATGATTGATAGAAGAAGCGGTCGCTGCGGTAGTGCGGGCCGTCATTGGCGGGTTCAGGAGGGGGGGTGTTTTCTTCGGAGTCAAAGAGTGATTTTTTTATCTTTTTCCACATATGCAGACCTCAATAGCAGTGTTTGGCTTGTATATCAGGCGTTTTCTACAGCGTGTCGGTGTAGTAATTGCCCCTTATTTGAAATCTATAGCGTCATTTTTTGATCCGACTTCAGTAGTAATTAGTGGTTTTTACAGTGAAAAGCAGACTTTGTGATCTGTGTCATTCTGAGATGGATGGTTTCTGATAATGCTGGGGAAAATTTGGTGATGATATGGTCGAGGCGGGGCTAAACGTAAATACGTGGTGTTAAGCGCGATGCCAAACTGAGAAGCAGCCTGCCTGATTAATTTTTCATCGGTCGTTTTTGTAATTTACGTTGTAGCGTGCGGCGGTGCATATTGAGCTGACGTGCGGCGGCGGAGATGTTGCCGTTGCAGTCTGTTAGTACCTTCTGAATATGTTCCCACTCCACGCGGTTGACCGACATTGGCTTGCTGGTGACGGGCGTGTTGCTATCGCCTTCTTCTTTGTCAAAGGCGGCAACCAGATCGTCGGCATCGGCGGGTTTCGAGAGATAATGCGTTGCACCGAGTTTGATCGCTTCCACCGCAGTGGCGACACTGGCATAGCCGGTTAAGACAACGATGCGTGTATGGGTGTCGAGTGCCTTGAGTCTTTCAACCAGCACTAACCCTGATGGCCCTGGCATGTTGAGATCGATCACGGCAAATTCTGGCAAATTTTGTCCCGCAAGTCGCGTGGCATCATCAACATTATTGGCAACCGTTACGTCAAAGCCGCGCTTACTGAGCGCCTGACTTAAGACGTAACAGAAGGTCTCATCATCATCGACCAGCAGCAGTGATGGCTTGTCGTTGAGCGCTTCGTTAGCATTTTTTTCGGGACTGACGTTCATCTGTTGACCATTAGCAATTTGAGTGGTAGTTGGATCTTGACACTTACGCCGCCGCCCTCGCGATTGTTGATGGTGATGTGACCACCGAGGCGTTCGATAACGGCGTGTGCGAGAAATACTCCAAGTCCCTGGCCCTCTTTTTTTGTGGTGAAAAAGGCGTTGCCAATCCATGCCTGTGCTATCTCATCGAGCCCTGCGCCGCGATCGTTAATTTCGAGCTGGAGTTGTTTATTATCCCACTTGCCAATAATCTCGATCTGCTGGGGTGAGGCATCGGCCGCATTATTCAGGATGCTGGTGAGTGCCTGGCTCAAGGTATCGTCAACCACAATCTGTGGGCCGGGTTGTGCGCCGTACCACTGTGGTTGTAGCGTAACGGCGGGGCGCATCAAACGCCACTGTTGCAAGACGTCATTCAGGTAACTATCGAGCGGTTGCTGAATGCCGCCTTCGGCGCGCGATTGCCCGGCGCGGGCGGAGATCTGGGTGAGCGTCTGTTTGCAGCGATTAATCTGTTCGCGCAGCATCCTGGTCTGTTCGGTCATTTCGGGGTGGTCAGCAAGATCATTTTGCAGCTCTTTGGTGATCACTGCCATGGTCGCCAGCGGTGTGCTGAGTTCATGTGCGGCACCAGCCGCAAAGGTGCCGAGTGACACCAGGTGTTCATCGCGCAGCGCTTTTTCACGCGCCTCATTGATGGTCTGTTCGCGTTCACGCAGTGAGTCGGCGAGCTTTACCACAAAGAAAACGATCAACCCGACGCCGAGCAAAAAACTAAACCACATGCCGACAATGTGCTGGTCGAAGTCGCCACTCTGGTGGTCGCCCATGCTGTGCAATGGGGCGAAGAAAAACATCAGCAGTGTGTAGCAGGCGATCGTGATGGCCGCCATGCCCCATGCGTAATGGCGCGGTGCAGTGGCGGCAACAATCACCAGTGGCAGTAGTAGCAGTGAAACAAAGGGATTGGTTGAGCCGCCGGTAAAATAGAGGATGATGGTTAATGTCACCACATCGATCAGCAATTGCAGGAAGAAGATGTTGATGGCAATCGCCGGGCGGTGGCGTAGCTTCAGCCATGAGATGATGTTAATCGCACCGTAAATTGAGATCACAATGATCAGCGGCAGCAGTGGAATATGCATCTGCAGTTTGATCGAGGTAAACGCCGCCGCGGAAAGGTAGCAGAGAATCACAATGTTCCTGAGCATGAAAAGACGCTTCAGATTCTGTGCAATAGAGGCATCGGATGTCGAGGTTGGTTGTATGAACATCACAAAACAGTTGGCTGGAGCGGTATTTGCTGCTGGCTATTGTACCGCGTGGGTTGCTGGTGTGTCGTGTGGCAAGATGTCGCACGGGCAGAAATAGCGGGTTTTCCTATCCTTGCCAGCTCAGGAGTTTATCGGAACACTCGCTGCAAACACCCCATTGGCCTTCATAATCCACAAGCAGCCAGTAACAGCCCCAGCCATCTTCGGTGGCGCATTGTTTGTGGCCGGTACAACCGCAGCCGATACAGGTGGCATCGGTGTAGAGCAGGTTTGCTGCCTCGCAGAGCTTGTGCTCGGCTTGATCAATGAGCTTGCAGGCTTGCGAACTGTCGAAGTTAATTGCAGAGAGCTCACGGGAAAGCTGGTTGATGCTCCAGATAAGATGTTCGATACGGTATGTGGTGAGGTGTGCCATCTACAGCTCCCTGTTCATTGGTTGCAATTTTACGTCCTGTTATCAATGGCAGATTGCTAGATATTGTCGAACTCATCCCAGAGCGCTTTCAGGTCGCCCCTCCATCCTTTTTCGATGAGTATCTGTTCAATCGTTTTTCGTGTCAGCAGAATGTTGCGATGTAATGTGGTGAGAGAACCCTTCTGATCCAGCGCACGTTTTACCGTGTGTCCGTTGCTGCCGATTCGGGCGGCGATGTGGCTGTGTTTAATATCGTAGAAACGCATTAACTGAATGACGTACAATTCAGAGTTGCTACTATCTTTTTGATTTGGTGGTTGTTTCATGTCGAATAACAGTCCTTTTGCTGTTCGATAATGAACTTAATCTATTTAATTTTGAATATAAATATTCTAAAAAGAATATTTTGTCAAGGATTTGATTGATCGAACGTGAAAAATTTTGCTGAAGAGATCATTGAGAGAATTAAACAAGCTGAGTCGTTGCGCTACGATACGGACGTTGCCATTGCGCTAGGCGCGGAGAAGCGCCATATCGGCCCATGGAAGGCGAGAGGGCAGATTCCGTGGGAGCGTGTGCTGGAATATGCGCGTCAAAGTGGCGTTTCGCTCGACTACCTGGTGCTGGGCCGGGGGCCTGTGCGCGTCAGTGGTTTTGGTGTCAGTGAAGATATGAAGCACTATGGCCTGGTTGAGATCGATAAAATGCTATTGGCTCGTGTGATTGCGGTGATTGATGAGGTGTTTGAGGCGAAGGGGCTTGATAGCAGTGAAAAACGTAAGGCACAATTTATTGCGCTTGTTTATCGAAACTGTATCCGGGCCCAGGGCAGGGAACCTGACAGACAGGAGATCGAAGAGCTGGTTGACCTCTCTTTTGTCGACGAATAATCCTCGTCATTCCGCTATCGTAAGGTCTATAAATTGCCTGCAGGCCTTAGCTCTTAATGCTAATTATTCCTGTTATTCCAGATTCCTCTGTATTTAATTATGTAAGAATAGGGACTTATCGATAAAAGGCGAGTGATATTGATGAAAGAGATATGGCAGTGGGTCTGCTTTCTGTTAAGCGCAGTAGTATTGGTTGGTTGTGTCTCATTGACTGAGGCGGAAGCGCCAAGGCTGGCGCAGTTGGTCTATTCCGGTAATCTCGACGGCGAGCTGGAGCCGTGTGGTTGCAGTGAGTTTGGCAATCAGGGCGGGATTAAGCGGCGGGTTCAGAAGATTGATGAACTGCGGGTGCAGAATCCCGATCTGTTTCTGGTGTCGGCGGGTGGGTTGTTGATTAGTGACCTGCCGCAGGATCGATTGACCAGTGACTATATTCTTCAGGGCCTGGCGGCACTCGACTACGACGCAATCGGAGTGCAGTGGCGTGATCTCGCCTTTGGCGCGGCGTTTTTGCAACCACACGCACTGCCGTTGGTGGTGAGTAACTGGAATGGGGAAGCCTTTGCTGCTGACAAGCAGATTCAGCGTGGCGATGTGGCGATGCGTTATTTTCAGTGGCTTGACCCGGCGCTGGCGCCGCTGGGATCGATGAGGGATGCGATGCAGGGCAGTTATGCGCTGGTGACGAGTGAGACGGCTCATTTGGCCGCGCAATTGAAGCGCGCGCGTCAGCAGGGCGAAGTGACCTTACTCGCGACAACGCTGTCGCTGGCAGATGCACAGCAACAGTTGCCGCTGGCGGATGTGTCGATTTTGATCATCGAATCCAATTACGAAGTCTACGTCGAGCCAAAGCAGGTTGACGGCATGCTGGTATTGCAGCCCGGTTCGCGCGGCATGCGCTTGGCGTCGCTCGATTTTGAGATCGATAAAGCGGGTCGTGTTACACAGTGGCAGCATGAGGTGTTAGCGCTTCCGCCTGAGGTGAAAGATGCGCCGCGCATGGTTGAGTGGTACGACGCGTATAACGCGGAGGTGAAGGCGGCTTATCAAAAGAGTGTTGCGTTGCGTAAAGCGCAGAAGTCGGGTGACAGCCCATTCGCTGGTGCGAAGGCCTGCAAGGTGTGTCATCAGGCGGAGCACAAGGTGTGGTCACAATCGCGTCATAGCGACGCCTTTTACGCGTTGATGGATGTGAATAAGGCGTTTGATCCCAACTGCATCGGATGTCATACCGTTGGTTTTAATCGTGACGGTGGTTTTATCGATCCCGAATCGACATCGGGTTTGATGCATGTGCAGTGTGAATCTTGCCACGGCGCGGCGCGTGCGCATGTGGCATCAGGCGGGCAGTCGCCAGTTGAACACGCTAAAAGATCGAAAGCGGAGGTCTGTGTGCAGTGCCACAACGCAACACATAGCCCCTTGTTTGATATGGAAGGCTACTGGTCCAAAATCGTACATTGAGTGATTCCTGGATCGCCGATTGAGTGGCGATGCATCGTGGGTGATTCTTGCGTACAATGCCTTGAGTCTAATAATTATGTTTGTGGTTTCAGGGGTTGAGTGGTTATGAGGTATCTCGCAATTGCGGCGGCGGTGATAATAATCCTGGCGGGGGTTATTTTTAGCACGGCGGGTAAAAAAATGATGCAGGCGACGAGCGGTGATGTGCCGGTGGTGGTGTTGCCCGAGGCGGACTCTGCTGGCGCGGGCTTATTTAAACAATACTGTGCGCAATGCCACGGTCTGCCAGAGATCGACGCCCATACGGCGGATGACTGGCCGCGCGCAGTTGAGCGCATGATGGCGAATATATCCGCGAGCGGTCAGCGGATGCCGAGTGAGGCAGAGCGTGATGTGATTATTGCTTATCTGGTTAAGCACGCGAAGTAAGCAAATGTCGATGATGAATGTGATTAAAAACGGTTGGCTGGCGACTGCCTGCCGTCTGCCATCGGCCAATTGTGATGAGCGCCCTGTAGATAGTGAGGTTGATCTGGTTGTGATTCATGGCATTAGCCTGCCACCGGGTGAGTTTGGCGAGGGCTGGATTGAGGATCTATTTTGTAATCAGCTAGACCCCGCTGCTCACCCCTCCTTTCGTGACATTTGTGAGCTAAAAGTCTCTGCGCATGTATTGATTCGCCGTGATGGTTCGGTGGTTCAATTTGTCCCTTTTGATAAGCGCGCATGGCATGCGGGCGAGTCGAACTTTGAGGGGCGAGTGCGCTGTAACGATTTTTCTATCGGGATTGAGCTTGAAGGTACCGATGAGCTGGCGTATGAGTCGGCGCAGTACCGCGTACTGGCGCGCCTGGTGAGTTTGTTGATGACGCTTTACCCCGGCATTACACCGCAACATATCGTTGGCCATTGCGATATCGCACCGGGTCGTAAGACCGACCCCGGCGCGTCATTCGACTGGCAAATGTTTCGTTTAATGTTACAGGACGATATCTACTCGGTGAGTTAATGTCGGTAATTACGATTGATTTAATGCGTCACGGCGAGCCTGTTGGTGGTAGCCGTTATCGTGGCCAGATAGATGACCCGCTGAGTGACAAAGGGTGGCAGCAGATGCGCGACGCGGTGGTGGGGCATGCACCGTGGGATGCGATTGTTTCATCGCCATTAACGCGTTGTCGTGCCTTTGCTGAAGAGCTGGCGGCGGCGTTGCAGTTGCCGCTTACGCTTCAGGCTGACTTTAAAGAGATCGGTTTTGGTTCGTGGGAAGGGAAGACGCGCGCCGAGCTGGCTGAGATTGATCCGCAGCAATTACAGAAATTTTATCAGGACCCAATTAAATATCGTCCCGAAGGTGCGGAGGCCTTGGCCGACTTTTCTGCGCGTGTGACGGCTGAATGGCAACGCATGCTTGATGCACAGCTCGGCGAGCATCTGCTGGTGGTCGCGCATGCCGGGGTGATTCGGGTGTTGATCTGTCACGCATTGGGGCTGCCGGTTGAACAGATGTTTCGCCTGCAGATATCGAACGCCTCCATCTCGCGGATCATATTAGACCCGGCACGCCCGCCAGTGTTGCAGTTTCATAACGGACGGCTGGGTACTTTTTAGCGGCAGCGTTAGCCCTGTTTCGCGGCAGCGTTAGCCCTGTTTCGCGGCGATCTCTTTAAGTGTGGGTGTGTCGATGCCTGCTTCGTTGGCGAGAGCGAGTGCACGCGCGAGTCTGGCAGGGGCGGAGCGTCCCATGCATTTGTGGTCGCGGTCGCCATCAAAGGCTTCGACCATGCCATCGATTAACTTTTCACGCGGCAGGGTGGTGCCGGTGAGGTGTTCCTGTATATCGATGATCTCATTCGCAACAGCAGTCGCAAACTCGCGCTGCTCAGCCCACAGTTCACCCACGTTGCCGCCCGTGACGATGCCGGCAATGTTGGATGTGAGGATGTAGACATTCTTTCGTGTGAGTTCGTAGAGCAGCTCATCTTCACTGTTGAGTACGTTGCAGGCGATATCGATGGCGGCTAAGCCATCGTTAATCAGTTTGGCATGTGGCCCAAGGACTGGTGATGGAATAATCACTTTGCTCTCTTGTCCTTTCTTCTTTTCAAACCAGACCGAGATGACGGTGGGTTGCTCAAGTCGGTGTTGTTGCCAGTCACGCGGTAGCAATTCATTTTGCAGCAGTGCCAGCTTGTCGCGCCATACATCGGGCATCTGTTCAAGCGTTGGGTGGAGGTCGCTCTCGGCAACGGCAACAAGAACCAGGGCGGGGTCTGGCATCGCGTTCGCTATCGCGGTGATATCTATTCCTCGGGTGATGGGGGTAACAGGGTGTCCGTTGCGAAGAAAGCCTCGTGCAAAGACGCTGCCCATCTCTCCAAGTCCGATAACGACGATTGGTGGTTTCATCTCTTCTCCAGTTTGATCTGTATTAAACGTGGTGTTTATGGTTCGTAAATGATTTTTTATTCTACCGCTATCGCCACTTCGACCGCATGATCACTCATCATGCGATAGATTCTCATTTCAAGTACGCCCCGGGTGTTAAGTGAAATAATTAAACTCAGTGCTTCGGGGTAGCTAAATTCATCAATGTCGATTTGTGATGGCGATGCCGCGGATGTTGGGTGTGAGTGGTAGATGGCAAACATCTCTTCGCCTTGCTCACGCATGATTTGGATGGCGTCAATCTGCGCGCCGGGTTCCATCTCAAATCGTTTGTCTGCTGGTGTCGCAATATTAGCGATGGGATAAGTTTTTATTGGCTTGCCATTCCGGCTTGCAATAAAGCCACAAACCTCATCACCCTTGCCACTTTGGGCATGGGTCAGTAATTGGTTGATGAGTGTGCGCGGCAGGCTGATCTGTTCGGTTTTACTGTGAGGCATGAGGGTTATCTTATTTTGTGTCGTGGTGATGCTGCCCTGTACTGCCCAGCGACGACGCGAGGTTGCCCGCTTAAGTCGTGATGAGCCGTAATATTGTGGTAGCCGTGTTGTTCAAATAGTTGCGAAACATCGTTTGACTGGTCATAACCATGTTCAATCAATAGCCAGCCATCGTCAGTGAGTTGCGCTCTGCTGTGATCAATAATAGTACGAATGTCATGCAGCCCGCTATCCATTGCAACCAGTGCGCTGCGCGGTTCGAACGGCAGGTCGCCTTCATTAAGGTGGCGATCATCTTCGCGGATGTAAGGCGGGTTTGAAACGATCACCTGCAGGCGCTGTTCTGTTAGTGGCGCAAGCCAGCTACCACAATGCAGGGTGACGTTATTCAGTGTGTGGCGTGAACGGTTGCGTTCGGCTACTGCTAAGGCATCCGCTGAAAAATCGACCGCGTGAATGTGACTACGTGGCCGCTCGGTTGCCAGCGCCAGTGCAATCGCGCCGCTACCGGTACCCAGGTCTGCAATATTGCAGCGGCGATCTGTTGGGATCTGCTCGAGTGCCAGTTCCACTAATAGCTCTGTTTCAGGCCGTGGAATCAGGGTGTCGGGTGTGACTTCAAGCGACAGTGACCAGAATTCACGCTCGCCAGTAATGTAGGCCGAAGGCTCACCTTGGATACGGCGCTCAACCAGACGGTTAAAGCGGGTTAGTTGTGCCTCGCTGAGTTCACGTTCGGGCCAGGTGTGCAGATAGGTGCGATTTTTTTCTAGCGTGTGCGCCAGCAACAGTTCGCTTTCAAACATGGGATTCTCATGGCGAGTCGCGAGGAGGGTCGCCGCATGATTGAGTGCGTCGCGGATCGAAGTCATAACGCGATGTTGAGCAGAGTCGTTACGCTAATCTGACAGCGCGGCGAGCTGTTCAGCCTGATACTCGTTTATCAGCGGATTGATTACCTGCTCGAGGCTGCCATTCATAATCTCATCGAGTTTATAGAGCGTCAGGTTGATGCGATGGTCGGTCATGCGTCCCTGCGGGAAATTATAGGTGCGGATACGTTCCGAGCGGTCGCCACTGCCGACCAGTGATTTGCGTGTCTCGGCCGTTTCGGCGGCCTGCTTCTGCTGTGCGCCCGCTAACAGTTTTGCCTGCAGTAGTGACATCGCACGCGCACGGTTTTTATGTTGCGAGCGTTCATCCTGACATTCGATGATGATGCCCGATGGAATATGGGTGATGCGAATCGCTGAATCGGTTTTATTCACATGCTGACCACCGGCACCGGAGGCGCGGAAGGTATCGACTTTGAGGTCGCTCGATTTGATGTCGGTCTGTTCAATTGCATCGGGTTCCGGTAAGACCGCAACGGTGCAGGCAGAGGTGTGAATGCGTCCCTGTGATTCGGTAGCCGGTACACGTTGTACGCGATGTGCGCCCGATTCGAATTTCATTTTAGAGTAAACGCCTTTGCCACTGATGCGCGAGATCACTTCGCGATAGCCGCCGTGTTCACCCGCGTTGCCGCTGATGATTTCGATCTCCCAGCGTTTGGATTCGGCAAAGTGTGAATACATACGGAATAGATCACCCGCAAAGATTGCCGCTTCATCACCACCCGTACCGGCGCGAATTTCGAGAAAGACGTTGGCGCTATCGTGTGGATCAACCGGCAATAGCAGTGTTTGAATCTCTTTTTCGACTTCGTCCAGTCGTGCCTGCGCATCTCTGATTTCATCTTCTGCCATGGCGCGCATCTCGGCGTCATCTTCCTGCAGCATCTCTTTGGCCGATTCGATATCGCCCAGTATTGACTGGTATTGGCGGAAGCTATTCACGATCGGCGTGATCTGTGAATACTCCACCGATAGCTCGCGGAATTTATTCTGGTTGTTAATGGTATCGGGGTCAGCCAGCAGCGCGTCAAGCTCCTGTAGACGATCGGAAATCGATTCCAGTTTAAAAACGATAGACTCTTTCATTGGATTTCAGTTGGCCTAATTTTCGGGGGTGTCGAGGTCGAGCAGTTCGCGGGCTGCGTCGAGCAGGTCGCTGCGACCATCGAAACCGGCCTGTTTCATCTGAGCGCTGGGGGTGTGGGCAATCTTATTGGTCAGTCCGCGTGCCAGCTGTGTGAGTACTTTTTCGGGGTCATTGCCCTGTGCGAGCATCCGTTTCGCTTTGTCGAGTTCGGCTTCGCGAATGACATCAATCTTGCCGCGGTAGTTACGAATGGTGGAGACCGCATCGAGTGAACGTAGCCAGCCCATAAAGTGGGTCACCTGCGTGTCGATGATCTCTTCTGCCTGCAGGGCCGCTTCCTGACGAGAGCGTAGCCCTTCGTCAATGATCTCCTGTAGATCGTCAACGGTGTAGAGATAGACATCATCCAGTTCGCCGACCTCTTCTTCGATGTCGCGCGGTACCGCAATGTCGACCATCAGAATCGGTTGGTGTTTACGGATTTTGATCGCTCGCTCTACCGCGCCTTTACCGAGAATCGGCAGTTGGCTGGCGGTGGATGAGATGACGATGTCTGCCTCTGCCAGGTGGGCCGGAATTTCGCCCAGTGTAATCGCGTAGCCCTCAAGCTCTTTGACCAGCGCTTCGGCCCTGGCGACGGTACGATTGGCGATAATCAGCCGCTTGATGCCACTTTCTTTCAGATGGCGTGCGGCGAGTTCAATGGTTTCACCTGCGCCGATCAGCAGGGCGGTGTGCTGGCTGAGATCACTGAAGATCTGTTTTGAAAGACTGACCGCTGAAAATGCGACGGAGACCGGGCTGGCGCCAATCGCCGTATCGGTACGCACCTGTTTGGCGACTGAAAAAGTGTATTCAAAGAGCTTGCTGAGCTGGGTGCCAACGGTGCCGGCATCTTTGGCGGTCGAGTAGGCATCTTTGAGCTGCCCCAGGATTTGCGGTTCGCCCAGCACCAGTGAGTCGAGGCCACTTGCGACGCGTAGCATGTGGCGCACGGCTGACTGCTCTGGGTGGATGTACATATAAGGATTGAGCTCGTTGGCAGAAAATTCGCGGTGCTGACGCAACCACTCGATGATAATTTCACTGTCAGCGGTATCGACGCAGCACAGCATCTCGGTGCGGTTGCAGGTCGAGAGAATTGCCGCCTCTCTGATATTGGCCTGCGCGGCTAAATTACGCAGCGTGTCTGGCAGCTGGTCAGGGGCGAACGCCACCCGTTCACGAATCTGAACCGGTGCTGTTTTATGATTGAGTCCGACGGCAAGGAGCGCCATGTTTACCTAACTTTTGCCACAATAAAAATAATTAACTCACTAAATTAAACGAGAGGAGGATAATACTATCCTGTTACGCTATTAAAGTTGACCGATTTTATGGAAAAATGATGCGGTTGTCCCCATTTAATTATTCGTATGGTATGTAAATTGTATGATTATTGGCGAAAAACAGATCAAACGAGGCGAAAAGGAATGACTTTGTCGATTAAAGCACTGTGCCGGGCGGCCTGTCCGATTGTCTTATCTGCGGCTGTAGTGGGGTGTGCGGTGGCTCCAGTACCGGTGGCGGTGCAGACGGCTGCGCCGAGTACTGATGAAACGACGCCCAAAACCGGCGCAGTGGATGCGGCGTATAATGTTGATCTCCCCGTCGTTCCTTTGACACCCGATACGCTTTATAAACTTTTAGTGGCGGAGACAGCGCTGCAGCGCGGCCACTATGCAGTGGGGTTTTCTCAATATTTCGGCCTTGCGGAGCGCACGCGCGATCCTCGTTTGGCAGCGAAGGCGACGCGCATTGCTATTTTTGTGCGAGATCACAACAGTGCCCTTCGGGCGGCCAAACTGTGGGTAGATATTGATCCGACTAATCTGGCTGCGCGTCAGGCGATTTCGGCTGCTTATATTCGTAGTGGTAACCCCGATGCTGCGTTAGCGCATCTGGAGTATATTCTCTCGCAGGAAAACAGTGATGCCGGTCAGGGTTTTATGTTGATTGCTTCGCTGCTGAGTCGGGAGCAGGATCTGCAAGGTGTACTGGATGTGATGGCGAAGCTGGTTGATGCGCATCAGGAGAGTCACGCCGCGTGGCAGGCGTATGCTCATTTGGCCCTGAGGGCGGGTGTTGTTGAAAAGGCAGATGCGGCGGTTAAACGTAGTCTTCATCTTGAGCCTGATAATATTAGCGCGATTATGTTGCAGACGCGTATTTTGCAGGGGCGTGAAAACAAGACTGAGGCGGTTGAATATCTGGCGCGGCAAGTGCGGGCATTTCCTGATGAGACTGTGCTGCGTCTGACCTATGCTCGCCAATTGGTTGATGCGCGTGATTATGAGGAGGCCTTTACGCAATATCAGATGGTGATCAAGCAGTCGCCGGGGGATGTGGATGTGTTGTTTGCGCTAGGGCTGCTGGCGCTACAGCTAGATCGACAAGAGGAGGCCTTTGATTATCTCACTCAGGCCAAAGAGACGGGGCAGCGAAGTGACGATGCGCGTTTCTATCTTGGGCAGCTGGAAGAGTTGCGTGAAAACCCTGAAGCGGCGCTGGTGCATTACAGCTATGTTGTGGGTGGCGGTAATCTGATTGAGGCGCGGGTGCGCCAGGCGATGATTGAGGCGCGACTGGGGAATGTGGAGGTCGCGCGAAATTATCTGCACTCATTGCATGTCAATACGCCGACGCAGCGACAACGCCTGTTTTTGATTGAGGGTGAGATTCTGCGTAACGCGGAGCGTCATCAGGAATCGATGACGCTTTTTAATCACGCATTAGATGAGATGCCGGGTGATGCCTCGCTGCTTTATGCGCGCGCGATGGTGGCTGAGCGGCTTGATCAGCTTGACCTTGCTGAGCGAGATTTAAAGGCGATTATTGAGGCTGATGAGAGTAATGCGGATGCGCTGAATGCATTAGGGTATACGCTTGCGGATCGCACTGATCGTTACCAGGAAGCATACGGCTATGTGAAGCGGGCGCTGGAGTTGCGGCCCAATGATAATGCGATTCTCGATAGCATGGGCTGGGTGTTATACCGCCTCGGTCAATATAACGAGGCGATCAAAATGTTGCGTAAGTCACTTGAAATTAGACTCGACCCAGAGGTGGCCGCGCACCTTGGCGAGGTGTTGTGGGTGAATGGTGAGCGCGAAGATGCACGTGAAATCTGGCGTCAGGCGTTGGAGATTGCGCCAGACGATAAGCGCTTGCTAGATATTATGCAGCGCTTTACTAAGCACTAGTTCTGGTGGCTGTGGTTAGTGTGGTGGGTTAAATATGATGGCACTGAACCCTCGTCAGCTCGTGTTTGCTTTATAATGTAGATATGAGTTCTCTTTCCTTGATGAAATTTTATCGGCTGAATCGCGCTTGCGGGCGCATGTTCGCACTGTTGTTTATGGTGCTGCTGAGTGCTTGTGCGACGCAACCTGCGGCGCCGTTGCTTAATGCTGAGGCGCTTGATCGTCTGTGGGATTCGCGCCAGGCACAGCTCAGTGGGCTGGCGGGATGGCAGATGAATGGCCGTGTGGCAGTGAAAAGCAGTGAGGATTCCTGGAGCGCTAGTCTCAGTTGGCAGCAGCAGGCAGAGTCCTTTGATATCAGCTTTTCCTCAATGCTGGGGCAGCGGATGGCTCAGCTAAAAGGTGACGAGCTATCGGCGTCGCTCTATTTGCCGGATGATCGAGTGCTTTCGGCAGCTAATGTTTCTGATCTGCTTGATGATGAGCTCGGCTGGTCGGTGCCGATGGATGGCCTGCGTTACTGGTTAGTGGGTTTGCCTGCGCCGGAACTTGAATCAGGGCCAGCGCTGGCTGCTGCACCGCAGTTGAATAAAGGGCTTGATGAATGGGGACGCTTGCAGTGGCTAGAGCAGTCTGGTTGGCGTATAGAGTATCAGCGTTACCGTCCAGCTGGAACATTGGAGGTACCTAAAAAAATGGTGTTAACCCGAGATGATCTGCGGGTGCGTTTTGTGATTGATCGTTGGCAGGCAGTTGCAGCAGCGCAAGCGGGTGTCAATAGCGCGTTGTCGATTCAATCTCTGGCGCATTGATGGTGGCCTCGACGCTTAAGCGCTGGCCAGCACCGGCCAAGCTCAATCTCTTTTTGCACATTACCGGGCGCCGAGAGGATGGCTATCATCAGCTGCAATCGGTCTTTCAATTTCTTGATTATGGCGATGAGCTGACGTTTAAGCTGCGTAGTGATGGTGAGGTGCTGCGCACCAGTGATTTGCCGGGAGTGCTACCCGCCCAGGACCTTGTCGTACGTGCCGCAAAATTATTGTTTCAATATGCGAATTGTTCGCAGGGTGTCGAGATTGAGGTTGATAAGCGCTTGCCGATGGGCGGGGGGCTTGGCGGGGGGAGTTCGAATGCCGCGACAACACTGGTCGCGTTAAATGAATTGTGCGACCTGGGTTTGTCGATTGATGAACTGGCCGCGCTGGGATTACAGCTCGGTGCGGATGTGCCTGTGTTTGTGCGTGGCGTGGCGGCGTGGGCGGAAGGGGTTGGTGAGCAGTTGACAGCACTGGTGGGTGAGCAGGCTCCGATGGAGCCGTGGTATTTGGTGATCGAACCTGACTGCTCGGTAGCGACTGAAGTGGTTTTTACTGCCCCAGATTTGACACGAGATTGTCATCCCATCACAATATCGCACTTTCTTGCTGGGCAGGGAATCAATGTGTGCGAAGCAGTGGTGAAAAAACGCTTTCCACCAGTAGCTAATGCGTTGGATTTCCTGTTAAAATACGCGCCCGCAAGGATGAGTGGTACAGGGGCATGTGTATTTGCCGCGTTTGAAAATCGAACGGCTGCTCAGGAGGTGCTGGAATTGCTTCCGCAGGGATGGCGCGGGTTTGTTGCGAAAGGGATGAATCGCTCCCCACTCTATAAATAAGTGGGTGACAGTAATAAAGAGTTGCACGGTCTGAAGTAGACCACAAATGGGGCGTCGCCAAGAGGCTAGGCACTAGGTTTTGATCCTAGCATACCCAGGTTCGAATCCTGGCGCCCCAGCCATTTTATAATGTAGCTATGATCTTTAAATAAGGCATGGCGCGTCAGTAACACAATAGGTAATCATCTTGGGCTATTCCAAATCACGTTTCGGTTTGCTCGGTAGATCAAGCAGTTATGACGCTTCCGATAGCCGCATGATGGTCTTCGGTGGCAATGCCCATCCGCAGTTGGCGCAATCAATAGCGCGTTACCTGCAGCTTCCGTTAGGCAAAGCTAATGTTAACCGTTTTAGCGATGGCGAAATCGCGGTTGAGATAATGGAAAATGTCCGCGGTAAGGATGTCTTCATTGTGCAACCCACCTGCGCGCCGACTAATGACAACCTGATGGAGCTGTTGGTGATGGTCGATGCGCTGCGTCGTTCATCGGCTTACCGCATTACAACGGTGATCCCATATTTTGGCTATTCGCGTCAGGATCGACGTCCTCGTGCAGCACGTGTGCCGATTAGCGCGCGCGTGGTGGCAGACATGATTACCTCGGTTGGTGCGGATCGTGTATTGACGGTTGATCTGCATGCCGACCAGATTCAGGGTTTTTTTACTGTGCCGATGGACAATGTCTACGCCTCGCCGGTTTTGATGAGTGATATCTGGCGTCAGAAGTATTCGAATATGATGATTGTGTCGCCGGATGTGGGTGGTGTGGTGCGTGCTCGCGCATTGGCGAAGCGACTCGATGGTGCAGACCTGGCGATTGTTGATAAGCGACGCCCCGGCCCAAATGAAGCGAAGGTGATGAATATCATCGGTGATGTGACCGACCGCACCTGTATTCTGATTGACGACATGGTCGATACCGCCGGTACTTTGTGTGAAGCGGCGCGTGTTTTGAAAGAGCATGGAGCAGAGAAAGTGGTCGCGTACTGTACGCATCCTATTTTATCGGGTGTGGCGGTTGATCGTATTTCGACCTCTGATCTGGATGAGCTGGTGGTAACAGATACTATTCCGTTGCAGCAGAATGCGCGTGAGTGTGATCGTATTCGTCAGTTGAGTGTGGCCGATATGTTGGCTGAAACGATGCGTCGCATCAGCGCCGAAGAGTCTGTTAGCTCGATGTATATGGACTAAGCTGCTAAAAGAATAGCAGCCTTAATATTAGAATTTGTGGTCAGTGGCAGCGTGCTGTCGCTGACTTTTTTGTGGTAACACCAATCCAGGTCGCGGGGGCGGTGTACAGACTATTAGTAAAATGTCTGTTAATTTTGGAGAAATAAAATGGCTTCAAGTTTTGAGCTAAATGCAGAAATTCGTCAGGACAAGGGGAAGGGTGCGAGCCGCCGCCTGCGTCGTGATAACAAAATACCAGGTGTGCTCTATGGTGGTGGTCAGGATGCGGTATCGCTAACCCTGCAGCACAACACGCTGGTCCATAACCTTGAGAATGAAGCGTTTTACTCGCACATTCTGACGGTTAATGTGGGTGGTAAGGCTGAGAAGGCTGTATTGAAAGACCTTCAGCGTCATCCATACAAGCCAACGCTTATTCATATTGATCTACTGCGCATCAACGAAAATGAAACACTGCGTATGCATGTGCCAGTTCACTTCATCGGTGAAGACGTTTCTGTTGGTGTTAAAGCAGGTGGCGCGATTTCTCATCTGGCTAACGATGTTGAAATCGTGTGTCTACCAAAAGATCTGCCAGAATTTATCGAAGCTGATATGACTAACGTCGGTCTTGATGAGACACTGCATCTTTCTGATCTTAAGCTGCCAGCGGGGGTTGAACTGGTTGCGCTGTCTCATGGCGATGATTACGATCTTTCAGTTGCTGCGATTCATATGCCTAAGGTTGTGGCTGAAGTTGAGAGTGAGGCGCCTGTTGCTCCTGATAATGGCGAAGGCGAAAGCGAAGAAGCTTAAGTCTGATTAGTAGCAACGCTGTTTTACTACTGCTGGAAAAGGACTGACAGCCGTGGCAACACATATTGATCTGATCGTGGGCCTGGGTAATCCAGGCCCCGCTTATGAAGGGACACGCCATAACGCCGGTTTCTGGTTAGCCGATACCTATGCGCAACGTTGCGGAGGTGTCTTTAAATCAGAAGCGCGCTTTCATGGCGACACCTGTAAAACGCTACTGGATGGCCATCGTGGTTGGTTGTTGAAACCAACGACCTACATGAATCGTTGTGGTCAGTCGGTGAGTTCGCTAGCCAAATATTACAAGATTCCTGTCGAACGGATTCTGGTGGTGCATGATGAACTTGATCTGCCGCCGGGGGTCGCCCGCTTTAAAAAAGGCGGTGGTCATGGTGGGCATAATGGTCTGCGTGACATCATTAAAGCGTTTGGTGGTAATAAAGAGTTTATGCGTCTGCGCATTGGCATTGGTCATCCTGGGCAGAGTGATCAGGTGGCCGATTTTGTACTGGACGATCCATCCCGCCGCGAGCGAGAGTTGATTCTCGACGCAATTGATGAGGCGATGGATGTGATGCCGCAGATGCTGGATGGTGATTTTGAAAAAGCAATGAACCGTCTGCATAGTAAAAAGCCCGCAGCATAAGCCTGCGCGTGTTTAGTAAATAAAGCCTTTAATAAATTAAGCCTCCTCTCAATATAAACAGGATACCTCCCCATGGGATTTAAGTGTGGCATCGTTGGTCTTCCAAACGTGGGTAAATCAACGCTCTTTAATGCGTTGACTCAGGCGGGTATCGAATCTGCTAACTACCCTTTCTGTACCATTGAACCGAATGTGGGTGTGGTGCCGATGCCGGATCCACGCCTCGATGCGCTGGCCGCGATTGTGAATCCACAGCAGGTACTGCCGACAACGATGGAATTTGTCGACATTGCCGGGCTGGTGGCCGGTGCTTCCAAAGGTGAAGGATTGGGCAATAAATTTCTCGCCAATATCCGTGAGACCCATGCGATTGGTCATGTGGTGCGCTGTTTTCATGATGACGATATTACCCATGTCGAAGGCAGTGTTGATCCGATGCGCGATATCGAAATCATCGATACCGAATTGGCGCTGGCTGATATGGATTCGGTTGAAAAAGCGCTGCATCGCGTTGGTAAGCTGACCAAGAGCGGTGATAAAGAGGCGATTGCAAAAAAGGCGCTACTAGAGAAGGTGCGTGATCACCTCGATACCAGTGCGCCAGTGCGTTCGATGGGGCTTGATGCCGATCAACGCGCCGCACTCTATGACCTGCATCTGCTTACGATTAAGCCGACGATGTATATCGCCAACGTGGCGGATGACGGTTTTAGCGATAACCCGTGGCTGGACCTGGTGCGCGAGCGCGCTGCGAGCGAAGGCGCTGTGGTTGTTGCCGTCTGTGCTGCGATTGAAGCGGAGATTGCGGAGCTTTCCGATGAGGAAAAAGGTGAGTTCATGGCGGATCTGGGCCTGGAAGAGCCAGGGCTAGATCGTGTGATTCGTGCCGGTTATGAACTGCTTGGATTGCAAACCTATTTTACCGCCGGTGAAAAAGAGGTGCGTGCCTGGACTGTGAAGGTTGGTGCGACCGCACCACAGGGCGCGGGTGTGATTCATACCGATTTCGAGCGCGGTTTTATTCGCGCCGAAGTGATTGGCTATGACGATTACATCGCGAATAACGGTGAGTCGGGTGCAAAAGAGGCGGGCAAGTGGCGTCTTGAAGGTAAGGAATACATCGTTAAAGACGGTGATGTGATCCATTTCCGCTTCAATGTCTAGCTGAAGGGTGAAAACTGCTTAAAAAACCCTCCAGATAGTTCCATTCTGGCAGAATAGTGGCGTATAATTGCGCCCTCGCGGCGAGGCTGCGATATCATCAAATAATGGCTATGTAGCTCAGCTGGTTAGAGCGCAGCATTCATAATGCTGAAGTCGGTGGTTCAAGTCCACCCATAGCCACCATCTATTAAAATATGGTTTTCAATATTCGGGGTCCGGAACGATGAGCACAGCGACCGCAGGCGCACAGACTACTTCCACTCAATCTGGTAATGACTCGCTGGTGATCGATGGCGTTGAATACAGTGCGCGCCTGTTAACCGGCAGCGGTAAATACAAAGACCTCGAAGAGACCCGCCTGGCAACAGAGGCGAGTGGTGCGCAGATCGTGACGGTTGCGGTACGCCGTACCAATATTGGCCAGAATAGTGACGAGCCAAATCTGCTCGATGTGATCTCGCCAGACAACTATACCCTGCTACCCAATACCGCGATGTGCTACACCGCAGACGATGCAGTGCGTACCTGTCGCATGGCACGCGAACTGCTGGATGGCCACAATCTGGTGAAACTCGAAGTGCTGGGTGATGAAAAGACCCTTTACCCCGATCTACAGCAGACCTATGTCGCGCTTGAAATATTGGTAAAAGAGGGCTTCAAGGTGATGGTCTATACCAATGACGATCCGATTGCAGCCACGCGCCTTGAAGCGATGGGTGCCGTTGCCGTGATGCCGCTGGCAGCGCCAATTGGTTCTGGCCTGGGTATTCGTAACCCCTATAATATTCGCACCATTGTTGAAAATGCCAATGTACCGATTTTGGTTGATGCCGGTGTTGGCACCGCTTCAGACGCGGCGATCGCAATGGAGCTGGGTTGTGACGGTGTGTTGATGAACACCGCCATCGCCGGCGCAGATAACCCAATCTTGATGGCCTCTGCGATGAAGAAGGCTGTTGAAGCGGGGCGTGAAGCCTATCTTGCCGGTCGTATTCCGCGCAAGCGTTTTGCGAGTGCTTCGTCACCGCTTGATGGAACATTTTTCTAAGGCGTTACTGCGCTTATTCGTTCTCCATTTTTTAGACTTCTGTTGTGACCATTGATATAGCAAAATCAGGCTACGGCGCCTTACGCAAGGTGCGTAGTTTTATGCGCCGTGAAGGCCGCCTGACGGAAGGGCAGCGACGCGGCCTGGAAGAGCAGTGGCCGACATGTGGCATTGAGCCTGGTGACGCGATGCTCGATCTAGATGCTGAGTTCGGGCGCAGTGCACCGCGTATCCTGGAGATCGGTTTTGGCATGGGGGAGTCGCTGGCAGCGATGGCCCTTGCTCATCCTGAAAATGACTACTTAGGTATTGAAGTTTATCGTCCGGGTGTCGGCAGCTTGCTGCGTCAGGTGGGTGAAAATCAGTCGCTCAATGTGCGGGTGATCAGTGAAGATGCCGTGGTTGTTCTCGCGAAGATGATTCCCGATGGTAGCCTTGATCGCCTGCAACTTTTTTTTCCAGACCCGTGGCACAAAAAACGTCATCATAAACGACGCATCGTCCAGCCTGACTTTGTTGCGTTGATTTGTAAAAAACTAAAGCCGGGCGGTGTTTTTCATATGGCGACTGACTGGGAAGCCTATGCGCAACATATGATGTCAGTGATGAGTGATGCAGCGGGCTATGAAAATTGTGTTGCCATTGGTGAGTATGCGCCGCGTCCTGAACTTAGACCATTAACAAAATTCGAGCAGCGTGGCCATCGGCTGGGGCATGGCGTTTGGGATCTGCTTTTTAAGCGTGTCGATTAACTCGGTATTATGTCCGGTATTAAATTGGACGATTAAATCTGGCTCGCTATTCGTTTAGTGTGCAGCCACTTAGCGCCGCGATTAATGCGCTCGCTTTACACCGCACGAATATTCAGGCTATCTTGTGAAGTCCGATAGCCAGAAATCATAATCATAAATTCGATGTTTTTCCGCAAAAACAGATTGTTGACCCGCAGGCTCATCGGTGTAGCACCACTCTGCTTCGCTGCACTGGTATCGCCGCCGTTGATGGCGGCTACGCCGATGACGGTCTCCGAGACCACGATGCAGATGATCGTCAAGGCATCAATCGGCGATCTGCCCGCGATACGCATCATGCTCGAGCAAGGGCTCGATATTGATCATCGCGATACGGTCGGCAACACGCCGCTGTTGTTTGCAGCGCGCTATGGGCGCTCCCCACTGGTCGATTATCTGCTGGATCATGGGGCTGATGTGGATGCTGAAACACTCAGCGGTATTACGCCGCTGCAGGAGACGATCAGGCGCGGCAATATGGATGTGCTGCGTGCGTTGCTGGCGGCGGGTGCCGATGTGGCCCATGAAGATGGGCATCATGAGAACGCACTGTTTGATGCGGTGAAATATCGTAGCGTGCTGGCGACACGGTTGTTACTTGATCGCGGCGTGCCGAGTGATACACATAATGACTACGACATTACACCACTACTGTATGCGGTGGAGGATGATCAGTTCGAGATTGTTGAGATGTTGCTTGAGGCGGGGGTGGATATCAATGATGGCTCACGGCGCTATGGCGTGCCTTTGTGTGTGGCACGGCAGCTAGACCTTGTAGAGATGGAAAATTACCTGTTGCAGCATGGCGCGACGTCAAGTGACTGTAAACAATATCGCCCAACGGTGAGTGGCTGGTTGCCGTAATCAGGCATACATGTGTGATCATGTCGCGTAATTTGCTATTACGATAATGTTTAGCGGTAAAACACGAATTTCCGTGGTGAACATATCTGATCACTTTATTTCCGATTTTAATAGTTCTTTGGTGTGAATATTTGCATTGTATCGCTGCGCTTAGTTGGCTGACAATGATGGTCGGAGAGGGGCGCATGCGCAGTTTCGTTGTATGGGTGTCATTGATTCCTTCCTCAGGTTCCTCGGTACAAGGATCGGGGCAGCTGTAACAACAGTTTGTCTGTTAAATCAGGGTTTGGTGTTGAGATAATTTACAGAAACTTGCAAAAAACGGAAGTTTCTGTAAATTATAAGAATGACACCATTAACTGAACTTATTATTACGTCAGGTAACTCGGATCGTATTTTGACTGCGCGTCAATTGCATCGACTGCTTGCAGGGGGCGATGCGCGTCGTTATGGCCTGGTAAATCGTGCCCTTAAGGCTGGTGAATTGCTGAAGGCCCGCCGAGGTTTGTATGTGCTTGCTCAAGTCTACCGCAAAACCCCGCTCCATCCTTTTGTGCTAGCGCAGCATTTAGTGTCTGGCAGTTATGTTTCTGCTGAATCAGCACTGAGTTTTCATGGCTGGATCCCCGAAGCAGTGCACAGTGTGTTAAGTGTGACGCCTAAGGGTAAGTCAGTCGCGTATACGCATGAATTGTTGGGGAGGTTTGAGTTTTGCCGTATGACAGTTAATGTCGGCTATTTTTTTCAGGCGGTAACGCGCCATGAATTTTATCAGCAAGTAGCGTTGGTTGCAGAGCCGGTGCGGGCCTTGCTTGATCTGGTCTATACACGCAAATTACCATGGCAGGGATTGGATTTCTTATGGGATGGTTTACGCATTGATGAGTCGATGATCAGGGCGGTGCCTTCGGCAGATATTGCCGGGCTATTGGCCATCTATAAAGGAAAGCGGGAGCAGGTGTTTATTAATGAGTTATTAAGGTCTCTGGCCAATGATTGATTTAATTCAGCAGCGACTGAGTGAATATAAAGCATCGAATCCTATCGACGAAGAAAATTCTTTGAAGGAGGTCGTGCAGGAAATTATGTTGTTTGCTTTGTGGCAAGCCGATTTTTTTGAAGTGGCTGCATTTCAGGGCGGCACAAGTTTGAGGATTCTGCATGGTTTAAACCGTTTTTCAGAAGATATTGATTTTATTCTGCTCGATCCCGATCCTGAATTTTCCTGGCAGCCATTTTTAGAAAAATTGACTGAGACTTGTCATGAGTTTGGTATTGCCCCTGAGGTGCTGGATAAAAAAAATATGGATAGGGCTGTGAGAGCAGCGGTGATGAAGGATACGTCGATTGCGAATCAGTTGAATCTCAGTTTTATGAATAACCAGCGAAATCGGAAATTAACAATCAAACTAGAAATTGATTGTAATCCTCCCGCTGGTTCCGGTTTTGAATATAAGTATCTCGATTTTCCCGTTGACTTTGAGGTGTGCCATCAGGATATGAGCAGTAACTTCGCACTCAAGACGCACGCATTATTATGTCGGCCATATCTAAAAGGTAGAGACTGGTATGACTTTAACTGGTATATCGCTCAAGGGGCGTGTCCTAATCTATTGTTACTGCAGAATGCACTTTTTCAGTATGGCCCGTGGCAGGATCAGGCGCTTGTGATTGATCACGACTGGCTAGTAACGGCATTGGCAGAGAAGATTTCTGCTATTAACTGGCAGGATGCTGCCGCTGATGTGGAACGATTTTTAAAGCCCTTCGAACAGAAGAGCCTGCAGCTCTGGAGTGAAAAATTCTATATGAATAAACTGGATAAATTAGATGGGCTGCTAAGAGAAAGCGATGTCCATTGATATCCAGTCTGTGCCTCCCCTTAATTAGTATCGTATCGCACAAACATAGAGACATAGATTCCCATCTGGTGTTTTTACTTTGACCTCATCATCGATCTCTTTTTTCAGTAACGCCTTCGCCATCGGTGAATCGATGCTGATAAAGCCTAGTTTTGGATCGGTCTCGTCTGCGCCAACAATACGATAGATCACTTCAGTGCCATCGTCATCTTCGAGTGTGACCCATGCACCAAAAAAGATGCGGTGAAATGTTGATGGTTTGTCATGCACGACTTTGAAATTCGGTAGCCGTTTTTGCAGATAGCGAATTCGCCGGTCGATGCCGCCTAGTTCTTTTTTTCGATAAATGTATTCAGCATTTTCAGAGCGATCACCTTCGGCCGCAGCGGCAGAGAGCGCCTCGACCACATGGTGTCGGCGCTTCCATAACGCTTTCAGTTCATCATCCAGTGCGGTGTAGCCTTCGGGCGTGATGTAAAGTGATGACGGTGGTTGTGGGGGGCGATAGCGTGACATGACCTAATCTTACTTGTCTTTATCGGCCTTTTCATTTTTGATCTTGCGCATCACCCAGTAGATGATGCCCGCAACAATTGCAAAAAGGCCAAGCTCAATCAAGATCAGGTATTCCATTTCTGTTACTCGCAGTCGAGCAGGCCGAGCACGCCGTCCAGGCCACAGTAATTAAAGGCGATGTCAGCCTGTGCCTGTACGGTTGGTTTTGCGTGGTAGGCGATGCTGAGTCCGGCGGGTTTCATCATCTTCAGGTCGTTGGCACCATCGCCCATGGCGATCGCCTGATTAAGTTCAATGCCCAGTTCCGCGCATGTTTGACGCAGGAAGCGCTCTTTTGCTTCAGCGCCGACGATGCTGCCTTTGACCTTGCCGGTCAGTTTTCCATCCACTGCTTCCAGTACGTTGGCGTGGGTATAGTCGAGACCGCAGCGTTCTTTTAAGCGGCTGGTGAAAAAGGTAAAGCCGCCAGAGACCAGTGCTATTTTAATCCCTTTTTCTTTGAGTGCTGCCAGCATCTGCTCAGCGCCTGGGTTTAATTTTAGGCGTTCATCGTAGACTTTCTGCAGTGCTCCGGTGTCGAGATTGGTTAGTAGTGCGACACGCTTATTCAGTGAGGTCTCAAAGTCAATTTCGCCACGCATCGCTGATTCAGTGATCGCTGCGACCTGAGGTTTTAGGTCGGCGAAGTCGGCAATCTCATCGATGCATTCGATGCCGATGAAGGTGGAATCCATATCGGTGATCAATAGTTTTACTTGCGCCGGGTCAAAGCCGGCAGGCAGTACATTGATATCGAAGTCGGCCGCTTTGCGCAGTGTGGCGAGCCGTTCCGCGCTGATGTTGTTCGCACCACTGATCCTGTAGTGGTGAGCGCACTTTGTTAGCGAGCCGCCGGTGCGTTGGACGATTGCGTTGGCCTTGTCGCGGTTAAGCTGTGAGCCTTGCAGAATGATAGTGGGCATGACGATTGGTTCTTTAAATGTTGAAGTTAAATTAAGCGCTCAATGATAACTGAATTATGTGTGAGTTACGTAGCCGGTAAAAATAGTTCTAATAAGGTGTTTAAGAAACGTCGCCCCTGTTCGGTGGGACGTATTAGCTGGATGTCATATTCCAGCAGCCCCTGATCTTCTGCGCGTTGCAGTGCACTGTCGATGGTGCCCAGTGGCAGGCCGGTGTGTTCAAAAAAGAGACTGTTTGGAAAGCCTTCGGTGAGGCGCAGTGCATTCATCATAAATTCAAACGGGACTTCGCTACGTGATAGCACCTCTTTTGTCGCATGACGCTGTTCAGTGCTGGCCAGTTGCAGGTAGTCGTTAGGGTGTTTAACGACGGCGGTACGGGTGATGTTTTGTTGTGCTGCATCGGTGATCTTGGCATGCGCACCGGCACCGATGCCGAGGTAGTCGCCATACTGCCAGTAGTTGATGTTGTGGCGACACTGCTTGTCTGGTTTGGCATAGGCGGAGACTTCGTAATGTTCAAAGCCTGCTTCGCGGAGCTGTTGTTGGCACTGCGACTGCATCGCCCAGCTCAGGTCGTCGTTGGGTGTGGTCGGCGGATGTTTGTGAAACCAGGTGTTGGGTTCAATCGTCATCTGATAATGCGACAGGTGGCTTGGCTCCAGCGCCAGTGCGTTGTTTAGATCCTGCAGTGCCTGCGGCAGTGTTTGACTAGGCAGCGCGTACATCAGGTCGAGATTGATCCGATCGAAGCCTGCATCCTGAGCATGTTCGACCGCACGATACGCTTCGCGTGCACTATGTACGCGGCCGATGCGTTGCAATAGATCATCATTAAGGCTTTGAATACCGATTGACAGACGGTTGATGCCGGTGCTGCGAAACTCGGCAAACTTTGACTGTTCAATCGCGCCGGGATTGGCCTCCATTGTGATCTCGATACCGGGTGCCAGCGGCAGGCGGGCGCGAATCTCTGAGAGCAGGCGGTCTATCCCTTCGGCCGAAAAGAGGCTGGGTGTGCCGCCGCCGATGAAGATGGTATCAACGGTGCGGCCCCATACGCTCGGCAGGCACTGGTCGAGATCGCTGATCAGCGCGCTGATGTAATCATGCTCGGGTATTGTCTGTTTTGCCTCGTGAGAGTTGAAGTCACAGTAAGGGCATTTACGAACGCACCACGGAATATGAACATAGAGTGCGAGTGGCGGAAGGGCGCTGAAGTTAAAAATGGGACGGCTGCCTCTGTAGTGGTTTTACGCGACGCCCCTTCTTTCTGTTGCGGAGAGAAGGGGCGAGTTTTTGAGATAAGTTTACTGAATGCTGGTGGCGACCAGCATACCGTTGTCACCATCGCGGTAACGCACAATCACCTGACCGGCGCTGCTGTTAAGTGACAGTAGTTGTTTGTTATCGACACTGAAGGTGATCGGTTGCTGGCTTTCGACATCCATGATGGTCAGCGTGTGGTGTTCTCGGTCGATCTTGGTGATGTTGCCGACATGGGTTTTAGGGCCCATTGCACTGCATGCGAGTGTGGCGCTGCTGGCGAGCAATGCGGCGAGTGCTAAACCAGATAGTGAGATTGTTTTTTTAACGGTCATGATCTGTCTCCTTGTCTTTTATCTGCATTGGGATCGGCTGTCGATTAATGCGACTATCGCTCTATAGTGGTGTGCTTTGTCACGAAAGAAAACCCCTGAATAGTAGGCTTATGTGGCGCTGCCTTCATTGGGCTGTAGTGCACTCAGCAGCTGCTTAAGTGCTTTCCCTCGGTGACTCAGGCCGTTCTTTATCTCAGGCGGTAGTTCCGCTGAGGCGCAGTTGTGGCCTGGCACATAGAATATTGGATCATATCCGAAGCCATTAGTGCCGTGCGGTTCAAATAAAATCCGTCCTTCCCAGCTGCCCTGACAGATCAGCGGGGTTGGGTCGGCTTCATGACTCATATAAACGATGACACACTGGAAGCGGGCAGTGCGTTCTGCCTCGGGGGTATCTTTCAGCTCAATCAGTAGTTTTTCGAGATTCTGCTGGCCGTTGGCTTCTGCCCCAGCAAAGCGGGATGAATAGATCCCAGGCGCGCCGTTGAGGGCATCGACCTCCAGCCCTGAGTCATCGGCAATCGCAGGCAGGCCGGTGTGATGTGCCGCGTGGCGAGCCTTGATGATGGCGTTTTCAACAAAAGTAAGGCCGGTTTCTTCCGCTTCGCTGAGGTTGAAATTGGACTGCGGCACGACCTCAACATTGAGGCCGGCCAGCAGTGCGCCGATTTCACGCACCTTGCCTTTGTTGCCACTGGCAAGTACGACTTTTTCAGGTGCGTATTGAGTCATTGATTTAAACGCCAAGCGCTTCCTGTTGTTTGCTGATCAGCTCTGCGATCCCTTTTTTGGCCAGCGCCAACATCGCGTTGAGTTCATCCTGATGGAAGGCGTGTCCTTCAGCAGTGCCCTGCAGTTCGATGAAGGCACCAGCTTCGTTCATCACAACGTTCATGTCGGTCTCGGCGTTGGAGTCTTCCGGGTAGTCGAGATCAAGCACCGGTGTGCCCTCATAGATACCGACTGAAACAGAGGCGAGGAAACCGTGCAGCGGGTTCTTTTTGATGATCTTCTTTTTCAGCATGTGATCGATTGCATCAACCAGAGCGACATAGCCACCGGTGATGGAGGCGGTGCGGGTGCCGCCATCGGCCTGAATCACGTCGCAATCGATGGTGATGCTATTTTCGCCGAGCGCATCAAGGTCGATCACGGCGCGCAGTGAGCGTCCGATCAGACGTTGAATCTCCATTGTGCGGCCACCCTGTTTGCCACGCGCTGCTTCTCGGCCCATGCGTGAGCCGGTCGAACGTGGCAGCATGCCGTATTCGGCGGTTACCCAGCCCTGACCTTTGCCGCGCAGGAAGCCGGGTACGCGATTTTCGATCGACGCGGTGCAAAGCACTTTGGTATCACCGAATTCAACCAGCACAGAGCCTTCGGCGTGCTTGGTGTAATTGCGGGTGATGGTGATGTCTCTGAGTTCGTCTGGGGCACGACCGCTCGGGCGCATAAAGATGGATCCTTTTGGGGTTTTTTAAATTGCGGCGCAGATTATACCTCGAATCGTGGTGTGATGGTGGTTGACCTGTTGATTGCGGGCTTGATGATCTATGATGTGCGCTTTCAATAGATGAAGACGGAACTGCAATGATTCGAAGTATGACGGCCTTTACCCGCCAAACCCATGAAGCGGAATGGGGTGTGCTGAGCTGGGAGCTGCGCTCGGTCAACCATCGTTATCTGGAGGCCTCACTGCGCATGCCGGAAGAGCTGCGTGCGCTGGAGATGGTGGCGCGGGAGCGTATTTCGAAACGCCTTAATCGAGGCAAGGTCGATGGCTTTCTGCGTTTTCAGCCAGTGGAGGCGGCAGCGGCTGGCCTGCAGCTCAACCGTGAATTGATCGCCTCTGTGTTGCAGGCCAATGAAGCGGTGGAGGCGCTAATGGAGAATCCTGCGCGTACTCAGCCACTCGAAGTGTTGCGCTGGCCTGGGGTGTTGCAGGCCGCTGAAACCGATTTAAGCGAGCTTAAAAAAGAGACACTGGCACTGCTGGAGCGTGCCCTCGATGAGATGACCGAGACGCGTGAGCGCGAAGGTGCGGGAATGAAGGTGGTCATCGAGCAGCGCTGTGATGCGATGGCGGCCGAGGTGGTTAAGGTTCGTGCAGTGATGCCCGATATCCTCACTGCTCAACGTGAGAAGATTGTCGCGCGGGTGGCAGAACTACAGGTGGAGCTGGAGCCTGAGCGTCTCGCGCAGGAGGTCGCGATGATCACGCAGAAGAGTGATGTGGCGGAAGAGCTGGACCGGATTGAGGTACATCTGAATGAGGTACGGCGGGTGCTGGGCCAAAGTGAGCCGGTGGGGCGCCGCCTTGATTTCCTGATGCAGGAGCTTAATCGTGAATCCAATACGCTTGGTTCAAAATCGATCTCAACCGAAAGCACCTCGGTGGCGGTGGAGATGAAGGTGTTGATCGAACAGATGCGCGAACAGGTGCAAAATATCGAATAGATGACGCAAAATTGCGTGATCAGTGCTTTAAGGAGTGATTGTGTCAGGAATGCTTTATATTGTGGCCGCGCCATCCGGAGGGGGGAAAACCAGCCTTGTGAGTGCGCTGCTGGAGGCCGATAGTGGAATCAAACTGTCGATTTCATACACCACTCGTCCACCACGGCCGGGTGAGGTGGATGGGGTGAATTACCATTTTGTTGATGAGGCGCGCTTTCATCAGATGGTGGGTGAAGGGGCCTTCCTGGAATATGCTGAGGTGTTTGGCTGTTATTACGGCACCGCACAAGCGAGTGTGGAGTCGCAATTGAGTGATGAGACCGACGTGATTCTGGAGATCGACTGGCAGGGAGCGCAGCAGGTGCGCAAATTGATGCCGGAATGCCGCTCGATTTTTATCGTGCCGCCCTCCAGGGAAGAGCTGGAACGGCGTCTGCGTGGTCGCGGACAGGATAGCGATGAGGTGATTGCGCGCCGTACTTCAGAGGCGGTGGAAGAGATGTCTCACTACGGCGAGTTCGATTATCTGGTGGTGAATGATGATTTTGAGGTGGCCCTGAGCGGTCTGAAGGCGATTTTCCGTACTCGACGGCTGGAAACAGTGGTGCAGAGTCAGGTGTTGGCAGGGCAGTTGGCTCAGCTATTGAAATAAGTTGCTAACTTGAAGGGTGCGAAGTCGAGTCGAAATTGAACCGAAATTGAACCGAAATTGAACGGGGATATGCGAGGGATATGCGAATGCGTAAAATGGCGCTATACTTCGCGATTGTTCCCCCGATAGAAAATCAGAGTGTTAGGAGTATAAGATGGCGCGCGTAACCGTAGAAGACTGCTTGGAAAATGTAGATAACCGTTTTGAACTGGTACTGGTTGCCAGTAAGCGTGCGCGTCAACTGGCGAACGGTGGCGAAGCGCTACTGGAGTGGGAAAATGATAAGCCTACCGTCGTCGCACTGCGTGAAATTGCGGAAGGCCACATCAACGCCTCTATCTTAATTGATAAGCCTGTTAGCATTATTGATGAAGATGCGCTGCTGGAAGATCAGGAAGCTGCGTCATCAGAAGCGAAAGGTGATTGGTCTACAACCACGAGCTAAACCTTGAGCGACTCTGCTCCGGCTGAATTTCCCGAGATTATACTTCCCAGTGAAGCGCGTGCGGATGACGCGTACGAGGTGTTGCGCCTCGCACTGGGTGATTATCTCGATGAGGGGCAGTTAGCCAATATCTATCACGCCTATCTTTTTGGCGCAAAGGCCCATCAGGGGCAGATGCGTAAGTCTGGCGAACCTTATATTACCCACCCTTTAGCGGTCGCCACTATCCTGGCAGAGATGCGGCTGGATGCAGACAGTATCGCCGCTGCGATTTTGCATGATGTGATTGAAGACACCCCCACTGGAAAAGAGGAAGTCGCCGAACTTTTTGGTGAAGATGTGGCGCAACTGGTGGACGGTGTCAGCAAGCTGACCCAGATTGAGTTTGAGAGCAGGGTCGAAGCGCAGGCAGAAAACTTTCGCAAGATGCTGCTGGCGATGGTGCAGGATATCCGCGTCATCATTATCAAACTGGCTGACCGGCTACATAATATGCGCACCCTGGGTGCGATGCGCAGTGACAAACGTCGCCGTATTGCGCGCGAAACACTCGATATTTACGCCCCGATCGCCAATCGACTGGGGATGAATGGAATGCGCACCGAGTTACAGGAACTCGGTTTTGCTGAATACTTTCCAATGCGTCACCGCGTGATTACTGAATCGGTACGCAAGGCGCGTGGCAATCGAAAAGAGATCGTCAGCAAGGTACAAGATGCGATTGAAGAGCGTCTTAAGGAAGATGAGCTGAATGGGGTGGTTGATGGGCGTGAAAAGCTGCTCTATAGCATTTACCTCAAGATGCAGAATAAGCATTTGTCATTTTCTGAGGTGTTTGATGTTTACGCCTTCCGCATCATTGTTGATTCGGTGGATAGCTGCTACCGCGTGCTGGGTGCGGTGCACAATCTTTATAAGCCGCTGCCGGGTAAATTCAAAGACTATATTGCGATCCCTAAGGCGAACGGCTACCAATCGCTACATACCATTTTGTTTGGCCCTTACGGGGTGCCGATTGAGGTACAGATTCGGACGCGGGATATGGATCGTCTTGCGGAGGCTGGCGTTGCCGCTCACTGGCTTTATAAGCAAAGCGATGAGCAAGGCAGCTTTGCCGAAGGGCGTTCGCATCGCCGGGTGCGTGAATGGATGCATAGCCTGTTAGAGATGCAGAAGAGTTCGGGTGATTCGCTGGAATTTCTTGAAAACGTTAAGATCGATCTGTTTCCTGAAGAGGTTTACGTTTTTAGCCCGAAAGGAATGATTATGGAGCTGCAGCGCGGCGCGACCGCGGTGGATTTTGCCTATGCCGTGCATACCGATGTGGGGAACCGCTGTGTGGCGGCGAAAATCGACCGTCGCCTGGCACCGCTGAGTACGCCGCTGATGAACGGGCAGACGGTACGCATTATCACGGCACCCGCCGCACAGCCGAATCCAACCTGGCTCAACTTTGTGGTGACGGGTAAGGCGCGTACTAACATTCGCCACTACCTGAAACACCTGCAGCGCGATGAGTCGGTTGAGTTGGGGCGTCGTATGCTGGAACAGGCGTTAAAAGGCTATTCACTATCGCTTAATGAGTTGTCGCCGGGTTATCTGCAGACGATTGTCGATGAGTTTCGTTGTGAGAATTTGGATGGGGTGTTTGAAGATATTGGACTGGGTAATCGTCCTGCACCACTGGTGGCACGACGCATTGCCGAGGCGCCGATCTTCAAAGGTGATTCGAAGACACGTTCACAAACATTGAAGCACGCCTTTAGTCGCTACATGCCGGCCTGGTTGGGTGGTAATAAAATGCGCCCACTGGCGATTTCCGGTACCGAGGGAATGGTAGTGACGTTTGCGCGCTGTTGTCATCCTATTCCGGGGGACTCGATTCAGGGCTTTGTCTCCGCTGGACGCGGTATTGTGGTACATACAGAGTCCTGTAAAAATGTCGCTGACTTCCGCAATAGCCCAGAAAAATGGGTCGCTGTGCGCTGGGAGGCACACACCGAAGGTGAATTTCCGGTTGATATTCGGATCGATGTCATCAACCGCCGCGGTGTGTTGGCGACGATTGCCTCTGCGATTGCCGAGATGGATGCGAATATTAATAATGTGGCGATTGATGGCCGCGATGGTAAATACAGTGCGCTAACCTTTTCGATCTCGGTGCAGGGGCGTGTTCATCTGGCGCGCGTGATGCGGCATGTGAAGGCGATTGAGATGGTGTCGCGCATTACGCGTATTAAAGGTTGATGATTTTAGAGGAGAGAGAATAATGGCGCGCGAGATTATTAGTACAGAGCAGGCCCCGAGTGCAATCGGCACCTATTCACAGGCGGTAAAGGTGGGTGATGCGGTTTATCTTTCTGGGCAGATTCCGCTGCTACCAGAGACGATGGAGATGGTTGAAGGCGATACTGAAGCGCAAATCGTACGCGTCTTTGAGAACCTGCGTGCGGTGGCGCAGGCAGCGGGTGGTGATATGGCGGATATCGTTAAGCTCAATATTTTTCTCACCGACCTTGGTTGCTTTGCGACAGTGAATGAGGTGATGGCACGCTATTTTGCAGCGCCATTTCCTGCGCGCGCAGCCGTCCAGGTGGCCGCGTTGCCGCGTGGTGCCGAAGTGGAGATGGATGCGGTGATGCACCTCGGTGCTCGCGGCTGATAGTGGTTCCCTCTGCGTGGCTCTTTTGGCTGCGTTGGTATGACCGCCAATGAACGATTCACGATGAAAAAGGCAGCGCAAACGAAAGTGTCTGCCAATAGCCTGTCGGCATCGATTCGATACCTGAAAGGAGTGGGGCCGCAAACGGCTGAAAAGCTGGCGCGGCTCGGTATCCAGCAGGTGTGGGATCTCTTTTTTCACCTGCCATTGCGTTATCAGGATCGTACCCAAATTGTGCCGATGGGTGCATTGGTGGCGGGGGAAGAAGTGCTGGTGCAGGGCGAGGTGCAGGCCTCCGATGTGCGCTTTGGCCGTCGCCGTATGTTATTGACGCGTATCAGTGATGGCACCGGTTCACTCACCCTGCGTTTTTTTCACTTCACTGCTCGTCAGCAGTCGGGCCTTAAGCCGGGTGTCTGGCTGCGCTGTTACGGTGAAGTGCGCGGTGGTCAGGCGTCGCTGGAACTAGCGCACCCTGAGTATCATGAAATTGAACCGCATCAAGCGCTGCCAGAGGATGCCTGCCTGACACCGATCTATCCCACGACAGAAGGGGTGCGGCAAGCGAGTATGCGGGCGTTGACCGATCAGGCCTTATTACGACTGGTTTCGGATGATGACAGCTCAGATGCAATTGCGGATGCAAACAAGGATCTACTGCAGGAGCTGTTACCGGAAGCAGTGTTGACAGAGCTGGGGATGTTGCCGCTGGCGGAAGCGATTCGCTATGTGCATCGGCCGCCGGTTGATGCGTCGCAATATGATCTTGCCGAAGGGCGTCATCCGGCGCAGCAGCGTCTCGCCTTCGAAGAGTTGCTGGCGCAGCAGTTGAGTATGCAGCAGTTGCGCGAAAAGAGTCGCGCTCAGCGTGCGCCGCGTTTTGAGGTGGCGGGTAATCTGCGCCAACAGCTACTGGATCAATTATCGTTTAAATTGACCGCCGCACAGCAACGGGTGGTCGATGAGGTGGTGCGTGACATGCGCCAGTCCCACCCGATGCAGCGCCTGGTGCAGGGCGATGTCGGTTGTGGCAAAACCGTGGTGGCGGCTTTGGCGGTGTTGCAGGCGGTGGAAGCGGGCTATCAGGCGGTGGTGATGGCACCGACTGAATTGCTGGCGGAACAGCATCGGCAGAATTTTGCGCAGTGGTTGCAGCCACTGGATATTGAGATGGAATGGCTCTCGGGAAAGTCGAAGGGCAAGGTGCGCACGGCAGCACTAGCGCGGATTTGCAGCGGCGAGGCGCAGGTGGTGGTGGGCACGCACGCATTGTTTCAGGAAGAGGTTGTCTTTTCAAAGTTGGGGTTTGTGGTGGTCGATGAGCAGCACCGTTTTGGTGTCCATCAGCGCCTGGCGCTGCGTGAAAAGGGGCGCCAGCAAAATAGTTTTCCGCACCAGTTGATCATGACGGCGACGCCGATCCCGCGCACCCTGGCGATGACCGCCTACGCTGACCTCGACAGCTCGGTGATTGATGAGCTGCCGCCGGGGCGCAAACCGGTTGAGACGGTGGTGTTGCAAGACGGGCGGCGCGATGAGGTGGTGCAGCGGGTGCATCAGGCGTGTCGTAGTGGCTGTCAGGCCTACTGGGTCTGTACGCTGATCGAAGAGTCGGAGACGCTGCAGTGTCAGGCGGCGGAAGATACCGTGCTGCAGCTGGTCGAGGCCTTGCCGGATTTGCGCGTAGCACTAGTGCACGGACGTCTGAAGGCGCAGGAAAAGGCGGATGTGATGGCGGCCTTTAAGGCGGGTGAGATTGACCTGCTGGTCGCCACAACGGTGATTGAGGTGGGGGTCGATGTGCCCAATGCGAGCCTGATGGTGATTGAAAATGCCGAGAGACTAGGACTGGCGCAATTGCATCAGTTGCGTGGGCGGGTGGGGCGCGGCAGCGAAAAAAGTAACTGCGTTTTGATGTATCATGCGCCCCTGTCGCAGCAGGGCAAGGCGCGGCTGGCGGCGATGCGCGAGACCAATGACGGCTTTGAAATTGCGCGACGAGACCTCGCACTGCGCGGGCCGGGTGAAATCCTTGGTACGCGTCAAACCGGTGAATTACAGTTTCGCATCGCCGATATTGTGCGTGATCAGGCGATGATCCCCGAGGTTAACCGCATTGCAGCGCTGCTAATGCAGCAATATCCGCAGCGGGTGTTGCCGATCATTCGGCGTTGGTTGGGGGATGCCGCGCGTTATGGCGATGTATGACGTGCGATTAATTTGATTTAATTTAACCTGGAAATTTCATAGAATTATGCCAAATCTCACAGGCCTGTCGATTTTGAATAGCAGGATGGGCGACATTGAAAGTTAAGCGGCAGGGTGTTTGGCAAGAGCCGGTATGGCGTCCTGCGGATAATGTGCTGCGTGCCAGGCTGCCGAAGCGGCTGTTGCCGTGGCTGTATGATCGCGGCTCACTGACGTTACGCCTGCAGCAGGCGAGTGGCGGCGATTTCAGTGTGCGAGTGTTGTCACAGGGATGGCAGCGGCCGTTGCTCAATGAGCGCCTGGCACTGGCAATGGGGCATCATGAATATGGCATGGTGCGCCAGGTGCAGCTGATTTGTAAGGGGCAGCCGTGGGTCTATGCGCGCAGTGTGATTCCAGCGCGCACCATGAGCGGCGCAGGTCGGCAGTTAGCGATGTTGGGAAATCGCCCGTTAGGCGCTTTTTTGTTTGCCAATAACGGCGTGGTGCGTGAGCCGATGGAGATCGCCTGCGTGCATCCCGATGAGATGATCTATAATGACGCGACGGCCGGTTTAGAGCTTGAGCAGCAGAAGATTTGGGGGCGGCGCTCCGTATTTCGTTTTGAGCAGAAGCCATTGTTGGTGAGTGAGTTCTTTTTGCCGTCTATTCCGGCGCGATAATTTTTAGACAGGGGTTGAGGATTTTAACGGTGCTGGTTGCTGCAAACATAGTCGGGTCACTGTTTTGATGGCGCGTCTGCAACAATATTGGGTGTTGATGCGCTTTGATAAGCCGGTCGGTACCTTTTTGTTGCTGTGGCCAACGCTGTGGGCGCTGTGGATTGCGGCGGGAGGAGTACCGGACGCCGATGTATTGATCGTCTTTGTGGCGGGCGTGGTGTTGATGCGCGCGGCAGGCTGCGTGATTAATGACTATGCCGACCGCGATATCGACTCGAAGGTACGCCGCACCCGAGATCGCCCTATCACCTCTGGAAAGATCGCCCCTAAATCGGCGTTGGTGTTATTTGTAGCGCTCTGTCTGACGGCCTTTGGATTGGTGCTGACGATGAATACGCTGACGATTATGCTGTCGTTTGTCGCGGTGTTGTTGGCGGGTGTGTATCCTTTTATGAAGCGTTACACCTATCTGCCGCAGATTTTTCTCGGTGCTGCGTTTGGCTGGGCGGTGCCGATGGTGTTTGCGGCGCAGACCGGCTCGATACCGAATGAGGCGTGGCTGCTGTTTATTGCGACGGTGTTGTGGGCGACGGCCTATGACACGATGTATGCGATGGTTGATCGGGATGATGATTTGCGGATTGGGGTAAAATCGACTGCTATCCTGTTTGGTGATGGTGATCGCGCTATTATCGGCATAATACAGGCGCTTTTTTTTGTGGTGTTGCTGATTGTTGGCCAGCAGCTGGGCTTAGGGCTGTTTTTTTACGGCGGTTTAGTGCTGGCGGGATTACTGGCCTGTTATCAGCAATACCTGTTGCGAGACCGGGATATTCTGCTCTGTTTTCGCGCCTTCCTGAATAATAATACTTTTGGTGCGGTGATCTTTATTGGCATCGCACTGCATTATGCAGTACCACTGAATGGTTAGTGGTCGCTGTTTTTTTGAATCGAACTAAATAGAAGTTTAATCGTATGTTGCTCTCATCTGTTGCTGTTGTTGCTGGATTTATCTTGCTGGTGTGGGGGGCTGACCGTTTTGTGTTGGGGGCCTCGGCCACGGCGCGTAATTTTGGTATTTCGCCACTCATCGTCGGTTTGACCATTGTGGGTTTTGGTACTTCTGCGCCGGAGATGCTGGTGTCGGGGATGGCCGCTTATCAGGGCAGTCCGGGGATTTCGATCGGTAATGCGCTGGGTTCCAATATCACTAATATTGCGCTGGTGCTGGGTGTGACCGCGTTGATTGTGCCGCTTACTGTGCATTCTGGGATTATCAAGCGAGAGCTGCCGATCTTATTGCTGGTGATGGTGCTGGCACTGCTGTTAATGGTTGATGGCAATCTTGGTCAGGGTGACGGTCTATTTCTATTGTTAGGCATGTTCCTGATGATTTTCTGGGTGGTGCGACTGGGTCTGAAAGAGCGTGATAGTGGAGACTTGATGTCAAGTGAGTTTGACGCTGAGATCCCTGAAGGGATGCCCACCCCCAAAGCAATTATCTGGCTGGTGGTTGGCATGCTTGTGCTGTTTGCCAGTTCTCATATTCTGGTGTGGGGCGCGGTTAATATTGCGCAGGCCTTTGGCGTGAGTGATCTTGTGATTGGCTTAACGATTATCGCGGTCGGTACCAGTTTGCCTGAGTTGGCTGCAACGATAATGAGTGCGCTGAAAAAGGAACACGAGCTTGCGATCGGCAACATCATCGGCTCGAATATGTTTAATATCCTTGGCGTGATGGCGTTGCCGGGGCTGATTTATCCATCTGTGGTGCCTGAGGGCGTATTATCTCGCGATTATCCGATGATGATCGGTCTGACGATAGCGTTCTTTTTAATGGCCTATGGTTTTCGCGGTAAAGATGGCAAGATCAACCGTGTTGAAGGTGGTTTGTTGTTGTCCGCTTATTGTGGCTACATGTATTGGCTTTATCTCTCCGCCGTTCAATAGCGAGCAGGCGTGAGAAGGAGATGTCGGTGATGAAATTTAGAGTGGCTAATGTGAAGTGTGATGGCTGTGCTGCGAATATTCGTGAAGGGCTGGCAAAGATTGATGGTGTGTCACAGGTCTCAGTCGATGTTGCGAGTGGTGAGGTTGAGGTGCTGGGTGATGCCCTTGTTGAGGATGTGCTGATTGCCAGGCTGGATTCGCTCGGTTATCCGCAGGTGAATAGTTAGCCCGGCGTGATGACAGTGTTATGCTGAACAATCTGGTTTGTGCTGGTGAGGTCCTTCATTGAACATGCGACGTTGGGTTGCGTTGTTGTTAATCGTGGTAGCGGCGTTGAGTTGGTGGTTACAGCGTAGTGCTGAACCCGGTTCGCAGCAAGTCTTTGAGCAAATGCTGCATGAGCCTGATTACTATATGGATGAGTTTGAATTAACATCGTTGAATCTGGACGGTAAACCTGCGCATAAACTCTATGCTGATAATATGAAGCATTATTCTCATGATGATAGCGCCACGCTTGAGCGGCCTCATCTTATGGTGTTTCGTAATGAGGATGAGTTCTGGGATATTCGTGCCGAATCGGGCCAGGTTTTGGATGGTGGTGAATTAGTATTGCTAGAAGGCGAGGTGATTATTTTACGCATTACCTCGACGGATGCAGAGGCGCTGCAGGTCTATACCTCCGACTTAACGGTGCGCCCGCATGCTAAATATGTGGAGACCGCTGCAGCAGTCAAGATTAATGATGATCGCGGGGTAACGACGGCAATTGGTATGAGGGCTGACCTTGGTCAGCGTCGAGTCACGCTATTATCAGACGTTCGGGGGATTTATGAACCGCAAAGCCATTAGCCTTTTGCTAGCGTTGGCGATGTTATTGCCGGGCACTGCCTTGGCATTAACCAGTGATCGAGAGCAGCCGATTCAAATCGAAGCGGATAGTATGGAAATTGATGAGGGCAAGGGAACGAGTATCTACCAGGGTCGCGTCAGTTATGTGCAGGGGACGGTGAAGATGACGGCGGATAAGGTCACCATTTATAGCGTTGATGGTGAGTTTCAGCGCTTTTCCGCAGAGGGTGAGCGGGTCAGTTATCAGCAGCAGCTTGATGATGATAAGGGTGAGCTAAAGGCGAAGGCGCGTTTGATTGACTATCAGGCAGATCAGGGGCATATCCTGTTGAAGGGCAATGCCCATGTAACACGTGGAGAAGATGAATTCTCGGGAAGTCATATTGAATATGACGCGAATAAAGATATCGTCAAGGCGCGCAAAGCTTCCGACGGTGGTGAGCGGGTGCAGGTGGTGATTCAACCGCGTGAAAAAGATAAGGCCAAGTAAATTGAAAAGAAAGATCGGTAAGCGTTGCTGATGCATGCATTAATCGCATCGAATCTTGCGAAGCGTTATAAGTCTCGTGAAGTGGTCAAAGATGTCTCGCTGGAGGTCAATAGTGGTGAGGTGATCGGGCTGTTGGGACCCAATGGCGCCGGCAAAACGACCTGTTTTTATATGATTGTCGGTCTGGTGGCGAGTGACAAAGGTAGTATTGTGCTCGATGATCAGGATATGGCGAGCTATCCCATGCATGTGCGTGCCAGGATGGGGGTGGGGTATCTGCCTCAGGAGGCGTCAATTTTCCGAAAATTGACGGTAGCACAAAATATTCTGGCGATATTAGAGATGCGGGGCGATTTGAATCGTGCGCAGCAATTGGCGCAGCTGGATGAGTTATTGGGTGAACTTCATATCACGCATCTGCGTGACAACCTGGGAATGAGTCTGTCGGGTGGCGAACGACGGCGGGTAGAAATTGCGCGAACATTGGCGACTAGTCCTCGTTTTATCCTGTTAGATGAGCCGTTTGCAGGGGTCGACCCGATCTCTGTGATTGATATCCAGCGCATTATTCGCTTTTTGACAGATAAGGGAATTGGCGTGCTGATTACGGATCATAATGTCAGAGAGACGTTAGGGATCTGTGGTCGCGCATATATTATGAGCGAGGGTGTGGTGCTGGCAGAAGGCCCGCCTGACGCGATCTTAGAGAATAAACAAGTGCGAGATGTTTACCTCGGACAGGATTTTCGACTCTAATTTTATGATTTGCACTGAAAAAAGGTGCTAATTACGATAAAATGATGGCTGATAAGTTAAGCAACAAAATGGCGCCGAATTAGGACGGCGATATATGAAGCAATCCCTACAGCTCCGGCTTGGACAACAGTTAACGATGACGCCGCAGCTGCAGCAGGCGATTCGCTTGTTACAGTTGTCGACCCTTGATCTCCAGGCGGAGATTCAGGAAGCGCTTGAGTCGAATCCTATGCTGGAGTTAACAGAAGAAAGTGGCGATGATTCTGCTAATAAAGAGTCTAGCGGTGATTCAAATGATATTTCCTCCGATGGTTCGATTGATGAGATCAGCACTGTGGATGCCGGCATCGCGGGTGATGGTGATGTTGTTTCGCAACTTTCCGATGCGGTGCCGGATGAATTGCCGGTTGATAGTTCATGGGAAGATACCTACGACAGCGTGATGCCGCAGACCTCGTCCGCTGCGATGCCTGAGAATAGTGATTATGAGAGCCAGGACGAATCATCTGAAACGCTTCAGGAGCACCTCTTGTGGCAAATGCGATTAACCAACTTTACTGACAAAGATCTTGAAATCGCTGAGGCGATCATTGATGGAATTGATGAGCAGGGTTACCTCACCTGTTCGTTAGACGAAATTTTTTCTGGGTTGCGTGAAGAGTTAGAGACTGAGCTTGATGAGGTCGAAGCGGTGCTGCACCGCATTCACAATTTTGATCCGATTGGTGTGGGCTGCCGGGATCTACAGGAGTGCATGCAGGTTCAACTGCAACATCTCAGTCCTGAAACACCATGGCTGCAAGAAGCACGCAAACTCATCACCGAACACCTCAAATTGTTGGGTTCGCGTGATTACACGCAGATCATGCGGCGCATGAAATGTACCCAGGAAGAGTTAAAAGAGATGATGGCGCTGGTGCAGACGTTAAACCCGCGTCCTGGTGCATTGATTTCACCCAAGCATGCTGAATATGTGGTGCCAGATGTGATTGTTAGAAAAGATAACGGCGCATGGAAGGTTGAGTTAAATGGTGAGGCGCTGCCCAAGGTGCGTGTTAATAACGGTTATGCGGGGTTGGTTAAACGCGCGGATAATAGTTCTGATAACACCTATCTAAAAAATCATTTGCAGGAGGCGAAGTGGTTTATTAAAAGCCTGCAAAGTCGCAATGAAACGTTGTTAAAAGTAGCGACCTGCATCGTTGAGCGTCAGCGCGGTTTTCTTGAGCATGGCGAAGAGGCGATGAAGGCGTTGGTATTGCACGACGTTGCCGAAGTGGTTGAGATGCATGAGTCAACGATTTCTCGTGTTACCACTCAAAAGTATATGCATACCCCGCGCGGAATTTTCGAGTTGAAGTATTTCTTTTCCAGTCATGTGGGTACAGCGAGTGGCGGGGAATGTTCTGCGACTGCAATACGAGCATTAATTAAAAAACTGGTGGCGGCTGAAAATCCAGCGAAGCCATTAAGCGATAGTAAAATTTCACAGATTCTTGAGGAACAGGGGATTAATGTTGCTCGTCGCACGATTGCAAAATATCGTGAGTCAATATCGATCCTTTCATCAAGTGAGCGTAAACGTTTGACATAACATTGAGGTATTAAAATGCAAATAAATCTGACAGGTCACCACATTGATATCACCCCAGCACTACGTAACTATGTGAACGAAAAGCTGGACAAGCTTGCGCGCCATTTTGACGGTGTTGGTAATGTTCATGTTGTACTGGCGGTCGAAAAAATGGTGCAAAAAGCCGAAGCCAAGGTGCATGTTAGCGGTGCAGATCTGTTTGCAGATGCTGAAAATGAAAACATGTATGCGGCGATTGATGCGTTGGCAGATAAGCTTGATCGCCAGGTGATTAAGCATAAAGAAAAACGTAAAGATCACCGTGGCCGCAATAAAGGTTTTCCAGTTCAGGAAGAAGCGCTTGATTCTGTGCAAGATGCTATCGAGCCAGATTAATCCTTAGCTTTAAATTTGTGTTTGGAAATTATTAAACATGCAAATAGAAGAATTTTTTCTGCCTGAGAGCGTGGTCGCTCAACGGAAGATTGGCAGTAAAAAACGTGCGCTTGAGCAGCTCAGTGAGCTGCTCGTACTTGCTTCACCTGGTCCGACTCAGATAGAAGTGTTCGAAGCATTGGTCGGCCGTGAGCGTCTGGGAAGTACTGGTCTGGGGCATGGCGCGGCGATACCACATGGCCGCCTTAAAGCGGTTGATAAGCCTGTTTGTGCTTTTTTGCAGTTGCAGAAAGGGATCGACTTTGATGCGGTGGATAATCAGCCGGTCGATCTGATCTGCGCATTATTAGTGCCGGAAGAGGCAACGAGTGATCACCTCGAATTACTGTCGATGCTGGCTGAGATTTTTGGCGATGAACAGTTCTGTATGCAGCTGCGCGCGGCGACGAGCAGTGAGGCCTTGTATCAGTTACTGATGCAGTGGCAGTCAAATTATAGTTCGGGTCAGCAAGCGCGGCCCTGCGCCTAGTTTCGATGGCTAAATCACTGACTGTCAATCAGCTGTTTGAGAGTCATGCTGATAAACTGGCATTAGAGTGGGTCGCTGGTCAGGCTGGTGGTGTACGTGATATCCAGTTTTCACTCGATGTAGTGGATGAGTATGGTTATGCTGAGATGCCAATGGTAGGGCATCTTAACTTAGTTCAGCCGAATCGAATTCAGGTGATGGGAGAAACTGAATTGCGATACCTGGCGTCGCTGGGTAAAAACTCATATCACGATACACTCAGTAAATTATTTGAAGAGGAACCGGCCTTTATAGTGATGAGCGATGGCGCTGTGGCCACGCCTGATCTGCAGCAACGTGCCGAGCAAACCTCTATTTCTCTACTCTCATCGCAACTCAGAAGCGATAAGTTAATTGATCATCTCAGTTACTATTTGACCGGCTTGCTGGCCGACACGAAAACACTGCACGGCGTTTTTATGGAGGTTCGCGGGCTTGGTGTCTTACTGACCGGTGAAAGCGGGGTGGGTAAGAGTGAGCTGGCACTGGAGCTTCTGACGCGAGGGCACAGACTGATTGCCGATGATGCCCCTGAGTTTTCTCGGGTTGCGCCGGATACCATCAGAGGCGTTTGCCCTGAGTTATTGCAGGGTTTTCTGGAGGTGCGTGGGTTGGGCGTGCTGAATGTACGTGCGATGTATGGTGATAGCGCGATTAAAAAAGATAAAAATCTACGCCTGATTATTCACCTCAAGCCGATCGATGATGAGGATGTTCGCAATATCGATCGGCTGGCAGGCAGTCAGCAGGATGAAATGGTGTTGGAAGTTGGGGTACCATGTGTCACTCTGCCGGTTGCGCCGGGGCGAGATCTGGCATTATTGATAGAGGCCGCGGTACGCAATCATATCCTGCGTTTGGGTGGATATGATGCCGCACAGGACTTTATTGAACGACAAAGTCGCTTGTTAATCAGAGGTGAATTATGAGGTTGTTGGTGCTAAGTGGGTTATCTGGTGCGGGAAAAAGTATCGCACTGCAAGCACTGGAGGACCTCGGTTTTTATTGTGTCGATAATTTACCGATCGGTTTATTGCCCGGCTTTGTGGCGCAGATGAAAGTGATGTCGGGCAAGCGTGATGTCAATGATATTGCGGTTGGGATTGATGCACGTAATATGATTGATGACCTGCAGGACTTCCGAGTGATCCTTGATAACATTAAGGAGCAGGGGATGGATTGTGAGGTGATTTTTATCGTGGCAAACGACAATGCGCTGATCAAACGTTTTAGTGAGACGCGCCGGAAACACCCGCTGACAAATGACAATGTCCCTCTGGTTGAAGCGATCGCAGCCGAACGGAATTTGTTGAATCCAATTGCAGACTGTTCGGATCTTCATATCGACACCAGTCAGACCAATGTGCATCAATTGCGAGACCTGGTTCGTGACCGTGTAGGGCGTGATGCCAGTTCGGTATTGTCGCTGCAATTTTTATCTTTCGGTTTTAAGCATGGTCATCCCATCGATGCGGACTTTGTTTTTGATGTACGTTGTTTGCCAAATCCTCATTGGGACCCGGCCTTGCGCCTGCAAACCGGGCGTGATGATGATGTTATAAAATTCCTTGAGCAACAGTCGATCGTGAAAGAGATGCTGGCAGATATCACGACATTTATTGAGCGCTGGGTGCCTAACTTTGAAGCGGATAATCGTAGCTATCTAACGGTGGCGATTGGTTGCACCGGTGGACAACACCGTTCTGTGTATACGGCAGAGACACTTGGCGCGCATTTCAAAAAAGAGCGTGAGCGTGTGTTGATTCGCCACCGTGAAATTATATGAGCGTAGCACTATTGATCGTGACTCATGGCGAGGTGGGGCAGGCACTGCTTGACTCGGCATATGCCATGCTCGGTGGCACAGTGTTAAAGGTTGGAGTGGTGGCGGTTTCAAATAACAGTGATCCTGATGAGGTGGCCAGTGAGGTTGCGCTTGGGATATCGCGCCTAAATCAGGGAAACGGAGTGCTATTGCTCACTGATATTTATGGTGCAACGCCGAGTAATGTTGCAATGCGATTCCAGAATGATGAGGCGAAAGTGATGGTGGCATCAGGGATTAATCTGCCGATGCTGCTGCGCGTGCTTAATTACCCTGATTTAAGCATCGATCAGCTGCTTGAGAAGGCGCTGAGTGGCGGTCGTGATGGCATTTTCCGCTGCCGACGCGAGGAGCTGTAGCGAGCATGGTGTGTGTCGAGGTCAGTATTGTTAACAAGCTGGGTTTGCATGCGAGGGCAGCAGCCAAATTTGTCACGCTGGCCTCCAGTTTCGATAGCGAAATAAAGGTCGCGCGTGGCAGTCGTTGTGTTAATGGCAAAAGCATTATGGGGGTGATGATGCTGGCGGCGGGCAAAGGAATGCAGATTGAAGTGACTGCTGATGGAGGTGATGAGGTGGTGGCGATTACACAGTTGGAACAGTTAGTGGCGCAACGCTTTGGTGAAGAAGAGTAGCGTATTTGACCCCCTTTCTTTGTGGCAGCCGCGATTGAGAAAATAGTGACCACCGAATAATCTGGAGTCTCTTTTTTATGGCCTTAATACTGAGTGGTGCGGGGGTTTCAAGGGGCGTTGCGATCGGGCCATGCCTGGTGATTCGTAGCGATGAGCTGGAGGTGCTGGAGTACGTCGTTCCCCGTGCATTAGTGGATGATGAAGTGGCTCGTTTTGAGTCGGCCATCAAAAAATCACAGCAGCAGCTTAACCAGTTACGACAGCAGATTCCTGCTGACACCAGGCCAGAGATTAGGGCCTTTATCGATACCCACCTGTTAATGATTGAAGACGAGGCGTTATGCCGTGCACCAATCAGCCTGATCCGGCAGCAACAATGTAATGCTGAGTGGGCCTTGAAGCTGCAACGCGATGCGTTGGTAGCCGTTTTTGATGAGATGGATGACGCTTACCTTAAAACGCGTCGTGACGATGTTGATCACGTTGTAAAGCGTGTCCAACGGATTCTGTTGAGTCATCAGGAACAGGCAGATGATGCTGTTTTTCAGCGGGCCAAAGGGTGCATCGTTGTCGCTGATGAGCTATCACCCGCGGATATGTTGTTGATGTATCAGCGTGGTGTCGCTGGCTTTATTACTGAAGATGGCGCGCCCAATTCACATACGGCTATTTTGGCGCGTAGCCTTGGTGTGCCTGCCGTGGTTGGGGTTCGTCATGCCTGTCGATACCTGCTGCAAAATGAGCAGTTAGTGGTGGACAGTCGTTATGGTGCTGCGATTGCCTCACCTGATGATAGCGCGCTGGAATTTTATCAGCACTGTATTGAGCATGATCAGTCACGAATTGTTGCATTGCGGCAACTCAAAGGGTTACCAGCAGTCACGCAGGATGGTTGCACGGTTCATTTAATGATGAATCTTGAGTTGGTCGAAGAGATTGAACTGAGTAAGAAATGCGATGCTGATGGTATTGGGCTGTTTCGTACCGAGATGCTTTTTATGAACCGGACTGAGTTACCCGATGAGGAAGAGCAGTACCAGGTCTATGCAACATTGATGCGCGCCTTTAAAGGGCGGCCGGTGACCATCCGTACCCTTGATGTGGGTGCCGACAAGCATCTCAATATTAATCCACTGAACGATTATTTTGGATCAAATCCTGCGCTTGGCTTGCGTGCAATTCGTCTCTCCCTTAAAGAGCCGCAACTGTTTTTCCCGCAACTACGCGCGATTCTGAGAGCGTCGGCGCTGGGTGATCTGCGCATGATGGTGCCGATGCTGTCGAGCATGCGGGAGGTTCAGCAGCTTCACCATCTTATTAAACTGTGCAAGGCGGTATTGCAGGAAAAAGGTCAGCGATTTGATGCTGCGATGAAGGTTGGGGCGATGATTGAAGTGCCCGCCGCGGCTATTGCGGCGAACGCCTTTGCCAGACAGTTTGATTTTTTATCGATCGGTACGAATGATTTAATTCAGTATACGCTTGCCACCGATCGAATGGATGTCGCGGTTGGGCATCTTTATGACCCACTGCATCCTGCCGTCCTGCGTTTAATTCAGATGACCATCGACGCGGGCAAGCAGCATGGCACGCCGGTATCGATGTGTGGTGAGATGGCGGGGGATGTTCGTTATACCCGTTTGCTACTGGGCATGGGCTTACGAGAATTCAGTATGTCTTCATCGATGTTACTGGAGGTGAAAGGAGTCGTTAATGATAGCAATGCATCACGCCTCTCTAAACAGGTTGGTGTTCTGCTTGAACTTGATGAGCCAGAAGAGATTGCGACTGCTGTTACCAGGCTTGGGTAGCGCTAACGAATCGCTATTCAGAATCGCTGTGTTTATAGGTATAAGCAGGGCGTGATGCTTCTTTAACAATAAAAAGTTTTCCATTCCAGAGCGCTTTTCCTTACACTGTTTAAGTGGTGAATGAACGGAGTAGGGTGATGTCCAATACATATGAGCGTGAGAAACGTCAGCAACGGCTAGAGCTCTTTAGCCGTGCGCTGGAGCACGACACATTGGCGAATGTGCGTGACATGCTTAATAACCTGCACCCTGCTGAAGTGGCCCATCTTTTAGAGTCGCTTCCTCATCAGGATCGTTTGTTGTTATGGGATCTGCTCGATACTGATATCAGTGGTGACGTGTTGACGCACGTGAATGATGATCTGCGTGCGTCACTGATGGGTGAGATGGATACCGACGAGCTGGTCGCGGCTGCGGAAGGGATGGAGACCGATGATCTTGCCGATATCCTGTTAGATCTACCCGCTGCGGTGATTGATGAAGTATTGCAGGCGATGGATGAGCAAAATCGCCACCGTCTGCAATCGGTCATGTCGTACCCTGAAGATACTGCGGGTGGCTTGATGAATGTCGATGCCATCACCGTGCGCCCAGATGTCACGCTTGATGTGGTGCTGCGTTACCTGCGCCTGCGCGGTGAAATACCCGAGACGACTGATACCCTGTTTGTAGTCGATCGTGATGATCGTTATCTCGGCCAGCTACCGTTAACGGTGCTGTTAACTCAGTTGCCGATAAAGATGGTGCGTGACGTGATGCTGTCAGAAGGTGAAAGCGTTCTTGTGACAACGGCGGCGTCTGAGGTCGCGGGCCTGTTTGAACATCGCGATCTGGTATCGACACCGGTACTCAATGAAGAGCATCGTCTGCTCGGACGTATCACCATTGATGACGTGGTCGATGTGATTCGTGATGAGGCAGAGCATTCGATAATGAGCATGGCGGGTCTTGATGAAGAGAGCGATATGTTTGCCCCTGCGACTGTGAGTGCGCGTCAGCGCGGTGTGTGGCTGGGGCTTAATCTTGCGACAGCGCTGCTGGCGTCATGGGTGATCGGCCTGTTTGATGCGACGATTGAACAGGTAGTGGCGCTGGCGGTGTTGATGCCGATTGTCGCCAGTATGGGCGGCATTGCCGGAAGCCAGACCTTAACGTTGGTGATTCGTGGTATCGCGCTGGGGCAGATTGGCCGTGCCAATGCGCGCAAACTATTAATGAAAGAGATCACCATTGGCCTGTTAAATGGCGCGCTATGGGCCCTGGTGGTGGCAGGGGTTACCATCCTGTGGTTTGGTAATTACCAGATCGGCTGGATCATTGGCGCGGCGATTATTGTCAACCTGTTCGTCGCAGCCGTTGCGGGGGCCTGTATCCCGCTATTCCTTAAAAAGATGGGCGCGGATCCGGCATTGGGCGGCGGCGTGATGTTGACCACGGTTACCGATGTGGTTGGCTTCTTTGTCTTTCTTGGGTTGGCGTCGGTGGTGTTGTTGTAAAACCTGCGGGGGGCTGATGGCACTGAACATTTGTCATTACGAGCAGAGCGAAGTAATCCCTACCCTTAAATAATCATTGAGCTAGAGATTATTTCGTCGCTCCGCTTCTCGTACCGCAAGGGTATTTCCTGCGGTCACCTGACATTGAATGAGAGGCACGCCACCCGTTTAATTTATTGCTCGCCCATCATCCCATACAGCATCTGAATCTCTTCCGGCCAGATCGCCGGTTCAATCGTTTCCAGCACTAATGGAATATCTTTGATGCGTTCATCGTTGATGATGAACTTAAATGGGTCGAGCCCTAGCTCACCTTTACCGAGGCTGTGATGGCGATCGACACGCGAGCCGAGTTTTGGCTTTGAGTCGTTGATGTGCATGCCCTTTAAATATTCAAAACCGACAATCGCTTCAAAGGCGTTCATCGTCTCATCATAGGTTTCACGGGTGCGCAGGTCGTAACCGGCGGTGAAGGTGTGGCAAGTGTCGAGACAGACCGCGATGCGGCTTTTGTCTTCCACCTTGTCGATGATATGCGCCAGGTGTTCAAAACGGTGGCCGAGGTTTGAGCCCTGACCCGAGGTGTTTTCGATCACCGCGATCACATCGCTGGTTTGATCGAGTGCGTAGTTGATCGACTCAGCGATTAAATCCAGGCAGACGTCTTCTTCGATCTTGCGCAGGTGGCTGCCGGGATGAAAATTAAGGTAGACGAGGCCGAGCTGTTTGCAGCGTTGCAGTTCATCGATAAAGGCATTAACCGACTTTTCACGCGCTTCGGTCTCAGGGTGGCCGAGGTTGATCAGATAGCTGTCATGCGGCAATACATCTTCCGGGCGAAAACCACCTTTTTCCATGTTGGCGAGGAAACTATCGATCTGTTCAGTCGTCAGGTCTTTCGATTTCCACTGGCGCTGATTTTTGGTGAACATGGCAAAGGCCTTGGCACCGATCTCAATCGCGTTTAGAGGTGCATTCTGCACCCCGCCCGCGGCGCTCACATGGGCGCCGATACGTCTCATTTCTGTGTTCATCTTCGTTCTGTCTGTAAGTAAATTGGGTTCGACGGATTATAACAGCCGGTTCTTCTGATAAGGACCGGGTTGTATAAGGAGCAGGCTGTGACGATTATTCTGACTGGCTGCGTTTGTAAACGGTCGCGTGGCATTTCGGGCACGGTGGAATGTGGCCTGCCTGATGAAAATGGATGTGCTCGCCACAGGTGCTACAGACCAGTGTACCCGGGCCGGTAATCTCGCCGGTGTGGTATTCGTCGGCGTGGGCAGCGCGTTCTTCCAGTGCTAGCAGCTCCACTTTGGTCTGGTCAGCAACCGACAGGAACGCCTCAAGTATGCGCTCTTCGATGAGCTCGATATCAAATTTGAGCCAGTCGATTAGCTCCTGAGTCTCTTCGCTCGCCAGATAATCTGCTGCCGCGTCGAGATCGCGTTTGAGATAATCGCCAATTTTGATCGCCTCTTCGCCTGTCAGCTCGCCTAGTTCAACCGCCTTCTTCTCTGCCCTGGTAACCAGCTCCGAAACCTTCGGGCTGACCCCTTCGCCAGCCTCTTCGATGGCGTGTTTTACCCGTTCCATCATGGTGTTGTAGGCGTGGACTAGTTTTTCGTTGGTGCTGCGTTCATTTTCGCTCATGAAATCTGCCTCTTGCTGCATATGGGGCCAGATTAAGTTGATCTGGCTTTATCCCGATTATCTGTCGTGTTCGCTATTCTGGTATCCTACCACTTTTTCCTTGTAAGGCATTACAGTAGATATGGAACAGCAGTACAAGCCTGAAATCATCGAACAGCAGGCGCAACAAGACTGGGAACAGAACCAGACCTTTAAGGCGGTTGAAGACGACAGCAAGCCGAAATATTACTGCCTGTCGATGTTCCCCTACCCCAGCGGTCGACTGCATATGGGGCATGTGCGCAACTACACCATCGGTGATGTGATCAGCCGTTATCAGCGCATGCTGGGTAAAAATGTGCTGCAGCCAATGGGCTGGGATGCCTTTGGTCTACCGGCCGAAAATGCCGCGATCAAAAACAATGTGCCACCCGCCAAGTGGACCAAAGAGAATGTTGCCTACATGAGCGATCAGCTCAAGCGCCTTGGCTTCGGTTATGACTGGGATCGTGAGCTGGCGACCTGTGATCCGGACTACTATCGTTGGGAACAGTGGCTTTTCACCAAGCTATTCGAGAAAGGAATCGTCTATAAAAAGACGGCACCGGTCAACTGGTGCCCCCATGATATGACAGTGCTCGCCAACGAGCAGGTGATCGACGGCTGCTGCTGGCGCTGCGATACGCAGGTCGAGCGCAAAGAGATCCCGCAATATTTTATGAAGATTACCGATTATGCGGATGAACTGCTGGATGACCTGGATCAGCTCACTGGCTGGCCGGAGCAGGTGGTGACGATGCAGCGTAACTGGATTGGGCGTTCTGAAGGTGCCGAGATCCATTTCGGTGTGGTTGATCACGATCAGCCGCTAAAAGTATTTACCACCCGCCCGGACACCTTAATGGGGGCGACCTATGTTGCTGTTGCACCGCAGCATCCGCTGGCGCTTGCCGCTGCTGAAAACAATGAAAAACTCGCCACCTTCATCGACGAATGCAATCGCATGGAGACCGCTGAGGCGGCGATGGAAACGATGGAGAAGAAGGGTGTCGATACGGGCCTGAAGGCGATCCATCCGATCAGTGGTGAACAGGTGCCGATCTTCGCCGCCAACTTTGTCTTGATGGCTTACGGTGAAGGGGCGGTGATGTCGGTGCCCGCGCATGACCAGCGTGATTGGGAGTTTGCTCAGAAGTACGGGGTGACGATCAGGCAGTCGATCAAACCTGCGGACGATAACGAGATCGATTTGAGTAAAGCGGCCTTCACCGATAAAGGTGTGTTGGTTGATTCCGCTGATTTCACTGGCCAGACTTCACAGCAGGCGTTTGATGCGATCGCCCAATATTTGAGTGATAACGGTAAGGGCGCGAAGCGTACGACTTACCGCCTGCGCGACTGGGGTGTTTCACGTCAGCGTTACTGGGGTTCGCCGATTCCGATTATTAATTGCGATAGTTGTGGCGCGGTGCCGGTACCGGAAGATCAGTTGCCAGTGGTATTGCCGGTAGAGGTCGAGATGGACGGCGTCGGCTCACCAATCAAAAAAATGCCGGAATTCTATAATTGTGAATGTCCGAAATGTGGCGGGAAAGCGGAGCGTGAGACCGATACCTTCGATACCTTTATGGAATCATCATGGTACTACGCGCGCTACTGTTCTGCCGATAACGACAAGGCGATGCTCGATGAACGCGCCAACTACTGGCTGCCGGTCGATCAATATGTCGGTGGTATCGAACACGCGATTTTGCATCTGCTGTACGCCCGCTTCTTTAATAAACTGATGCGCGACGTACAGGATGTACTAGTGCCGCGTGAGGCAGGGATGCCGGGAGCGGCCGATGTCAGGTCATTAATTAATGATGAGCCGTTTGAAAACCTGCTAACGCAGGGCATGGTGCTGAAAGATGGCGTGAAGATGTCGAAGTCCAAAGGCAATACCGTTGACCCGCAGGCATTGATTGAACGCTACGGTGCCGATACCGCGCGTCTCTTTATGATGTTCGCAGCACCACCAGAGCAATCATTAGAATGGGCCGATTCGGGTGTCGATGGCGCGGCGCGTTTTCTAAAGAAGGTGTGGAACCTTGCCAATGCCAATCAGACGATATTAGGAAGCTCTGCAAAAGCCGGGTTTGATAACGCCGACGATGCACAAAAGGCGACACGTCGTGAGATTCATGAAGTGTTAAAACAGGCGCTGTACGATTTTGATAAACAGCAATTCAATACTGTGGTCGCGGCCTGTATGAAGATTATGAATGCGCTGGGCACGCTTAAGTCGGGCGGAGCACATAATGGAATTCTTGATGAAGGTTTCAGCATTGTGTTGCGTCTGTTATCACCCATCGCGCCACACATCGCTCATATTTTGTGGCGTGAGCTTGGTTATGGCGATGATGTGCTGGATGCCTCATGGCCTGAAGTTGATGAGTCTGCACTGGTACGTGATTCGATTGAGATGATGGTGCAGGTGAACGGCAAGGTGCGTGGCAAGATTACCGTGGCTGCCAATGCCGCTAAAGATGTGGTCGAATCGGCGGCACGTCACGATGAAAACGTGATGCGCTTTACTGAAGGCAAAGCGATTAAAAAGGTGATTGTGGTGCCGGGTCGTCTGGTTAACATTGTCGCGGTTGGCTAAATTGATGTCTGCGCTGCGCGATCACTCACGCTTCACCCAGTTAAAGCCGGGTTTTATGCTGGCACTGATCTGCTGCCTGATTGTGCTAGAGGGCTGTGGCTTTCGCCTACGTGGCTCGATTGGTGGTGATCTTGCATTGCCGTCACTCTATATTCAAAGCAGTGGTAATAATCTTTTTGTGAATGAGTTGCGACAGGCGCTGGGTAATACACAAACCAAAGTGGTTTCTGAGCGCGCGGCGGCAGCGTTGATTATTGGCGTGGGCGCAGAGAAGCTTGATCGCCGTGTATTAACCGTTGATGCCTCGGGACGAGTGCAGGAGTATGAATTGCACTACGCCGTTTCGTTTGCGGTGAATGATGCCTCTGCACGCTCGCTGCTGGGTTCGCAGACGATCAGTGAACGACGCAGTTTTGAGTTTACCGGCGAAGATGTGCTGGCCAAAGAGGCGGAAGAGGCGCAGCTCTATCAGGACATGCGCCGTAGTGCGGTGCAGAGCGCGGTGCATCGACTGCAAGCGTTGTCGATACCAGAGACGCTTGAATCAAGTGCAGCAGAACCAGGCACAGCTGAACCAAACGAAATGGAACAAGGCACAATTGAAGTCACGCCATAGCCGATGAAGATTAGACCCGAACAGTTAGCTGGCCAGCTCAAAAAGGGACTTGCGCCGCTTTATATCATCAGTGGTGACGAACCGTTGCTGGTGCTGGAGGCATCAGACCTGGTGCGCAAACATGCGCGTGAAGCCGGTTGCAGTGAACGTATTGTGATGACGGTCGAGAAAGGGTTCGACTGGAATAGTCTTGCGCAGGAGAGCGGTGGCATGTCGCTCTTTGCGGAAAAAAGATTGCTGGAGCTACGCCTGCCGAGTGGCAAGCCGGGGGATGCCGGTGGCAAGGCCTTGCGTGCATTTGCTGAGGCCCCAGCAACGGATGATGTGTTGTTGATCGTTGCGGGTAAGATCGATACAAAATCACAGCAGACCAAGTGGTACAAAACGGTGGAGGCGGCGGGTGTCGCATTGCCGATCTGGCCGATGGCGGTGGCGGAGCTGCCGGGGTGGATTAATCAGCGGATGAAGGCCGCGAAGCTGCGTCCAACACGGGACGCGGCGCAGGTGCTGGCCGAGCGGGTCGAAGGTAATCTGCTCGCCTGTGCGCAGGAGATTGATAAACTTTTTCTGATCCACGGTGCGGCCGAGATTGATGCCGAGATGATCGTCGATGCGGTCGCCAATAGCGCCCGCTTCGATATCTTTGGGCTGGTCGATAGCGCGCTGTCGGGCAATGGTGAACGCGTCGCGCGCATGATGACCGGCCTGAAAGGGGAAGGCGTTGAACCGATTCTGGTGCTATGGGCGCTGGCTCGCGAGATTCGCACCCTTGCCAGCATGAGTTTTGAGGTCTCACGTGGCACCAGCCCAGATCAGGTAATGCGTAGTCATCGTGTGTGGGATAAGCGCAAGCCTTTGATTAAGAGAGGGCTGCGCCGCTCGCCACGACAATGGTGGTATCTGTTGTACCGCGCCGGGCAGATCGACCGCATGATCAAAGGACAGGCCACGGGCAATGTGTGGGATGAGCTGCTGGAACTGAGCCTGATGTTAAGTGGTGTGCGACTGCATCCGGGGGTTAAGCAGGCCAGATAATTTAGCAAGCCGGGTGATTTAGCACGCCGGGTGATTTAGAAAACGGCGCAGGGATGAACACGCATGAAAAAATCAATGACGTCGAGTTTTCCGCCAACGATATTCCCGCAAGCAAAGCGCGCTTAATGCAGGTGTGTGGCTAGACGTTTCAGAACTCCGGCCCGGACTATACCGCGCGCGCTGATCAATGCATCTCAAGGCATCAACGGTGGCTTTTTCAAAGCAGACCGCTACTCATCCACAAACATTTAGAGTCTTCATATATATGATTGAAATTATGCCGTGCAAAAGGTATGTTCAAAACCTATACCGGGTTTGAATAACGGGGGGAGATTGGGCAAGCTGGGATTTTAGAAGCTTTCACATGTTTGCATTGCGCGATGTGTGTCGTCTTTTTTTGCATTATTGCATGCTGAATAAGTTGTAAGTTAGTAGCGGGTGCCTGCTTTCGATCCAAAGGGGATCCTTCGAGCTTTAATATTGAAATCAGGAAAAAAGGAAATAGCTCCTCTTTACGTGACTCAATATATAAAATAAATATGCATTATGTTAATGATTGAAAACGGGAATACGGAATATTTATCAGAATCATATCGATTTAATATTTCCCACTAATATAAGTTAGCGATAAAAAGAACGATGACACGAAAAATAATCTTTATTGGAGGCATTCATGGAGTTGGGAAATCAACTTTATGTAAAAAAATAACCAATCTGATGGGTATTCAAAGTTATTCCGCTAGCAGCTTGATTAAAAGCGTTTCGGATTTAAACTTTCCTTCAGATAAAAAGATTAAAGGCATAAATAAGAATCAAGATTTACTGACTGATGCAGTTGACAAATATATAGACCCTAATAGGTATTGTCTCCTGGATGGCCATTTCTGTTTGTTGAACCAGAATGGAAAAATAACAGATATACCAATAGCAACATTTGCTGATTTATCTCCAGCGGCTATTTTAGTGCTTACTAACGACCCAAAGATAATTTATTCTCAAATAAAAGACAGGGATGGCAATGAAATGGAAATGGAAATTGAAAATATTTCTTCTTTTCAAGAAAAAGAACTTGAACAATCTAAACTAGTGTCTCAGTTACTGAATATTCCGTGGCTTTCAGAAAAACCTATAAAAAGAACTTCTCATATAGAATCCTTCATAAGTAACATAGTTAAGGATGAGTCATAATGAAAGTGCTATTAGATACAAATATCCTCATTCATCGCGAAGCGAGCAAGATTGTAAATGAAGAAATTGGTAATTTGTTTAATTGGCTCGATAGGCTTCATTATGAAAAATGTATACATCCTTTATCCATAGGTGAGCTAGAAAAGCATAGCAACCCTGTAGTTGTAAAAACAATTCAAACTAAGATCCAGAATTACAACGCATTAAAAACAGAAGCGCCTGAGTCAAGTGAAATCAGTGCTATAAGAGCAAAATATGATAAAAATGAAAATGATAATATTGACACATCCTTATTGAAGGAAGTATATGCCGGTCGTGTTGACTATCTGATTACCGAAGATAGAAAAATACATGTAAAAGCATCAGATCTCGGTATAACTAACAATGTATTCACGATCGACGATTTTTTAGAGAAATCAACAACAGAGAATCCAGAGCTATCTGAATATAAAGTCCTTTCAGTCAAAAAAGAATATTTTGGTAATATAAACATAGATGATGAGTTTTTTGATTCATTCAAGGAAGATTACGAAGGCTTCAAAAGCTGGTTCAATTGTAAATCTGATGAAATAGCTTATATTTGTCAATCTGAAAAAGGAAATATTCTTGCTTTCTTGTATATCAAAAAAGAATCTAAAGATGAGAACTATAGTGACATCACTCCAGTTCTACCTCCCAAAACAAGACTTAAAATTGGTACATTCAAAGTCATATCTAATGGCTACAAACTAGGCGAAAGATTTCTTAAAATAATTTTTGATAACGCTATTAATTACAAGGCCGATGAGATTTACGTAACTCTTTTTCATAAAAGTGAAGAGCATGACAGACTCATTGGGTTACTAACGGATTGGGGTTTTTCTCTACACGGACTAAAAAATACCCCGACAGGTGATGAGGAAGTGTACACCAAAGATTTGCATCAAGATCCAGATACTCTAAAGCCAAAAAACGCATATCCATTTATAACTAAAAATAGACGTTTTTTTATAGTACCTATATATCCAGATTACCATACAGAGCTACTCCCAGATTCTATTTTGAATACAGAATCACCAGCGGATTATATAGAAAGTGAGCCACATAGAAACGCAATACAAAAAGTTTACATCTCACGTTCTATTAACCGTGACCTTTCATCTGGAGATGTAATTGTGTTTTATCGGACGGGCGGTTTATATAAGGGTGTTGTCACAACTTTAGGTGTGGTAGATGAGGTTATAGATGGTATAAGTAGTGAAGATCAATTCATTAATATTTGCAGAAAACGAAGTATCTTTGATGATAATGAATTAAGGAAACATTGGAACTACAATGTAAGAAATCGACCATTTGTAATAAATTTTTTGTATCTATACTCCTTCCCTAAAAGGCCAATATTGAAAAGCCTTATTGAAATTGGTGTAATTCAAGACATACACAGTGCGCCACGCGGATTTGAGCAAATCACACAAGAACAATTCGAAAAAATACTAGAGGCATCTGAGACTAATGAAAGTTTTATTATCAATTAAACCAGAGTACGCAGAAAAAATTCTTTCTGGTGAGAAAAAGTATGAATTCAGAAGAACTTTATTTAAAAACTCATCAATCTCTAAAGTTATTATTTATGCTTCAAGCCCAATACAGAAAGTAATAGGTGAGTTCGATATAGATAAACTGCTTTCGCTTGATATCGACGACTTGTGGATAAAAACACAAAAACATTCTGGCATCGAAAAAGATTTTTATTATGAGTACTTTGAGGGGAAAGATATAGCTCATGCTATAAAAGTCAAAAGCACCAAGCGTTATGGAAAAGCTAAAGAGCTTTCTAGCTTTAATATTGACCGACCCCCACAATCTTTCATGTATTTAGCTGTTTAGCACGTAGGTTGTATATGGAGAGCTTGAAGTATTAGCCCCAGATGATTTCTGCTCTTGCGTTTTATACAAACAGTAAATGCGGATTCATAGATGTTAATTAACAAATCGCCTAACAATTGGCTTGAGAGTGGACATTAATAAGTGATGAGTAATGAGCTTTAGGTCTTGGAAAAGTTATATGGATTTTAGTAGTTCTGTTAGATCAAAACAGAGATATATTCTGGATGAAGAGTCATCATATTTCCTGGAATCAATTATAAATACATGCCAAAACCGAATTAGAGTTTTAAAAAAGGATTCAATTGTTTGCCGCGCGCAAAATGGGCACTCCTGGAGGCCTTATCATCAATATGATTCTGAAACTGATACAGGTATTCATGTTGATGATGTGCCATGTCCGCACCCCTTCGAAAGAATGAAGCCGTTAGTTGATAGTGCGGTAGAAGGAAGAGTCAATCCCAAAGGTATTCCATGTCTGTATGTAGCATCAGGTAAAGAAACTGCTATGGCTGAGTCACGACCATGGCTTGACTCAATTATCACTGTTGGTTATTTGAAATTAAAGAAAGATGTGAATATCTTGGATTTTTCAGTAGAACATGGGAAAGACAATATGCACATGTATTTTGAAGAACAACCTACGCAAGATGAAATTAACAATGCAGTCTGGCTTGATATTGATAATGCATTTTCCAAACCAATAAAGGCATCTGACTCAAAATCAGACTATGCACCAACACAAATTATTTCTGAATATGTAAAATCAAAAGGTTACAGTGGTATTGCATACAAGAGCTCTTTGTCTGATGGTCACAACATTGCATTGTTTGACCTTGAGGTGGCTGATGTCGTCAAGTGTTCAATATACAAAACATTAAATGTTAAATTCGATTTTGAACAAGAGCCTGAGTACTAGGCATGAGCGCCTTCACGAGGCTAACACATAAAAATAGATAACGAGACAGGGGGGGGGCTCGTTTAACCCACTATTCTGTGCAATAGGTTCATAGTCGTTGATTTGGTCAGAGAGGTAGGAAATTTAAAATACCAGCATCCATCGTTGCTAGAGCAGTGGTCACTGGATTCCGGCCTTCGCCGGAATGACGCGTGTTGATTTGTTTAAAACAATCTAATGGCTGCTTCTGGCCGAAAGATATTGGAAGGATATAATTTGAAGGTAAATAGAATTGACCATATCGTTTTGACAGTCCGCAGCCTTAGTAATACTGCTTCTTTTTACGAGTCTGTTATGGGGATGAAGTATATTACGTTTGGTTCAGGTCGCTCGTCATTGTCGTTCGGCCACCAAAAAATAAACCTTCATGAGTTGGGCAATGAATTTGAACCCAAAGCTCATAATGTAAAAGAAGGAAGCGCAGACCTGTGTTTCATAATCGATACTCCTATTCAAGACGCCATGTCTGAGCTTAAAGATAAAAATGTGCTCATCATTGATGGTCCTGTTGAGCGTACTGGAGCAGAAGGAAAGATTGTGTCCATATACTTTCGTGATCCTGATGAAAACCTTATTGAAGTGTCGAACTATAGAACATAATTATATTAAACTTCCGCTAATGGCCGGGTTCGGTCAGTCAACTGTTATGCGAAAATGAAATGAGAATACTTCGAGGCTGGTTCGGCGAAAAGAAAACCATTTTCAATATGTGGCTCTTTCTTGACGCCAATATTTATCGGAGATTTCATGATGTCATCATACCCTCAAAAAACGGAACCACTCAGATAGACCATCTCTTAGTGTCACCGTATGGAGTATTCATAGTAGAAACAAAGAATATAAAGGGATGGGTATTTGGAGCCGAAGATCAGTCAAAATGGACGCAATCACTATATGGTAAAAAGTACTCGTTTCAGAATCCGATTCGACAAACCTTCAGACAAAAAAAGATTCTTTCGGAATATCTAAATCTGGATGAATCCATCATCCATACAGTTATCTATTTCGTTGGCGACTGTAAGTTCAAAACTCACTTGCCAACTAACGTAATAAGGTCTGGGCTGGGTTCGCACATAAAACAGTACCGTAACCGTATACTTTCGCCTGAAGAAATTGGTCGCGCATTAAAAATGCTTGAAAAACATGTTTCAGAGTCTACACTTACAACCAAAGATCATATTCAGTCTTTACGCGAACGGCACAGCTCTACAACAGTTTGCCCAAAGTGTGGTTCTAACTTAGTTGAAAGAACGGCGATGAAAGGCCCTAAAGCTGGTTTGAAATTTTTAGGTTGTGAAAACTATCCGCGATGTCGATTTACAAAAAACTCATAACAAGGCGTCCCAGCGACGCCAAAAAGCGGCGCGGCTGAACTTTAACGTTGAACGGCAGCTTCTGGCCGGTTTCAAACCTTTGTGGTCTCACCAGTTCTATAAAAATACGTAGGCGTGTTTCCAATCTAGCGACATCAAACTTCTTGCCACGGTTCGCTACTGTCGTGTAGTTTCCTCACTTAGCCTGATGCCTGTCGTTATTGGAGAGAGGCATTGTTGATGGCGACAGGAGGCTGCTTTTGGGGTATGCAAGATCTGTTTCGCAAGCTGCCGCATGAATAATATCGATAATGAAATTAAAAATTAAATGGGTAACTGATCACGCTCAATTGTCGGCGAGTATTTAAGTGGGCCTTAGGTGCTGCATTCGGCGGATTACCCTAAAGGACTTGAATCATCGATTCGTCGCGCTACGGTAATTCGCCGCATGTGACATTAGTGATTATGAAAGATAATACGAGCATGTAAATGTGTCCAGTTTTCGTGGGTAGGAGCAATTAAAACAAAAGAAGGAGGGGAAATGGCAACTTCAGTTTATGATCAATACATAAATCTTACACCGCAAGAACAACAATATATTCGGTCAAATCCTCATCACTCATTTGCAATAAAAGCATCTAAAGAGGCCGCATTTGCCGAGACGAAAAAGCAATTTGGTCTCAATGGCCGTAACGATAGATCAGACGCATTTCGGCATTGTTTTTGGTCTGCTATGTTAACGCGCGATCTTGGATATCAAAATGCATTGCGATTTACAAATGCGCATGAGTCTGATCCAAGAAACCCGCCACAGGAAAAAGCAATGGATTTACATAATAATTCTGTTGGTTTATCTATTGGTAAAGCTGGCGGTAGTAATACGCAACTCAGTGGTCGTTGCATGGCAGCATTGTTAAATGGACAGCTCAAGGTAATTAAATAACCGGGGTTAATGATGAAAAATATACTTATACTGGGTTTAATTACAATAATGAATATTATTGGATGCTCTTCAAATTCTATTGAAAATATTAAAGTCCTTGGTACAAATGAATTTACAAAGGAAGCCTGGGTAAATGCATCACAAGAAGAGAGAGGGGGAATGGTATTTTCTTTACTTAAAACGCATGATGTAAAGAAAATGAAAGTTGAAGAAATAAAATCTCTTCTTGGTAACTCAACTGCATATTATGAATATGATGAATTTCCTGCATACCTTGTGGGTTCCAAATCCATCAAATCAGATTATGGAGATGGTTATTTATTAGCATTCCCATTTGACAGGGAAACTGGTCTTATAAGAAAGTATATAATTATTCCAAGTCCTTAAGAAATATGACTGCCCTTGTTAATAACACGTAAGGCGCACAAAGTAGGGCGACAATAAGCGATAGCGCATTGCGCCGAATGAAGTAGATGAGAGTAAAGTGATGTTGAATGACCACGATTGATTCGTGCGGCGCAATGCTCGTTGGTTATTGCGCCCTACAATATTATGTTATTTGAAGGTTCGTTCATGGCCGGTATCAAATATTTATGATTTCACCCGTTTTATAAAAAGTAGGTAGGCGTGTTTCCAATTTGACGACATCAAACTTCTTGCCACGGTTCACCGCTGTCGTGTAGTTTTCTCACTTAGCCGGGTGCCTGTCGTAACTGAGGCGCGGCATTGTTGATGGCGAGTAGCTTGATTAACTGGAGAATAAATTATGGCACAGGAACGCGCGGTTCTGGCAGGCGGCTGCTTTTGGGGCATGCAAGATCTGATTCGCAAGTTGCCGGGAGTTGAGGCGACCCGTGTGGGTTACACCGGCGGTGATGTGCCTAACGCCACTTATCCTAACCACGGCACGCACGCCGAGGGGCTGGAGATTCTGTTTGATCCGGAGACGATTTCGTATCGCCGTATTCTGGAACTCTTTTTCCAGATCCACGATCCCACCACCCGCGACCGGCAGGGGAATGACCGCGGTATGTCCTATCGCTCCGCCATTTACTTTGTGAATGAGGCGCAGCAGCAGGTCGCGCTTGAGACCATCGCCGATGTAAACGCCTCGGGCCTATGGCCGGGCGAGGTGGTGACGGAAGTTGAACCGGTGGGCGATTTCTGGGAGGCAGAGCCTGAGCATCAGGATTATCTTGAGCGCTACCCTGACGGCTACACCTGCCACTACCCGCGTCTGGATTGGGTGCTGCCCCCGCGTGGATGAGGGCGCGGATAAGGGCGTGGATGAGCGATTGTTTGCTATATAAAGCGGGGTGTTTCTATTTTTTGAGGCAGCATGATCAGCCGTAACCCACTGCTCAGAATTCCTTTTTACCTGGCAAATCCTCTGCGAGCCAGCGAAGTAGCCGCTGTGGCGCGGCATTCATCGGGACAACCCCCCCCATAAATTGCTAAACTACCGCTTTTCGCCTCTGGATACGCCAAGCTATTCAACCCGGTACAGAATTATGACAGACGTTGCACAATACATGACCCAGCTCGGTCAGCGCGCCCGCGCCGCATCACGGCTGATGAGCCGTGCCGAAAGTGGCACCAAGAATCACGCGCTGGAAGCGATTGCCTCCGCCATTGAGGCGAGTAAAACAGCGCTGCTTGAAGCCAACGCGAAAGACATGGCGGCAGGCAAAACGAGTGGTCTGGATGCCGCACTGCTCGATCGACTGGAGTTGAACGATGCGCGCATTGCCAGCATGGCCGAAGGGCTACGGCAGATCGCTGCACTGCCTGATCCGACTGGCGGCATCTCAGAGATGAACTATATGCCCAGCGGCATTCAGGTGGGCAAGATGCGGGTGCCGCTCGGGGTTATTGGGATTATTTATGAGTCACGCCCCAATGTCACCGCTGATGCGGCGGGGCTCTGTTTGAAGTCTGGCAATGCGGCGATCCTGCGCGGTGGCAAAGAGGCGATCCATTCTAACCAGGCGATTGCACAGTGCATTCACGCCGGTTTAGAGAAGGCGGGCCTGCCTGCGGCGGCGGTACAGGTGATCGAGACTACCGACCGTGCAGCGGTGGGTGAGATGATCGCGATGCCTGAATTTATTGATGTGATTATTCCCCGTGGCGGCAAAGGCTTGATTGAGAGGATTAGCGCGGATGCACGTGTGCCGGTGATCAAGCATCTCGATGGTATCTGTCACGTCTATATTGATGACGAGGCCGATCTTGAGAAGGCGACGCAGATTGCGTTTAATGCCAAGACGCACCGTTACGGTGTCTGTAACGCGATGGAAACATTGTTGGTCGCAGAGGGCATCGCCGCACAGGTATTGCCTGAGCTGGCGAAGATGTATCGTGAAGTGGGTGTTGAGCTACGTGGTTGTGAAACCACTTGCAAGGTGATCCCTGATTGCATTGCGGCACTTGATGAAGACTGGGATACCGAATACCTCGCGCCGATTTTGTCGATTCGTATCGTCAAAGATATCGACGAGGCGATGGATCATATCCGTGCTCATAGCTCAGCGCATACCGAAACCATCGTCACCGAGAACTTCACCCTTGCGCGCCGTTTTCTGCGCGAAGTCGATTCAAGCTCAGTGATGGTGAATGCCTCGACTCGTTTTGCGGACGGCTTTGAATATGGGCTGGGTGCCGAGATCGGCATCAGTACCGACAAGTTTCACGCGCGCGGCCCGGTGGGTCTTGAAGGGCTGACATCACAGAAATATGTGGTACTGGGTGATGGCCATATTAGAAATTAGGGTAAAGGGTAAAGGGGCAAGGGTAAAGGGGCATGGTGACCTGTACCTTTGCTCTTTTCCCTTTACCTTTTTCTCTGCCGATCAATGATCGGTATTTTCGGCGGCACCTTCGATCCTGTTCACAACGGTCATCTGCGGGTCGCGCAGGCACTAAGCGAAGCGCTGCCGCTTGATGAGTTACGACTGCTGCCCTGTGGTGAGCCTGCGCATCGTGCGCCACCGCAAGCAAGTGCCGATGATCGCATCGCGATGTTGCGGTTGGCGATTAAAGGGATGCCATCGTTAGCGATTGATGAGCGCGAAGTGCGACGACAGGGGCCATCGTATATGGTCGATACCTTGGCTTCGTTGCAAGATGAATTAGGCGATGATCCATTGGTGTTGATTATCGGCTGGGATGCCTTTGTGGGCCTGCCGACGTGGCATCGCTGGCAGCAGATTATTGAGCTAGCGCATCTGCTGGTGGTGCAGCGGCCGGGGAATACGGTCACGCCATGTGGCGAGATGGCGCTGCTATTACAGCAGCATCAAACAGATGATGTGGCTGAATTGAATAAGCGCATTGCGGGTTGTATCTTGTTGCAGCCGGTCGATGTACTAGATGTTTCCTCCACGAAAGTGAGAGCGCGGCTAGCCGCAAAAGAGGATGTGAGTGATGCATTGCCGCTGGCAGTGAACGCTTATATCAAAGAACAACAGTTATATTTAAGTGGAATAGGTAAGTAGTCATGAAAGCGGATGAATTAAAGGCGTTAGTGGTTAACGCAGTTGAAGATATGAAGGGCGTTGATGTGGTGGTGCTGGATGTGCATAAGATGACCACCATCACTGATTACATGATCGTCGCGAGCGCGACCTCCAGTCGTCATCTAAAATCGATGATCAATAGTGTTGCCGTTGAGGCCAAAGAGGCGGGTTGCACCCCATTGGGTACCGAAGGTGAAAATGAAGGTGAGTGGGCGCTGGTTGATCTGGGCGATGTGGTGCTGCATGTGATGCTGCCGCAGACACGTGAATTCTATCAGCTTGAAAAATTGTGGAGTGTTGAAGGTGCGGCTGACAAAGAAGCGGCCAGCAAACTCAGCACGGGTGGTAAAGCCTAAACGCGATTGATAATAAAGTATGAATGGACTTTAGTATGCAAATCCACCTGATTGCCGTCGGCCACAAAATGCCCAAATGGGTACTTGACGGTTATCAGGAATTCTCTAAACGCCTGCCCGCTGAATGCAAACTCAAACTGGTTGAAATTGCACCGGGACGACGTTCCAAAAGCAGCGACATCAAACGTGCGATTCAGGATGAAAGCACCAAGATGCTCGCCGCCATTCCAAAAAATACCAAAGTAGTTGCGCTCGATGAACGTGGCAAACCGTGGACCACGCGCCAGCTTGCCGAGCAACTCGAAGGGTGGATGTCGGAAGGGCGCGACGTTGCGCTGCTTGTCGGCGGCCCAGATGGCCTCTCTGATGACTGCCGCGCACGTGCCGAACAGCAGTGGTCGCTGTCACCATTGACACTGCCGCATGCGATGGTACGTGTGCTGCTGTCTGAGCAGATCTACCGCGCCTGGTCAGTGATGAAGGGGCATCCTTATCACCGGGACTGAGCGCTCTGCAATTCTTCGATATTTCGAAAATAATCAATTTCCTCTTTCATTGTTAATGTTTACTCTTTTTCAGTAGCTATAACCTATTTTAGGATTATCGAATAGGGAAAGGCGATGGAGAGTAATCAGGGTTTAGAGGATGGAAAGGTCAAGGTTATTCTTGAAACTGTCCCTGATGAGGTGGCAAGGCAAAAATGCATTGCATTGCTCTCTCGGCTCTTTCGTAAAGCCACACATGAGCAGCTGGAACAGCTGCTGGCGCAACTTCCTTTTCTTGTGGGTTCTTTTCATGCGCGCAAAGCGGAACAGCTGTCGATTGCTTTTGAACGTTGTGGCGCTAAAGTTCGTTTAACCCCTTTGGCTAGTGATGACGTTAAGGGTTCTTTTAAACCTGATCCTTCTATCGTTTCCACTGTTCCTGTTCCAGAAACCCCCGTTATGCTTACCCGGCGAAGTCGTTTTCGGACAAGTTTATTGGCCATATCTCTGTTGGTTGTTACGTTATGTGGTGGGGTGTATTGGTATTCTTTTGATTTAAAAAAAGAGCCCGTGGCAACCGAATGGTTTGATGATGTTGAACGTCAATCCAAGCAGGTGGCAAGCGATGACGAATGGCGTTTGCTCTGTTCCGCCACTAAATCTAAACGGGGTAGTGACCCAGGGACAGTGCTGGATGTTCAGCCTCAGGATATGCGCAATTTTCTGACACATGCCTACCGCCTTGATCCGGACATACGGTTGACTCGCGCTTTCTGTCATATCTCGCTACTTGGTTCTGGTCATAACGCGAAAATTCGCTATCGTTTTCATCGGGGGCAGTGGGAGTTTGATAACGAAGGAGTGAAGATAGGGGTTCTATCTGAATTGCCTGGTTTTGGAGAAACGATGGAGTTAGCCATGCGTTACGCATCATCGTTTACCTTAAACAACAAAGAGGAGCTATCTCCTGTTCCTATGAGTGAAATTCGGAGCCTGGTGGATAGTTTTTGGGCACCTGCACAATTTCAGGCGCTGACACGCCTGGATGAGCAATGGCAGGCGGGAGAGATTGATCCCGAGTTATTTCAGCTCGGAGCCGAAGCGATGCTACACATACAATTTCAAACGCTTGATCGGGTTGGTATGAGTGATGATCTTTCTGCTCGTACTTTGGCGTTGATTGCACTGGCAAAGTCGAAGGGGCTGATGATGGCTCGTGAATCAGCGCTGTTAGCAAAGTTGATGGGATATGAGGCCGCTTCGTATCGTCTGGCCTCTGCCCTGAATGATCAGGATGGTGCAAAGCACTATATACAGAAGGGGGAACGGCGGCTTCTTGTGCTTGCTGCCCGAAAAAATGCCCCGATAGATACCCGCTTTTTTCTCCTTGATGACTTTGCACGCCAACGTGAAATCGATTCCTGGGCCGAGTGGGTCAATGATCGTTTTGGTTCCCGGCCAAACACTTTGGCACTGATAAAATCTGCTCTTGATTTGAATGATTTCACCCTCAATCCTCTGATAGCTCGCTGGCTACCGAATCTGGTGTTGATGGAAATGGCCCAGAATACCGACAATCTTAAGCCTCTATCGGAGTGGCCAAAGCCTGACACGCTATCTGCGGCGCTCTCATTCACCCAGCAGTTTAAGGCGCGTGCGGAACTACTGGTGCTTGGTTCTGACTCCCTCGTCAAACGCTTCGAGCTGGAGATGCAGCGCCTTGAAGAGCGGCCCGGCGGACGATTTATGGAGCCAGCCATCGAACAGGCATACTATGCCAGCGCATTCTGGTCCTCACAGCGAATTAGAGGGTTGCACTATCTTGATCGATTGTCGAGTGAGGAAGCGAGTAAGAGATTTTCAGATGAGCTGGGGAGCGGGGACTCCGCTATCAGCCAGCAATTTCTGAACTGGTACCGTCATCTGGCAGACTCCAAGAGTGGAAAGTCCACTGCCCGGATTTTTTCTGATGACCTGAGGGAGCTGGATGAACTTCAGTGGCCACTACAACGTCGCAGTCTGCGCGAACGCCGCAAATATCTATCTTACGGAGACCCCTTTACCTCGAGCGTCATCAAACAGGCAGTTCGCTATATGGATAGCCGACCAAGTCATCGATATGACCTGGCGGGTTATGCCGACGAAATGCTTTTTGACCTTCCGTTGGCGATCCGTTTATATCAAAGCCTGGTCAAAACCGCACCCACCAATTATGCCAGCGTAAAAATATGGCTGGATGGCAACGGTAATGATATTGAAGCCTTACGGGCTATGCTAAATGACGAAAGCCAAACCGAAGCTAATCGCCTCAGCGCCTTCAAATGGTTGCGAGATCTGGAGGTCCCGGTAGTGAAGGAGTCCCAGCGACTGTTTCGTGGTTTGATTAAGGACGATCCCGACAATTGGAAACTACGCAGGCGGATTGTTGACTATCTGGAAGAGCAGAAGGATTATTCAGCCGCTCGTAAGTTTATTGAACCGTGGCTAGCGGCTCGCGACAGATCGGCCGGTTTCCCCTGGTTATTCGCCAACACAGCCCTGGCCCGCATGTACTATCATGAAGGGGAATATCACAAATCCTGGGAGATCCTTGAGCCCATTATCGAAAGTCAGCAGTTCGGTGTAATGCGATGGGGTGCCTTGACCCTTAATGCTCTGGATCGGACGGATGACGCTGCTTCATTAGCAAAAGCCGCTTATGAACGCTATCCTGATTTATTAAAGGCTCTTATGCTCAATCTTGAACTGGATTGGAAAAATACACGTTTCTCGCAGGCTACCGTCCTGCTGAAATCACACCCGCATCCTATTGGATCTGAAGCGTGGCGTTGGAAGATCGGTCCTTTGTTTAGCAACATCTTTCCCGAGAGGCTGTTACCTCAGGGAAAAGCTGCTGCTCAGGCGTTAGCTGATGCAGGTGTAGGTGCTTTTGAACTCCAGCAGTTGTCATTCGCTTTGAAAGATGCTGGCAATTTGCCACTTGCCTTTGATGTCGCCTCCCGCCTCCGCTGGCCGGGAATGGGGCAGCTGGACTTAACCATCGGTGCCTACGGTGTGTTAAAGAAATGGCGTGGTGAGGCTGCAGCCCTTGAATGGGTTCGCAAACAGATTCCGCCAAGGGCTGTGAATCGCGTGAGTACTATGCTTTATGCAAACAGTCACTATGAGCTGTTATGGAGCCTGATCGGCGAACCTCTGCCTGATGATCATCCTGAATTCGTCTGGTTAATGCGTGCGGCGGGAGCTGTGCAAGAAGGTGTGGATGAATCTCCCTACCGGCTCAAACTAGAGACTTACTACAGTGAATCTTCTCGTGAGTATTATCACATGATAGGGCGTTATCTTCTTGGAATGGAAAATGAAGTGGTTTTGCTCGATCTCGCGACGGCAGCTGATAAACGCAGTGAGGTCGCCTATTACCTGGCCATCAAGGCGGAAAGTGAAGGTAGGCTGCAGGCCGCTAGCGACTGGTATCGTGTGTCTGTTGAAACAGGTTTGAGAAAAGAAGGTGAATACCGTTGGGCCTACAATCGCTTGAGCGATTGGCGAAATAAACGAGAGTCGGCATTTTTCAGTGAAGTGAGCAGATCTACCGCGCCTGGTCGGTGATGAAGGGGCATCCTTACCATCGAGATTGAGTGGCCGCATCCCAGTATGTAGAGCGTCGATCTATGCATGCTCCTTTTTCCGTTCGTGATTGTATCTGCTTTGCCTGGCAGGAAAAGAGTCACTGGTAGTATTCACTTATTCGTAGTATGGTTAATCAAGCTGTAAAACGGATACAAGGAGAAAGACTATGCACGGAACTCAATTCAAGCATGCTGGTTCACTTATCGCGCTATCTTTTCTAAGCTGCTTTTCTGTTGCCTCCAACGCTGCCATCGTCGCCAGCGACGGCGGCATTACATTCTGGATCTCATACGATAATCTGGACTCACCCGGCGAAACCCTGGCAGACACTGTCACGCTCGACAGTAATTCATATGACTGCAGTGTCACCGATGGTGCACGTACCGCGCAGGGCGCACCGAACAGCCCGGGCTCCTGCCCCGGCGGGGGTGCTAGCTGTACGGGTGAAGAGAAATTGACGGGTGATATCGAAAAACTCGCTGAATATATCTACCAGGCAACGGAAGGTGAGCACTACCTGCGTCGGGTCTATATAGCGGATCAGGGGCGCTCCTGGGAGTCTGGCGATATTCGCTGGAATGTCGGTGACGGCGGTTCCAGCGCCTGGCCTGATGGCTGGAAAACAGTAGACTTACCACTATTCCTCAATAGCGCATCGCGCAGCTGTATTCACGATGTTTTGCATCATGAGGTCGGCCATTACTTTTATAACCTGCCGGATCGTTATACCAAGAGCGGAAGCTATTACAAGGGCACAATCGACGGTGGTGCAGTATTCAACGTCAGTGTCGTGACGGGTGATCCTAACACCGTGATGTCGAGTAACTTCCCGCATCGTTTTGTCGATACCACCAACGCCAGTCTTACGCTGGACTATACGCCGCCCGGCGGCGCTTTTGTTAACGACGAAGTGCTGACCCCTAATCTGCTGACCGATGCAGACCCTAACAATGACGGCCCTGATCGTGCCCACCACGGTTTTACCACGCCGTTTGCGCAGGATGAGTGGAGCGTGTTACCGGATAACCATGCCGACCTAAGCGGCATCCACACCGAAGGCGCTTTCCCCACGCCGGGCGGTATGCCTGCAGTGGATATCCGTATCCTTCCCAGCGATGCGCCAATACCGGGCTCCATGTTGCTGCTGGATCGCTCCGGCAGTATGGGTGTCACTACCGGTGGGATTACCGCTGCGCAGTATGTTCAGGAGTCGGGACTGTTTCTCTATCACAGCTCGTCCGCGGGTGACTATGTGGGCACCTCGCTTTACAACGCGGCAGTTGAAGAGCTGTTTGCCTACGATCTGTATGATCCGACCAACCAGCTGCCGACGGCCAGTTTTCGTAACGCCAGCGGTCTGACCAATATCGCTGCGGCGCTTGAGTCCGGGATTGATGCGTTGGTGGCCGAGCACGGCGCCGGAGGCGTCAACGGTGGTCAGATTATTCTGATGTCCGATGGTAAACAGACCACCGGCGGCAGCATCTGGGATCAGGTCGATCGTGCCAACGGCATGGGGATCAAGATTCATACAATGTCGTTTGGCAATGCCGATGAAGCCACGATGCAGCAGATCGCCGATAACTCATCCGGTTCGCTGACGACGATGTCGGAACGCTCCAGCGGTGCCGATCTGAAGCTGGAGATGTCGCGCATGTATACCACGCTGCGCGGCAATGATCCGGTATACACCTATCGCGGGCCCGTCGTGGTCAACAGTGAAACCAGCATGGGGGACGCCTTTACGGGTGAGTTCATGTTGCCGCCCAAGACCTATGACCTGCTGTTCTATGCCTTTCTGGATCAGCAGAATGCTGCAGATCTGATCATCGAGCTAAAACACAGTTCGGGTTTCAGTACCACCGTAACCGGCAAGGCGCTGGCGCGCAAAGGACGTTTTAACGGCGTTCGGATTCCCGCTGCGAAAGCGGGCAAGTGGGAATTCAAGATCAGCGCCTCAAAGCGGCTGAAGCATCGTCTGCCCACTAATGACAATATCGAAATCATTGCCTATGCTTACAATCAGGAGATACAGGGCAGGGCATGGATGGATGATGCCGCCAAAGGTTTTCCTGAGAAGCGTGTCATCAAGGCCTCGCTGAGTAACCGTTATCCACTCACTGACATGAAGGTAACGGCGCTTATCTATAAAGGTGCCAAGCTGATCAACAGAGTGCCGCTGTATGATAACGGTAAAAGTGGCGCAGATAACTATCCGAAGGATGGGGTGCACTCCGGTATCATCGATATGCAAAAATATATGCCTCGTCGCTCATTCTTTCGTTGGTTCAAGCGTAAAAATGAGAAATTGCGCATTGATGTTGAATTCCAGGTCACCAACGAGTCGGTGCCGGCACCCAACGCCCACTACGAAACCGGCGCTAAATATGAGATGTTGCTGGAAGAGTATGCAAAGCGTAACCGGGGCGAGTTCATGGCCTATGCCACGCAAACCATCGCGGTGACACCGCGTAAAAAAGAGCCGGTCACGGTCGAGCTTATTCGGCCGAAGCAAGCACCGACAGTTAACCCTGGAGAGAAAGGTATGTTGATCGTCAATGTCACAGGGGCTGTCCCGATGGTTGATCAGACCCGTGTCTCGTTAGGGCAGGGCATGTTTGCGCGAGTCACAGGGGTCAAGCCTTTATCCGAAGGTTTTGGTGCTCACCTGAGAATTGTCTACAAGGTAAACAAAGATGCCAAGCTAGGGCCTCGTGATCTGAAGCTACAATTTGGCCGAACGCAGACGAGTCATAAGGCGGTGATCAACGTCTCTAAAGGTAGTGCCGCACGTGCCATGACTCCTGAATTGAGGGAGGGTGTCAGGCTGGCGCCGGTTAAACCAATAACTATCGATCCGGGGCTGCTCAGCCGCTAGTCGGGTATCTGTTTGCGGAAGCAATCATGCCGGGGCCTATATAGGCCCCGTTTTTTTTGAAAAAACTTCCGTTGCTTTTTTACGCAGATGACAATGACTTTTGTAGAAAATCAATGTAGCCCGGGTTGAGCTTCCAGCGAAGCCCAGGCTACAATTAGTCGGCTGCTGATTGTGGCGCGGATAAAAATTCATACAAGGAATGTATGAACGTTTTATATCAACAAGGAACTGTTGAGCCTATGGTTACCTATCGACGAAATGTTACGCCCGGTGCGAGTTACTTTTTCACCGTCACGCTGCGTGATCGCAGCTCATCACTGCTGGTTGATTATGTCGATGATCTACGCGAAGTGACTCGTTCAGTTAAGGAAGAGCGGCCTTTCGATATCGATGCCATCGTGGTTATGCCGGAACACCTTCATGCGATCTGGACATTGCCTCCGAATGATGCCGATTACTCCATTCGTTGGCGCGAAATCAAAACACGCTTTGCAAGGCGGATTCCATATTACCAATATGAAGGCGGTGTCTGGCAGACGCGGTTTTGGGAGCACATCTTGCGTGATCAATCGGAGATGGAAAACCATATCGATTACATTCATTACAATCCGGTAAAACATGGATACGTCGATAATGTGGTGGATTGGCCCTACTCAAGTTTTCATCGACATGTCAGGCAAGGGAAGTGTTCGTTTGATTGGGCAGGCACCGCAGAGTGCGAAGCAGAAAGCCATGGCGAATAAATAAAAAATAAATATAGCCAGGACTGCTTGGATTTATTGTTATTCCATCTGCTTCTATCTAAATTTATTGTCTGTAGTGCCGATGTTAATCTAGCACTCAGGGCATTTTACGCGACGGCCCATGACTACTCGATGCCGTCTACTCTCAGGAAGTGACCATGGACAAAAACAGCACAAAATTATCCGAAGGCCTCCAGGCTCTGGCTTCTTCAGCCTTTCCAAGGAGATGTGAAGGGTGTGGAAAGGCATATGAAAGCATCAGTGATTTTTTTACTGCAACTAACCATGCGACATTTTCGACATCAGGTGCGCTAAATCACCGTGTTGATGAAAATGGAACTCCCTATCTCGAAATATCGCGACTTTGTTCTTGTGGTTCAAAATTAAAAGGTGAGTTTGGTGATCGTCGCGACACTTCAGAGGCGGGTATTCGTCGCAGAAAAAACTTTAGTGACGTTCTTATGTATTTGATGGAGAAAGGTTTCGATCAAGATGTTGCGCGAGATGAGCTGTTGAAATTAATGCGCGGTGAAAAGAGTGAAATGCTAGCCCCTTACCTTGCAAGCTCACCTCCAGCTTAAAAATAAAATCACTGCGTCGAGTGCTTAACGTAAACTGATGCGCTTACAATGAATTTTTCTTTAATCGCTAAATCCGCAGTAAACCATTTTAAATTAACAGCGCTAGCCTTGGGCGCTTTTAGCATTGGATTTTCAGAAGCCGCTGCGCTGATTACGTCCAGTTGACGGTGCGAGGGAGGCTGAGAATGAAACTCGATTTTGTATCGAATTCTTTGAGGCGGAAATGTAATTAAGTCTAATTTGTTTGCAATCTATTTTCACTCAAAAACTGCCACGTCCGCGTGATATGCAAAATATCGGTATCCTTTTTCATCTCTTTGGGGAAGGGGGAAAATGGTGCTGCGAGTCTTACAATGCGTTTGGCGGCGTCATCTAAAATTTTATGGCCGGATGAACGGCGTATGGTGATTGCGCGCACGGTGCCGTTGGGGCGTAGTGCGACGTCGAGGATTAAGGTGCCGGATAGATTTTTCTGGCGTGCGGCTTCGGGGTAGTTGATGTTGCCGATGCGTTCGATCTTGCTACGCCATGCGTCTAGATAAGCGGCATCCCGAAACTCTCGGGTGCGTGCGGAGATGAAGCGATGTTTTTCGCGCCCGGCATAGTTTTCCATGGTGCGATTAATCTCTGCGCTGAGTGCGGCGATCTCTTTGCTGCGCGAGCGCAGTTCAGCGGCGGTGATCTGGGTCTGCTGTTTTATCTCGGGTGTGAGTTCAGTGATGACCGTATCGTGTTTGCTTTCTTCCTGTGTCATCACTATCTGTGATTGCTTCGCTTCTTGCGGTGGTGGCGAGGCGGCGATACTGCTAGCGGTGGCACTGCCAGGGTCGGGAATGTCCGCCGCGGTTGATGCTGGGTTGGCGAGTCGAGAGGTCTCGTCTGCATTACCGCCACCCGCGAGGTTGGCCTGTGCGAGTAGCTCCGCATCTTCGATCTCTTCTTTACTCTGTTGATGTACCAGTGTGATGTCGAGTGACGGAGCGATCTCTTGAATGCTTTCATCTTCTGGCGCAAAGGTAACGCCAAGGATAATAATGGCGTGCAGGACGACGGCAAAAAAGAGCGTCAAACCGAGTCGATCCGAGGAGGTGACGCGTGTTGCAAGGGGTTGTGGAACGGCGACCATTTTTTACTTTTCCTGTTCGTTCCGTGGGCTGATCATTGTGTTGGTGTTGTTTTTTCGTTTATCAAGGTGCTGCAACATTGAACGCACGATAATGCCACTGATAATGCCAAAAATGACCGCGGCTGTCATCAACAGTGGTAGTAGTTTGAACAGGCCGTCATGCGGAATAAAGAGCAGATAGGCGATATAAAACTGGCCAAACATATGCGCCATCGCAGCAAGCAGGCAGAGTCCGACTGGCCCCAGCCCTTCGCCGGGCAGGCGGCTTGCGAGCCATAAAACAATCAGGCTGGCAACGGCGCCGCTAAAGCTCAACATGAAGGTAGGTGAGAGAAAGGTGCCGATTAAAATGCTGCCAACCAGTACGCGTAACATCGATACCCATACGGCGATGCGCCAACCGTAAAGGATAAAGACGGCGATGGTGATGACGTTGGCAAGGCCGGGTTTTACGCCCGGTAGTGGGCTCGGTAAAACGCTTTCCATGATGTGGATGGCGATGGCTAAGGCGGCCAGCCACGCAATCAGATGGTCTTCTGGCGTGGTGGTCATGGTAATGCCGTTTTTGGTTGCGGTCGTGCTGTTAGGCTTGTTGCTCATGTCGATTAAAAATTAATGCTATCGAAGCGCGGTTCTTCACCGAGCACCGCGACACTGATGCGGTTGGGCAGGCACGCAGCAAACTCGCCGGCATGTTGCAGCCAGCCGCTATGGATGCACTGCTTGCCGAGGCAGGGAGAGGCGACGAAGCGAATCTTGCCATCTTCTATTTTGATAATGCTGGTGCCGAGTGCGCCGTCGATCTCAAGGGTGTGGTCGTGTGCAAGTGATACCTGAGTGGTCTGGCCACCGTTCATAATGGAGGCGGCGACGCCTGCTTCGCTGCCTGTCCATTGACTAATATAGAGGTAAGGCAATAGCAGCGCGGCGAACAGCACGGCGCAATAGTCGGCGCGGGTCATCCGTCGTTACCAATGACTTTGCTCTGTGCATCGTCGATCTCAATATGAATACGCTGCGCCATTTGTGGCGTCATGTAGATGGTTAGCGCTTCATCAATCAGCATCACTTTGTCGATGCCCATCTGTTGTGCAATCTGCGGCCACTCATCTACTCCCGCGATAAAGAGTGCAGTGGCGGCGGCGTCGGCAGTAGCGGCGTTGTGATGTATCACGGTAACCGAGATGGCATTGTTTGCGGGATAGCCACTGCGTGGGTCTATGATGTGGTGATAGCGTTTGCCTTCGAAATCAAAAAATCGCTCATAGTTGCCTGAGGTGAAGACGCTTTCGTCACCATCGGTTTCGATAGCGGCAATGACCCCAGCGCTGGTAGGATGACGCACGCCAATCCGCCATGGCTGTTTTCCTTTGGAACCGATTGCGCGCAGATCACCGCCAGCATTGACGATCGCATTTTCGATGCCCGCCTGTTTAAGTTGTTCAATCGCACGATCAATCGCGTAGCCTTTACCAAAGGCGCCGAAGTCAAACTGAACCGTTGGATTGTTACTGGAGAGCGTGGTTTCGGTGAGGGTGATGTTGGCCATTGATGGGGCCTGTTTTAGCAATTCATCAATGTTCTCTTTAGTCGGCGGTGCGCTGTTCGGGCGGTCATCACTATGAAAACCCCATCGCTCAACCAATGAGCCGATGGTGGGATTAAAAAGCTGATTGCTGTCGGCTGCCAGTGTCTGTGCCTGCTTAATAAAGCGATACGTTGCGGCATCGATGGTAACCGTTTCACCTTGTGCTAGTTGTTTGTTGATCGTCGTGAGTGGGCTGTCGCGCCAGGCGTGCCACTGACGATTGATGATGGCGAGCTCGCTTTCAACAATTGCAACAGCCTGTTGTGTTGCCGCTTCATCCTGATGGAGTACGCTGATATCAACCAGTGTGCCAAGCGTAAAAAGCTTTGCCTTGTGAACCTGCGGTGGCGCTTCGCTACAGGCCGTGATGCCGAGCGTTGTGATCAGTAGCAAGCTTAACCACAGCGGCTTCACGCCAGGCGCACCTCAGCCAATTGAGCTTCAATGGCATCCATCAGTTTTGCGCTGATGTTGATGTCGAACTGCTTGTCGAGTTCGCGAATGCCGGTGGGGCTGGTGACGTTGATCTCAGTAACGTAGTCGCCAATCACATCGAGGCCGACGAAGGTGAGGCCCTTTGATTTAAGCGTTGGTCCGATCTGTTCGCATAGCCACTGGTCGCGCTCGCTCAGTGGCTGGCCAACACCGGTGCCGCCAGTGGCGAGATTGGCGCGGGTTTCCCCTTCGGCTGGAATGCGTGCCAGTGCGTAAGGAATCGGTTCACCATCGATGAGCAAAATACGTTTGTCGCCCTGTAAAATTTCCGGCAGATAGCGCTGTGCCATCGTCAGTGTCTTGCCGTTGTTGGTCATCACTTCAATGATGACGTTGACGTTGGGATTGTCTTCGGTGACGCGAAAGATCGATGCGCCACCCATCGCCGAAAGTGGTTTGACAATGATGTCGCCATGTTCAGCGAGGAAGGCCTTGATCCTTTCTGGCTGGCTGGTGACCATACTCGGTGCACAGCAATGCGGGAACCATGCGGTGTAGAGTTTTTCGTTGGCATCGCGTAGCGACTGCGGTTTGTTCACCACCAACGTTCCCGCAGCCTCGGCTTGTTCCAGCAGGTAAGTGGTGTAGATGTAGTCGATATCAAACGGTGGATCTTTGCGCATCAGGATCACATCAAGATCGCTCAGCGCTTGAGTGCTTGCTTCGCCCAGTTCAAACCAGTTATCAAGGCTACTATTCACGCTGAGTGGGCGGATCGCCGCGCAGGCCCTGGCATGGTCGAGAAAAATATCGCCCTGTTCCATATAGTAAAGCTGCCAGCCGCGCTGTTGCGCCTCTAGTAGCATCGCCATGGTGCTATCTTTTTTTGGATTGATGGCGCTGATTGGATCCATCACTACGCCCAATTTAATGTTGGGTTTAATCGTCATAATCTACTCTTATTTGTGTTCGGCTATTTCACGTGCAGCGGCCAGCATTGCCAGCCGTGCGATCACGCCGTAGGCATAAAAGCGATTGGCACCGGCATCGGGTTCCATGCTTTGGTTCGGGGTGGTGCAGGGCTCGGCAAAGGCGAGCGGTTCAAAGTGGGCGCCGGGGGCATTAAGGTTTTCATTGGGGCCGCGGCGGGTGTGAACGCGGTAAAAACCGCCGACCACAAAGTGATCGATCATGTAGACCACGGGTTCGGCGACGGAGGCTTCATCACCCCAGGTCTCAAAGGTGTAGACCCCTTCCTGTAATAGTACCTGCGTGACATTGGAGCCGCTCTTGGATGCGGCCATCTTGTTGCGCTGTTTGCGGTTGAGGCTCTGCACCTCTTCAACGGAGCTGGCGGTCATGATACCCATGCCGTAGGTACCCGCATCCGCTTTGATGACGACGAAGGGCTCTTTGTCGATGCCGTATTCATCGTATTTGAGCTGAATGGCAGTGAGTAATGCACCGACGTTTTTGGCAAGACATTCCTCCCCTTCACGCTTTTTAAAATCGATTTCGCCGCATTGCAAAAAGAGGGGATCGATTAGCCACGGATCGATCTGCATTAGTTCAGAAAACTCTTTGGCGATCTGGCGGTAATGGGTGAAGTGATCTGACTTAAGGCGCTTCGACCAGCCGAGCTCTAGTGGCGGCACAACCTCCTGTTCGATATCTTCGAGGATGTCAGGGCGACCACTGGAAAGGTCGTTGTTAAGCAGGATCATACAGGGTGAAAAGTCGCCAATGCCGACACGTTTGCCTGAGCGCTCGAGCGGTTCCAGCGTGACCTGACGGCCTGATGGCAGTTCGACGGTTTGTGCCTCTGTGATCTCTTCTGAGAGCGAGCCGAGGCGAACCTCAAAACCTGCTTTTTGCAGCACGTCCTGTAGCGCGGCGATGCTTTCCATATAGAAGGTGTTGCGGGTGTGGCTCTCAGGGACGATTAGAATCTGGTTAGCGGTTGGGCAGGTGCGCTCAATGGCCGCCTGTACCGCCTGCACGCTGAGCGGGACGAGCGCAGGATTGAGGTTGTTGAAGCCGGCCGGAAAGAGGTTGGTATCGACCGGTGCCAGTTTAAAACCGGCGTTGCGCAGATCCACCGAGGTGTAAAACGGCGCGGTTGTCAGTTGCCACTGACGCCGAAACCACCCTTCGATTTCGGCCTGTTGATCTAGCAGGAGGCGTTCAAGCTGTAGCAGGGGGCCATTTAACGCGGTTGTCAGGTGTGGAACGGGTTCGTTTTGTGTCGCGCTCATGTCGATTATTTATTGCCTGATTAATTCATTAAATTAGGTGATTTGACGCATATGATACGCCGCTTGTCTCTTCTTTGCGATGCCCGCATTTTAGCCTTCTCGCGCTAACGTTGTGAGTTTTAAGTGGTTATTTTTTCTGAGCAGGTTCAGCTGATTGTTCTGTTCACATTGTCGGGGGAGTGAATTGGTCGATTATGTAAGGGTTTTCTTACGCTGACTGTAAAATTTTACAGGTATGCAGGCTGGGGCAATAAGCGTATTAGTTATGGTTACTGGGGTGGATATGGAGTGTTGTCCTTGCCAAATGTGCGACTTCAGGGAGTTTTAGCATAAGTTCACAGCCAATGCAGGCATGAGTTTGAGATGTTTCAAATTATTACAACGGGGTTTTTCTGTCTATGAGCCCTACTAGTCAAAATCAAGATCCGATTAACCGCGTTTCGTCACGGCCGTTTTCGCCAGAGCGGTTCGCTCAGTTATTGGTTGAGCTTGGTCGTATTCGCGAGCTTGTAGCGGAATGCATTGCTTCGCCATCGGGCTGTAAAGAGGCCTTGATCTGTCGGCAAATTAGAGAGATGAGTCTACCGCTGTGTCAACTATCGCTCGCGCGTGTTATCGAGGTGCTTAATAGTAGTGCTCAGTGTGTTGAGGACCCAGGAGGAGCATCCTCTGAACGGCGCTTAAGGGCCTGTGCTGAAGTGGTGGATGACGTGATCTGCTATATCGAAAGTTTACGTGACGGCTACTCGAGCGATGATGAATTCCTGGAAAGTATTGAAGACAAAATAGCATTCATTGGTACTCGGGCTGAGCATGATGGTAAGCCCGGTTTGCTGAACTGCCCTGCGGGTGTGATGGCTGATTTCCTGGATGGCGTGAACGCATCGCTACGTGACATTCGTTCTGTGCTTTCCCAGTGGCAGGAGGTGCCGAACCATAAACCGTTGGCCACTGAGCTCTTGCGGCAGTTGCATGCGCTGAAAGGGGCGGTGCTGGTTTATGGTGTTGATGAGCTGGTCGGTAACATTCAGTATCTGGAATCGTGTGTGGTGGGTTTCTTAAAAGACGAACTGAAGGCCTGCGCCACACTATTTGAGCTGCTTGAACGCTATGTCACTCGAATGAAGGTGGTGATTGACCTGCTGGTGAAGCAGCAGTCGGATAAATTGTTAAAATCGCTTGAAAAAGCGTTACCGCTACCTGCAGTTGGCGACAGGGAGCATCAGCCCTTGTCTCAGAAATTACCGCGTCTACGCTTTCTGGTTGAGCGTGCCAGCATGATGCTGGGTAAGTCAGTGCGATTAATCGTGACTGGTGACAGCGTGCGATTGCCGGCTGAACTGGCTGGGAAATTAATCGCGCCATTGGAATTGCTGTTGTGGAATGCGATTGATCACGGCATTGAAGCGCCAGTGGTGAGGGCGGCAGCGGGCAAGCCAAAGGATGGCGTGATCACGCTCTCTTTGCGGCTTGAGGAGAATGAAACGCTGGGGGTGATTACCGTGGCTGATGATGGTGCTGGCATCGATGAGGCGGCGGTGCGCGAAAGGGCGGTGAAGAGTGGCTATGTGGCATCGAGTCAGGAAGCGAAACAGAAAGCGCTTGCCGAGATGATATTCCATTCCGGGCTGAGTACTTCGCCAGTGGTTTCACCCGTGTCGGGAAGGGGGGTGGGGCTGGATGTGGTGAACACAGAGGTGAGTCGTCTTGGCGGCACTGTTCAGGTGCGCACCTCGCCTGGTAAGGGGGCGAGTTTTACCCTTTCTGTGCCACTTTAGTGGTGTTGCGGGGCATTGTGTTGTCCAGGTAGTCCAGGTTCCTCAAGATTACCCAAGATCGCCCCAGTGGGTCTGAAGCGCCGCCAGTGCGGCCACGCTGGCAGTTTCGGTGCGTAAGACGCGTGGGCCGAACTGAATCCCCTGAAATCCGCGCTGAGAGGCGTTCTCTATCTCGTTTTCGCTGAGTCCGCCTTCGGGGCCGATTAATAGTGCGATCTCGCCTGTGGGCGGTGCTAGCTGGCGTAAGCTGTGAGTGGCGCGATGATGAAGGACGAGTTGCAGTGTGTTGCCTCGATCTTCGCCGAGCCAGTGTGATAATGAGGTGATCGGCAGGATTTCTGGCACGCGATTGCGACCGCACTGTTCGCAGGCACTGATGAGGATCCCTTGCCAGTGCAGCAGTCGTTTGGCGGCGCGCTTCTCATCAAGTTTGACGCCGCAGCGTTCGGTCGTGAGCGGGATGATGCGATTAACGCCGAGTTCAACCGATTTTTGCAGGGTGTAATCCATCCGCTCCCCACGCGAAATGCCCTGTGCTAATGTGATCTGTAGTGGTGACTCACTTTCACGTGGATTGAATGCCTTGACCTGTGCGCGAACTGTTTGGCGTTCAATCGTACTCAATGTCGCGCTATACTCACCACCATTGCCATTGAACAGGGTGATTTCATCGCCGGGCTTGAGGCGCAGTACGCGCCCGATATGGTTGGCAGCGCTGCCTTCAATGGAAATTTCTGAGTGGATGGCAATGGCCGTATTAACGTAGATGCGTGACATGTATGGCTGTAATAATGTGAAATTAATATCGTTTGAGAATGGTGAAAGTGTAACATTTCATCGGTGAAGTTGTGGTGCTGGATTGTGTGGTTGGGCAATTGTCCTTATGAAATCGGGGTTGTAGTGGGCAATAAAAACGCTAAACTCTAGCCCTCATGACAACAGCGCTTGATGCCACTGTTTTGATGTGTTGTTTCAGCCGAATTTGATAAGTATTGTTTAAGGAGATCGAAAAATGAGTGTATTGGTAACCAAAGAAGCCCCCGATTTTACTGCAGTCGCGGCGATGCCAGATGGGAGCTTTAACGAGGAATACAAGCTTTCTGATTCGCGTGGTAAGTATGTTGTTTTGTTTTTCTACCCACTGGATTTTACCTTTGTCTGCCCATCTGAATTGATTGCATTTGATCACAGAATTGCTGAATTCGAAAAGCGTAACGTGCAGGTGATTGGTTGTTCTGTGGATTCACACTTTTCTCATCATGCGTGGAAAGAGACCCCGATCGACCAGGGTGGTATCGGCAATGTGAAATACCCGCTAGTGGCTGATTTGACCAAAAATATCGCGCGCGATTACGATGTTTTACTCGATGAAGCCGTTGCGCTACGTGGTTCGTTTTTGATTGATAAAGAAGGTGTGGTGCGTCATCAGGTGGTGAATGATCTGCCGTTGGGTCGTAACATTGACGAAATGCTACGTACCATTGATGCGCTGCAGTTCACCGAAGAGCATGGTGAAGTTTGTCCTGCTGGCTGGAAAGAAGGCGACAAAGGAATGAGCCCTAGCGCCGAAGGTGTGGCTTCATATCTTGCGAGTGAGTCTGGTAAGCTGTAATTATTGCGATGTCAATGCTTTGAAAAGGCGGCCATCTGGCCGCCTTTTTTATGCCGCTTAGCTCGCTTTTTCGACTTTCTTTTTATCGCTGGGCACAGCGTTCACGCTTGTCATATCGATATCATCAAGGATGGCATCGATATCATCAGCGCTAATATCAAGCTCTTCTTCAGGGGTGGGTGTCTCTGAGCTGCTATTGGCTGATAGCAGCTTGTCGATGTCATCTGTGTCGACGTTCTCTTCTGCGGCCGCTTTTTCATTTTCTGATGTGATTTCCGCAGGTGTCTCATTTTCGCTAGCGGCAATGAGGGCATCGATATCATCTGGGGTAAGGTCTTCATCAGCACTTTTTGCTTCGGCTGGCTTAGCGGCGCTGGCTGGCGCATCATTAGCGTTGGCGGCGAGTAGTGCATCGATATCATCAACAGCAGGTGTATCTGCGTTTTCTGTTGCGGCTACTTCAGCGACTGCAGCTGAGGGTGGTGATGTCGGATCAATCTCGAGGCCGAGGTCGATGTCCAAATTATTCTCGGGATCGCTCTCATCGACAGCGTGAATGATCGTGTTATCTGATGAATCATCAGTGTTGCCGGGAATGGCATCTTCATCAATGCTGAGAAAAGGATTGTTTTCTTCCTCTGCTTCGGGCTCCTCAATAATAGGGAGCGCTGCTTCATCGTTGTCCGATGGTTCTGTGATTTCAGTTTTGGCGGCGCCTGCTAATTCCTCTGGTGCTGGTGTTTCTTCCGCTGTTTCTGCTGGCGCCTCTTCGGCTATGACAGGTGCCTCTGCTTCGTCGATATTTGTTGAAGGTTCTTCATCTATTGTCGCTGTCGGTTCATCTTGCTGTTCCGCCTTGCGGGCGGCGATGTCCTGTTCTTTTTTTGCAAGTTGTTCTTCGGCAGCATCACGCCCGCCGCTAAATGCAGAGATGAATTCGGCAACGGTTTCACGCATCTCTTTTTTGGATGCGTCGAGTTCATTTTCCAGTCGCTCATTGATTGTTTGAGATGCGGTGAGTTCGAGCTGTAAGCGGGAATTCTCATTTTTGAGTTCATCTAACGCTGCACCGTCAGTCTCGATGCTGGCGGGTGTCTGACTGGTTGCGGCAATAGCGCCAAGTTTGGCCTTAGATTCGGTGAGTGCTGCAATGTTTTTATCCAGTCCCATCAGTGCTTCACTGTCTCTGTCGGCATAGATGTTCATCATGGTGATGTAGAATTCGACTTCTGTATCACGGATCGCTTTGGCAGCGGCAGTGAGTGCGTCACTATCAAGATCGTGTGTCTCTTTCAGTTTGATTGATAGTACGTTGAGGCGATCGTCTTCGCTTTCTTTTATCTTTTCGGTGAGTGCTAATAAGGCTTTTTTGTCTTTGCGCTGTTCTTTTATTTTTATAAAAATAAGTGCGCCGCATACGACGAGAAGAAACAAAATAACTTCAGCGAGTATTAGCGAGAGTGATGCGTATAGACTATTCATGAACGAGTGTTTCCCACGGTTTTTCCTGCACCGAATTTGGTCGGGCTTTCCATTTTTTGTATCCAAAGAAGATGCCGCCACCGAGCAGCAAGTTGAACATCAAAAATGGAATTGAGACGGCTATCCAATTCACTTTGTCGTCAACAGGTGGTGCTACCTCCGGGGTAGCTATCTCGGTAGTTTCTGGTGCTAACGTTTCTTCATCCTGTGGCTGCGCTTGCGTACCAAATGAAATCGGTCCGACACGACTTTCAACTGGCCGCCCGTTAGGTCGTATTCCGTTGATCTCGATGGTGACGCTATGGCGTTTGTCGGAAGCGAAGTTGCCGAGCGGTAGCTTCCATTCGTTGTGACTGCTGCGCGGGATTTTTATTCGCTGAACTTCACCTGCGCTGTCGGAGATGATGGCTGTCATGTTGATTGAATCTGGGTTGATCATGTCGGCGCGCGGAATCACAAATAGCGTCTCTATTTCCGCATCGAGGATTTTTTCTGGTTTGATTGAGGTGATGACTGGCGAGGCGTAAACATTGATCAAATGTCTTTTTTCTCGCTTGAAAGTGACGCCGTCAACAAAGGTGATCAGCTCGTGTTGGCCCGCTGTTAATGCCTCACCGAGATCAATGCTATAGGTGCCGTCTTTCGGTTTTCGGTCAGCAGCATTGCCGTCATCTTTAAGTTTGTATCGGGTCTGATTTTCCTGATGTGTCTGTTGTAATGTGATGTCGACAAAACGGTGGAACTTCTGTTGGGTGATGGTTTCACCTTCGTTGGTGAGTGATGCGAAATAATGTTGCTCGTCGTCCAGAAAAATATTGTTGGGGAAAGCGGTGGTGACAAGCTTTAGGTCGGTGACCACCATGACGCGATTGTCTGGGTCGGTATCGGCATCAATATACCAGGTGCCCGCAGCGGGATTGGTGACGGTGATGAGATCATAGCGTGATTCATGATGCCAGCTGACATTTTGTGGTGTGTTGTTGCGTCCAAAGACTTTGTCTTTTGGGGTGGTGACCATCGCGGGTTGTGCATTGTTCCGATTAAAAATCAGTAAGGTCATTTCATTGATGCTGTTATCGACGATAACTCTGTTTTCAACTAAAGGCAGGGTGTCTGGCTGAGTTGTTTTTTCAAACATGCGGAAAAAGATGCGCTCAAGTGCTTCGGCATCTTTGGCCTTTTCGTACCAGCCGTTCGATGAGGCGGCGAGTTGTTGTAAGAGCAGTTCATCGGCCTCGCCAGAGAGTGCAATGGTGTGTACCGTTGCGCCGGATTTAGCGAGTCGGGGTACCGTGAGGTTGATGATGTTTTCTCGCGATGCGCGATTTCTGGCGGGATCTGTGTCGATGTCGAGGAGTCCGTCGGTTAATAAAATAATAGTGCGCTCAAAGTCGGGATTGTGTTGTTTCCAGTCCCAGGTAGATTTCTGGAGGGTATCTTCGATGTTGGTAAATAAACCGTTTGAGTGGATTTCGCCAGCGGCTTTAGTGGCGCGGCGTTTCCATTGTTTGTCAACGGGAGCCAGTGGCACTAGCATGTTGACGTGGCGGCCGAAGGTCCAGACGCCTGCCTGTGCATTACTGGGTAGCAGATTGGCGAGTAAGCGCAAGGCTGGGGTGCGAAGGTTGTCGGGGTCGTTCCATTTCATGCTACCGGAAACGTCGATTAAGATTCTAATGTCGTGTGTCGGTGTGGCCGGTTCTGTTTTGGCGGGCACGGTAGTATTCCAGCCGAATAATAAACAGGCCGTGATGACTGCAATCTTAAATCCATTTTTTTTCAATACGCACCCTGATGAAAAGACCGTTTATATAAGGATCATATCGGTGTAACTATTTGATTCTTTAAAAGGGATGTTTTAGCTGTTTTTTTGATTGTGCTGCGCGCTTGTTTGTTGAAGTGTTCAGTGTGCTTGTCTGCTTTGTCGCTAGTGCGAGGCTGATAAGTAGAATATTTCCCGTGCTATTTATGGGATATATTTCTGATCGATTGTTTCTATTGGTCGAAAAAACCATATTTAAAAAGTGGTCAATAGCGCTATAACACTATAATAAATATGTTATTTTCCCTTAAAATAATGCTTGCACATTTGTTGAGTGTTTTGCTATGTTACTTCTCGAGGGGGGATGCCGAAGTCACAGCATTCCTGTCATACATACAGAGTTTGATTTTGAGGAGATGAGAATAATGTCTGATGCAAATATTTCGAAACAGGATGGTCTTTTTGTTTTTGCTATTGCAGCAATCATTACCGTATTAGGTCTGGTTGGCGCCAATATCTAAAATAGACTCAGTGAGTAGGCGTCGGTTTTATTCGCTTGAGATGCTTGGTTAAGTAGTCCAATTAGAACTTCCTCGCTTCATCGTTAATCGGTGTTACGAGCAAATATTAGCGGTGGTTGAGTTGATACCCAGGTAGGTTGCTAAATGCCTTATCTGGGAATTAACGCCACCGCTTTTTTATTGTCTTTTTATAGCCCCTTCTTGTTGTTCCTTAAGCTTTTTTGTGTAAAAGCAGTATGCCGTGTGCCGAACCTAGGTAGTTGATCTGCTTGTGCCCAGCACTTTTCAATTCTAGCCAGGTGAGGGTGGAGTGCGTCATGACTGATAATGATGTGCATTGCAAGCTGGCGACTCATTTCGTCAATGTTATCCGGATCCGAAAAAGCGTGTCGTAAATGGTGAAATTGTTCTTTATTCAGGTACAGGAGATTGGGCGAGCAGTGATGGGTTTTCTGATATTCACGTACGATACGATAGATATAGCTTAGCATGGCTGCATTCCTCTAAAGTTGCGTGAGAGTGCGTTATTGCCGGTCACTTTTGGCTTTACAAAGGTCAGTGCAGGTTTTAAGCCAATTCCAGTTTTGTGTTGTAATGGCCTGCCTGATGGGCGGTTGATGTGGGTTCAAGTTTCTGCAGTTACTCTCTTGCGATTGCTTTGATAGCTTGTGAAAGGCTTTGAGAAATGATCTTAAGGTCTTGTCGTAACGCATCGATATTTGGTTGAGTTGTATCCTCAAACAAATCGGCTTCATGCTTTATGTGTGGTGGAGTTTCCCTTTAATGAGGCCATTCGAATGGCTCATCTGTGTGTGATTTTAGGTCTGCACGACAGGTTGGTCAGGTGTCTAGCTGCGAGTTGGGTTTAGACGGGTGCATGTGTATAAGGCCAGATTCGTGGCAATTTATTGACGTCTTCGTGGTTATCTAAGTGCCCTTTACAGGATCAGCAGGTCTCAAAGAATCTTGAAGAATTGAGTGCAAGGACGATTTTTGTCGCCGACAGTGGCTTGCTTCATCCGTGAAAAGTCGAATAAGTTATCTATGCTCCGATTTGAATCCGCTACCGGCGGCACTGTTTTGTCTTGTGGATTTCTGAGCAATAAAAATATGATGTCCACCGGATTTCAGTGGTTGTAGGTATTACGGCTTCTGAATTGTGCGCATTTCGCTTCTTTTGTTATTCCAGTTGGAAGGGCTTGATTCTATCTCCTTCTTTATGTATGGTTTATATACCTCTTCATTTAGAGGGGTATTATCCCACCGAATCAGTAGGTTAATGAAGTGCTGACTTGGTCGATAAATACTAAATTCAATGCGAAAGAGGAGTGTTTATATGTCAAACGCAGTTAATGTTAATAAAAATGATTCACTGATTGTGATTGCGATTATCGCCATCCTGCTGGGTTTGTGGGCAGTAGCGCTTGTTATTGGCTAGTCAGTAGCAATCCATACATAAGATCTATTTGCAGTAGCTTATAGATTGACTAAAGCCAGCGTGAGGGAACTCGCGCTGGCTTTTTTTTGACTGTTGCGCTTTGATTTCATTGTTTAAATGGATGTTGTTATAAGCGTACTATGGTTGATTCGGTTACACTTGCGCGATGCAGATGCGATTCAAGCTACTTAAAATACTGTCGGATGGCAGCTTTCATTCGGGTGATGCGCTAGGCATTGAGTTGGGTGTTGGGCGCAGTGCGATCTGGCGGCATGTTCAAACGCTGCGCGACTATGGGCTCGATATTTATGCGGTGACGGGCCGCGGCTATCGGCTGAGAACGCCGCTGGAGTTACTCTGTGAATCCCAAATTATGGATAGTCTGCCGGACGTGGCGCGGCCGTTGATTGCCGACATTGATCTCCACTCGACGCTGGATTCTACCAACAGTTATTTGATGCGGCCGGAAGCGTTGGCGTTGCCAGGTGGGTCGGTTTGTCTGGCTGAATATCAGTTGGCGGGGCGCGGTCGTCAGGGGCGTCGTTGGGTCTCATCGTTTGGTGCTAATCTCTGTTTCTCATTGGCGTGGCGTTTTAACTGCGGGCCGGACGCGCTTTCGGGTCTGTCGCTGGCAGTGGCGGTGGCGGTGGCTGAGGGCTTGTCATCATTGGGTCTTGAGCGGCCTGGTTTGAAGTGGCCGAACGACCTATATATAGAAGGGCGGAAGCTGGCGGGTATTCTGCTTGAGATGAGCGGGGAATTTTCGGGTGCAAGCCGGGTGGTGATTGGTGTCGGTGTGAATGTGCGAGCGCCATCGGAGATTGATGAATCGATCGACCAGCCGTGGGTTGCGCTGGATGAGCTGCTGGCTGAGCCAGTGTCGCGTAATCACGCAGCGGGGGTGTTGATTGGCTCGCTTGCGGCGGCGATGCTGGAATTTCAGCAAGCGGGTTTTGCACCGTTTGTAGCGCGTTGGCAGCAGATGGATGTGATGGCGGGTAAATGCGTGACATTGCAGCAGGCACAGGGCGTCATCGAAGGAAGGGCGCGCGGGGTCGATACCACGGGTGCGCTGTTAATTGAGCGTGACGGACAGGTGAGCCGCTATCTGTCGGGTGATGTCTCTCTGCTGCGCGCCGTTGCGTCATCGTAAATTTGATTGATACTGGAATCGAAATGATTTTGCTATTAGATATCGGTAATACAAGGATAAAGTGGGCGAGTCTGATTGGCGGCGAGTTTCAGTCGGGGGGCGCGCTGCGGCGTGGTGATGGCGATGTGCGCTGTGTGATTGATGCGCTGCAGGCGAAGCAGTATGGCCCCAGGCGTGTGGTCGTTTCAAATGTGGCGCAGGATGGCTACCGAGAGCAGTTGCAGTCTGAAGTGGCGACGCTTTGGGGCTGTCAGGTTGAGTTTGTTGCCACATCGGCCGCTGCTTTTGGTGTGGTTAACGGTTACGATGAGCCGCGCTCGCTGGGTGTGGATCGTTGGCTGGCATTGATTGCGGCGCGGCAGCTGCTGGATGGCGCGCTCTGTATCGTCGATTGTGGTACCGCATTGACGGTTGATCTGCTGAGTGCTGACGGTCTTCACCTTGGCGGTATGATTGTACCGGGCGTGTCGTTAATGCAGGATGCGTTGCTCAATAATACAGAAGGATTGAATGTGTTGAATGAATGGCAGGCGGGTGACGAGATGCAATTTATGATGCGAAATACGGCGGATGCTATTTCAGGTGGTGCCTGTTACACGGCGGTGGCGTTGATTGATCGTCTGTTGTCCGATGCGCAGACGAAGCTTGGCGCTGAGGTCTCTTTGGTGTTGACCGGTGGTGATGCGGAAATGCTTAAACCGCATTTGCAGGGTGAAAGTCTGTTTGAGCCTGATCTGGTATTAAAAGGGGTGGCAATGGTTGCAGGAGCAGCGGATCAATGAGAGCGTTTGTTTTAATGGTGCTGGTGCTTAATGTCGGTTTTTTTACCTGGCAGTATCTGGCAGACAATCAGTGGGGGCTGGAAGAGTCAGCAGGGCTTGAGTTGAAGGCTTTGCCTGAAAAGGCCGCGGTTCCGTCGTTGGTGCTGGTGAGTGAAGAGCCAGCGATTGTGATTGATGTGATACCTGTTCAGCCGCTTGCGGTGGCTGAGTCGTCATTAGAGGAGGCTCGATCAGAGGGACTGGCATCAGAGAAGTCCGCGCTAGAGGAGGCAGCGCTGACGGGGTCAGAAGCTGAACAGGAGCCTGTTGAGATTGCGACTGCCGTGGGTTCCGAGTCAGCGGCGTCACCTGCGGTAGCTGAAGTCGCTGTAGAGGTAGAGCCGCCTGCACTGATTGCGATCTGTTATAAAGCGGGGCCATTTAAGCAGCGTTCGCAGCCTCAGGAATTAGAGGCAATGGCGGTGCAATATGGTTTTGATGCTGCGATCACTGCGCGAGCGGGTGAAAGCTTGCTGGGCGAGTGGATTTACCTCACGGAGTACGGCTCGCTTCAATCAGCGCGTGATGATGTGACGGCGCTTAAAGGTCAGGGTATCAAGGATGTCGGAATTGCGCGTCTGGCAAGTGGTGAGTTGATCATTTCATTGGGGATCTTTGGAAAACAAAATACACTGAAGCGACGCCTGGCTGAGCTTAAGGCCTTGGGTTATGTCAATTATCAAACGAAAAAGCGTTATCGCAAGACCGAGGAGTTCTGGTTGGTGCTTTCTGGTGTTGAGGGCGATCAACAACGTATTCTGGCTGATGAGCTAGGCGTAGCACTGGCAGACCGTTTTCCAGCCGCGCAGCTGGCGCCGGTCGGTTGTCGTTAAACGGGATGCATAAGTTGTAAATAAGGGGATGATTTTCCTATGGGTTTGTTGTTATAATCGCCGCGCTGTAAGCAGTGCTGGCGTAGCTCAGTTGGTAGAGCAGCTGATTTGTAATCAGCAGGTCGTAGGTTCGACTCCTATCGCCAGCTCCAAATTCAAGGGTTTAGTTCATTAGAGCTAGACCCTTTTTATTTTATGGGGTGCGAGCCGTCGCTTGTTGCAAACGCACCAGCATAAAAGCCATCGCTCAATCGAGCAGAAAGCGCAGTCGTTCATCAGCCTTTGTCGCTGCTAGCGCTATAATCTCCGCGTTCACCACATTTTCCGCCACAAATGGATCATCGTTCACTCGCTGTTGAAGCTCACTCAGTGATGCGTTATGCGCGAGTATGCCGCCGCCCAGGTTGGGTTGAAGCGAACCCGCCAGCAAAAAGACACCGTTATCAAAACCCTGTTTAAGCCAGGCCTTGTGGCCTTCCATATGCTCGCTTGCCGCGGCTTTGTTGTCTGAAAATTTGAGTAGCACGATAAACATGGCGGGCTGTTCTCCTGTTGGTCTGATTGGTTTGGGCGGATCTCTGTTTGAGTTTGAAGTTAAAGTGTATCAGGCGATAGTGTATCGGTGGGCTACTGACAGCATGTTGTCAGTAGGGGCGCTAATGGTCGGCTCTTGATGTTATGGAACCTCTGATTAATTGCCTTATCTGTCATTGCGAGCGAAGCGCGGCAATCTCGATCCTATATGAATCATTGAGTTAAGAGATTACTTCGTTGCTTCGCTCCTCGTAATGACAATTAATCAGAGATTCTCTATATAAATGTCTGCGTGATAAAGCGGACTCTCCTGCAGCATGCCAGAAGCATCTGAGGAAAACATCGACTTCCCGGCCAGCACCCTACTTTTCTATTTTCTTTTTCTGGATTATACAACTAGCTGGTGAGGTTCGACCCCGCCCCGCAGCCATCTATTTGTAGCGCCTACTCATAGTTACATTGAATACAATGAAACCAGTATGTATCCACCGCTTAATGGGGTGATGCTCCCATTCACATAAGGTGATAATTCTGTCTTCGTGAATAAATCAGGCTGTAAGGCGAAAACACCATTTAGCGTGTACCGCTCACCTTCTTTAGTCGCTTCTAGTCCAGCTTTTGCGTCAGCAGTTAGCCATGCCTCATAAATTTCAGCGCTAACTGTGTCATTAATTTCTTTATCAAATGAATGGCTATCATTCACTATGCTAGCCTTATCTTCTGCTTTAAATTTCAAAAGTGCACGCAGGCTTCCAGTCCCTGCCCCCTTAGATTCGTTTACTTCCCATCTCACCGTTATTGGGTCTTTAGGTAACGATATCAATTTATTTAAAACGCCTATTTCAGTATGAAATTTAGTTTCACTTTTCTCAGGTAATGTTGACATGTTGTTATCACACCCAGCCAGTAATAATAAAGTTATCATTAATATGTTTTTAAAAAGCATCAGTTTTTCTAGTTTTTTCTATTACTTGTATGGCAGTGGAGTGGCGATTTTCATTAAAAATACTTGTATTGTTATGCGGGCCGAGGGGGCTGTAATAGTGGCAGTTATGTTTAAACACTGGGGAGATTACACATGCGCTGGGAGTATAGTCAACTTACAGGTAATTTGAAGTTCAATGGGGCTAAAGTAGCCACTGGATACGCAGGTCATGGAAATGGAAAAAATAAACCAAGCATGGAACATGTGCGAAATATTGGACCAATACCAAAAGGTGAATATGAGATTCAAGCCCCGAGAACTAGCGCTAGAACTGGCCCATATGTTTTGCCTTTAATCCCCGTTGGGCATAATGCTCTTGGTAGAACTGATTTTCAGATACACGGTGATTCAAGGTCAAATCCAGGATCTGCATCTAACGGCTGTATAATAATGGGAAGAGCGATAAGAGAAAAAATCTGGAAAAGCGGTATAAGAAAGCTAATTGTAGTTCAATAACGAGGTTTTCAAAGTGAAAAAATGTATTTGTTTTTTTATTCTTCTGTTTGTCAGTGGTTGTTCTCTTGAAAGTGGCGTTTCTGAAAAAATAATTGAGAAATTTGAATTAGAAGGGAAATCTTATTTTGACCATCTTGTTGCTACACAGGAATATGAATCCTTACTAGACAAGATAGAGAACGGAGATGAAGTTTTAATAAGAGGGTCATCCTTGTTAAGCCAATGGGTAGATGCTTCGACTTCTCTGTCTCTAAAGTATTCATTATCAAGAGCAATAACAAAGAAACCTGACGCAGTTATGAGTCTTATCCCTGAGTTTTATTCAGTTTCTGACGTCTGTACCATCCCTTACATTGAAGCACCTATAGAGGTTGAATTAAGACATGTTCATGAGTCATTATCTGCTTTGAAGCGCTCGAATAAATCTAATGATGCTTATATTGAATGTATAGCTGTGTATCAAGAAATTAAAGAAAACATAGCAAAAAGCCCAGGCGGACGCTAAGAAGCGCACCGGTTGGCTTGGCGTTAGGCATTGTGAGCTGGTCCCCTGTTGGTTTTTCATTAAGCCTTATACATGCGGCGGATTACGCTTCGCTAATCCGTCCTGCGGGCTGATTGGTTTGGGCGGATCTCTGTTTGAGTTTAAAGTTAAAGTGTATCAGGCGGTAGTTTATCGGTGGGCTACATGACAGCATGTTGTCAGTAGGAGGCGTTAATGGTCGGCTCTTGATGTTATATAAATGTCTGCGTTATAGACAAAGCTGCCTTATACCCACAAATTGCTAATTTCTCGAGCCAACCTTAAGCGGTCATTGGTGAGTTTTTCGTTAACTACTGAAAATCGCCAATAGCTGCCGTTTGTATTTTTATTCTGACCCCAAATATTCCAAATATTAAAGCTATTTTTCGATAACGGTATGTCAGCCAATTGGAACGATCGAGCCAGCTGTGGCATATTCCCTAGAATTCCTCCGACACGCAGCGCAGGGTATGAATGGCCGTCCTAAGAACCGACATCGAAAGAGCACTAAATGAGATTGCCTCCCAAGAGGAAGGGATGCGTTTTCAGGGGCTGGCGGTAGTGCTCGGCAAGAAGCACTGGCCCGAACTCATCGCGCGCCAGCGCAAGAAGGATTTCGGCCTCGATGCCTACGCGCCCGCAAGCCTGACACCAGAGAGAATCGGCAAGGGACTCGCCGCCTCGATCACGCCAACGCTGAAGAAGATTTCTGGCGATGCGAAGACCGCCAAGGAGAACTTTCCTGGCCTAAAGATGCTCCTTTTCGTGACGTCCGCTAAAGTGGGCAACACTGATCGAAGGGGGTGGGAAGAGGCAATTCAGAAAGACTACGGACTCGAACTTCACATTATCGAGCGCGAGGAAATCATCACGCTGATGATGCCGGAGAACGCCTCGGTCCGCGCCAGCTTCCTCCACCTCGATATTGATGCCGAACCTCAGGTCGCGGACCTCGTTGAAAGAACAAGGCGCGCAGCCAACGCTGTCACGCGGACCTGGGCTGGCAAGACAAAAGGGCATCCGCTTATCGATCTCACAGCGGTGCGACTTGACCCTGATGGCGCGGAGTCTACCGACGTGCTATCGCTTGAGCAGATCGACCAGGCGCTGTCGCAAAGCGGCCGCATCGTTGTCGAAGGACCCGCCGGCCGAGGAAAAACCACGACGCTGATACAGCTCGCGCAACGCGCGCGCAACGCCGGTACACCATTCATTGTCGAACTTCCGGCGTGGGTGTCATCGCGCCGAGGAATTCTCGAATACATTGCTGGCATGCCTGCATTCCAGGCCGAAGGTCTCACGGCTGCCGACCTCGCGCGGGTGCAGCAGATAGAACCTTTCCTGTTGTTGTTGAACGGCTGGAATGAAATTACGGAGTCGAATTCCGAGCAGGCAGACAACGCACTCCGCGAACTCGAACGGGATTTTCCGAGCGCTGGCATCATCGTCGCAACCCGCACGCACCACTTGACGCCGCCGCTGCCCGGTGCATTGCGGCTACGGTTGTTGCGCCTTCGGCGCGCGCAGCGGACAGCTTACCTGGCAGCACGCTTTGGCGCAAAAGGTGCAGAGCTCCGCGCCCGTCTCGATGCCGACCCGTCGCTCGACGAGCTGACCCGCACGCCGTTCATCCTCTCGGAAGTCGCTTCGCTGTTTGAAGTCGGCGCCGAAATTCCCTCCACGAAAATCGGCGTCCTCGCCCAGGTTCTCCGTCTGCAAGAACAACGAGACGAACACAGAAACGCGCTGCAAGTGGCACCGATCTTCGGCCGGCAAACAGACTATCTGAAGGCCCTCGCAACTGAGATGACCCGCCGCGGTGCTGTGGCATTGCCCGAGGCTGATGCCCGCGCTGTCGCTGCCGCCGTCGCACGAGAGCTTGTGGCCCGTGGACAGATCGAGCCGGTGGGGGCACCGACGGTCCTCGCAACACTCACGGCGCACCACATTCTCGAGCGCGTTGACTACCCACAGACGGAATTTCAATTCGAGCATCAGCAGCTTCAGGAGTACTACGCTGCACTCGACGTCCGCGCGCGACTTCTCGACCTGCAGGGCGATGACCGCGACGCGACCGGCCGTTTCACGGCCGACTACGTAAACGATCCGGCATGGGCCGAACCGCTGCGCATGATAGCTGAGACGTTTGCCGAGCAGACCGGCGATGGCGAAACTGACAAGCAAATCACCCGCGCTGGCGGGAAGCTGGTGGAGATGGCGCTCGCCGTAGACCCCGTATTCGCCGGCGAGCTTGCGCAGCTTTGCGGCGCGGCCGTCTGGAATGAAGTTCGCACTGCTGTCGGCGAGCGCTTCCGCGCCATTTACGCGATCCGCAACGGAAACTATCGACAGTATGCCCTTGCCTCCATGCTTGCCACCGGCGCAGCCGACTTCAGCAACATCATCCTACCGCTCCTGTCGGCAGAAGACCAGCAAACGCGGCTTCATACGTACCGGCTCTGGCCGGACATACATGTCTCGTCGCTTGGACCGAGCTGGGGCGAGCAGGTGCGCAGTTGGAACGAGGACGCGCGAGTGGATTTCGTCTCCGAACTGCTTCATCATCGTGTCGATGACGAGATCGTGGCCTTCGCTGTGGAGGACGCCAGCATCGCGGTGAAGAAGGCTGCGGTCTCCGGTCTCATGTGGACCAGGTCTGACGACGCACTGACCCACATCCTCGAGTCGATGGATGCGCAGACATTCGAGGATGTTGCGTGTAAGAACGCTAACAGACTGCCCGCGGCCCTCAGGCCCAAGACTATCGCGGCGATGCGGAAATTCATGGAGAGCAGCACGGATCATCTCGCCCGCCTGCAAACCGCGCTCAATCTGATCGAGCTCGGAGAGCCAGGCCTGGATGGTGTCCTCAAGGATGCGATGGTGGCGCTGTCCGGCGGCGACACGCACTTCGTGCATTCGGACCCTATTCAGCAGGCGCTCGAGTATCTACGCAGAATCGATCCAGCCTGGGTGAGCGAGTGGGTAGCTACTCAGGTTGGTGAAGGCATTCTCTCCGGGCATGAGAACTGGTTGCCGTTCGTGACTGCCATTCCCGACGGCCTCGTCGAGAAATACCTGCAGCGCCTAGAGACCGAAGACTTAGAGAGCAGGTACTTCAGCGGTATGATTGCCGTCATTGGCGCATGCTCGGACATGAATCTTGCGGCGCGCGTGTTTGCGAAGCTGCGCGAACTGCGACATAAGGTTGATGCGGAGCCCAGCGTGCGGCACAAATTCGAGTCGCAGGTGATGAGACAGCTGAGGGCCGTGTTTCGCAATATTCCCGACGACATCGCCGTGGCTGGCATCCTCTCGTTGGTCACCAGCGGCGCCCCCCTCGACATAAAAGTCGCGGCGGACCTTCTCAGCAAGGTCGCCAGGTCGGACGAAGACCCCCTGCGCATCGCCGATGACGACTTGAAGGCACGCCTCCGCGCATACCTCAAAGGCAGCGTTGATCTAGTGCTCCGCCAGGACGACTTCAACGGCGAGGAGAAAGCCAACCTGGCCTCGTCGATTGCACAGGTTGGAAAACCCGAAGACATGGCGGACTTAGTGACGCTCATCCGCTCCGACATCAAGAGGATGCGCCGCGGCCAGGCTGCGCGCGCGGCCGGCGACCATGGACCTCTCGGCAATGGCGGCTACGTGAGCTACGCAGGTTGGCTCATCACCGCCGTCATGCACCTCGATCCGGATGGCGCCGAGCAGGTGCTCATTAACCTGCTTCCCGAGCCAGAATACCTCTCCTATACCGCTGCCGCGATGGCACGCAACTTCGTGCAAAAGTCGGAGCATTCCTTCAATCAGACGTTCCGCTACGACTTGATGTGGGCCGCGCGCGAAGGTCGTACTCCGACGACCGGCGACGACCAGCAGCGCACCCGGTTCGTCGCCGCACTCAATGCCGAAATCAAGCGACTTCGAGAGCAGAGCCAAGATGGGAAACCCGCTGCCGGGTTAAAAGAGCTTGCAAAGGCGCTTGCCGCAATTGATGGCCGTGGTTCCGCGGCGGTGGTGGTCGACGTGATTGCCATGCCCGGCCAATGGGACCAATACATCCGTCTCGACGCTGCCGAGCGATTGTTGATAGCAGGTGTCATCTTGCCCGCGACCACCGCGTTCGCTCTGGTCGATTCCATAGTCGAGCGGACAGAGGAGGGGATGCAGGATTCAGATAAGAACCTTCTGTGCCGTATCCTCGCGCTCTGCCCCTTCGTCGACGACCCTGCGGCAGGGATCGCCAAGATGCGCGACGTGCTCGGCAAGCGGCGGCTTCCAGGGTACGAACTGAGCGAGCTCGTCACCGCTCTCGGCGAGAGTCGCTCGGATGCCGCCATCGACCTTTTGTATGAGCTCGCCTCCGATGAGCGGACGTTCAAGCAATGCGAGGACAATTTCATCAACGCCATCGCCGCGCTCGATACGCCGCGCGCACGCGAACTGCTCCTGGGTTTTGTCGATCCGGACACCCGCGGTATCGCGCTGACACACCGTCCTCACCGCGAGGACGTGCTTGTCGCGTGGCTCACGGATTTGGCCCAGCGCAGGCCGGAGGCGGCCGCGCGGCTGCACGAATTGTGCGAATGCGACTTGCCGGAACTCAATCGGGACTTTCTCTCGAAAGTCATGAGCTGGCTTGGAACGCCCGAAGCCCTCGCCGCAAATCTGAACCTGATCGATGACGCCAGGCCCTCACCGATTCCGCAAGGTCTCTGGGACCAACTCGAAAGCGCTTTCGTCGAGCGACGACCCTACGAGCAAAGTCCCAACACCTTCACATTACACGCGCGCGCATCAAACGAACAGCGTGTCCAGCTCTTAAGGATGATGCTTGAGGACCCAAAACGTCGAAAATCCGCCTTCATGCTTCTCAGTCAAATCGAAGTATGGCGTCTGGAGTATGGCAGGCCGATGGGTGAACAGCGTCACCCAGATCTCGCATCCGGTCAATTTTGGCCGCCCAAGGAACCCTGACTTACCTTGTGCTATTCTTTGTAATGCCGGAATTTAGTGTCAGTGTGAAAACTAAACGTCAGCTTTGGGCACACTCCCGCTGTCTACCCTGAAAACCTGAAAGTCAGCTTTTGACTATTACCGATGCAAGATACTCAAATAAGTATTTCCGCTTTCGCGACAAAGCTGCCCTTAGGGGTAAAGTTGATATATGCTGTTGCTAATCCAGAGTGGACATTCTTGCGTCTACTTACGCTAGAAAACGGAGATGGGGTACACATCCCATCGTGCGGGTCTCGATTTGCTTAAATTGTTATCGGGATAGGGTTATATTAATTGCCTATAAAACAATGAAATAGGGGTTTTCATTAAAAAACACTTATATTGCTATACGGACCGAGAGGGCCCGTATAGTGACTGTTAGCTTTATAAAACCTGAACTTAGTATATAGATTGATTTGGAGATGTGAATGTTAGATTCAGCGCTAGTGTTTGCGACTATTGTACAGTTACTTGGTGTTTGGCGTGCCGAAAGGCAGATAGTGGGTAACGAGGGAAAACTCGATAATGAAGACCTTCTTGCATGGATGAGGGGGCACAAATTTGATGAGATAGCAGATCTTCTCGAAAATAACGGTGCCTTTCTTGATGATCTGAAAAATGAAAGTGGAGAAATAAATTCAAAGTTAGACCAAGTTCTAAAAATACTGTCCGGTGGCGATATCAATATAGACATTTCTCCTGAGATGATTGAATTTATGAATTGGATTACACCAGAGGAAAAAACAGTATCAGTATCTATAAATGGTTCACTGGTGGATGCCATGGTACGTTGTATTGATGAAAAACTAGAAGGGCTGACTGTTCTGGGAGGGTTGGGACGAAGGCAACTTATCGGATTAAAAGGCAGAGATTATATTCAGATGGAGGTCGATGAAGACGATTGGCCCATGATGATTTCTGATTTGGAAAAACTTGGGGAAACGGGAACATTTGAATGTGACTATGAGCTGGATAATGACAGATACCTAGTGACTAGGAAGCTGGAAGAGCTAGTTGAAGAACAGGCAAGGTCTCATGTTGAAAAGTCACAAAATGAAGGTAGTGAGTAACAAAACAAAAAGCTAACAATGGCGGTTGAGAGGGACGGAACCGCTAGCGTTATGTGCTTGAGTTAATCAGACTTAAGTTGACTAGGAAATAAGTTTGAAAGTCATAGATGAAGATTGGGTCTTTAGATATAGAAGCATGAGCTCACTAAGTTTGAAAGAGCTCATGTATAACGAAATATACTTTTCTTATCCCGATGAACTTAACGATCCACTTGATCTAGAAGCCGAACTTATTGTTCCCGCGGGTTGTGATTTTGTTATTGAATATTTTATTTCCGGTGCGTTGAAATCAATAAACTTTCCGCGGCCTAAAGAAATTTCAGATCTACAATTAAAATTTTCTAAGAGTATAGCTAAAATTTGTGCTAGCCGGACGTTTAATATAGGTGAGTTCCTTACCCAGCATAGCAAAGAGTGGCTTGAGGCCGAGTATAGAAAGGCAGAGTTAGAACCTTTTAAGTTTGAGGGGTTCTACAGTTCGCTTATAAACTCTTTATCAAATCTATTCCCAAGCAACCTCCAGTCTGCATCCTTCTCTGAAAGTTGCCTAAATCCTTTGCTTTGGTCAGTTTATGCGGATAAACATTCTGGTTTTTCTTTGATATTTGATCCTAATGAAAAGCAACTAAGATTAAGTAAGTACATGGACACCGAGAAAAAGGAATTTTTACTTGAGCCAGTTGATTACTCAAGTGACATATCCGTTGATTTATCACTTATGTTTAATGAGTCGAAAGAGTTCGATTATAAATGCTTATCTACTCTGTATTTCCCATCTTTATCGAAGAAAGCCTTGCTGACTAAGAACTCAAATTGGCACAAAGAGAATGAACTTAGAATTCACCTCGGAGTTAATGCCTCGTTTTCGCATAGAGAGAGTGATGTTGAACGAATGACACCTGTAGAAAAAACATACAATTATGATGTTGCTCAGCTTGTGGGTGTTATATATGGGTATAAAATGCAGCCCAAGGACAGGGAAGAAATCAAAAAAATATTTGAGGTCAAAAAACAAAACTGCTATTTATTTGAAGCAATACCTCAAGGAAATGATATGGCTATCGGTTATTTAGGCGGTATGGGGTTCTATGATTAAGCACATAACAAGGCGCATTAACACCGACAGGTAAAGTCGCTATAGGCCGCTTTCGCGACATACCTGTCTTTCATGGTCGTGAGGCTGAAGGCATCGATAGCAGTCACCCGTAAATCCCTTAAGCAGACGCGAAATCATCCCCACATCTTTGTTCGTTATGAGAGGCTGCGCTGTTGAGGTGTGGTGGGGAAAAGGAAGATAGAATCCTGTTTTGACTGGATTCCGTTTAAAAGCACAACGGAATGACGGTGTGCTGGGTGGGTAAAGTGACGGCTTTGCTATATATCGTAAGGCAATATTGGGGCCGGTCTGCTCTGGTTGGCGCTCAACCGCTGGTGCTCAGCTTCGGATAAATTGTCGGAAAATTAAGCAGGTGGCCAAAAAATAATTTTTCCGTGGGCGATATTCCGCTCAAACCTCATGTACTTTCTAGCTCTATTTTCCAACCTCATGATTTAGAAAATCTTTGAAAAAATGCATTTTCTCCCACCTTTGTGAAAAAAAAATTCTTTAGCTAAGTCTTTGTCTATAAAGGGGGAATTCGTCACAAAAGTAGTTGCTTTTTCCTTGACAGCTATATAAACGGGTATATAGTGTCGATAAGTGGGTGAAAGTGGTTAATTGTGGGTTTATTTGGAAGGGAGAGAAGCTGCGGTGTTTCGGGGAGTGCATACACTCAATTTGGATGTTAAAGGCCGTTTGGCGATTCCGAGTAAGTTTCGGGAGCGTTTGAGTGTGCTTTGTGACGGCAAATTGGTGGTGACTGTCGACCGAGATCATTGTCTGTTGCTCTATCCCTTGCAGGAATGGGAAGTACTGGAAGCCAAACTCACTGCAATGCCCAACATGGACAAGCAGACGCGCCGTTTGCAGCGCTTGTTGATCGGCCATGCGACTGAATGTGACATGGACGGAAATCATCGCATTTTACTGCCGCCACCGCTACGAGAGTTTGCTGCGCTCGAAAAGAAAGTGGTGATGATCGGGCAGGGTAACAAACTTGAATTGTGGAATGAGGAGAGCTGGATTAAGCGTCGTGATGAGTGGTTGGAAGAGGATGAGGATGACGCTCCGTTGAGTGACGCGCTGGAATCGTTGTCGTTGTAGTTTGATGATGGATGAATTTGAGAATGAATCATTTCAGCATCGGGCGGTTTTACTTAATGAGGCAGTAGCAGCATTAGCAGTAAAACCGGCGGGTGTTTATGTGGATGCAACCTTTGGGCGTGGCGGACATGCCTTAAAGGTGATGGAGGGGCTTGATCAGTCAGGACGACTATTGGCAATCGATAAAGACCCTGAAGCGGTGGCGGTCGCGCAGCAGCAGTTCGGGGTTGATGCTCGTTTTTTGATTCAACAGGGATCATTTGCAATGCTTAGTCAGCTTGTTGAGGCGCAGGGGCTAACAGGAAAGGTCAGCGGTGTGCTGCTCGATCTTGGGGTCTCTTCACCTCAGTTAGATGACGCTTCGCGTGGTTTTAGTTTCCGCAATGATGGCCCGCTCGATATGCGCATGAACCCGGATGTGGGTGAAAGCGCAGCGCAATGGGTGGCGCGAGCCCCTGTCGATGAAATGATTAAAGTACTCCGAGATTACGGTGAAGAGCGTTACGCGCCACGCATTGCGCGTGCGATTGTGGCTGCGCGTGAAGAGGCGCCAATCGAAACCACCGCGCAGTTACAAGCGATTGTCGCGCAGGCCAACCCATCGTGGGAAAAGGGCAAAGACCCCGCTACCCGGGCATTTCAGGCGATTCGAATTGCGGTTAACCACGAACTGGATGATCTGCATGCAGCGCTCGACCAGGTGCTGGATGTGCTGGAAGTGGGCGGGCGTCTGGTGGTGATCAGCTTTCATTCGCTGGAAGACAGAATCGTAAAACGTTTTATGCGTGACCAGGAGCGTGGCGAGCAGTTTCCGCGTGGCTTGCCGGTGATGGAAAGTACGCAAGGAAAGCGTCTACGTCGTGTTGGCAAGGCGATCTATGCGGGTAAAGATGAGCTGGCGGTTAATCCGCGTGCGCGCAGTGCGGTGATGCGTATTGCGGAGAAGCTCGCATGATTAAGGGGCAGATGATCTTTTTAATTGTGCTCGCAACGGCGGTGCTGTGTACCGCGTTGGGCGTGGTCTATAGCAAGCATCACAGTCGCAAGCTATTTGTTGAGTTGCAGTCGCTGGAAGAGATGCGTGACGGCTTGAATGTTGAGTGGGGGCAGTTGCAGTTAGAGCAGAGCACCTGGGCGACGCCTAACCGCGTTGAGCAAGTGGCGCGTACTCGTCTACAGATGGACGTGCCTAAGCCTGATCAGATTGTGATTATCTCGCCATGAATAAGAAAGCAGACAAAGCAAAGCAACCGGTGCTGATTAACCCACTGCGGCACAGTATTGTGCTGGGGGCGATCATGCTGTCGGCGGGGCTGTTGATCTGGCGTGCGGTTGACCTACAGGTGACCGATAGCCAGTTTTTACAGGAAGAGGGTGATGCGCGCCATCTACGTGTGATGGAAATCCCTGCGCATCGCGGCATGATCACAGATCGCAACGGTGAGCCGCTGGCAATTAGCACGCCGGTTGATTCGGTGTGGGTAAACCCGCAGGAGCTGATTACCGCGAGTACTGAGTGGCCAAAGCTGGCGAAGCTGCTTGAACTGGATATTGATGAGTTGAGTCAGCGTGTGATGACGCGACAAACGCGAGAATTTGTCTATCTGAAACGACGCATCAATCCAGATATAGCACAGCAGGTAAAGGCGCTGGGGATTCCGGGAGTCTTTTTGCAGCGTGAATATCGTCGTTATTATCCTGCTGGTGAAGTGGCGGCGCATGTGGTGGGTTTTACCAATGTGGATGATAAGGGGCAGGAAGGGCTGGAGCTCGCTTATGATAAGTGGTTGCAGGGCACGTCCGGCAGTAAGCGCGTGATCAAAAATCGCCTTGGCCATGTGGTTGAAGATGTCGAGAGTATTAATGTGCCGGAGGCGGGCAGAGAGTTGCGCTTGAGTATTGATCGCAATATTCAGTATCTTGCCTATCGTGAATTGAAAACAGCGATGCGCGATCACCGCGCACGCTCTGGTTCAATCGTTGTGCTTGATGCTAAAACCAGCGAAGTGCTGGCGATGGTTAATCAGCCTTCATATAACCCGAACAACCGCAGCACCTTGAAAAACAGTCACGTGCGCAATCGCGCCGTGACCGATGTGTTTGAGCCGGGCTCAACAATGAAGCCCTTCACGGTTGCAGCGGCACTTGAATCTAAAAAATATCTGCCCGGCAATGTGATCAGAACCGCGCCCGGCTATTACCGTGTGGGGCGCGACACGGTGCGCGATCCAAAAAATTACGGCAATCTTAATCTGACCGATATTCTGGTTAAGTCGAGTAATGTTGGCGCGAGTAAGTTGGCGCTCGCACTGGAGCCTGAAAAATTATGGAATGTCTATTCGCGTGCGGGTTTTGGTGCATTAACGCATAGCGGTTTCCCCGGTGAAGTTTCTGGCTTGATGACGGATCACTGGAAGTGGAGTGATATCGATCAGGCAACATTTTCGTTTGGCTACGGCATGTCGGTGACCTCGCTACAGTTAGCGCAGGCCTATGTTGTGCTGGCAAATGAGGGGCGGCTAGGCCCGGCCTCTTTTCTTGCGTTGGATGGTGAGCCACTAGCGCCGGAGCAGGTGATGGAACCGGCAGTGGCGAAACGCGTGCTTAAGATGATGGAGGCGGTGGTCTCTGAAAAGGGTACGGGTGCTAAGGCAGGCGTGGTGGGTTATCGCGTCGCAGGCAAGACCGGTACCGTGCATAAGTCTGATGTTGGTGGTTATTCGGAAGAGCGTTATCTCTCTATCTTTGCCGGTATGGCACCGGTGAGTGATCCGCGCCTGGTTGCCGTGGTGATGATCAATGAGCCACGCACTGAGGCGTATCACGGCGGTCAGGCGGCAGCGCCCGCTTTTTCCCGGGTGATGGGCGGTGCGTTACGTCAATTAGGCGTGGTGCCTGATGATGTGCCGCGTTTTGACATGAAGCGCCTGAATCAGAAAATCGCAGAACATGCGCTGCCTAAAGAGGATGAATCAACACTGCACGCTGCGGTCGGGAGTCACTTATGAGTGGCGCTGCAGTAATACGTGGTGGGCAATCGTTACGTCATCTACTGGCGGGGCTGGCAGATGTAACGGCAGCTAACGACTGTGATGTGCGTGGCCTGACAATCGATAGCCGTGAGATATCTGCTGGCGATCTCTTTATCGCATACCGAGGCGCTAGCGTTGACGGTACACAATATATTCAGGACGCGATTGCGGCCGGGGCAAGTGCGGTTGTCTTTGATGGCGATGTTGAAGCCTCGCTGCTTAATCGAGTGCCGATGATTCGCGTGAGTGAGTTACAGCAGAAAGTGGGGGTGATCGCCTCGCGCTTTTTTTCCGATCCATCGCAGCAACTATTTGTGGTCGGTGTGACTGGTACCAATGGCAAAACCTCATGCTGCCACTTTTTATCGCAGGCCTTGCAGTTGAATGGTGACCGATGTGGTGTGATGGGAACGTTGGGTTACGGCCTGCCAGATGCCCTACAGGTGGCGACGCATACCACGCCGAATTCAGTGGTGTTGCAGTCTCATTTAAAAGAGATGGTTGATGCAGGCGCGAGCAGTGTCGTGATGGAAGTGTCATCACATGCGCTTGCACAGGCGCGTGTCGCGGCGGTTGCCTTTGATGTGGCGGTATTTACCAACTTAACCCGCGATCACCTTGATTATCATGGTGACCTTGAGGCTTATGGCGCAGCCAAGCGCAAGCTGTTTGATATGCCGGGGTTAAGCCACGCGGTGATCAATCGCGATGATGCCTTTGGTAAAGAGCTGCTCGCAACGCTACCGACGGGTGTGAATGCGGTGGCGTACGGGCTGATCAATGAATCACCGGATGTCACCGCATTGCTTGAATCGCAAGGTGTCTATGGCGCGGTGACTCGGCTGGATGAATCTGGCATCGAGATGCGCATCGTTTCCTCCTGGGGAAATGGCGTATTGCGAAACGAGCACTTATTGGGCGCATTTAATGCGAGCAATTTACTGGCGGTGTTGTCGGTGCTGTTGCTGATGGATGTGGCGCTAGATAAAGCGTTGGCATTGCTGGCTCAGGTGCGTAACGCCAGTGGCCGCATGGAGCGTCTTGGCGGCAAAGGTGAGCAACCACTGGTTGTGATTGACTATGCCCACACCCCGGATGCCTTGCAGAGTGTGTTGCTTGCCCTGCGCGAGCATTGTCGTGGTCGTTTGATTTGTGTGTTTGGTTGCGGTGGTGATCGTGATAGCGGTAAACGCCCATTGATGGGGGCGGTTGCTTCGCAGTATGCGGATGAAATAGTGATTACCGATGATAATCCTCGCAGTGAAGATGCTGCGCTGATTGTTCGCGAGATTGTGTCGGGTATACCCTCGGATAAAAAAGTGGCTGTGATTCATGAGCGTGCGACAGCCATTAGCACAGCGTTGAAAAGTGCCAGTGCTGATGATGTGGTGGTAGTGGCCGGCAAAGGGCATGAGTCGTATCAGATCGTGGGTGAGCAGACATTGCCATTTAGCGATCGTGAATGTGTGCAATCAATCTTACAGGAGGCCGCGTGATGTCGCAGGCCTCTCATAACAGCTTTTGCTTATCGCAGCTGGCGCAGATCTGTGACGGAAAGTTACAGGGGCAGGATGTTGAATTTTCGGCGTTGAGTATCGACAGTCGATCAATCAAAGCGGGCGAACTGTTTGTCGCATTAAAAGGACCAAGCTTTGATGGCCACGCCTTTGTTAAGGCAGCAGAGCAGGGTGGTGCGGTTGCGCTATTAGTGGAACAGGCGGTTGAAAGCGGTTTGCCACAAGTGATTGTCAAAGATAGTCGCCGCGCGCTGGGTGAGTTGGCATCGGCCTGGCGGATGCAATACCAGATTCCTGTGATTGCGGTGACCGGTAGCAATGGAAAAACCACCGTCAAAGAGATGCTGGCATCGATCCTTTCTCAGCAGGGAAAAGTATTGGCGACTAAGGGTAATTTGAATAATGAGATCGGTGTACCGCTGACGCTGATGCGAATCAATAGTGAACATCGTTATGCGGTGATTGAGATGGGGGCAAATCATCATGGCGAGATTCGTTATCTCACCAACCTGGTAAAGCCGACGGTTGCATTGCTCAATAACGCAGGCCCTGCTCATCTTGAAGGTTTTGGTGATATCGCCGGTGTTGCTAAGGCAAAGGGTGAAATATTTGAAGGGCTACAAAAAGATGGCGTAGCGATTATCAATGCGGATGATAAATATACTGCGGTGTGGGATTCGATCTGTGCGGCGATAGCGCATCAACATTTTGGTATCAAGCGCCCTGCGGATGTATCGGCAACTGACTTACACGCTGTAGATGGAGGCGGTTACCGCTTTAAATTGCAGGCAGGTTCAACGAGTGTCGATGTCATGTTGCCACTACCGGGGCGACATAATGTGATGAATGCCCTCGCAGCAAGTGCGGCGGCCATCGCCGCAGGTGCAACGTTAAAAGCGGTGAAAGACGGCTTGCAGGCGCTGGCTGATGTCGGTGGTCGATTGCAGATTAAACAAAATTCCGCTGGTGTGACCGTGATTGATGATACATACAACGCCAACCCTGCATCATTGCAGGCGGGGCTAGATGTGCTGAATGAGAGTGATGGCGGTGAAAAGATTCTGGTGTTAGCGGACATGGGTGAGTTGGGTGAGCATGCGCTGAGTATGCATCAGCAGATGGGTGAGCAAGCGAAGTGCTGCGGTGTTGATCGACTCTTTACCTTTGGCGAAATGGCACAACACAGCGCGCAGGCCTTTGGTGACAGGGCGAGTTCGTTTGCATCTCAGGATGAATTGATTGATGAGCTAAAGGCTACGTTAGCATCTTCTGGCAAGCGCGCGACGGTGATGGTGAAAGGATCGCGCAGTATGCAGATGGAGCGAGTTGTCGCGGCCCTGTTAGCGGAAGATGGCTTGTCGGGTGGTGCAGATAAAGATGTCGTCTTTGCGCGAGCTGCAGGGGTAGGGGGCTAAGATGCTGCTACTACTGACAGAGTTTTTAGCCGAGAGCTACAGTGGTTTTGGCGTTTTCCAGTACCTGACATTGCGTGCGATTTTAGGCGTGCTGACGGCATTGATTATCTCATTTGTGGTTGGTCCGATTATGATTCGTAAATTGAATCATTATCAGATTGGTCAGAATGTACGTGATGACGGGCCGCAGAGTCATCTGATTAAATCGGGTACGCCAACCATGGGTGGCGCGCTGATTCTGGTGGCGATTGCGATTAGTACATTGCTATGGGGTGACCTTAGTAATCGTTATGTGTGGGTGGTGCTAATCGTCACGTTAATGTTTGGTGCGATCGGCTGGATTGATGATTATCGTAAGATTGTGGGTGGCAGCTCTGATGGCTTGAGTGCGCGTAAAAAATTCATGTGGCAGTCGGTTGCTGGTCTTACCGCTGCTGTTTTTTTGTATGCCACGGCAAAAATGCCGATCGAAACACAGCTTATTTTCCCCTTTATAAAGGATGTCGCGATAGATCTCGGCATCATGTACATCCTGCTAACCTACTTAATGATCGTCGGCTTTAGCAACGCGGTGAATCTTACCGATGGGCTTGATGGGCTTGCGATTATGCCGACGGTAATGGTCGCCAGTGCCCTCGGTATCTTTGCCTATGTGACGGGGCATGTGAAGTTTGCTGCCTATCTCGGTATTCCCTATGTCGCCGGTGTCGGTGAGGTGGCGATTTTCTGTGGTGCACTGGCCGGTGCCGGCCTCGGTTTTTTATGGTTTAACACCCATCCTGCGCAGGTTTTTATGGGGGATGTTGGTGCGCTGGCGCTGGGTGCGGCACTGGGTGTGGTTGCCGTGGTAGTTCGGCAGGAGATTGTATTGCTAATTATGGGCGGTATTTTTGTCGCAGAGACCGCCTCGGTGATGATTCAGGTGGCCTCTTATAAATTAACCGGCAAGCGGGTTTTCCGCATGGCACCGCTGCATCACCATTTTGAATTAAAAGGGTGGCCAGAGCCGCGCGTGATTGTTCGTTTCTGGATTATTACGGTGATTCTGGTGTTAATCGGCCTGGCTTCGTTGAAGATTAGGTGAGGTTAGTGGTCAGGCCAATTGAACAAGTCTTAATTGAACAAGTCGTGGCGGAAGCGCTGCGCGTAACAAAGACTGAATCAGTGAGTGATTCGGCTGATCGGGAGTGGGTAGTAAGCAGCGCAATGAATGATGTGACTAAACAGCGGAGTTTGATCGTCGGTCTTGGTAAGACCGGGCTCTCCTGCGCGCGCTTCCTGAGTGCGCGCAATGTGCCGTTGTTGGTGGTTGATAGTCGTGAAGCACCTCCTGCACTGAGCGAATTACAAGCTGAGCTGCCTGAGGTAGAAGTGCAGTTGGGTTCATTCGATGAGCGTGAGTTTTTGAACTGTAATGAAATTATATTGAGCCCGGGTGTTTCACTGCAGACACCGGCAATAGCAGCCGCGGTAGCCGCGGGTATCCCTGTGATCGGCGATATCGATCTCTTTGCGCGTCACATCAATGCACCCGTGTTGGCGATTACCGGCTCGAATGGTAAAAGTACCGTGACGGAATTACTGCATGAAATTTTACGTGGTGCCGGTAAGCAGGTGGCGATGGGCGGCAACATCGGCATACCAGTGCTGGATCTGATTCCATCATCCATGAGCGGTGATGAGGTTGATTTTTATGTGCTTGAGCTATCAAGTTTTCAACTGGAAACAACCCACGAATTAAACGCAGCGGCTTCTGTCGTTTTGAATATTAGCCCAGATCATCTGGATCGTTATGACGACCTGAGTCATTATCTTGCGGCTAAACAGCGCGTCACACGTGGTGACGGTGTTGTTATCTGGAACCGTGAAGATGAAGCACTTAACAAGTCCGACTATCACAATCGAAGCAACTGTTCGTTTGGTCTGGATGAGCCGTCTGAAAAACACTTCGGTGTGAAATTACAAGATGGTGTTCGTTATCTGGCGAAGGGTGAGCAACTATTGATGCCTGTTGATGAGTTGGCGCTGAAGGGTTCTCATAATATAGCGAATGCACTGGCTGCAGCAGCGTTGGCGGATAGTGTCGGTATCGATAGTGTTGCGATTGTTGATGGCTTGAAGCGCTTTGCTGGTCTGCCTCACCGGATGCAGTGGCTGGCAGAGAAAAACAGTGTCAACTGGTTTAATGATTCAAAGGGCACTAATGTTGGCGCAACTGTAGCGGCATTGCAGGGCATTGATTCGCCAGTGGTGTTGATTGCCGGCGGAGTGGGTAAAGATGCGGACTTTAGCGCGCTTAAACCCGTGCTGGCAGAGAAGGCGCGTGCTGTCATTTTGATTGGACAGGATGCACCATTAATTGAGGCTGCAATTGATGGCGTTGTGCCGGTCGTGCATGTGGATTCGATCAATGCCGCCGTTGCTCGCGCAGCACAGCTAGCTTTGGCTGGTGATGTGGTGCTGCTATCCCCTGCCTGTGCCAGCTTTGATATGTTTAGTGGCTTTGAAGCGCGTGGCGATGCCTTTATCAGCGCGGTTAAGGGAGTGCTTGCATGAGTCGTGCAATGGCCTTCCGTAAACCGAGCGCTGAAGAAGTGGTGACGATTAAGTCGAAGCAGCCACGTATTACGGATGTTAAATTCGTTAGCGATTACTGGTTGTTGTTTGTGATCTTTATGTTGCTGGGTATTGGCATCGTGATGGTTGGCTCTTCATCGTTTGAGATTGCCGATCGCAAACTGGATCAACCGCTCTACTATCTGATTCGTCAGATGATCTACGTCACGATTGGCGTGCTGGCAGCAGCTGCGCTACTGCGAGTACCGCTTGAGTTCTGGGAAAAGATGGGCGGTTATTTTCTGATGGCGGGTGTGCTGTCACTAATCCTTGTATTGATACCGGGGGTTGGCCGTGAGATCAACGGCAGCATGCGCTGGTTGTCGCTTGGCATCTTCAACGTACAGCCGTCAGAGTTTGCCAAGCTCTTTGTGATTATCTATATGGCGGGTTATCTGGTGCGGCATGGTGATTCGATGCAGACTGCGTTAGGAGGTTTTGTGCGTCCGATGGCAGTGTTGGCGCTAGTGTGTGTGTTGCTGTTGGCGGAGCCTGATTTTGGAGCGGCCGCGGTAATTTTAGCAACTGCGATGGCGATGATGTTTCTCGGTGGCGTACGCTTCTCTCAGTTTCTGGTGTTGATGGTATTGATGTCGTTGGCGATGGCGGCACTGGCGATTTCGTCACCTTATCGCATGGAGCGCATTACTGGTTTCATGGACCCCTGGGCAGACCCCTTCAATAGTGGATTTCAGTTAACGCAGGCATTGATCGCCTTTGGCCGTGGTGAATGGTTTGGTGTTGGCCTGGGTAGCAGCGTACAGAAACTGTTTTACCTGCCCGAGGCGCATACCGATTTTCTATTTGCAGTGATCTCGGAAGAGTTGGGATTTGTTGGTGGCCTGACGATCATTGCACTGTTCTGTTTTGTCGTGATACGCGCCTTTGTGATTGGGCGTATGGCGGAGAAGGTGGGGATGCGTTTTGCCTCTTATCTTGCCTATGGCATTGGCATCTGGATTGGTATTCAGGCGTTTATTAATATCGGTGTCAACATGGGCGTGTTACCGACTAAAGGGCTGACACTGCCATTTATGAGTTATGGCGGCAGTAGTGTGCTGGTGATGTGCCTGGCGATTGCACTGCTGTTGCGGGTGGATTATGAGCGACGTCTGATTGAATACGACAATCATAAAAAGGCTGTTGGTAATAAAAAAGGTGATAAAGCCGAAGGAGCCAGGGCATGGTGACTCGGATCATGATCATGGCGGGTGGCACAGGCGGGCATGTCTTTCCTGCCTTGGCGGTTGCGCAGGAGTTACAGGCACGTGGTGTTGAGGTGATCTGGATGGGAACGCGTCGCGGCATTGAAGCGAAGGTGGTGCTTGATGCCGGGATTCCAATGGAGTGGGTGAGTGTTAGTGGGCTGCGTGGTAAAGGCCTTGTTAGCTGGTTGTTGGCACCGTTCAAACTGCTCTCTGCGCTGTTTCAATCTTTTGTGATTATCATGCGTTGTCGCCCAATGGCGGTGTTAGGCATGGGCGGTTTTGTGGCGGGGCCCGGTGGCTTGATGAGCTGGATGCTGCATAAGCCACTGGTGATTCATGAGCAGAATGCGATTGCGGGTCTGACCAATCGTCTGCTGGCGCGACTGGCAACCACGACGATGCAGGCCTTTCCAAAGGCCTTGCAGCAAAAAACGAATCCTCAATTGGTGGGTAACCCAGTGCGTGCAGCGATCGCAGCACTACCAACACCTAAAGCGCGCTTTGAAGAACGTTCAGGCCCGCTGCGTCTATTAGTGCTGGGTGGCAGTCTTGGTGCGCAGTCATTAAATCGCGTTGTGCCGTTGGCGATGAAAGCAGTCCCTGAAAATAAACGCCCTGAAATTTGGCATCAGGCAGGCGAGCGTTTGATCGATGAAGCGCGAGACGGTTATCGCGATCAGTCAGTGATCGCGCGAGTCGAACCTTTTATTGACGATATGGCAGAGGCCTACGGCTGGGCAGACCTGGTGTTGTGTCGAGCCGGCGCATTGACGATTTCAGAGTTGAGCGCGGCTGGTGTCGCTGCGTTGCTGGTTCCTTTTCCATATGCGGTTGATGATCATCAGGCGCATAACGCGGCTTTTCTGGTGGATGCGGGGGCAGCGATCATGGTTCGTCAGAGTGAGCTCAGCGCAGAAAAACTAGCGGAACTGTGGTCGGGGTTTTACCAGCAGCATGGTGATGTGGTTGGTGTGCGAACGCACCTTTTATCGATGGCCGAAAAAGGTCGCGCGCTGGCAAAGAATAATGCGGCTAAGCAGGTTGCGGATGTCTGTATGGAGGTGGCGCATGCCTGATTCGATGATCATACAGCCTGATAGCAATAAGTGGATGGCGCGCGTTAAGCGGATCCATTTTATTGGTGCCGGTGGTGCCGGGATGAGCGGCATTGCGGAGGTGTTACTCAACCTTGGTTACCGGGTGAGTGGTTCTGATATGCGGGAAAATGCAACCACTAAACGTCTTGTTGCGCGCGGTATGCAGCTCTCGATTGGTCACGATGAATCAGTGGTTGATGGTTGTGATGTGGTGGTTAAGTCGACTGCGGTTAACGATGACAATCCCGAAATTGTGGCTGCACATCGATTGCATATTCCGGTGATTCCGCGCGCAGAGATGTTGGCTGAGTTGATGCGTTTTCGTTACGGCATCGCGGTGGCGGGTACTCACGGTAAAACCACCACCACCAGTTTAATTGCCAGCGTGTTGGCCGAGGGTGGATTAGATCCTACTTATGTGATTGGCGGGCAGCTCAATAGTACCGGCGGCAACGCACGTCTTGGCGCAGGGCAGTATCTGGTAGCTGAGGCGGATGAAAGTGATGCCTCTTTTTTACATC